>CETN01041607.1_pt1 | contig 564136 bp, 507 predicted proteins | sample 531301 | NCBI WGS metagenome assembly CETN01 (sample SAMEA2622656, study PRJEB7988) | marine metagenome | isolation source: saline water (ENVO:00002010), including
ATCGCAAGGCTCAGCAAGGGATCAACAGGTTTTCTGGCGAGAGAGCGAAATCCAAGCCGAGTGGGCTACCAAGAAAGCGGCGAGAGATCGGAACCCAAGCCGATTAGTGTGTCGCCGTGTCTGCCACGGGCAAACGCACTTTCGCAAAAGCCCGGCCCTTCACACGGGTCACACGCTCCACGTATTCAAGCCTGCGCAGCGCCATCAAAATGCGCGCCAAGTGCACACGGTCAGTCACCTGAATGGTGAAATGCAACAGTTTGCGGTAAGCCGTTTCATCACTCATCGTCAGGTTGGTAATGTTGGCTCCGGCATCTGACAAAGTGGCCGCAATCGTGGCCAGTGCGCCTTTCTCGTTCACCGCCTGCAAATCTACATTCACATCGAAGGGGCGGGTAATTTCAGGCGACCACTGAACATCGGTCCAGCGCTCAGGTTCCTTGCGAATCTGCTTGCGGGCTGTTTCGCATTCGTCGGTGTGAATGATCAAGCCTGAGCCCTTGCGCACGTAGCCAATAATATTGTCGCCAGGAATTGGCAAGCAGCAGGGCGCGCGTTGAACCGACATGCCTTCACCACCGTGAATCATGATAGGCGCACGGGCTTCACCCACGTTGCCTGAAGGTGCATCCACCCTCGCATCAGCACGGCCCATGGCGATCAGTACACGGCGCGCCACAACTGGCGCCACACGGCGGCCTGCGCCAATGTCGGCCAGCAATTCGTCTCGGGTGCTCACTTGCGAGTCTTTTTGTAAACGGTCCCACACCTCGTTGGTGAGGTGCTCAAGCTTGATCTGGTCGGCTTCAAGCGCCTGTTCCAGCAATCTGCTGCCCAAGCGCACGGTTTCCTCAAGATTCATGGACTTCAAATAGTGCCGAATCTCGGAGCGTGCCTTTCCTGAGCGCACAAAACCAAGCCAAACCGGATTGGGGCGGCTGTGGGGTGCAGTAATAATTTCAACCACATCGCCACTTTTCAAAATGGTGCGCAGGGGTTCAATCACCTGATTCACACGTGCAGCCACACAGTGATTGCCCACATCTGTGTGCACTGCATAAGCAAAGTCGACTACGGTTGCGCCACGGGGCAGGCTCATGATCTTGCCGTTCGGGGTGAACACGTACACGGCATCCGGGAACAGGTCCACCTTGATGTGTTCCAGAAACTCGGCCGAGTCGCCGGTTTGGTTTTGAATGTCAAGCAGGCTTTGCAGCAGGCGGTGGGTTTGCGTTTGAATGGTGTTCAGCGCTTCGCCTTCGCCTTTGTACAGCCAATGCGATGCCACACCTTTTTCGGCCACCTGGTGCATTTCTTCGGTACGAATTTGAAACTCGACTGGCGTACCGTACGGACCCAGCAAGGTGGTGTGCAGGCTTTGGTAACCGTTCAGTTTTGGAATGGCGATGTAGTCTTTGAACTTGCCTGGAACTGGTTTGAATAACTGGTGCAGCATACCCATGGCCATGTAACAACCAGGCATGTCTTTCACCACCACGCGGAAACCATACACATCCAGCACCTGAGAAAAGCTCAGGCGCTTTTCAATCATTTTGCGGTAAATGCCGTACAAGGCTTTTTCGCGGCCATACACCTGGCATTCAATGTTCGCGTCGCTCAGGCACTTTTCAACAGCTTCCAGAATTTTGCCCACCACTTCACGGCGGTTGCCTCGTGCTGCCAACACCGCTTTTTTCAGCACTTCATAACGCATGGGGTAAGCATGCTGGAAGCTCAGTTCTTGTAGTTCGCGGAAAATTTCATTCAAGCCCAGTCGGTGGGCAATGGGGGCGTAAATTTCGAGGGTTTCAAGTGCAATGCGGCGTTTTTTGGCGGGGCTCATAATGTCGAGCGTTCGCATATTGTGCAAACGGTCAGCCAATTTCACCAAAATAACCCGCAGGTCTCGGGCCATGGCCAGCAGCATTTTTCGGAAGTTTTCAGCCTGGGCTTCTTCCCGGGAAGAAAACTCCATTTTGTCGAGCTTCGAAAGCCCGTCGACCAAATCGGCCACCGAGCCACCAAAGCGCTCAATCAGGTCTTCTTTGGTGGTGCCCGAGTCCTCCATCACATCGTGAAGCAGGGCGGCTTGAATGGCCTGGCTGTCCAGGCGCCAGCTGGCGCAGAGTTCAGCCACCGCGATGGGGTGGGTTACGTAGGGTTCACCCGTGGCGCGAAACTGCCCCAGGTGCGCAACGTCAGAAAACTTGTAAGCCTCGCGAACGCGCCGAATCTCAGCCTCGGGCAGATAAGTCGAGGCTAGTCCGATAAGCTGTGCGATAGAGACCACATCGGGTCGGTTTGGCTCAGGTTGAAGTTCTCTGGCTTGCATTGCCCCCCGCATTTTGTACCACTGTTACAACTAAAACTACGATCTTCTATTGTGCAGTCTTACTTCTGGTCCGGCAAGACGATATTGACTTCCAACATCTCCATATTGCCTTGTTTTTGAAGGTTAAACTTCACGTCTTCCTGATCAATCTTGACGTATTTTGCGATCACCTGCATCAATTCGTCCCGCATTTGGGGCAAAAAGTCGGGTCCATCCTGGTCTATACGCTCGCGCGCAATGATCAAGGAAAGTCGTTCTTTTGCAACATTGGCCGATTTTTTCTTTTCGCCAAACAACATGCTCAGTAGTGACATGGCCTTAACCTCCGAACAAACGCTTCAGCAGACTTGGCTTTTCATAGTCTACGAATCGCAAGGGTTTGGTTTCACCGAGGAAGCGTGAAATGCAATCTTGGTAGGCCAAGGCTGCGTCGTTTTCCTCGGCATGGATCACCGGCATGCCCTGGTTGGACGCCTGCAACACGGTCTCACTTTCAGGAATTACGCCCAGCAAGGGCACGCGAAGCAGATCCGCCACATCGGTGTAGCTCAGCATTTCGCCATCTGCGGCGCGCTTGGCTGAGTAACGCGTAATCAACAAGTGTTCTTTCACAGGCTCGCCGCCTTCCTTGGCGCGTTTGCTTTTTGCTTGCAAAATGCCAATGATCCGGTCGGAATCGCGAACCGAGGACACTTCCGGGTTGGTCACCACAATGGCTTCGTCGGCGAAGGTCAGTGCCATCACGGCGCCACGCTCAATGCCAGCCGGGCTGTCGCACACAATGTACTCGAAACCCATCTCGATCAGGTCTTTGATCACCTTTTCCACGCCTTCCTCGGTCAAAGCGTCTTTGTCGCGTGTTTGCGAGGCGGGAAGGATGGACAGCATCGGGCAGTGTTTGTCTTTGATCAAGGTTTGCTGCAGGCTCGCTTCGCCATTGATCACGTTGACCAGGTCGTAGACCACCCGGCGTTCGCAACCCATGATCAGGTCCAGGTTTCGCAAACCCACGTCAAAGTCGATGACCACTGTTTTAAAACCACGCAGGGCCAGGCCTGCGGAAAAACTTGCGCTGGTGGTAGTTTTACCAACGCCACCCTTACCGGATGTAACAACAATGACTCGACTCACAAATGGTCTCCTAGCGGATGTTGATGGCTTTGAGTCGCAATACTGCCGGCTCAGTGCCATGGTCAAGATGAATTAATGTGGGTTTGGAGCGGTTTTCCTCGGGAAAGCCGCCTTCGAAAGTTAAGTAGTAACCAGCAACGGCCACCAGTTCCGCTTCGAAACAAGTGGAGATGATTCTGGCTTGGGTATCGCCTGCGGCGCCCGCCAAGGCGCGACCACGCAACACTCCGTAAACGTGCACATTGCCATCGGCGATGACTTCGGCGCCGGCTGACACCTGACCCATCACGATCAAGTCAGCCCCTTGGGCATAAATTTTCTGTCCACTGCGAACTGATTGATCAATCACCATGGTTCGGCGGGGGTTGTCAAAACTGGGTACAGCCGGGTGGCTGACCGGTGTGCAATCGGTCTCAGCCGCCGTTTGTGTCTCGGTGATTGCTGCTTCAGGTGTTTCAGGCTGTGGTGCCGATTTCAATTCCGCTTCGGGTTCAGGCTGATCAGCATCTGCGGTTTCGAAACGAACCCCCAGTTCTTCTGCCTGCGCTTCAAGGGCTTCGCTTTGGCCACGCACCTCAGCCAACAGCACGCCAGCAGCCCTCAGCATTTCTGCGTAGGTTTTCAATTCGATGCCATGCTCGGCCAGTTCGGTATCGTTCCAGCCAGAAAAGTCGAGCACCGCAGGCTCGGCGGAATACACACCGGGCGTTGGGCCCAAGCGCTTCTTCAATGCCTCAATACTTTCTTGCAGCGGAGCGGGGCGCAAAGCGAATGTCACTGCCTTGATTTTGGCAAATTTGATGTCCAGCAATGCTGAGGAAGGTTTGTTCAAGGTAATCGAGGTCCGGGAATTCTGAGTTTTCAGCCAGCTGAGTTTTCAGTCAATTTTACGAACAAAGCCCGAGCCGTGTGCCGGTCTCGGGCTTTTTGAGATGCGCAATTGCCCGATATTAGATGGGCACGCGTTTCAGCATTTCAATACCAATTTCCCCAGCTGCTATTTCACGCAGTGCGGTCACGGTGGGCTTGTCTTTGTCAGATTTGACTTTGGGTGTATGGCCTTGGGCCAGCATGCGGGCGCGGTAAGTGGCGCACAGGGCCATGTCGAAACGGTTAGGGATCTTTTTCAAGCAATCTTCAACGGTGATGCGGGCCATCTGGTGTCCTTAAAGTCCAATACTTTTGAGTTGCGCCCCGTGGCGCGCCATTTGCTGATTGAAACGGCAACGGGATGCGAAGACGATTGATTTCAGCTCCAAAAGAGCCTGTGTGAAATCATCGTTAAGGATAACATAATCAAAGCGTCTCGCTTGCTCGATCTCGAGTTGTGCGGCACCCATTCGCTTCAAAATGACGTCTTCGCTGTCTGTGCCACGCCCACGCAGCCTTTTTTCGAGTTCTTCCATGCTGGGTGGAAGAATAAAGATGGACACCACGTTGTCCACCTTGCGCACCACTTGCTCGGCACCTTGCCAGTCGATTTCCAGAAGTACATCGCGGTCAATGGCCATTTGCCCTTCAACCCAGGCGCGGGATGTGCCGTAGTAATTGCCGTGTACATGGGCCCATTCAAGGAAGCCGTCCTGATCGCGAATGGCTTCGAACTCGGGTTGGGAGATGAAATGATAGTCCTTGCCGTCTACCTCGCCGGGGCGGGCATTGCGGGTGGTGTTTGAAATGGACAGCCCAATGCCCTGAACTTCAGCCAGAAGCGCTTTCACCAGAGACGACTTGCCCGCGCCAGAAGGTGCACTGACGATAAACAGGCTGCCGGAATACTGTGGCGGGTGTTGGGGTTGGGCCAAGGCGGTCATGAAGCGCTCGAACAAAGATCAACAAGCCGTGATTCTATGGGATTTCCTCTAGACTCGCCATGTCGAGTGCTTATTCAGTAGGCTTCGTATGCTCGGTCAGAACAAACCACGGTTTTGTAGAACTTTCATCGCCGAATCCACTTCCTTTGCTGACTTTGTAGCTTGAAATGGGGGCGGCGATCAACTCCCGTTCATTGGGCCGCAAGGCATTTGACACGGAAATGTCTTTAGCCAGCTCGGATTCAATTATGCAGCTGACAGCACCAAATACACTTGGAATCAGTGGAGTCGACGCATCCTCGCGCTTGCACATGCTTAAAAAGTAGTCGGGCACAAATGGCTTTCCAGTTTTTTCGGCGTCCACCAAGGTCTGAAACATGGGGGATTTCGGGTTCAGATTGTGTTGGGCCTGGGCGGACTGAACCGGCAAGGCATTCAAAAGGCTGACCAGTATCAAGCTTCTTTCTCGCATGTCCGAGTGCTGCTGTGGCTCGCCCTTGAACTCCCCACGCAAAAATTCGTTCATGGCTTGTGAATATCCGTCTGTTGCAATGTAGTCCCGAAGCACGCAGCGCTCAGCTGCACTGACCGGTAGTGCTTGCAGGCCATCTTGGGGCGCGTTTGGCAAGGTTTGTGGAGCTGAAAGCGCCTCAATCCGCTCTTGAACAGACAAGGTGTTTTCAAATTTGTATTGCTCACCCACTTTGACTTTTGGAATTTCACCCTGACTGGAATTGCCAATTTCCAATCGACCGCTTTTGATCAGGTCCATATCAGCCAGTTTTTCCTGACCAACCCGGTATTGCGCGAGATCGTAGCGTTGCAGCCGCAGTGTGGGGTGGCACAACAAGGCTTGTGCCGCTCGCTGCTGCCCTTTGGCGACCAAAAGCAGACCGGCAAGGCGCGGGTCTGTGGCTGCATGGGGTAACACGCACTTAAGTAGTTGATTGAGAAAAGAGACAGGCGTGGTCATTGGGCAGGGTCTCGAACAAGGATATGTTCGATTGGGTGCCCAGGTATTCAGATTGGTTCAGTTCAATCCCAAACTCGGTCGTTCATTCAATATTCTGAATTTGCTCCCTGAACTGTTCAACCAACACCTTCAAGTCAATTGAGGCCTGCGTTTGCGCAATTGCGTGTGCTTTGCTGCCCAAGGTGTTGGCCTCGCGGTTCAATTCCTGGGTTACAAAATCCAGCCGTTTGCCAATCACCCCGCCTTTTTTCAGAATACGGCGCACCTCAGTGAAGTGCGTTTGCAGCCTCTCGACTTCTTCTTTTACATCAATGCGTACGCTGTGCAAGGCCACCTCGTGTTTGATGCGTTCTTCAAGGTCTTCCACGGTCAGGTGGCTGGCTTTGTCCGAAATGATTTTGTCGAAAGCCTCGGTCATGCGTTCCCGAATCTTGCCCTCATAGTGGGCCAAAAACTGGGGCAACATCGGCAGCAGGCTGTTGACAATCGCTTCCATGCCATCCACTTTCTCCAACAGCACTGCCGCCAGGCCTGCACCCTCACGTTCGCGGCTTTGCTTCAAGGCATCAATGGCCTGGTCGCACAAGGCTGAAATGGTCTCTTGCAGTTCTTCGCCGCTCAGGCTGTTGTCTTCGACCACACCAGGCCAATTCAGCACCTCGGTAATGCGAAAGCCGTTGGCCTTGGGCAAGGCGCTTTGAATGCTGGCCTCAACTGCAGCCAATTGTTTGACTTGTTCCAGATCAACCTTCGGAATCCGTTTTTCACCCTCTGCACGTCCCCAGGAAATCCGGCATTCCACCTTCCCACGGCTCAGCGCGTTCATCAGTTTTTCGCGAATCAGTGGTTCCACCATGCGCAGGTCATCGGCCATGCGAAAGTTCAGGTCCAGAAAACGGGAATTCACGCTGCGCAACTCCATGCTCAGGGTGCCAGCACGGGTGGTGCTTTGTGCATTGGCAAAGCCTGTCATGCTGTGTACTGCTGCGGTGTTTTTGCTGTCCTTGCTCATTTGCGGCCTGTGCGTGTGTGTCGGTGGTGCATGGATTGTAAACTCTGGGCTGGTGCTTGTTTTCTTCGGGGGTGTTTTTGTCGGGTCGAATCATTGCCCATTTGGACATGGACGCCTTCTACGCCAATGCCGAATTGGTGCGCAACCCGGCTTTGCGGGGTTTGCCCGTGGCTGTTGGGGGGCGCCGAGGCATGCAGCCGCTGCCAGGGCAACAGTTTCCAACACTGGCTCAGTATGAAGGACGCGGGGTGTTGACCACCGCCAACTACGAGGCCCGTGCGCTGGGTTTACATTCGGCCATGCCGACCATGAAAGCCGCCAAGTTGGCACCCCATGCGGTATTACTTCCTGCCGATTTCGACTGGTACAAAACCCTGTCAAGGCAGTTCAAGACCGCTGTGCGGGAATTGGCACCCAACGTTGAAGATCGCGGTATCGATGAAATCTACATTGATTTGACCGGGGAAACCGGGGGGGATTTCGAGGCGGCCATTGAACTGGCGCGCCACTTGAAGGCTGCGGTAACCCGGGCCACTGGCGGCATGACCTGTTCAGTGGGTTTGTCGGAGAACAAGTTGACCTCCAAGATTTGCTCCGACTTGCAAAAACCAAACGGCCTAAGTGTGGTGCGTCCCGACCAGTTTCAGGAAATAATCTGGCCGCTTCCGGTGGGCAAAATCAACGGTGTGGGGCCCAAGGCTCAGGAAAAGCTGAAAGCCATGGGTGTCAACAGCATTGCCGAGCTGGCTGCTCAACCTGTCGATTTGCTTAGAGAACGTTTCGGCGAAAGTTATGGGCTTTGGATGCATGAAAGTGCCCATGGTATTGACCGGCGGGAAGTCACTTTGTTTTCGGAACCGAAAAGCATCAGCCGTGAAACCACGTTCGAGAACGACATGCATGTGCGTAGGCAACGCGACAATTTGACGCAGGTACTTGAGCACCTTGCGGACAAGCTTTCTCAAGACCTGGCCCGAAAACAGCGGTTGGCAAAAACCATCGGCGTGAAAGTACGTTTCGCGGATTTCAAATCGCTGACCCGCGATACAACCACGGGTTTGACTGTCCGCACAGCGGATGAAGTTTTGCAAGCCGCTCGAGCTTGCCTGAAGAAAATTCCGTTTGAAGACAAAGGAGCCAGATCAACCATTCGCCTGTTGGGAATCAAAGCCAGCCATCTGATTACCCCTGCGGAGGATGCGCTTGAAAAGGCTGCCGAGGAAAGCAGGCGAACCAAAGGGCAAGCCCAATTGTTTCTCGACCTTGAAGATGCGCCATAATGCGTGCACTACGAAAGAACACGCACTGGAGAATTTGAATGAATGCCACCACAGCCCGCCCTGACGGGCGAAGCCCCCACACCTTGCGCAATATCAGCCTGGAGCGCAATTACACCAAGCATGCCGAGGGTTCAGTCATGGTGCGTTTCGGCGACACCCATGTGTTGTGCACCTGCAGCGTTGAAGACAAGGTGCCGGGCTTTTTAAAGGGTCAGAATCAGGGTTGGTTGACTGCCGAATACGGTATGCTGCCCCGTTCTACCCATTCCCGAATGGATCGTGAGGCGGCCAAGGGCAAGCAAAGTGGCCGTACGCAGGAAATTCAGCGTTTGATTGGCCGTGCCTTGCGCGCAGCAGTCGATTTAAACAAGCTGGGTGAACGCACCCTGAAAATTGATTGCGATGTGATCCAGGCCGATGGCGGCACACGCACGGCATCGATCACGGGCGCCATGGTCGCTGTGGCAGATGCAATTGGCAAACTGGTGGCCAGCGGCGCTTTGGCTGAAAACCCGATCAAGCAGTTCGTAGCGGCTGTGTCGGTGGGAGTGGTCAATGGGCAGGTGGTGCTTGACTTGAATTACGACGAAGACTCCACCTGCGAAACCGACTTGAATGTGGTGATGACCGAGAAAGGTGGCTTTGTAGAAGTGCAGGGCACCGCCGAGGGCGATGCCTTTAGCCGGGACGAATTGAATGGCATGCTGGATTCGGCTGCAGCCGGAATTGCTGAGCTGGTTCGCCTGCAAAAAGCGGCTTTGCAGGCGTAAAAATTAATTTGGATTACAAAGCGATGGTACCGAACAGCGAATGGGTATTGGCCAGTGGCAACAAGGGCAAACTGCGGGAATTTCAAGACCTGTTTGCCCCTTGGGGCGTGAATTGGGTGGCCCAAGGTGAACTGGGTGTGCCCGATGCCGAGGAGCCCTTTCATACCTTTGTGGAGAATGCCCTCACCAAGGCGCGCCATGCAAGCCGCCTTACAGGCCGCCCCGCGCTGGCCGATGACTCGGGCTTGTGTGTGCCGGCCATTGGGGGGGCACCGGGCGTGTTGTCGGCCCGCTATGCCACTTTGTTTGGTCAAGAAAAAAGCGATGCCAACAACAACGCCTGCTTGATTGACAAGCTCAAGGGTGTTGAAGACCGCCGCGCGTATTTTGTTTGCGCCATGGTGTGGGTGGCCCACGCCGACGACCCCACACCCACCATTGCTCAAAAAATGTGGTGGGGTGAGGTCATTGACACACCACAAGGTGAACACGGTTTTGGTTACGATCCTCACTTCTGGTTGCCAGAACACCAGTGCACGGCGGCGCAAATGCCCAAGGAACTGAAAAACCGTTTCAGCCATCGTGCCCAGGCCACCCAGGCCTTATTGCAGGAATTGCAGCAGCGGCTGGGTTTGAAAAAGGCGATTGTGTAAGTGGGGCAGGGCGAGGAAAAATCAGGCAAGCCGGCATTCATGGCTTCAACCACGGCTTGCAACCTGGTGGGCCGTGTCTTCATGCCCAGTGAACTTCGATTTGCCGCCATGCCGCCTTTGGCTCTTTATATTCACCTGCCTTGGTGTGTGCGCAAATGCCCTTACTGTGATTTCAACAGCCACTTGGCGCCGGAAAGCAAGCTGCGTGAAGTGGGTGTACCGGTGGTGTCCGAGATACAGCGCGTCGACATGAATCCATCGATCGCTGGTGAGCAGGGTTTTGCAGAGTCGCTGCCCTTGGACTTGCAACGCCGTTACCTCAATGCCCTGATTGCTGATCTTGACCAACAGTTGCCCAAAATCTGGGGCCGTAAGTTGTACTCAATTTTCATCGGTGGAGGCACACCTTCCCTGTTTGCGCCCGAGTTGATTGATGAATTGTTGGGCGCGGTGCGTGCACGTTTGGGCATGCCGCAAAGTGGCGAAATCACCATGGAAGCCAACCCCGGAACTTTCGAACAAGCCAGGTTTGAAGGGTTTCGTAAAGCAGGTGTTAATCGCTTGTCGATCGGTGTCCAAAGTTTCTCGGATTCTCACTTGAAGGCCTTGGGACGGGTGCACAACCGCGGGCAGGCCTTGGCCGCAGTGCGCAGTGCCGTGGCCTTGTTCGATGAAGTGAACATTGATTTGATGTATGCCTTGCCCCATCAAAACGTGGAGCAGGCACTGGCCGATGTGGCGCAGGCTGTGGCGCTGAACAGCACGCACTTAAGCCTGTACCAGTTGACCATGGAGCCCAACACGCTGTTTGCCGCAAAACCGCCGCCTCTGCCCGATGACGACACCTTGATCGATATTGAAGAGGCTGTTCACAAGGCTGCGAAGGAGGCAGGCTTTGAGCAATACGAAATTTCGGCCTTTGCCAAACCCGGACACCGCTGCCAGCACAACCTGAATTATTGGGGGTTTGGCGACTACTTGGGGCTGGGTGCCGGGGCGCACGCAAAAATAAGCTACCCCAACCGCATTGAACGGGAAACCCGCCACCGCAACCCCATGGCTTATATGGAAGAAATGGAGGGCGCTGCGCAACCGCTGGAGGTGCGCACCCTGGCCGTGAAAGAGTTGCCATTCGAGTTCATGCTCAACGCCTTGCGCTTAATCGATGGTGTACCCGAAAGCTGGTTCGTGGAGCGTTGTGGCAGGCCATTGAGCGATTTGCAAAAGCCTTTGAAACAGGCATTGACCAAAGGTTTGATTGAAACCCAACCTGGCTTGTTCAAGCCCACTGAATTGGGCTTTCGTTTTCTGAATGACCTTCAGGAAATGTTCTTGGCCAGTTAAGCGCTTTTAGTCCGGTTCAGTTCAAGTGGCGCGTTTCTGGCCGCTCGATAATGCTGGGCACACTCTTGAAATGCAAACCCCAATCAGCCTGCCCGCAGGTTTTGATCAACAAGTCAGCGAAGCCGTGCTGCAACTGTTCGGCCATTCGCATCTCAAATCCCTTGCCACTGCCTGCAACCAGTTTCAATACCAAATCGGTGTTGTGCGCTTCGCCACTGGGGCGCAGTTCAATTTGGGTAATCAGCAGTGGGTCAGCACCCAGCGGCGTGGTGGTATTTTTGTCTTGAAACGGGCTTTTGAAATCAGCGGAATACAGCGATACTTCACGGCTCATTTCCAGCAGTGCTTTGCGGCCCGCCTCGTTCAGCGGTCTGTCGCTGGCCAGTAGTTTTTGCATCATCTCGTCCAGGCTGGGTATCAACATGCGCACCATGCGGCGCGTCAGCCATACCCTTACCTCTTGGTTTTCAGCCGAATTGATTCGCATCAGGATGCGATCATGCTCGGGCGCGTAAGCAACTTGGAGTTGTTTGATTTGCATGGCAGCGTACTTGAAAAATAGTGCAAGTCATTTGTGTTGGCGTTATCTTGAAATCACCACGCTCGCCCACACATACGGTTCATGGGTATTGTGACTCAAAATTGTTAAGAAGGGTTTGCACACATGCGTTTAGATCGACTCACCACCAAGTTTCAGGAAGCTTTGGCCGACGCCCAAAGCCTGGCTGTGGGAAAAGACAACCCCACAGTTGAACCTGCACACGTGTTGTTGGCCATGCTCAAGCAGGGCGAGGGGTCTGTTCGAGGGGTGATCAGCAAAGCGGGCGGTAACCCGCAGGTGTTGGTCAAAGGCGTTGAGGCCGAGGTGAACAACCTGCCTCAAGTGGCGAACAATGCCGGTCAAATCCAGATTGGCAGCAAATTACAAGCTGCCTTGAACCTCACCGACAAAGAGGCGCAAAAGCGTGGCGACCAGTTTATTGCCAGTGAGCTTTTTTTGCTGGCTTGTTTGCAAGACAGCACCGGCTTGGCCAAGGTCATGAAAGAGGCGGGCTTGAATGCCCAGTCGCTGAACACTGCAATTGAGCAGGTGCGCGGTGGCGCAGCTGTCGACAGCGCCGATGGGGAAAGTCAGCGCGAAGCTTTGAAAAAATACACCATAGACCTCACTGAACGTGCCCGCATGGGCAAGCTAGACCCTGTCATTGGTCGCGACGACGAAATTCGTCGTGCCATTCAAATTTTGCAACGTAGAACCAAAAACAACCCGGTACTGATCGGCGAACCTGGTGTCGGAAAAACCGCTATTGTGGAAGGCTTGGCGCAGCGTATTGTCAATGGCGAGGTACCCGACACCTTAAAGAACAAGCGTGTGTTGGTATTGGACATGGCCTTGTTGCTGGCCGGTGCCAAGTACAGGGGTGAATTTGAAGAACGCCTGAAAGCCGTATTGAAAGACGTGGCCGCTGATGAAGGCCAAACCATTGTGTTTATCGATGAAATTCACACCATGGTGGGCGCGGGTAAAGCCGAGGGTGCAATTGATGCCGGCAATATGTTAAAGCCTGCACTGGCCCGCGGCGAATTGCATTGTATTGGCGCCACCACGCTGGATGAATACCGCAAGTACATTGAAAAAGATGCAGCACTTGAACGCCGTTTCCAGAAAGTGCTGGTGGGCGAGCCCAGTGTTGAAAGTACCATTGCCATTCTGCGTGGTTTGCAGGAACGCTATGAGTTGCACCACGGCGTGGACATTACCGACCCCGCCATTGTTGCGGCTGCGGAGCTTAGCCACCGGTACATTACCGATCGCTTCCTGCCCGACAAAGCCATTGACTTGATTGATGAGGCTGCCGCGCGAATCAAGATGGAAATTGATTCCAAGCCTGAGGAAATGGACAAGCTCGATCGTCGGATCATTCAGCTGAAAATTGAACGAGAAGCTGTGAAGCGCGAGCAAGACGACGCCTCTAAAAAGCGCCTCGCCCTGATCGAAGAGGAAATTGTTCGTCTTGAGCGTGAGTATGCAGACCTCGACGAAATCTGGAAAAGTGAAAAAGCAGCAGTGCAGGGCAGTGCGGCCATCAAGGAAGAAATTGATCACATTCGCGCAGAAATCGAGCAGTGGAAACGCAAGGGCGATTGGCAAAAAGTGTCTGAACTTCAGTATGGCAAATTGCCCGATCTGGAGAAAAAGCTGAACGACGTGAAAGACAACGAGGGCGGCGAAAAAAAGCCGAACAGGCTGTTGCGCACCCAGGTGGGCACTGAAGAAATTGCAGAGGTGGTTAGCCGCGCAACCGGCATTCCGGTGAGCAAAATGTTGCAAGGCGAACGCGACAAATTGCTGCAAATGGAAGCGGCCCTACACATGCGCGTAGTTGGGCAAGATGAAGCCGTTACTTTGGTATCAGACGCCATTCGCCGTTCTCGTGCGGGGCTTTCCGATCCCAACAAGCCCTTGGGTTCATTTCTTTTCCTGGGCCCCACAGGCGTGGGTAAAACAGAATTGTGCAAAGCCTTGGCGGGTTTCCTGTTCGATTCGGAAGATCACCTTGTTCGCATCGACATGAGCGAATTCATGGAAAAGCACACCGTAAGCCGATTGGTGGGTGCACCCCCCGGCTATGTGGGGTACGACGAAGGCGGTTACCTGACCGAAGCCGTGCGCCGCAAACCTTACAGCGTGATTTTGCTGGATGAGGTTGAAAAGGCCCACCCCGATGTATTCAACGTGCTGTTGCAAGTGCTGGATGATGGCCGCCTGACTGACGGACAAGGCCGCACGGTGGATTTCAAAAACACAGTGATTGTAATGACCTCAAACTTGGGGTCGCTTGAAATTCAGCGTTTGGCGGGTCAGGATGGCGAAGTGATTAAAGCAGCGGTCATGGAAGAGGTGAAGCTGCACTTCCGTCCGGAATTCATCAACCGTGTGGATGAGCTGGTGGTGTTCCACGCTTTGGACAATGCGCACATTGCGAATATCGCCCGCATCCAGTTGCAGCGTTTGCAGCAGCGCTTGGCCAGCCGCGACATGCGCCTGGAAGTCAGTGATGCCGCATTGGCCGAAGTGGTCAAGGCAGGTTTTGACCCCTTGTATGGTGCAAGGCCTTTGAAGCGAGCCATCCAGCAAATCATTGAAAACCCGGTTTCAAAAATGATTCTGGAAGGCCGGTTTGGGCCGAATGACGTGGTACCAGTGGACTTCAAGGAAGGGGCGTTCACTTTTGAACGGGTGGTTCACTGAGTGCAGCTATTTGAAATCGCATAGCTGTGCTCATCGAAGTCGCGTGGCTTCTTTCTTCGAAGTCGCGTGGCTTCTTTCTTCGAAGCCGCTAAACTCCGCGCCTGAGAAGCCTTGCCCCAGTCACTTACTCGCGACGTTCAAGACCCGCCCGCCGTTCCCCGTTTGGAATGGATTAGACGCGAAGCGGCTCCGCAAGACGCGTTAGCGTTTGCGGCATCCATTCCGAACGGGGTCAGAACGGCCACCGCCGCAATATTCACGTTGGGCGGGGCTGTCGAGAGAAGTGACTGGGGCCAGGCTTCTCCAGCGCGAGTATTGGTTCTTGCGCTGCACAGTGAACAATACACAGGCCTCGCGATGCCCACGTATCAATGCGCTGCAGCGTACATTGCCTCGCCAGCCTCGACCGGGTTACCTGTCTTGTTGAAGGTTTCAAGCCACACCCCATAGTTATGAACAGTGGGGTCTTGCCATGGATGAAAGCCTGGTTTGAAGTAGTTCAACAATTTGGGCAATAGGCTGCTGTACAGCCCCTTGGGTCCCAACAGCCACACCAGGCCTTTCGAGTACATTTTGAACCGGGTCCAGCCCTTGAAACCATCGGTGCCCAAAATAATCCATGTGAACACCAAGGTGTGGAGCGTGAAGTTGAACATGGCGTGAGCCATCGCAAGGCTTCGCTTGAAGTAACCTACTTTGGCCACTTTCTGCATGACATCAAATGCCACGGCCTTGTGTTCCATTTCTTCCACTGCATGCCAGGCCAGCATGGCACGAACCCGATGATCCGCGCCCGCCATCACCTCTTTGCGCGCAAAAAACATCTCGGCCATCATGGCCGTGAAATGCTCCAGTGCGGCTGTCATGGCCAGGTTGTATTCAGGCGAAAGCACCTGCAAACGGCGGTTCATGATTTTTGTGATTACATGCAACATTTTGTCCACCGGTACGCCTTGTTCCTTCAGGCGCTTGTTGTAGTCGGTGTGTACTTTGCCGTGTTGACCTTCCTGAAAAGAAAAATCTTTTACCGCCTTCAGCAACTCAGGATCGGTAATTTTGTCTTTGAAATTCCGCACGCTCGAGATGAAATAGCGTTCGCCGTCCGGAAAACTCATTTGGACACCATCAATCACGCGGGTTTTGAACGCGTCTCCATCCATCCAATAGCGTGGAATGTCTTTGTCGGTGATTCCAAAATCCAGATCTTTCCGGACCACGATGTCTTCTTTGAACGATGTTGTTGTCATGACTGCCTCCTGCTGCATTGTGTGAATAAAGATTACCGAATCACCACAACACACGATATGATTTGAAATGACAAAAAAGGAAGAATTCGCGACAGATTTAATCTGATCACGCTACAGGGGGTTTGGTGGAAACCATCAATTTTCAAATGCTTGCAAGCCTGGCCAACGCCGCGCGGCGCTGCGACATTGATTTGAACAGTGTGATGCAAGAATTGAAACTGGAAATTGACATGAGCGGGGACCCACGCCGGCGCATGTCTTTGTCGTGCTTCAGTTCCTTGTTCTCTGCGGTTGAGGCACGCAAGCCCAGCCAACACTTTCCCCTGGTGTTTGGTGATTCTTTCAACTTCGATGGCTTGCCCGAGTTGGCCACTTTTGTGACAAGCGCTTCAACCCCACAAGAGGCCATGCGTGTGCTGGACTGGTCGCCCAAGCTGTTGCACCCCAATTTGCACTTCATCACGCTTGACCTGGGGGACGAGGCTGCACTGGAAATCAAGGTGTCCGATCCGGAAGGTGTGAACGAAGACCTGCCCGGTTTTGTTGAAGCTTCCATGTCAGCCGTATTGAAGTTTATTCATCTTCTCAGCCCCGGTTCACACTTGATCAAGCGGATTGAGTTTCGCCATGCGCCTTTGACGCTGGAATCTGCTTATCAAGAAGTGCTAAAAACCACGGTGTTGTTCCAGCAGGCCCACAACCGTTTGGTGGTTGATTCTTCTGCACTGGATTTGCCTTTGCCAGGAGGAATTCCTTCAGCACACCACAAGGCGCAGGCTGTAATTTTGAACCGCCTGTTGCCGGATGTTGAGGAGCAAACCCTTGAAAAACAGATCAAGCGCTTGTTGAAGTCGCGCTTGAGTATGTTAAGTGAACCAATACAGACGATAGCCGACGTGCTGCACATTCACCCCCGCACCTTGCAGCGAAGGCTTAAAAGCGAAGGTAAGTCGTATGCTGAAATTCTGGGGGATGTTCGCCACGAACTGGCCTGCGAGATGTTGAAAGGCTCGGTGCTTGACATTGAAACCATCGCTGCGAACCTTGGCTATTCCGATCGCCGCAGCTTTACAAGCGCATTTCTAAAATGGCAGGGTATCTCCCCGAGGGAATTCAGAAATCAGCAGTGAAACCTTTCGGTCATGTTTAGTGCCTGAATTTCATGTTTAAATTTTGGCTATTCATTCACTTAATTTTCGGAGCTTTCCATGACCCCTACCACTGATCTTTGCGATGCCAACGAGGACAAAATTGCCGCAGGCACTTTGCGTGTTGTTGAGCCGATGTTTCAAAGTTGGGGCATGAAAAGCAGTTTTATGGGGCAAGCCCACACTTTGAAAGTATTTGAAGACAACTCACTGGTGCGCAGCGCCCTTGAAAAAGACGGGCAGGGCAAAGTATTGGTGGTCGATGGCGGTGGAAGCATGCGTTGCGCCCTGGTGGGCGGCAACTTGGGCATGCTGGCTGAGAAAAACAATTGGGCGGGCATTGTGGTGTATGGCTGCGTGCGCGACACCCTGGAGCTGGATGAATGTGATGTGGGAATTCGTGCCTTGGCTGCGCACCCCATGAAAAGCCAGAAGCGAGGCATTGGTCATGAGAACATCGAAGTGGCCTTGAGTTTCACCACTGTGCGCCCCGGCAATTGGGTGTATGCGGATGAGGACGGTGTTTTGATTTCAGAAACAGCCTTGAGCTAATTGTTTCAGGACAGGTCTCCGGTCAAAAAATTTGGTGGCCTTGTTTCATCGGTTTGAATCAACGAAGTTCGACTTATCCGAATGGCGCCAGTGCCAGAAACTATTGATATTTCATCGTAGCCTTTTTTCACGATGGGCAGCGTGCCATAAGTTTTTACCAGCGAATCAACGATTTCATTGGTGCTTTTGTCCACGCCGGCCGTCACGCACAAGAATTTGCTGGGATTCGGGATCAGTTGATAAATTCGATCAACTGATTCTTTAATCTTGTGCAATTGATCCGGTTGTATGTGAGCCACCAAGGCCTTGCCATCGGACTCGCGCCACAAGGCCAGGCCCACGCAAAGCGCGCACCCTGTAGTGCCAATCCGAACTGAATGGTTGTGGTTCGCGGCAGATGAGATCAAGCCATATTGGTTCTGACCAACCATGTGGGATGGAAGCGAGCGAGTCATGTGGATGTCCGTTGGTTGTTTTTTTTTGAGTGGTTCGGCAAGGCCAAAATGTTCACACGAACCATTTTTAGTAGGTTGCGCCGCATGATTTAGAGTGGATACTCTTTTTCATTTAGAGAAAAAGTATTTCACATCGTGATTAATTTAACGTAAGTAATTGATTTTAAACAATACGAAAAAAAGTCTTGTATAAGATATAACTCTTGTTGCTCTGCGAAATGATCTGTAAGATACGGCTCATCACCTGATCGACACCACTTGCCCAAGTGATACCCGCGAAGCTGCACCCGCAGGGCACCGCAAGTAGGCCATCAAGCGAACCGTTTTCTTTTTTCTCTATTGCCTTCTGAGGACATCACTATGAAATCTTTTGACCAACAGGTTCAAGAACTCAACAAAGACTGGGAAACCAACCCACGCTGGAAGCTGGTAAAGCGCGGCTACAAGGCCGAAGACGTGGTACGTCTGCGTGGTTCACTGCAGCCAGAATACACACTGGCCAAGCGCGGTGCTGAAAAGCTGTGGGAAAAAGTAAACGGCACAGCCAAAAAGGGCTATGTAAACGCTTTTGGCGCGATCACTGCTGGCCAGGCCATGCAGCAAGCCAAAGCTGGTCTGGAAGCCGTTTACCTGTCAGGCTGGCAAGTTGCTGCTGACGGCAACAGCTCCGAGACAATGTACCCAGACCAGTCTTTGTATGCATACGACTCTGTGCCAAAAATGGTTCGTCGTATCAACAACACATTCCAGCGCGCTGACGAAATTCAGTGGAAAAACATTTGCGACGGCAAAATGAAAGCTGAAGACGCAATCGACTACTTCCTGCCCATCGTTGCTGACGGTGAAGCTGGTTTCGGCGGTGTACTGAATGCTTACGAACTGATGAAGAACATGATTGCTGCGGGTGCAGCTGGTGTTCACTTCGAAGACCAATTGGCCGCTGTGAAGAAGTGCGGTCACATGGGTGGCAAGGTGTTGGTTCCAACCGCTGAAGCGATCCAGAAGTTGATTTCTGCTCGTTTGGCAGCCGACGTAATGGGTGTTCCTTCAATCGTTCTGGCCCGTACAGACGCTGAAGCCGCCAACCTGTTGACTTCCGATTTCGACGAAAACGACAAGCCATTCCTGACTGGCGAGCGCACTCCTGAAGGCTTCTACCGCGTGAAAAACGGTCTGGAACAGGCCATCAGCCGTGGTATCGCATACGCACCTTATGCTGACTTGGTGTGGTGTGAAACAGGCACGCCCGACATCGGTTTTGCCCGTGAGTTCGCGCAAGCCGTTCTGGAAAAGAACCCAGGCAAGCTGTTGAGCTACAACTGCTCACCCTCTTTCAACTGGAAGAAGAACCTGAACGACAGCCAAATCGCTTCCTTCCAGGAAGACCTGTCTGCCTTGGGTTACAAGTACCAATTCATCACATTGGCCGGTATCCACGTCAACTGGTACAACACATTCAAGTTCGCAAACGCCTACGCTCAAGGCGAAGGCATGAAGCATTATGTCAATATGGTTCAAGAACCTGAGTTTGCAGCACGCGAACAGGGTTATACTTTCGTATCTCACCAGCAGGAAGTTGGCGCAGGCTACTTCGATGATGTAACCACTGTGATCCAGGGTGGTGCTTCTTCAGTAACAGCCTTGAAAGGCTCTACAGAAGAAGAACAGTTCCACTGATTTGCTGGTTGAACTGAATTTGTCGGCAATCTTGGCAGTCTCCCACCCCAAGAGGGGTGGATAGATTGACCGACTGAGGGGGAGAGGAGACAAGCTCAAAAAATCAATTCAAGAGTATTTTTCCCCTTGCTGGGCCTTTACAAAAGGCCCAACAGCGAGTGCTGAAGCCCGGTAAGAAACTTGCCGGGCTTTTTATTTGAATGTACTGATCGCATGCACAAGCACATTCGATACGGATTGAAGTTGCTGTGCTACCCGGGTGTTGTTTTGTGCAGCTTGGGTATTTTCTTCGGTCATTCTCGCCACTTTCTCCACACTTTGGCTAATCTGTACACTCACCTGCGACTGTTCCCTCATGGACACGGCAATGGTTGAAATTGCGTCTGAAACCCGTTCAGAATGGTTTTTGATGTCCAGGATAGTCATGTTCACTTGATTGGCCTGGCTCAAGCCAGCCTGAACCAGTTTCACAGAATTACCCATACTGCCGACCGCACCTTGAGTCATGCGTTGAATGTCATAGATCATGTCCGAGATCCGATGCGTTGCGGTCTTGGTTTGTTCTGCAAGTTTTCGAACCTCGTCCGCAACCACTGCGAATCCACGGCCCTGGTCCCCGGCTCTGGCAGCTTCAATGGCTGCATTCAAGGCCAGCAGGTTCGTGTGTTCAGCTATTTCAGTGATGGTTGAAATGATTTCTGAAATATCATTCGAACGTGCCTCGAGTGTTTGTACTGTCAATGCGCTTTCATCAACCGAGTGGGCGATTCGTTCAATTCCACCCACGACCATTTTCAAAGTGGCAATGCCATTTTCAGCAGCATTTCTAGCAGTGTGTGCCGTGTCGCTGGCCTGAGAAGTATTCTCCGAGATGTGCGAAATGCTGACGGTGAGTTCTTCAACTGCCGCAGCCATGGTCGAAGTGGCCTCGGCTTGTTCGTCACTGGACTTGGCCATGGACTGCGACAGGCTAGACACCTGATTTGAGTTGTCATCCAGTTCCTGTGCTGATTGGCGAATGCCGTTGATCAATACCCGAAGATTATTCTGGGCTTTGGATATCTCTTGCAACAGTGTGTCGATTTCATCTTTGCCTTGAGTGTGAACGGTGCGCCCAAGCTGACCGTTTGCCAATTCCCGAATATGCTGGTTTGCTTTGGCGAGTTTGGTTCTGAGCAATTTCCCAAGGCGAAGCATGATCATGACACCCGCGAGCAAGGACAAGACAACCACTGAACCTACCGCCCACAGAGAACTGGTGTAGGTTTGAACAGACTGGGCAGTGCGATTCTCAAGCATGGTTTTTTCGGCAGATTCAACCTGATCCAGCAAGGCCTGCATTTTATCCATGATGGGCTTGCCAGACATGGCTGCAAAGATGTCCAGAAAATCAGCCTGATCAAGTTCACCCTTGTCCAGGCTTTGACGCAGTTTGATGGTTTCATCGATCGAAAAAGTCAGCCATGGCGAATAGAGGGTTTGCAATTCCTCAACCCAGACGAATGATTCTGGCAGTTCATTTTTGCGTTTTGACAGATAAGCAAGTTCTTCCTGATAGCGTTTTTTGCCAAATTGGTATGTCGACAAATAGGAGTCATCGCCAGTCAGCAAGTATCCCCGTTGGCCCGATTCAATGAAAACCAGACTCTCACGAATGGTGCTGACATGTTGCAGTGTTTTGAAACTGTCGGTGTTGTTCAGCCCACTGACTTGAATGCGTTGCATGTTCCACAAGCCCAAGCCCCCTCCAATGGCGACGCAAGCGATCAACAAGGCGAAGCCCGATACTATTTTTGACTGTATGGTTTGAAGCATCGAAATTCCTGAATGACAAAGATTGAAATTTTGTCAATTATCAGCAGTTCGGTTGACTTTCAAAACCTTGAAATGCGGGGTGGTTCTGAACCCCGCAATTCAAGCAAATTCACGAATTTGAAACAAAAATCAATTAGGCGTTTGAAGGCTCTGGCCGGGTTTTGATGAGGTCGTGAACGATGGCATCGCTCAATGTGTCTTCCCAGCGGTACACATGTACATCGGGCAGGGCGCCCAGCATTTGTTTTTCCTCTTTCGAGTACGCCTGCACAAAAATCTGAATTGCCGGGTTCAGCATTTTGGCGTTTTCGATCATCTGGCTCAGCCCCGGGGTATCGCCAGTGGCAATAACAAGGCTATTTGCGTTGGTGGTGTGCGCTTGAACCAAGGTCACTGGGTCTGCATATTCGCCAGACACGGCAGCCTGTCCATTCTTTCTCAGTTTGGCCACCACCTCGCGGCTGGTATCAACAATCACCATGGGTACATTTTTTTTCTTCAGTGATTTGGCAATTCGTTTGCTCAACTCGGTGTGCCCCACCAACACCACGTGTTTACCAAGGTACTTGCCATCGGTTTGCTCAGGTAGCTCTTCCATGCTGTGGCTGCGTGCATTCAAATTGCGAACCCATTGATAACGCCTGACCATGCTGTCGTTCAATTTGGGAATCAGGGAAAACACAACCGGGTTCAGGGCAATCGACAAAATTGCGCCGGAAACGACCAGGCTTTGTACCTGTAAGTCCACCAGACCCAGATACAAACCCAACCCAATCAAAATGAATGAGAACTCACCAATTTGTGCAAGGCTGGCCGCAATAACCAAAGCGCTCTTGAGGGGGTACTTGAACAGCAGGACCAGTGCGCCAGCAGCCAGCGATTTGCCCAGCACGATAATGGCCACCACAGCGAGTACGCGCAGCGGGTACTCAACAATGACATCGAATTGAAACAGCATACCCACTGACACAAAAAACAGCACAGCGAATGCGTCTCGCAATGGCAGGGATTCCTCGGCAGCGCGGTGGCTCAGTTCAGATTCCCGCATTACCATGCCCGCAAAGAAGGCACCCAGTGCGAAAGACACATCAAACAGGCCAGCAGCGACAAAAGCCAGGCTGATGGCCAGTGCAATGACTGAGAGTGTGAACAATTCACGGGAGCCTGTTTTCGCAATGTGCCAAAGCATCCAGGGAATAACACGCTTGCCCACAACCAGCATCAAACCCACGAAAAGCGCCACCTTCACCAAGGTGAAACCGATGTCGAAGATCAGATTGGTTTCCGGGTCCAGGGTTCCGCCTTTCAACAAACCTGCCAGTGGCGGAAGCAAAACCAGAATCAGTACCATGGCCAGGTCTTCAACCACCAGCCAACCCACTGCAATTTGACCGTTTGCACTTGTTAGCATGCCGCGGGCTTCCAGGGCTTTTAGCAACACCACCGTGCTGGCCACCGACAAAGCTAGGCCAAACACCAGGCTCTGGCCCATGGGCCAATCCCAGAAATAGGCCACTCCCATGCCCAGTAGCGTTGCAGCCGTCATTTGAACGATGGCGCCCGGCACGGCAATCTTCTTCACGGCCAGCAAATCATTGAGCGAAAAGTGCATGCCCACACCGAACATCAGAAGCATCACACCGACTTCGGCCAATTGATTGGTTAGTGCGGGGTCCGCTACAAAGCCAGGGGTGGCTGGGCCAATCAGGAATCCGGCAACCAAATAACCCAACAAGGCGGGAGCCTTTAGTTTTTCTGCGATAAAACCGAAGATGAGCGCAAGGCCAAAACCAAATGCCAGGGTGGCAATCAGGGAAACGTCATGGGGCATGATGGGGGTATTCCAAATAGTATTGTTCTAATGATAACAAGTGCGTATGGAACGCACTTGATTCATAGACAAAGACTTTGCCCCAAAGTTGCGTAGAGGAATGCGGCTTATTCTGTTTTGAATACTTTGACCGCATTCATCATCGATTGCGACACGCCAGACAAATGTGCAGCCACCTGTGTATTCTGCTGCGCGGCGGCTGTATTTTCTTCCGTCATCTGTGCAACACGCTCTACGTTGCGGCTGATCTCGATGCTGACATTCGATTGCTCTTTCATGGACACCGCAATCGCTGCAATCGCCTCTGAAACCCGATCCGAGTCAGACTTGATTTTCTGGATGGTTGTATTCACCACATCGGCTTGGTTAATTCCTTCCTGTACCAGTTGTACCGAAGTATCCATGGACTTCACTGCGCCTTGTGTGATGTTTTGAATTTCAAATACCATGCTGGAAATTCGGTCGGTGGATCCCTTGGTTTGTTCAGCCAGTTTGCGTACCTCATCCGCCACCACGGCAAAGCCCCGACCCTGTTCACCTGCCCGGGCAGCTTCGATGGCCGCATTCAATGCCAGCAGATTGGTGCGGTCAGCAATCTCGGTGATCGTGGATACGATTTCCGAAATGTCTGCCGATTGTTTCTCCAGTGTTTGAACCGCTTGCGCACTGGTTTCTACGGCCTGTGCAATTCGCTGAATGCCTGCAACCACCTCACCCAAAGTCACCATGCCATTGTCGGCCGATTCGCGTGCCGCATTGGCGGTGGCTGTTGCGTCGTTTGAATTCTCGGAAATTTGAGAAATACTGACGGTCAATTCTTCAACCGCAGCAGCCATCGACGAAGTGGCGTCGGCTTGTTCCACACCCGCATTGGCCATGGTTGTTGAAGACTCTTGAACTTGTGTTGCGCTGCTGCTGAGCTCAAGTGCCGATTGGCGGATGCCATCAATCAATTTTTTCAGGTTGCCCTGTGCTGTGGCCAAGGCGGCCAGCAATTGGTCTACCTCATCCTTATTTTGGTGTTGGATGGGGCTGTTCAATTCACCATTGGCCAAAGCATTGATGTGTTTGCCTGCAGTGCCCAATTTGTTTTGAAGCAGCTTAACCAGACTGATGGTGGCAAAAACGCCCACCACGAAGCTTGCAATCAAGGCCGCTGCCACTGACCACAAGGCTGTTTGATATGTTGCCTGAGCCGCTTGTGTGCGAGTTTTCAGCAAATTCAGCTCTTCTTGTTCAATCTGCCCAATCAGCTCGCGCATTTTGTCCATGATGGGTTTGCCCGACAAAGAAATGAACCGGTTCATGAACTCGGTCTGGTCGATCTCTTGATTGTTCAGCGATTGGCGCAACTCAATGGTCTTCTCGATTGAAAGATTCAGCCAGTTCGAATACATCTCCCGCAGTTGCTTAAGTCTTTCGGTTTGTGCACGATTGTCTGAAGTGAGTTTGATCGCTGCTGCAAAGTGCGTGTCGATTTCTTTTTTGCCCTCGGTGTAGGGCTCAAGGTAGGTGGGATATCCAGTGACCAGAAACCCGCGTTGCCCGGTTTCAATATTGGTCATGTTTTCCCGAATAAGGCCAACTTCCCGCAGCACTTCGTGGGTGTGCTCGTTGGCCTGAGCCCCATCCATTATTTCTTTGGCGTTAATCAACCCGAGCGCACCTGTCAGCAGGCCCAGGGCAATCACGAGAGCGAAGCCAAATCCCAGTTTGGCACGTATGGTATTGAACATGGCACTTCCTTTGTGGTGGTTTGCTTGTTGTAGTTCAGCAAGTATCACCAATGTTCACAAAGTGAAGTATCTCTAGTTTTGGGGGATTCCCCTTTTGAGTGTTTTGATATTAAAGCGATTTTGTGGATTGTTGCCCTTGAATATCCAGCAGTATCCGAATCAGGGTCTCTTTCTTGAATGGTTTGATGACGTGCTCGCACATGCCCGCATTCAGAATGTCCATTCGATCCTGTTCGCTGGCTGATGCAGTCACAGCAACAATGGGTGGTGCCGCATTGCCCAGTTCTTCAAGAATCCTGGCAGTGGCTTCATAGCCGTCCATTTCCGGCATTTGCAGGTCCATCAACACCATGTCGTACCGTTCAGAAACGCACGCTTGCACGGCCTCCTTGCCGTTTTCCGCCAGGTGTACCTGCGCACCCCATTTTTTCAACATCTCCGAGGCCACCATGCGGTTCAGTTTGTGGTCATCCACCACCAGCACACGCTTGTTCAACATCGGTGGAACTGCTGGTCCAGTGTCAGCGGGTGCTGCCAGCGTTTGCAATTTCAAGGCCTGCTGGTCTTCAGCCCTGATCTTGAATTCCGGCTCAACGCAATTGACCGTGAAATGGAAAGTTGTACCCACACCGGGCGTGCTCTCCACCCAAATTCGACCACCCATCAGTTCTACCAGATTCTTGCAGATCGACAGGCCCAGTCCGGCCCCGCCGTAGCGGCGCGATGAACTGTCATCCACCTGGCTGAAAGGCTTGAACAGCGCTTCACATTGCTCCTTGTTCATGCCTATGCCGCTGTCTTTCACACTGAATTGAAGTTGCTTGCCATCGGCTACGCTTTGTACCTGCAAATGAATACGTCCTTTCTCTGTGAATTTCAGAGCATTGGACAACAGGTTGTTCAGAATTTGTGCCAAGCGAAGGCGATCGCCTTTCAGGCTGACTGGGCAGTTTGCATCTTTGGTGCAGTACAACTGAATCGCTTTTTCTTCTGCACGGTAAGCAAATAAATCGGTGGCCTTGCTAAGGACCTGGTCCAGCAGAAAACGATTGTGGCTCAGTTCCAGCTTATTGGCTTCAACCCTTGAAATATCCAGAATATCGTTCAAAACGTTCAGCAATACATCAGCAGCAGAGCCAATTTTGCTGAGATAGTCGCGTTGTTTGGCCTGCAGGTCGGTGTCTTCCAGCAATTGCAGCAAGCCCATGATCGCATTCATGGGCGTGCGAATTTCATGACTCATATTGGCCAAAAATGCACCTTTGGCCTTGCTTGCTGCTTCAGCTTGTTGGGTGCGCTCGGTCAACACATGGTTAATTCGTTCAAGTTCACGTTGTTGCGCCTTGAAGTCGGTAATGTTGGTTGAAATCGAGAAAAAGCCTTCAACCTTGCCGTACAGTACATCCGGAATCAAATGCACCAACATGTCGGCATAGCCGCCAGAGGGCAGTGGTTTTCTGCGTTCGAAACGCTGCTTTTCGCCTTTCAGTACGCCCAGCACATAGTGGTGGTCATGAATAAACAGTTCTTCACCCAGCACCTTGCGCATGTGTTGCCCACGCATTTTGTCTGCTGGAATGCTCGACCATTTTTCATGGTTGCGGTTGGCAAAATGGCAACGCAAGTCAGTGCTCCAGTACGACACCAATCCCGGTAAGCATTCAGACAGGGTTCGCAGAAAATGTTCCCGCTCAATCAGGGTTGCCTCATTGCGCTTACGTTCAGATATGTCCTGGATTTGGGAAATAAAGTAGATCACCCGGCCTTTGTCATTGCGTACAGCCGACACCGAAAGATGCACCCACACCACATGTCCTTCCTTGTGTATGTAGCGTTTTTCAAGTTGGTAGTTGTGGCGGCGTCCCTTCAGTACATCGCGTACCAGGTGGGTGTGTTGCATGGTGTCTTGCGGGTGGGTAATCGCATCAAAACTAAAGCCCAGCAACTCCTCTTCGCTGTATCCCAGAATTTCTGACAATGCCTTGTTGACTTGCAGGAATTGACCTTTGAAGTCCAGCATTGCCATGCCAATTGCCGCCCATTCAAACGAGGAACGGAATCGGGCTTCTGCCTCGCGCAAGGCATCTTCAAATTGGCGTTGTACAGTCACATCCACATTCACCCCAATCATTCTGAAAGGAATTCCTTTGGCGTTTCTGTGGGTTTTTGCACGGGCTTGTATGTGGCGAATACGCCCGTCACTTGCCCGGCGAATGTTGAAGTTGAATTGAAAGGTGTCCTGGTTCTTCGAGGCCTCGAGCAACACGGTGCCCAGTTTATTGACATCCTCTGGAAGCACGTAACTCAGCCACTCTTTGTAGGACACCAGTTCCTGTTCATCTTTCACGCCGTAAATTTTGCGCATGGCGCTGTCCCAGCGAATGAACTTGTCCTGAATGTTGTATTCCCAAACTCCAATACCTGCACTCTCGGTGGCCAATTGAAAGCGTTCGTCGTTGAATTGCTGGTCAGCCTTGGCTTTTTCTTTCGCCAAAACCTGTTGAACCTGATAGGTCATGCTGGCCTTCACCATCAGCACTGCCAGTATGCAAAAGGCCAGGTAACCCAGAAAAAGGCTAATGGTTTGTTCTCGCCACTGGGCTTTCATGGGCGCCGCATCGGCCCAGGTGATCAGGTACAGGGGAATGGGCGTATTTAACTGGTCGGAATTTGCCAGTGACAGGCTTGCGAAATAATGGTCTTTGAACAAGCCGTGTTCAATCAAATTGCTTGCCGCCTGCGTTTGGTCTGCCAGCGTCCGGAGGGACTCGAAATAAGGCAATTGTTTGCCCACAATTTTTTTGAACTCAGGTTGCACAAGTAGCACCGTGCCATCTTTAAAGGCAATACCGCTGCGCATGTGTTCGCCCAGTTGAAGCGAGGCCACTTTGCGCTCCAGGTACCGTGCATTGAGTCTGCCTTGAATTACACCCAGCATTTCGCCTTGCGCGTCTTTAACCTGGTAGTTGATCACCAGCACCAACTGGCCGTTGGCATTGAAAGAGTTTGAAAAGGATACGAGCCTTTCGTTGTGCAAAAGTCTTGCATTGGGTGTGAAAGCGGCTTGGGTGTTGATCAGGTCTTGGTCTACCCTGGTTTGTCCCACGATGTTGCCAGCAGAATCACGGGCCACGATGGTCTCCATGGCGGGCAGCGCACTTTTCAGCAATTCAAGGCGCTTGTGAATGTTGTTGCCGTTGTTGATATCAATACTGTCCGCCAGCTGCAGGGTGGCTTCGTCAAATGATCGAACAACTGCACTGAATTCGTCGTGCAGAATATCGTGAAGCAATCGAAGCTGGGTTTGGGTATTTTGTTCAGCCGAATCATTGATACGGCGCAGGTCAGCAGCAGCCATTGCAAGCAAGGCAAGGCCGAGCACGCAGAGCATGGCTCCGGCGAGAATCCATTGATATCGGATTTTGCTTGTAGTCACCTGATACAACCTGTGGCAAGTGGAAAAAGTAGAGCTGATTGTTCGGGGCATATCACCCCACAGCTATTTTGTTACACCTGCCTGCGCATCAATTTGTGGATTAAAGGGGCCTTTTCGCGGTTTATTGCACTCAAGTTTCAGGTATTCCAGTAAGAGTCAATGCTGTAGCGGTGCTTGAGAAAATCGATCCACAAGCGCACGCGCAAGGGCAGGTGCTTCCTTTGGGGGAACACCGCGTAAATTGCATTGGGTGGCGCAATAAAATCGTCCAGCACGGTTACCAACTTGCCACTGCGCAGGTGTTGTTGTACTTCCCAGCGGCTGCGCCAGGCCAGGCCCGCATCGTTCAAGGCCCAATCGAGAATGGACGAACCGTCATTGCATGCAAGGCTGCCGCTCACCCTGATTGGAGTGGCTTCACCCTGAATGGTAAACAGCCAGCCACTCGGGGCGCCCGAGCTGACCAGGTTCAGGCAGTTGTGATTGGCCAGGTCACTTGGATGCTGCGGCCTGCCGTGCCGTTGAAGGTAGGTGGGCGTGGCAACCACCAGCCGCTGGTTGTCAGCCAGTTTCACACCCACCAGGCTGGAGTCGGGCAGCACCCCAATTCTTACAGCGCAGTCCATGTTTTCATTCAACAAATCAACAACCCGGTCTGACAGATCCAGTGACACGGTTACTTCAGGGTGCTCACGTACAAAGTCATGCACCAGAGGTGCCACATGCTGCCTACCGAACCCGCCAGGTGCAGACACGCGAAGGTGCCCGCTGGCCTTGATACCGCCCAGGCTGACACTGGCCTCGGCGTTGGACAGGTCGTTCAATATTCGCTGACAGTCCTCGAGAAACGCCGAGCCTTCATAGGTCAGGTTCAAGGTCCGGGTTGTGCGAAGCAAGAGCTTGACCCCCAGTCGCTCTTCCAGCGCATCCAGGCGTCTGCTAATGACGGCTGGTGCCACACCTTCTTCTCTGGCAGCAGCAGAAAGGCTGCCTTTGGTCGCCACCGCAGCAAAGGTCGTGATTTGTTTAAAGTGGTCCATGCTTTTGCTTAAAAAGTAAAAATGTCTTCAATTAATTGGAAGAGTATGGTGGTTTTATTCAATAAACTAAAGACTACTCAATCTGTAGGGCGAGGTGTAAGGAATGGCGACTCCAAAATTGGTTCTTTTTGATGCCTATGGCACCTTGTTCGATGTGTATTCTGTGTCAAGCACTGCCGAGCAGATTTTCCCCGGGCACGGCTCGGCCCTCTCGGTGTTGTGGCGTGATAAACAAATTGAATACACCCGCCTGCGCGCCATGGCGGGGCGCTACAAGCCTTTTTGGGACATCACTATTGATGCCTTGCGTTATGCCTGCGAGGCACTCAAGCTCGATTTGACGGAGGAGCGGCAACGTCGGCTGCTGAATGTGTACTCAAGCCTGGCTGCGTACCCTGAAAACAGGGCAGTGTTGCAGGCATTGAAAAGCCGCGGCATCAAAACTGCGATTCTGTCCAATGGCAATACGGAAATGTTGAATGTGGCCGTGCGTGGTGCCAACTTTCAGGGCTTGCTGGATGCGGTGTTGTCAGTCGATGCACTGCAAACTTTCAAAATTCACAGTGCTGTGTATCAAATGGGTTTGAATCACTTCGGCGCAAAGGCCTCGGAAACCCTGTTTGTTTCCAGCAATTGCTGGGACGCGTGCGGAGCCACCTGGTTTGGTCTTCCAACGCTGTGGGTGAACCGCGCCGGTTTGCCTTTGGAAAGGCTGGACGTGGAACCCATGGCCACCGGTCGTAATTTGAATGATGTTTTATCCCTCGTGTGAGGGAGTGAGAGCTCTGGTTTTTGCCAGCTGACTTGATTCGTGTCACCTTAATAAAAAAACACTGTCAGTCCTTGTCTTGAATTCAAGCAAAGGAAGTTGTAATGGCTGGTTCTCCACCATTGGTTTTAACCCATACACACGCAGTTGCGCCTGTTGAATTAAAATACTCGCCCGCGACAGACAATTTCTCTTTGCCAAATTGCCGGGCCCACACCATTCGCAAGGCGAATTACAAATCGCTTGGCAATGGGCAACTGGTTCGCACAGGCTGGCAATCCAGGCTAAGGGCCTGGGTTGAGGGCAACAATGCAGACCAGCGCTACCACCGGGCGGCTTATGAAAGCAGCCAGCGGGTGTCGGCGGCACTTTTCTCGGAACATTACAAATGCGCAGTCGAGGGTAAACCGGAGAATGTCTCAGACAGCCCTTTGGTCAAGGCGCGTTTTTACCGGCAAGACAATTTGCGGTTTAATCCGCAGCTGCGTGATCCACGGTTTGGTTTGTCCAAACAGGATCAACGCGCAGTCAAGCTCTCCAGATGGGCCCATTACGCCAATGGGGTTACCGAACTGGGCGCAGCACCCACCGGGTTGTTGCTCAAGGTCAGCAAAATATTGTTCACGCCAAAGCGCGATGACAAATCATTTACAAGCCAATTGCGTGTTCTTGCGGTATTGCCCGTGGTCGCGGGCATTGTTGCGCTCTTCTCCCGCGGGGTATTCACTGAAGGCATGCACAGGGCCTTCAACAATGTGAAACAGGCTTTGCAAACCGACATGCGCGCGCTGGCTTGCAGCTTCAGTGCCATATCCGCGGTGTCTGCTTTGGTATCGCTGGCCTTAGGGGCAAGCAGTTGCATGGTCGGTTCCAAATCGAAATTGAGCAGTGCGATAACAAACCTGATTCAGTTCAACAAGGACAAGCACCTTCACCGAATTTATCTGTTGCTCAACGACGTGAACAACAAACCCGGTGCGGTTGCTGTGCTTTCAAGGGCTTTGCGGCAAAAAATTGGGCAGAACCATCGCACGGCCGAGGGAACTCCAATTCTTCTGGATCGTTTGTTGAACGATGTTCATGGCAGACAAAATGAAGTGCAAATCAAGCAGGCCATTGAAAAGACGATTGGGTCTTATCTGACAGAATTTAGCCCCTCGGGCAGCACGCAAGGCCGTTTTCTGGATCCCAAGTCTGACAAAGCCGAACTGTTGGCCCGTGAGAATCATTTTCTCGCTTTGACCAATCTGATTGAGCATTCTGCCATTCATGCTGATCCACATGACAATTTCAAGGACATGCGCCATCACATTGAAAGTGGGGCAGAAAGTTTTCGAAAACTTGTTTTGAAGGGGACTGGTAATTTGCTCAACGTGCTTGCTTGTGCACGGAAAGACACACAGGATTCAGGCTCTGTGTTGAAGCACCCAGCGACAGGACTGCGTTACAGCGCAGAGAACATGCTGAACAACGCGCACCAATATGGGCCTTTAACCCGTGGCTTGGCCAAGTTCTCAGAGGGCTTGCGGGTTTTTAACCACGGTGTATTGTTGTCTCTTAACTACCAACTGACTCGCCCAATCGCCAAGCTGGCGGGATACATCACCGAGGCCGCGCTGAAACGGCCCAACTCCCGTGTAACCAGCTTTAGCATTGGCAGGGCAATCGCCAGTTCGATCTGGGCCGCTGTCGATGCGTTCTTGATACTTTCTCTCGCAGCTGGCAATGGAGTGGCTTTCGGCGGGCCCGAGGCAGGAACCAAATTGAAGTTTCCGCTAAACATACCGCTTGGGTCTTTCAGCTTGGGAATTTCCATTATCAGCACGGCTGCACAAATGCTGGTGGTGGCTATACCTGCCGCTATTTTGATGGGTGCTGCAAAAGGCGCTTGCTATATCGAAGGGTGGAATGGCAATGTGGCACGGCCCCTAGAATTGGCTGGAAGCAAGAGAAAAGCCGTGCAGTGGGCATAAAAAAAGCCGCCCTGGGGCGGCTTCTTCACGTAGGCGCGAGTATTACAGCGCTGTTACGTTTTCAGCTTGTGGGCCTTTCTGACCTTGAGTCACAGTGAAAGACACTTTCTGGCCTTCAGCCAAGGTTTTGAAGCCGTTGCCCTGAATGGCGCTGAAGTGTACGAACACGTCAGGACCGTTTTCACGGGAAATGAAGCCAAAGCCTTTGGATTCGTTGAAAAATTTAACTTGACCGGTTACGGTATCAGACATAGCAATATCCTGGATTTCTGAATTGAACAAAATAGCTAAAAAACTGGGTGAAATTCGAGAAACAGAACTATTGCTTAAGCGGTTTGCCTGAATTGAACTGACCTGAAGTAGCGCCAAATTTTTTTTGCTGAAGTCAGTTTAGGCTTTTCCTCAGGCTTGTCAAGCAACATTTTCAGTTCAGTCACCTTTTCTTCATATTTCTTTTATAGCTCTGTCACATGCAGTCCGTACATTTCGTGTCATCGAAATGACAAATGGACCCTTGGATGGAAGCGATCAAGCACGATGTCACCAAGCAAGATGCCTTGAGAAATGCCTTGTACCTAAGTACGCCCGCGCGTGCACAGGCCCCTTCGTTGGAGGTTTGTCTGGCCAAAACAGCTGCTGAGGTGCTGGAAGCCCAAAAACTACGTTTCAATATTTTTTCTGAAGAATATGGTGCAGATCTGGGTAGTAACGGGATTGATCATGATGTGTTTGATGCCTACTGTGATCACCTTCTTGTAAGAAACAGCCAAACCGGCGAGGTGGTGGGTACCTACCGCATTCTCGCGCCAGAAAATGCGGCGCGCTTGAAGTGCTGGTACTCTGAAACCGAGTTTTTCATGAATCGCATTGAACGGCTTCGCAAAACAACGGTGGAAGTGGGCCGCTCTTGCGTACACCCCGATTACCGCAATGGCGCGGCCATCATGTTGTTGTGGAGCGGTATTGCGCAATACATGAAACTGGGCGGCTACAAACACCTGATTGGTTGCGCCAGTGTGAGCCTGCGGGACGGTGGCCACCAGGCTGCCAGCCTGTTCAAGCAGCTTGAGCCGCACCTGGCCGAAGCCAGTTGCCAGGTATTCCCCAAGAACCGCTTGCCAGTGGAACGCTTGCGTTGCGATGTGGAAATTGAACCACCACCCTTGGTGAAGGGTTACTTGCGCCTTGGCGCAGTGGTGTGTGGCGAGCCAGCCTGGGATCCCGATTTCAACACCGCTGATTTCATGATGTTGTTGTCGATTGACCGCATGAGCCCACGTTACGCCAGGCACTTCGGCTTCATCTAGGCGGGTTTGAAGGGCCCGGCCTAGCGTCGGGTCAATAATTCAAGTTGCAGCCCGATTCGTTGCCACTGTTCAACCTCGGTTTCAAGGCTGTATTGCGTCAAGGGGTGGGTGATCAGCCAGTTTTTCGGCACGCTCATTTGAATGCCTTGTTCGAGCAGTTTCACCTTGAGCTCTGGCAAAGCCTCGACTTCCCGGCGGCGCAAAAAAAGCGCGGCGAGGCGCAAGCACATGGGCGCAGCCCAATGTACAGCGGTATTGGCAATGTCGCTGACCTTGCCCAGTTTCCCGTTGTGGGCCAATACCCAAGTGGATAGCAGCTGTTGTTCCCGTTTTGAAAACCCGGGCATATCGGCATTGCTGAGAATGTATGCCGCATGTTTGTGGTGGCCGTTGTGACCAATCGACAAACCAATTTCATGCAACATGGCTGCCCAATGCAGCATGGGCAGTTGTTCTTTCAACTCGGGCAGTTGCCTCATCAGTTGCTTGAACAACAATTCTGCAAGTACTTTGACTTTGCCGGCATGTTTGCTGTCAATTTTGTAGCGGTGAAGAAACTGGGCCACTGTAATTTCGCGCATGTCTTCGTTGTGCTGGCGGCCCAACATGTCATAGAGCAAACCTTGGCGCAGCGCGCCGTCAGTCACATCCATGTGCTCGATTTCAAGTTCTTCAAATACTGCACTCATCACAGCCAGGCCGCCAGGCATCATGGGCAGGCGATCCACTTTCAATCCCTCAATGGTGATGTTGTCGAGGTGGCCTGCGGCTGAAACATGTTCGCGAATCAGGTGCAAACCCTCGGCAGACATGCCATGTTGCGTAAATCCGTTGGATACACATATTTCAGCCAAAGCCCTTGCCGTGCCTGAAGAACCAATAGCGTGGGTCCAGCCCATGTCCAGCATCTGGCGGCGCAGCACAGCCACTTCCTTGCGGGCTGCCATTACCGCGTTTTTCATGGCGCGGGGGCTGATACTGCCATCGGCGAAGTACTGTTGTGCCGTGCTGACACAGCCAATGTACAAGCTCTCCATGGCCTCGGGCTCGTAGTCCTCACCGATAATGAATTCAGTAGAGCCACCACCAATATCGACCACCAGGCGTTTGCCCTGACCGATTGGCAACTGATGGGCCACGCCGCAGTAAACCAAGCGGGCTTCTTCCACGCCTGAAATGACATCAATCGGGAAGCCCAGGGCCGCCTCGGCCTTGCCGATAAATTCCACAGCATTGCGAGCCACGCGTACCGCGTTGGTGGCCACCGCGCGTACCTCTCCGGGTTTGAAAGAGCGCAGGCGTTCTCCAAAGCGGCTCAGTGCACCCAGGGCGCGTTCTTGGGAAGCATCGTCCAGGTACTTTTGGGCGTTCAGGCCCGCACCCAAACGAACGGGTTCGCGCAGGGTGTCGATGATGTAAATTTGAGATTGACCGTTGAGTTCTTCTACGCGTGCAACAATCATGCGAAAGCTGCTTGAACCCATGTCTACGGCGGCAATCAACTGGCGTTGCTTGGACATTGTTTGTTCTGTGTTTCAGGTCAGGCGCTAGGATGCCACAAATGCAGCACACTGGCTTTGTTTGTGGTCATTTGACCACTTTCAAATGTTTGTCACAATTTTGAAATAACATTTGAAGAGTTTCACTTATACATGGAGTATTGCTTGAAAGTTGCCGCTGTCTCTGATGTAGCACCGAACAAAGAACTGTATTTAAATCGCGAGTTGGGTGTTTTGGCGTTTAACCGCCGGGTTTTGGCCATGGCAGAAGACCAAAGCGTGCCTTTGCTGGAGCGTTTGAAGTACTTGTGTATTGTGTCCAGCAACATGGATGAATTTTTTGAGATTCGGGTGTCGGGTTTGCAAGAGCAGATTCGTCAAAACCCTGAGTTCATGGACAAGGATGGCCTCAGCGCACTTGAAACCCTGCACAAGGTATCCACTGTCTCGCAAGAAATTGTAGAACAGCAGTACCGTTTGCTCAATGAATCGGTGTTACCAGCCATGCGGGACGAGGGCATTGCCCTGATGACCCTGGCCACCTGGAATGAAGAGCAGGCCCATTGGGCCCGCCAGTATTTCAGGCACGAAGTATTGCCGGTGTTGACGCCCATCGGGCTTGACCCAGCTCATCCGTTTCCGCGAGTGCTGAACAAATCCCTGAACTTTGCCGTTGAATTGACGGGTCATGACGCATTCGGGCGCGCATCGAATGTGGCGATTGTGCAGGCACCCAGGGCTTTGCCACGTCTGGTTCGAATGCCATCAAACCTGTCTGGTTACCAGCATGGTTTTGTGATGTTGACCTCAATTTTGCAAGCCTTTATTCCGGAACTGTTCCCGGGCATGGAGGTGCATGGTGTGTATCAGTTCCGTGTCACCCGAAACAGCGACTTGTATGTGGACGAAGAAGAAATCACCAACTTGCGTGTGGCTTTGCAGGGTGAATTGTCGCAACGACACTTTGGGGATGCGGTACGTCTGGAAGTCAGCGATCAAACTTCGCCCGACATGACTGCCCGCTTGTTGAAAGAGTTTGGACTGCCCGAACAGGCCCTCTACAGGGTCAACGGCCCCGTGAATCTTGTTCGGCTGATGCAGTTGCCCGATTGGGTGGATCGTCCCGATTTGAAATTTACGCCATTTGCTCCGGGTCGCCCCGACGCGCTGGTGAAGCAGCCCGATATATTCAAGGCGATTCAAAAAGGTGATGTGCTGTTGCACCACCCCTATCAAAGTTTCAGCCCAGTGCTGGAATTCATCAAAAAAGCAGCGACCGACCCCGATGTGGTCGCGATCAAGCAAACCATTTACCGCACCGGCACTGAATCGGTACTGATGGACAGCCTGTTGGCTGCCGCGCGCAGTGGCAAGGAAGTGACAGTGGTGTTAGAGCTGATGGCCCGTTTCGATGAAGAAGCCAACATCAACTGGGCCTCGAAGCTGGAGCGCGTGGGTGCACACGTTGTGTATGGCGTGGTTGGCCAGAAAACACACGCGAAAATGTTGATGGTGGTTCGCCGTGAAAAAACTGAAACAGGCAAGGTGATGCTGCGCCGTTATGTCCATTTGGGTACAGGCAATTACCACCCAAAAACGGCACGTTTGTACACCGACTTCGGCTTGTTTTCCTGCGATGAATCGCTGGGCCACGACGTGCACGAGGTGTTCAATCACCTGACGGGTTTGGGCCGTGCCCGCAAACTGAACAAAATATGGAATTCACCATTCAACCTGCACAGCAATGTGGTGATTGCAGTGCGCAAAGAAGCCGAACTGGCCAAGGCCGGCAAAAAGAGCAGAATCATGGCACGCATGAATGCCTTGCTGGAGCCGCACCTGATCAATGAACTGTACGCCGCATCACAGGCTGGGGTGAAAATTGATCTGATTGTTCGGGGAGTTTGTGCGCTGCGCCCAGGCGTACCGGGCTTGAGCGACAACATTACCGTGCGTTCAGTGGTTGGCCGTTTGCTGGAGCACAGCCGCGTATTTTACTTCAGCAACGACGGTGAAGAAGAGGTGTACATTTCCAGCGCGGACTGGATGGACCGAAACTTCTTCCGGCGCGTGGAGCTGGCCGTGCCAGTGACTGACAAAAAATTGAAGAAGCGGGTAATTGATGAGGGTTTGAAGGCTTTACTGGCGGACAACATTTTGGCGTGGACCATGGACTCCAACGGCAATTATGTCCGCCGAAAGCCGACAGGCGCACGTCGAATGAATTCACAGAATTATTTGTTGAGTACACTTGCGGCCAGTTTTGTGGAGCAGAGCGAACCTGTTTCAAGCAATCCTGTTTGATTGATTAAATTAAATGGAACTACGTTAAAACAAAACGTTACCGAGGAGTCCTTTTTACCTAGTTAAAGGACATCCAAATGACCGCAGTTTCAAGCGTGAATATATCTTCTCAATCGTCTGTTGACGCCCGTAGTCATACGGCTCAAAGTCGATCGGCTCGTTCTCCGAGTCTGTTGCATTTGGTCAAAGCCGCGGGTGTTTTAGCGCTCGCTTTGTCTGGTGGCGCGCAGGCCGCTGGTGTTCGGAGTTTCCAGAATGACCGGCGTTTGCTGCAATCGGCTGACCAGCCAACCGTACCGGAGCCTTACGATTACGACTCGATTTGTAAGTCAGGCATTCTGGATTCCTACGCAGAGGGTTTGAATTATGAGGATTGCATCACACAGGAAAAAGCGTCGATTGATTCAATTGAGAAAACAAAGCCTTTGGCAACACTCAAAAAGTGTTATCAAGTCAGTGGTTACCTCGCGGCGGCATTGACGGGAGTTGGTTTGCTTTCATCCATGACATGCAGCAATGCGGGGACGATAGTCGGCAGTGTTAGCGGTTCACTGGGCATTACGGCATTAATTCCAACTGCCGTTTGCGGCGGTATGTATGCTCATATTGACGGTCGTTTGAAACAATCCAGGGAAGTCGCTGAGAAATGTTGTCGTTTTTTCCCGAAAAAGGCGGACATCAAAGCAATGCAACCTGCACCCGCACCCAAGCAAGGTTTGCCTTCTCCTGAGGGTAATAAGCCCTGATGATTTATCGGATTGGCATTGTGGGTACTAACGCCGCCGTACTTCAAACACCCCGTTGATTTCCAGCAGGTGAGTCAGTGCCCCACGCAACTGCTCACCGCTGCTGACCTCGGCGGTGAATTGCATTTTGGCAATGCCGCGTTGGGTTTCAGTTTGTACGCCAATCACGTTGATTTTGTCTTTTGAAAATACTTCTGTGATGTCGCGCAACAAACCCTGCCTGTCGTTCGCGGTTACTGCAATGTCCACGGGGTAGTGCAAACCCGAGGACTCTCCCCAAGTGGTTTCAATCAGCCGTTCGGGTTGGCGGCGCATCACCTCGGCCAGGTTGGAACAACCCAGCCGGTGAATAGACACACCTTTGCCGCGGGTAACAAAACCAATAATCGGATCGGGTGGGGCAGGGCGGCAGCATCGCGCCAGGTTGGTCATTAGTGTGCTGACACCCACCACCAGCACGCCCGATTCCTTGCCTGCGGAGTTACCAGAAGAACCCGGTTTGCGTTTGTTGAGTATTTCAACCTGTTCTTCCTCGGACAAAGGTCCGGCGGGTTGCAGGTCGGCGCGCAATGCGTTTTCAATGGCGCGGGGCCTTATTTCTTCACGGGCCAGCGCGACGTACAAATCGTCGGGTTTTTCGTAACCCAGCTTTTGGGCCAATAGCTCGAGGTTTTGTGCGGTCTGCCCGATGCGTTGCAGTTCACGTTCAGCAATCGCACGGCCGCGTTCAAGTGTTTCCTTGCGTTCTTGCTGGGCGAACCACTGTTTTACCTTTTGACGAGCACGGTGGCTGATCAGGTACTTTTGCGTGGGGTTCAGCCAGTCGCGCGAGGGACCGGTGGCCGCATCGCCGCGAGCACTCACAATTTCAACCGTTTGGCCATTGTCCAGGGGCGTGTTCAGTTGCACCATTTGCCCGTTGACCTTGGCACCGCGGCAACGATGGCCCAATTCGGTGTGCACGTGGTAGGCGAAATCCAGTGGCGTGCTGCCAGTTGGCAATTCAACCACTTTGGCTTGCGGTGTGAATACATACACGCGATCGTTCAGCGCGCTGGTTTTCATTTCCTGCGCCCAGTCGCTGGCTTCACCCATGGTGTCGGTGACGTCTTTTTGCCAGGCCAACAGTTGTCGCAACAAGGCAATGCGCTCTTCAAACTGGCCCTCTGCCCGGCTTTCGCCGGTGTAGCCGTCCTTGCCCGATTCTTTGTAGCGCCAGTGCGCCGCCACACCATATTCAGCAAACTGGTGCATGGCTTCTGTGCGAATTTGCACTTCCAGCGTTTTGCCCGTTTCGTCCTGTACCACGGTGTGCAAGCTTTGATAGCCATTGGGCTTGGGCTTGCTGATGTAGTCGTCGAATTCTTCAGGTATGGGTGTCCACAAATTGTGAACAATCCCCAATGCGGTGTAGCAGTCATCGACTGTGTCTACAATCACACGGCATGCGCGCACGTCGTACAGCTTGTCGAAGCTGATACCCTTGCCTCGCATCTTGTTCCAGATGCTGTAAATGTGTTTTGGACGCCCACTGATTTCACAATGAATGCCAGCCAGCAACAAATTTTCCTTGATGCTGGTCATGGCCGATTCAATGAATGCTTCACGTTCGACGCGTTTTTCATCCAGCATCTTGGCCACGTTTTTGTACGTGTTGGGTTGCAAGATGCGGAACGACAAATCTTCGAGTTCCCACTTCAACTGCCACAGCCCCAACCGGTTGGCAAGGGGGGCATAGAGATCGAGGGTTTCCTGTGCATGCGACACCGCATAAGGCCACAGAGGGCCTTTCTCGTTTTTGATGTCCTCGTGGCTGGTGAAGTGCCTCAAGGTTTGGAGTCGGGAACACAAACGGATCATGATGACGCGAATGTCGGTGGACATGGCCAGCAACATTTTGCGCAAGGTTTCAATTTGGTCGGCCCACCGCAGGGTTTCAATGGTGGTGCGCGTGGCGCTGGGCCCTACCATGGATCGCATTTTGAAAAGCTTGCGCAGGCTGGCCAGCATGCGGCCCACCTCATCACCAAACTTTTTCTCCATTTGGCTTTCAAGGTGTTTGTCAAAAAACACCAGTGGCCCCAAGGCACCTGCAATGCGGGTGTTGGCATCGGCACGCAACTCCGCCAACAGGTCGGCCACAGCCAACATGTGTTGAATAGCGGGTTCTTGGGTGTCCAGAATATGGTCAGCCGCGTGAAGCCTTGCGTAATTCAGTGCTTCTTCGACTCGGGCCGCGTCAAATTTGTTCAACAACACCAGGGCTGGCGCAGAAGCGCTGCCTTTTTTCTCGGAGCCCAGTGTTGATGAAACTGAAACCATGTGTATTTGGGTGGATTCGTTAAGACCAGTTTAAAACAAAAAATCGCGAACAATATTAATTTGCTCGTTCTGCATGAAAGTAGGGGCATGGCCAACGCCGTGCACCTCGATAACGCGTGGCTTGGGACCACGTTGACTCATTTCCGCCACGGTCTGTTTTGACAGAAGATCAGAATATTCTCCGCGCACCACCAATGTGTCGGCCTTGATGGCGTCAAATGCAGCCCACAGGGCTGTTTCATGCAGCAAGGTGGTGGATTCTGACAGGTTTTGAAACGCCTGGCCGATCGCTGGGTCATAGTGGGGTTGCCAATGTCCGTTTTTTTCGAGCAGTACCGAGTCGCACAATTCATTCCATTGCGATTCAGTGTGGGGACCAAAAGGTTGCGATATGGTGCGAATGTATTGCCTTGCCTCTTGAAGTGTTTGAAATTCAAAGGGTTTCCCCACGTAGTCGCCAATGCGCTGCAGCGCGCTAAAGTTCAGGCTTGGGCCGACATCGTTCAGTATCAGTTTTCGAATGGGATTATTGGGCAAGCTTGCGTAAGCCATGCCGATCAAGCCGCCCATGGAAGTGCCAAACCAATCCAGCGTACCGGCATTCAAGCGGGCGACCAGGGCCACGCAGGCACTTACGTAGGTGGGCACGCCGTACAGGGCAGCATCGGGCAGCCAATCGGATGTTCCCCGACCGGGCATGTCGGCAGCAACGACGCGCAGGTTTTTTCCAAGCTCTTGGGCCATTGTTTCAAAGTCAGCACTGCTGCGGGTTAGGCCATGAACACACAACAACACATGTGGGTTGTCGGGATCGCCCCATTCGCGGTAGGCTAATTTGTGTAAACCATGTGGACTTAACCATTGCACCGTGTGCAAGCGCGCTGTCAGCATTGTTCAATACCCTCCATTAAATTGTTTTAATCAGTATTTCAGAGTTTCATTATCGAAAGAGGTTCATCCGTGGATTTTAAGAACATGAATGCGTTGGTCACCGGCTCAACCAGTGGTATCGGTTTGGGCATCGCCCAGCGTTTGGCGGCCAAGGGTGTGAATGTGATGTTGAATGGTTTTGGCACACCAGAGCAAATTGAAGCGGCCAAACAAAGCGTTGCAGCGTACGGTGTGAAGGTGGGTTACCACGGTGCCGATTTAACCAAAGTGGCCGAAGTGGAAGACCTGGTAAAAAGCACTGAGCAGTTGTTTGGCCAAGTGGATGTGCTAGTAAACAACGCAGGTATTCAGCATGTGTCCCCGGTTGAAAGTTTTGATCCTGCCAAATGGGATGCGGTAATCGCCATCAATCTGAGTGCGGCATTTCACACCACTCGCTTGGTGTTGCCGGGAATGCAGGCACGCAACTGGGGGCGAATTGTGAATATTGCGTCGGCCCATGGTTTGGTGGCCTCGGCCAACAAGTCGGCCTATGTCGCAGCCAAGCACGGTATCGTGGGGCTGACCAAGGTAGTCGCTTTGGAGAATGCAAAAACAGGCATTACCTGTAACGCGGTGTGCCCAGGCTGGGTACTAACACCATTGGTGCAGGCACAGGTGGATGCACGTGCGGTGCGGGAAGGTGTCTCTGTTGAAGAAGCGAAAGTAGGTTTGTTGAGTGAAAAACAACCTTCGCAAGAGTTTGTAACGCCAGAGCAGTTGGGTGGTTTGGTGGTGTTTTTGTGTTCCGATGATGCGCAGGAAGTGCGGGGCGCTGCGTGGAACATGGACGGCGGGTGGGTGGCGCAGTAAGCGTCGCGTTTTTTTACCAACTCGGCATGGGTTACCTGTTCCGCACAGAAAACCGCTTGATCCCTTTTTGAATTGATTCTTGCTCACCGAGCTCGGCAAAAGTGCGGGCCGAGTCTCGGTATCGGCATGAAGCCGACCGCCGCGAATCCACTCAAACGGGGCGGTTTTCTTGAAGTGCGCCCCAAGCAATCCCACTGCCGAGTTGGCTCAAACCCGCAGAGTGCGCACATCTGCAAGTTCAGCTCGTAGCCACTCCCGTGCGGCGCTTCTCCGTCACCAAGCGACTCACCGCGGTGTTCAATGGTCAATCGGCACTGGCTAATCTCCCTCACTATGCAACTCACGGCTGATTTCATCGCCCAATCGGCGGCGGTGTTTCGATCGCCTCGCCTTCAAGAAAACCTGCCCGTTTGAATTCACCCGCCACGGTCGGCCTTAGGCCAGCACCGAGACTCGGCCCGCCCTTTTGCCGAGCGAGGTGAGTCAGGGTGAATATCAAAAAGGGAAATACAGGTTTTCTGGCGAGAGATCGGAACCCAAGCCGAGTGGGCGGTTAAGAAGCGCCGAGAGATCGGAACCCAAGCCGATTGAGCCACCAAGAATGCTCCGAGAGATCGGAACCCAAGCCAATCTGGCTATAAAACCAGCTGGCGATCTAACCAACCCGTTCAATGGTTACTTGCACGTCAAGGGTCTCTTGCCCACCCCCGGTGCGAATGCCACGAATTGGAGAGGCACCTGTGAAGTCTTTGGCCACTGCCAGGCGGCAGTGATTGCCCTGCACCAACGATTTGTGCGTTGCATCCACCCCCAGCCACTGCTGGCGGTTTTCATCGAACACTTCGACCCAGGCGTGGCTGTCGTGCTGCTCCACATTGGGATTGAAAAAGTAGCCGCTCACGTATCGCGCAGGAATGCCGTGTGCACGCAGGCACGCCAGCATCACATGAGAATGGTCCTGGCAAACACCTTGTCCATTTTCAAATGCCTGCATCGCCGAGTCTGCCACAGTGGTACTGCCTTTGGTGTACACAACTCGGTCCGCCACTGCATGCGCCAGGGTGAGTATTCGATGGGCAAACGGAATGTGAGTGTCAGCGACGAAGCTTGCGAATTCGCGCATTTCATCGTTGAATTGCGTAAGCGGCGTGGTAGGTGTGTAGACCAAAGGGTGAAGTGAAAAGGATTGATGTGGGGTGTAGCCATCATCGAGCGAATCAATTTCAACATGGCCATGGGACTGCACAGTCAGCTCCCGGTGTTGCTGGTTCACCGAGAATGTGTGCACTGCGTTGCCATGGTGATCGCAGGCGCTGTGGTGTTTGGCTGGTGTTCTTATTTTCCAGTCAAGAATGCGTTGTTTGATGTCCTGTTGCGGGGTAAGGCGCACGTGCTGAATGCTGTACAGCACGGGCCAGGTGTAGCGGTAGGTGGTGTGGTGTTGAATGCGCAGTTTCATGCCTCAAGTGGCACCAGGAAATCTTTGCTGATCCGGTTGCCCAAATCATTGACTCGTTCAAGAAAGTTGGTGAGGTAGGCGTGCAAACCCATTTGCAAAATGTCGTCGATTTGGCTGTACAACAGTTCAGCACGCAGCTTGCCAGCACGCCGTTCTGTGTTGGCCGAGTAATCGTTCCGAATCATTTCAAGGTTGGCACACACTTCATTCAATGAAGCCAACAGAGAGCGAGGCATGTCGTCGCGCAGGATCAGCAATTCAGCAACGCGGTCGGGCGTGATTACATCCCGGTATACCTTTCGGTAAGTTTCAAAAGCAGACACCGAGCGCAAAATGGCGGCCCAGTGGTAATAATCGGCATGGGGGTCAGCAGTGCTCAAATTGGCCAAGGGGCTAAAAGGCATGCTGTGAAACTTCACATCCAACAATCGTGCGGTGTTGTCTGCACGTTCCAGAAACGTACCCAAGCGAATGAACCGGAATGCATCGTCTTTCAACATGGTGCCAATGGTGACACCACGGGACAAATGACTGCGAAATTTCACCCACTCAAAGAACTCAGAGGGGTCGCGTTCAACCGTGCCGTCAGCCAATACTTTCTTTAGTTCAAGCCATGTGGTGTTGTTGGTTTCCCAAACTTCGGTGGTCAACGCACCACGCACGGCACGTGCATTCTCGCGGGCACCTTGAAGGCAGCAGTAAATGCTGGAGGGGTTGTTGGGGTCTTTTACCATGAAGTCGATCACGGCCTCTGCGCTGACCTCATCGTGTTTTTTTGCAAATGCTTCGGTCAGTTCACAAATCGACAGCATGGCTCGCCAGCCTTGTTCTGCATTCTCAGGATCTTGCGGAAGCAGGGCGGTTTGCACATTCACATCAAGCATGCGGGCGGTGTTCTCGGCGCGTTCAATGTAACGGGCCATCCAGAACAAATGGTCAGCAGTTCTACTCAGCATGGTGTTTGCTCCTTATCGTTCCAGTACCCAGGTGTCTTTGGTGCCGCCGCCCTGGCTGCTATTCACCACAAGCGATCCTTCTCGCAGTGCCACCCGGCTTAGTCCACCAGGGATCAGGCTGACTTTGCTGCCCGACAATACAAACGGCCGAAGATCAATGTGGCGGGGGGCCAAGCCCTGTTCTACAAAAGTTGGGCAGGTTGACAATGCCAGTGTGGGTTGGGCAATGAATTTTGCAGGGTCTGCAATCAGCTTCTGACGAAATTCTTCAATTTGCGCTTTGGTAGACGCCGGGCCCACCAACATGCCGTAGCCGCCTGCGCCGTGCACTTCTTTTACAACCAACTCGGGTAGTTTGGCCAATACTTCTTTCAACTGATCTGGTTTTCGGCATTGCCAGGTAGGTACGTTTTGAATAATGGGTTCTTCGCTCAAATAAAAACGAATCATGTCGGGCACATAGGGGTAAATCGATTTGTCGTCGGCCACACCGGTACCAATTGCATTGGCAAGGGTCACATTGCCTGCCCGGTAAACAGAAAGCAGACCGGGCACGCCAAGTTGTGAATCTTCGCGGAATGCCAGTGGGTCAAGAAAATCGTCATCCAGCCTGCGGTAAATAACATCAACACGTTTGGGACCTTGTGTAGTGCGCATGTAAAGCACTTCTTCATCCACAAACATGTCTTTGCCTTCCACCAGTTCAATGCCCATTTGTTGAGCCAGAAATGCATGTTCGAAATAGGCCGAGTTGTACATGCCCGGTGTCAGTAACACCACGGTGGGGTCGCTGCTGTTTTGGGGTGAAACTGAACGCAGGTTTTCAAGCAGATTGTCGGGATAATGTTCAACCGGGGCCACGCGATTGCGTGCAAACAGTTCCGGAAACAGGCGCATCATCATTTTCCGGTTTTCGAGCATGTAGCTAACGCCTGACGGTACGCGCAGGTTGTCCTCGAGTACGTAAAACTCACCCTCACCGGCACGCACTACATCAACGCCCGCAATGTGGGCGTAGATGTCGCCTGCCACTTTCACACCCTGCATTTCCGGGCGGTATTGTTCGTTGTTGAAAATCTGTTCAGGCGGAATAAGCCCCGTGCCCAGTATTTTTTGTTCGTTGTAGATGTCTTTCAAAAACATGTTCAAGGCTTGAACACGCTGGCGCAAGCCTGCTTCAAGTGTTTTCCATTCAGACGCTTTAATTACCCGCGGCACAATATCGAATGGAATTAACCTTTCGGTACCAGATTCTTCGCCGTACACGGCAAAGGTAATTCCGACCCTTCTGAAAATAAGGTCGGCTTCCGCACGCTTGTTCTGCAATTTTTCAGAGGATTGCATCTCAAGCCAACGCGAAAAGTCCTGATAATGCGGGCGAACTTCACCGCTTGGCGTGTACATTTCGTCGAAGGGTGTTGATGACATAAGTTGATTATTCCTGTTCTGTGTAGTCTTGAAGTAACAAGAAGCATGCCAAGCGCATGCAGGCTGATTGTGTCGCGCACAGCCATAAAGTTAACAGTCTTAACGACCTTTTGCACCGCTTTCGTGCATGTGCCAGTAACGCTGACGTAGCGCGTGTGCATTGTCCACTTCGGGTTGGAAGTCCAGGTGCTTAAACCTCCATTTCATTGCACCATTTTGGGCGGTATTCGACCATTGGACGCCCATGGCTTCGTATCGTTCAATCACGGCCTTGTGCGGGTGACCAAACTGGTTCTCCCAGCCTGCTTGTATCAGTGCATATTCAGGCCGCACGGCTTGAAGAAAGGGCATGGTGGAGGAGGTTTTGGAGCCATGATGCGGCACAATCAGAACACGTGATTTCAAGGCATTTGCACCGTGTTGGGTTAGCAATGCTATTTCTGAAATCGCTTCAATGTCGCCGGTCAGCAGCACACTGTGATTCGCATTGCTGACTTTTAACACGCAACTTTGATTGTTCTTGGCCAATAATTTTTGGTGTGAATGTGCGGGCGTATCAAGCCCGATTGGTGTGAATGTGACGCCATCCCAGGTCCATGGCTTGAGCACGTGGCATTGCGCTGTGTCGCTTTTCAGGGTTTGCGCGAGCAGGTTTAAGCTGTGTTGTTTGTTGATCGAGGACGCGAACTGTACGGGCGGTGCCTTTTGTAGCAGCAGGGGCGCGCCGCCTGAATGGTCTGCATCATCATGCGACAGCATGAACATATCGGCCCGCCGATAACCATGCGCTGCCATCCAGGGCAGCACTACACGCCGGGCCGAATCAGCGCGCGCGTTGAACGCAGGGCCTGCATCGTAAATCAGCAGATGGTTTTGGGTTTGAATGCTGATGGCCGTACCTTGACCGACGTCCATCAAGGTCATCCAGAAATCATGGTGTTCGGGCCTTGGCGGTGGAAGTAGAAGCAGGGCAATCAGCGTGATTCCTGTCCACCTCGGAACCAACCCCGCCGGCAGAATCAAAATCAAGCAACCCAAGCCCACCAAGCCATTGACCCACCATGGCTGGTTGTGTATCGGCAAAGTGGCCCAACTCAATTCATTGAAGAACACAAGCCACTCGCGTTGCAGCGAAAGACTGTTGCCCGCAAGCCAAAGCAACACGGGCTGCTGTGTAAGCCCACCGAGCAGAGCCAGTGGCGTGCTCACGAAACTCATCCATGGAATGGACAGGGCATTGGCCAAGGGGCTGATCAGCGACTGCTGGTTAAACAGCATCGCGCAGGGCAGTACCAATCCGATGGTCACCGTGTATTGGGCTTTCACTGCGTTGGCGATGAATTCATGCTTCGGTTTGATGAAGTGGTAGTGTCCCTGTGTCACGAAAATAAGGACTGCCACGGCACCGAAAGAGAGAATGAAGCCCGCATCCAGCACAGCCCAGTTGTCAAAGGCAAGGGTTAAAAACAAGGCGAGAAAAAAGGTGTCCCAACTGCTTTGCATGCCACCACGTACTTGCCCAACAAACAACGCAAACAACATGAACACCGTGCGTTGGGCTGGCACTCCCCAGCCTGCAACCAGGCCGTACAACACTGCAAACAGCAATCCAAATGCGCTACCTGCCAAAGGGGCCGGTACGCGAAGGCACAACCGGGTTGATCGACGCCAAAGCGCGCCGAAAAGTTTGCCTGCAAGCATGGCGAACAGGGTAATGTGCAAACCGGAAATGGCAACCAAATGTGCAATGCCAGTGGCGCTGAACATTTCCCGATCCTCTGGGCTGATCAGGCCTTGATCACCCACCACCATTGCTAGCACCAAGGCTTGCTCAGGGTGGCTTTGTAAAGCAGTGACGATCGTGCCTGCAATCTGTAGGCGTGCCCGTTCCATCCAGACCAGCGGGTTCAATGTGGTTTGTTCAGGCAGTTGTTCAAGCTTGCTTTTGAATTGAGCTGTGCCCGCAATTCGGTTGGCAAACCAGTGGCGATGAACATCAAAACCTTCCAGTTGCAAAGGCGCCTTGGGCGATTTGATGCGAACGGTTGCCCGAAAATACTCGCCTGGCTGAAGCGCTCGATACGTAGATACCGTTTCGACAAAAGTTTGCAAGCGTGCACCTGTGACCAGGCATTGTGTCGCAACCGCATGGTCTCGCGGCGTGTGTTCGATCAACCAGGTTTGTGCGTTGTTGTCGCGAAACGCTTTTTCAAGAAGCCGAAATTCAGATTGAATGGTTTGCTTGTTGCAGGCCAGGGGCACTTGCGCTTGTTGATGTGCGGCGGCCTGAATGCCTGTACAAAGCTGCGCCATCGCAAAACCCAGAATGAACCAGCCTAGTTTTTCAGTGGCTTGTCGACTGACTCCGCCCCGAATACCCAACAACAGGAAAACTGCCGACCAAGCGAATAAAATGACGCTTTTTTCGCCGAAAGTGTCAAAGGCCATGCTCCAAATCCATGGCAGCGTGGCTTGGCCGTGAAACAGCAAAAGGCTAAGCAGGTAGGCTGTGGTGAACAGCGGCAGGGAAGGCACAACTTGAATTTGATGTGGACGCAGTTTTGCAAGCGTGCACCAATGCGCGTACGTTCACCAATGATGAACACGACCGGGTGATGCCTTTGGTTAGCCATGAAGGGCCAGGGCGGGCAAAACCCGCTGCGCGTTCAATTGTGTTTGCCTGGAGAGTACTTCCACGCTTGACTGACGCAGTTCAGCGATTGTTTCTGCAATTCTTGGCAAATGTTCGGGCGCATTGCGTTGTTTGTTGATCCACTCCGGCGCAATGTCTGGCCCATCAGTTTCAAGTACCATGGCGTCTTCTGGCAGTTTGGCGGCCAATCTACGCAACTGTAGTGCCCGAGTAAAGGTACTGGCACCGCCAAATCCAAGACACATGTTCAAGTTCAGAAAATGATCCGCTTGCTGAAAGCTGCCGTTGAATGCGTGGGCAATGCCGCTGCGTGGTTTGTAAATTCGAAGGCCTTTTAAAACGGGGTCTTGCGCTTTGCGAACATGCATCACTACCGGCACATCGAAATCACGGGCCAATTTGAGCTGTGCATGAAAAAATTGAACCTGTTTGTCCCAGTTCAAGCCAGGCACAAAGCCATCGAGTCCTATCTCTCCCAAACCCGCGAATTTTGAGTCGTCGATCGAGGCCTGAATTTTTTGCTTTAAAGTCAGCAGGTCTTCTTCTTTGGCTTTGTCGACAAACATGGGGTGTATACCTAGGCAATACACTGCACCCGGGATGCTGTGAGCCAGGCTTTTTACCTCATCAAAATTGAAAGCGCCCACGGCGGGCAATACAAACCGGGTAACATGCAATTCACGCGCACGTTGAACCACCGCGAGGCGATCGCTGTCGTATTCAGAAGCATCAAGATGAAGGTGCGTGTCGGTCCACATACTTTAAAGTTTGCCATGTTTCGTCGGAAAATTCGCAAGTACCTTCCCACTGTCGACCACTTCGAGCGTTTGCCTTGGGCTCGGCCGTTCAAGCGCTTCCTCGGGCATCCCAATATTTGGGCGTTGAATCGAAAAAGCATTGCGGGCGGGGTGGCTGCGGGTTTGTTCTGTGGGCTAATTCCCGGACCCTTTCAAATTTTTGGCTCTCTCATTTGGGTGTTGGTTGCCAAAGTCAATTTGCCGGTGGCCTTTGCGGTTACCTTGTACACCAACCCGCTCACCATTGTGCCGCTGTATTTGATCGCTGTTGCTTACGGACAGTTTTTATTAGGGGAAATTGGCGAGGCCAATATGCAGCCCTTGCCGCAATGGAACTGGTCAGCGTGGGGTGATTCCACCCACGCGATGGTGGACTGGATGTTGTCTATGGGCCCTTCGCTGGCGGTTGGTTTGCCCGCACTGATGGTGACTTTGTCGATACTCGGATATTTCAGTGTGCGTTTGGCCTGGAACATTGGTGTTCGAATTGCTGTGGTTCGCAGGCGCAGGCGGAATCTCTCCGCCATTCGCTAACCCAGCTAATTCATTCCGCTTTCAGTTCACCTTTCTCAAGACGCAACACCTTGCTGCATTTGCGGGCCAGTTCCATGGAATGCGTCACGATAATCAAGGCTGATTTGTTGGCCGCCTTGCTGTGAATCAGGCTTTCAAACACTTGGTCGGCGGTGTCCTGGTCCAGATTACCCGTGGGTTCGTCGGCCAAAATGGCTTTCGGATTGGTCACCATGGCGCGGGCAATCGCCACGCGTTGGCGTTCACCACCGGACAATTCCGCGGGGCGATGGTTCAGCCTGTGCTCCAAGCCAAATTGTTTCAGCAGCACCGCACTTTTTTCACGGGCCACCTGTTTGTTCTCACCGCCAATGCGAAGGGCCATGGCCACATTGTCCAGCGCATGGAATTCGGGCAGCAAATGGTGAAACTGGTAAATGAAGCCCAGGGTTTTATTGCGTTCCATGCCCAGTTTGCGAACAGACCATGGCTCGATGGCCTGGCCCGCCCAAAGCACTGAACCGCTGTCGGCTTTTTCAAGACCACCCAGCACATGCAGCAAGGTACTTTTACCCGCACCAGAGGCACCCACAATCGCGACGGTTTCGCCAGCCTGCACTTGAAAGTTCAGGTTTTTGATGACCTGCGTGGCTTGGTCATTCGCAGTGATCCCCTTGAATGCCTTGCTGAGGTTTTTGGTTTCCAGAACAACATTACTCATAACGCAGGGCCTCCGCAGGTTCGGCACGCGATGCACGCCAGCTTGGGTAAATGGTGCTGAGCACGCTGAGTACCAAGGCCACGGTTACGATGGTGACCACATCGCTTGCGCGAGGGTCGGAAGGCAACTGGCTGATGAAGTAAATTGATTTTGGCAAAAACTCAACGCTGAGCGCCCGTTCAATGGCGGGCACAATTGTGCCCAAATTAATGGCAAGCAACCAACCTGCTGTTACACCCAAGAAAGTACCGATCCAGCCGACCAGTGCACCTTGCAACATGAAAATTCGCTGAATGGCAAACGGACTGGCGCCCAAGGTACGCAGAATGGCGATTTCCCCGCGCTTGTCTTTCACGGTCATGACCAGCATTGACACAAGGTTAAATGCGGCTACCGCAATAATCAGGGTCAAGATAATGAACATCATGCGTTTTTCGGTTTGTACCGCGGCAAACCAGGTGCGGTTTTGCACCGACCAATCGCGAACCCACACCGTGGGTGGCAATTGGCGTTCAATGTCGCGGGCGACAAACGGCGCTGCATCCATGTCGTTCAACTTCACGCGAATACCGGTTGGTCCAAGGCTGCGGTAAAAGCGGGCAGCGTCGTCGAGGTTCATCAACACCAGGCCGCTGTCGTACTCATAGTGGCCGGTGCTCACCAATGCGGTAATTTCGAATGCTTTCAGGCGCGGAATCATGCCGGCGGGCGTCATTTGGCCGGAAGGAGCAATCAGCGTGATGCGGTCACCCACGCTGACTCCAATTTGTTTGGCCAACTCGATCCCCAGCACCACGCGGAATTCGCCTGCTTGCAAGTTGCTCAGGCTTCCGGAAATGACTTCTTTGAAATCAGATACTTCGCGTTCCTGGGCAGGGTCGATGCCACGAACAATGGCAGGGCGCAGAAGATCGCCGTGCGCCAGCATGCTTTCGCCAGCGACATAGGGCGCAGCACCAATCACTTTGGGGTTGGCCGCCTTGATTGCACCGACCAAGGCCTCGGGGTTGTCAAAGCCCTCTTGGGGCGCCAGTACCTCGATGTGTGCAATCACCGACAGCATGCGATCGCGCACCTCTTTTTGAAAGCCGTTCATGACGGACAACACCACGATCAGCGCTGCGACACCAAGCCCAATGCCAGCCATGGACAATCCGGAAATAAAGGAAATGAATTTGTCACGGCTTCTATGGCCACCACCGCGCACATAGCGCAGTGCAATTTCAACATCAAAGGGTAAACTAATCACAAATTGTCCCGAATTGTTCAAATGCGCTCTTGAAGTTTCAAGGCGCTCTCATTGTAGTGTGAATAAAACCGTGTCCAAACCTAGCAATGCGCCTTTGTGGGTGTTCGTTCCCAACATTCTTGTGCCCGAAATGGCGCTGGAACGCCTGTCTGCCAATTCGCGGGCCCAGTCTTTTGCGGGCCTGCCAGCCGGTTTGTTACAAACCATGGCCCGAAACGCTGCGCCTGAATATCAAAATGCCGATGGGCTGGACCGTATCGAAGCCTGGCTGATGCGCTACTTGGATTCCCAAGCGCAAGCAAAGTTCGACCAGTACCCGGCCTGGGCCATGCTTGAAATGCCCAAGCTTGAGGCCGACGCAGCGCAAGTAACGCCTTTCACCCGGTTTTGGAGCACGGTTGGGTGTCTTGAAATTGAGCGGGATGGTGTGCGTTTTTCGCCGCCCGAGGTATTGCTGGTGGGCCAGTCTGACCTGGATGCCTTCTGGAACGTGGTGATGCCCCTGTTGCAGCAACACGGTTGGACATTCAACACACCGGCAGGTTTTCACAGCCTGCTCAGCAACCCGACGCCAGTGCCTATGGAACAGGCGTCGCCCTGGTCGGTGCAGGGTATTCGATTGACGGACTACCTGCCCATGAACCATGAATGCAGCGACTGGCGGCGCATGTGGCTGAATATGCAGGTGGAGTTGCACAACGCCGAATTCAACAAGGTTCGCGAAGCCAAGGGTTTGAAGCCCCTGAATGCGTTGTGGTTTTGGGGTGGCGGTGAGGCTTGGCAAACCGATGTCGCCTTGCCACGTGTGAAATCCGTTTCCGAAGACGGTGTATTTGATGCCGTAAAAATGACCGATGGCGCAGATGAGGCCGTGAATCGATTTGTGTTCTGGACCCAACTGTTAAGTCAGCTTGGTACGGGCACGGATGTAAAACCCGACCATGTCTACTGCGTGAACTTTCAAGGTTGGGGCGGCAATATTGGCGTGTTCAAACTGCTGGAAAGCGAGGTGCTGCAACCCATGCGCCTGGCCGGTCTGGCCTTCAACTGGGTGCTGTTGGGCAACAATGGCTGGAAAACTTTAAAAAGCAACTGGATGAATCGATTCAAGTTTTGGCAAAACAAACCCGATTGGGCCTTACTGGGCGAGCCTGAAATGCAGGAAGGTCCTTCCGAGGAAGACCTTCAAGCCGCTTGGCAACAGGGTCAGCGAGACCAAGACAGCATTCAGGCTGAATGGGAGGGCCGGTAATGAATACCAATATAGTTCAGCACCGGGTTAGAACCCCTCGCCCTCAAGTTGAAGCAGTACTTCGCAGCCAGGGCATGCACCCCTTGATGGCACGCCTCATGGCAGCGCGGGGCGTGGATTCTCAGGCCGAAGCTGAAACCCGGCTGGCCGATTTGATTCCACCGGCTCAGCTCAAGGGCATTGAGCAGGCCGCAGAAATTCTGGCAGACGCGCTGGAAGCTGGAGCCCGCATTGTGGTGGTGGGTGATTACGATTGCGATGGCGCCACAGCCACGGCGGTGGGTGTTCGTGGTTTGCGCATGTTGCTGCAAAGCCTGGGTGCTGACGAAGAAGCCGCCAAGTACCACATCGATTTTTTGGTGCCCAACCGGTTTGAATACGGTTACGGCCTGAGTCCTGAAATTGTTCAACTTGCTGCTCAGCAGTTTGAGCCCGATTTGCTGGTGACCGTGGACAACGGCATTGCCAGTGTGGAAGGCGTGAACGAAGCCAATGAACTGGGCATTGGTGTCATTGTGACCGATCACCATTTGCCCGGCGACCAGTTGCCCCAAGCACTGGCCATTGTGAACCCCAACCAGTCTGGTTGTGAATTTCCGAGCAAGTCGATTGCCGGGGTGGGGGTGATGTTTTATGTGTTGTTGGCCACCCGTGCAGTGTTGCGTGAGCGTGGCGTTTTTGATGCGGCCACTCAGCCCCGTATCGATTCTCTGCTTGATTTGGTGGCTTTGGGCACTGTGGCTGATGTGGTGAAACTGGACGCCAACAACCGCCGTTTGGTGGCGCATGGTTTGCAGCGCATTCGCGCGGGCCGTGCCCAGCCTGGCATGTTGGCCTTGTTTCACGAGGCTGGCCGTGACCCCCGCAAGGCCACAGCCGCTGACATGGGCTTTGCCCTGGGCCCGCGCTTAAATGCAGCTGGCCGTTTGGCCGACATGGCCATTGGTATCCGTACCCTGTTGGCCGACGACGCAGGCGAGGCCGGCGCTTTGGCTGCCCAGCTTGGGAAAATGAACGAAGAACGCAAGCGCATTGAAGCCGACATGAAACGCGATGCCTTGGAAGACATCGAAAAATTCATTAGTCAGGACGAACCTGCAGCCGGCATTGTGGTGGCGCACAGCACCTGGCACCAGGGGGTAATCGGTATTTTGGCCTCACGAATCAAAGAGCGCCTATACCGCCCCACCATTGCACTGGCCCCGGGCGATGACGGTTTCTGGAAGGGCAGTGGTCGCTCCGTGCAGGGTGTTCATTTGCGCGACGTACTGGATTTGGTGTGCAAGCGACTGCCTGAAGGCAGCATGCCCAAGTTTGGTGGCCACGCCATGGCGGCGGGTTTAACCATTGCGGAAGGCGCGATTGAACAGTTCAAAATTGAATTTGCCAAAGCCATTCTGGATTTAAGCGATCCCAGCGCGCTGACGCAGGTGGTAGAAACCGATGGTTCAATTCCCGCCGACTACATAGCAGCAAGTGCGGCCGATTTGCTGGAAACCCAGGTGTGGGGGCAGGGCTTCCCGGCACCCTTGTTCTGTGACGAATTTGAAGTGCTTGAACACCGTTTGCTGAAGAATGCACACAGCAAATTCACCTTGCGCCGCGAGGGTAAAACCTTTGTGGCCTTGCGTTGGCGTGCTGTAGAAGCGTTGCCGGCCAAAGTAAAGCTGGCTTACCGGTTTGAACGGGACACGTTCACGGGTGGTGATGCGGTACAAATCATTGTGGAACACGTGTTGTAGGGCGGCTTGCGTTACAATATCGGGTTACGCACATTGAATTTGTTAGAGAAACATGGAAGCCGAACGCCTGAATGCCATCATCAACGCCCTGACTGACCTTGCCGACCGCGCTGGCCAGTTGCGGAGGTATCTTTGACGTCGACCGCAAGGCCGAACGACTCACGGTAGTTGACGCCGAACTGGAAGATCCCAACGTTTGGAACGACCCCAAACATGCGCAGGAACTGGGCAAAGAAAAAAAGATGCTCGATGGCGTGGTAGTCACCATGAACACTGTGCAAGCCAACATTAGCGACGCGCAAGAACTGGTTGAAATGGCGCAAGCCGAAAGCGACTTCGACACGCTTGAAGCAATTGAAAGCGATGTGGCCGAATATGAAAAGATCATTGCCGATCTGGAATTCCGCCGCATGTTCAGCAACCCGGCCGACCCGGCCAATTGCTTTATCGACATCACCGCAGGTGCGGGTGGCACCGAAGCCCAAGACTGGGCTAGCATTTTGTTGCGCCAGTACTTACGCTACTGCGAACGCAAAGGCTTCAAAGTCGAGGTGATGGAACAATCCGACGGCGATGTGGCGGGTATCAAATCGGCCACAGTCAAAGTGGAGGGTGAATATGCTTTCGGCTATTTGCGCACCGAAACGGGTGTGCACCGCCTGGTTCGCAAATCACCTTTCGATTCCTCCGGTGGTCGCCATACCTCTTTCGCATCGCTGTTTGTGTACCCGGAAGTGGACGATTCCTTTGAAATCGAAATCAACCCAGCCGATGTTCGCACCGACACCTACCGTGCCAGTGGTGCAGGTGGCCAGCACATTAACAAAACCGATTCTGCGGTTCGCTTAACCCACATTCCAACCGGTATTGTGGTGCAGTGCCAGAACGACCGTTCCCAGCACCGCAACCGCGATGAAGCCTGGGGCATGTTGAAAGCCAAGCTGTACGAGTTTGAAATGCGCAAGCGCATGGCCGAGCAACAGGCCTTGGAAGACACCAAAACCGATGTGGGCTGGGGCCATCAAATTCGCAGCTATGTGCTGGACAACAGCCGCATCAAAGACCTGCGAACAGGTGTGGAAATTTCCAACACCCAGCGCGTACTCGATGGCGACCTCGACCCATTCATTGAAGCCAGCTTGAAGCAAGGTATCTAAACCATGAACGACAAAATACAAGCCGCTGGTGACGAACAGCCAGTTGACGAGAATCAGATTATTGCCGAGCGCCGTGGCAAGCTGGCCAAATTGCGTGAGAAAGGCCAGCCTTTCCCCAACAGCTTCAAACCTGAGCACCGCGCTGCCGATTTGCATGCCAAATATGGCTTGCTGGACAAAGAAACCCTCGATCCGCAGGGCATGGAAGTGTCTGTTTCTGGTCGCATGATGTTAAAGCGCGTGATGGGCAAGGCCAGTTTTGCAACCGTGCAAGATGGCACCGGCCGCATTCAGTTTTACATCAACAACGAAGGCGTTGGCGAAGACGTTCACGGTGAATTCAAGCACTGGGATTTGGGCGATATTATTGCGGCCAAAGGCAAGCTGTTTAAAACCAACAAGGGCGAGTTGAGCGTGCACTGCACGGAAATTCACTTGCTGGCGAAAAGCCTGCGCCCGCTGCCCGACAAGTTTCATGGCTTGGCCGATCAGGAAATCAAGTACCGCCAGCGTTACGTGGACTTGATCGTTTCCGAGCAAACACGTGACACCTTTGTTGCGCGTTCACGGGCCATGTCGTCTGTTCGCAATTTCATGGCAAACCACGGCTTTCTGGAAGTGGAAACACCCATGTTGCACCCCATTCCTGGCGGTGCATCGGCGAAGCCTTTCATTACCCACCACAATGCGCTGGACATGGAAATGTACCTGCGCATTGCACCTGAGCTGTATTTGAAGCGCCTGATTGTGGGTGGTTTCGAGCGTGTGTTCGAGATTAACCGCAATTTCCGCAATGAGGGTGTCAGCCCACGCCACAACCCGGAATTCACGATGATGGAATTCTATGCGGCGTACTGGAACTATCGCGACTTGATGGACTTCACCGAGCAGGTGATTCAGCATGCGGCCACCACTGCAACCGGTAGTGCGAAGTTGACTTATCAGGGCCGTGAACTGGATTTGTCCAAGCCTTTTGCGCGCCTGACGATTGTTGAAGCCATTCAAAAGTACTTCCCGGAATATGGCACAGAAGATTTGCAAAACATCGACTACCTGAAAAAGGCCCTGGCCAAGAAAGGTGTACATGTGGACAAAGAACCCGCGTTGAAAAACGCAGGTATTGGTGCCTTGCAGTTGGCCTTGTTTGAAGAAACGTCTGAAAGCCTGTTGTGGGAACCCACTTTCATCGTGGACTACCCGGTTGAAGTGTCGCCCTTGGCGCGTGCCTCGGACGCCAATTCACAAATTACTGAACGGTTTGAATTGTTCATCACTGGCCGTGAAATTGCCAACGGTTTTTCTGAGTTGAACGATCCAGAAGACCAAGCCGACCGGTTCAAAAAGCAGGTTGAAGCCAAAGAAGCGGGCGACGACGAAGCCATGTTCTTTGACGCCGACTTCATTCGTGCACTTGAATACGGCATGCCGCCCACCGGTGGTTGCGGCATTGGTATCGACCGTTTGATGATGCTGATCACCGATAGCCCCAACATTCGCGATGTGATTTTGTTTCCGCATCTAAGGCGCGAAGACTAATCAAGTTTGACTCACCGTGCATGCGTGTTCACACCACCGTGCGCGGTTTGTATTCGATGTACTTGTTGGTTCTCCCCACTTGTAAGTTCACCACACGTGTCGCACCGTTCCGCCTTGGCGGGCTTTATCCCTTCTTGATTGCTGGCTCGGTTCATGCGAAACGCAAAAGCGTGTTCGCATCGATTGCTTTCGCAATCGCCCCTCGCTGCGCATCAAGCGGGAAGCCCACCTGAAGTCGGCAGAACGGCGCGACACATGCGGTGAACCTTTGTCTGGTGACACAGAACTGAGCATTTAATTTGCTTACTGCGGTCATGCCAGTACACTGAGCACCCAGAATATTTCCCGGCTCACTATGCGTCGTTCAGCCTTTGTTGTATTCCTTGCTTCCCTTCCGATTGTTTCTGCATGTTCCGCGTCAGATCAACGACTTTCAACTCAACTGTTTGTGCATTCGAAAACAACATGCGAGTTGACATTCAAATCTCATGAAATGCTAATCATCGAGAATTTTTGGGACACTGATCAGAGACCAATCTTAATCAAGACGGCTGATCACGAAATCAGGTCTGACTGGATCGATGAACGGACTAGCCGCTTTCTCTTTCAGGAAGGTTGCGCCAGTTCAGATGAATGTTTCTATGAGTTGAGTACAAACGAAGCCGGGGTGCGTGGCCGCTTCTCATATCGAATCAACATGACTGAAGGTGAATACAGCTTTGAGGTAGGCGCATCTGGGCAACCGAAGGTGTTGTCCGAGTCATCGAAGGACAGCGCATCCTGAATCTAAAGGTCTATGCGCTTTGTTGCATTCATCTCGCCGAGTTCAGGTGGGCTGCCCGCTTGATGCACAGCGAGGGGCGCTTCCGCCAGGAAGCGATGCGAACACGCTTTTGCGTTTCGCATGAACCGAGCCAGCAATCAAGAAGGGATAAAAGCCCGCCAAGGCGGGATGAAGCGACATGCGCAGAGGCCGTCAAGAAACCGGCGGGATTATGCAACATACGCAGAGGCCATCAAGAAACTGGCGGGATGAAGCGACATACGCAGAGGCCATCAAAAAACTGGCGGGATGAAGCAACATGCGCAGAGGCCATCAAGAAACTGGCGATGCCTAGAACACCGTCACCGCCACCTTCAAGGTATGTTCTCCGCCCCCATGGACCACACCCCGCATCGGCGGCACATCCGCGTAGTCTCGCCCAACTGCCACGGTCACATACCTGGTATCAGGCAACTGGTTGTTGGTCGGGTCGAAGTCTACCCACCCCACATCAGGACCACACCACAGCGAAACCCAGGCATGGCTTGCATCTGCGCCCAACAGCTTGGGTTGACCGGGCGGTGGTTCCGTCAGCATGTAGCCACTCACGTAGCGAGCTGAAAGGCCCAGCGAGCGTAGCACCCCCAACATCACATGCGCGAAGTCCTGGCAAACGCCCTCGCGGCTTTGCATCACTTCTTCCACAGTGGTGTGGATGGTGGTGGAACCACTTTGGTAGCTGAATTCCCGAAAAATACGCTGCATCAAAGCCTGCCCGGCGTGCACAACCTGGCGCCCGGGCCAGAAATCGAGACTGCCGTAATCGCGCAGCGAATCGAGCAAGGGCACATGCTTGGATTCAAACCTGAACTGGTAATCGTCGGAAATGGCCTGGCCTGCCTGGTAACGCAGTTGGTCCACCAACTCATTCCAGCTTGGGCTGATCAAATCGTCAATTGGCCCTTTGTGCAAAAAGCTGCTCACCTCGACTTCGCTCTCGCTATGCACTTCGAGGTGATCGTGCGGGTAATTCATCTCGAAGTGGTGAACCACATTGCCGAAGGAATCGGTATTGCTTTGCACGGTCGACGGGTTCGGGCGAATTTTTAGCGTATGCGAAATCAGCCTTTGGCCCTTGCGCAATGGGCCCGCTTCCATGCCTTCGCCTTCTTGCGGTTGCAAAATGCAAATTTGCTGCGAGCATTCCGCAGGTTGTTGATAGTCGTAGTCGGTGACATGGGTCACCTTTCTTCTTTCCGAGAAGGGCATTGATTTATCTTCCCTGAATGACTTGGTCGGGCAACTCTGCCAGTCTGAAATATTGGGCACCTACCAGGTCTGAAACCTTGTAAGCCGTGTCGAGTAATTCTTGCAGCCAGGCGCGCAATTTGCGCCCGGTATCGGCCGGGAAGGGCGGTTGAAGTCCTTCCAGGCTAAGACCATCCGGCATGTCGCCATTGCGGTACACGCTGTCGAACAGTTGTCGAATCTGGCTGGTGTCGCCAGGCAAACGATCAATCACAATGTCCAGCTTATACAGAATTCGGCGAATGGCATAGGGCGCATCTTCGTCAAATATCAACAGGTCAAGCGTGGGCAACCATTCAAACCGGTGCTGGTAGCGCGATCGGTAAGTAATGGTGCTGTCCGCCAGTGCAATGGCCAAAGCAAGGCCATGTTCACCGGCACGCCCGGGCATGCTGGTTAGTGACAGCAAACAATCACAGGCACCGCACAGGCGTTCAAGCTGGCGGCCCAGTTGCAAAAAGCGCCAGCCGTTGTCGCGCGTCATGTGATCGCTTTGCTCGCCATGCATGGCCAGCAAATACAACTGTACCTGCTCAAGCGAGGCGGTGGGCAGCGTGCGTTGAAAACGAACCCACTCGGGTTCGATCAGCACTTTGGCGCAGTCATTCAACAGTCGCCAGTGGCCGCTGCTAAGCCGTTCACGCAATTGGCCAGCCACATTCGCCAAGCCATTCAGTTGCCCCGCCAGGCCCACCGCAGCGGATTCGTCCACACCGGTTTTGTACCAAAGGCGTTCAAGAATATTCGCCTCTAGTTCATCTTGGGTCAGTGGTTCGGCTGGGTCAAACTCGGTGCTCAATCCCTGCTTTCCACACAATTCATGCAACAAACCCAGGGTGGTGGTGTCCAGGTATTCCTCTTCGTTCAGCAGCAATTGCGCACGCATCAACAGGCGCAATGAAAAACTGGCGCGCTCGGTGTAACGCCCAAGCCAAAACAAATGCTCGGCAGCCCGGCTAGACACGGGCCTGCGCAGCGCCTGCAAATCTTTGGCTTGCAGTTTCTCTTTCAGGTTAGTTGTGCGTTCAACAGGTTCGCCACTGCGCACCCAGGTGTCCAGGCTGGTGCCACCCTTTTGCATGCTCACAATGCCGTGCTGGTCACCGGCCACACGGGTCAGCCCACCCGGCATCACCGTGTAGTTGCCTTGCCCGTCGGTTACAGCAAACAGACGCAGCATCATGGCGCGTTCTTCAATACCGCCCGCACCGGTCCAAATGGGCACGCGCGAGAGCGGTATCAATTCTTGCAAGGTGTATTGTGATGGCCTTTGGCTGATCTTGGATAACCAGGCGCGCTTTTCAATTTCATCCAGTTCAGACCCCATGATGGAATCCATGGTGCGCCCGCGGCGGTTTGGCCCGGTCGATTTGATCACCAGATTGTTCAGCCGCTCGCTGGCTTGTGCCCAGGCAGGCGACTCACCGCACCACCAACTGGGCACGCTGGGCAACAGCAAATCTTCTTGAAGGTAATGTTGTCCAAGCCCCGGCATGAAGCCATGAATGGCCGGGCTTTCCAGCCAGCCCGAGCCTGGCATGTTCGCCATGACAACGCCACCTGTGCGGATGGCTTGCAATAAGCCAGGCACGCCCAGTTGGGAGTCCTCGCGCAGTTCAAGCGGATCTAGCCATTGGTCGTCTGTTCGGCGAATCAAACCGTCAATTGGCTCAAGTCCGTTGACTGTTTTCAGAAACACACTGTTGTTGCGCACGGTGAGGTCGCTGCCTTCAACCAGCGAAATACCCAGGTAACGCGCAAGGTAGGTGTGTTCAAAGTAAGTTTCGTTGTATGGCCCCGGAGTCAGCAGGGCAATGCGCGCGCTGTCTCCCTTGGGCGAAAGCCTGCGTATGCCATCGATGTAGTCGCGGTAAAAACCGGCCAAATGCTGAATGTGCATTTCACGAAAACCGCGCGTGAAGCTGCGCGAAATACTCAGGCGGTTTTCAAGGGCATAGCCAAGGCCCGAGGGTGCCTGCATGCGATGGGTGATTACCCACCATTTGCCATCTGGGCTGCGGCCAAGGTCGAACGCTACCATGTGCAGCCACACCTTGTTAGGTGGTTCCGTGCCTTGCATTTGCGGCAAGTAGCCAGAATGCCCATAGACCAGGTCTGCGGGCAGCAGGCCTTTGGAAAGCAATTCGCGCTTGCCATACACATCGGCCATCATGGCATTCAACAGGCGCGCGCGCTGGGCAATGCCGGTTTGCAGCACCGCCCAATCAGCCTGGTCAATGATGAAAGGCAGCAAGTCGAGCGACCAGGGGCGTGAAGTGCCCTGTGCGTGGTCAGCGTACACATTGTAGGTAATGCCGTTGTCGCGAATTTGCTTGGCCAGGGCATTGAGCTTGCTGTCCAGGTGATCGCTAAGCCCAGTGGTGGGCAATCGGCTGAGAAAATCTGCCCAGGCTGGGCGCAGAACACCTTTGACCGCCAGCTCGCTGTAGTACGCGCTGGTGCCTTGAAGGATGCTCTGCTGCCAGGGCACCTCGACATTTGCTAGGGTGGTGTTCGGGTTCGCGCTCAAAGCGGTCACTGCCTAAAGTTCGGTGCCCTATTGTAAATGCCTAACACCATCTTAGGTCCAGTGTGATGGGGAACTCGGGTCTTCCACTTGGGCTTTTTACACTAACCTTGCCATGGGTATGGCCCATGCGGAAGAAGCGGGTTAGGCGTCGGCTTTCTGCTTCGAAGGCATTCACCGGAAATAGGTCATAATTGCGCCCGCCCGGGTGGGCCACATGGTACTGGCAACCGCCCAGGCTGCGGCCATTCCATGTGTCGATCAAATCGAACACCAAGGGGGTGTGTACGCCAATGGTGGGGTGCAGGGCATTGGGTGGTTGCCAGGCCCTGTAGCGCACGCCAGCCACGTATTCGCCCTCGGTGCCAGTGCTGTGCAGGGGCACTTTCACACCATTGCAGGTCAGGGTGTAGCGTTCATCTACAAAGTTTTTTACTTTCACTTCCAGGCGTTCAAGTGAAGAATCGACATACCGCACAGTGCCACCGGGTGCGCCTTCCTCGCCCAATACGTGCCAGGGCTCCAGCGCGCTGAATAGCTCCACTTCAACACCACGGCTGGAAAAGTCGCCCATCTTCGGAAAACGGAATGCAAAGTGCGGTGCAAACCAGTCCATCTGGAACGGGAAACCGGCAGCATTCAGATCGGCCACAACATCTGCGATGTCGTTTTTGACGAAGGTGGAGAGCATGAACTGGTCGTGCAGGCGGGTACCCCATTTCACAAGCCTCGCCGTGTAGGGCGTTTTCCAGAATTTCGCAATCAGGGTGCGCAGCAGCAGTTGCTGTGCCAGGCTCATTTGCGCATTGGGTGGCATCTCGAACGCACGCAACTCAAGCAGGCCCAGGCGGCCTGTGGAGGTGTCGGGGCTGTACAGCTTGTCGATACAAAATTCGCTGCGGTGGGTGTTGCCAGTCGAATCGATCAAAATGTTGCGCAAAAGGCGATCGATAATCCACGGCGGCGGGTTGCCTCCATGCTTTTGCATTTGCCGATCCAGCTCAGTGAGTGCAAGTTCAAGTTCGTGAACCTGATCGCTGCGTGCTTCGTCTACGCGCGGGGCCTGGCTGGTGGGGCCAATAAACAGGCCTGAGAACAAATAGGATAAGCCTGGGTGGTTGTGCCAGTAACGCAGCAGGCTGCCCAGCAAATCAGGGCGACGCAAAAAAGGGCTGTGTTCGGGTGTTTCACCGCCCATCACGAAATGGTTGCCTCCACCCGTTCCACTGTGCCTGCCATCCAGCATGAATTTTTCGGTAGAAAGGCCAATCAGTCGTGCTTCTTCATACAAATTCGTGGTCAGGTGCAGCAGTTCACCCCAGTTTTTGCTGGGTTGAACATTCACCTCGAGCACGCCGGGGTCGGGTGTGACCTGCAGCATGGTCATGCGCTTGTCGCGTGGGGGCGGGTACCCTTCCAGCACCACAGGCTGGTTCATTGCCTCGGCGGTGTCCTCGATGCGGGCCACCAGTTCCAGGTAATCGTCCAGTACTTCCAAGGGTGGCATGAACACGTACAAGTGCCCGTTTCGGGCTTGAACGCACATTGCAGTGCGCACAATGTGCGTGGCCGATTCTTTCAATACCGGGGCTTTGTCATCGGCTACACTTGCTTTGGCCCCGGGCTTTTGCAGGGCCACGCGTGAAGGTGCTTCTGGTGCAAAAGGGTCGGCAGGAATTGTGTAGGGAAAATCTTTCTTGGCCACCCACGGTTGAGAATCCAGTGGCAGGCGGTAACCCATGGCTGAATCGCCCGGCACCAGATACATGCGTTCATCGCGCAAAAACCATTGCCCTGTGCGCCATTGACCTTTCGCCGATTGAATGGGCAGGCAATAGCCCACTTCCTCGGTCAGCCCTTGGGTAAACACCTTGTTCAGGCGTTTGCGTTCAAGTGGGTCGTCCAGCCTTGAGTCGAATGGATCGACGTTCACAGGCAGTTTGCGCTCTCGCCACATGTAGTACCAGGCATCTTCGAAACCGGGCATGACATAGCGTGGGTGAAGCCCCAAGCGGCTGCACAACCCTTCGATGAATTGTTTGGCAGTGGCATTGCCGACTTTGCCATGCGCTTGTTCATGGCTGAGCAGTTTCGGATTCTTCCAGATGGCTTCGCCACTTTTCAGCCAGTACATCGACAGCGCCCAACGCGGCAGTTGCTCGCCGGGGTACCACTTGCCTTGCCCAAAGTGATACAGGCCTCCCTTGCCGTAATACTTGGCCAGCTTGTTCAGCATCTTGATGCCGTATTCGCGTTTGGTGGGGCCCAGCGCGTCGATATTCCACTCGGCAGCACCTCGATCAGTGTTGGCCACAAAAGTGGGTTCGCCACCCATGGTCAGGCGCACGTCGAGCGAGTCCAGTGCCTTGTCCACTTCGAAGCCCAGCGCCTCAATGCCTTTCCATTGTTCTTCGTTGTAGGGCTTGCTGGTGCGCGGCGACTCATACACCCGCTGCACGCTCATTTCATGTTCAAATTCAACTTCACATTCATCCAGCGTGCCAGTGATGGGGGCTGCACTGCCAGGCTCGGGAGTGCACGCCAAGGGTATGTGCCCTTCGCCAGCCAGCAAACCAGAAGTGGGGTCCAGCCCTATCCAGCCGGCACCGGGCAAATACACCTCGCACCAGGCATGCAGGTCGGTGAAATCTTTCTCCGGGCCATCAGGGCCGTCGATGGCTTTGACATCGCTTGTGAGTTGGATCAGGTAGCCCGAGGCAAACCTTGCCGCCATGCCCAGCCGGCGGAATATTTGTACCATGAGCCATGCCGTGTCACGGCAGGAACCCGACCCACTGTTCAGTGTTTCATCCGGCGTTTGCACGCCCGGTTCCATGCGGATCAGGTACTTGATTCGTTTCGCCAAATCCTGATTCAGGGCCACCAGAAAGTCGATGGTTTTAACCCGGCTCAGGTTCATCTCGGCCATGTAGGCGTTGAATGCCTTGCCCGTGTGGCAGGGCACCAGATAAGGTGCAAGTTCCTGGTCCAGTGATTCGTCGTATTTGAAGGGGAAGAATTCGGCCGCTTCTTCGAGGAAAAAATCGAAGGGATTCAGCACCGACATTTCAGCCACAAGATCCACCGCGATTTCCAGCATCTCGGTGCGCTCTGGAAATATCAAGCGCCCCATGTAATTGCTTTGCGGGTCTTGTTGCCAATTGATGAAGTGGGTTTGCGGCAACACCTTCATGCTGTATGAAAGGATGCGCGTGCGGCAGTGCGGGGCTGGGCGTAAACGCACCACTTGGGGGCCCAGGTTGATCAGGCGATCGTAGCGGTAGCGTGTAATATGGCGCAGAGCAACGTGAATAGACACTGTGTAATCCCAAAAATGAAGCCGAACAAACAAAACCTGTTTACGGCATGGAGAGAAGCATGAACCATGCCGAAGAAATCTGGAAAACTTTGGTGCGCGCCACGGTGGACAAAAAACACCCTTGGCGTGTCGTGGGTTTCAGCACGGCAGGCCCGAAAGGCCCCCAAGTACGCTCGGTCATCTTGAGGGCCGTCAACACTGACAGTCATCAACTGGTGTTTTACACCGATCGCCGAAGCCAGAAAATGGCCGATATTGCCCACGATTCACGTGTGGCGCTTTTGTTTTGGAACCCACGAAGCAACACCCAGCTTCGAGTATGTGGCATTGCAGCGCCGCAGACCAGTGAATTGATTGTGAACAGTCTTTGGGCACGTATCCCCGAATACGCCCGAAAAGACTACGCAACCCTGAGCGCCCCCGGTGACGCACTCACAGGGGGAGATCTGGTTTACGACCTTGATAGAGCGCGTGCCAACTTTGTGGTGTTGAACGTGAAAGTATTGAGTCTTGAACTGCTGGAATTGAAACGGGAAGGGCATGTCAGGTTTCGTTGCGATCTTGACGAAACTGGACACTGGGTTCATCAAAACATGATCCCCTAAGGGTATCCTGAACCTTGAGTTTTTTTGAGTAGTCAGCAAAGTGAGGTTTTAGCCATGAGCGACACGAAATATACACCACCCAAAGTTTGGGTTTGGGACAAGGAAAGCGGCGGCAAGTTTGCCAATATCAATCGCCCGATTGCCGGTGCTACACACAACAAAGAATTGCCTGTGGGCGAGCATCCCTTGCAGCTTTATTCACTGGCCACGCCCAACGGCGTGAAGGTCACAGTGATGCTGGAAGAATTGCTCGCTCTTGGCCACACAGGTGCTGAATACGACGCCTGGTTGATCAATATTTCCAACGGCGACCAGTTCAGCAGTGGCTTCGTGGACGTGAACCCCAACAGTAAAATTCCAGCCCTGCTGGACCGCAGTACGAACCCGGCGACGCGGGTTTTTGAGTCGGGCTCAATCCTGTTGTACCTCGCCGAAAAGTTCAAGGCATTCTTGCCCACTGACCCAGCCAAGCGAACAGAAACCTTGTCTTGGTTGTTCTGGCAAATGGGCAGTGCGCCGATGCTGGGTGGTGGTTTTGGGCACTTTTACGCCTATGCACCCGAGAAGTATGAGTACCCAATCAACCGCTACGCAATGGAAGTGAAACGCCAGCTTGATGTGCTGGATCGTCAGCTGGCCAACCACGAGTACATTTCTGGCAGCGAATACACGATTGCGGACATGGCCATTTGGCCTTGGTACGGTGCATTGGTCACCAACAAGGTGTACGAGGCTGCCGAGTTTCTGGAGGCCCACACTTACACCAATGTGCTGCGCTGGACCCATGAAATTGCCAAACGCCCAGCGGTTATTCGCGGGCGAATGGTGAATCGCGCTTGGGGTGAACCCAATGAGCAGGTGCTTGAGCGGCACAGTGCCAGCGATTTCGACGGCAAAGCCATTTAACGGCCGCCGGCTGGGGCACAATGTGCCCTTTCTTTGATTGGCAGTGGAGTTTTATTGTGTACAAACTTGCGTTTGCATTGGTAGTGGCTGGTTTGGCGGGTTGCGCGTCAACCCATGACTTGTCCAAAGGCAGCAACATGCTGGGTGGTGGTTACAAACAAGAGGAAATGGGCTCAGGCTTGTTTTACATTTATGCGCGTTCTAATCACGCCCCTTGGACCAATCTTGAAGCCGCCCGAACAACTTGGCGTACCGGAGCGGAGCGGGCTTGCGCGTCTGCTGAATACGATGAACTCGCCATTGAAGAAAACGAGAAAGACACCGGTCTGCAAAACAGCAGTGGCGTGCGTTACCTGGTCACTGAGCGAACCGGGTATGCCAAATGCGATTCATCGACGTTAAGCAGCGCAGAGATCAATCAGATTATCGGAAAGGACTCCGCAGTTCGATAATCACCGGGGAGAGTGAATGCGTTTGTTCAGCGCAGTTTTCGTTGTGTGCTTCATGTTAGTAAGCACCGTGCATAGCGCATCCACACCCGTGGTGCATGAACGACAGGACTGGAAAACATTTTTCGATCAGCACGATGCCGTGGGCACGCTCGTCGTGTTGGACCAACGCAGCGCCAATGCTGTTTTCCAGGTTTACAACTCCAAGCGAGCCAGCACCCCTTACCTGCCAGCCTCCACTTACAAAATTCCTCATGCCTTGTTTGCACTGGAACATGGTGTGGTGAAAGACGAGTTTCAGGTTTTTAAGTGGGATGGAAAAAAGCGCGATTTCGACGTGTGGAATTCTGATCACAACTTGCGCTCGTCCATGCGTGGCTCTGTGGTGTGGGTGTATCAGTGGATGGCGCAACAAATTGGTGAACAAGCCGCCAAAACCTATCTTGAAAAAGCAGACTACGGCAACGCAGACCCCAGTGGTGGAAAAGACGGTTACTGGCTGGATGGAAACATTCGAATCAATGCTTTTGAGCAAATCAGTTTTCTACAAAAACTGTATGCGAACAGTTTGCCTTTCAGGGTAGAGCATCAGCGCCTTGTGAAAGACATCATTGTTGTCGAGGCGGGACGAGACTGGATACTGCGCGCAAAAACAGGCTGGGAGGGCAGCTTTGGCTGGTGGGTCGGTTACGTTGAATGGCCTAACGGCCCGGTATTTTTTGCTTTGAACATCGACACACCCAACCGTATAGGCGACCTGCCCAAGCGAGAAGCGATTACCCGGGCAGTGCTGCAGTCGATGCAGGCCTTGCCTGCAACAGACCGGTAAGTGTCGAATCAGCCCAACTCAGGGTTGATCAGTCCTGTTCTTCAATCCAGGTCATCTGGATTGCTTCCAGAATTTTCTCATTCGATTTTTCTGGATCATCGTTGAAGCCTGGCAGGGCGCATACCCACTTGTGCAAATCCGTGAAGCGAATGTACTGCGGGTCAACATCAGGATGAGCGTCAATCAGCTCCAGCGCAATGTCCAGCGTGTCGGTCCATTTCATGTTGCTGCCTCCTTGATCAGTGATTCTCACGTGCGTGGTTGATCGTGTACTTCGGCAATTCAACCACCAGGTTTTTGTCAGCCACTTTCACCTGGCAAGACAAACGGCTTTGAGGTGTCAGGCCCCAGGCCATGTCCAGCAAATCATCTTCGTCATCATCGCTTTCGTTCAGGCTGTTGAAGCCCTCCTTGATCACCACATGGCAGGTGGTGCAGGCACAGCTCATTTCGCAGGCATGTTCCAGTGCAATGTCGTTTTTCAGAATGGCTTCGCAAAGCTGTGCGCCCACCGGCACTTCAAATGTTTTGCCTTCCGGGCACAAACTTTCATGGGGCAAAATTTTAATAATCGGCATTTCTCAATCTCTCGTGTTCTGTTGTGTTGCGTTTATTTCGCAGCGCCACCCAGGGTGGTGCTCACAGTGTCAATGGTTTTACCTGTCAATGCTTTGCGTATACCAGCGTCCATGCGGCGCGCTGCAAAGTCCTCTGTCAGATGGCTCAAGTCTTCAATGCCCTTTTCAATGGCGCGTAAATCGTCTGTTTGCGCCAATTCACGCAATGCATTCACACTGGCGTTGATCGTTTCAAGCTCGCTGGCGTCAAGCAGTTCACTGTCCTTGCCAATCGCAGCTTCAACCGATTCCACCAAGCGCATGGCCTCAACTTGTTGCTCGCGAAGCTGACGTGCATTCATGTCGGCTTCGGCGAATTCAAAGCTGTTTTTCAGCATGCCTGCGATTTGATCGTCGTCCAACCCGTAGGAAGGTTTCACGGTGATGTTGGCTGAAACACCTGAACCGGTTTCCATGGCATTCACAGCCAGCAAGCCGTCGGCATCCACCTGGAAGGTGACGCGAATGCGCGCAGCACCGGCCACCATGGGTGGAATACCCCGCAATTCGAACCTTGCAAGTGAACGATTTTCAGACACAAGCTCGCGTTCGCCCTGAACCACGTGAATGGCCATGGCAGTTTGACCGTCTTTGAAGGTGGTGAATTCTTGCGCACGCGCCACAGGAATGGTGCTGTTGCGGTTGATCACGCGCTCGGTTAAACCACCCATGGTTTCAAGGCCAAGGCTTAAGGGTATTACGTCAAGCAACAGCAGCTCATCGTCGCTGCGGTTGCCCGCCAAGGTGTCTGCTTGAATGGCAGCACCAATGGCCACAACCTCATCCGGGTTCAAATTCACCAGCGGGTCTTTGCCAAAAAATGCTTTCACTGCTTTGCGAATGACTGGCATACGGGTAGAACCGCCCACCATGACCACACCATCAATTTCCTCGGTACTTAAGCCAGCATCTCGAAGGGTTTTGCGTGCGGCCTGAATGGTGCGTTTCACCAGCGGTTCAACAATGGTCTCGAATTGCTCGGCGGTCACTGTTTCAGCGATGGTTTCGCCGCTTTTGAATTCAACACTGAGAAAGGCAGTGTGCTCATGCGAAATTTGTTCCTTCACTCGGCGGCAAGCCATCACAAGGCGCGAACGTTGTTGTGGGTTCAGTTCCTGAAACCCGTGCGTGGCAATAAAGTGATCAGCCATTGCGCGATCGAAATCATCGCCACCCAAGGCAGAATCGCCACCCGTGGCCAGCACCTCAAATACACCACCTTGCAATCGCAAAATGGATACATCAAATGTGCCGCCACCCAAATCGAACACCACAAATTGCCCTTGCGCTTTTTGATCAAGGCCATAAGCCACAGCGGCGGCGGTGGGTTCGTTGATTAGTCGCAGTACGTTCAAGCCGGCCAGTTGAGCAGCGTCTTTGGTGGCCTGGCGTTGGGCGTCGTCAAAGTAAGCGGGCACAGTTATCACAGCGCCCACCAGCTCACCACCCAAGGTGGCCTCTGCACGTTTGCGCAAGTTGCGCAGAATATCGGCAGACACTTCAACCGGGCTCTTGGTGCCGTAATCAGTTTCAATTTCAACCATGCCGCCTGAATCTTTGACACGGTAGGGCAGGTTCAAGCCTTCTACGTCCTTGAAGCCGCGACCCATCAGGCGTTTGACGGAGAACACCGTGTTGAACGGGTCGGTGTCGGCGCAGGCCAAAGCATCTTCGCCCATGTTTTTTACGCCGGTTTCGCCGTAGCGAACCACGCTGGGCAAAATAACGCGGCCAGAAGAATCGGGTAAACATTCGGCACTGCCGCTTCGCACGCTGGCCACCAGCGAGTGCGTGGTGCCCAGGTCGATGCCCGCAGCAAGCCTGTGCTCGTGGGGCGCAGTCGACATGCCGGGTTCGGCAATTTGTAACAAAGCCATTAGCTGGCGTCCTCCAGTTGCTCCAATTTCTTGGTCAACTCAATCATGAATTTGTCGATAAACAGCAAGGCCTGCGCGGTGGCGTTGGCCGCCTGCGCATTCTTCTCGCTGTCAATTTGCTGCGCAATCAGTGCAAGACAACGTTTCTTTTCTGCAGCCACTTCATCCAGCAAGTTTTCGAGTGCCTCAACGCTGTCAATTTCTTCCAGTGCTTCACGCCACTCCATTTGCTGCATCAGCAGGGCGGGTGGCAAGTTGCTTTGCTGCCCACGCGGGTTTTCACCGTTTAGCTCACACCAGTAAATGGCGCGTTCCATGGGGTTCTGCAAGCGCTTGTATGCTTCGTTAACCCGTGTGGCCCATTGCACCGCCAGCCGTTTTTCTTGAGCGCTGGAATTTGCAAAACGGTCGGGGTGAGTTTGACTTTGCAGGCGCAGGTACGAAGCAGAAAGGGCTGCGCTGTCCAGATCAAACTGGCAGGGCAACCCAAAAATTTCAAAGTCGTTGTCGCTAAGCTTGATTGCTGACTTATTTGCCGAATTAGCCATTACACTGTGAAGCTTTCACCACAGCCGCAGCGCGCCTTTTCGTTGGGGTTGTTGAATTTGAAACCCTCATTCAGACCTTCGCGTGCGAAGTCCAGTTCAATGCCCTCAAGGTAGGGCATGCTTTTCGGGTCCACAAACAGTTTTACACCATGGGCCTCGAACACATTGTCCTCAATGGCTACAACATCGACAAACTCAAGTTTGTAAGCCATGCCGGAACAGCCGGTGGTGCGCACACCAATACGCAAGCCAATTCCCTTTCCGCGTTTGGTCAGGAACTTGCTGATGTGGTCGGCGGCGCGCTCAGTCAATGTAATCGCCATGGTGTTCAATTCCTTTTCAACAACTTTTCAACGATCAAGCATGCTTCTTTTTGTAATCTTCAACTGCGGCCTTGATGGCGTCTTCAGCCAAAATGGAGCAGTGAATTTTTACAGGCGGCAATGCCAGTTCTTCGGCGATGGCGGTGTTCTTGATTTCCAAAGCCTGATCCAGAGTTTTGCCCTTGACCCACTCGGTTACCAATGAAGACGATGCAATGGCTGAGCCACAGCCATAAGTTTTAAACTTTGCATCGGTAATTACGCCATCTTCACCCACCTTGATTTGCAGCTTCATTACGTCGCCGCAAGCAGGTGCACCCACCATGCCTGTGCCCACTTCGTCGTCGCCCTTTTCGAACGAACCTACGTTGCGGGGGTTTTCATAGTGGTCCAAAACTTTTTCGCTGTATGCCATGGTACTTCTCCTCAATCTTTAAATATTTCAGTGCTCTGCCCATTGAACGGTGCTCAAATCGACGCCGTCCAGGTGCATTTCCCACAGGGGCGACAATTCGCGCAACTTCGCCACTTTGGTTTTCATCAGTTCGATGGTGAAATCAACATCCGCTTCGGTGGTGAAACGGCCAATCGAGAAACGAATGGAGCTGTGCGCCAATTCGTCGCTGCGACCCAAGGCGCGCAACACATAAGAAGGCTCCAGCGATGCCGATGTACAGGCTGAACCGGAGGACACAGCAATGTCTTTCACGGCCATGATCAGCGATTCGCCTTCCACAAAATTGAAGCTCACGTTCAGGTTGTGTGGAATACGTTTTTCCAGGTCGCCATTCACATAAATTTCGTCAATCACTTTCAGGCCGTTCAGCAAGCGGTCACGCAGTGCTTTCATGCGGGGCAGTTCGCTGGCCATTTCTTCTTTGGCAATTCGGAAAGCTTCCCCCATGCCCACAATTTGATGGGTGGCCAAGGTGCCGGAGCGCATGCCGCGCTCGTGGCCGCCACCGTGAATTTGTGCGTCGATTCGAATGCGGGGCTTGCGACGCACATACAATGCACCAATGCCTTTGGGACCGTATGTTTTGTGGGCGCAGAAGCTCATCAAATCGACTTTCAGCTTTTGCAGGTCAATTTCAACTTTGCCTGTGGCTTGTGCGGCATCCACGTGGAAAATGATGCCTTTCTCGCGGCACAGTTCGCCAATGGCTGGAATGTCTTGAATCACGCCAATTTCGTTGTTCACGAACATCACTGAAATCAATACTGTATCGGGGCGAATGGCGGCTTTCAAAGCGTCCATGTCCAACAATCCATTTTCCTGAACGTCCATGTAGGTGGCTTCAAAGCCATGGCGTTCCAGGTCGCGGAAGGTGTCCAGCACGGCCTTGTGTTCAGTTTTTACAGTAATAATGTGCTTGCCTTTGGTTTCGCCGTAAAACAGCGCCGCACCTTTGATGGCCAGGTTGTTCGATTCGGTTGCGCCAGAGGTCCACACGATTTCACGTGGGTCGGCATTCACCAAAGCGGCAACATCTTCACGGGCTTTTTCAACTGCTTCCTCGGCGGTCCAGCCATAGGCATGGCTGCGAGATGCCGGGTTGCCAAAGCTTTCACGCAGGAAAGGGATCATGGCGTCGGCTACACGCGGATCCACAGGTGTGGTGGCGCTGTAATCGAGGTAAATCGGCATCTTCATAGTGTGTGTGCTCCAATCAACTGCTGTTTAATGTGTGTGCTGTGCGGCTGCCGCATTAGATGCTGCTGGCCTTTCACGAAACTGAATGGTTCGTTCCGCGTCTTTCTGTTTGTGCTTTTCAACCAGGCATTGCAAGGTCACCGAGCCCAGGTATTCAAGCATTTTGGTATTCAGGCTGCTCCACAGGTCGTGCGTCATGCACTGGCCTTCGTCGGTGCAGTTTTCCTTGCCGCCGCATTGCGTGGCGTCCAGAGGTTCGTCCACTGCCAAAATAACGTCGGCGACGCTGACTTCCTTCAGGGCGCGGGCAATATGATAACCGCCACCGGGACCTCGAACGCTTTCGACCAGCTCGTGGCGGCGCAACTTGGAGAACAACTGCTCCAGGTACGACAGTGAAATGTTCTGGCGCTGGCTGATGCCGGCGAGCGAAACCGGCCCCGTGTCTTGCTGCAAGGCAAGATCAATCATGGCTGTGACGGCAAATCTGCCTTTCGTGGTCAATCGCATGGCAACCCTTTTTAATTCCTACTATTTTGGTCAAGTATAGCAAAGTTGACTGTTTTACTCAAGTATTCAAGCGGTTTGAAAGGCTAGGGGAAACCTTGATTTGACGCGGGGAATCGACAAACAAAAACCGCCAGCCAAGGCCAGCGGTTTTTGATTTCAGCGCCCGCCAATGGCGGTTTGTGCCGTTTTATGCGGCAGCGAACTGAAACACGCGCTTGCGCAACACCTCCAACAAGCCCGTGCAGCTGTCTTCAATGTAGTTCAGTACGGTGTCGAAACCATCGGGGCCGCCATAATAGGGGTCGGGCACGGTGGCTTCGTCGTGTTCAGTGGCGTAGCGCATCATCAACTGAATTTTGTGCGCGTACTGGCGTGGGCACTGCTGTTGCAGCAGGCTCATATTGTCCCAGTCCATGGCCAAAATCATGTCGCTGTCGCGGAAATCGTCTGCTGTGACCTGGCGTGAAATCAGGCCGGAAATGTCGTAACCACGCTTGGCAGCGGCAGCAACCGCGCGGGGATCGGGCGTTTTGTCCAAATGGTAGGCATGCGTGCCGGCTGACTCAACAGAAATTTCATGGTCAAGACCCGCTTCGCTTACCATCTGCCTGAAAACGCCTTCCGCTGTTGGTGAGCGGCAGATGTTTCCCATGCACACAAACAAAACTTTGCTTTTCATATTGGCTTCCTATTGTCCTGAACCCATTAAAGTAAAACTCTTAAAACCTGTACGACGCGCTGCATCACCTTGTCAGGCGCTGCGCTTGGCATCCAGCGATGTCACATTCGAATCGCCCTTGCTGCCAAACAACTGTTCTTTCAACAAACCCAACTGGTCGCGGGCCTGGGCTGCTTTTTCAAACTCCAGGTTCTTCGCGTGGTCCAGCATGAGTTTCTCAAGCCGTTTAATTTCTTTTGCCAACTGCTTTTCACCCAGCGGTGCAACTTCCATGGCCTTGTCGGCCTTGCGTTGCCTTGAAGCATTTGGATCAAACACGCCGTCAATAAGTTCCTTGATCTGCTTGTTCACGCCCCGTGGGGTAATACCATTGGCCGTGTTGAACTCAATTTGCTTGTTTCTGCGGCGGGTGGTTTCGCCAATCGCCAATTCCATGGAATTGGTAACCCGGTCTGCATACAAAATGGCTTTGCCGTTCAAGTTGCGGGCGGCGCGGCCAATGGTTTGAATCAAACTGCGTTCACTGCGCAAAAAGCCTTCTTTGTCGGCATCCAGTATTGCAACTAGGGACACTTCCGGAATATCCAAGCCCTCGCGCAACAAATTAATTCCGACCAGCACATCAAATTCACCCAAACGCAGGTCACGGATAATTTCAACGCGCTCTACGGTGTCGATGTCAGAGTGCAAATAGCGCACGCGCACGCCATTGTCGCTGAGGTAATCAGTGAGGTCTTCGGCCATGCGCTTGGTCAACGTTGTGACCAATACTCGATCGCCAGCTCGAGTTCGTTCGTGAATCTCGCTGAGCAGGTCATCGACCTGGGTGGTGGCAGGGCGCACCTCAATCACAGGATCAATCAGCCCTGTGGGGCGCACCACTTGTTCAACCACTTGGCCAGAATGCTCTTTCTCGTAATTCGAGGGCGTGGCTGAAACAAACACTGTTTGCCGCATTTTGGACTCGAATTCTTCGAAACGCAAGGGGCGGTTGTCCATGGCAGATGGTAGACGAAAGCCGAAGTTAACCAAAGTTTCCTTGCGAGACCTGTCTCCACGGTACATTCCGCCCAGTTGGCCAATGGTGACGTGGCTTTCGTCAATGATCATCAAGCCGTCTTTGGGCAGGTAATCGATTAGCGTGGGGGGCGGCTCACCTGGTGCTGCGCCTGACATGTGGCGGCTGTAGTTCTCGATGCCTTTGCAAAAACCAAGTTCGGCCAGCATTTCCAGGTCGAAACGGGTGCGCTGTTCAAGGCGTTGGGCCTCGACCAGTTTTCCGGTTTTCACAAAGAAATCAAGCTGTTCGCGCAATTCGTCCTTGATGGTTTCAATTGCACGCAGCACCGTGGCGCGGGGCGTCACATAGTGGCTGCTTGGGTAAATCGTGAAACGGGGCAGCTTTTGGCGAATTTTACCGGTGAGCGGGTCAAACAGCTGAATACCGTCAATTTCATCATCAAACAGGTCAATTCGAACCGCCAGTTCAGAATGTTCGGCTGGGTATACGTCGATCGTGTCGCCTCGAACCCGGAAGGTGCCTCGTGTGAAATCCAGGTCGTTGCGCTTGTACTGCATGGCAATCAAGCGCTTCAGAATATCGCGCTGGCTGAGCTTGTCACCATGGCGAATGCTCAGAATCATGGCGTGGTAATCGGATGGATCACCAATGCCGTAAATGCAGCTTACAGTGCCAACAATAATGGTATCGCGGCGTTCCAGCAGGCTTTTTGTGGCTGAAAGCCGCATTTGTTCAATGTGCTCGTTGATCGAGCTGTCTTTCTCGATGAACAGGTCGCGGCTGGGTACGTACGCCTCGGGCTGGTAGTAGTCGTAATAGCTGACGAAGTATTCCACCGCGTTTTTGGGGAAGAATTCGCGCATTTCGGCATACAACTGGGCAGCCAGTGTTTTGTTGGGGGCCAGCACCAGGGCAGGGCGTCCAGTTTGGGCTATTACATTGGCCATGGTGAAGGTTTTGCCTGAACCCGTTACACCCAGCAGGGTTTGGAATACCTCACCGTCGTTAACGCCCTCAACCAGTTTTTCGATCGCAGTCGGTTGGTCGCCAGCCGGGGAATAGGGCTGGTAAAGCTCGAACGGACTGTTGGGGTAACTGATAAATCCAGGGGCCATGTTAAACTGCAAGTCTTGATGCGAGGCAACCACAAAGCACACAGGTTTTAGCCAATGATTAACCCAACGGGTTGAACCTTCTGGCCAATCCCGTAGAATTACGGAGTTGCATCATTGGGCTGATGGCTGCAGAAATTTCGCAGCATTTTGTGATAAGCCAATCCTGCATTATCGTCGGAAACTAGTTTTATTTCCAGACTTGACTTTTTCTTTTTCCACTCCCAGACAACGGAATCATGCTTTCAAATCGCGCACTTACGATCAAACCTTCCCCTACACTTGCCGTGACAGCCAAGGCGGCCCAACTGAAAGCCGAGGGTAAAGACATTATCGGCTTGGGCGCAGGTGAACCCGACTTCGATACCCCTGACCACATCAAGGAAGCTGCCAAGAAAGCGATTGACGCCGGTTTTACCAAGTACACCGCAGTGGGCGGCACAGTTGGTTTGAAAAACGCGGTGATCGCCAAACTGAAGCGCGACAATGGCCTTGAATACAAGCCCAATGAAGTGGTGGTGGGCGTGGGCGGCAAGCAATGTATTTTCAACATGATTCTGGCCACCATCAACGATGGTGACGAGGTAGTAATTCCTGCCCCTTACTGGGTGAGCTACGCAGACATCGTTGAGATTGCCGGTGGCGTGCCCAAACTGGTGTTTGCCGGCATTGAGCAGGGCTTCAAAATGACAGCTGCCCAACTGGAAGCTGCTATTACCCCCAAAACAAAGATGTTCATGATCAACAGCCCGAGCAACCCTACAGGCGCTGTTTACACCAAAGAAGAACTGGCTGCATTGGGCGAAGTGCTGTTGAAGCACCCCAATATTTTGGTGGCCACCGATGACATGTACGAGCACATCAACCTGACTGGTACACCGTTTGTGAATATTGTGAACGCCTGCCCAGCCCTGAAAGACCGCACCATCGTGTTGAATGGCGTTTCCAAGGCTTACAGCATGACCGGTTGGCGCATTGGTTTTGCCGCAGGCCCAGCCAAGCTGATTGATGTGATGACCAACCTGCAAAGCCAGTCCACTTCCAACCCCACTTCAATTTCACAAGTGGCTGCGGAAGCTGCCTTGAATGGCGACCAGGATTGTTTGAAGCCTATGGTGGCTGCATTCCGTGAGCGCAACGAGTTTGTGACCAAGGCTTTGAACGCTGTTCCCACCATTCAGTGTTTGAAAGCGGAAGGTGCTTTCTACGCGTTTGTGGATGCGCGCAAGGCGATCGAAAAGTTGGCTGCTGAAGGCAAGATCAAGGCTGCAAACGACCTGGAGTTGACGGCTTACCTGCTGGAAGCCGGTGTGGCGGTGGTGCCTGGTTCTGCTTTTGGTGCGGAAGGTTACTTCCGTATTTCATTTGCAACCAGCATGAGCAACCTGGAAAAAGCCTGCGATCGCATTGCGAAAGCATTGGGTTAAGGGTCAGAAAGGGTCAGATTGACTAAGGATTAGGCAAGCGGGAAGGTTTTTGTCATTGATTTGCCTTAAATGGCCACTAAGTGTTTATTTAGGGTTGCGCAAAAAAATTTCGCTGCTATAATCTCGGCTCTTTCCCCGATAGCTCAGTCGGTAGAGCGACGGACTGTTAATCCGCAGGTCCCTGGTTCGAGTCCAGGTCGGGGAGCCAAATAAAACAAGGGCTTGCAGCGATGCAAGCCCTTTTGTTTTGGTGTTTTGGTCATTTGATAGCGCAAATGATAGCGATTGATAGCGCTATCAACAACCAAGTGTTGCGCATGCGTGCGCTTCACTGCGGTGATGGTGCTGGGTTGAAAAGTCTGCCATCGCAACTTGGATGGTATGAAGTTCAGTCGATATCACTGACTCAAAAAAACACATCAATCATTTTTTGCATTTCCAGTTTTTCAATTCGACTGGAGTTCAATGCAAGATGTCTAAATCCACAAAACCATTTCGATACCGAGGCCGCTGGCGTGCCACTTTGACGCTGCCCAACGGCACGCGTCCCACGAAAGATTTCGAGTCGTACGATGACGCGCTCTTGTTTCTTGCAGAACAGCGCGCCATTGCTTCAGACATGAACGCGCCTGAGTTGGGCGGCCCCACCATGGCCACCCTAGCGCAAGCGCTTGGGCATTATGCGCAGCTGATGACAGTGGCCAAGAAAGGCGCAAGGGCAGAGCTGAATCGAATCAACCATTATTTAAAAGCGGATGGTTCGCCAATCTTTAAGCTAGTACTGAATGGAGAGAATTCCTGGGCCTTGCAAGCGTATGAACCAACTGTGCCCAAAGGCTTTACAGCGCATCTAAAGCGCCGTCAGGCTCAAGGTAACTTGGTTACCCAGGTCATCAAAAAATTGGCAGTGCTGCGGTGCAGTCAATTGAATGGCGTTCGCTTTCGCGAACTCATGACGGCGATGCGGGCATCGGGTCTATCAGAGAGCACCATACAAAAAGAAATTGCCTTGATTCGCCACATGTTCAACGTTGCACGCACGGAGTGGGGCTGGCGAGGTTTTGAAAATCCAACTCTGGGATTGAAACTGGGTAAATCAGAGATTCGTTTTGTGAAGCTCACTGACGCCCAGCGCCAAGCTGTTTTTAAGGCTCTTCAAGAGTGTAGGAGCCCTTACATATGGCCCATGGCGCAAATTGCGCTAGAGACCACCCTGAGGGTGGGCAGTCTATTAAGTATGCGGTGGTCACAAACTGATTTAGAAAATCGCGTTGTAGTGACTGAGAGCAAGACAGGGCCAGTGGCCATCCCGTTATCGATTCATGCCGTCCAAGTCTTGACTGATTTATATGAACGCCCAGGTCGAGACCGAGAGGACGACCGCGTGTTTCCGATGACGTACAACGCGGTTCAAATGGCTTGGGAGGGTGTGCGAGAAAAAGCCGGTGTGCCCACCTTGCAGTTCAAAGACCTTCGCCATGTGGGTGCGACGGATTACGCGAAACTTGGACTGAATGCTCATGAGCTGAAGGTCATTCTTGGTCATAAGTCTACAAGGATGGCTGAAGTGTATGTGAATCTTGCTGCGGTGGATTTGCTTCAAAAATTAGACCAAGCCGCGCCCCGCGGGCCGAGCACACGTGTTTTAGGGCAGGGTACGAATTCAGGGCCTAAAGTTCTGCCCTTTGGTAGGGTTGCCAAAAGGCGGTAGGCGTCACCATTAGCTCACTTTATTGTTAATTCGAACAGACAATTTAAAACTCAAAAGCAAACAGAGGTTTGGGGTTGTACTTGGCGCCCTTGGTCCACCACCAATCGCTTTGGTGGTGATGGCCACCAGGAACTTGTACCAAATCAGAAACGAGAAGGGGCGCGCCACAGCGTTTTTGCAGTCCCAGCTTTTTTGTTGAAGTACTACTTGGTCATTTGTTCGTCATGGGCGTGGCAAGAAAGCATGTTCTTGGAGCCTTCAGTTTCCATGTGGTCCATGGAGGTGATTTTCTGGTGTCAGATTGCTGTCGTGTTGCTGTCGTGTTGCTGTCGTGTTGCTGTCGTGTTGCTGTCGTGGTCTCAAATGCTCACAATCAAGATACTAAGGATGTCTGAATTTAAAAAAGGAATCCGGGAAAATGTCTAACACCACACACCATGCAGAGCCACGTCTTTTGACTGATGCTGAAATCGGACGGTTAATCAAACTGTTGAGAGAAATAAGGCAGTGGTCTCAAGAGCAGCTTGCAGACATTGCCAAAATACATGTGAGAACCGTTCAGCGCGTTGAGAACGGAAAAGGTGCCAGTTCTGTCACGCGGCGAGCTTTGGCTGTTGCGTTTGATTTTGAAGACATCGATGCGTTGAACAAACCGTTTGCCATTCCGACCCAGGCCCAAGCGGAAGAGCAGAAAAGAAAGTTTGAACAAGAGAACATCACACTGAAAGTTGAAACGTTGTGTGACGGTCGTCAGCTGGGTCGGTTAGTGGAGGGCGCGATGGGGCTACAAATGACCGAAGCCGCAGAGCTCAGTGCGCAGGCGGCAGCCTCTTTTGCTCAGCTTACAGACTATCTTACTGACTATGCCGATTGCCATGAGCTATATTCCGCGACTGATAAGCTGACTTTTTATGAAGAGTTGTCCAACATGTTGACAGAACTTTCAGAGCAAGGATTTTCAGTTGTGGGTGGACTAAGAAATATGGCTTTAAAGAGCACCCAGGACCAACCAGAGATGCCCATCAAAGTGGCTTATTTGGCTGCGTTTGCTAAAGGGTCCGAACCCAAGCAATTCGCGGTTTCACGGCATGTGCGCTTTGGATGAGAAATTTGCTTAATGGCTCAGTGATGGGTTTGGCCAGGGTTGCCGTTTGCCAGCCCCAATCCAATCCTGGGGACTGGCAAACAAGGCTGTGACAGTTGACGCTGTTTAGCAAACTTATCACGAGTGATAATTGATTGAACTTCGGGCGATTTCTGTTTGCATCAATCTCAACTAAATTTTGAACTTGGCGACAAGTGCGACAAATTAAGGTGATTGATTTTATTGGGAAAATGTAATTATTCAACAGGTGTTTGCTGGCGACACTATTAATTTGATTTGGCTGGGTTTTGTTAATTTATCACTTGCGATAACTGAAAGAGAGTTTGAGTTTTTTGTTTTGTTTACCTTGCCATCTCTACACATGTTTCAACTTAAAAAGGAACGTGTGATGACCAAGACAGCCCAACCCCAGCCTTTCAAATTTCGTAACGGCTACCGCGCACAAGTTACAAATCCAACCACAAAAAAGCGTGAGACCAAAGATTTTTCAACTCGTCGCGAAGCTCAGCTCTGGATTCATGAACGCCTGCATGCGTTGGCCACATTGTCAAAAGGTCGCCTGGGCGGGCCCGAGATGTGCACGCTGGCCGAGTTCTTGATTGAATATGCACACAGCAACATCCTTGCAAACGCGGGTTATGTTCAAGAATTAAATCGCGTGAGCTGTTATCTCGAAGCAGCCGGGCTGAAGCGCATCAAGGCTGTAAAAATTGGAGAAGTCGTTCGTATCGAAGAGCAAGAGGAAGTCAGCGAGAAAATGGCTGAATACCTGAAAAAAGCGCGTGAGTCGATTGAACCAGTCTGGGAATTGCGCGCTGAACTCGCTTCGAAACTCTGCAGCGAGTTGACTCGGGACGATTTTGCACAGTTGCAAAGTACTATGGCTCTTTGTGGCAACAGCCCAAGCACTATTCAAAAAGAGATTGCACTTATTCGAGCAGCGTTTAACGAAGCGATTGCCAACTGGGGTTGGACTGCGTTTAAAAACCCAACCGCGGGCTTCACATTAGGGAAGTCTAAGGTCGTGATTCCGAAGTACGAGATTGAACAAGTCGCCGACCTGGTTGTGAAGGCCAAAGAGCACAGCAACTCCCACATAGCCCCAGTTATTGAGTTAGCGCTGGAGACTTTGGTCCGCAAAGGCCAGCTTGTGTCTTTGAGATGGAGCGATATTGACTTTGCGAATTCATGCTGTACTGTCCGCATAAAGAAGTCCGCTCGAGCTGGAGGCGAGACGACAACTATTCCATTGACTCGTCATGCGGTTGGTGTCCTACGTTCAGTTCATGCTCAGAATCCAGACTCCAATCTTGTGTTCGAAGGTTTAACTGCTGAAATGCTAGACAACGCATTTGAGTCTTTACGTGAAAAGGTTGGTCTGACAGCCCTTCGATTCCACGACCTACGGCATATTGGCGCGACCTTATGCGCGAGGGCAAATATGAGTGCTCATCAATTAAGGCTTATGCTAGGGCACAAGACTCTGAATATGGCGCTCGTATATGTGAATCTCGCAGTGCAGGATGTGAAGAATTTTCTAGATGGTCATATGGGGGGTGCAGTTTTCAATCTCGAGCGCACCTATGCTGCCTAGGGCTGCCCTCGTTCTTCTTCTCACAAAGCAATTTGCGTTGAGTCAAAAGTGTCACAGCGCAGATTGCCCAAAGTTGATTTCTAACTCTCGCACTTGGTTTGGATGGACGTTCCAGAAACGCCCTGCATTCGCCAGGTAGCGCAGTATTTCTGTCAAGTTGTTCCCTGGTGTTCTAAGGCCTACCTTCTATTTTGACGGATGCGCTCTTTCGCTGGGTTCAGCTTTAACCGTCACTGTGTCTCCTTTCCACTCCCGGTAACGGCCGCTTTTGGGGATTCTGAGCGTGCATTAATCATGCACCTTTATGCACATATTGTGTATATGCAACTTATTGTAATTATTATAAAATCGGATATTAGAAGGATAGAGTGAACAGGTATTGGTCTAAAAGGTCACCTGATGAAGTTGGAAGATAGAATGGTTCGGTCGATTGCGCTTCGCAAAGGGTTTGTTGTGCTGCGTTCAGATTTTACTGACATGGGTGTGAGCGATTCTCAAATTACCCGTGTGCTTAATAAGTTGATTGCGCGGGGATTCATTCAGCGAGTCAGCCATGGGGCTTTTGTGAAAACTAGACTCAACAAGTTCACTGGGGAGTTGACACCAGCTGCCTCGCTCGAAGTGGTTGCAAAGGAGCTTTTTGAGAAACTCAAGGTTGATGTTCTGCCAAGTAATGGCTTGGTTGAATACAACTCCGGACTCACCACGCAAATCCCGCCAGGGGGCGCCGTAAGAGTCAAAGGCCGCAGAATAAATAGAAAGATTGTAGTCGCTGGACGAGAGATTCGTTATGAGAAAAGTCCCCGCAAGCCACTAGCTCATTTATGAGTGCCTCGAATCAAAAGAGTATTGTTTAGTGCTTGATGGTCAGGAGACCTGAAATTTAAAGATGGGGTGTTGATTGTGAGTAAGCAAATCAAAAAACAGCCAGAAACCGACGAAGAATTCGCAGACAGGGCAAGAATAGCCGCATCAAAAAGGCTTCGTGATGCCCAAACTCCTTTTAATTTAGAGGCTGTAGAAGCGGCGATATCAATGTCTGACGAAACTCATTTTGGAAACCTAAGCAAAAAAGTAGACAAAAAGGCTAGGTAGTATTTTCTATCATTTCTCTCGCTCAACCGTCCCTTGAAAGGACTTGGGCACCTGCCTAATAAGGCCCCTGTACAAGAAAAATCCGCCCATGCTGCGGCGGATTTTAAATCAATCATTGTTCAGTGGATTCATCTTTATTCTCGATACTTTGGCCGTGCTATGTGCTGCCTTCTTTCGTTTCGAGGTACTCCCGCAGGATTGCTGTGCGCACGGAACCACAGAGTATCAAGCTCACAATCATGTCGAGTTTATCTTCCGTTGATTCTGAGCTTTGGCTCAAGATTTCGTAAGTTAAACAAGCAATCAGTTCAAGTTCGTTCTCGGGGTCGAATGGCCTAGAATTCTTCTCATGAATTAAGCGGTGACCGTACTGGGTCAGCTTTAAATAATGTTCGACAATGCCCAGCTGCTTGCCTTTGGTTCGCAGTTGCTTGAAAAACCGCACTGCTCTGTACCGTTCTGATTTCATATAGCCTCCTTATTTGTGAGTCACTTATTTGCTCACTTGCGGTATAGGAAGCCCGTTTACAGGGGGTACCAGGTGTATTCAGAAAGTTGAGATTGCATCTCTTATACGTATTTCCAACATAACTACATTTAGGAAATACGATGACATCCAACAGAATTCCAAAAGCACCTTTCTATCGTTCTGGTGATTCGGCTGAAGAACTGCGTAACGATTATTCATCTGACACGGGAGCTTCAACAAACGTGGACGATTCCCAGGCTGGCTCAATTCTAGACTTTCACCTTCGCCAATCTAACGTTTCGGCTTTAACCCTTGGCAAAAGTAAATCACTCAACACACGCTATGGCCACGAAAGTCGTTTGTTAGCACAGCATGTTGAATCGGCTAAAAGCGGATTCTCTTGGGAGAATCCCCGTCCGCTTGATGCATTACTAGACACCCAAATTGAATTTCCAGTGGAAGCTTGTGGTGAGTTTCTGTCCCCGGTCGTGGCTGAAATTGCTGAGATTTGTCAGGCGCCCGTGGGTCTCGCCGCGAACGCTGTGTTGTCAGCCAGTGCTTTTGCCGTGCAGCGTTTGTACAACTGCGGACAGATGGGGCCATTGCCCCCTGAACCATGTTCCTTGTTTGTATTGTCTATTGCTGAGTCGGGTGATAGGAAAAGTGCTGTAGACGGGATGGCTTGCAGAGCAATTCGCCGCTGGGAGGAGAATTGCGTACGCAGCGGCGGTTATCCATTTGTCCGTCCCGCTGATGAAAAATTGCAAGAGGCTCAAAGTGGAAATTGGCCAAGTTCATCAATTGTCTTATTCACCGATGTTACATATGCAGATTTCAGTTCGCGCCTTATAAAAGGTAACTATCCAGCCGTCGGGATTTTTAGTGACGAGGCGGGTACGTTTTTTGGTAACTACTCAATGACTGCAGCGACACGACAATCTGCGGTCAGTGGTTACGTGACTCTGTGGAACAGCGGTGAGGTCTCACGTTATCGTCTAACCGACGAGAAAGGTAGCGGGAAGATTTTCAACCGACGGTTGACAATTAACCTTATGGCCCAGCCAATCTCCATGAAAGACACGCTTGCTGACCCTTACCTGCAGGCTCAAGGATTCCTGCCGCGTTTTTTAATTACCAACCCACCTTCACGAGCAGGTGGCCGATTTTTGCAGTACGAACAGTTTTGTGGCCAGCGAAAACTGTCCAAGAGTCTTCAAGATTACGAGTCGCGAATTCAGATGTTGCTTGAAACCCCGGTGTCAATCAATGGTGGGGCTGGGTTGATTACAAGAAATATTGAGGTTTCTGATGCCGCTCAATATCAATTCGTCAATCTTTACAACGAGTTTGAGAAAGACCTGAGGACAGATGATTTGGCTTTTCCTGCACAGCTTAGGCCATTCCAAGCGCGAGTAGCTCAACATGCGAGACGAATCGCTACTGTCTTGGCGGTCATGAATGGTGAACAGTCAGTCAGTGAAACCACCATGGTTTCTGCTTTTCAAATTGCTGAACATTCTCTTGATACCTGGAGAAATTTAATCGGCTGTAATAATGCCGAACGCATTTATTCAGAGGCACAGCAACTATTGAATTGGATGGCTCAAAAACCCAAATACAGAACCATCAGGGACCTACAGCGTTATGGTCCGCGATTTGTACGCGAATGTTCTTCTCGATTAAGAAGTCTTGTGGAGTTGTTGGAAGAGTATCATTGGATTCGATATGATATTAATAGTAAATCACTGGATATTAATTTAACTGTATTAAAAAATTAATTTTAAAATGTTTCTATTTTATAGTTTAAAAATATACATTTATTTTTAAAAAATTTATAAAAATAAACGTATGTATAAAATAATTTTCTATACTCCAAGCAATTTTGCAAAGAAAAATTGCTTGGATGTTCACGACATTTTAATCTATAGGTTGATAACCGGAAGTTTTTCTCTGTGAGTTATTTATTTTTTATTTTCAATGTGTTATAAAAGTATCGTTAATTTATTTGGTATTTTTATTTTGATTGAAAAAAATGTAAATAAGATTTCTGATTCATACCGATTCGGCTCGTTATCAGCGCCTAGTAAAGTGTCGTTTTCATTGTCCAAGCTACATATCGTGGACGATAAAATGATAGCTATGAAATATACGACGCTGCTGTCTGTGGCGCTCAATGTTGTGCGGAACGATTCAGACTCTGACGCTCCTGAAAAGACTGCTGCTAACTTTGCTTCAATCGTACGAAGCTGGTTGACTTTTATAGGAAAAGATGAGTACAAGCACAATGTTGGCGCTGAACTGAATACTTCTTTTGAGACTGTGCTCGCCGAGTACCTCAACGATATGGTGGCTTCTGGCTTTTCACCAAACACTATAAGGGACAGAAAAAGTGCTGTTCGTCGACTTCATACGATTTATCAAACTCAACTTTCAATTGCAAGAAATGAGCGAAGTTCTGAATTAGGCGTAGAGCTCAGGCGAATTTTGCTAAAGGCTGAGTTGACCGGAAAAGATTTGGCGAGGTTAGCCAAGGTTAGCCCATCTTTTATTCAGCGTGTTTTGAGTGGAGTGCGGCCACAAAAAGAGGCTGGTTTAAAGAACTTTCGCCGTATTGAATCAGTGCTATTATCATTAGGAGTGATTAGTTCAAAGGGGCATTTTTTAGATTTACTCCGACTAGACACTTCAGAGAAGAGTTGTGATAAGAAAAACTCAAGCCTTAGTTCAATTAGCGTTGAAGAGGCTAATAAATGTTACTGCAGGAAATCGAAAAGTCCGTTACGCCTCTGGAGTCTTGAGGAGTTAAAAAAAAATACTCCAGAATTAAACTCATTTCTTGAACGCTATGTGCAGCATAAGAATCGGGAGCGGGCTTGGTCTTTAAAACGACCCTCTAGAAAAGAACTGGCGGCCCCACGTTTATGGGCGTTTAAGTATAATGGAAAAACCGTACATTCACCCACCTTTGAAAGATACTTATCCGATGTTGTCTCCATTCTCGCTTTTAAGAGCGATTATCAAGATATACCGTTATCAAAGTTGAATGACCCATGCATCTTCGCAGACAAAGAAACGTACTTATCGTATATTGACTTTCTAGCGGAACGTAGAGGGGGAAGAATAGGTAAAGCTGGTGCTAGTGTTGTAACGCTCGCCGGGGAGTTTGCAAAGGAAATTGCGCGACAAGAAGGGGATGGAACCCTGCCCAAGCTAGCTCGACCTATCAATGTTAATGATGTTGTTTCTTCTGTGAAACAATACTTTAAGCGATTTGCGAATTCTGGCCGAGTCCGCGACCCCTGGAAACGAGCAGCGCCTTTTTTAGAGCTTGATGACCCGGCAAGGCCGTTAGCTGAACTTTCCATGCAGTTGCAGAAGGGTGCTTTGATTCCGCATACCTTCGTATCTCATGCGGTAGATTTAAGGGATTCCTTTTTAATTGCGCTTTTGCTGGCGGTGCCTCTTAGGGAGAGGACTTGCATACAGTTAACTTACAAATCGGACGGAACTGGCCATCTGCGGTACTCTAAAAAGGACCAGGCTTGGCGCATCGAATTGCCCGCAAATCAGGTGAAAAACCAAAGAATTATCTCTCGAACGTTACCGGTTTTTCTAAATGCGAGCATAGAGCGTTACTTAGGTGAAGCTCGTCCGAGGCTTTTGAATACCTGGGGAAGCGACGCAGAAAACATCGATTTTCTCTTTATAAGTTCCTACCGAAAATGTGATTCGACCAAAGTGATTGATGAGTTGACCGGTGACTTGTACGAGTTGACACAAGGGCAAATGTCAGTCTCCTCTCGACTTGGATTCATTACAAAGAAGCATCTTGGTTTGTCGGTCAGGGCACATGCGTTCCGTCACATTACAGCCTCCCGGTTTTTAAAACTCAACCCAGGGCAGTACCAAGCGTGTGCAGACCTACTTGCAGACTCCGTGGAGACTGTGATGAAGCACTATGCCTACCATGACGCTTCGTGGAATGAAAAAATGTTGAATGACAGTATTTCTAAAGCATTTGCTTGCGAAAACAATTAGGTGGGGATGGCTTCTCGTTAGCCCTTTTGATGTCAGCGATTTTATAAAAGTCTTGAAAGGCTGGTAGACATCCCCCAAATTGCGGGGTGGATATTGAAGAAATATATGCAATGAAGTACCTTGATGCAAAGCGCAAGCGTTTTGCATACATTAAAGGGAAAAAATGTCTTCAGCAAAGTCCGAGGCTGTCAGCGTCAGAGTTGAGCCCGAAATCAAAGCTGCCCTACTCAAAGCAGCCGACCGTGAAATGCGCAGCTTGGCCAATATGGTCGAGGTGATGGTCATAGCTTACTGCCGCAGTCATGGCTACCCGCTGGATGGAATCCCAGAGGACAAGCTTCCTGGCATCGCTACTCGGAAGGTTTGATTCGATGCCCAATTCGAAAGACCTACTCAAGAAGCTCGGCTTCAAGTTCGGTATCAATGGCGTTCATGCGGCTCGTACGATGATGTTCTCTGACATCCAGAAGTTGCTGCGTCACGCCTCATCTCAAGCCACACGTGATGATTACAAACAGTTGGTCGTCAGTGAAAATCTGCTTGGGAAACCAAGTAGCAAAGCCCGTGAGCTTGCATTTCGGCACCTTGTCGATTTGTACGACCTTGATTTAACGAATCCACTTTTCCGCATGTTGTTGCAGGTGTGGCATTTGGATGAGTCCGCTCAGCCAGTTTTAGCGCTGCTAGTTGCCCTGGCTCGTGACCCACTTTTGCGCAAAACCAAAACTCTGATTTTGGAAAAGCAGTTGGGCGAATCGCTTCATCGCGAGGAGATGGAGGCACTTTTGGAGAAAGAGTTCCCCCAGCGATTTAGTGAAGCCTCTTTAAAGTCATTCGCACAAAACGTGAATGGCACCTGGACTGATGCTGGTTACCTTGTTGGCAGAAACCGTAAACACCGCTCCACGCCAGTTTTAACGCCAGAGATTCTGACTTTTGCGCTTTTTCTAGGGCACTTGGAAGGGCGTAGTGGCACCCGGCTTTTTAGCTCGACCTGGATGTCAATTTTGCCTGGCTCACCGGATGAGCTAGAGTCGCTAGTAAAATCGGCATCTGACCGAGGTCAGCTCGTGTTCATGAATGCTGGCGGTGTCAAGGAGATTCGCTTTCCTGGGGCATTAAGCAAAGAAGAAGAACTATTGAGACAAGAGGTCAGCAATGTCGTCTAAATTGACACGACTTATCGGTGCTTACCGAAATCACATCACAGTGCCTTGGCAGTCTGGCTTGGCCGCTATTCAGCGCGTCATTTTCGCGGTTTACGACAAAACTGATGAACTCAAACTGCGTGCGCAGGTTGAGGAGTTTTCACTTGTCACTCAGGATGCCGGGAAAAAGTGGTTGCTCATCGACATTACCAATTCTTTCCCGAAATGGATGATGGGCTTGGAATACAGAGACGCTTATTTCGAATCACCAGAGGACCTGGCTGGATATCAGGCAGGTGAGCTTACTGAGTTCGTCAATCATCTGGTGGCTGAACTAAAAGCCAAAATTCACAGCGAAGCAGATGAAAACACCGTGGTCGCAATCATGGGTGTGGGAACCTTGTTTGGTCTTGCCCGCGTGTCGTCAGTAGTCGAGGGTATTAAAGACAATATTCCAGGTCGCTTACTGGTATTTTTTCCGGGCGAGTATCACGCAGAAACACACTCTTACAGATTGCTTGATGCGCGGGACGGGTGGAATTATTTAGCAGTACCCTTGCTGGCCAAAGAGGCTTAGACCGCGCAGTTAAATTTAAGAATATTTTCAATTACAAAACAATATGCAGGTTGATGTGATGCTAAACAAAGAGATATACAACAAGCTTCCCCAGGAAAACAGGCTTGCCAACAATGGCGTGGCTGAGGTGTCAGAAGACCATTCCGAGTCCGCACAGCAAGTACTTCGTTATGAATTAGAGTCGTTCGTTTGCGATGGCCAGTACGAAAAAGGTCTTGAAACAATTCTAGATAAGTTTTTGTTGAACCTGGATTCGCGAACTGAGCAGCCAGGCGTCTGGATTTCTGGATTCTACGGCAGTGGTAAATCTCATTTGGCCAAGATGCTACGTACCCTATGGACTGATTACAAATTCAGCGATGGTGCGACGGCGAGAGGTTTGGCAAGTATCCCTGAATCAGTGTTGCAGCACTTCAAAGAGTTGACGGTTCAATCCCGAAGGTTTGGTGGTCTTCATGCCGCAGCCGGTAAGTTGGGCGCTGGTGCTGGTGACAAGGTACGTATGGCCCTGCTGGGCATTGTTTTTAAGTCAGCTGGACTCCCTGAGCAATACAACCAAGCTCAATTAATGATGTGGTTGAAATCAGAGGGGCTGTTAGAAACCGTCTCTTCTGAGCTTCATGCGGTGGGTCGTACATTGGCCCAAGAACTTCCTCACATGTATGTATCTCAACACTTGGCAAAGGCAATTCTGAATGCCAGACCTGGTCTTGCCAATTCTGAGCCCGATATGCGAAAGCTGCTTAAAGAGCAGTTTCCTCAAACGGTAGACGTTACTAATGAGCAGATGACGCAGGCCATCGAACGAGCGCTCATTAAAGACGGTCAGTTTCCCCTGACCCTTGTTGTCCTGGATGAGGTACAGCAGTACATCGGTAATGATGCTGAAAAAGCTTACCAAGTGCAGGAAATCACAGAAACGCTTTCTAAACATTTCAACGGCAAACTTTTGTTTGTTGGCACAGGCCAGTCAGCCCTATCTGGAATGCCTGCTTTGCAGCGCCTTCTGGGCCGTTTTCCGGTTCAAATTCAACTGGGTGACTGGGATGTTGAGAACGTTACACGCCAAATCATTCTTGCAAAAAAGCCTAGCTTGCAGCCCCAAGTTGAAAAGGTGTGGCGAGATAATTTGGGTGAAATCTCACGGCACCTGCGTGGTACTAAGCTTGAGCACGTGACTGATGATGAGTCAGTTATGACGCAAGACTATCCACTGTTACCGGTGCGCCGACGTTTCTGGGAGCGAGTTCTTCGCACAATCGACAGCACGGGAACTGTGTCTCAGCTCCGAAGCCAATTGCGTGTTGTGCATGAAGCCGTACTAGCCACGGCCGAAAAGCCAGTCGGCCATGTGGTAGCTGGTGATTTTTTGTACGACCAGATTTCAAGCAGTTTGGTGTCAACGGCTCAATTGTCAAAAGAAGTGTATGAGAATGTGCAGCGCTTCGCAGCTGGCGATGAGTCTGAGAAGCTGAAGTCCCAACTTCTCAAATTGATTTACCTCATCAACAAGCTTCCTACTGACGCTGCTTTGGATATTGGCCTTAAAGCGACTGAGCATGTATTGGCTGATTTGTTGGTTACGAATTTATCTGAAGGCTCAGCTCAACTGCGTGGAAAAATCCCTGCCCTGCTTGAGGAACTTCAAATCACCGACCGATTGGTCATGTCCATCAATGGGGCTGATGGTGTTGAGTATCGCTTACAAACCCGGGAATCTAGTGCTTGGTACGATGAGTACCGTGCGCAAGAGGCAGAGTTTAAAGCTGCACCACAGCGGGTGGAGCAAAAGCGCGTGGACCTGCTCAAGGCGCGTGTTGGTGAGTACATGCGCAAAGTCCGTGCGGTGCAGGGCAAAGAGAATATCGAACGCAGTTGCTCTGTTTCCTATGACGACACCTTGCCACGAGACAGCGACAAAAACCTGTATGTGTGGGTTCAGGATGGCTGGCAATCAGAGGAACGCTCAGTGATTGCTGAGGCCTCAGCCAAGTCCGCAAACAACCCGACCATTTTTGTTTTCATTCCAGCGCAACACAAAACAGAGTTGGCTAATGCAATCGTTTCACTTGAAGCTGCTAAGACAACATTGCAACGTAAGGGTCGGCCGCAGCCCGGCAGCGAGGCTGAGGACGCAATGCGTTCTATCGAAAGCCGTCAGATTTCTTCTGAACGCGATTTAAAAGAGCAATTAGACCTTCTGTTTGCCGGCGTTCGAGTCTTCCAAGCCGGTGGACAAGAAGTCACTGAGGGCTCAGAACTCTCAGATAAGGTTAATTACGCAGCCAAAGTCTCAGTGGCCAGGCTTTATAACGAGTTTGGGACTGCTGACCAAGCCAATTGGGGAAAGGCGCTTGAGGAAGCCCGAAAAGGCAATCAGGAGTGTTTGAAAGCGATTGCTCATGAGCGTGAAGTGGACCAGCATCCTGTATGCGCTAAGTTGTTGGCCTTTATCGGACCGGGTAAGAAAGGTTCTGAAATTCGAGACAATTTCAACGACCCGCCTTATGGCTGGTCTAGGGATGCAATCGACGGGGCCATTTACGCGTTGTTGGTATCAGGGCATATCAAGGCTCAGGATGCCAGTCTTCGCGCTGTGGATGCTAAAAGCCTGGACCGAGCCAAGCTTACGCAGGCGTCATTCCAGCGCGAATCTGTCACGCTATCGGTGCCCCAACTGCTTAAGATTCGCGGAGTGTTTTCCAAAGCAGGGGTTTCTTGTCAGCCAAAAGAAGAACTCGCCAAACTTCCGCAACTGTTAGCCAGGCTGAAAGAACTTGCCCAATCGGCAGGTGGTGTGCCACCTGCTCCCCCTGCACCCAAGCTGGACTCAATACCTTTGATTGAAGGGCAGAGCGGTAATGCGCAATTGTTTGAGGTTTTTAACCATGCACAAGCGATTGCAGATTTTGTCGACCAGTGCCAAACCCAAGCGAAAGAGCTTTCGAAGCGACAGCCTGCATGGGCCTCTTTAAGTCAGCTTATAGAGCATGCAAAAGACTTGCAGCCCTACACTTCGCTAAAAGCTGAAATAGACGCTGTTCGAGCACAGCAATCTCTTTTGGTCAACCCTGACCCCGTTAAACCACTCTTAGATTCCGCTGTTGAATTACTTCGCGCTTCGCTCAATAAGCGAGTTCAGGATTTCAATGACAAGTTTGAGGAGTTAACTCAACAATTGGAGTCGGATGCCGATTGGCGGAAGCTCAGCCCGGAGCAGCAGCAGACGCTTTGGCGTTCGCACAACTTGGGTGAAAAAGCGGCAGTGGACACATCCAGTGCCGAAAGTCTTCAAGACTGTCTAGACGCCTGTAATTTAGAACACTGGGGTTCAAAAACCCAAGCATTGGGGTCACGGTTTGATGCAGCTAGACTGTCTGCTGTTCAATTGTTAAAGCCCAATGTCGTGTATTTTACTCTGCCGAAACGCACATTGAACAATGAAGATGAATTAGCCGTATGGCTTGCTGAAACTGAACAGCTACTGAAGGAAAAGCTTAAGCAAGGGCCTGTGAGTTTGTCCTAAGAGGTGCGGTTGTGCAGTGGGAAGTTTGCCCAGAAGCATCTCACTCCACTTGGATGTGAATACAAAAAAATTAATTGGCTATAGACAATGAATCAGCAACCCCTTGAAAAGTCACTACGAAGCAAACTTGAAAACACTGTAAAAGCGGCCCGCGAATTGGCCGAAGGTGCAGCGAAAGCTGTTATTGAACAATTGGGAGTAGGGCAGCTAAAGCCGCCAGCGTATCTCGATGAGAATCAGAAAGCCCTTCGCCGTAGGCTGCGAGCGCATGGTAGGGCGCTGGGTGATGTAAAACACCTTGATGATGCTCAAGGTACCCAACACTTGGTTTGGGAGATTGCTTACGAACATTGGCACCGCATGTTGTTTGCCAGGTTCTTGGCAGAAAACGGCCAGCTGCTTTGGGAAATTGGCTCCCCGGTTTCTCTTGAAGACTGTGAGGTATTAGTCGCCGACCCAGACCCCATCAGTAATTTAGGTGCAAAGTCAAAATGGGAACTCGCGGGAAAGCTAGCGGCACGAATGCTGCCACAAGTTTTCAAGCCGCAAAGCCCTGTATTCGAGATTGCCTTTGCGATTGACCAGCAGCGTGCCTTAGAAAAGCTTCTGGATGACCTGAGCCCAGAAGTGTTCAAGGCTAGTGACAGCCTGGGCTGGGTTTACCAGTTCTGGCAGGCCAAGCGCAAGGACGAGGTCAACGCCTCGGAGGTGAAAATTGGCGCTGACGAGCTGCCGGCGGTCACTCAGCTCTTCACAGAGCCCTACATGGTGGACTTCCTGCTCCACAACTCGCTGGGTGCGTGGTGGATTACACGTCATCCTGGTAAGCCTTGTCCGGTGCAGCTGACTTATCTGCGTACACTTGAGGACGGCACGCCGGCAGCCGGCAAGTTCGAAAGCTGGCCGGATGAACTTAAAGACTTCAAACTACTTGACCCATGCTGCGGCTCAGGCCACTTCCTAGTGGCGGCCTTCCTGCTGCTGGTGCCCATGCGCATGGCGGCTGAGGGCCTGAGCGCGATGGACGCGGTGGACGTCGTTCTGGCTAATAACCTGCACGGCCTGGAGTTGGACGCCCGTTGCGTGGAAATCGCAGCATTCGCATTGGCCCTGGCTGCTTGGCGCTTTCCAGACGAAGAAGGCGACCCGCTGGGCGTGCGCGCCGATATGCCTGCGCCGCAAGTGGCCTGCTGCGGATTGAAGGTGGCTGCTAAGCCCGAGGACTGGATGGCCCTGGTGCCGGATGACGTCGCCAACGCTGCTTACCTGCGGCAGGAACTGCGCGTGCTGCACGCCAGCTTCGCCCAAGCACCGCTTCTTGGCAGCCTGCTGGACCCGGCGCGCAGCCTAAAAAAGGACCTGGCCCACTCCCAATACGGAACCAGCGTTGACACCTTGCGCGACCTGCTGGGGCTGGCGCTAGCCACCGAGCGCCCAGCCACGCTGTGGGGGCAGGCCAATGAGTTGCAGGACGACAGCTGGGATTTGGTGCTCACCGCCAAGGGCTTGCTGGATGCGGCCCGACTACTCGATGGGCGCTACCATTTAGTGGTCACTAATGTGCCGTACCTGGCGCGCAGCAAGCAGCATGACTTGCTGAAGGACTATTGCGAGGCTCACTACCCCGAGGCCAAGAATGACTTGGCCAACGTATTCCTGGAGCGCTGCCTGGAACTCAGTCGAGACCAGGGGAGCGGCGTTGTGCAAATTGTCATGCCACAGAACTGGCTTTCACTATCCGGGTACACTAAGCAAAGGCACTCGCTGTTAAAACGTGTACGGTTTAACTTCATGAGCTTGCTGGGTGCAAAGGGTTTTCAAACGCCTATGTGGGATTTCAATGTTCAACTCTTAACTCTCACGAATTCCCCGGTTTCTGATACCCATGTGCTCTTCGGATTGGATGTTAGCGCCCATAGAACTCCCACTGAAAAGGCTACAAAAATTTGCACAATTCCTCTCCTCAGAGTTAGTCAGAGAGGACTTGAGTCCAACCCAGATGCTCAAATTGCCTTGTCAGAGATTCTAAAGGGACCACTTCTCGGAGAATATGCGACCTCAATTCAGGGCTTGGCAACCGCAGATAATCCAGCCTTTGTTACTCAGTTTTGGGAAATCGGGAGTATCGGTGACTCTTGGCGTTTCCTACAAGGCCCGGTCTCGCAAACACAAAACTATGGTGGACGAAGCTCACTTCTTTTATGGGAAGGCGGTCAGGGAAGATACTTAAGACACGCTCTAGCGCTTAAGCAGGAGGGGCGGTTGGGCGGGTGGAAATCTGGCGGTGAAGCCTGGGGGCAGGAGGGTATTTCGATTTCAGAGATGGGGGCGATGCCTTGTACGATATACAAGGGAGACATGTTTGACCATTCAGCTCATGTGATTGTCCCAAAGAACCCTCAACACCTTCTTGCAGTGTGGGAGTTTTGTCGCTCTGGGGCGATTCACGATGCAGTTAGGGTTACACAGCGGGGTGTGAAAGTCACCAATCATGCATTTTTGAAGGTACCTTTTGACCTAGCCAATTGGGAAGAAATCGCGAAAGAACTAAATCCTGATGGTTTGCCTAAACCGTACTCCGACGACCCCACTCAATGGTTGTTTCACGGCCACCCGCAGCCCTCAATCGACCCACTGCAAGTCGCAGTCGCCCGCCTTGCGGGTTACCGCTGGCCCGCTGAGACCGATACTGAAATCGAACTGGCCGGTGAGGCCCGTAATTGGATTACCCACTGCGAGAAGCTCACCGAGCACACCGACGACGATGGCATCGTCTGTTTGCCCTCGGTGCGAGGCGAACCGCCAGCGCACGACCGGCTGCTCAAATTGCTGATTGCCGCCTGGGAGACGGTTCAGCCCGGCAGTTGGAAGCCCGCCGTACTCGACAGGCTGCTTACTGACGCCGAGTGCGCTGGCAAGGGGCTGGACGTCTGGCTTCGCGAGAAGTTCTTCGAGCAGCACGCCAAGCGCTTTCACCACCGTCCCTTTATCTGGCACGTGTGGGACGGACAGAAGGACGGCTTCGCCGCGCTGGTGAATTATCACAAGCTTGACCAAAAGAAGCTGGAGCGCCTCATACACACCTACCTTGGCGATTGGATTCGGCAGCAGGAGGCCGGCGTTCGCTCGGGCGTTGATGGCGCCCCAATACGCCTCGCTGCCGCGCAAGACCTTAAACGCCGGCTGGAGCTCATCCTTGAAGGCGAGCCACCTTACGACATTTTTGTACGCTGGAAGAAGCTCTCGGAACAGCCCATCGGCTGGAACCCCGACCTCAACGACGGTGTGCGACTCAATATCCGCCCCTTCATGATTGCTGAAGTCCTGCGCCACAACAAGAAGCCCAAGCTTAATATCACTTGGGATAAAGACAGAGGTAAGGATGTGGAAAGTGCGCCTTGGTTCAAAGTGTTTGGGGGTGACCGAATTAACGACCATCACCTAACGCTCTCTGAAAAACTGGCCGCACGAACAGAACAGGACAAAGTCAATGGGAAGTAAGCTGTTAGATGCGATTATTGGCGCAATTCGTTCTTCCCATCACGGGAACTCCTCTCTCTCGACTCAAGCGGCTGCAATACTGTGGACAGACGGAGACTCGCAATGGAAGTCCGTTTTTTCTCAGCTTCAAAATGTTAAGGGTGAGTTTCTGACACTTGGTGATTATCAACCTGAGAAAAATTCGGGACCCGCGATTTGGGTGAAAACGGCGATTACCGGCATGGTGCCAGAGCTTGAGATGAGGGGAACTTCAATAATTTACTGTCCGGGGGTCAGCCGCTCAGACCTTCGCGCAATCGAAACTTGCCCCCGGGACCTTCAACCACTTGCAGAGCTTCAATATCGAGGCACTTTCTGGAGTCAAGCAAATGGTAAGGATTGGACTGTAAACGCGTTTCTCACTTCTGCGAACGGTGGTCTCGGCCTAAATGTTGCTCAAGATAAGGAAACGCAAGAATTGCTCCTTGAGGTATTGAAGGCTGGCCTACTGTTGGATATGTCTGTTGCAGACCTCAAAGGGCGGCAAATAAATGCTGCTTGGTTAAACAGCTTACTAGCACCAAACCCATCGCGGGATTTGCTCGTTTGGATGAATAATCCCAAGGCAGCTCAAGACGGCTGGAAAGGTCCGAAGTGGGATGCCTTTTGCAAGTGGAGTAAAAAAGATTTTGGCTTTGACCCCCTGGCCGATGGCGAGTTGGCTGCTGCGGAAAAGCTTGCCAGTCGCCAAGGCAAATGGCTATCCGTTTTTGAGCTGTATCAGGATTCATATACGAGTTTTCCCAATATTCTTGGCTCATTAAAACGACTGACCCCACCTGGGCTTGACGGGTTATTCCCTGAATTTGCAGCGTATGAAACTTATCCCGGTGCTAATTTAAAATTCGAAAATGATTTGCGCAACGACCTCCACGCCCATGGTGCGCTCACTGCCGGCGAATGCCGAGCCGCTGTGCTCAAGAGTGAGGAAGTTCACGGATTGAGGAGACAATGGTTATGGGCTCGTATTGGCCATTCGCCAATGGCTCAAGCGCTTTTACATTTGTCGCACCTGGCTAAGCTAACTGCGACGTTACCTGTTGGCGAGTCTGCTGAAGAACTTGCGAATACTTATCAAGAATGGGGTTGGAAGGTTGACGATGCTGTAATTAAGGCCCTTGCGTGTGTGTCAGCCGCGCCGGATAAAGCTGCGGTATCAGCAGTGGTTCGTTCGATGTATTTGCCCTGGTCGAATGAATGCGCAATTCGGTTGCAAAATGTCGTCTCTAAAGAGGGCGGTTTCAGTCCTTTATCTACAGGCGTAATGAACACCGATGCCTCACCAGGCACTTGCTTTGTATTTGTTGATGGTCTGCGATACGACGTTGCTGTGGATTTAGCCACAAGATTTGAGGAACTCGGTAAAGTCGACTTAAGTGCTCAGTGGACTTCCTTACCCTCTGTTACAGCATCGGGTAAAGCTTGGTGTTCTCCTGTTGCAAATAAGGTGGCTGGAACTTCCGAGGATATGGAGTTTCAGCCCCGCGTCGCGGGGACTGATAAATCACTGAGTGGCTACAACTTTCGCAAACTTTTGGAAGATGAATGGGTTCAACCATTATCAAAAGAGGAAGTTGGCGCTCCAAGTGGTATTGCTTGGACAGAATGTGGCGACCTGGACCACTACGGCCATGAGCATGGTATTCGGCTTGCGAGGGACCTGGGTCTTCAACTCGATACGGTGCAAGAAAGGATAGCTGAGCTGATTGCCGCAGGTTGGAAAAAATTCCGAATCGTGACTGACCATGGCTGGCTCTTGATGCCAGGTGGATTGCCCAAAGCTGAGCTTGCCAAGCATCAAGCGGAGACGAAGTGGGGGCGTTGTGCCGTTCTCAAGTCGTCAGCTCAGTCCGATGGGCTTACGTTTGGTTGGGATTGGTGCAAGGAAGTTCAAATTGCATACCCACCTGGAATTGCCTCGTTTAAAGCTGGTGAAGAGTACAGCCATGGTGGAATTTCATTTCAAGAATCACTGGTTCCAATTATTGAATTGCAAGTGGAGTCCAGCACTGTCGACTTCGCGAATATCAAGTCGATTGGTTGGCGTGGATTACGTTGCAATATTGAAGTGGTGTCCGATGCAGTTGGGTTGCGTGTCGATTTGAGAACAAAACCTGCTGTCGCGGATACGTCCATCGTGGCTGCGATGAAGGCAGTAGAGGATGGAAAGGCAAGTCTAGCCGTGGCTGATGATAGTTATGAGGGCCAAGCGGCGGTTGTTGTGGTGCTTGACCCAAGTGGAAACATTATCCAAAAGCAGGTAACCACAGTTGGTGGGTAAGAATAATGATTTGGTATAGGGCGAAAACTTTGGCCCCCAAAAGGACGTGCGATGCAATTAGATGAATTAGACAGAAAGTCAGCCTCGGTATTTGAAGGCTATGTTGTGCGCAAAGACCTGGTGCGAGCGTTCAGCCGCCAGTTTCCAGTACCAACATATGTTGTGGAGTTTTTGCTTGGTCGCTACTGTGCAACGACTGATGAAACAGAAATTCAAGAAGGTATCGATATTGTCCAGAAGCAGCTGAGTTCGCGCACTGTGAAGGCAGGGGAAGAGGAGCTCTTCAAGGCTCGTGCCAAGGAATCTGGTAGCGTAAAAATTCTCGATATCATCTCGGCCCGACTGGACTCAAAGGCAGATTGTTATGTGGCAAGTCTGCCCAGCCTGCGGCTAAACGACGTTCGAATCGCGCCAGAGATGATTCGTGAAAACGAGCGGATGTTGACTGGTGGTTTCTATGCTGAAATTTCGTTGGGCTATGACGCCTCAATCGCGCAGGAAAATGGCGGACGCCCGTTTGGTATCCAGTCGCTTCGGCCCATACAGCTATCCAAGCGCGAAGTGCTGGATGTGATGGCCAAGGGTCGGGAATCCTATACCACGGCCGAGTGGAAAGACTTTTTACTCCGCAGTGTTGGCTTCGAGCCAGAGACATTCTCCGACCGAGCCAAAGATGCATTGCTGCTTCGAATGGTTCCATTCGTGGAGCGTAATTACAATTTGGTTGAATTGGGCCCACGCGGTACTGGTAAATCACATCTCTTTCAGCAGGTTTCTCCATACGCTCATTTGATTTCTGGCGGCAAGGCCACTGTGGCACGCATGTTTGTGCACAACGGTACCGGGCAGAGAGGGCTGGTCTGTCAATACGACGTCGTGTGCTTTGACGAAGTCTCAGGTGTGTCATTTGACCAAAAAGATGGCGTGAACATCATGAAAGGCTATATGGAAAGCGGCGAATTCTCTCGTGGTAAAGAGAGTATTCGCGCTGATGGCTCAATTGTGTTGGTAGGTAATTTCGATGTGGATGTTGAACATCAGCAGCGCATAGGTCACTTGTTCGGTCCATTGCCACCGGAAATGCGAGACGACACCGCATTCATGGACCGTATTCATTGCTTCCTGCCTGGATGGGATGTTCCGAAGCTGAACCCAAGTTTGTTCACTGGGCATTTTGGGTTAGTTAGCGACTTCTTGTCGGAGTGCTTTACTCAGCTTCGGAACCAAAGCCGCATGAGCCACTTTCAGGGCAAGGTGTTCTGGGGAGGGGCACTTAGCGGCCGTGACATAACGGGTGTAAGCAAAACCGTCAGCGGTTTGTTGAAACTGTTGTATCCAAATCCTGATTCACCAATTGCCGATGAAGACCTTGAGTGGGCAGTGCGCCTTGCTCTTGAAGTACGTCGTCGCGTGAAGGAACAGCAAAAGCGCATTGGTTCGGCTGAATTCCGCAATACCCACTTTAGCTACACAATCGGTACCGAAGGAGTAGAGAAATTCGTATCCACTCCAGAACTACAAAGCCAAAGTGGAATAGGGGACGAACCATTGGATTGCGGCCAAATCTGGGCGCTAAGCCCAGGTGGGCAGGACGAGTATCCTGGACTATTCCGTTTAGAGGTAAACGAAGGCCCAGGGAGCGGTGTGAAAATTCTGAACAATCCAGTTCCACCCGCGTTTCGCGAATCTGTTCGCTGTGCGGAGCAAAACCTGTATGCCAGGGCTCAGCAGCTTGTTGGCGATAGAGACCCAAGGTCGCACGAGTTCTCGGTTCAATTGCGCGGTTTTGATGCGGCTAAGTCTGGTGCGAAAACCAGTGTGGCCACATTGATTGCGCTCAGTAGCGCATTGCTCCGTAAATCTGTCCGTGGTGGATTGGTGGTGGTAGGTGAAGTGAGCCTGGGAGGCACCATTGAGCCCATTCACAATGCGGTGTCATTGGCAGAACACGCAGTGGAGAAGGGGGCCAAGGCGCTATTGCTCCCGGTTTCGTGCCGTCGGCAGTTGTTTGATTTGTCGGATGACATGGCGACGAAGCTGGACATCGAGTTTTACCAAGATGGGCGGGATGCGTTGTTGAAAGCATTAGCAGACTAGTGCGATAAGAGGATTGCACAGTTGTAATTGAAACAAAAGAAGACGTGGGGTGATTAGTGTCGATTGTAAAAGAGGAATATGAAAACCTCACGCCGCAAGGTGAAAGACTATGTGATGTTGTAGTTCTTGCTCAGGCCTGGAAGAAATCGCATACCTACATACGTCGTCATAACTGGTATTCAGACGTGCTTGAGCTGGACATGTCCACAATCGATTTAGAAAATAAATTGGCTGAATGGGCTGAGGCGTTAAAAACCCCAGAATTTCGCCCTGCTGAGCTGATGCTTGTTCCCGCACCGAAGAACACACGTTGGATTTTTCGCCAAAAGCAGGAGCCCCAAAATTTTGATGAGCTCGCCAAATCAAACTGGAATGGGCTGTTCGGTTTAACACCACCTTTTGAATATTGGGTACCAGCTAAGACTAAGGTTTCTTACAATGAGTTCGGATTCCCTCAGTCTAATGAATACGAGCGGAATGCGAAACTAAGACCCTTAGCTCACTTATCTATCCGGGACCAAACGTTGATGACCGCCGCGATGATGTGTCTTGCTGAGGCTGTGGAGTCTGCGCAGGGTGACACGATGGGCGATGACGTCAGTACGATGCGCAAAGCTGGTGTTGTGAGCTATGGCAACAGATTGGATGGGTCGTGGTTATCTAGTACTGGCGGCGCATCACGATTTCGTTTTTCATGGGGCAACAGTCGGACGTATCGCCAATATTTTCAGGATTACAGAACGTTCCTCGCTCGTCCAAGACGAGTGTGCGCAGAACTAGTCTCAATTTTGGATAGTAAGACCGATTTGTATGTGGTCTCACTCGACATCAAGTCATTTTTCGACCGAATAGACCGCGATGCACTGATAAGCGAGTTAAGAAAACTAGACTCTGAGCATTCTGTAGTGCATGGACTTCCCGACCAAATCAAGTCAGATTCGATGTTTTGGGACAGACTTTCGAAACTGTTTGCCTGGGAGTGGCGTAAAGAGGACCATCAAAAGGCATCATTAATCTCGTCTGAGAATGAGGGGTTACTGGACCTTGGGTTACCGCAAGGGTTGATGGCATCCGGTTTTTTTGCAAACGCTTACATGGTTCGTTTTGACCGTTCAATTCACCAGGCTACCACAGAAGGGGTAGTCATAGACCCTAATATAAAACTGCTTGACTACTGTCGGTATGTCGACGACATGCGTATCGTCGTTGAAGTCAAAAAGACAAGTTATTCTTTCGATAAGTCATCAGTTCTTGAAGCCGTAAAAAAATTCATTGAGAAGGAATTACGGCACCATTGCAAGATTATTGGCGCAAATGTGAATCTCGAATTGTCTGAGGATAAGTGTGTTGCGACTCCTTACAAGGCAATCTCGACACAAAGTCATGTTTCAGCGCTCATGGAAACCTTAAATGCTGAGTTGAGTGGCACGTTTGATATGGAGTCGCTCACACAGGCTGCTGGAGGATTGGATGGGCTTCTTTGGATGTCTGAACAGATTGAAACTTCAATAGAACCACTGGATTCGCCCCTATCCCTGGCGACTATTGCTGTACCAAACACTGATGTACGCGATGACACTGTAAAACGATTTGTGGCAACCAGAATATCGCAGTTGATGCGGCAGCGGCTTGCGATGACAGATTTGGAAGGACCTGTCAGTAATTCAGAAGCATTGACTGACAACGTAACCCAAGGAGTTTTGCTATCTCATGAGTTCGAGTCCACTGGTCGTAAGCTAATAAAGTGCTGGGCGGAGAATCCAGCACTTGTTCTCTTATTGCGTTGTGGGTTGGACCTGTTCCCTCACCCAAAATTACTTAGACCGGTAATTGAGGCGATTAATACAAAATTGTTCGATGTTCCTGAGGAATCTAATATTCCACAGAAAAAAGAGGTTTTAGTTGCCGAGTACGTTCTTGCTGATTTGTTTCGGGCTGGTGCGGTCGAGACTGGTTTTCGACATACAGAGGAGTACCCAGAAGGCGTAGACATTGCTGGGTATCGTGAGGAGCTAGGTGCCGTAGCTCGGTGCATATTGACAGACCGACCGACTTCGCCCTGGTATCTTCGCCAGCAAGCGCGTCTATTCTTAGCCTCCATCGGCGATGTGTCTTTGGCAACCTCGAAAGAGACTCTACCAGAGGTCAAGATTTATGCAGACCTACAAAGAGCTGCATTGTATGAACCTGTTGAAGGTAAAAAATTATCGAGTGCCATTCCATTGGCTCTGGTTACACAGCAACTTCAACCCAATCCTCGACGTTTTGGTGTTTGGTTTTCAGAAGCGATGGGCAAAAGCAAGCTAAGTGAAAAAGAGGAGGAGCATATCGTACTCACCGTGGCTTCTAGCAGACCCGATTTACTCCTAGCAGCGTTGAATGTTAAGCGCTCGGTGGCTTGGAGAGGATACGTACCTGCTGCTCTTATTGAAGCAAGCAAAAAATCAAATTCACGTGGAAAACAACTGAGGTCTCAGACACTACTTCAATTAATTCTTGGACCGAACAACCTGTTTGACCAAGAAAATTCCTTGCTAATGCTGGCGTCAGCCTTATTACGGTATTCGGAAATTCAAAACTTATCCGCTTGTGGGGTAAGCGCTGCCGAAATTGTTTTGGAATGCGACGATTGGTCACGGTTGGTAGAGTTACCAACTGACGTGGATTTTTTGAAAGTGGCAAGAATAAACCCAGTTGATAGAATTAATCCGTTGTATTCCTGTCCGCCCTGGGTCACCGAGCAAAAGGCATGGCTTTATGGCTTGGGTCGAATTTTGCGTTCAGCTTTGACCGGTGAGTTCGATTTCACTAGCCGCCGTTATCTCGTAACCGAAGATATTGGCCGTTACAGTGGGTTACGTAGTACCTGGTTTAAACGCAGATTTGGAATGTTAAATTCAGGTCAAGGTCTGCTTGATGAACCAGGTCCGGTGTCGCCATGGCTATCGGGTTTGTTGTCCACTCTTCTTCAATGGCCGGGTGTGGAATTCCGCGCGAACTCGGTATCCAATGCCGGAATGGTAAGAACTCCATCAGAGCTTTTAATGCTGATAGACGAGCGAATGACCACTCAACGAAAACTATTTGGGTACCGTAGCAAAAGTCCAATGTATGTAGTACCAGTTGACGACCATCAGCCATTACAAGACCGTCCACTGAGGGTTGCTATAGTCCAGCCCATGAGGCCTACACGAGATGAATTTAATCCTAAGGACTTGACTCATTGGACCGCGGGCACCTTAGCTGAGCATCGTCGTCATCTTGCTGAAGTATGTCGGTTAACTCATCAGAAATTAAAAACTTGGGCTTCAGCAAAAAGTAGCGGTATGGCTGCCGAAAAGAATGAGCCTGTTGTTGACGTAATACTATTTCCCGAGTTAGCAGTACATTCTGAACATGTTTTTTTGTTGAGACGTTTATCAGATAAGTTACGAGCCAATATATTTGCCGGATTGACTTTTTTTCATTCGGAGAAGGCTGGTGGTGTCGTTAACCAAGGCCTTTGGCTTATTAGGACTGAATCTCCAGGTCACGGTCGCTCCTTCCAGTATGTCTGGCAAGGAAAGAAAAATCCGATGAAAGAGGAGTCCAAGCTCGGGGTTAAAGGCCACCGACCGAGCGTTACACTTGTGGAATTACCGATTGGTTCAAAGTCTAGAACTAGAATCGCAGCCGCGATTTGTTATGACGCCACAGATTTAGACTTGGTCTCTGACCTTCGCGACCGTTCAGATATGTTCCTTGTGGCCGCTTTAAATCAAGACGTTCAGACCTTTGACAATATGGTTGCCGCCTTGCATTTTCATATGTACCAACCTGTCATCCTTGCGAACTCGGGCGAGTTTGGTGGTTCAACAGCACAAATTCCGCTGCCAAAACACGAACGTCTGATTGCTCACGTTCATGGTAGTCAACAGGTGGCCGTCAGTGTTTTTGAAGTTGACCCATCACCCTTTAAGTCGTTAGCCACCCCAAAAGCTTCTAAAACTCTTAAGGCACATCCAGCTGGGTACAAGGGGAGGGATTAAAAATGGATTCATTCGTTGGTTTGGACATTCCTGTTAACGAAGGTCTTCTAGTCTCAGAGGCCGATATTTGTACTGCTTTGTCAATCTCACCGCAAACTTTGCGCGAGGAGGTTGAGGAGAATCGGATGTTTTCGGTTGCGTATCAGAATCGCGAACTTTACCCACTCTTTTTTTCAGACAAACAATTTCCTAGGGATGAGTTGGCTGAAGTGTGTAAAGCTTTGGAAAGGTTACCGAGCGTAGGAAAGTGGCTTTTTTTAACCAATCCCTCTTATTCGCTCGGTGGAATTTCTCCGCTGGAAGCTTTAAAGCAAAGAAAATTTAAGCAAGTTCTTGTTCTGGCATACGCTTTCGCAGATTTATAGGAGAGTAGCCCGAAGTTGAATCCGGAAGCTTTTCCAGTGTAGAAAGCTACCCTTAAAGTGCAGTCTAATGAAGCGTTCGACGGCTTTGGGTACAAATCAAATATGAATCCTCTGTATCAGTGCCTTTAAAGAATGGATTAACTGCGTGGGCAAGATACAACTCAACCTGTTTGTTTTCAGGAGAACCTGGTTCAATCTCGCTTATTTTGGTTGGCCAGTCTGGAAACAAATACAAAAGCGCAGAATCAAGTGTTGCATTGATTAAATAATCAAACACAATTGCATTTTGGAAAAACCCCTTTTTATTGTTTGGAAAGTATTCATCAGCCGCATCGATACGCATGAACTTCGCATTCCAGCTGTTTTCCGCATTGTCTCGATACCAGTCTGCATATTCATCGTTAGCAGCAAGCCCAAAAATAAATGCTTTGAGCTCTGGGTTCATGATGTGGACAAGCCCGAAATCATTCGTGGCTTGTTGATTCTCGAGCAGAGTCTCCTTAGCAGCTAATTTGAGCAGAAATGTAATCGATTCCTCTATGTCGTCAGCCTGGTAAATTTGAGGTTTCGACTTAAGTGCCTTAGCCAATGGTTCGAGGTCAATGGCGACTTTACGTAATGTTTTACTCAAGAGTTGCGTTGTTAAAGATTTGTGTTCAATCATGATTGTCCTCTTCATAGGTTACTGTTGAAACCTGTGTAGTGACTTCGTTCTCAAGTCTCCCTGATGAAGTACGGAAAGGAAATCTTGAATGTTATTTTCGTACCGGTGATAAGTGGCGTATTTAAAAACATGGCGCCACCCGATTGGTCTTACGTGCGAGCTAGCAATAAGACATCGCGCACCGAAAACCGAAGTGCGCGATGGGATTGATGAGGATGTGGTGGGGCCTTAGTGTCGATTAAGCCGACTCATAGAGCGTTTCGAGGACGTTTTAAAATCTAACTGTTTGACAAATTGCGCCTCAAGCCACATTTCAATCACCTCTCGAGACCAATAAAGTTTTTTCCCGATTTTTACGCCTGGGGGAAATTTTTGTTCCCGGACAATGTTTTCTAAGTTGCGCTCTGAAATCGCCAGCGTTTCAAGAACTGCTGCCTTGGTAATATATTTTGAACTGATTAAATTTTCCATTTCAATTTACTTGGTTGTTTGTGACGAGACCGTCTAGTCACCAATGAGTAAACTCCGGGTTATTCTTTCTTGTAATTTGTTTACCTGTGATAACTCAAATAATCCAAGATTTTTTTCGTGCCCATTTGTAGGCGCCAGTTGCACTCAGGCTCTTATGCTCAGTTGAGTTCATTTGCTCCGTTTAGATGTACGGTCCCTAGCCAACAATGCGAACGGAGCGGAAGACCTCACTAAGCTGCACAGCGGCCGCGCGCCTATCGCCCATGTCCACTAGCCGGTCGAGTGCTCTCAAGAGCTTCTGTGCCATATCGAGCGGCAAGGGTTGTTGGCGTTCGCTGTAGCGCTGAATTAACCCTGAAAGCTGCGCTGGTAAATATGTTCCGCGCCATCCAGGAGGTATTCCTTCTCCTACCAGGAGGTACCCAAGGTTGTCGACGAAGTGCTGAACTGGGTAGTACTCGAGGCTACTTTCGCAAAGGTCCATCCAGGCGCGAGCGACGAAGGTGACTGACCCGTGGGTACGCAATATTGGTTCGAAGACTGGAATTACAACTCCAACTTCGGACCAGTTGCGGTTCGCAAAGCGAACTGCCCCACCTGCGTACATAAAGTCTGAAAAGAACAGGTGCTTGACGATGTCGACGAAGTCTTGTTCTGAGTGACCGCCGTGACCAGCGTAGCGCCACTCCCTGTAAGCCAGAACGCGTTGTGTGATGACGGATAGCAGTTGCAACGCTGTTTGAGGTATTTCTTTGTTATCCGCAATTTGAGTAATCAGATGACTGGTAAATCTTTCACATAGACTGAAACAGGCTTCGTCATGCGTGGCCATGGCCGGTCGCAGGAAACGTCTCGTGCCGTCCTCTGCAGGCAGCATTAATGATAGGCGAGCCAAAAAGTGGTAGAGATGACGGCGCCACTCGAAGTAGTCTGGGCCGTAGTTGTCATCAAGGTCTCTTCGGCTTCTCGACCATGCAGGCGCTATTCGCTCTGCAGTCCATTTGGCCAAGCCTTCGCACCAGTCCAAGAAAAGTGCCTTGTGTGCTTCGTCCGCCAATGCGGCCTCCAAGGGAATAACATGCAGAACCTTCTCCAGAAGCGAGGTGTCGACGTGCATTGGATTGGTCCGCCACTGGGCATCTGCAGTGCGACCACGCCGCCTATGTGCTTGAACAACCTCGCCTTCAGTAATGGGCAGCCACGGTTCAGGCCAGGCTGGGAAATCGTTAGCTACAGGAGCGCCATCTTGAATACGTTGGAGTTCTTCATTGACTACGCTCTGTATTCGCGCGTAGCGCAACACACCAGTGTCTCCTTCTGGACCAAATTCAACCTCGTAGACTGAAATCGCCGTTGCCAGGCGCAACGCAGCCCATGCGGTATGTGGATATTTTGGCCAGGTACTCAGTAAGGAATCGAATGCAGCGGCTGCGATTTCCTCATAAGGATGGGCACACAGCTTTGTGAGTAAAGACTGCAGCGGCTTGATATCCTCGTCGTTTCCCGCAATAGCGAATAATGCGCGTAGCCCCTTGGTGGCATAGAGCACAGGATGGTGCATGAGACTCGCGTTACGACCGAAAAACTGTTGTGGTACCTCTGGAGTCCTGGCCGCACGAGCGCACACATCAGCAGCCCATTCGATGTGCGCTTCAGCGTTCTCCAGCAAAAGGATTGCAGCGACAGCAGCAACAGCCGATTGCCGTTGATGCGTCAATTCAACGTGGTCGTGTCCAGAGGCGAAAAGGTTTCCGGAGTCTAGGGCTTTAGCCGCAGTTGAAGCTGCTTCCAGTGTTAGTGACTCCTTGAGCTTACCGTCATCAAAGTAGGAGTGGGCCCAGTTCAAAAGAGTGAGATTGCGCCCCATCTCGCTGTGGTGTGCCTGTATCGCCTGTATGTCCTCTCCTGTCGCCTTGGGATTCTCGTGAGAGATTACTATCTGGGATTCATCCAAGCTGACCTCTGCCCGATAATTCTCTGGCTTGCCGATTTCAGCCCAAATCTCCGCAGTTCTTGCTAGGTCGGAACGCGCTCCAGTATTCGTTCGTTGCTCAGCGTAGTCAAAGGGAAGGTCTCCTGGGAAGTCTTGGATGGCTGCTGCTGCTTGCGCGCCAAGCGCTCCTCCCCGTAGCACCATGAGAGTACCGAGCGAGCGGATATCCGAGCGACGCACCGGCCGTTCGTTACCTTCTTTCACGGCCAGGCTGTGAGGTCTATCCTGCGGTTTGAAGAACCCGATGAGATTTGCCATCTGCGACATGTCCTCGACGTGGCGTCGAATGTCCCAGTGCCAAAGGCGCTGATTGGTTGCGATGGGCTGACTTACTGCAGAAGTGTGTTGGGCCTGTAACGCTACAGCAGCAGCAACGGCCAGTGCACCTACAGACTGCTGCCCTTCCAGAACCGCCTTGAGGATGTCGTCTACCGGAGTACCCTTATCAATTTCTCGAAAAGCCCATTCCTCAAGAGCCATCCAGCCCGAATTAACGGTTGAAGACCCGAAAAGACCACGCGCGCCCAGATAGAGACGGCTGTCTCCCCAGAACACTTGTCTCCCCCAAGGAAATTGCATAACGAGTGGGATGGGTGTTCCTTCCTTGTGGTGAGCTAGTCGATGCAACTGCCGCCACGACCGAATCGCGTGATTAGCAATTTCCCGAATCAATCTCCTACCTTGGTCTGGTGCTTGCATCAGTAGCGAGTGGAATGGCTCCCTGGTGGGAGCCGAAGGAGAGAAGGAAAAGTAGTCGTCGATAGAGAGATGGTCCCATTCGAAGTTGCTAAAGCTGTGTGAAATTAGATAGTCGCGACCTCGCATCTCCTTCTGCACAACAACAGGAAGTTTTTTACGTAATACAGAGAGGGAAAAGTCGACCAACTCCGCCGGACAAACACGCGATAGTAATTGGGCATGCGTGAAAACGGACTGAACGGCCTGCTGCGGCATCCGTTCCAGGTGGCGTAAATCGCGGAGGTATTGAGTGACCAATGAGCCCTGGGTGAGCGAAGAGTTCAATACCAACGTTCGCAGTGCGGACTCAAGTTCGTCCAAGCCATCTCGCCGGTCTTCGATTTCATCCCAAACTCCGCGGTTCACTGAAAACTCTCTTTTATGGAGCAGGTGCTCAATGTGATACAGCCACGCCAAGCAGGTCTGAACGATGCGGACCGAGACCCGGTTGCGGTAGTGGGAGAATGCGTTCTGCCAAACTTCGAACGCCGCAACCACCTCCGGAATTACACTGGTTGGAATATCTGATGCGTGGTCCAGAAGCCAGTCGCAAAAGTGAACCCAGGCAGTGACATCGGAAGGATGCCCCCACATATCTGCGTACAGCATGCGCTTAGCAAGGTCGAAGTCAGGAGCTTCCGAGCGCTCGAGAATGAGTGGATTCGGCTTGGTCTTTTCAGCTTGATACCAGACAACTACTTTGCGGACCCGTGCGCGGGTAGTGTCGAACATCGCTCGGTCAAACGCGGACGAGTGCTGCGGGAATGTCTCCAGAGAAAATGGTCCGGTCATCCACGCGCGCAGCCACTGGGAGCGAAGTCCCTGGTTCGCCTCCAAGGTGGCTAAGTGTTCGGCCCAGCTCTCGCTGTGGACAAGCTCCGTCTGAGAGAGTAGTTCGACAACCCGCCCAAGCGCTGGCGGTTCCCCAGCCTCACGAATAACGTTCGGCCAAGCGTCATCCGCCCGGACCAAATGCTGCAGGAAAGCCCACTCAAAGAAGATGTCGTGTGAGAACTGCACGGTGTGTCCGGGCCTAACGGGTCGCACAATTCCATCTGATTCGAGTTCGGTGAGCACTTGCGCATCGACATCTGCTACTGGAATTCGTCTCCCCAGTTGATGTGCGCCGGCTTTCGCCAATTGCACTAAAGCGTTTTGCCGGTAGCCCACGCGCGCGGGGTCGGCGCTATAGCCGCCGCGCTTCCACCATAGAGAGGCAAGGTCAACCTCGGAGGTGGCGGGGGCAATGGAGGCGTCAACCTCCTTTGCAAGGATTGCTGCAAAGAATGGTCTGCGAACGACCGCGCGAACAGAATCACTGCCGAAAAGTAGGGGCCGCAAAGCTGGTTTTGCTAGCGAGAGCGTCTCAGCTTCCTCATCGTTGAAAGAGTCGATGGTTAGCGTGCGCACTCCGCCGGAGAATAAGTGCGCAGGTAGCCAAGTGCGTAACGGCTCCATTCCCGTTTCCCGCACAGTGGCCAAAACACACCAGCCTGTCAGTAGCTGCGATGAATGGATGGTATTCAGTAGGTCAAGTAGGACGCCTCGATGTTCGACCTCTACACGGTCAATGCCATCGACAAACAGAACACTGGAGCTGGATGCTGACAGCTCCACCAGAAGCTCTTCCAAGTTGCTGTGCGTTATGCCAGAGGCGGCGGCGTACTGTGCCCACGTGCTCCCGCGCAGACGGTCGGACTTTAGGAAGAGGACAGTGCCAGAGGCGGCAAGTTGTTCAACCGCCGAGCGAAGAACAACAGACTTACCCGCACCGGGCATGCCACTAATCTGCACAAACCCAGGCGAGTTCGCAGCCTCGACCACCGCTTGAATGCAGGTGTCGCGCGGTACTCTCAAGCCAGAGATACTGTTCGTGATTTCAGCAGCGGCAAGTAGGCTTTCCTGCCGTATGGCTTGCAGCGCTCCTTGTGCGCTGGGAGCACCACCAAGCCGAAACGAACCGTTAAGGCGAGCAACCAAAGTTTTGCGGTCGTAGCCAGCGGCATGCCCTTGGGAAACGCGTACTAAGGCCAGCAACCGACGCCACAGGTCGTCAGCGCGAGGACGGTCCACTAGTGCCAAAGTATTGGCAAGGCTAGCAACTACCTGCGCCTCGGTGGGTGAGCCTTCGGTAAGCAAATCCAGGCGTATGAGGACAAAGTGGCTCAGTAGTTTGTAGGTGGCCGCATCAAGTTCGCCGGAAGCCACCTTGGGTGAGAGGATGTCGCGAACCGCCTCGAACTGCGAGAGCTTGTCTCCGGCGGCGCCGTCGGTTTGCAACTTACGGACAAACTGCTCCGAGGAGCTTTCTGCCCGCGCCCACTCACAAAGTGTCTCGAAGTTTCTCTTCGCTGCGTCCGAGATTTCGCCGACGATAATGCCCACCCTGTCCAACGAAACCTGAAAACCCGGGTCCAAGAGCGTTTCGTAAGCGTGCTCAATCGTCTCCCGAAAGTCGGTGTTCGTACTGGCTGAGCTAATTACTAGTTTGCGCTTGACCTGGGCGCTGAAGGTTATCGAGACTTGGTCAGCACCGGATGCACGGACGATAAGGTCGTCCAGGGGGTGGCCGTATGACCCTTGCTGCACCGATACGTGTCGGACGACTCGGCCCGGCAAGCCTGGCGCGGTGGTTTCGCAGAGCAGTGCGGCTGCGTACACAGAGGAAACAGCATCCTCGAAGCTAAAGCCTTGGCCGCCGGTTAGCTCGGGGGATACTCCTCGCGGAATGTCATGTGATTGGTTTGACTTCGTTTCAGTTTTGCTGGATTTCATTCGCAAGTTACAGGAGGAACCACGTTGGAACAAAGGCCTAATCTTTAGGAGGTGAACCGTCACGCCGATTATCACTCTGAGTAAACATTGCATCAAGGTCGGGTAAAAGCTGGACCGTTGCAGATAATCACTATTACTCTGGCTGACTGAGGCTAAAAGTTTCAAGGCTCAAAGTGCTTGATAGCACCCAGCGCCCGGTCACGCCACTGCGCCTAAGTTGAATTTGTGTCAGGTCGTGCAAGGGAAGTTGAAGTCCGCGTGCAAAACCCTCAGCTTATCTAATTGCTGTGATAAGGGTTAATTGCGAGAGTAGGTGCTCGAGTAACTCTGTTACTGGTTTTGTCGCATCAATCGAAGTGCTGATTGATAGACAAATATCTAGAAATTGGATGGAACCCAATTATCTCGCATCCAATTGGGTATGTCGCCATTCTTTTATTTGAATGGAGCTAATAAAAATGAATAAAAACAAATAGTTGCATTTGTCGCACATGTCGCCAAGGGATGGTTTTTTGATTGATAGCGCATAGTCCGCAGCATCTGCCTCAAAACTGTTACCCAGAGCCATTTGATAGCGCAAATGATAGCGATGGAGGTGCGTACCCCTGCGGTTCAGTGCGGTTGCTTGCTTTTCAGTGCGGTCTAAGTGTATGATTTTGTTGGAAATGCAGATTTTTGATTGGTTGGCTCAGCGCCTAAAAACGCGCTGTTAATCCGCAGGTCCCTGGTTCGAGTCCAGGTCGGGGAGCCAAATACAAAAAGGGCTTAGCAAACGCTAAGCCCTTTTTATTTTTTCAGCAAAATTCCGCATTCAAAATCTTTACTGTTTCCCCGGCCTGAATGGTGGTGCTTTGGGAAACTGAAATACGCCTGCAGGAATTTCCACCTCGGGCGCTTTCTCGCAGGTCCACACATGGGCCATGGGTTTGAATTCAAAGGGTGGCAACAGTTTGTCCGCAGCCACACCCAACAGGCCAGTCAGCGCATCTACCGTGGCATAAACAAAATCGTTGCACTGGCGGCATCGCCGGTATTGCTTGGGTTTGCCTGAGCCGCCTGTCAACTCAACCGCCAGGAATTCGCCTTGTGCGCATTGTTCTTCGGCTCTAAAAAAGGCGGCTTTTGCATAAGGCAAGCCGCTTACGATTTGGCAATCCCGACAATGGCACACCAGCTGTGCGACTGGCGCTTGGGTAAAGCTGACAACCAATTGGCCGCAGTTGCACTGTGCGCGGAAGGTATTGTTCACTAATTCATCCATAGGTTGGAAGCCTTGTGTTTATCTCTCAAAATTCAGCACCACAGTGGTCGCACTGCTGTTCCCGGTTCTTCTCAATAAAAACATGCGCATCAGGCCATAGTTTTTGGCTGCTTCGGTTTGCCCCACATAGTCGCAAGCAAATTCATTGTGGCTGCCAATGGCCAACACCGCGGCAAAGGTTTCGGTAACGTACACGCAGCCCTCCGGCGTAACCGGTTCAATTCGCGCAGCACGGCTAACATGTGCACCAATGGCGGTTTCGCGCAGGGTGATGGGGTCCAGGGTCAAATACACCGGGCCCAGGTGCAAACCAATTCGCAAGGCCAATTCTTCGGGTAATCCAAGAGCGGTTCGGTCAATTCCTGCCATGATTTCCTGCATGGCCAGGGCACATTCGGCTGCGGCAGCCACGTCGTTGAACACAGCGAATACGCCATCACCCCAAGTGTTGATGCTGTGCAGTTGATGATTGTGCTGGGCGGTTACTTTGGCCAAACGCCCCATGATGTGTTCTACAAATGCAGGCAGTGCGGCATCGCCCAGCTTGCTGAAACCTTTCACGTCGGCAAACAGCATGGCTTTGCTTTCGCGGCCGTGTTGTTTGGTGTTGCTGCGTATGGTGGACGCTTCGGCCGGGCTGGCTGGAAAGCTTTGGCTGAAAGAGGCATTTTGACTGTTCACAAGATACTGCGGCAGACCTGTGTGTTTCCATTGTTGCAGGTCGGCTTCGGTGCCCACATCGGTGTCGTGGGTGTGCCCGTCCCACACGCCAATTTGGGCCACTGTGGTGTTCAAATGCCGGGCGTTCAGTATGGCCAAGCCCATGGCAATTTGGCTGCAGTAGGTAAACAGTTGTTCGTCTTGCAAGTAGGCGTCGTCGGTGGCCATTCGAATGCTGCGAGCAGCACTCAAACAGCGCTCGAACCGCTCGGCCCAGTGTGGGCCACAACGCATTACTGACACGTTCAAGAAATCTTCTTGCTCAAAAGGCAGCACCACATGAAGATCGGCGCCGCGCTGGAGCAAACTTTCTGCAAACAGAATGTCTGCGCCACCGGCCAGTGAACCGTAGCCAACGCCCACATTGTGCAATTCGAGCAGTGCCTGGATTTGTGTGGCCACCCGTGCTTCTTGATGTGCTGGAAAGCGCCCGGTGGGGCTGAGCAAGTGCCCGGTGTAGTGAATGACAGTGGGAGGTGCAGCAAAACCAAGGCTTTTGAAATCATGCCCCAGGCAAGTGCACAGGCGTTGCAATTGGCGAAGTGTGGATGCCAGCGCGGTTCGGTCTGAACCGATGAGTGACAGTGTGTGTGGTACCAATGCACGCGCAGATGTCAATTGCCCCTGAATCAGCAAAGCTTCGATGTGTGTGGCGTTAACCCAATATTGTTCCACCCGGTCAGATGGCGTGGTGTGCTGGCTTTGAAGTTGATTCAATACAATGCCTGCCCAGTGTATGGCCTGGTCAGGGGCACCTGAAAACACTGCGCAGGCGGCTGCGTTGATGGCAGGGTAGTAGGCTAGCGGCGAAAGCCGGTGTGTGTGCCAGGCCTGCTCATACAGTTGAAATGCGGTTGAAAAACTGGCCTGAGCCGCCCTGCCTGTTTGCGCAAATCCCATGTCCTTGTGCAGGCGAGCCAACAGGCATTGCACATCGAGCTCGCGGCTACCATGCAGGCCCATGCTTTCGAATTGGGAAAGTGCCAGCTGATATGCTCCTGCATTGGCCAGCGCCAGCAATGCGCGGTGCTTCAGGACGGTGTTGTCGGGGTCGCTGTTCAGCGCTTGCAACGCGATGTCATAAGCCTTGAAGAACTCGCCTTTGCCGATCAGGCTTTTTACTTCTTGTGCCAAAGGGTTCATGATTGCGAGCCCATGGCCCACCATATGGCTTGCCCGCTGGCACAGCGTGCCAACAGGTGGCTGCCGGTGTTGTTCAGCGCAAGGTCGATGGCCTGGCATTGTGGTACATCCAGCGTTTTGATTCGGCGCAGCGTGCTGCTTTCCCACAGATTGATGGAACCTAGCTCGTCGCTGCTGATAAGCAAGTCTGCTTGTGGATGAGATCGAAGAGCCAGAACTCGCCCGCTGTGATTCGACAAAGCGCCCAATGTGTTGCCGGTTTGAAGGTCTCGAATTCTGTACTTGGCCCCGAAGCGGCGATCGGCGATCCATGGCGCACCGCCCAGTTCGGTTTGAATGCCAAAGCCAAAACCGGTTTCAAAACCATCGTTGTCCTGAAGTTCGGCTTGCATGGCAAAATGTTCGACGGGTGAACATTTCTCCACATCAAAGGCTTGAATTCGCCGATTCTCCCAACCCGTTCCATTGGTGAACAGCATGTCGATACTGATCAAGGTTTGCTCATTCAAAAAATAGGCCATGCCGTCATAAAACTGCTCAATGTGTTCCAGCTTGCAGCGGGTTTTACCTGTGTTGGCATCCAGAAGCAACAAGCCTTGTGTGCCGACCAAAACCAGGTTTTTACCACTCTGTGACACACTGATTGGGCGAAAGCGGTTTAGTTCTGCAAGCTCGTCCAAGTCAATGGTCTGTATGAAATTGAGCGTGGCCTTGTTCGCTTGAATGGTCCAAGCCAGCAATTCACCTTGTGTGTTGATTGCCCAAACGCGATCACCTGCAGTTGAAAGGGTGCCTGCGACCAGTGTTGTCTTGCTGGTTTCAACCCCCGGAAGCTCAAGGGCGGTGGGTGAGCCTATCCAGGCCTGTTGCACCAGTTGCCCACCGGGTTGCAATGCAAGAAAACCGGAATCGTCTGCTCGAAGGGCGGTGGCAATGGCACTGGTGCGACCTTGTTGCAAACGTGGTGGAATTGAAAAGCGGTGCAGGGTGACTGTGCCGTTGCCGCCATGATTCAGCGACAGGCCCAGAAGGTGTTGAGCACCATCACCCAGAAGAAGAATGTTGTCAGACAGGCCGCCTTCGGTGCCCAGTTCGGAGTCCATGCTGGCGATGAGTTGGGCGTTGATGGGTGACAGCGATCGATTGAACTCGCCGGGAGCAAACAGGCGGCTATCGTCCCGGTCAAAGACCGGGTGCAGTTCACCAATTTGTATTGCACCGTTGCGTAAGTCTTGCAGGTTTTCCTGAAGATCGTCCCTGAGTGCCGCCGGGTTTTGCCGAAGCGACTTGCCTTCACTCACCAACACATCTTCGAGCGAGAAATACAACACGCGTGCTTCATTATTGGGGTCGACCACAGCCAGGCTGTGCCCATGGTTGGACAAGGCCACACCCGATTCATCGGCTACCCACACTTTACCCAAGGGATCGAATTGCCCTTTGTCGGAAGTTAACTGAAAGCCATGAACTTCTCGCTTTACCCTCATGGCCAACACCTCATCCTGATTTTTCATCACCTGTCGCAGTTGCCCTTTAAACCGACCCAGCAACATGTCATCGCCCTGTCGGCTGATCCAAACCTCGTACTGTCCGTCGGTTTGTGGCGGTTTTCGATAAAGTAGATCGCCATTCGAGAAGGCGCGCAGAAGCTGTACATCCCTCATTGTCAACATGGCTTGCGGCAGGGCTGTCTGGCCTGGTGTCCAGGGATACACAGCAAAACCGTTGGCTTGCTGAAGCACCATTTTTCCGGCACGTTCAAGCAATGTGATGTGTTCAATGTTCCCATTGACTCCGATCGCCGGCGTTCCTTGATCAGGTTTTAAAGAGGACCGGATTGTGTATTGTGTCGATGTCCAGATTGCATGGTGATTTCCTGTATCCGATAGGCTGACCCTGTGAGTGTCGCCTTCAGAAAGATTGCCGGTGCTTTGCGGTTCATCCCACTTGTCAAGATTGAATAACTGTCCGCCTGATGAAAAACTGTGCAGCATTACCCAATCGCCTTTCACCTCCAGTGAATCCACCTCATAGGCTTTCATTTCGAGATTGGTTGACAGGGATTCCGCCTGAAACAGGCGAACTTGCAAGCTGGCAATAGGGTCTTCTGCGAGCCGCGCGGCATTGGCCTTGGCAGTGTCCAGCATGCCGGACAAATCGCCGGCCATGGCCAGTTGGTTCAATCGATTGCGTAGTGCCGATTTGGCCTCCCCTTCGGCCTGAACATGCTGCACATAAGCAAATGAGGCCGCTGTTATCACAGCCAACAGGCTGCCACCGAGCAAGCCTGTCAGAGTCATTCGACGTCGGGATTGCGTTTGATCTGACACAGCGATCATCTCGATCAAATCGCTGCCTAACAGTTTGTCTTTCTGATTGGATTGCGCAAGCATGGCTTGGGCCGATGCCAAATCTTTTCCTCGAAGCAACAGGCTGGGATCCTTGCTGTTGTTAACCCATTGTTGTGCACGGCTCGTCAGGTCGGTATGACGTTTAAGCCAGTCAGGATCCAGCTTCATGCTGCGTTCTATCCAACTCGCCACAGTGCTTGTACGGTCAGTGTCGCGGTCCAGCTTGAACCATTGATAGGCGTTTAAAGCCGCAGGAATCTGATGCTCTTCAACCCGGCTGTCTATAACGGGTAACAGACGTTTACGCAAACGCTCGGCACGTTCTACCTCAAACCGGCAAGCCACCGATTCCAGAAAATGAGGGGTGACCAACACAACCACAAGTTGAGCCCTGAGAATGGCATCTTCGATTTCCTCCTGCCACAAGCTGGCGTAGTCAAGTGCATTGGTGTCGACCCAGGCATGGATACTTTTTTCGGTCAGACTTGCGCTGATGGTTTGCACCCACTCGGAATCCTCTCGAGCATAGGAAATAAAAATGGGAGTGGATGTCATGTTGAGTTTGATCAATGAGATTTATCCACGCATCATCACCTAAAAATTGGCCTGCGTCACCCATGTACTGTGGTTGTCACTTCGCCTTACAGCAATTCAGCGCGAAAACGGATTCGACAATGCGTACTAATCAAATGACTGTTTGGCGGTTTGCCTGAACTGCTCAATCGCAAAATCGGCCACGGGCGACAAAGCCCGGTTACTCAAGTTCACAATTGAAATGTTCGAGAACAGTCTCGGAAAATCAGTGGTGTTGAGTTGTACCAACTGCTTTTGGCGTAGCCAGGGTTTTGCAGCGATGTCTGTGGATGCAACCACAGTGTCGGTATTCAGGGCCAGTTGGTGCAGCAGATGGACATCGTCGCACTCCAGCGCCAGTTGGGGCAGGTTACGCTTGCTTTGTTGCAACAATTGCCCCAAGCCTGCTTTGAGTGGATCGGGCAGTTTCACGGAGGCAATGCCATAGGTCCAGGCGTCTTCGAAGGTGTGGGCTTTGTGGGCCAAAGGGTGATCGTATCGCGCATAGAGGTGACCGTACTGGCGCATCAATGGCTCAATGTGCAGAAAGGGCAAGGTCACCATGTCGCCGGTGTCGGCGACAAAAAACTCAATTTCCTCTCGTGTCAGCATCGTCAGCAATTCGGCGGGGCTTGCTATTTCAGTTTGTAACGCCACCTTCGGATACTGAACACGAATTTTCTCGATGACACTTCGAGCCAGTGTGGCGCTGGGAAAAGGCCCTACACCGAATGACAATTCACCCACCTCGCCGCGTTGGTACAAGAGAATGTCACGCTGAACTGCGCGAGCCTCCAAGATCAACTGGCGGGCGCGATCAATCAGAAATTGCCCAGCCGGGGTGGGGCGTATGTCGCCGCCTTTGCGTTCAAACAGGACCAGGCCTGTTTGTTTCTCCAGCGCTTGAATACTTCGGCTGAATGCCGGTTGGCTTAGATGGACTTTGTCGGCGGCCTTTGCAAAATGCCTTGCCTCGTCCAGCGCCAGCAGGTGTTCCAGTTGATTCAGATTCATGGCAATTGATGCACCCAGTGCATTGAAAGTAAACTAATTATGCATTGGACGAATAGGTGTCACAAGGGTAAATTACAGGCGTACCGTTCATCACAGGGGCCCCAATGGATGCCGCACAATTTCAAAATGTTCTGATTGGCGTGGCCATTGCTGGTTTCGCATTGATGGAATTTGCGAGTCGTCGTTATCAGGCCACTGTGCATGCCACTGCAAATGACACCAAGCTTGACCTGTTGGTGTTTGTCAGTGTGGTGGCCATTTCCCAGCCACTTGCCATTTTGGCGACACAGAATGCAGGCCAAACCTGGTTTTCAGAATTTCAAGGTGCGTTGGCAGACTGGCCTTGGTGGGCCATGTTTGCCCTGCTGTTGTTGGGTGATGATTTGACCCAATACCTGTGGCATCGGGCTTCGCATTCGCCCTTCTTGTGGCCGTTGCACCGCGCGCACCATTCTGCGCAATACATGAGCGTGCGCATGACCTTTCGCAACAATTTCTTTTACTACCTGATGATGCCTGGCTTGTGGATATCAGGTGCCCTGCTGTTTTTGGGCATAGGGGTTTGGGTGTATGGGTTTTACCTGACCGCGAAGCTGACGATAATTCTGGGGGCGCACTGTGCCTGGCGCTGGGACGAGCCGCTTTACAAAATCAAGGCTTTGCACCCTGTGATGTGGGTTGTGGAGCGCACCATTTCGACGCCCGCAACCCACTGGGCACACCATGCCTTGACCAACAAAGACGGCATCGGCAACTACACAGGCAACTTTGGCAACATGCTGTTTTTGTGGGATGTAATTTTCGGCACAGCGCACATTACGCGCAAATACCCCGAGCACATTGGCCTGATGGACGATCGCATTCACGGCCAGGAACATTGGGTGCATCAAATGTTCTATCCGGTGGTTCATTCAAAACGCGCGGACTCTGCTTTGCGAATTGGCGGCACCATTTACGATGAAACTATGCATTCAGGAAGCTGACCACCATTTCCACCAACTCCAGTTCCAGTTCCTCGTCGGTGATGAAAGGGCTGGGTTCGCTGATGGCGCGGATCATGGTGAACACAATGGCATTCGCGATAATGAAACTTCGAATCTGAAGCCGTTCCGGGTTGCTGGCCAGTGGGTTTTTCAGCAGGTACATGCGCATGAAATCCAACAGCGTGTCTTGCAGCAGACGCACCACGTTTTGGGTCGGCAGGCGGTACCAGTTGCGAACCAGTTCAACAGCCAAACCGTCGTCAGCGCGCAAAAAACCCATGCCGAAGTGAACTGACTTCTCAACCATGTCCCGCAGGTCGGTGGTTTTCTCCAGCACCAGTTTGTTCAAGCCCTCGCGAAGATTCAGTGTGACCATATCGAGCATAGCCTCGATAAGGTCTTCTCGCGAATCAAAATATTGATATAGCGAGCCCACGCTGACACCGGCCAGCTCGGCCACGTGGTGCGTGGTGAACTTGTCCATGCCATTGATTCGGATCGATTGTGCAGTGGCATCCACCAAACGCGCCACCAGTTCCTTGGAGCGTTGCTGCTGGGGAATTTTTCGCATGGTCTGTCAGAACTTGCCGATGTAGAAGTCCCTTTGAATTTCATTCACGCGTGCGGGGTTGTTGGCGTAGTTCGTGAAGTCGGAAATGCCGGTTTCACGCAGCACTTCCTCGTCCAGCCAGCTTGTTTTGGCAGCGAATCGATCACGCTGTGTAATTAACTCAAAGGCTGCGTCGGCCATCACTTCAGGTTTGCGCGACACGTTCAAGCCTTCTTCGCCGCTGAACATGCCCACCGCAGCAGTGGCAATCAAGGTGGCAGGCCACAGGGTTTTGACTGCGATCCCTTTGGCTTTCACTTCTTGCTGAAACCCCATGCTAAGCAGTGTCATGGCGTACTTGGTGGTGGTGTAGGGAATGAACGCACCCAGCCAGCCCTCGTCCAGGTTGAGTGGTGGGCACAAATTCAGCACGCTGCCCTGGCTTGCCTGCAGGTAGGGCAGGCATTCTCGCATGGTGATCAAAGGGGCTCGGGTGTTGAGTGCGTGCATCAGGTCGAACTTTTTGGTTTCAGTAACACCCAGGGGCGTGATGCCCAAAAAGCCGGCGTTGTTCACCAACAAATCAATGCCGCCGAAGTGTTGTGCTGTGGCCTGTATGGCGCGTTTGATTTGCTCTTCGTCGCGCACATCGGTTGCGATGGGCAGGGCTTTGCCACCGGCTTCAATGACCTCTTGGGCCACCGAATGAATGGTGCCCGGCAATTTGGGATTGGGCGTGTCAGATTTTGCGGCAATGGTGATGTTGGCGCCTTCGCGGGCCAGTCGCAAAATGATTTCCCGACCAATGCCACGGCTGCCGCCGGTGATGAACACAGTTTTATTCGACCAGCTTCCCATAGTGCCCCGCAAATTGAATATTCAAACGAGCGTTCAGTTTAATACGACTTTTTGTTCGTGTTCAACTCGCATTGACAGAAACTGGGGGCACGGCCTGTTCGGTTTGTCGCTGTTGAAGTTCGGCGACTGCAATTTCTTGTGCCCTGCGACCATGCTGTGTGAATCGTTTTGAATACCCTGGCATACAACGTCCCAGTGTGTGAACCGCAGCACGTATCGGCACTTCCAGCAGGGCGATCAAGGGGCCGAAGGGTGCTCGAAGCCCGAGTTTGTGAAACATGCGTGGTCCCAACAGGTACCACGATGAGCTGAGGTGTTTTTGGTAGGCGAGCCGCCTTCGCAGTATTTGTAGATGCGTATAGTTGCGGCTGAGCGGTTCGCTGGCCAGTGCACTGGCCAGTCGATGGGAGGACTCGTCGGGTGGGGAGTGCGTGAATAAAAACTGACGCAGGCGAACCAGTGCTTGTGCCTCGGTGTCCACAAGCCATTGTTCTTTCACACCCATTTGCCAGCCAATCAGTTTCCACAGTTGCATCACGGCCCTGGAATTGCGCGGTGTAACCACAATACCCATTTTACGAAGACCCAGCAGCATGACTGCACTAAAGCCCAGATAGGTGGCTGCCATGTCCACCTGATTGATGGGCAGGCCCCATTGCCTGGAATCCCACTGGGGGCTGTTGCTCAACTGGTATCGAACCAGGGCGTGCATCCATCGCACACGCAGTGTGGCCAAGGCGCCATCGCCACCCGCGATATTGGCTTGTGGATTGACCACTTTCAGCCACCATTGCGCTGTGCTGGCCAGCCGGGGTGCAGCACCTTTTTCAAGTTCGCCTGTCAGTATCAAGGTCTTGTTAAAGGCCACCATCAGGTATCCGCCCATCAGGGCCATGTCGCGCAACACATCGGTGGCAGCCCGCCCGGTGCCGTGAATGAAACGCACACCTTCTTCTATTAATTTCCAATCAGCCCAGTCGGGATTGATGCATGTGGATTGAATCAATTGGTGAAGTGCGCCACTGCCCCGAAAAGCCAGTGGATTGTCTGAACTCAGGGCTTGATGAAATTCTCGCCAATCCGATTTGTGGCTGGATCCATCCAGGTGCGCCTTGATGTATTCATCCATGACCGGGTCGCCTTCAAAAAGGTCGTGATGCAACATTGCATATTCCTCTGGCGTTGGGGCGAATGGTCGACCCAGCAGCTTCCGGATGAGCCAGGGCGTCTTTGTTTGCGTGAACTGGAAAGTTCGAAGGCGTGCGGGTTGCGGATAGTGAATGGTGGTCATGGGGCATCAACATGCAGTGTGAATGCCCCAGACTAAAGCGAGTCTTTATTCGCATTCAAGTCGCATTTTGAAACCAGCGTTTGTCCATGGCGATCATGTCGAACTCGTAGCGATAAAACAAGTAGTCCTGAGCCATGAGATCGTGTTCCAAAGCCTGCAGTTCTTCTGCGTTCAGGTTCACGATTTCAAGGTTGATGATGGTGGGTCTGAATTTCGAGAAATCGAGTTGTTTGAATACCGTGTAGTCGTAGCCTTCGGTGTCGATCTGAAACACGTCGATGTGAGCCAAAGGGTTGCGCTCGATCAGTGCCATCAAGGGCATGCACTGCACCTCTTCCACAGTGACATATTGTTGATAGTCCTTCAGTTTGGTGTCACTGAAGGTGGACATGCCCTTGAGCCAGTCAGGCAGCTTGTGCTTCACTATCACGTCGGGTGCAATTCGATACAGATTCTTGGTTTCCACCTGTTCTGTAATTGCAACGTTTTCAAACACTAGGCCGGTACAGCCTTGGTAATTGTTGCGTGTGCGTTCCAGCATGTCGGGCAGGGGTTCAACCAACACACCGTGCCAGGCAAAGTTGCGAATGAAAGGGTGAATGGGGTCGTAGCTGACACCGTCCATGGCTCCCACTTGAAGAAACTGAACCGGTTTTTTTTGCTGGCTGATGGCCAGAAATGCATCGTTGGGCGTGGAATAGGGAAGTTGACCGTGGCGTTGTTGCAGTTCACGTTTGTAATCCGCGTAGGCCCCAGCAGCATGCTTCTGGTTGGTGACCACCCAGGTTAATGCGTGCTCGCCGTGATTCACATCCATTAACTGGTCGGGTGCTGTGCTTGCAAAGCGGATTCCCCATTGGTGTTTGTGCGCTTCGTGGTGGCAGGCTGACAGGGCAATCTGATCGAGAAACCAAAGTGATTTTCCCTTTCGCAAATTGTCTTCAATAAATGCCACCACTTGGGCAATGTAACGCTGCGCAGCCGGTGTGTTGTTCAAGTACACCATGCCAGCGGCCACATGCTCCCAGAACGGTGCAGCTTTGGGTTGGCAAACAATCACATCGCTGTTGCTGGCCAATTCACCCATGGTTTCTTTCCAGGGTTTGCGCCACAGTGCATCGGCATCCAGCAAAATGACAGGTGCGTTGAAGTGCGAAAGCAAAGCCTGGCTGGCTGCAAACCGCCGGGTGGCGAATTCCACCACCTTGGTCGGTGATTTCAAATCGATTGTTTCCTGCGCTGCAGTAATTTCAAGTTGAGGATACTTTGCAGCCAGGTCGCGTACGTATTTCACAACGCTGGCATTGGGGGTGTACAGATGAAAGTGAACAAGCACATTGTCGTGGTTGTGTTCAAGCACCGAGTACACCAAAGCCAGGGCATGTTCATAAAAATATTTGTCGTCACAGGCGATCAGCAGCGTGGGTTTGCTGCGGTGGTTTTCTGTGGGTTTGACCAACCAGTGGTAGGGAAATTCGGGTTTGTTTGAATTGGCGGCTTGCGCCAGGCTTGCGAAATCGACAGGCTCGTCGGGTAGCGCACCCAGCTTGTACATGCAGGCCATGCTCATCAGCTTGATCAGCGAATTGTTTTGATGTGCGCCAGAATCGACCAGCTTCAGCAGGTAGGGCAATGCCTCTTCATAGCGTTCCTCCATGGTGTACACCATGGCCACAATTTGCTGAAGATGTGGCGAAGTGTCGACCACTTTTTCATTTTTACGAACCAAGGCCATGGCTTCGTCAATTTCACCAATGCGATAAAGCACCTGAATGGCGTTGATCAGGTATTTCACACTGGGCACTTTTTGCAGCATGCGCATAAGCCCGTCGCGAATCCCTTTTTTGTAAGCCGCGGGCATTGGGGTTTGAATGCCGTTGCGGTGCTTGTCCATCGACAAGTGCGATTGCGCAATCAGCATGATCATTTGTTTGAGTGCCAGGTCTTTGGCAGGCGAAAGACCAGACTGGAGAACATGCAAGGTTTCGGCACACTGCACTGGGTCGCAGGAGTTGGTGTCGATCAGTGAGATCAGTGTGTCTTTTGGAATTTTCCCGAACTCATCAAAGAAATAGGTTTTTACCAGACTGTCGCGGTAGTACTGGTGCATTTCCTGGGTGCGCTTGAATTCCGTCACGTGCTGGGCTCCTGGCCTGTAACTTGGGTTTTGTTAACCGCAAGAATAAACTCAGCTTAAGCTCAGTCAAAACCGGAGGAAAGGGGGAATGCTGGTTCAGTGCATTAGTTCAGCAGTTGGGCCGTGATACGCCGTGCAATGGGGGCCAGCAAATAGATGGCGGGCACCGCAGCCAGGTAACCAATCAGGTATGTTTTTCCCCACGTGGCCAGAAAGTTACCGCCGAAGCCAAAATTGCTGGCGGTGGTGACGAAAGTAACGATACCCACCATGAGAAAGCCCATGATGAGTGCAAAGACTAGTTGGAACAATTTTCCGGGTTGGGCTTGGGGTAAGGCGTTCATGTTGTATTGTGGTGGTGCTCGAATTTGGGCATTTTAGCGACAATTGCTGGTGGTCACCCTCAGGGTAAACACCCTCACTTTTGTGGACAGATTGGTCTTTTTGAGAAGGGTGTGGTCTTCATGGTATTTCGGGTGGCCCCGGAAAATCGAACTGCGGCGGTGTTTTACGTCGGGCGGCATGTGTTGGTGGATGCCTCAGGTGCGGGGCAGGGGCGCTACTGCATGGCAGCGGTGTGCATGGAGAATGGCGAAGTGTTGCATTTGTACAGTGCACCCTGTGAAGCCTCCAGCTCGGTGTTGGCCGAGCAAGAGAGCATTGAATGGGCTGCTATGCTTTGGCCTAATGCCATGGTGTGGAACGATTGTATACCCGCGATTGAAGCATTGTTAAGCCAGCAACCCGCCTTGGCGGGTAGATTGTTTTGGCCCACACCCCGCATGCGAAAGCCCTTTCACGACATGGTGCATAGTCTGTCGGTCAGGGCTCGGAGTGTGGCCGCTCCAGTCCAATGGAATTACGCTTTCACAACGCCTGGGTCGGCTCGTTCAATGATCGATTTCACATTCACGCCTTTGGGCAAGGCGCCATAGTTGTGGTGGCCTTGCGCCGCCAGGCGACTGGCGCAAAATGCTTCGCTCACGGCTGCGGGTGCATGGCGAACCAACAGCGATGCTTCAAAGGCCAAAGCCATTTGGTCTACCATGGTTCTGGCGCTGTATTGCAGGCCATGCATATCGGTCGGGTTTAACTGCGTAAATTGTTGATTCAAGCCATCCAGGTATTGGTCAAGAATGGAATTGCCACCCCGTGCTTCGTTCAATTCTGCATTGAAGGCCATAAGCACCGCCGGGGTTTTGCCGATGGCGCGAAGTACATCCAGGCATTGCACGTTACCGCTGCCTTCCCAAATCGGGTTGATCACACTTTCGCGGAACAGGCGCGGGTAAATCGAATTCTCCATCACGCCACTGCCGCCAATGCATTCCATGATTTCATAGCTGTGTTGCGGAGCGCGTTTACAAATCCAGTATTTGCCCACAGCGGTGGCCAGGCGGGCAAGGTGTGCTTCATGTTCGTCGCTGTCTTTCTTGTCCAGCGCTCGGGCCATGCGCATGGAAAAGGCCATGGCACCTTCGTATTCAAGCTGCAAATCGGCCAGTACGTTCTGCATCAACGGTTGATCGATCAGCTTGGCGCCAAACGCCGCGCGTTGTTTGCAATGGTGAATGGCATTGGCCAGGCCCGCACGCATGAGGCCCGCCGATGCACCCATGCAATCAAAACGGGTCAGGCTCACCATTTCGATAATCGTGGGCACACCGCGACCTTCATCGCCAATTAGCCAACCCTGCGCACCGCGAAATTCCACTTCGCTGGAGGCATTGGATTTGTTGCCCATTTTATCTTTCAAGCGAATCACATTCAGTGCGTTTTTCGTGCCATCGGGCAACCAGCGCGGCACGGCAAAACACGATACGCCTGCGGTGGTTTGCGCCAGTATCAAAAATACGTCGCACATGGGGGCAGATAAAAACCATTTGTGCCCCACCAGTGAATACATTTGCCCGGCACCTGGCTGGTTCACAGGAGTGGCCATTGTGCTGTTGGCCCGCACATCCGAGCCGCCCTGTTTCTCGGTCATGCCCATGCCCACAGTAATGGACTGCTTTTCATCGATGGGCACATTGCGCGGGTCGTAGCCGCGAGTCAATATTTTCGATTCGAAAATTGCAGCCACTTCAGGCTGTAAGCGAAAGCTTGGAATGGAGGCAAAAGTCATGGTGACGGGGCAGCCGTGTCCGGCCTCCACCTGGCTTTGCATGAATGCCTTGGCACCGCGCACCACATGTGCGCCCTCGCGTGGGTGGGTCCAGGGCTGGCTGTGCAGTCCTTCCTCAAGGGCTGATTTCATGAGCTCATGGTAAGCACCGTGATAGCGCACGGAATCGACCCGGTTGCCAAAGCGGTCATGGGTGTCCAGCTCAGGGGTGTATTTGTTGGCCAGAAAACCCAGCTCCAGGTATTCTGGTTTGCCACACTTTTCGCCAAAAGCGGCAATTTCAGACACGCCCCAAGCGCCACCCTCGCGCTTCACACCTTCGAGCAGGGCGGCATCGGTGGTAAACAGGTTGTAGCTGTGCAATTCGTTGGCAACATTCTGTACCTGGTGGGTCTCGCCCACGATTGGGCTGGCTTGCAATTCTTTGGCGGTTTTCATGGCATTCATCCCTGTCATTCTTGGAGCATTTCTTAATAATTACTCAATTTAATCATAAATGCAAATACTTGTAATTAATGGAGTGAAATTACATCCATTCAGTGCTGGTTTTCTGTACAGCGCTATGGTAGAACGAAGGTGTGCTCACCACGGAGAAACACCATGGCAACAACGCATCAAGTTGAAATTGATCTGAACACCCTTGTGATGCTGGTCAATGAAGTTGCCAAAGAGGACCCGCTTGATTATGGGGACTTGGCCGTGGATGAAATGGCGCTGCGCCATTCCTGTTGCCTGGGTGCGCTGAATATTCTTCAAAATGCAGCCATGTTTAAGGCTGAAGACCTGATCTATGTGCTGCTCAGCTCCATGGCGAAACTCATTGAAGAAAACGTGTTGTTGCATGCGCAGAACGTAGAGCGTGGCGAGCAAATTCGAAGCGAATTGGTGGTTCAAATACTGGACCGTGCCAAGAAAGGGCACTGAAACCCAGGCCTGATAAAGCACTCAAGTTTCAGCCCAGGCTGCCGTTATCAAAGTGACAGATACGGAGAAAAACAATGGATGTTTCCCCAGCCGCCATGGTGAATGCCACGGTACAGATGCAGCAAGCGCAATCGATTCAACAGGGTCAAATTGCGGTGTTCAAGAAAACCATGGACATTGCCGAGTCGTCCGTGGCGCAGCTGATCCAGTCTATTCCTCAGCCACCCGCGCTGGCCACCAGTGGTAATTTGGGTACGAAATTGAACGTGTACGCCTGAACATCAGGCGCCACGTGACTTTGGTCACGCTTTGGTGGCCAGCATCAAGAAGCTTTGTTTTGCGGCCTGCTCAAGTTGTCTGCGACTAAGGCTTGGGTCGTTGTCCTGAGCCAATTGTGAAACCAGCCCATGTATTTGAACGACGATCATGGCAGCTCTCAACTTGTATTCTGCTTTGCTGATTTTTGGCTCCAGGCCGTAAATCAGTTTGAAAATCTCTTTTCTTTCCCGGGCGTACACAGCCTCGACCAAACGCGCTGCAAAAGGCAAGCGGTTTGACAAGGCATAGATTTCTGCCAGCACACCAAAGGTTTCAGGCCGACGAATTTCAATCAGAATCAAATCAATGATCGTTTTAAACCGCTCAAGCTGGCTTTTGTCGCTCATCGCATTCATCACTTGCGCAACCGCAGCCTGGTAGTTGTCCATCACATAGATCAGCAAGGCCTCAACCAGCGCTTCCTTGTTGGTGTAGTAGTGCTGCACGGTGCTTAGCGAAATACCCAATTGGGTAGCCACGCCGCGCATACTTAACCCTGCATAGCCCTCGCTGGCCAGTATGGCCTGTGCGGTGCGCAGTATTTCCTGCGAGCGAATGTGACCTTTGTCGGTGGTGGCGTGTGTATTCATGTGCGTACTTTAACTCAAAAATTACCCCCAATATTGACCTCATTGTTGACAAACAGGTCACGTGACCTATAATCGATTCACTGCAACCGGTCGGTTGACCTATAACTTTGAGAGTGTGAAGAGACAAATGAGATACCCCAAGCCCAGCTGGATGAATTCCGACCTCGAACTGTATCGTTCCAACGTTCGTCGTTTTGTGGAAACCGAGATCAAGCCCAATCAGCACAAATGGGCGAAACAACAACACGTTGACCGTGAACTTTGGACCAAGGCCGGAGAAATGGGCTTGTTGTCGGCAGATATTCCCGAGGAGTACGGCGGTGCCGGCGGCGATTTCACGCACATGGCCGTGTTGTTTGAAGAATTGGCCTACAGCGGCGACCGTTCGTTCGGTGTGCATGTGCATGCAATTGCAGCCCAGTACATTTTGAATCATGGCACTGAGGAACAGAAACAATACTTCCTGCCCAAGATGGCAAGCGGCGAAATGATTGGCGCGATTGCGATGAGCGAACCAGGTGCCGGTTCAGATTTGCAGGGCATTCGCACTAGCGCGGTGAAAGAGGGCAATCACTATGTAGTGAATGGTTCCAAAATTTTCATTTCCAATGGTTATCTGGCCGACGTGATTATTCTGGTTACCAAAACCGACCCAAGCGCAGGCGCCAAAGGCACCACGTTGATGTTGCTGGAGACCAAGAAAGCTGAAGGTTTCAAAGTAGGTCGAATTCTTGAAAAACTCGGCCAGAAAGGGCAAGACACCTGCGAGTTGTTCTTTGACAATGTGCGCATTCCAGCCCAAAACGTATTGGGTGCTGAGGGAATGGGCTTCATGCAGCTAATGGTTGAGTTGCCCTACGAGCGTTTGATGCTGGGTGTGGGCGCCATGGCTGCGATTGAAATGGCCATTGAAATTACCCTGGAATACACCAAAGAGCGTAAGGCCTTTGGTAAATCCATTTTCGAGTTCCAGAATACCCGCTTCAAAATGGCTGAACTGAAATCTCAGGCGGTTGTAGCTCGGGCTTTTATTGACAACTCGATTGAAAAGCTGGTGGCGGGCAAGCTGGACGCGGCAACTGCATCGATTGCCAAATTGCATTTGAGCGAGCTGGAATGCAAGGTTATTGATGAATGTCTTCAGTTCTTCGGTGGCTATGGTTACATGATGGAGTACCCGATTGCGCAAATGTACGCGGATGCCCGCGTTCAGCGCATCTATGGTGGTTCTAGTGAAATCATGAAAGAGATTATTGCCCGATCGCTGTAAGCTTGGGACGTGCATACCAAACCCGCCAGCCGGCGGGTTTTTTTTATGGCCTTCACTCCCCCACAAGTAAGGGGGGATCCCCCTTTTTCAGACACTAATTTTCGCGATTTCCTGCCGACAATCCTTCCATGGCATTGAGCCAACCCGATTGGGTGGTTCGATTCTCTCTTGGCCAGATCACACGGTATCTATTCGGTTCCCGGATCACGCAGTTGACCAACGGTTGCCTTCCTGACGCGCAAACGACCCTTTGTTTCGGGCGATTTGCAGCGCAAACGCCATTGCAAAGAACACTTCTATTTGTGGGAACTCAAATGAAATTGACGCTCAAAAAATTACTCCTGACCGCCTTCGTGGTCACTTCCATTCTTACGGCCGCAGTTGGCGGACTTGGTTTGTACAACATGAACCAGATCAATGACGCGTCACGCGCAATTTACGATCGCGAGTTGATGGGACTTTCTTATATCAAGGACGCAGGTATTCATCGCGCGGCGGCAGCGCGTGACTGGCGAACCATTCTGATCGCCAAGGACGAAGAAGCGCGCAAAAAGGCCCGTGCAGGTCTGGAAGGACGCTTTACCAAGCTGGAGGAAGTGATTGAAAAAGCGGATCCGCTTTTTGTTTCGCCTGAGGGACGTGAACTGATTAAACAGGTTCGCGAAAAGCACAAAAACTGGTTGAGCGCTACACGCGCATTGGCCGATGCCGCCGAGAAAGAGCCCTACTTGGTTTTGCCAGCTGAGTTTATGGCCACCTGGAAAGTTCAAGGTCAACATGCCAAGGAAACAGATGAGCTCTTTGACCAATTGACCGCCAACAAGGAAGAAAACGCCTTGAAGACCGTTGGATTCATTGAAAGCCTGTATGAATCATCCAAATGGACATTGACTGTGTTCGTGCTGTTTGCATTTGCAGCAGGAATTTCGCTGGGCTTCCTGATCACTCGCAATGTGATGCGACAGATTGGCGGAGAACCCTCCTATGCAGGTGATTTGGTCAAGCGAATTGCCGAGGGCGACATGACTGTCGATATTCAACTGGCCAAAGGTGACACCACCAGTTTGTTGTACGACATGAAAAAAATGACTGAGCGTTTGGCTGGTGTGGTTACCGAAGTCCGTGCAAGCTGCGACAGCCTGGCCACGGCCAGCGAGCAGGTCAGTGCAACCTCTGGAAACCTGTCCAATGCAACAAGTGAGCAGGCGGCCAGTGTGGAAGAAACTACAGCATCAATTGAACAGATCAGTTCATCGATTACCCAGAACTCCGACAACTCACGTGTCACATCCGACATTTCTACCAAGGCTGCTCGCGATGCAGAAGAGGGTGGCAAAGCCGTAGCAAGCACCGTGGAAGCCATGCGCAGCATCGCCGACAAGGTCATGATTATCGATGACATCGCTTATCAAACTAACTTGTTGGCCTTGAACGCCGCCATTGAAGCCGCCCGTGCAGGTGAGCACGGCAAGGGCTTTGCCGTAGTCGCCACTGAGGTACGCAAACTGGCTGAACGCAGTCAGGAAGCAGCGCAGGAAATTGGCAAGTTGGCCGAGTCGAGTGTGAATGTGGCCGAGAAGGCCGGCACCTTGTTGAATAAAATTGTACCGGACATCAAGCGTACCAGCGATTTGGTTCAGGAAATTACCGCGGCCAGCGACGAGCAAAAATCAGCGGGCCAGCAGATTAGCCTGTCAATGACCCAGCTGAGCCAGATTACTCAGCAGAACGCCAGTGCGAGCGAAGAATTGGCGGCCACGGCAGAGGAAATGAATGACCATGCAGCCCAATTGCAAAACCTGGTTGCATTTTTCAAAACCAGCAGTCAGCAAATGAACCGAATGAGCAAACCGGGCCATGGCAAAACGAGGCACGGTGGATCTTCGGTGCGGCCGAACACCAGCAACGCCGTAGCAAAAACCGATGACGAATTTGGTGAATTCTAATCCACGTTCACACATTGGAGTCGGTTATGAAATTCATGAAAAATTGGTTTGCAAACCTGGGTCAATCGAGTGATGCACAGCGCACAGAGGAAAAGCTCGCCGCCGTTGTTGAGGCGCATTCCAAAGCAGAGGTCTTGATTGAATCGAGTCACCTGAACCTGAAGGATCTGGCCGAGCGTTGGGCACCCACTTTGTGTTCGCAGTTGAATACAGCGAATGGGCAAATGGAACAGGGTGTGGTGAAACTGACTTCCGCTTTTTCATCCATTCACGAGCACCTGAACGAAACCATGAGCCTGGCTACAGAGGCCGCTGGCATTATTGGTCAGGCGGGTGGGGTAGATCAAAGCTTGATTAATCAGTCCCAGTCGAGCCTGGAGGTCATGCAGCAAAAGATTCGCCAGGCCTTCTTCGAAAAATCGCAGTTGATGGAAGAGGTAAAAGGGTTTATCGCCTCGACCGAGGAGCTTAGCAAAATGGCTTCTGCGGTGGAGGACTTGGCCGCAAAAACCAATTTGCTGGCCCTGAATGCCGCCATTGAAGCTGCGCGCGCCGGTGAAGAGGGGCGAGGCTTTTCAGTGGTGGCCGATGAGGTGAGAAAGCTTTCAAATCAGTCGGCGCAAACCGGGCAACAAATTCGCACCCGCATTCAGCAAATCGCAATTGCCGCGAGAAAAGCCAGTGAAGGTGCCATTCGCATGGAGACCTCGGATCAGGCCTTGCTTTCTGATTCAGACCACACCTTCAAACAGGTGATTCAGCAATTCGAGGCGGTAACTCGCCCCTTGCAAAGTGCAAGCGAAGGCATTGTCAAAAACACTGGCTATGTCAGCAACGAACTTAGTGCAGCCATTGTTCATTTTCAGTTTCAAGACCGCGTCAGTCAGATTATTGGCCATGTGGATCACAGCCTGAAACAGTTTGGCGAGCAATGCACAACCGGGCTTGAGGCAATCTCGGTTGGCGATTTGATGCACACGCTTGAAAGTGGCTACACCATGGCCGAAGAGCGCCAGAACCACGGCAGCGGCGCTGCGAGCAACAAACCCACACAGTCCGGAAAAACAGGCAGCGATGAGCTGACCTTTTTCTGAATCAGGAGAATTGAACATGAGTAAAACAGTATTGGTAGTTGATGATTCCACCTCCTTGCGACAAGTGGTGGGCATGACCTTGAAGTCTCAGGGATTTGAAGTAATTGAAGGTTGTGATGGCAAAGATGCCTTGACCAAGCTGGACGGGCGCAAAGTGCATTTGATTGTGAGCGACTTGAACATGCCAAACATGGATGGTTTGAGTTTTGTGCGGGAAGTGAAAAAGCTGCCCGACTACAAGTTCGTGCCCATCATCATGCTGACCACTGAAACCGACGATACGCTGAAAGCGCAAGGGCAGGCCGCAGGTTTGAAAGCATGGATGGTGAAACCATTCAAACCCGAGCAAATGCTGGCCGCTGTCAACAAGCTGGTGGCTTAACAGCCGCGCCACAGGAGGGCGAACCATGGAACAAACTATCACCGGGCAAGCACAGGTGTTGCACTTCAACACTTTGACGATTGCACAGGCCAGCAACAACCTGAACCAAATTTCTGTTGCACTTGAAGTGACTGACACTTTGTTGCTGGATCTTTCTGCCTGCGAAGACGTGGACACAGCGGGTCTTCAACTGCTTGCAGCAATTCGACTCGATCCGATGTTTCAAAACAGGGTGAACTGGACAGGTTGTACGGCTGAGTTTCTGGCCAAGGCCGAGCGTCTCGGTTTGAGTGATTTGTTGGCACCTGGCAAGCGAGGTTCTGATGAGCACTGAGATTGATCTGGATTCCATCAAGAGTGTATTTTTCACGGAGGCTTACCAGTTGTTGGCCGATGTTGAAAACCTGATTCTTCAGTTGGAAAAAAGCCCTGAAGACCTGGAGTTGCTCAATGCTGCATTTCGTGCAATACACACTATCAAAGGCAGTGCAGGTGTATTCGGTTTCGCAAACATCACTCACTTTGTTCACGATCTTGAAACCGTGCTGGACCGCGTACGCAATCAGGAGCTTCAATTTGATTCCGCACTGGGTAATTTGGTGCTGGCCTGTTGTGATCAGGTTCATACCTTGGTTGAAAGTTTGGAAAGTGGTGTGAATGCAATCGATCTGGATGAGGCAAGCGTCGCTGAGCAAACAAAGCTGACTGCGCAATTGAAGGCATATTTGCTGCATGAGCAGGAAAGCCTGGAGTCAGAAAGTTCAGGCGAGTGGCTAATTCAGGTTGAGCTTGGCCTGGATACATTCCGCGATGGTTTTGATCCCTATTCGATTTTTAGCTACCTTTCAAAATCAGGGCAGTTCAAGTCCATGGAACCTCAGTTCCAGCGTATTCCTAAACTCGGTGAGTTTGATCCGGAATCATGTTTTCTGGGTTTCAAGGCACTCTATGAAACTGCGCAATCGCAAGCCGAGATTCTAGACGCTTTTGAGTTTTTGCCAGAAGAGTGCAAGGTGGCGGTGACTTCTGCTGCCTTGGCTCATCCCGTGACTGAAGTGAAAGGTAGCGCATCATCGAGCTCACCGGGCAGTGTTGTTAAAGAGCCAGCACGCAAGGCGAAAACTGCAACCTCGACCATTCGGGTGCAGTCAGACAAACTGGATGCACTCATTAATCTGGTGGGTGAATTGGTGATCGCCAACGCCGGAACAGTTGAGCAAGCCAGAAAATCACAAAACTTTGCCTTGCTGGAAGCCACCTGCGCTGTTGGCGCCCTGATCGAAGAAATTCGCGATGGTGCCTTGGGTTTGCGCATGGTTGAAATTGGCGAGTGTTTTCAACGATTCCAGCGTGTGGTGCGTGATACCGCGCAAGCCTTGGGTAAAGAGGTTGACCTGATTATTCAGGGTGAGGAAACCGAGCTGGATAAATCAGTGGTTGAAAAAATTAGCGACCCATTGATGCACCTGGTTCGAAACGCCATGGACCATGGGCTTGAAACGCCTGATGAACGTTTGAAAGCGGGCAAAAAAGACAAAGCCAGGCTGACCCTGAATGCCTACCATGATGGTGGTCATATCGTGATTGAAGTTGGTGACAATGGCCGGGGTCTGGTACACGAAAAAATTCGCGCCAAGGCAATCGAGAAAGGCATTGTGTCGGCCACGCAGACGCTGAGTGAATCGGACATCAATATGTTGATTTTCGCCCCGGGCTTTTCAACTGCTGCAGCGGTCACCGACATTTCTGGCCGTGGTGTTGGCATGGATGTGGTCAAGCGGAATATTGAGGCTCTTCGCGGCACGGTGAATGTACGCTCCAAAGAGGGGGCAGGTACTACTTTTGAAATTCGTCTTCCGTTGACACTCGCAATTATTGATGGTTTTCAAATTGCGGTTGGCAATAGTGTTTACGTTATTCCTTTGGCCTATGTACGCGAATGCGTGGAACTGACTGGCTCAGGCAGCAACAGCGATGCTGTGGATTTGAGTTACGACCTTCGTGGGGAATACTTGCCCTGCATTCGCTTGCGAAAGGTATTTGGCGAAACAAGCGACAAGCCCAAGCGCGAAAACATCATTGTAGTAAGCCATGGCGGCATGAAAGTGGGCATTGTGGCTGACCGTTTGTTGGGTGAATCACAAACTGTAATCAAGCCCTTGGGCGGTTTGTTCGAAGGCAACCCCGCTGTGAGCGGTGGCACCATCATGGGCAACGGCGAGGTGGCATTGATTGTGGACATTCCAAAGCTGGTGGGTGAGGTGGGGCAGTCCATCACGCGCGGCTTTATGGCCAAACACTGAATTTAAAGGATGAGCAATGAACGCAGAAATCAATCAGTACCTAACTTTTCAGGTGAACCAACAGAAACTGGGCGTGGAAATTTTGCGCGTCAAGGAAATTATTGAACACGGCACTATCACCTTGGTACCCATGATGCAGGCATGCATCAGCGGTGTGATCAATTTGCGTGGTGCTGTGGTCCCGGTGATCGATTTGTCCTCGAGATTCGGGCAAGGGAAAACCTCGGTCAATCGCCGCACCTGTATAGTGATTCTCGAATCAAACGTGCAAGACGAATCACAAGTGATCGGTTTTATGGTGGATGCAGTCAACGCCGTGGTTGATGTGTCGAGCGACTCCGTGAATCCTCCACCGCAGTTCGGTGCAGGTGTGAATACCGATTTTCTGAAAGGTGTTGGTCGAGTGGGTGAAGAGTTTGTGCTACTTTTGAATGTGGAACGCCTGATGGACTTTAATATTGATCAGGATGCGTTAACGCAGGCCTCTGCTGGCATGGAAGAAGTGACCGCCGGTGCCTGAACCTAATTCGGAAACCTGTGGATGAAACGAGTTGCAACTTGTGCTTTGTTGATGCTTGCCAATATTCAATTGGCGCAAGCTGGTCGCCCCATTGAAACTGACGATGCGTCGGTAACCGCCCTTCGAACCTGCCAGCTTGATTTTTGGACAGAAACATCGTTGGAGGTTCGACAGGACAATTTCAATGGGGGCTGTAATTTTTTGGGCAATGGTGAGTTCAGCCTCGGGCTAGGCGCTGTGCACGGCAACAAGGAAGATCAAACCCTGAGTTCCCTCGGTTACAAACACATTTTTAAACACTTCACTCACAGCACTGCGGGTTATGGTCTGGCGGCCAGCAGAGAGTGGGGACGCCTGAAGTCCACCGATGAGTCTTCTCAAGAAACATTGCTGACCACAATTGCCTCTGTGCCTTTGAAGGGCGAGGATTTGCTGCTTCACTTGAATCTTGGCTACTTGCAATACAGTGACCAAATTCAAAGCGACAACAGCGTGTTCAAGGCAGCAGCACTGGATTACTCGTTTACTGAGCGAATCGGGTTTTCTGTCGAAACATTCTCAGGTGTTGAGGACAGCTTGAGCTGGCGCGTCGGCGCTCGCTACACCTTGATACCCGACTTTTTGCAAATCGACGCCAGTTATGGCAGTGACTACGGCACTTTCCAGGGTGCAAGAGCATTTACCGTGGGTTTTGGTATCACGCCCGGTTTTTGATATGTTCAAGTATTTTTGATCACCATCAAAATTGCGACCACAACGCACATTGCACCAAATGCTTTTTTCAGCTGGGCACTTGGCATTTTGTTTGAAATCAACCGGCCGCCCAACATGCCGCATAGCGCGGCGGCGGCAAAGGTAATGCCTATTTGGTAGTTGAATGCGCCGGCGCTTGCGCTGTTCAGTACACCGAATGTCGACACAATTGCGATTACTGCCAATGAAGTCACTGTGACCGATTGAACACTTAAATTGGTGAAGCGCTGCAGCGCAGGCACCAAGACAAAGCCGCCGCCTACGCCCAGTAGGCCTGACAAAAAGCCGGCCACTGCACCCGAGAAAACCAGTGCGCGCGCGCAGGGCCAAGTCCAGATGAAGCGCCCGGTTTCCGGGCTGCGAATACAGGGGCATTTGCTTCTTTCGGAATCAGGCGGTGCGTCAATTACATTCATTTCAGAATTGGCGGCACCCCGAAACGCATTAAATGCAACCCACAGCAGCACTACCGCGAAGGCCAGCCCCAATGCCTGTGTGTCGACTTGTTGGGCCACCCAAAAACCCGCAGGCGAGAGAAGCAGGCCCACAAAACCCATCAGGGCCGCTGCTTTGTAGCGAACCTCACCCGCACGTAAACCCAGCGCTGCACCCAGCGTGGCGGCAAGGCCCACGGCCAGCAGGCCAATCGGTGATACTTCTTGCACAGGCAGGCCCGTGGTAAAAACCAGCAAAGGCACGGCCAGTACACCACCGCCCGCGCCAGTCAGCGCCATAACCAATCCCACCAACAGCCCCAAGGCCAGGGTGCCGATCATAAAAATGCCTTTTTCAAGAATTCTCCCGAATTGTTCTGAAAGTAAATCATATTGCCTTATTGGGCTTATTCGCCGCATTGTGAGCCGCAAAAGCATAAAGGAAAAGTGATTCTGCTCGCTTGAAGATACCTTGATCGACCAGGGGCTTGATTATCAAAATCATGGGCAATTTGAATTTGCCTTATCCCAAATTTATTGATTATGCGGTGCCAGGCAATCGTCCATGTGGGGTTTGTCCCAGCCATTTGCCTGAAGAGCTTGAAAAATATTGTCAACAGATTACAGAAAGTAAACAGGGTTGATTCAATGATTGAGTTGTTCCGTGCCTGGTGTATTTGATGTGAATTACCTTGTATGCTCTTGCTTTGTACTCTGATTTTTCACATCGAATGTTATTGAACCACGAATCCAGTCAACTTGTTCTAATCGATTATCAAGAAAAACTGATGCCGGCCATTCACCAGGCCGATGATGTTTATAAAAATGCCTTGATATTGGCTACCTTGGCCAAAAAGCTGCGTGTACCAGTTTTTGGTACCGAGCACATGCCCGACAAAATTGGCCCTTTTGTACCCGCTCTGGGTGCCCTTTGCAAAGCCACCATGCGTAAAACCCACTTCAGCGCTTGCCCTGAGGGTTTGATTGATTTGTTGACCAGCAAAGCACCAGCTGGCAACGCACGCAGCTTGCCCAAACATTTGCAAAAGAACAACCAGGAATCAGAGCGACCCAGTATTGTGATTGCGGGGGTTGAGGCACATGTGTGTTTGCTTCAAACAGCGCTCGATTTACTGAACGAAGAAATGGAAGTGTGGGTAGTCACCGATGCTTGCGGCTCGAGAACCGATCGAAATCGTGATGCAGCCTTTGATCGTTTGGCTGGTAATGGCGCAGAATTGGTGACCACCGAAATGGTGGTATTTGAATGGTTGGAAAGTGCAGAAAACGAGCACTTTAAGTTTGCACTTGACCTTATTAAGTAATCAATTTAATTTCGCATTTGTGATTAATAATAATCTTAATTACAATTGGGCTTGTTAATAATTTTTTTAAAAAGTAAAAATGAAAAAACTAAACCTATCTGCTTTAAGTGCTTCTGAACTTCAACAATTGAAATCAGACATTGAAAAAGAATTGAATGACCGCAGTTCAAAATTGCAAGCCATTGAAGAAGTCAAGAAGCTGGCTGCTTCAAAAGGTTTGAAACTTGAGGAGTTGTTTGCCGAACTGGGTGGCGTAAAGCCCAAAGGCAAGCGTGAATTGGGCCCGGCGCCTGTGCGCTTCCGTCACCCCCAAGATTCTTCACTCACTTGGTCTGGCCGCGGCAAGCGCCCGAACTGGATGAAGGAAGCCATGGCGAAGGGTATGACTGAAGACCAAATGCGTGTCTGAAATAGTTTTGAATGATAAAAAAGCCGCTGGCGCTTACCAGCGGTTTTTTTTGATCACCTCACTGGCCCAAGCCGCGTACCAGGTCTTTTTTCAAGTCAGCCACATCCTCCAGGCCAATCGCCAGGCGAATCAACCCTTGCTTGATGCCGGCAGCCTCCCGTGCTTCAGCACTGAGGCGCCCATGTGTTGTCGTGCCGGGGTGGGTAATCGTGGTTCGGGTGTCGCCCAGGTTTGCGGTAATTGACATCAGCTGGCTGCTGTCAATCACATGCCAGGCTTTGGTGCGAGCGTCGTCTTCGTTGGCGGCTTTCACCTCAAACGACACAATTGCACCGCCAGTTTTCTGCTGCTTCATGGCCAGCGCATGCTGTGGGTGGCTTTCCAGGCCGGGGTAGTACACCTTGTTCACGGCAGGGTGTGCTTCCAGCCAGGCGGCAATGTCGAGAGCCGCCGCCGACTGCGCCAGCATGCGAATATTCAGTGTTTCAAGGCCTTTGAACAGCACCCAGGCGTTGAATGCAGACAGCGTGGGGCCTGCTGTGCGTAGCACGGGCAGAATTTTTTCCTTCAGCAACTCTTTCGGGCCGCAAATGGCACCCCCCAACACACGGCCCTGGCCATCCAGGTATTTGGTGGCGGAGTGAATGATGATTTCCGTGCCAAAGTCGACCGGCTTTTGCAGGGCGGGTGTGCAAAAGCAATTGTCCACCACGTTGTAAATGCCGTGTTTTTTGGCCAGGTCGCTTAACGCCCTCATGTCCAGAATTTCAGTCAGCGGGTTCGATGGCGTTTCGCTGTAAAACAGCTTGGTGTTCGGCTTGATGGCCTTTTCCCAGGCTTCCATGCTGGTGCCGTCTACGAATGTGGTTTCAATCCCGAAGCGGGAAAGGATATTCACAAACAACTGCACGGTTGCACCAAACAAAGCCTTGGAAGCAACAATATGATCACCCGCATTCAACAAGCCCATGCAGGCTGTGGTAATGGCGGCCATGCCGCTGGACGTGGCCAGGCAGTATTCCGTGTCTTCAAGCACCGCCAAGCGCTGTTCAAACATTTGCACGCTGGGGTTGGTGAAACGCGCGTACACATTGCCTTCTTCAGTACCCGCAAAGCGGGCTGCGGCTTGTGCTGCATTGTCGAATACAAAGCTGGACGTTAAAAACATCGCCTCGGAATGTTCGCCAAACTCAGTGCGGTGGGTGCCTGCCCGAATGGCCTGCGTGGCGGTGGCCCAGTCGGCCGGGTTTGCCTTGGGTTTGTTGTTGCTCATGATTGCAGTCCTTGCGCAATTCGAGTTTGTACAGTGTGCTTGCCCAACAAATTCATGACTTTGTCAATTGAAGGCGTTTGCGTAATACCAGTCAACATCAAGCGCAGCGGCATTGCAAGCTTAGGCATTTTCAGGCCATGGTTTTTAATCGTGGTTTTCACCAAACCGTTCAGTGCTTCCACATTCCAGTCCACGGTGTTTAAGCCTTCGTTGAATTCGACCAGTGCCGCGCGCACCCCTGCTTCTTCCAGCATGGGTTTCAATTCCTCGATATTTACATTGGGCACGTTGTAGAACAGTGCTGCTTCATCGCGCAATTGCACCAAGGTGGAAGCGCGCTCCAGCACCACATCCAGCACATCGACCAGTTTAGGGCCTTCAGCTGTATTCACACTGTCTTTCTCAAGGCGGGTTTGCAAATCCGACAGCAGCAGTTCTTTCGGGGCCTGTTTCATGTAGTGAGCATTCACCCACTTTAGCTTTTCCGGGTCAAATTGGGCGGCTGATTTTGACAGGTTGGTCGAATCAAACCACTCGACCAATTGCTCACGGCTGAACAGTTCATCGTCACCATGGCTCCAACCCAAACGGGCCAGATAATTGATCATGGCATCGGGCAAAAATCCTTCCTCGTGATACTGCACCACACTCACCGCACCGTGGCGTTTGGACAGTTTTTCACCATCTGGCCCCAAAATCATCGGAATGTGGCCGTACACCGGCTGCTCGCCGCCCAGCGCCTTCAAAATATTGATTTGGCGCGGGGTGTTGTTGATGTGGTCATCGCCGCGAATCACGTGGGTAATTTTCATTTCCCAGTCGTCAACTACCACGCAAAAGTTGTATGTGGGCGTGCCATCCTGACGGGCGATAATCAGGTCGTCCATTTCTTCGTTGTTGATTGAAATGGGGCCTTTCACCAAGTCGTCCCAGCTTACCGCGCCGGTCAAGGGGTTCTTGAAACGCACAACCGGTTTCACATCGGCTGGCGGGGCAGGCAACTCCTTGCCGGGCTCCGGGCGCCATGTGCCGTCATAACGAATGCGTTGTCCATTTTCCCGTTGCTTTTCACGCATTTGATTCAGTTCTTCTTGCGTACAGTAACAAAGGTAGGCATCGCCTTTTTCAAGCAGTTTGTCGATCATGGCCCGATATCGGTCCATGCGTTGCATTTGAAAAAACGGGCCTTTGTCGTAATCCAGATTCAACCAGGCCATGCCATCCATAATGGCCTGAACGGCTTCGGGCGTGGATCGTTCAACATCGGTGTCTTCCACACGAAGAATGAACTGCCCCTTGTGATGGCGGGCAAAAGCCCAGCTGTACAAGGCGGTTCTGGCGCCACCCAAATGCAAATAGCCTGTTGGGCTAGGGGCAAAACGGGTGCGAACTGTTTGATTTTGGCGATCTGTTGACATGGATTAGTGACTTTTTTTCAAAGAACTCATATTATAAGTTCAAGTAAATTCTTAGGTTGCGGCAATAGGTTATGGCAATGCACAATTTCGACCGGCGTTCATTCATCAAAGCAGTAAGTACTTTGGCTGTTATTGGCTCGGTAGAACCCTTCTTGAACCGGGGTGTATTGGCTGCAGGATCCGATCTGGTCCCACCCCCTGATCTGTTCGATCCGGGCTTGGTTGACCTGACATTCTGGCTGCAACCGCGCACCCTTGAAATGGTACGCCCACAATCGGGCGAACGCTTGAACATTACCTACTGGAAAGACGGACATCTTAACCCAATCGCCTATGAGCAGATTTGTGGTTTGCTTCGAGATGTGCAAGCAAATCAAGTTTTCCGCATGGACACGCAAATTATCGACACGCTGTGGGCCGCGCAGGCTTTTGTGCGTCGCTACGGCTTTGTGGCGCCAGTTGAAATTACCTCCGGTTATCGCAGCCCCAAAACAAACGCCCGTCTAATCGAGAAAGGTCTGCCTGCAGCCCGCAATTCCCTGCACCTGAAAGGCCAAGCTGTTGATTTCCGTTTGCCCGGCCTGCATCCCAGGGTGCTGGGCGAATTGGTAGAGGGTTTCCGCGCCGGTGGCGTGGGCTTCTACTTCCGTGTGGGCGCAAAAGGTGGCTGGATTCACGCTGACACTGGTCCGGAGCGTGTTTGGCGTGGTTAAATAAAGCCATCTAAAAAAACAACAGTGCGAGGGTGGTTTTTTGGCAGTTTTCGGTCGCATTACAGGCAGTTTCGCAGTGGGGGTAGCCTTGTGCCTGTCGCTTGCTGCATGTGGCAAAGCGCCCAACAATCCGTATGTTGAAACTGCGCAAGACAAAAAGCTAAACACCCTTTACACCGCCTTCACGGCTCGTCCCAAGCACCTGGACCCCGCACAGTCTTACACGTCTGATGAAGCGGAATTCACTTACCAAATTTACGAGCCACTGTTTCAGTACCACTACCTGAAACGGCCGTATCAGCTTGAGCCATTGGCTGCAGCCGAAATGCCCATGCCAGTGTACCTGGACGAGACGGGCAATGTTTTGCCTGACGATGCGCCGCTGAATGCAGTTAAAACCAGTGTGTACACGATTAAGCTAAAACGCGGTATTCAATATCAACCGCATCCCGCCTTTGCGAAAGATGCCCAGGGCAATTTTCTGTATCACCAGTTGGGCGATGAAGCCCGCAAGTACAGCAGCCCCTTGCAGTTTGAGCAGCAGGGCACGCGCGAGTTAACTGCGCACGATTATGTGTACGAGATCAAGCGCCTTGCCAGTTCCCGAATCGTGTCTCCAATTCTGGGGCACATGGGCGATTACGTGGAAGGCTTGGGGGAGTTGTCAAAAACCCTGCAAGAACACGACAAAGCGCTGAAAGAGAAAATCCAGAAAGAAACCGGCAGTGCCTTTCCACCCGCCACCGCTGATTTGCCCTGGCTTGATTTGCGCCAATTCGATTTGCCTGGTGCCAAGGCGCTGGATGACCACACGCTTGAAATACGCGTGAACGGCAAATACCCCCAGTTTATTTACTGGCTGGCCATGCCGTTTTTCGCACCCATTGCGTGGGAAGCAGATGCTTTTTACTGTCAAAAAGGATTCATAGAAAACAACCTGGTGCTGGATTGGTGGCCCGTGGGCACTGGCGCTTACATGTTGACTGAAAATGACCCGAATTCCCGCATGGTATTGTCGCGTAACCCGAACCACCGCGGTGAGCCGTATCCCTCAGAAGGTGAGCCTGGCGACGAGGCCAAAGGCTTGTTGGCCGATGCCGGTAAAACGATGCCTTTTATTGATCGTGTGGTGTTCACGCGCGAGAAAGAGGGCATACCGTATTGGAACAAGTTTTTGCAAGGCTACTACGACACCTCGGGTGTCAGTGCCGATACATTCGATCAGGCAATTCGCGCCAGTGCCGACGGCGATGCCGCCTTGACGCCGGAAATGGCCGAGAAAGGCATTCGGCTGGAAACTTCATTGGCCACCAGCATGTTCTATTTGGGTTTCAATTGGCTAGACCCGGTGGTGGGGCCAGGCAATTCTGCCGAAGAAGCGCGCCGTGCCAAGTTGCTGCGCCAAGCGATTGCAATTGCCATGGACTGGGAGGAATTCTCGCAAATTTTCACCAATGGTCGAGCAGTGCCAGCCCACGGCCCGGTGCCGCCTGGCTTGTTTGGTTACGAGGAAGGTGAGGCCGGCTACAACACGCAGGTGTACAACTTGGTGGATGGCAAGCCGGTACGCAAGCCAGTTGAAGACGCCTTGGCCTTGTTGAAACAAGCAGGTTATGACAATGGAATTGACCCAAAAACAGGGCAACCCTTAACCCTGGCGCTCGATACAACAGGCGGAGGCCCCGGTGACAAAGCCCGCTTCGATTGGTACCGCAAGCAGTTCGCCAAGCTGAACATTCAACTGGATATTCGTGCCACCGACTGGAACCGTTTTCAGGAAAAAATCCGAAAGGGCAATGCGCAAATTTTCTTCCTGGGCTGGAATGCAGATTACCCCGATCCGGAAAACTTTTTGTTCCTGCTCTACGGCCCCAACAGCCGCGCCAAAACTGCGGGGGAAAATGCCTCGAACTATTCCAATGCGCAATATGACGCCATGTTCGAGCGCATGAAAACCATGCCCAACAATGAAGAGCGTGCCGCGATTATTTCGCAGATGACGGACCTTGTTCAAGACGATGTGCCCTGGTTGTTTGCCTTTGTGCCCCAGCAGTTTGGGCTGATCCACGAGTGGTATGGCAACGTAAAGCCCAACGACCTGGCCCGCAACAGCATCAAATACAAAACCATCGATACCGCCAAACGTGATCAGGCCAGAAAGGAATGGAACCAGCCCGAATGGTGGCCTATTCCGGTGTTGTTGCTTGCACTGGCCCTGTTCATTTGGCCCGCCTGGGCCGCCTGGAAGCGCCGTGAACAAGCCATGGGTATTCGCGAAGACTTGGCTTCGACTGTGGCAAACCGCACAGGGGGCAAGCGCTGATGGGTAACTATTTGCTGCGCCGTGTGCTGTATGGCCTGCTGGTATTGTTGGGCGTGAACCTGATCACCTTTGTGCTGTTTTTTCAAGTGAACAGTCCCGATGACATGGCCCGTTTGGCCCTCGGTGGCAAACGGGTTGCGCAAGAATCGGTTGATCAATGGAAGCGTGAAAAAGGATACGACTTGCCCTTGCTGATCAACAGTGAAGCGCAAGGCACAGGCACGCTGACCGAGACCATTTTCTTCCAGAAGTCGGTGCCCATGTTTGTGGGTGAGTTTGGCAGTTCCGACGATGGCCGTAATATTGCCAATGAAATTGTGAAACGTGCGGGGCCCAGCCTCGCTTTGGCAGTTCCCGTGTTTGTATTGGGTTTGTTCCTGAATATTGTGCTGTCACTGTTGCTGACCTTTTTCCGGGGCACTTATCTGGATTTGACCGGTGTGGTGCTGTGCGTGTTGGCCATGTCGATTTCCGGTTTGTTTTACATCATTGGCGGGCAGTACCTGTTTTCCAAAACATTGGCGCTTGTTCCAATCTCAGGCTATGACTCGGGCGGGGATGCATGGCGCTTTTTGATATTGCCGGTCATCATTGGCGTGGTCAGTGGTTTGGGTGGCGGTACGCGCTGGTACCGCACCATTTTCCTTGAAGAGATCAACAAAGACTATGTTCGCACAGCGCGTGCCAAGGGTTTGTCTGAATTACAGGTGCTTGGGCGCCATGTGCTGCGCAATGGTCTTATTCCAATTCTGACCGGTTCAGTCACAGTCATTCCCCTGTTGTTCATGGGTTCGCTGATTTCTGAATCCTTCTTTGGTATCCCAGGCTTGGGCAGCTACACCATCGAGGCCATTCAGTCGCAAGATTTTGCAATTGTGCGGGCGATGGTGTTTATTGGTTCAGTGCTTTATTTGGTGGGTTTGATTTTGACTGACATTGCTTACACCATCGCGGACCCTCGGGTTCGATTGGCATAAGGGGAGCAGGTCGATGATGCCCACTCTACTACTCACTGATGCGCTCATCTGGCTGCTGGTATTTGGCGTGCTGGCTTATGCTCGCAGCGTTGTCAAAAACCCGCTTTCTCGCGCGTCATGGGGTTTGGTGTTTCAATCGAAAATTGCCAGTGCCAGTTTGGTGGTGCTGTTGTTGGCGGTGGTCATCACCCTGCTGGACAGTGTTCATCTTCGCCTGAATGCCGAGCAGCAAAGCCGTTACGCCAGCCCCATTATTTCTGTGCTCGACGTGGCCTTGGGTCCCCTGGCCTATCAGCGCGAGAAATCGTATTCAGCACCACTGGCCACCCGTTCCTTGAGCAAAGAAACCATGGAGGTAGACGGCAAACCCGTGCGTGATTACGCCCGTTTGCAGTTTGGCGGTGCGCATTTAATTGATGAAAGCATGAAGGGGCAGGACCTGCTCAAGCGTGCTTATCAAGGCGCCTTGGGTGGTGCAGTGCTGTGGGCGTTTTTCCTGGCAGCCTTGTGGATCATTCGCAGGGCCATGGCACAGGCGGATCATCAAAACAGCATTACCGTGTTCACGGGCAGTGGTGCTTACCAGGCAGTGGTGTGGACCTTGTTTGCACTTTGCGTTGTGGGCGGCGTAGTGTGGAAGTGGGCTGAGGCCTACCATGTGCTGGGTACCGACAAAGTGGGCGTGGACGTGTTTTACATTGCCTTGAAAGGGCTGCGCACTGCCATGCTGATTGGTTTGCTGACCACCTTGCTGACTCTGCCTGTGGGCATTGCCATGGGCTTGGCTGCGGGTTATTTCCGTGGTTGGGTCGATGATGTTATCCAATACATCTACACCACGCTGAATTCAATTCCATCGGTGTTGTTGATTGCTGCCACGGTGTTGATGTTGCAGGTGGCACTGGATGCCAACCCGGATGCCTTCGCGTCATCGATTGAGAAAGCCGACCTGCGCCTGTTTTTCCTGTGTGCCATTTTGGGTTTGACCAGCTGGACCGGCCTTGCCAGATTGATTCGTGGCGAAGTGTTGAAAATGCGCGAGCAAGATTACATTCTGGCCGCACGTGCCAGTGGCGTGTCCAGCGCAAAAATTCTGTTCTCGCATTTGCTGCCCAATTTAATGCACCTTATTTTGATTGCCATGGTGATGGATTTTTCAGGCCTGGTGTTGGCCGAGGCAGTGCTCAGTTATGTCGGCGTGGGTGTAGACCCCAGCACATTCAGTTACGGCACCATGATCAATGCAGCACGACTTGAGCTAAGCCGGGAACCGATTGTGTGGTGGAGCCTGGTGGCTGCATTTGTATTCATGTTGCTGCTGGTGCTGTCAGCCAACCTGTTTGCCGACGCAGTGCGCGATGCGTTTGATCCGCGCGCGCGCCAGTTGAAACAATCTTTAGTGAGGGTGTAAGCGTATGAGTTTGCTCAACATCCATGGACTTACCACCCGCTTGGCCAGTGAGGCTGGTTGGGTGCATGCGCTCGATGATATTTCATTGGCCATTGAAAAGGGCCAAACTTTTGCCTTGGTGGGTGAATCGGGTTGTGGCAAGTCCATGACCGCGCTCAGCATTGCCCGCCTGCTGCCAGACAGTGGCGCAATTGTTGCCGGGCAGGTGAGGTTAAACGAGAGTAGTGCAGGTGCAAATTCAAACAGCACCGATGTGTTGCGCATCAGCGAAACGGCCATGCGCACCCTGCGTGGCAAACGCATTGCCATGATTTTTCAGGAACCGGGCACAAGCTTGAACCCGGTGATGACCGTGGGCGACCAGTTGACCGAAATCATTTGTTTGCACACTGGGGTCAACAAGGCACAAGCATTGAAAGAGGCCGAAGCGTGGCTGGGCCGCGTGGGCATTCCCGAGCCCAAAAAGCGATTGCAGCAGTATCCCTTTGAAATGTCGGGCGGCCAAAAACAGCGTGTCATGATCGCCATGGCCTTGAGTGTCAAGCCTGACCTGCTGATTGCCGATGAACCGACCACGGCACTGGATGTGTCCATTCAGGCGCAAGTACTTGATTTATTGAAAACCCTGCAGCGCGAGCAGGGCATGGCCATGCTGCTGATTACGCATGACCTGGCAATTGTGAAGCAAATGGCAGATACAGTGGGGCTGATGTACGCTGGCCAACTGGTTGAGAAAGCCAGCACCGCAGAGTTTTTTGCTGCACCACGCCACCCTTATGCGCATGCACTGGTGAAGTCCTTGCCCAGCCAAGCCCAGCGTGGGCAAGCTTTGTATGCGCTTGAAGGGCGTGTTCCATCGTTGGTGAATCCCAAACCTGGTTGCCGGTTTGCGGCCCGTTGCCTGCACGCGCAAGAAAATTGCAGCCAAAGCACACCACAATTGCTTGCAGCCACACAAACCCATACCGTGCGTTGTTTTTACCATGCCGATTTGTCGTTCACAAAGCCTGGCGCAGGTGGTGTGAACTCGGTGGGCGGCAGTTTTTCAGGCGCAACTTCAAAGGTGGTGTTGCAAACGGTGTCTTTGTCGGTGGCTTATCCCGAAAAAGGTGGTTTGCTGCGTAAGCATTTCAAGCCAGTGCTGAACAAGCTCGACATCACTTTGTTGCAAGGCCGCACTGTGGCTTTGGTGGGCGAATCGGGTTCTGGTAAAACCACAGCGGCCCGCGCCTTGCTGGGTTTGTTGGGCAGCAATGCGAAAGTGGATGGCGATGTGCTGATGGACAGCAGGCCCCTTCGCCAATGGGCAGAGCGCGGCCCTGAGGGCTGGCGTTCAAAAATTCAGTTTGTATTCCAAGACCCTTTTGCTTCGCTGAATCCTCGCCATCGAATTGCTGAAATTCTGGAAGAGCCATTGCTTAGTTTGCGCCCCGATCTGGATGCGACTGCTCGCAAGGCTCGTGTGCTGAAAGTGATTGACCAAGTCAGCATGCCCGAAGAAGCCCTTGCTCGTTTTCCGCATGAATTTTCGGGTGGTCAGCGCCAGCGCATTGCGATTGCCCGTGCATTGGTTTCAGAGCCCAGAATTTTGATTTGCGATGAACCCACTTCAGCGCTGGATGTGTCAGTTCAGGCTCAAATATTGAATTTGCTGAAACGCCTGCAAACTGAAACCGGTGTGGCCATGCTGTTTATTACCCACAACCTGGCGGTGGTTCAGTACCTGGCCGATGAAGTGGTGGTGCTAAGGCATGGCGATGTGGTGGAGCGCGGTTCGGCTGAACAGTTGTTTGCCAACCCCCAGCATGCTTATACCCGTCAGTTGATTGATGCGGCGCCGGTGCTTTAACCGCTTCAGGATTCCCAACTGCCCAGCTTTGGTGTGTTTGGAATACTCAAGTTCATGCCAGGTTTGATCAGCTTCTTCTTGCCCAGTCCGTTGAGCCTTTGTATGGCTTTCACGCTCACATCAAAGCGTTGGGCTATTTCTCCCAAGGTGTCGCCTTTTTTTACCGTGTAGTTGCGCTGGGGGTTTGATGGTTTGTACTGTTTCAGGCTGGCCTGAATTTTTGCGCTGTATTCAACAGGCACCAGCAGGGTATTGCTGTGGGCAGCATACAAAACTGGTTGATTCAAACCAGGGTTCAGTTTGCGAATCAACTCCAGTTCAACGCCCGCCAGGCGGGCAATCTCCCGAAGGTCAACATCGGCGCTGCGTTTGATTTCGGCGAAGTAAGGTTTGTTTGGAAACTTGGGCAAAGTCAGGCCAAAACGTTCCGGGCTTTGAATCAGGTTTTTTAGCGCTTGTAGTTTTGGTATGTAATGTTTCGTTTCAAGGGGCAACTCAAGGTTGTCCAGTGTGGGTTCAAGCCCTGCTTCCTGTGCTTTTTTAACGGCCCTGAGTACCGAACCTTCGCCCCAGTTGTAAGAAAGCAAAGCCAGGTGCCAATCGCCATGCATGTCATAGAGATACGTAAGGTAGTCCAGTGCAGCGCGGGTAGAGGCGACCAGGTCCCGTCGTTCATCAACCCATTTGTTTTGTTTCAGGTCAAATTGACGTCCCGTGCTGGGAATAAACTGCCACAAACCCTCAGCGGCTGAAGGTGAGCGTGCATGCGGGTTGAACTGGCTTTCGATAAATGGCAGCAAGGCCAGCTCAGACGGCATGCCACGTTTTGCACATTCCTGGGCGATGAAGTAAATGTAGGGTTCGGAACGCTGCAACATGTTGTTCACCATGCGCTTGTTTTTCAGCAAGGCGCGTTCGCGAACTTGCACTGCCTGCGTTTCCAGGTCAGGCACCGAAAAACCCTTTCGTATATCAGCCCACACATCACCAGCTTCTTCGGCAAAGTCCAGCGTAATCAAGTCGTAGGGCCCGGACATTTTCAGCTCGAGGCCCGGGTTGGGTGCCACCAGGCCGAACAGCTGTACTTCTTCGTTTTCCGCGTTTAGTGCAATGTCGGCCTGTTGCGCATTCGCCCAAGTGGGGCCGGGTCCAACGGCGATGCCCGCCAAAATGGCCACTTTGGCAAATTGCTTGATTCCATTTTTGAACGAGTCGGGTTTCAAAGGGCTTGGTTGCCGGGCAGGGCAAAGAGCGAAACGAAAATGCATCCTATGTTGAAGTTTTGTGTAGGTCAATCGAGAGTTGACCCATGCCCCAGCCCGAGTGATACCACTTGAATTATTTTAAACAGGTGTATTTGTAAAAAAATGTTAACTGGTTATTGCAATTAGAAATTGTCTTTTGCTGTGCGTATTTGTTTGAATTCAATGGGATTTGTAGCATTGATGAACAAATTGCTGAGCCGCTCAACACCGAGCGTTGTCGGAATAGTGCTTAAGCCTTGCTCCCGAATTCTTCGGACTTCAATTTCTCGTGCTTCAATATTTTTGGAGTCGGGTGAATAGGCCCTGGCGAATCGCAGATTCGATTCGGTGTACTCATGCGCGCAGAAAACACGGGTGTTTGCCGGAAATTGATTGAGTTTTTGAAGGGATTCAAACATTTGTTCAGCGCTGCCTTCAAACAGGCGCCCACAACCGCCCGAGAACAAGGTGTCACCTGGAAACATCCACACCTCTTCACTGTTCATGGTGTCTTTCAACTCAATCACATACGCCAGGTGGTCTACCGTGTGGCCCGGAACTTCAAAAACCCGGGCAGTCAGGCAGTGTACATCCACGGCGTTACCTTCGCGCACAGGCCGATTTACCTGTGCAACCCTTCCACTGGCCGGACCGTACACTGGCAAGTCTTTTGCGGCTTTGCTCAGGAGCGCATCAATTCCCCCTATGTGGTCGATGTGGTGATGGGTGACCAAAATACCGCTAAGATGGTAACCACGAGAATCCAGAAAATCTTGAACTGACCTGCTGCAACCCGGGTCTACCACCATGCAGGCCTTGCTGGGTTCATGAACAATCGCCCACAGGTAGTTGTCCTGAAAGGCCGGGATGCCATAGACCGACCAATTCGACACTTGAGAAGACTTGAATGATTCCATCTGAACCCCTGAACGACTTGAGTACACAACAAGCCCAAATGTTAGCACTCGATGCCTGGTTGAACACGCCAGCGGGCCGGTACTTCACAAGTCGTGAACAGGCGTGGATTGATTCTGTGGTACCCGACCTGTTTGGTTTCCGGGCCGTGCAATTGGGTACTCGGCTAGTGGATGGTCTGAAAGAAAGCCGCATTCCCCACAAGGCCTATGTGCAGCAGGGCTTGGTGGCCAGCAAACCCGATGGGGTGGAAATGATCACGCCCGATTGCTTTGCCGAGTTTGAAGAGCTGCCTTTCGAGAGCCAGTCGTTGGACATGATTGTGCTGCCCCATGTGCTTGAATTCTCTGAGGATCCGCACCAGCTGTTGCGGGAAGTAGAGCGCGTGTTGATGCCGGAAGGGCGGGTGGTCATTACCGGTTTCAACCCGATGTCGCTGTGGGGCCTTCGCCATGCGGCCCTGAAGCGCTGGGCACCCGTGTGGCCGGAAGGTTGTGAGCCGATCCATTTAAGCCGCCTGAAGGACTGGTTGAAACTGTTGTCCTGTGAACCCGAGTTTGGCCGGTTTGGTTGCTACCGTTTTCCGGCATTCACTGAAAGTGGTTTAAGCCGGATGGGTTTCATGGAGCATGCGGGTGATCGCTGGTGGCCAGTGTGTGGCGCAGTCTATTTTGTATGTGCAGTCAAAAGAGTGCGCGGTATGCGCTTGATTGGCCCGGCTTTTAAAGACAAAAAAGTATCAGCACGCCAACTAAAACCTGTTGCCAATAAGGCGCTGAATAAAACACCTACAATAGGCGACCGTGGATAAGGCCAACAGGATTGAATTGTGACTGAACAAAGAATTGCCAGCGTCGTGATGTATGCCGACGGGGCTTGCAAGGGCAACCCGGGGCCAGGCGGTTGGGGTGTGTACTTGCAATCGGGTGAGCATGCCAAGGAATTGTGCGGCGGAGAGTTGAACACCACCAACAACCGCATGGAATTGACCGCTGTTATTGAAGGGTTGAATGCTTTAAAGAAGCGTTGCAGCATCGACGTGTACACCGATTCGCAGTACGTGCGTAAAGGTGTACTGGAGTGGATGCCAAAGTGGAAAATGAACGGGTGGAAAACCTCGGACAAAAAGCCGGTGAAAAACGCCGACTTGTGGCAAATACTCGATGAGGCCAGTGTTCGTCATTTGGTACGCTGGCACTGGGTGAAGGGCCATTCTGGCAACCCTGGCAACGAGAAGGCCGATGCCTTGGCAAACCTTGGTGTAGAAAAGGCGATGAAACAATGAGATATGTAGTACTGGATACAGAAACAACCGGCCTGGAAGTTAGGCAGGGTCACCGCATTATCGAAATTGGGTGTATTGAAGTGAATGGTCGGCAGGTGACTGACCACCATTTTCACCAATACATCAACCCCGAGCGTGAGGTCGATGAGGGTGCATTCCAGGTGCACGGTATTTCCGATGAAATGCTGGCAGACAAGCCGAAATTCAAGCAAATCGCCAAAGACTTTCTTGATTTTGTGCAGGGCAGCACGCTGATCATTCACAACGCATCATTCGATATCGGTTTTCTGGATGGTGAACTTGAACGCCTGGGCTTGGGCAAGATGGCCGACTATGTGGACGGCGTAATCGATTCCCTGGGCATGGCGCGTGAAATGTTTCCCGGCAAACGCAATAACCTGGATGCGCTGTGTGACCGCCTTGGGGTGAATAACGCACACCGTCAGCTGCACGGGGCGCTGCTGGACTCGCAAATTCTGGCGGAAGTTTATTTGGCGATGACCCGCGGGCAAGACAGCCTGGTGATTGATCTGAATGCGCATCATGAGGACGATGGTGTAGAGCGAATCAAACTCAGCGCGCTGAGTTTGCCAGAACCTGAGCCCACCGATGAGGAGTTGGTGCTGCACCAGGCCTATTTGGCGGATATTGAAAAAGCGGCCAAAGGGCCAAGCGTGTGGAGCAAAATTAGCCAGGCGACTGAAGAACCCGCAGTTTAAGGAGGTTTGCCATGAAAAAGGCAATTGCATGGGGCGTGGGCATTGTGATTGGTGTGCCGGTAGTATTGGCAGCCGCCGCAGCCATTTTGGTGAACACAATTGACCAGCAGGCTTTGCTGAACAAAGCCAGCGCAGTGGTCAAGGAAAAGCAGCAACGCGATTTGGCGTTCACTGGTCCCGTGCAGCTCAAGTGGTTCCCTTCCATTGGCGCCGATTTGAACGGCGTCACTCTTTCTGAATTCCAAAGCACCGATCAATTTTTGAAGGCTGACAAAGTCAGTATTTCACTGGCTTTGTTGCCGCTGCTAAGTTCAGAGGTGGTGGTAGACGCGGTACAAGCCAGTGGTGTCACCGTGAATGTGGTGAAAAATGCCGATGGCAAGTTCAACTTCGATGATTTGAGCAATCCTGAAACAACCGATCAGGTTGAGCAAGAAATGGAAGATGCCCCGGCAGAGGGTGGACAGGCCGTGAATTTTTCAGTGGACTCGATTGCGCTTGAAAATCTGAATGTGACATATGCTGACAAGCAGACCGGGTTAGAGGCCTCGTTGAACAACTTCGCCATGCAAAGCGGTCGCATTGAGCAGGGGGTGCCCACAGACATTGCATTGAAGGGCAATGTGAAGGCCAACAAGCCGCAGGCGGATTTGAACATCGACCTGAACACCCGTCTTGAGTTTGGACTGGGTGAAAATCTGTATGCGAATTTTGAGAACCTGAAGTTTGCCGTGTTGGGCCAACTGGATCAGCAGCAAGCCGATGTGAATGTGCAGGCCAGTACCCTGAATGTGAACCCGAATACCTTGGAGGTTAAAGCGCAGTCGCTGGATGCCAAGGCCAAAGGCCAACTTCCCAACGTGGGGGCATTCGACGTTAGTCTAAGCTCGCCTTCACTGGAACTCAGCGACACTGTGGCGCGTGGTGAGGCATTTAACTTCAAGGCTGACTTGAAGCAGCCCACGCGCAGTATCAATGCCACTCTCGATTTAACCGGTTTGCAGGGCAACTTGAAGCAGGCGGTGTCTGCAGCCTTGAACACCACCGTGAACATGGTGGAAGGCGAACGCACTTTGAATTTGAAGCTGGCCAGCCCCATGAGCCTGAACATGAAAAGCCAGTTGATTGAGTTGGCAGCCTTGACGGGTCAACTGGATGTGAAAGACCCGGCATTACCAAAAAAACAGGCCAGCATGCCTTTGGCAGGCCGTTTGGCGGTGAACAACACAGAAAAAACTGCCGAGCTGGATTTGAACTCGAAATTTGAGTCCACCAGTTTTGATTTGAAAGCAGCCGTGAAGAATTTCGCCAAACCGGCGATTACGGCTGTATTGAATGCGGACAAGCTGGACATTGATGCGTTGTTGCCACCCAAGAAAAACGCTAATACCGAGACCGCAGCAAGCTCGGGTGAAAAATCCAAAGACACACCTGTTGATTTGAGCCCGCTGCGTAATCTGAATCTGGACATTACCGCCAACATAGGTGAATTGAAAGTGTCGAATATTCAGGCCCAGCAATTGAAAACAAAGGCTGTGGCGCGAGGGGGCAAACTGACCATTTCGCCGCTGGATGCAAAGCTTTACGGTGGTTCAACCACGGGTGTAATTACCGCGGATGCGAATACTCAAACGGTGACCGTGAACCAGAACATGACTGGTGTTCAAGTTCAACCTGTAATCAAGGCGCTGCTTGACAAAGACATGGTCGAGGGCAAGGGCAATGTGGGCATCAACATTCGCACCACGGGCAACACGGTAAACCAGATGAAAGCTGCCCTGGATGGAAAGGTTTCGGTGAGTCTTCAGGATGGTGCGATCAAAGGCATTAATCTGGCCGAGAAATTCAGAAATGCAAAATCCTTGCTGACGACCGGCAGCAACGCCACCCAAAAAACCGACACCACTCAGAAAACGGATTTCAGTTCATTGGCAGTCAGTTTTGACATTGCCAATGGCGTGGCTACCTCGAATGACTTGAATGTGATGGCCCCCTTGTTTCGAATTGGTGGCGCAGGGCAGGTGAATTTGATCAGCAATTCCCTTGACTACCTGGCCAAGGCCTCGGTGGTGGCCACCAGCACAGGGCAGGGCGGTAAAACGCTTGATTCTGGTTTGAACGGGGTAACGGTGCCCGTTCGCCTGTATGGCCCATTCACTGGCGTTCAGTGGGAACTTCAGTTCAAAGAACTGGCAAAAGAAGCGGCCAAAGCCAAATTGCAGCCAAAAATTGATGAGAAAAAAGAAGAGTTGAAAGGCAAGGCCGAGGAAAAGGTGAGGGACGCCCTGAAAGGTTTCCTGAATCGCTGAGTTTCAACAAGTGGCAACAATCCCAGGGGCCCCATGGGGGTAGGTGCTTTGTGAGGCAATAGTTTGCTACCATCAAGGCAAATTATTCTTACAACGGTGTCCCTGTGTCCGAACCCGCTGGCTTGCCGGTTATTGAGCTGAGTTATGCCATTGAGCTTTTGTCCAAAAAGCTCGAAATTCAGTCCACTGAAGCTGAGCAGTTAATTCGACTTGCAAAACTGGTTCGTTTACCCCGTGGCGACACTTTGTTTGAGCAAGGTCAGCCCAGTCATCATTTTTATCTCTTGTTGCAAGGTCAGTTGAAAGGGCAGCGTTTTCGCCCAGACGGCTTTCAAGACCTGGCCCTTTCTTTTTTCCCCGGCGAAATGATAGGCGAGCTTGGTTTTTTCGACCAAGCGCCACGTACAGTCAGCATTTCTGCCCGCCGAGACAGTGTTCTGCTTGAAATTGATCAAACCGCCCTGGAGCAGTTCGGTGAGTTCAGTCGCTCGGTGTATCACCACCTGATCCGAATGCTTGTTTCCCGTTTCAAGCGTGAACTCGGCTACAGCGGCCCCTTGAAGCAACACCAGTTCATTTTGTTTCAGTCTTTTGTACGCCCCGAGGGTTTTGGCATGCAGGCCGTTGAAGGATTTCAGTCTGCCATGGCACGGCATTGTGAGTTGCGACGCTGGAAACAGCTTGGTGACGTAACCCCGCCGAGTTCTGTCAGTGCCAAAGACTGGGTGGTTGAAATGATTGAGACAGAACCCCTGGAGGTTTTGGACGATCGCCTGATTGAAGAGCTTGATTGCATGGTGGTGATGCTGTGTGCAAGCACCTTGAATGATTCGCGCAGTTGCGACTTGTTGAAAGCCCAGTTGAAAAGCGCCGACGACGACTTGCCGGTGTGGTTTGTACTGGTGCACGAAGCGGCCTGGGTTGAGCAGTCGGTTGTACAGCGCATACGCGCCAATTTTGGCAGCGGGTTCAAGCTGTTGCATGTTCGGCGTGGCCACCATTCCGACAACGCACGCGCTGCGCGGCACATTCTGGGGCTCACCTTGGGCCTGGTGCTGGGCGGTGGCGGTGCCCGCGGATTCGCCCATGCCGGTTTCTTTCAGGCACTTGAGGAGGCTGGTGTGGTCGTGGACTCGGTTGGGGGAACCTCAATGGGCGCGTTGGTGGGTGCGCTTATCTCCTCGGGGCGCTCGGCCGCCGATGTGAACAAGGCCCTTGCCATCAGTTTCAAGAAAGGTTTGCCATTCAAACTGACCGACTACTGGATACCCAAACATGGCTTTGTGAAAAGCAAGGCAGTTGACGAGGTGTATCAAAAAGCATTTGGTGATTCGTTAATTGAAGACCAGCCGATTCCGTTTTTCGCCATCAGTTGCAATTTGACCACGGGCAACCAGTTTTTGTTTGAACAAGGCCCGTTGTGGAAGGCAGTGCGCGCCAGTACTTCCATCCCGGTATTTTTTGAGCCATTCATGGCGGGCAGGCACGTGATGGTGGATGGCGCACTGGTCAACAATGTGCCTGTCGATTGCATGCGCACTCGCGGCGCACGAAAAATTCTCACCGTGGATGTGGGCCTTGAGGAAGACATCACCGCGCACATGGTAGACGACAGCAGTGTGCAAATGCCCACCATGATGAAGTCGCTGATGCGTGTCATTGAATTGGGCGGTATTGAGAAATCACGACAGGCCAAAGTCATCAGTGACCTGTATGTTCAGCCTTCCATTGAAAAAATCGGATTGATGGAGTTTGAGCGCAGAGAAGAGATCGTTGCCTTGGGTTACGAGGCTGGGCGTAAAGCAATTCCGGATATACTGGCTTTGCTTCACAAAACTACATAACAACGCAGTCGTCATTCTTACGAGGCTTTGATGCAAAAACACTCTACGGTAGAGGTGTTGGGTTGCAGCGGCAGTATCGGTATTCCCGGACAAGGAACAACAAGCTTCCTGATCGACAGTGATATTTTGATCGATGCGGGCACAGGCCTGTGCGAGCTCGATTTTGCCCGTCTCGAGCAAATTGAGCATGTATTCATTACCCATTCCCACCTGGACCACATTTGTGGTTTGCCTTTTTTAATCGACACGGTGGGCGTGGGCCGCAGAAGTCCCCTGCGTGTGTATGCCACCCTCCCCACAATCAGGGCCTTGCAGCAACATATTTTCAATGAGGAAATATGGCCTGATTTCTCGAAAATTCCCACAGCAGAGAACCCGGTTCTGGAGTATGTTGAGATACAGCCTGAAGAAGAACTGGTGTTTGGTGAGCGCAGAATTTCCACCGTAGAGGTGGATCATACGGTCCCGGCCGTGGGTGTTTTTTTGACTACTCCCACCGGGGGGTGGTGCTTCTCCGGAGATACGCACCAAACAGACCGGTTATTCACCCTTATCAACTACGCAAAAAAGGTAGATTATTTCTTTATTGAGGCTGCTTTTCCTGACAAGGAGAAATGGCTTGCAGATTTGGCCAAGCATTTGTGCCCAAGTTTGTTGTTTGGTGAGCTTCAAAAATTAAACGCAGCATGTGAAATCTGGATTAGCCATCTGAAACCCAGAGAGCACGACGAGATTCAAAAAGAGTTACAGCAGTATCCGGGAAGCCAGCCGCTGCGCATTCTATCGGCCGGAATGATTTTTAACATTTAACGGTTACACCACAATTCTATGAAATTCAAACTTTCCGCAGTCGCCTGTGCAGTGGTGCTGTTGGTTAATTCGCATTTGCAGTTTGCACATGCGCAAACCCCGCCTGAGAGCACACCGGGTTCCCAGTCCAGCAACGACGAATACCAGGAGCCCAGTTTCACAGTGTCGGGTTTTGAGGTGTTGGGCCCCGAACTGGTGCCTCGTGATCAGGTTATGGCTGTGCTTGGTGGCTTTTCAGGCCGTGAAATCACCTTTTCCGATTTGCGAACGGCCACAGCCGCTGTTGAGCAATTGCACGCCGAGGCGGGTTATGAAGTGGTTCGTGTGCTGATTCCTGAACAGGAAATCAAGCCTGGCGAACGGCTTAAGTTACAAATTGTTGATGCACGGCTGGATGTGATTACTGTGGCGGGTAACGACTATTTCACCGCGGAGTCGATTCAGGAAAGCCTTGTGGTGTTGCAACCCGGTGCCTTGATCAACACCGTTGACATGGACAAAAACCTGCGCCTGATCAATGACAACCCCGCGAAAATTGTACGCGTACGCCTGGAGCCCAGCGACAAGCCGGGTTTGGTGGACGCGAAAGTGCAAGTGTCCGATCAAAAGCCCTTGGCTGCATATTTGACCCTGGACAACTCGGGTACCAATGCCACGGGTGACTTCCGCATGGGTCTTGCCCTGCAACACAACAATGCTTTTAACAGAGGCCACATGGCCTCGTTTCAATACGTGACCTCGCCGGGGAGGTGGTCGGATGTTGAAGTATTCGGCCTGAACTACAAAGTGCCGTTTTACAGCCTCAGTTCCATGCTTGAACTGGCTTACAGCGATTCGAATGTGAATGCAGGCAACTTGAGCGTGGGGGCCAGTTCTGTATCGGTGGCTGGTGCCGGTACCACTGCCGCAATTCGTTGGGTGAAGTTGCTGGACCGCTTGGCCGGGTTCGACGCACGGCTTACCTTTTCTCACGAAATCAAAGAATTTGTGAGTCAGGTTCAACTGAATGGTTTTGGTCCCAGCCTGGTGCCAGAACTGGAAAGCAGGCCGGTGGGGGTGTCTTATTCACTCTCCGAGGCACTTGATTCGCGGCAGCGTGCTTTTCAAATTGGGTACTTCAAAAATTACGTCACGGGTGGCAACAATTCAACCGCCCAGTACCGCATGACCAACCCGGCCGCCGAAGCCAATTTCGACGTGATTCGGGCCAATGCCAGTTGGTCGGAACAAGTGATGCCCGGCTGGCGCTTGACTGCACAGCTGGATGCGCAACACACCGATTACTCACTGATTCCCGGCGAGCAATTTGGCGCAGGGGGTGTTTATTCGGTGCGTGGCTTTGAGGAACGGGTGATTTCTGCAGACCGTGGGACCCGACAATCACTCGAGCTGATGGGTCCGAATGTCAGCAAAAGTTTCGGCAACTTGTTTGAGCGTTTGCAGTTTGTTGGTTTTGTGGATGCTGCGCAGTTGAAGTTCAACAACCCCGTGTTCGGTTCGCCAGTTGAGCCGCATTTGATGTCTTACGGTGTGGGTGCGCGTTTTGCTTTTTCTCCCAAACACCAGTTTCGGGTTGACCTGGCCAAGGTTGTGTCAGGTGTGCCTATTCAACCGCATGGTGACGTGATGTTGCACGTCACATTTGCCACTTCCCTGTAAGGAAAGACACCATGAAATCCAATCGTCTTTCAACCCGTAGCTCAGTTCGCAGTTCAGGCACCCAGTTTCAGCGAAAAGCGGTGGCTTTGGGTGTGGCCATGGCCATTGCCAGTTCAGCTTACGCCAACCCCACCGGAATGTCGGTGGTCGCAGGACAGGCCACCGCGCAAACCATTGGTAACTTGATGCAAATTACCAATACGCCAGGTGCCATTTTGAATTGGCAACAGTTCAATATTGATGTTGGGCAAACCACGCAGTTTATTCAACAAAATGCGGCCAGCCAGGTGTTTAACCGCGTTACTGGTGGCGATGTGTCCCAAATTCTTGGCACCCTGCAAAGCAACGGGCAAGTGTTTTTGATCAACCCGGCGGGTGTGTTTTTTGGTCAGGGCGCTGTGGTGGATACTGCGGGCTTTTTGGCCAGTACCCTGGCTGCGTCGGATACGGATTTGCTGAACGGGCACTTGCGTTTCAACGATTCAACTGGCACAGCAGGCAACATCGTCAACCAGGGCTCACTGACCACGCACTCGGGTGGCTCTATTGTTCTGTTGGCACCCAGTATTGAAAACAGCGGCATTATTCATGCAGACGGAGAGGTGCTTTTGGCTGCTGGCCACAGTGTGACGATTGTGGACATGAGGCACCCTACTATTGGCCTGACCGTTGCCGCCAAAGAGGGCGACGAGGCTGTGAACCTGGGTCAAATTATCAGCAAAAATGCATCCCTGTTTTCGCATTTGGTGAAAAACAGTGGTGTGGTTGAGGCCACAGGCGCACGGCTGGGCGAGGGCGGTGTTATTCGGTTTATTGCGCAAGGTGATGTATTGGCAGGCGGGCAGGTTCTTGCCGAAAGTGCCCAGGGCCAAGGTGGTGAAATTGATATCACCGGCGAACGCGTGGCGGTGCTGAGTGGTGCCCGCATTTCTGCGGATGGAGCCACAGGCGGCGGTACAGTGAATGTGGGCGGTGGCTGGAAAGGGGAGGATGAAACCCTTGCGAATTCGCAGCAAACCGTGGTGCAGGCCAATACCCAAATTTCTGCGAATGCCACAGCCAACGGCAACGGTGGTGAGGTGGTGGTGTGGGCCGACGGGCACACGGCCGTTGATTCTGAAGTGCAAGCCAAGGGTGGCGCACTGGGCAGCAATGGTGGTCGCGTAGAAACCTCGGGCAAACAAAGCCTGGCTGTGAATGTGGCTGCGAACACCTCGGCTGCCAAGGGTGAGGCTGGGCAGTGGTTGATCGACCCGGCTAACCTGACGATTGTGGATCAAATTCCACAAGGTGGTTTCAACCTTGAAAACAGCTCACAGAGCCCGTTCTTTTCTACGGACGATATTTCTTCAACCTTCTCGCCGACTGAGTCATTTCTCTTGAACAGTACCGTGGTGGATGGTTTGGAGAATAACGGTTTCGTACAAATTTACACCACTGGCACGCAACCAGGCGACGGTAATTTGACCATTGCGGCTCCTGTCCTGATTGACCAGAACAATTCTCAATCGACCGGTATCAATCCAGAACTATTTCTGGAGGCCAAAGGTGAAATCAATATTGACGCCGCTGTGGGCTTGATGCCCGGGCAGCAAGTATTTGATGGGTTCGATTTGTTCCTGAGTTATGACATTGCCAAACCGGTGTATGTCGATGCCCCGCTGTACCTGGGCAACAGCGGCAATTTGATTTTGTCGCCATACGATACTGGTACGGCTTTGCCCACCAACACAATGGGCCAGTTGCCACTCGACGGCGTGAATTTGCTGTCGGGAATGAATACTGGCTCAAGTGGCCCGTTGGCACTTAATCGAATCACTGTCACCGGTGCGGTGGCCACAGATCCCGTGACCCAGCAAAGCTACATTGTCAGTCCCGAAAAAACAGTGAAACTCAACGTGCTGGGTGCAAACCTTCAGGTGAATCAATTAAGCCTGTTTGGAAGTGAAACAACCCCTGTCACCGATATTCGCGTTGGCGTAGACAATTTTGAGTTGCCAGCACCCATTCAAGGGAATTTGCAGTACAACTTTCTGGACGCGAATAGCTTGACCGTAGAGGCAGGCAGTACTGTGTCAACCGTCACGCTATTTGATCCGGAGTTGTCATTTGATCTGAATCCCAATACCAATTTGAACCGATTGATCTCTAGCGGTACGGTCAATTTCAACGGTGGCTTCAACGACATTGTCGAGATTGATACCAACGCCGGTACTTTGAATTTTTCAAACAGCGCCGGCAGCAGCAGTTCTCCTTTTGGCTTCTACCAAATTGGCGATATTGATGCAGGCACGGGTAGCACCATTAACCTGGTGGGCTCCAGTTTGTACTATCAGAAAGCGATCCTCAACGGCACATTCAACATGATGTCCAACGAGTTTGGCTCGTCCTCTTTCCTGAGTGCGATTGATACTGATTTAAACGGAAGTTTCAACATTGGCGCTGGCTTTAACAACGCCAGTTTCCAGGCCCTTGGTATGGGTGCCACTTCCCGAATTACCCTGTCGACTGGCTCTTTTCTTGAACTGGGACGTGCGTTTAACTCCTCCTCTTCAGAGGTGAGTGTTACCCCGATGGTTCCAGCCAAGCAACCTGGTGCGTATATCTCAACAACGCAAGGGCAATTCGTTGCTCAACAGGGTGCGCGCATTGTCATGAACGGGGCGGCCACCGACGACATTATTCACTCCATGCCACCTTTGGAAACTGCCAGTTTTTCAAGCTCTCCCTCGGGTGGGGCAATTGTTGACATCACCGGGCTGGATGGGCGTCTGGAGGCACCGGTGACCATTGAAGTCAATGGTTTCCTGAACTCCATACAAACCAGCACAGAGAACTTTGACCTCAACTCTGAAGTCAGCATGTCAACCCCCATCAACACCATGGTGATTCAGTCTGCAAACATTCAAGTCAATGCCGGAGGCGACGGACGCTCTCTCAGAATTGGTGAGGTTCAGTTCTCACAATCGTTGAACACCGATTTTGAACCTGTTGTTGATCTGGACTTCAACGGCTCGCTCACCGTGAACAGTGGCCGTGTGCGCCTTGAGGGCAAGAACGTGTCCACCGTAGACGGTACCCTGAATGTAAATGGTGCAAATTCCACTCTGGTTTTGTCTGGCAATTTCACTTCTGCAGATTTGTACGATGTAAACCGCAGCAATGGTGGTCGCCTTGCAGCCGAGGGCGTTTGGGATAACAGTCTGGTGAACGCCGGCAACGCTGCAACTTCAGCGCCGCTGAGCAAAGGGAATATTTTGGTTGGCGATGATTTGGTGGTAACCGGTGGTTTACTGACCAGTGCGGGCACAGCCAATTCAATCAATATTGCGCCAGACAGTTTTCTGGAGCTGCGCAACACCGAGGTAAGCACAACGATCAACGTATCGCCAACCGGTGTGGTGTTGCTGGCCAGTCAGGATGGAAATGGTGCCCCTGTAACGCCTGCTGTGTTGAATGGTGCCACTATCAATATGGGCGGTGATGCTTTCCTGATTGTGGAAACTGATGCTGCGGGTGTGGCCAATTTGAATGGCACAGCAACAATCAGTTCAGGTGCACAAGGCAACCTGATTATCGCGGGCCGACGAGCTTATGACCCAATGGCTGCAGGCTCCATTCCAGATTCAATGACCTTGAATGTGGACAGTGGTATTCGTTTGAACGTGACCGGCAATACCCCCAGTTTGCCCCCGGCTTTGCAGTTGTTTTATGGTGCTTCAACGCCGCCATCGCGCCCCGTGTTCCTTGTGGGCCAACTTACACCTGAAGCGGTGGCTTTGGCCGAATATGAAGATTTTGATGGATTCTCTACGCCAATCACTACCGTGTTGAGCGGGTTTGCGAACCCTTCCTTCGTGATTGATGGCACCCCCGATTCATCGGCGGTCAATGGCTTGACCTGTTCGGTGTCTGATTTCTGTGTGAAGTTTGACGTAACCCAAAACCTGACCTACTCCGGCATGGTCATGACAACTTTGGGCGCACCCAACCCCACCTTGGCCAACAGTGGTGTAGCGTTTGCAGCGGGCGCCGATTTAAGTGCATTGCGGTTTGCATTTCAAACACCCGACGAGATCACATTCATGCAAGGTTTGAACCTGGTGACTGTAGCCGACTTGGTTGGCGGCAGACGCTTGGTGAATGCCCCGGGTTCCACAGTGCGATTTGGTAACAACATGGCCAATGAAACCATTTCGAACAATCTGGAAAACAACGGTGTATTGGAGTTGCAGGGCAATTACACACTCAGTGGCCTGCTAACCGGTACGGGTATGTTGAACAACAGTGGTGTGCTGAACCTTGGTAACGCCAGTGGAAGTGTTGTTCAAAATTCGATCGTTAACAGTGGCACGATCAATAACACCGGTACTTACACTTTCTCTAATATGGTTTCAGGTACTGGTTTGTTCTCAAACGCGGGCACTTTGAACTTGACTGGTTCTGGCTTATTTGGAAATAACTTTGTGAATGGCGGCACCGGCACACTGAACTTCTCTGGTGGATCGGAACAGGATATTTATTTTGGTGGTTCCTTTCAAAATGCCGCGAATGTATTTTTTAATGGCGGATTATTCACTTTCGATACTGGTTACAGTCAATCCGCCGGTAACCTCACCGTTCAGCCAGGTACACAGTTGGTGGGTAACATCAACATCAACGGCGGGGCCTTGCGTGGATTTGCAAACATCAACGGTAATTTGAATGCCCAAGGTGGTCGAATCGTTCCAGGTGCATCTCCCGGCTTGATGACAGTGAGTGGTGACTTGAACCTGGATGCCAGCAGCATTATCGACATTGAAATTGCCAGCAACGGTGGGGTTCAGGGTACTGATTTCGATTGCATCGTGGTACAGGGCAACGCCAACCTGGCGGGTCAATTGAATTTAATTGATATTTCAGGTGGTACGCTGGTTGCGGGTAGTCAGTACGCCTTCTTGGAGGCCAACACCATCAACGGCACTTTCGGAAGTATTTCCACTTCACCTGCCAGTTCTGCGTACACATTCTCTTCACCCGTGATTGCGAACACCACGAATGGTCAGCAGTTGCCCATTCAGCAAATGAGCACCTCGACCGTGGCTGTAAGTTCACCGCCTCCGGTCTCGCCCCAGCCCACCTCGCCAACAAGTCCAACTTCGTTGACGCAAAGCACAGGCACGGATAGCACCTCGGTTGGTCAAAACTTGAATCAGGCTTTCACGCCAACTTCCACCTCAACTGGCACTACTGAGCCAAGCTCGGGTACTACATCGACAAGTAGCACGCAACAAACCCAACAGGAAGAGGAGGCCGTCGAGGTGGCCAATCAAAGCACTGCGGGTACAACTATTTCACAGCAGTCCAATGACATTGAGTTGAAGACCACACAAAGTGATCCTCAGCGGGCTTCGGCGGTGTGCAAATGAGGATCAATAACATGCAGAAACTATTGGCCTTGGGTTTTCTCGCTTTGAGCTTTGTTGGCACCAACACGGCGTTGGCTCAAAACATTCAACCGAAAGACCTTGCTGCGCCGGCAGGGGCACAATCGGCCAGTCAGCCTGCCAAAGCAGTGGTGGGTACTATCAAAGTAGTGACTGGCTTGGTTAATTTGCAAACTGCGGAAGGCAAAAACAAATTTGCCAGCGCTGGTACCAAGTTGAATGTGGGCGATGTCATTAATACACAGGCAAAAAGCACCACGGTGCTGGAGTTTGTGGACACCACGCAGGTGGCATTGCGCCCAAACACGCGCTTTGTGGTTGAAAACTATGAATATCAACCGGAGCAACCCATAGCCGACAAAGCCGAATTCAAACTCGTTAAAGGGGGGTTGCGCACACTCACTGGGTTGATTGGCAAACGTGGCAGTGCAGACGCTTTTTCAATGAAAAGCGAAACAGCCACCATTGGTATTCGGGGAACCGACTTCACTGCCCGAATTTGCAAAGGCAATGAGTGTACTCGCCTGGCCAAGGGCGAGTCTGACAAAGCCACAGCCACAAATACCTCCACGGCTGATGTGGCGGGGCGTATTTCCCAACTGACTGGCGAATTGTTCGCTGTGTCGGTCGAAGGCAAGCGACGCGCTTTGCAAAAAGGATCAGCCGTATTTGCGGGGGAAACCATCGATGTGTCGGAAGGTGGGTTTGCCGTGGTCAGCATGGCTGACTCCACACGCCTCACTCTGCCAGGTGGCAGCTCCATGCAAGTGGCGGCTTATCGATACGCACCAGCTTCACCACAAACCTCAGTGGCCTCGTTCAAGTTGCTCAAAGGGGCTGTGCGTGCGGTAACCGGCGCCATTGCCAAAGCCGAACCCAACAACGTGAAGTTTTTTACTGAAACTGCGACGGTGGGTATTCGAGGCACGGCAATTGATATCTCATGTACATCAGTGTCGGGTGGCTTGGTTGTGTGCTCGGGTGGAGCCAACCTGACGGTTGAGCTTCGTGATGGGCAAATTATTGTCACTTCAGGCAATTTGAATTCAGTGATCAATGCAGGGCAATCGGCGGTTATTCCTGCGGGCAATGTGAATATTCAAGTCATCAATTCATTGGCCAACGTGCTGGGCAATGTGCCCAATGCGGGTCCACTGCCTGAAACCACGCCTGCAAACTTTGAAACCCTGTCGTCTACGCCTGTGCAGTCTTTGACGCAGGGCAGTGGTTCTTCAGATGAGGGTTCGCAATTGTTTGTTGCTGTGAACGACGGCACCATCGTCATTACCAACTCCAATCAGGCTCCGCTCGAGGTGAACCGAGGTGAGGGTGCCTTTGTACAAACATTGAGTAACCTGCCTCCGCAATTGCTGACTGCACCGCCCGATGTAATTGTTCAAGACATCACCCTGTCTGCCCCGCCATTCTCGGCACCGCAGTGTGCGCCTTGATGGTAGTTGATACATGAGCAAATTGATCAAGTCTTGGCGAAAAATTGCGGGCAAAGCATTTCGCATTGGTGTGGGTTTTTCGTTCACGGCAGTGGCTTTGCTGCATGTGTTGGGGTTCGCACCCAGCGAAGTGGTGAAGCGTCTTGATTACCTGGTTTATGACGTGCGGCTGCGGGCAGAGGCACAATTGCCTGAGCTTGATCCGCGCATTGTGATTGTCGATATTGATGAACAAAGCCTGAGCGAACTAGGGCGTTGGCCATGGTCTCGCGATGTGGTGGCCAAGCTGATTGTTGAGTTGACCGACAGGTTGGGTGCTGCTTCCGTTGGCTTCGACATTGTGTTTGCCGAACCTCAGCAAAGTGATGCGCTTCTGGCATTGGACACCATTATCGAAAACAAGCCTGCACTGGGTAGCCAGCTTCAGGAATTACGAACCGGAATTCAAGCGCAGTTCGATCGAGATGCACAGTTGGCCCAGGTTCTGGCCGACCGGCCAGTGGTGTTGGGGTACTACCTGAATCAGGATCCAACAGCCTTGTCTGGCGCGCTTCCGCCAGCATTGTTCAAAAAAAGCCAGTTGGGCGAGTTGACCCTCGACAGTACAAGCTGGCAGGGCTATGGCGGCAATATACCCGTGCTGCAGAAAAATGCAGAGGGCGGCTATTTCAATCCGATTGTGGATGAGGACGGCACTGTTCGCTCCATTCCGCTGCTTGCTCAATTCAATGATGCTTATTACCAAAGTTTTGCTTTGGGCACACTGCGGCGGGCCTTGGGTAACCCACAGGTGATACCTGTGTTTCCAGAAGGCGTACCGGATGATTATGGTGCAGTGGAGCTGATTGCACTGAGGTCTCCTGAAGTTGAATTGGACATTCCAGTTGAACGTGGCTTGTTAACCCGTGTTCATTTCCGGGCCAAGGGTGGTCCGAATGCTGGCGGCTATCGCTATGTGTCTGCTGCCGATGTACTTGCCGGCACATTGAAGCCCGAAGACATTGAAGGTCGAATTGTATTGATCGGTACTACAGCACCTGGCTTGCTCGATTTGCGAAGCACACCCGTGAACCCGGCCTACCCGGGGGTAGAAGTGCATGCCAATGTGATCAGCGGCATGCTCGACAGCATTTATAAACTTCGGCCCGAGTATTCGCAGGGTTTGTTGTTCATTACAGTGTTGGCAGTGGGTTTCGTGCTGAGTGTGATGATGCCTATTCTCAGTGCCACCTGGTCGCTGTTGGTTGCACTGGCGGTGTTGGTGGCCAGCGTGGCGGTCAATTCCTTGCTGTATTTTCAGGCAGGCCTGGTATTGCCGGTGGCGGTGGTGTTGTTGCTGGTGCTTGCCATATTCATGTTCGATGTGGCCTATGGGTATTTGGCAGAATCGCGCAGCAAGCGGCAAATGGTGGATTTGTTCGGGGAGTATGTAGCGCCAGAATTGGTGTCTGAAATGGCGGCGGACCCCACACGCTATTCCATGGAAGGTGAAAGCCGCGAACTTACAGTGCTGTTTTCGGATGTTCGAGGTTTCACAACGATTTCAGAATCGCTCAAGCCCAATGAATTGCGCGAGTACATCAATGAATACCTCACGGTGATGTCCGAGATTATTCGCTCCCACCGTGGCACGCTGGACAAATACATTGGTGATGCCATCATGGCCTTTTGGGGGGCACCCATTGCCGATGCTGAACATGCTGAATTGGCCACCAAAGCGGCCATTGCCATGCAGGAAGAAGCTGTACGTTTGAATGAGCGGCTCCTGGCGCGCAATTGGCCCACCCTGGCCATTGGTGTGGGTGTGAACACCGGGCAAATGCGCGTGGGCGACATGGGCTCAAAAATTCGCCGCGCTTACACCGTGATGGGCGATGCGGTGAACCTGGGTTCGCGACTGGAAGGCATTACCAAAACTTATGGTGTGGGCGTAATTGTAGGACCACAAACCAAGGCGGCTGTGCCCGGCATGGTGTTTCAAGAACTGGATGCGGTGAAGGTGAAGGGCAAGAACGAGCCTGTTTCAATTTATGCACCTTTGGGTGAGCACGCCACTTTGCCTGAAGCAAGCTTGAGTCAGTTGGAACAATGGGATGAGTTTTTGGCCGCGTTTCGTGCCCAGAAATGGCAGTTGGCGCGAGAACGGTTGACTGGATTGCAGGGCAGTGTGGTGACGAATTCTACTTTGCATGCTCTCTACGAAAACCGTATTGAGTACTTTGAGTTGAATTCCCCACCTGAAAACTGGGATGGTGTAACCCAGTTCGACACGAAGTAAAACGAACCGATTTAACCCAACTTGGTTGGCTTAGATCAGTTCGTTTTGCTGGTTCAAATACACCTCGGGTGAAATACGGAATGCCGCGCCCGTTGGGCAGGCGCGGACACAGGCTGGCCCACCTTCTTTGCCGTGGCACAAGTCACACTTGTAGGCTTTTTTGATAGAGTTGGCGTCGTACTTCACCGGGCGTTCACCCAGAGGGCCGCCCGCGCCGAACAGCAGCCAAGACAGCAAACCGGTTTTTCTGGGAGGTGGTTTCACCCTCAATTCAATCGCATTGTAAGGGCAGTTTTTGGCACAGTTTCCACAACCAATGCAGGTGTCTGCAATCATGACTTCGCCTTTTTCGTTGCGGCGAATGGCATCGGGCGGGCAGTCTTTCATGCAATGCGGCTGTTCGCAATGTCGACAGGAATGCGCCAGATGAATATTCTGAAAGGTGGGTCCAGCGTCGCGATCCAGGCGGGGTATTCCATCGTGCGTTTCTGCGCAGGCACGTTCACAATTGTCACAGTGCACGCACAGGTTCTCATCAATAACCAGGGCGTTGGTGGCATCGCCCAAACCTTGTTTCATCAAAAAGTGAATCAAATCGCTTTCGCGTTTCGCAGTGCTTTCCCGAAAAATGGCGTCGTGAACGCGTTTGCCAATTTTGGCCTGAAGAGCCTTTTTCCAATTGCTGTTTTTGCTCAACACATCGATGACCGCATCGGCTTGAATCAATAACACTTCAGTCAATACTGTGGCTGTGCATGTGGTCTGTCGATCTGTTCCATCCACCAGGTCTATTTCCCCAACATAGCTGCCTGCGGACACATAGGAAAGCACCGAGTCTTGGTCATCAATCAACTTGGACACTGCAACAGATCCGCGCCGAATCAAATGCAAACCGTCGGTTTTATCGCCTTCACTGAACAGTTTTTCACCCCGCACGTAGCGGGTCACACTGATGCCTGACGCAATCAGTTGTTCAATTTCCTGAGGCTCCAGCTGCGGCGCAAGGTGCGTGGACAGGGCTCGACGCACGAACGTTTCATCAAGGGTTCGGCGCACCGCATCCACCGAGGCGATCAGCTTCAGCATGGCCTTGCGGGGCGTTTCGATTAATACGCAGTTATTGCCTGCGTAAACTGTGGCGGTGCGGCGTCGCCCGGAGATCAAACCCATCTCGCCAAAATAATTGCCTTTGTCGAGATTAAGAATGAATGGCTTGCCATCTTTGTTCACCAATTCAATGCCAACACCACCCTGCACGATGGCAAAGAAAGTGCTGGTGTAGTCACCTTTGTGGAAAATGACTGAACCTTTCTTGGGTTGGTGAAGCGTTGATTCCAGCATGAATTCGCGCAGTTGAAGGCGGGTCATCTGGTTGAACAGTGGAACATTTTCCAGAATCATGTCCAGCACGGCTGAGACAGAGACATCACCCAGGGGTTTGAATTTCTCGGCAAGCAACGGCTCGTCAGCGGGTACCACCGGCAAGCCCATGATGGAATCCACCACCTCATGGCCTTGGTTCATCGCTTGCTTGATTAGAGGGTATCCACCCAGCGCACCGACAATGAACAGGCCGGGCACGTTGGATTCATAAGTTTCGCTAAGCGCAGGCACTGCGTTGGGATCGCTGTTGGGGAATGTCACCCCAAAGCTCTCTACCAGGCCACGGGGCGGTGTCGCCCCCAAACGGGCAATAATTCGGTGCACAGGCATGGCCTGCTCACCCTCGGGGCCTTTGTAGCGGTAGTTGAGTGTGGGCTCTCCCTCTTTGGCCTCGGGTATCTCCTCGACTGCACTTGTGCTGGTGTTGTAGAAAATACGCAAATCTTCATTCCTGTCTGCCGCAAGAATCTGGTTCAGATTGCCTTCTTTACAGCGGGCAAATTCATCTTTGCGGTTGATCAGCACCACCTTGTTGTTCTTCATCAAGGCCAGGGCGTTTTCAATGGCGGCATCACCCGCACCGATCACAATGATGGTTTCATTGTTGAACTCATCGGGGTCAGCCAGGGTGTATTGAACATTGGGAAGGTCGTCACCAGCAGTTCCAATTTTTCGGATATTGCCTTGTAGACCAATACCCAAAATCACTGTGCGGGCGGTGGTTGTGGTTCCGTCCTCGCAGGTCAGCTCGAACGGTCCGGCACCATTATTGAGTTTGCTGATCTTGCTGACGGTTTTCTTGTATTGAATATTGATTTTTTGATTAAGCAGCTGCGAATCCCAGGTGCCAAGAATACTTTCCCGCTTTCCGGCTTCAAATGACATGCCACTGCGAAGGGGCAAAAAGCCTGGCTCAGCCATGACATGCTTGCCCTTTTGGTACTTGTAAATTGTGTCCGATGCATGGTTTTCTGATTCGAACAACACGTACTTGCAACCCAGTTGCTGCGCACGCGCCGCCGCAGACAAACCAGCCGGGCCTGAACCTACAATGGCGATATCCAGTTCAGCGGGTACATCGGCAAACATGGGTTTGAGATTGTCTTGCATGGTTTACGCTCCCACTGCGGCTTTCAGGGCCAGCAGTTCGGATTGAAATGCTTCGCGGTCGTAGGCCTCATCATTGCTGAGTAATTTCAGCAAACGATCCATTTTTGAATTCACGGTTTGCGCAATGCGCGAATTGCCTTTGCGGGCCAGGCCATTGGCCACGCTGCTGATCGACATGTAGGCTTGTTCCGCACCGGCGAAATCGGCGTATTGGTTATTGGCTGCCATATTCACCAGGTCTTTCAGGATTTTCTCCAACACTTGTTCATTGAATGGAACCGTGGCCACTACTTTTCGCACGGTGTTCAGTTGCGCATGAAGTACGTTTGCGGCGCGTTCAACTTCAGCGAAGTTGGCGGCCGGTGAGGTGCTTGCAATGTGCAACTGGTTCACCAGTTTGGCAATGTCGCTGCTGTGTTGCGGTGCGGCTGCGCGAACAATGGCCTGAACCATGATGAGGCTGGAGTTGTTGATGCGTGCTTGCCCTGGGCTGCGCGCCAGGTCTTTGGACCAGTCTTTCTTGCTCATGGGTGAGTGGCAGGCGTGGCAGTCGAACATCATAAGTTCGGGCATGATGCCTTGGCGATTTCTCTTGGTGTCTGCGATCAATTCCAGCAAATTGGCGCTGCTTGCAAATTGCCCCATCGCCCAAATTTTACCGGCATCGTAAGCGCCTTTGCGCTTGACCCAATCCTCATCGATTCTGTAATGCGGTGGTTCAAGGGCCATGAAAGTTTCCACTTCAATCGAAATACGCGGATGCCCCGCACCCATGATTTGATGGGTAATCGGGCGGCTTGAATCGCCCACATGGCAACTGGTGCACAGTTTGGCGGCAGCGTAGGGGTCGCTGGTGGGGTATAGGCCATTTTCAATATTCTTTGCATGGCTTGCCTTGGGTTCTACGTGGGTTTTAATCCACTTTTCGGCAGGGCCGTGACAGGCTTCGCAGTTCACGCCATCGCTTTTGTCAAAGCGCGGCCCCTGTTTACTGGCCGGCACATTGTGGCTGTGGCAATCCAGGCAAACTTTGGCTTCATGGGCTGGTTGGGCAAGCCCCAGGTTTTTGGCGATGCGTTGCGATTGTGCATTCTTTAACACGGCATAGGCCTGCGTGTGTGGGTCTTCCCGCAGCCAGGTGGTGTATTCATTTTGCAAAACAGGTGTCGCTGTGCGTTCAGCAATGCTGCCATGGCAGGTGCTGCTGGCACAGTTCACTGTGCCAACCGATTGATGGGGTGATTGGTGCGGCATGGTTTGGGCCATGCCGGCTGTGTGCGCAGCCAGCAACAAGCTTGTGCCTAGCGCAAGCAACAGGCGATTGAAGCATCGGTTCAAGGCATTTGCTTTCATGGCTTAATCCTTTCTGAAAGCCACTGAATTGACTTTGGGCTTGGGCAGGTAGTTTTCTTTTTCAACCTTGTCGGTCACGGTCCACAGGCGGCCATCGGGGCGAAGGTAAAACGCCTCCATTTCCTTGCGGGTGAATGGGCGTGAACCAATTCGGCCAAACACGGCAATTTGTCCGCCTGTCTCATCCACGGCGCGATCCCGGTCCAAACCTTTGGATACCGACAAAGCCGGGCTGGGTGTTTTTCGCCATGCAATCAGTTCAGGCACGGGCGCAGGCGAGAATCCATAGAATTTCGGCTGCGTGTCAGGCGATGTCAGTTGCAAAACCTTCAAACCATTGACACCGTCCGCCACATAGGCAAACAGGGATGCATTGGTGGAGCCCACCACCACATCATGCGCGTCATTCAGTTGCCCGTCTGCAGTAAATTGTTGGTACACCACGGGCTTGCGCGGGCGTTCAATGTCGACAATCACCAAGCCCTGTTTTTTTGCCGCCACATAGGCGTAGGTGCGTGCCAAATAAACTCGTTGTGCATCCGCCATGGGCACCACGGCACCGGTGTGTTCGGGCTTCTCAGGGTGGGTAATATCGATCACTTCCAGCCCTTTGGCTGTGGTGACGAACAGGTAGCGGAATTGCACCGCTGTGGCACGAGCATCCTGCAAGGGCAGGGTGGTGATGTGGCGCGGCTTCAAGGGGTTATTGATATCAACAAACACCAGCCCCTTGGGCGTGGTGATGTAAGCGTAGTGCCCGCCCAAGGTAATGTGGCTTGCACCGCTCAATACTCCGTTTTCGTTCCAGCTTACCGCGCGCTCGAAGAAGTTGTTGCGGGGCTCGCCGTCTGCCAGTGTGTTCACATTCACTGCAATCAGGCCTTCTTCGCTGTCGGTTATGAAGGCGTAGTTGTAGATCGGGTGGAATGGCTGTTCCATATTGGTAATGCGCATCAGGTCGCCCTGGTTTTTCTCGGGGTTGATGGGCTGGTTGGTGGGTAGGGCCATGCAAGTCGCATTTTTGGAGGCCACATGGGTGTCGTGGCCAAGCGGGCTGAACGGTGCGGTGATCACGCGTTGCCCATAGCCTTTGTTGGCCACACTGGCTGCGTCATAGGCGCGGAAACCGCCTTTTCCTTCTGCCACAAACACATACTCGCCGCGCAATTGAATGCAACTGGCCACGCCTTTGGTGGTGTGGTCCATCAACGCGGGCACCACGGTATCAGCCAGTTCTCGATTGCGATTCAAGTGGTTTTGATAATAGTCCGGGTAGGCGTATTTGTGCAGATAGCTGCCCAGCACGGCCTGGGGTTCATCCCATTCAGTCACGGTCACCGCCGCAATGTGCTCCGTGCCGCCCAGCCATGCATTGAACCCGATGAAGTTCACAAAGTTTGTGCCTTGTAACAACAGCTGCGCCATGATGGCGTTGTTGTCATCCTCGCGTGACAGATGGCAATCGCTACAGGTTTTTGTTTCTTCCTTGCGCTCGGTGTGTGGGTAGTGCGGTGCAAAGGCCTGCGATGAAAAACCACTGGATGCAATGGGTGGCTGCTGAATGTAAATGCGTTCGCGGTTGGCGTTCATCGATGAAAGAATCAAGGCCGAACTTGAGCGAATCGGTGCAATCCGATTGCCTTTTACCGGGCCATGCACGCCCAGCTGGAACATGTCGTCGCGCGCCACCTGCGGGTTGTAGGTGGCGTAGTTTCGGGTTTCCCCGCCTTCATAATGCAGGCGCTCGGTTTTCCAGTTGGCTTGAATGGGCAAGTGGCAACCCGCGCAGCTGGTGGTCCAGCTCAGGTGGCAGGTGAAGCAAGTCATCTTGTCGTTGTCGTGCGCCAGCTCTTTTACGCCTGGTCCCCATTTCCCGTCTTGGCCTTCTGCACCAGCACCCATCAGTTTGGCGCGTGCAGCTTTGGCGTTGTACTCAGGGTGTGCCGGGTTCATATTGTCTTTCACCAGGCTCATTTCCCATTCTTTGGTGGGGTCAAGCGCAGCGCGCTGATACAACTTTCCATCTCGCCACTCAAAGCGCTTGCGGCCGTCCTGGGTTCGCAATTGGGTTAAGTCGCTGCCGCCAGGTGGCGCAGCAGGCCCGCTGGTGCGCAAGGTGGGGTATTTGGTGGCGGTGCCATGGCAATCGGCACAATCCACTTCAACTGCGGCAGCCACTTCGCCATAAATGTGACCATTGCCGTGCATGTCTTGCGCAAAGTGACAATCAACGCAGTGCATGCCCACGTCCAGGTGAATGGAACTCAGGTGCACTGCCTTGTCGAATTTCTTGGGGTCGTCGTCGGCAACCACATTGCCCTGCGCATCCAGCAAAGCACCTTTGCGGTTGCGCTTGAAAACTGCACGGAAGTTCCAGCCGTGCCCGTGGTAATCGGCAAATTGCGTGTCTTTCAGTTTGCTGTTGAGCGTTGAAACGTTTTTGAGGAATTCGGGGTCGCTCCACTTGCCACGCACCGCGGCTTCTTCGGGGTTGCGATCCAGAATTTCACGCATTTCTGAATCGGTGGGGTAACGTTGCTTTTCCGGCCACATGTGCGGCGCGTCGCTTTCGTAGTCCCACATGATGTAGCCGTAATAGCTGTTCACAAACACGTTGGGCTGGTGCATGTGGCACACCATGCACTGCGAGCTCGGAATGGCGCGTGTGAATTCATGCTTCACCGGGTGACCACTTTCGTTTTTTGCAATGGTCGGGTCAATGGTTTGCGTGGTGCCATCATGACCAAACTTGGCGTAGGGCCCTGCATGCTTTGGGTCACGGTCGTTGGTGTAAATGGTGTGGCAGCCCGTACAACCCGATGAACGGTAGTCACCGGGTTGCTCATTGGTGCCCAGGAACCAAAGATGCGGATCGTTCAAGCGGGTCTTGGTCACGTTGATCAAGGGCACGGCAATACGCTGGCCGGTGCCAGGGCCCCGGTTGGATTGCTTGATGTCGGGCCGCCCCGGTTCGTCCAGTCGCTGAATTTGGCCCAACACGTTGGGCAGGCCCACTTCAGGAAAGATGCTGTTGATCACTTTGCCGCCACGTTCGAACACGCGGAATATGTCCCCAGGGGGCGTGGTTTCCCAAGCGGGCAAGGGCGCCAGTTCATTCAGAATACCCTTGTGAACAAACAGCTCATTGTTGGCCTCCACCGGGTTTTTCAGCAAACCGGGTTTTCCGTCTTGCGTGTAGGCCTCGCCCAGAATGTAGCGTTTGTAAGGCAAAATTCCATTGTTGTACGAGGCTCCACCCCACAGCATGGCCGATGTACTCATCAAGCTGCGTTCTTGGGCCTGAATGACTGGCAAGTGGCATGCACTGCAGGCTTCGCGTGCCACTCGCAAGTCACCGGGGTTGACGAAGCGGATGTAGGCGGGGTGCTCTTTGTTCAGCTTGGCGTACGAACGCTTTGGGTTGGCCGACGAAGGGTAGTTCCAGAACTTCTCGTTTCGTGGCGCAATGTGGGCTTTGTCCAGTGCGGCCCGATATTCAGGTGCAAAGCCCTTTTCACGCGCTGCGCGGGTGTGGTCATAGGCCAGCGTGCCTTGCTTTTGCTCTTTGCCATTCCATTTCACGGTGGCATCACCACCATGGCAATCGGTGCAGCCCAACACCACACCGGGGTTGGCGTGCATGGTGTGTTCATCTGTCTGTGTGTGGCAGCTCATGCAGCCTTCGGTTTTAGCAAAGGCTTCCCGTGCAGTTTGCCGTTCAGGCGCATGGGGTGCCATGGTGTAGCTTTTTTCAGGCAACTTTTCACTGGCGGCATGGGCCACTTGGTCGATCCCCAGAGTGGAAACAGTTGCCACCGCGAAACCCAATGCAAGCAGCCAGCCCTGCCAGCGATTGTTGCTGGCGGGCTTTGTGGGAGGAGCAATGGCGTTATTCAAATTCATCAACAAACAACCTGCCTTAAAAACTCAAAATCACGTTGAACAAAAACGAGTAAGGGTCTTTGTCTTCCGGGAACAATTCTTTGTAGCCCTTGCCCGGTAACAGTTTGGCAAACGACCCATTCACCACAATGTTTTGCGAGAAGAAGGGGCGGTACTGAAAACCCACCGACGCATCAATACCCAAATCCGTGGATGGTGGGCGTTGCTGGCGCAAGGTGCCCAGCACATTGGTGTTGTCGAATTCAAGCTTGTTGACGTTGGCCACCAAACGAAGCTCGGGCAATACATCAATATCGGCACCAATACCCAGCAGCAACAGGCCTGGGTTGATGAAATTCGATTGCCCCTGTTCTTTGCTTGAACGCAGGGAAGGCAACACGCCGTTTCGGCCCGACAAAGCCACACCACCGCCGCCAATCAAAGGAATATTCTGACGGATGAAAAAGCTGGTGTCGGCACCTGCAAACTGGGGGTTCTCGAATATGGCATCGAAGCCCTCGGCTTTTCCATCAAAAGGATCTTCGTCGCCCGACGCATACAGGAAGCTGCCACGCAAACGGAACCAGTCAAAGTCGCGCGACAATTCTGTGGCGTGAAAGAATGCATCAATGTCTTGCTCGCGCTGGGCAAGCGGGTGCCTGTCTGTTTTACCCGTGGCGTAGTAGGTTGAAGTGGTAATGTTCATGCGGCCGTAGTGGCCATCACCGCTGAACCCAAAATAATCCACATGGTAGCCAAACGGCTTTTGATCGCCCAGCGAGGAGGGCCGAGCGAGAAATCCGTTCGCGTCGAAGTAACGTTCACCGTCTTCATCGTTGCGGTTGTGGATGTAAGAAACCTGACTGGTGAAACCCAAAAACGGGAAGTCTTGCCGGTACAGGTTGGCCACGAAAAAATCATCGTCGCGCAGGTCTTGCCGAATATCATTCAGACCACTGTTGGTGTCTTTTTCAACCCGCTTGAAATAGCCGATGTTGTACTGGTAAATGTTGTTGTTGCGGTTGCCAAACAGGCGAATGCCCATGGGCAGGTCTTGGAACAGAAAGCCCCGGAAGTCGCTGATGAATGGCTGAATACCTACACGCAAGCTGTCGAAATCGTAGCGATCTGACACGTTGCGAAGGTGCACGTCGACAAATGCTTCCTGAATACCCACAAACCCTTCACGGCGAACATCGCCGGAAGAAGAGGCAATTTTCAGCAAGCGGTCTTCATTGACGCGCACATCGGTGTAGTTGAACACCGGTGTTAAACGGAACTCATAGTCGGGTGGTTTGAAAGTAGTGTTGCCTTTGGTCAACGACAAACTCACGATCAAGTTGTGGGCAAAAATCGATTGCTCACCATCACCGAAAATATTGGCCTGCCCACCAGTGCTGGATGTGGCTGGCGGTACAGGCACCGGGAAGTTGCGTTGCTCGTACAGCGTGTCGGCAATAATACCCAAGTTAAAAAACCAGTCGGGGCCCAGTGTGTTCTGCAACACGGGCAGGTCGCCCTTGATCACGTTCTGGTTGTAGGGGTCGAACAGGGGAAACTTGAAACCCAGCGATTGCATAATTCGCCAGCGATCAGGCACTGCCACTGTTTCGCGTGGCAGGTTGGGCAAAGGTGGGGGCACCTGGCTCGGGTCGATCACGGGTATGGCAATGTCACGCGGTACAATGGGTGTGTCGCGGCCAGGAATGGCGCGCTGTACCTGCGGTGTTTGTGGAATTGTGTTGGGGACTATGCCCGGTGTGGCAGTGCTTGAAGGGCGTATGCCAGTGCCTGCTTTGTCTTGCAGCACATCGGCTGAAAATGCGCGGGGCGCAAATACGCCCAGCGATTGTTCACCGTACTGGCCGGTACCTTGTTGCACCCAGCCGTCGGTGCTGCCCAGGAAGCCACCCAAGAGGCTGTCCTGAATACGAACCCGGTACCAGCCGTCTTTCTCTTCATAGGCATCGACCAACTGACCTTTGAAAAACTCGCCAATCGCGCGAGATTCCTTGTTGGGTTTTGTGTACACCACGCTTCGGTTGTCAAACACTTGCAGCAACACCAGCGGGCGTTCGGCGTTTTCAAGTTCCGCAACTTCCGGAATGCCCGCCACTTTCCGGGTAACTTTCTCAACGGTTTCTGTCACCTGGGCAACAAGGTTAGGTTTTGTTTCGCTGCGAATATCCGCCCGAATTTGCGCAATTGCGGGCACGGGCAGCAAGCCAGCCAAAATTAGCCCGATGGCCAGTGGTTTCAAACGCATGATGTTGTTGTTTTTCTTCATGGTGCTGGGCATACGTTTTGTTCACTGCTGTTGTTGAACGGAGTTTGCGGGCACTGCACATACTTCAAAAATTCGCCTGAATTGGACAATTCATTGGCAGTCAGCAAGGTGGAGGGGAATGGGCGCATGGTACTGCCCACAGCGGTTGCACCGTTGATCACGCCCAGGTAGCCAATCATGTCGTCCTGGTCCACGCCGTCACCGGACACACCAATTGCACCTACCAATGTGTCGCCTTTGTAAATCGGGAAACCTCCCGGGAAAATCTGCATACCATTGGCGAAACGGCCTTGTCGACCTGCGGGAATATTCACGTCGTCAACACAGGTGAGTGCGGCAGGGGGTGAGAACTGATTTGCTGCGCGCGTGGTCGCTGTCAGCGTACCCAATACCTTGTTGGTCACAATGTTCAATTGAAAGCCAACGTTGAAGGGGCTCCATTGAGAGATTGGTGATGAAAGTGGGCCTGTTGGCGTACCCACTTCACCGTCTGGAAAGTAAGGGCGGTGCACGTTGCCGATTGCGCGCGCTGAAAATGCCTTGCTGCCATTTAGGGAACTGGCCTGCCCGGTAAAAAACGTGTCCATTGCATTGGCAAATGCGGCATGGTTACCCGCATCAATTGCAGTAAAGTCAGTCAATGCCTCTGCTGAACTGAATGAAAGTGCCGAGCGCGCTTTTTGTACCGATACATCGGTGCCAAATATCGGTGCATCTGACGAGCGAACCAGGCCTAGAATATCTCCGTCAAGATCAATCACAGACACCGTGACTTCCGCTGGAGAACCCAAAGGATTTCTGATTTGCGCACGAGCGCGGTTCGCAATCTTCATTCCCTCGACCAAAATATTCTGCACCTCGGCTTGCGTCAGGTTCGCTCCGGCAGTCGGCGGAAAACGCACCGAGGTGTTGTCAGCGGGGTTGGTAATCAGGGTAAATGTGTTCAGGCCATTGAAGGCTGGGGCGGTGGTCGCTACGTAACCGGATTGACTGGTGCCATAAGATGTTCCAGCAATGACGCCTGCTGCTGTTTTGTAGCCTGTAACTGCCACGAAGTTTCCATTCCCAGCCAGCGCCGCGGCGCCAGCCACTGCGGGTGTGGTGTTGGAAAACTGAAAAGTTTGGCCGTTTGCAGTAATACGATTTGCACGAATTTGAGCGGGCGCACGGAAAGCCTCTGGCAGGGCGGCAAATGCGATTTCTTCCTCAAGATCAACTTCATTGGTGAGGATGTCACGGTCCAGCCCGTACACGCCTTGTGTACCCGCATCGGTTGATGCAATCACGCCGATACCACCCACCACCCGGCCTTCCTGATAGATCGGAAAGCCACCAGGATCTGCTGACAAACCAAGCGGTGAGCGTTTTGGTCCAATGGTCGCATTTTGTGAAAGCCACACATTCAGATCAGAGCAGGGAAGTTGGCTGAACTGCACGCCGTACAGTGGGCCGCTGGGCTGGCCTGTTTCCCCTGGTTGAAAAAATTCCTGAACAATTTGGCTGGCTGTGCGGGTGCTGAATGCGTTCCCGGTTGAAGACAGGTAGGCTCCGGTAATTGCTTTGGCAATAGCAGCCAATTCACTGGGTACTGGGGTGAATCCGTCCAGGCCCCTGCCATTGGCACCACTCAGTCCACTTGTGATAATTGCAGATGGGCTGGAGTTGGTCATTCGATAAACCGCCAGCACATTGCCCACCCGGTCGGTGATGGCAATGGTTGATTGCACGCCGCGAGAAATGGATGCCTGCACCGCGCGGGCCACAATGTCGTTGACCTCCGGGATGGACAGGCTTTGCGTGCCCAAAGGCTCAACATTGAAATTGGGTTCAGACGAGCTTCCACCGCCGCCCCCGCCACCACATGACACCAAGATGAATGGCGTTGCAAGGCAAACTGCCACTCCCATGGCAATCCGTTTCAATTTTGCTGCTGTGCCAGTAACGGCAACTTTGCGTGTACGCATCGACTTCTAACTCGCTCATCTTTGTTTTTCAATGGACTTGCTTGCCTGCAAGTCCCCAGTTCACTGCTGGTCTGTCTACTCAAGTTACTGCGTCGAATGGCGATTACTTCACTGCCACTTCTTTTTTATGTATATGGTATTCGTGGCAAACGCCACAGTCTGACTGAACTTTGTTGAGCACGGGTTTACTGCCCGCATGACAAGTTTGACAACCGTCAATGGCTGGCATCAGTACGTCACTTGCTTCCTCGGATTTGCTTGCTTTATGGCAACTTTCACAACTTTCAAATTCGTGTGCTTTGTGGTCGAACTTGGCCATGGGCATCCACGGGTGGGCGGGATTGATCTCGGCAATCTCGTACTGCGGCATTCTGGAGCCAGAAGTCTTGGTGTTGCCCAATCCATCTACAGCTTTTACTTCATGGCACACTGCGCAAGCCGTGTTTTCAAACAGCTCCACTGTTGCAAATGCTGCTTGTGCACGGGGGTTGCCGCTCAAGTTTCGCAAGTTGGAGCGATTCGGGTTTTTCTCACCTGGGCGCGCGCGCAACACCGCACGCTGTGCATTCACTTTGTTGCGTTCTTCGGGGTGCAAAGCCAAATAACTGTAGAACTCTTCGACCGTGCTGAGCACCGCATCGACAGGGCCGTGGGGAACTTGCCGATCGGGCAGGGCAGGCTCAAAACTCAGCTTGTGGCATTCCTGGCAGTGGCTTTCCATGTTGAGCGTTTTAAACCCGGTGGCAGTGTCTGCTGGCTCGTGGCAGTTGGCACATTCCATCACCACTTTCTTGCTTGGGCTGTCGATGCCTTTTGGGTCAAGGTGAACGTCGTGCGGAAACTTCAGGTTGGTTTTTTCAACAATCGGTGTGTTGGCCGCCATGCGGATACGCCGCAAATCACTGGGCTCAGGGCCGGTGGCCACTGTAATTCGAAATGCCGGGTGTTTGTCGCCTGCGAAGTCACTGACAGCAAGGGTTTCAGTTTTTGGTGCCACAGTTTTAATGTCGGTATGGCAAGCCGCACAGTCGGCACCTACAAAATGTTTGTTCTGTTCTGCGAGGCTTTCGCGCCCTTTGTGATCGCGGTGACAGCTTGCGCAACGGCCTTCTTCGAATGACGTGTCGGGCAGTGTTTGCTCGGTTACATGTAAGCCCATATTGCCGTGGCATACCAGGCAGCTTTCATCTTTGACACGCGAGAAGTTGCCGGCGTGGCAAGCCTGGCAATCGCCTTCAAGATTGGCGTGGGCAGAGGCCAATGGTCCCGGGTTCCAGATTGAATCCAGGGCCAGTGCTGTCGTATTGCGCGTGTTTGAAACCGGGGTACTTTGAAGGCTGGGGTGTGCATTCACCGGCAGTTTTTCGGCACGCACTGTTTGTGGTTTTTCATCCGGGCTCGTGTGCTCAACACCAAAAAGCCCGGGTACCTGCATGGCCAGCAAAGGCAACACAAGAAACGCGAAAAGAATGGGTACAAAAAGCAACCACGAAAGTGGGCGTTTCAGCCCCAGGGGCTTTTGCAAGGCCTGTTGCTCACGTTGAAGCGGGCTTTTTTCTTGTTCGGCCATGTTCGCTTACCAGTAAATAAAAACAGACAACACATGCGCAATCAACGCAGCCAGCAAACCAAACGACAAAGGCACATGGATGGATAGCCACAGCTCAAGCCAATATCGCAAGTGGTAATAACGGCGCAATTGTTTCAAGGCGCGCAGTCGCTGCACCTGGTTTCTGTATATGTCGGAGAGACTGTCAACTCGTGTCATTTCCTGTTGCAGGTCATTAACTGCTTTCTCGGTGGCGCAGTCTTTCACTACACCTTTGCGCTGGCTTTTGCGATTGGGATAAATATTTTGTTTGTGTGAGGCAGCGATGACTCGCCCAATCAAGCCACTTGCATTTTTAATCTGCTTTTGTGCTTCGCGGTCGAGTGCTTGAATTTGTTCCACAATTTGTTCAGGACTTTGGCGATTCAGTGCGTTTGACATTTCTGCGGGATACCGCAAATAAAAGCTGAGCCCCCACACGCCGGTGCCAATGGTCGCCATCGTTAGCACATAGGCCAATGAATGCACATTCCAGCCAATCTGGAAACCTGTGTGCAATGTGGCAACTATCGACAAGGCCAGTCCCAAATAAATATGCGCAGATACCCAACCCCGCAAGTTGCCTGCTTCGTTGGCATACTGGCGCTTGCGTACACCAAACCACATCAGCCAAAGAATGAGCAGGGCACCAATCGTTCCCAAGGTATAGCCCAACCAGGTTCCGCCATTGGCATTGATTCTGGGTTGGTCGAAAAGGTAGGCAAACGATGAAATGAGCGTCAGCAGCAAGGCCCATTTCAGGAAAACAAATCGTTTGTAGTTGAACAGGTTGTCCTGAATCATGTGTTCAGCGCCTAGGCGAATAGTCAGAGGTAATGCTGCTCAGGGTTTACGCTAATTTCTGTATAGCCGTTAATGTTACGTGATCATTGGTGATGTTAGTATCCCTACTTCATGTCTGGGGGTTAACAATTGAGTCTTGGTGTGGCCTTTGTGGGATTTATCTTCCTGTTTTTTCTAGTATTTTGCCTATATTTTGCGTGGAATGGATTTTTTTTCTCCGATGATCAAAAAACCACGAATGGGGTAGGGTCTCTGGAGGATAGCCCTGAGTGGCGTGCTTTTTTGAACCGACGCCAGGAAATTGAAACCGACCCAACACTCGACTCTGCGAGCAAACAGGTTTTGATTGACAACTGGCTGACCATGGCCAGCGAGAGCAAGCCACACATGGCCACGGCTGGCGTTTCCCCAATGCGTCTGAGCTGGGCCAGGCCCGCGGCCATGCCTTGGCTGATTGCAGGCAGCCTGGGATTCGCGGTTCTGTTCACCTATTTGATTGGTGCGATGCACCCCGGCGCATTGAAATGGCCTGAAGCGAATTCTGTAGATGCGCTTGCACCAAGTGTAGATCAAGCCGTTGCCGCTTCAGCAGGGCATCCCGGTGACGGTGCCAATTTGCAGGACAGGCTGGCGGGCTTGCAGGCAAGGCTTGCAGCGCAGCCGGACGATTTGCGCGGGTGGGTGCTGCTGGCGCGCACGCACGCCTCCATGTCCAATTACCTTGAAAGTGCCAATGCCTTGAAAAAGGCGCTGGAACTCACGCCAGGGCATCCAGATATTCTCGCAGATTTGGCCGACATGACCGCCATGGCACAGGGCCGCCAACTGGCTGGTGAACCAGAAACTTACATCGCAGCTGCACTACAAAGTGATCCTCGCCATGAAAAGGCCCTTGCACTGGCAGCCAGTGCTGCCGAGCAAGCGGGTGATCAAGACAAAGCGCAGGTGTACTGGCAACTGCTTAGCCAGGTTCAGCAAGCGAGCTTGAAACAATCGAATCCGGCACCCGAGGACATTCTCACCATAGTTAACGTAACTGTTCCTGAAGCAGCATTAAAAAGCCTGAAGGAATCATCGGCACTGTTTGTATTCTTAAAGGCGCAGCCCGGCCCTGGCATGCCACTGGCCGTGGTTCGCGTGCCTGCCTCGCAGTTAAGCGCAAGTAAGCTCGCGGTGCGCATCGGCCCGGGCGACTTTATTCAGGAAGGTGGTGTTGGCAATTTGCCCGATACCGTGCACATTCAAGCGCGCTTGTCGATTCAAGGCATGGCCCAAACAGGTGCAGGAGATATCGAGTCAGCGTGGCAAACGCTTCCTCGCAATCGGCTCGCTTCGGGTGTTGATTTAAGTTTGCCGGAGGCCCCGGCGAATTGACGATGCATATTTCACTCTCGGCCACTTGCCTGCGAGTTAAAACGCCGTCTCTGGAAGCAGCGGGTGTGGTGTTGTCAGGCCCAATCGGATTTGAATTAAAACCGGGCGAAATCAATGTCATTCGGGGTGGAAATGGTGTTGGAAAATCAACCCTGTTGAGATTGATGAGCAATTCATTGCCGGGCCAGTGTGTTTTATTCAAACCTGAGTTTGGCCTGCGTGATGAATTGTTGGTCGACACACACCTGCAAATTGTATTGAGTCACCTTGGTACCAATGCCCATAGCGTTGAATCTTTGCTTGAAAGGGTAGGGCTTGCGAACTGGCAATACGAGCGCATCGGCACCCTTTCGTCTGGGCAGCGTGCACGTTTGGGTTTGTGCAGCTTGTTGGCGGGGCAATTCAAAGTGTGGTTGCTCGATGAGCCCTTGAATGCGCTGGATCATGAGGGTATTGCAACATTGGCCGGGGCGGTGGCCACGCATTTTGATCAGGGTGGCATTGTGTTCATGGCCACCCACGTGGACGCATCGGTGTTAACGCAGCACCTGGCTGGTGTACCCGTGAAAGAGGGCAGGCTGGAACAGGGCAAGTTGCTTGGCGGTTTTGTAGCAGATGCCCACCTGGATGATTCCCGCGTAGATGATTCCCCTGCACAGGAGACCGGGCGTGCTGCAAAGGTGGATTTTTCCGCCTTGCTTCAACGCGACTGGGCGGTGACTTTGGGCAATCCACAAGCACTGCTGTGGAGCGCTTTGTTTCACTGGATGGTGCTGAGTTTTTTTGGAATCGGACTCGGAAAGCCAAGTGCCGAATTTGCACAAGTGGCCGTATGGGTTAGTTTGTTACTCGCTTTGATGCTGGGGGCCAAAGACTGGTTTGCAGAGGATTACCGCACTGGGTGGCTTGGCTTTGTGGCGGGCCTTAATCCGGACAACATTGCTTTGTATTGGTTGGTCAGGGTTGTATTTTTGGTGCTGTGCCAAGTGGTGGTACTGGTACCTGTCACAGGTCTGGTGGCGTTACAACTGGGTCTTCACGCCACGCAAACCATTGACCTGGCTTTCGCGTTGAGCGTGGGCATTTGGGCTGTGGCGCCGCTGTTGGGCTTGATCGCGCTGTTGGTGATGCTGACTCGTGGTGGTGCGGTTCTGGTTTATTTGCTGGCCTTGCCGCTGTTGGTCCCCGTTCTAATTTTCGGGCTTGAGGCCAGTCAGGCCAGTGGTTTGGGCCGCAGTGCAATTGCACCGCTTGCTGTGCTTGCGAGTTTGGGAATGTTGGGTTGTTTGCTGGGGCCATTCGTGGCCAAGCGCCTTGTTGGTTTAATACAGGAATAACGATGTTTGCTCAGTTGGCTTCACCCCCCAAATTTCACGCCCTGGCCAGTTGGCTGTGGGTATGGCTGCTTGCTGCCGGTGTGCTGTTGCTGGGTTTTGGTTTGTACACTGGCTTGTTTTTGGCACCTGTTGATGTTCAGCAAGGCGAAGTGTATAGAGCCATTTATGTGCATGTGCCCGCCGCGTGGATGTCAATGTTTCTTTACCTGGTAGCCTGTGTGTATGCTGGCTTGAATTGGGTGTACCGCAGCGATGTGTCCGCCGTCATGATGCGTGCGCTACTGCCCACCGGTGCATGGATGACTGTGTTGGCATTGATCACCGGCGCACTGTGGGGCAAGCCCACCTGGGGTACCTACTGGGTGTGGGATGCAAGAATGACCTCGGAGCTTTTACTGCTGTTTATCTACTTGGGCCTCATTGCCTTGGGCCAACTGACCACCAACCCGGCCAAGGCCGATCGTGTTTTGGCTGTTGGGCTGTTGATTGGCGCAGTGAATATTCCCTTGATTTACCTCTCGGTGGTTTTCTGGAATACGCTTCATCAGGGCTACAGCGTGTCGATGAGTGGCAGCCGAATTCACCCCGACATTGCAATGGGCATGTGGCTCAGCGTGTTGGGGTTCTGGTTGATTTGTGCCAGCACGGTGTTGAACCGTGCGCGGCGTTTGTTGGTACAAAGGCGTTGGTTGTAAAGGGCAGAAGGCAAAACAATGATTCTTGATGCATGGCAAACAATTTGGGCTTGCGTGGGTTTAAGCCTCTTGATTCTGGTTGTGGATGGTCTGCTGGCTGGCCGTGCGGGCCCCAGCAAAACCGATTTGGTTCGTCAAAAAAAGCGAGACAATCGAATGGTCGGGCTTGGGAAAGGAGCAAACAATGAGTAATGCGCGCGCGCATCGCGCGGCTTGGCTGGCAGCCATTGTTGTCGTGGCTTTGGGTTTTGGTATTGCCTTGGTTAAAGTGTTTAACGAGAACCTGGTTTTTTTCTACACCCCCACTCAAATACTGGGTGGCGAAGTGCCCACAGGTGAAAAAACCTATCGCCTGGGTGGCATGGTCGAGGTGGGCAGCGTTCAACGCGAGGCCGACTCATTAAAAGTTCGTTTCGTGGTCAGTGACCTGAACAACAAAGTGCCGGTCGAGTTCAATGGCATAGTTCCCGATTTATTCAAGGAAGGCACAGGCGTTGTCGCAGATGGCCAATGGGACGGCACCACATTCAAAGCCTCTGAGGTTTTGGCCAAACACGATGAAGACTACATGCCGCCCGGAGTTGAGCAGTGATCGCCTTGATATCCCAGTTCAGTTTAGCCTTGGCCACCGTGTTGGCCTTGTTTGGCGCAGTCGCTGGTTTTGCCGCAGTGCGAGGGGTATATAACCATGCGCCAGCAGTCACTTTGTTGAACTCGATTCAACGCAATGTGCTGCTGGTCTCTGGGCTCGTCAGTATTGCCTTTGTTGGTTTGGTCTATTCCTTTGTGATCAGCGATTTTTCAGTTCGCAACGTGGCTGAAAACTCCAACCTGGCTCTGCCTGTTTTTTACAAGGTGGCCGCAAGTTGGGGTTCTCATGAAGGCTCCTTTTTACTTTGGGTGCTCATGTTTGCAGGCTGGACCCAAGCTGTGGCCTGGGCCAAATTCGAGGTGTCGGCTTGTTTCAAAGTGCGCGTACTGGCCACCTTGCAATTGGTGCTGGTGGGTTTTCTGCTTTATTTGTTAATTGCCAGCAACCCATTTGAATACCTGTACCCCACACCCGTCGACGGGCGAGACCTGAACCCGCTGCTGCAAGACATCGGCATGATCATTCATCCCCCCCTGTTGTACATGGGCTATGTGGGCTTCGCAGTGACCTTTGCCTTCGCAGTGGCTGGTTTGCTGGAGGGCCGATTCGACATGACCTGGGCGCGCTGGAGTCGCCCCTGGACCAATGTGGCGTGGGCGTTTCTGACCATGGGCATCGCCTTGGGAAGCTGGTGGGCTTACCGGGAACTGGGTTGGGGTGGTTGGTGGTTTTGGGACCCGGTCGAAAATGCATCTTTAATGCCCTGGTTGGCAGGTACCGCGCTCATTCATTCACTGGCCGTGTCTGAAAAACGCGGTGCCCTGAAAAGCTGGACCTTGCTTCTGGCACTCACCACCTTTGCCTTGTCCCTGCTGGGTACATTCCTGGTTCGCTCGGGTGTGCTTACCTCGGTGCATGCTTTCGCAACAGACCCTGAACGTGGCGTGTTCATTCTCGCCTTGTTGTTTATTGTGGTGGGCGCTTCCTACATTCTGTATGCGCTTAAAACAGGTGAGGTGGGGCAGGGTGGCAATTTCAAGGCCACTGGTCGTGAGTCGCTGTTGCTGTCCAACAATGTGCTCATGAGCGCTGCCCTGGTGGCCGTGATGTTGGGTACTCTTTACCCCTTGGTGGTCGAGGTAATTGGCGGGCGGAAAATGTCAGTGGGGCAGCCTTATTTTGAAGCCATGTTTGCACCCATTCTATTGCCCGCGGTGTTGCTCATGGCCTTGGGTCCCGATTCTCGCTGGCGCGAAACGCGTCTGGCGCAATACATCAAGCCCGGGGCAGTAGCGCTCGCTGTTGCCGCGCTGGTGTTGTTGGGAGCAGCCTTGTTCAATGGTTATTTCAGCCTGTTGTGGGCTGTGGGTGTGGTGTGTGCAGTGTTCATGGCGGTGGCCACGCTGGCCCATGCTGCGGTGGCCACGCGCAAAGCCGGGGCAAGCATTCCTGAAAGTGGTTTGCTGTATCGCATTCGCCGTTTGTCTCTTTCGTATTGGGGCATGGTGCTTGCGCATTTGGGAGTGGCTGTGTTTGTGGTGGGCGTCAGTTGGGTAAAAACTTTTGAGACTGAAACCGATGCCGTGCTCAAGCCAGGAGAAACTTCTGAAATTGGCCTATGGCGAGTCACATTCATTGGAGTTGATTCGGTGCAAAGGCAAAACCATGTGGCTGCTCTGGGCGTGTTCGAATTAACGCGTGGCGACGGCACGGTGATCCACTTGCTGGAACCTGAGAAACGTCGCTATCAAAGTTCAGAGCAAATCATGACTGAGGCAGCCATTCACAGTGATTGGTTCTCCGACGTGTACATCGGCCTTGGCGATGCAGTTCAAAGCAGCGCAAACTCCGGGGCGTGGGGCGTGCGCCTGTATTACAAGCCATTGATCAACCTGATTTGGTGGGGTTGTGCCTTGATGGCACTGGGTGGTTTGCTTACCGTGTTTGATCGCCGTTACCGGCCCAGAAAGAATGCGGTGGCGGCATGATCAAGAAACGCTTGCGCCTGTATTTGCCAATTTTGGTCTTGTTGTTTTTGGGTGTGTTTTTGCTCCGTGGTTTGTGGCTTGACCCCAAGAAATTACCCTCCGCATTGATTGGTAAGCCCGCGCCTGCGGTAGTGCTTCCCGTGCTCAGCTTTAACGGGCCAGAGGCTGATGCAGTGCAAATTGCCGACATTCAAACACTGCAAAGTATTGATGCACTGAAAGGTCAGCCTTGGGTACTGAATGTGTTCGCATCGTGGTGCCAAGCGTGTTTGGTGGAGCACCCGCATTTCATTGCTTTGGCAAAACAGAACAAAATCAAGCTGGTGGGCTTGGCTTACAAAGACGACCTGGCCAATACCCGCCGTTGGCTGGCGCAATATGGCAATCCTTATGATTTGATCCTGATAGACCAGCAAGGCCAGTATGGAATTGAGTTGGGTGTGTATGGCGTGCCCGAAACTTTTTTAATGAGCGCCAACAACACCATTATTCACAAACAAGTGGGGCCAATTCCCGTTGATTATTTCGACAGCATGGCACTGCCCGCAATAGAGGCTTCCCGATGAATGTGAATGACCTGAATGCAGCAGAGAAAGAACAGTACAAAGAAGTGGCCAGCGAGTTGCGTTGCTTGGTGTGCCAGAACCAGTCGCTGGCTGATTCTCATGCTTCCTTGGCAGTCGATTTGAAAGACAAAATTGCCGAGCAAATTCGTGCTGGCAAAACCAACGAGGAAATTAAAAGCTACATGCAAGATCGCTATGGCGAGTTTGTGATCTACAAGCCCGCTTACAGCATGGAAAATGCGGTGTTGTGGTTGGGGCCATTTGTGGTGTTGCTTATTGCCGTGGTGCTGGCGCGCAAGGTGGGGAAGAGCAAAGCCAGCGCACCTACCGCTGAAGCAAGCGCACAATGGGCAGAAAACTTGTACACCAAAACTAAAAACAAAAAAGACAGCTGATTGATGCTGCGGTTACAGAACCAGCAGCTGCTCGTTAATTTTTTTTGCCTGCTCAGGCGGTACCCCCGCCAGCGATGCGAATTCAGGCCAACGTTTAATGGCTTGGCGAACTTCTCGAATAACTTTGGGTGCGGAACCTATTGCAAAGCGCTCCGCCTCTTCCAGCAAATCAAGCTCAGCGAAATTCTTGAATTTTCCATGCACCGACATCAAATGTTGGTGAGTCCATTCACCCTCAGGGTTGTGTGCAAAGGTGATGTCGTAGGCTGGTGCCAGTTCCCAGCTTGATCCTTCCTTTAGCAAAAACGAAAAGTTCTTGGTGTGATCGTCGCAGTTTCTTCCCATCACATTGAATACCATGCGTCGAAACGCTTCTTCTTTTTGTTCATAAGGAAGTTGCAGTTTCACAATGCAGTCGAATAATTGAGCATAAGCATTCGTGCCTTTCTTTTTATAGTCCAGGTGGTTGAATGCGCACAGCGTTTGTATGTGATGGCGCACATTGTTTGCAGCCCGGTCAAAACGGCGTGTCATAAAGTGCGCACGGCCGTTTTCCTCTAGTAGTCGACATTCTGACATGGAAATTTTCGCCGCCCTGGCCATCAAATAATAGGCGTATTCAATTCGACCATAGCCTCCTGATGCGCCCAGTTCGTTGTCTTTGCCAATGCCGTCGAATTTTAGTAGCCAGTGTTCGAACCCTGGCGGTGTATCCACTTGTCCGGAACGAATTTCTTGCGTCTCGCGGTTCCATGCAACAACCGCTTTGGCACGGGCCCCACCAGCGGAGGTACCCACATCAATAATGCTGCGCAAGGCTGCATTTGTGTATTCATCTTCATCGTCGTCAAACTGACCAGTCACCGCTTTTCTGGCCTGTTCTACCAAGCTACCCAATTCAATTGAGGTGGCCACTCGCTTCGAAGGCCCGCGGCTTGGTTTGAATGTGAGAGCACCCATGGCGCGGTTACTCATGTAGGCCAGGCGATCGAGTGCAGTAATGTCACTTTTAGACAAACCCCGCTCGGCCATGTAACGGTCAATCAATGCATTGCCAAAATCATCGGGCAGGGCATCGGCCAGCATGGCCGGTAACCGTTTGTAAGTTTCAACTGGCAGATCTGTGAACAAATATGGGTCGCCGTTGTTCAAAGGCATTTGTAGTGGGGCAGGTTCAATGCCGGTTTTTAGAAAGGCGGGTGCGTAGGCGAAGGCGTAATAGCCGTACACAGGGTCTCGCGCTACCGCACCCACTTGTTTTCCCCAAAGAAAGACTTCAACACGGTCCACGGGTTGATAGGCCGTGCTTTTTGTTCGTGCGATTTTCTTTTTGTTATTCATGACTTGCTCGGTTTGCGCCTTGCGCGCTGACGGGGTGCTGCTTTGGCCACCATGGTCATGGGGTTGATGGTTGCAACTGGTGCAATTGTGTCGAACCAGCTTTCCCTCCCCAAGGCGCGGACAACTTTTACCAGTGTTTGCAATGATGAACCTTCCCCGTTTTCCAAGCTTTGCAGCGCACGGGTACTTACACCGGCTTGTTCAGCCAGTGTGTGTTGGTCGGTGTTTCGGCTCAGGCGAAGCTGTTTCAGGTTTGCGCCCAAAGTGGTTTCCAGTTCCGCAAGCGTTTTTTGAGGCAATTTATGTCGTTCCTAAAATGTGTTTTTGTACGTTTTGATTATTTTTTTGTATTTTATGCGCGTTATTAAGCGTATTGCAATAATTTAAATATTTCAAGTAAAGTTATGTTTTAAATCGCGTATAAACGCGTATTAGGGTGATTTTTTATTTTTAAACGCGTATTTCTGCGCAATAAAATTATTAAATTTTACCGGGCTTGCCTGGTGCAGTTTTGCATGGTTACCCCGCAAATGCAGGGTGGCGCATGTTGCCTTGTTGCGCACAACAAGGCTGGGCGGCCCTTTGGCAATTGCTTACTTCCCAAGCAATAGGGTGCACGGATCAACTTGCTTGCTGTTGCATACTGATCCATTTACATTTTGAACCTGTTGAAATTGCATTTCGAGCACGTTTCTTGGCTTTGGTACCGGCCTGCGGTAGCCATGGTGGATTAGAACGATGAGTGCAAAACAAAACCCGGTACACGTATGCTTCTTCGGTTGTAAAGGAAAAGTGTTTAGAGCGAATCACCGTACGCAATTCGTTAAGCAAACGTGGCGGGTTTTGGGTTTTAGTTATACTGTTCATAAGAACAGTATATTTGTCAGTCGCTAAGTTGTACAAAGGACTCACTCAGTTGAGGGGTTCTCAGGGGTGATGTTCGGATAAATGGATATCGCCGTTATTGTTCGATAAAACTAGTTAAATGAAAGGGAGTATCGAGCTTGCTCGCAGAGTTTGAAGAGAAGCAGTACGAGCAACACTTAAATATCGAGTTGCTTCAAGGGAGTAATCTGATCTTCCCGCCTGGTCAGTATTTAGAGAATATTTTGGGATTTGACGCAGCATTGTTTACTCGCAATAAAGCGTTCTGGCGCCATTTTTTGGGTGGATATCCATGGTACAGGAGGTTTTTCAGAAGTTATTTGAGTGGCTTATATTTTCCTAAGGATGCTTTTGAGTTGGAAGAAGCGTTTGATAGTGATCTGCCGCAGTTTAAATTCAATGCCTTCATTCAGCATAAACGGCCAGAGCGAATGGTCAAAGAGACCGCATCTGAATGGCAGTCCTGGCAGCGAGATTACTATCGATATAAAGTTTTAGAGCATCAACAACAGACGCTTGAAAATTTGGAATCGAGTGTGGGAGATCGGGGTATCGTGACATATGCTAGTCCAGCATTCCATACAAAAGAAGAATTTTGGCATGCTCATAAAAACAGAGCATTCATCCAAAGATCTAATTTCTGTCAACCTAACAAGCTTAGTGGCCACAACGCTTATACATACGTAGACGCTGGGACTACCGGTATTGCACACTCCGAACCACAAAAGGTCGAGAGCAAGCATTTATTGCAGGAGTTACAGCGACTTTCTCAATCAGAAAGTGGGAATGAAATTTCAAACTCGAATTTCGTGGCTAAAAGCTGCGATCTCGCTGAAACTAGCTTAAAAAGCCAAGGTGAACTTATGAGCCTTTACAACGAGATAGTGGGGGATCTTGACCAGAATCAAACCGAGGTACCGAAGTTACTCCGAGACTTATACCGTTTGTCTGTGTTTAAGTTTGTTACTGGTATCAACCTATATTTCGGTGTTCAGGAAGGTGCATTTAACAAGCAAATCCAGCGGACTCGCCAAAGTCTTCGCCGCTGATTTGAGCGTTAGGCCGCACAATATGCAGCAATACCATGTTGCCATCTCAGCCGAGGCATTTGCCGCAGCGCTCTTCGCACAAGCGGGCTGCGAGGTTTCTGTGCAGTACGGCGCCAATCAGCCCGGCTACGACCTCGTGGTCGCCCGCGGCGATAGTCACGCGTTGGTTTCAGTCAAGGGGAGCAAAGATGGTGGCTGGGGGTTGATTCAGAGCTTTAAGAACAAGGGCAACTCGTACTTTGAAGCGATCGATCTCTGGCTCAAAAAGCACTCACGCGCCAATCTGATCTTCTGCCTGGTGCAGTTCAAGGACACTCAGTTTGGTGATATGCCCAGGATCTACCTCGCGAAGCCTGAGGAGATGGCGGACTACCTGAAGGCCAGCCGTGGCAAGCATGGATACACGTCACTTCGAGAGCGATACATCTGGCAAGGTGGCATTGCCAAAGGCAGCGTCGACACGATTCCTGAGGCTTGGTGCTTCACAATCGCTCGTCTGGAAAAGCTCATGCCAATTGATCCAACAACGACCAGTGCGGCCTAACATGTCGTTCAACCGGACCCGCTACGGCAGCCGGCCATGCCCGCGCGAAGCGTGCTGGTGGGCTTACGCCTTGTGGCGCAATGCCGCGTCATGCCGCTCACCTCCAGTGTTAGCCATCAAGAATACTTGCACAACGTAAACATTATGTTTATGATTGGCGCATGATTCAAACATTTGCCAACACTGAAACCGAGGGCTTTTTCGTCACAGGTAAATCTCGTCGTTTACCTTCGGAAATTCTCAAACGTGCAGCTATGCGTCTTAATCAATTGCATGCCGCTACAGAGTTAAAAGATTTACGTTTGCCGCCATCCAATCAACTGGAGGCTCTTTCAGGTAATCGCATTGGTCAATGGAGCATACGTATAAACCAACAGTGGCGTGTCTGTTTTACATTTGAAAACGGTGACGCATTTAATGTCGAAATAGTGGATTACCACTAGGAGGAATAACATGATCCGCAATGGTTTAACATCCATCCATCCTGGCGAGTATCTCGCTGAAATCCTTGAGGAGCTTCATATTTCTCAAGCATTGTTTGCTCGCACCATTGGTGTGTCGCCCATGCGCATTTCCCATGTCGTTAAAGGCAAGCGCCCAGTTACGGCTGAATTGGCATTGCTGTTTGCAAAAGCTTTTGATCAAACTCCACAGTATTGGCTCAATTTGCAAGCTAGCTATGATTTAAAAACCGCTGAGAAAAGTATCGCCAATCGTCTTTTCTCCATTCATAGTTTGGCGCATGTGTAATGGCTAACCCCTCATTCCATCCGACTGGCCGAAAAGCGCGGCCAGTCGCTGAATTCAAACGTTAGGTGTTTCAAATTGGGCCCAAAAACTGAAGAGCTAATCGGTGTGTTGGATGAACTCGCCGCAGTTCTTGAAGAAGACGGAAATGTCCACTGGGGCGGATGGATGCGAAAAGCGAGAGCGCGCCTACTCAACTCAGATTACTCGGGCATAGAGTATTTTCTTTCTGCGTATGGTGGCATGGGTTCGATGAATGACGTTATTGTCGGTCAACGTTATAAGAATGGTGTTCTTGAATGGAGGTCTGGGCATATTGAACTCAATCAGAAGTTCAACGCTCTTAGTGCCAAAGCATTGAAGTTGGCTGATGCCATTAAGCGTTCACAGTAACTGCGGTGCACTAACAATTTGGAGTTGACCCCGTTTAACGGACACGCCGGGTCGAGCCTCTCATGTCCAACGGTTTCCTCAACACTAAGCACAACCCCCCACCAATAAAAAAACCGAACCCGGTTCACCCAAAGTTCGGTTTTTTTACATCAACCCAAAAACAATTACTTCAAAGGCTTGTAACGCACTCGCTTCGGTCGCGCACCTTCTTCACCCAGTCGCTTGATTTTGTCAGCTTCGTATTCCTGGAAGTTGCCGTCAAAAAACACCCATTGCGAATCACCTTCACAGGAAAGAATGTGTGTAGCAATACGGTCCAGGAACCAACGGTCGTGAGATGTCACCAGCACAGTGCCCGCAAATTCCAGCAGCGCGTCTTCCAGCGAGCGCAGTGTTTCCACGTCCAGATCGTTTGATGGTTCGTCCAGCAGCAACACGTTGCCGCCGGAGATCAGGGTTTTGGCCAAATGCAAACGACCACGCTCACCACCGGACAAATTGCCAATCAGCTTTTGCTGGTCGCCACCCTTGAAGTTGAAGCGTCCCAGGTAAGCGCGTGAAGGCATTTCGAACTTGCCCACGGTCAGAATGTCCGCACCATCGGCCACGCCATCGAACACTGTTTTGTCGTTGGGCAGTGAATCGCGGGCCTGGTCAACCACGGCCATGCGCACAGTTGAGCCAACTTTGATTGAACCACTGGTGGGCTCTTCCTTGCCTGCAATCATTTTGAACAAAGTCGATTTACCCGCACCGTTGGGGCCAATTACACCCACAATTGCGCCGGGTGGAATCTTGAAGCTGAGGTTGTCAATCAGCAAGCGGTCACCAAAGGCTTTGCTTACATTTTCAAACTCGATCACCTCATTGCCCAAACGCTCGGCCACGGGAATAAAAATTTCCTGTGTCTCGTTGCGCTTCTGGTACTCATGGCTAGACAATTCTTCAAAGCGTGCAATACGCGCTTTGGATTTCGCCTGGCGTCCTTTCGGGTTTTGGCGAACCCATTCCAGTTCTTTTTTCAAGGCTTTCTGGCGTGCGCTTTCGCTGCTTTCTTCTTGCTTAAGGCGGTCCTGCTTTTGGTCCAGCCAGGAACTGTAGTTGCCTTTCCACGGAATGCCAGATCCTCGGTCCAGTTCCAGAATCCATTCGGCGGCATTGTCCAAAAAGTAGCGGTCGTGGGTAACAGCCACCACAGTACCTGGGAACTTGTGCAGGAACTGCTCAAGCCAGTGCACCGATTCAGCATCCAGGTGGTTGGTGGGTTCGTCCAGCAGCAACATGTCCGGTTTGCTCATCAACAGGCGGCACAATGCCACACGGCGTTTCTCACCACCGGAAAGCGTGGCCACGCTGGCTTCCCAAGGGGGCAGGCGCAGTGAATCGGCTGCAATTTCCATCAGGTGTTCAGCATCGTTGCCCGCAGCGGCAATCACAGCTTCCCACTTGGCTTGTTCCTCAGCCAGTTTGTCAAAGTCTGCTTCAGGGTCGGCGTAGGCGGCGTAAATTTCCTCCAGCTTTTGCTGGGCCATGCCCAGTTCACCCAAACCTTCTTCAACGGCCTGGCGCACCGTGTGCTCGGGGTTCAGTTCTGGTTCCTGGCTCAAATACCCAATATTCAAATTGGGCATGGGCACTGCTTCGCCTTCAATGTCTTTGTCCACACCAGCCATAATTTTCAGCAGGGTGGATTTGCCAGAGCCGTTCAAGCCCAGCACACCAATTTTCGCGCCGGGGAAAAAGCTCAGCGAAATATTTTTCAAAATCTGGCGCTTGGGGGGAACAATTTTCCCCACGCGGTTCATGCTGTAGACGTACTGGGCCATTCGGTTTCCAATTCAATAGGTTTAACGTTGCCGCAATTTTAAATCATCGCAGGCAGTTGGGGGGTTAAAGCTTGGCGTTCTTTGCTGGCCTCACCCAACAATGCCATGCCCAGCAGCGCGCCATCTGCGCCTTTAAACAAGGCTTTCACACCGTTGTCATCGGCTGTTATTTCCCATTCACCCTCATGCTCGGGCAGGGGTGGGTTCACCACCGCAGGGCAATCGGGCGTTTTAATGCTCACCGGCATTGCAGGGAATTTGATTTCAGTGGGTTTGCCAGCCAGTGTTTGCGCCATGGCGCGCGCAGCTTGCATCACCGGCATAATGTACGGCAACACAAACTTGCCCAGGTATTCGGCGCAATCACCCAAGGCATAAATGTTGTTGTTGCTGGTCTGTCCAAGGTTGTTCACCACGATGCCGCGCGCCACTGTAATGCCCGCATTTTCGGCCAATGCAGTGCGTGGCTTCAAACCGACTGCAGACAACACCAAATCAGCTTGGGTTGTTTCGCCAGTGGAATCCGTCAGTGTGTAGCCAGCCCCGTTCTTCGATATGCTGTTTACGGTACGCCCCAGTTTCCAGCTCACGCCTTTCTCGGCCAGTTTGTTTTGCATGAAGGTACTGGCTTGTTCAGGCAGTAGGCGGGCCAGGGGACGGTCAGCCAAGTCAAACACAGTGGTGTGAATGTCCGCTTTCAACAAATCGTTGGCAAACTCGCAACCGATCAAGCCTGCACCCAACACGGCCACTTCTTTCTTGCCATCCAGCAGTTTTCGAAATTCTGCATAATCATTCAAGTCATTCACGCTAATCACGTCGCCTGCGCCATCGCCTTCAATCGGCAGTTTGATGGTGTCGGCACCCAGAGCCAATACCAAGTTGTCGTAGCTGAACTCGCCTGCGCTGCTTGTCAGTCTGCGCGATTCAGCATCCACCGCGCTCACGGTGGCGTTGGGCACCAGTTCAACTTTCTGTTGTTCGGCAAATTTTGCAGCAGGCGTCATCACCAGGCTCTCGGCTGTTTTGCCACTGGCCAGCGCATTGCTCAACATGGGCTTGGAGTAAAAGTCACCGCTGTCTGCCGTGATCAGGCGAATCTCCGCCTCGGGGTCGGCTTTGCGAAGTTCTCTAACCAAAGTCCATGCGGCCACGCCGCTGCCAATGATGGTGGTGTTCATAGTGTTAATCCTGTGTGTTGCACGTGAGTTTCAATAGTCAATTTCTATAATTGAAGCTTATTAATCACGAATTGCTATCGTAAACGTTGAGTATTGGCATTGTAAGCGGAATCCAAATGTATACGGGTGTTTACCAAACAGAGTGGCATTGGTTAAGATGCGCGTAGACATTCGATTTTCAAGCCATATTCTCAGGTAGGCTTGCTACATTCCTTTTTTATCAAACGACTTCTACACAATACACATCAAAGGGAGACAACTTTGAGTACATTTGATCGCATCGGCACTTCTCGTTTTATCAAAACCGCGGCCTTGGCTTTGTCAGTGACTGTTTTGGCCGCTTGCGGATCAATGACAGGCATCAAAGACATTCCCGAGTACCTCGATTCTGATTTCGAGCATGTGGGTCCGCGTGATTTCATCACCAACATTGATTTGGCCCGAATCAAGCTGGGCATGTCGCCGCTTCAGGTTCAAAACCGATTGGGCATGCCCATGTTGAGCGCGAAAGATCAAGACGATCGTTGGGACTATGTGTTGAAGAAAGGCCAGGGAGCCAGCGAAGAATTTGTGCCCTATGCCGTTTACTTCAAAGATCAAAAAGTGGTGCGTTTGGCGCCATTGACGCCGCCGCCCGCACCTTTGGCTGACGCACCTGCAGAGGCACCGGTAGTTGATGCGTCTGCTGTTGCTGCACCTGAAGCCAGCGCTGGCGAAGTTATGGCCCCAGAACCCAGTTTGGCTGTGGGCGCCGATGTGGGCGATGCTGCTGCCATTAACGACATGTTGAGCAACTGGGCTGCCGCCTGGTCGTCTAAAGATGCAAACGGGTATCTCGGTTTTTATGCAGACACCTTTGAGCATGGAAAGAAATCTCGCGCCGCCTGGGAAGGGCAACGTCGCGCACGTTTGTCTGACAAAGAAACAATTTCTGTCAGCGTGTCCGATGTGCAAATTGACGTGCAGTCCGAGGCCTTGGCCACTGTCAAGTTCAAGCAAGATTATTCATCAAATCGCTACAACGACTCTGGCACAAAAGTGCTGACCCTGTCCAAGGCCAGCGGCACCTGGAAAATTCAAAGCGAAGAATTCCAGAAGTAATTTGTGGATCAAAGAAAAACCCCTTGCTGCATCAAACAGCAAGGGGTTTTTTATTGAATCGGCAATAAGAAGTTACTGTTCGAAAATCTGGATTTTTCCGCAACCATCCAAACGTTCAACCAAATCGCTGCCCATCAGCTTCGATGGTGTGTAAGCACCGCCAGCAACATTCTTTTCCATCAAGATAAAGCTGGCTACAGCCAGTGATCCCATCACGGTCAAAGAATATCCATTGGCAGTTTTTACCCGGGCAACCACCTTTTTACCTTCGGCATTCGTGGCCTCGCCCCACACATACGCAGGCATTTTGGCGCGTTGTTCTTCGTTGGGACCTTCTACTTTCGCGGCCTGTTTTTTCAGAATTCCCTGAACCAGAGACATGCCCAGAATAGGGCGGGCCAGGTTTGCAGCTCGCATCATCCGTACCGATTTCGGTGAGGAAGGAATGTACACCTCAATATTGCGAATGCCGGTGCTGTGGAATGCAGTGGACACATCGCCCCAAGGAATGGTGACCGCAAACTTGGTACCGTTGCCAAAATTGATTTCGCGAGTGCTGTAGCCCAAGCCCACTGCCTTGATTTCACCCTCTTCACGAATGCGGCCGCCCAACTTCATGGCCTCGACGGTGGTTTTCGCAGTGCCTGCTGACAAGCCACTGCGGGAATCAAAACCCAGGGCCAGGTGGGTGGCATCTGGCAACAACTCGTGCAAGCGGGCGGCCACGCAATCGGTTGGAATCACATCGAAGCCAACACCTGGACACAGCACAATTTTTTGTTTGCGTGCCTTGCCGCTCAGTGACTGGGCCAGCTCGAACACCGAAATTTCACCGGTGATGTCCAGGTAGTGTGTTTTGGTTTGCAGGCAAGCCATCATCATCGGCTCGGCTGTTTCTGAAAAGGGGCCTGCGCAATGCAAAACCAGGTCAACTTCATTCAATCCTTCAAGCACTGCGGCTTCATCACTCAACGAGAAGACACGACTTGGCAAGCTTAGTTTGTTGGCCAAGGCGGTCACTGCCGCTTCATTGCGGCCAGCCAGAATGGGGCGCATGCCGCGTTTGGCCGCTTCACGCGCAATCATTTCACCGGTGTAACCATTGGCACCGTAAATCATCCAGGGCATTGCGTCTCCTAAAGCGCTTTGGAGCCCTTAATCGGGCTCCCTTGTTGTTTTGTTCAAGATTCCAGTTTGGCTTTCACGCGGTCGAGAAACGTACCGACCTGCGCGTCGAACTCAGATTTCACGATACCTTCCGCAATCCCCTTCATCAGGCGGGGCACCGGCATTTCGAACTCGCCAGTTGAGCGGAACGAGATTGTACATGCCTTGGGGCTGTCTTCCTTAATCACCCAACCGCCAGCCACAGTGGCATTGCCTTCGCCCGCAACCGGGTTCCAGTCAATCTTCGATTTGCCATCGTTGCTGTACTTCACCGCGTACTTCACCTGATGGGAAATACCTGCCGCGCCAATCTTGGCCATTTCCCAACGCCACACTGCATCGCCCAGGTCAACAATTTTGTCCAGCTTGGGAAACAGGGCCACGGTGTCGGCAACATCAGCCAACTGGTCAAATGCTTTCTTGGCACTGCAGGCCACTTTGAACGACTTTTCGATTTTCACATTCACGTTAACTGCCATATGTCCCTCGCTTTTTATTGTGGATGTTGTACTGCATGGGGTGAAGTGTATCGGTTAATTGGCGCGCTTGTTAGCCCGATGAGGCAACTGGGTGGCGCTTGATTGGGGGCTTGTGAAATCTCGTGAAATACCGGGTTCAACTAAAAACAGCCGTGTTGCGCCGCACTTAATCATTGCTGCCTTTAAATCGTTGTGTGCATTGCTTCTTGCCTGTTTTGCTGTGAATACATGTTGCGGTGCAAGGTAAATCATTGATTTTTTTCGAACTGAGGCTCTAGAAAAGTCGCTGTTTTTTTGGTGCAATGAGGTTGACAGTTGTTCACTGAAAGCGCATGTTACGCCTAAGTAACTTAGAAGTAACTTTGATGACATTCAAGGGGTATAAACATGTCAAATTCACTTTTTGCCGTTTTCTCAGCAGTTGTGCTGATCGGCCTCGTCTACAGCGGTGCAAACCTGCTGACCTTCACCGCTGCCATTGGCGCATCCGCTTTGGGCTTCTATGCTCTGGGTGGCTTGGGTGAGTTGGGTCTCATTGTGTTTGCCGCAATTTACCTGCCGATCGCCGTAGTTCTCAACGTGCCAGGCCTGCGCCGTGGTGTGTTGACAGCGCAAATTTTCAAGGCCTTCAGCAAGGCCCTGCCAGCCATGAGCCCGACGGAAAAGGACGCCCTCGAGGCTGGCGACACCTGGTGGGAAGCCGAAATGTTCGGTGGCAAGCCAGACTGGTCCAAGCTGATGAACGTGAAGTACACCGAGCTCACAGCAGATGAGAAGTCTTATCTTGAGAACGAGACTGAAGAGCTTTGCAAAATGCTCGACGACTGGAAAATCACGTTCGAGCTGAAAGACCTGCCACAGGAAGTGTGGGATTTCATGGGCAAGAAGAAATTCTTCGCCATGTTGATCGCCAAAGAACACGGCGGTTTGGGTTTCTCTCCCTACGCACAAAGCTGCGTGGTCGCGAAAATTGCAACCCGTTCATTGACTGCATCCGTCACCGTGATGGTTCCCAACTCATTGGGCCCAGGCGAGCTGATCATGCACTACGGCACGCAAGAACAGAAAGACTACTGGCTGCCACGCTTGGTAGACGGTCGCGAAATTCCATGTTTTGGCCTGACCGGCCCTGAAGTGGGTTCGGATGCCTCTGCTATTCCTGACACCGGCGTGGTTGTGAAGCGCGTTGTGAATGGCAAAGAAGAATTGGGCATCGTACTGAATTTCAGCAAACGTTATATCACCTTGGCCCCAGTGGCCACTGTGGTTGGTTTGGCATTCAAACTGAAAGACCCCGATGGTTTGCTGGGCGACAAAAACAAGGTCGACTACGGCATTACCTGCGCCTTGCTGCCAGCCGACACTCCCAATGTACAAATTGGTCGTCGCCACTTCCCTGGCGCGGTGTTCATGAACGGCCCCATCATCGGTAACGATGTTTACATTCCGCTGACTTCCATCATTGGTGGTCGTGAAATGGCCGGCAAGGGTTGGAGAATGCTGGTTGAATGTTTGTCAGCAGGCCGTGGCATTTCCTTGCCAGCTTTGTCCGCAGCCTCTGGTTGGGGCATGTACCTGGCCACTGGCGCCTACGCCCGAATTCGTCGCCAGTTCAAAATGCCAATTGGTCGTTTTGAAGGCGTTCAGGAAGCAACCGGTAAAATCGGTGGTCTCACTTACAAACTGGAAGCCTCACGCGTGTTGACTGCAACAGCTTGTGCCGAATGTGCACCATCTGTGGTCACCGCCATGATGAAGTACCACATGACCGAAATGATGCGTGAAATTATTCTGCGCTCTATGGACGTTCATGGTGGTCGTACGGTAATTCTTGGCCCACGCAACTACCTGGGTCAGGCTTACCAAGCCATGCCGGTTGCCATTACCGTTGAGGGCGCGAACATCATGACGCGTAACCTGATCGTATTTGGTCAGGGTGCAATCCGTTGTCATCCTTGGGTGCTGAAAGAAATGCAAGCAGCCCAAAACCCCAACAAAGAAGAGGGTCTGCGTGATTTCGACACCGCTTTCTTTGGTCACTTGGGTCACATTTTCAACCGTGCCATGCGTGCCCTGGTGTTGGGCCTGACCGGCAACCGTTTGGCGAAAAGCCCCGTGAGCGGCCCAATGGCTGATTATGCAAAAGCCATTGAGCGTCGTTCTGCCGCCCTGGCATTCACAGCCGACGTGGCCATGGGTGTTTTGGGTGGTGAACTGAAGCGTCGCGAGCGTTTGTCGGCCCGTTTGGGTGACGTGCTTAGCCACCTATACATGGCCACAGCCGTGCTGAAGTACTTTGAAACCAATGGTCGTTTGGCGGATGAACTGCCCCACGCTCAATGGGCGATTGAAGATTCATTGTTCGAAATCGACAAGGCTTTCACCGAGTTCAACCGCAACTTCCCGAACAAGGCAGTTGGCAAATTGTTGAACTTCGTGGCCTATCCCTTGGGTATGGGCAAAACCAAAGGCCCAAGCGACAAGGTGAACGCCGAAGTGGCAGAACTCCTGATGACTCGCAATGCTTTCGCAAACCGCTTGCTCGATAAAGTGTTTGTGGGTGAAGGTTTGTCCGACCCCACTGGCCGCATTCTGGAAGCAGCCGACAAACTGTTGTCGATTGAACCTGGTTACAGCAACTTCCTGAAAGCAGTGTCGTCAGGCAAGGTTGTCGGAGAAGGTCTGGAAGCCCAGTTGAAAGACGCTGTGGCCAAAAACCTGATCAGCCCCGATCTGGCCCAGGGCATTCGCGAGTACGAACCAATTCGTTTCGATGCGATCCTGACCGACGACTTCAGCAAAGACTACTTGCGCACCAATGGTCAAATTCCCGACGAGATCATTGAAGCCAAGCCAGTCACGGAGTACAAGGCAGCTGCTTGATTTTAAAGGGCAAGTTTTTCGGCAACATTTTGTTGTAGCGAAAACATCGAAAGGCCTCGCGAAAGCGGGGCCTTTTTTGTTACTCGTTCAGAATTTTTTGCGCTATGCTGAATGCATGGCAATTGAATTGATTCGTGACAATCGTTTTGGTGCATTCTTCTGGACGCAGTTTCTCGGCGCGTTCAACGACAACCTTTTGAAATTTGCGGTTACGCTTGCAGTCACCTACAACGATGCGCTTCGCGGCAGCTTTTCCCCTGGTTTGCTCATCAATCTGATTGCGGCACTGTTCATCCTCCCCTTCGTTATTTTCTCCGCCACCAGCGGGCAGCTTGCCGACAAATTCGACAAAACCAAAGTCATGCGATTGGCCAAATGGCTTGAGCCCCCGATTGTATTGATCACCGCCGCTGGCTTTTTGTTGAATTCCGTTGAACTGCTCATACTTGGCGTATTTTTGCTGGGCACGCAATCCGCATTTTTTGGCCCTGCAAAATATGCCTATTTACCTGAACAACTCAAATCGAGCGAACTGGTCATGGGCAATGCTTTGGTCGAGTCTGCAACCTTCATGGCCATTTTGCTGGGCACAATTGCCGCCGGTAGTTTGATGAGTCAGGAGGCCGGTGATGTCGCAGTCTACATCGTGTGCGGGTTTGGTTTTCTGGTGGCCCTGTTGGGCGTATACCAAGCGCAGCGCATGCCTTTGACGCCATCGCATTCACCTGATTTGAAGGTGAATTGGAACTTGTTCACGGAAACGTGGCGCAATGTCAGTTTCGCAACCAATTTGCCCAAAGTATGGCCCGCCTTGTTGGGAATTTCCTGGCTGTGGTTTGTGGGGGCAACCTATTTAACCCAGTTCCCGCTCTTGTCGAAAACCCTGCTCAATGCCAGCCCGGGTGTGGCCACTGTTCTGCTTTTCGCGTTTACCGTTGGGTTGGGTATTGGCGCATTTTTGTGCGAAAAATGGTCGCGAAAGCGTATCGAAATGGGTTTGGTATTGTGGGGCTTGGTCGTGATGATTCTGGCCGGGGTATTGCTGCATGGTGTTTTGGTGGCCTATCAAACCAATCCGGATCAACAAACCGTGGTCGAATTTTTTAGCCAACTGAACAACCTGGCCGTGCTCGGACTTTTTGTACTGATTAGTGTTGGCGTGGGTTTGTACAGCGTTCCCCTGTACGCCACCATGCAAGCTTTTGCGCCCAAGGAAAGCCGCTCGAGGGTGGTGTCGGCCAACAACATCATCAATTCTTTTTTCATGGTGGTTTCCGCCGGGTTCGCTATCGCTATTTTGCTGGCCATGAAAGGCGAGGTGCTCTGGGTGTTCACAGCAGTCACTGCCATCAATGTGGTGGTTTTGGGCCTGTGGTTGTTCAAGCAGCCTTATGTGGCGCTGCGCGCCCAACTGCTGTTGAAGGTGCCAGGCAAACAGTTGCCACGTATTGAAAACATGGATCATCTGGGCGATTCGGGTGGCAACCTTATTGTGTTCCCAACTTTGCTTCATGAGAATTATTTGCAGCGTATGGCGGGTTTGCCCATCGAAATGACAGTGGTGCTTTCCGGGCGTTTAAAACAATCCAGGTTTGTGAATCGTTTGCGCAAACACGGCTTCGTACTCGAGTTCAGCAAACTCTCTGAGATTGATACTCAAAAGGAATTAATCAAGGCGATCGCGTCACATATTCAACAGGGCAGGTCGATCGCCATCGACAAACCCATGTTTGAACTGCTGCGCAAACAGTACCGCCTTGATGACATGCCCGGCGTGTTGGCCAAAAAGGGCGTGGTCATGAATGTGCTGGAGTTTATGGAAGAGCAGGTACAACAAAAAGTTCAAAAAAGTGCAATTTCTCAAACAGTCTGGCGTCTAAACAAAAGAGAGGCTCTAACCGCTTCAGGGGTTTGATACCCCACTAGATAGGGAGATAGTGGTAACAGCAAAGTTAACTAGAAAGTGTTGCAAGCACCAAAACAGCACAAAAATGTAAACAAACAAGCTGGCCTGTTTTTTGCAACTTTTTCGAGAGATGAAAGTGAATGCTTTGGGCGCGAAATAGGTTCACGGCCGAAGCAAAAGGCAAAGAAGCGTTGTGCAGGAGGACATCATGAACACAGAGCTTGAACCGCGTGATTTGAATTCCAGCGATTCTGACATTTTCGGTCAGTTTCAGTCTCGTTTTGCAGCTTTGCAGCAAACCGAGATGAGCCTCGAAGAATACCTCGACCTGTGCAAAGCCGACCCCCTCACATACGCCAGCGCGGCTGAGCGCATGCTTCATGCCATTGGCGAACCCGAAGTCATCAACACCCGGCACGATCCCCGTTTGTCTCGTATTTTCGCCAACCGGGTGGTGCGCCGTTATCCGTCGTTCAAAGAGTTCTACGGCATGGAGGAGGTGATTGAAAACATCGTCGCCTATTTCCGCCATGCCGCCCAGGGTCTTGAAGAGCGCAAGCAGGTGCTTTACCTGCTGGGCCCTGTAGGCAGTGCCAAGTCTTCACTGGCCGAACGTTTGAAAGCCTTGATGGAGCAGCAACCCATCTACGCCTTGAAAGGCTCGCCAATTAACGAATCCCCATTGGGTTTGTTCGACCCGACCCAGTTTGGTGCCTCGCTTGAAGACAAATACGGCATTCCTCGCCGTTACTTGACCGGCATTGCCAGCCCTTGGGCCACCAAGCGCCTGGCTGAATTTGGCGGTGATCTGCGCAAATTCCGGGTGGTTCGTTTAATGCCTTCCACCTTGAATCAAATTGCGATCGCCAAAACTGAACCTGGCGACGAAAACAATCAGGATATTTCAGCACTGGTGGGCAAGGTCGACATTCGCATGCTGAACCAGTTCAGCCAGGACGATCCCGATGCCTACAGCTTCAGTGGTGGCCTGTGCCTGGCCAACCAGGGTTTGCTTGAATTCGTGGAAATGTTCAAGGCACCTATCAAAATGCTGCACCCCTTGCTTACAGCCACGCAAGAACGCAACTTCAAGGGCACGGAAGGTTTCGGTTCGATTCCTTTTGACGGCATTATTTTGGCCCACAGCAACGAGTCGGAATGGCAACAGTTCCGCAACAACAAAACCAATGAAGCGTTTCTGGACCGGGTATACATCGTAAAGGTGCCCTACTGCCTGCGCGTGTCCGAGGAGGTGAAAATCTACGAGAAGCTGCTCGAGCATTCTTCGCTGAACAAAGCACCATGCGCGCCCGGAACCCTGAACATGATGGCGCAGTTCAGCGTGCTGACGCGCTTGAAAGAACCTGCAAACAGCAATCTGTTCAGCAAAATGCGCGTGTATGACGGTGAAAACCTGAAAGACGTTGACCCGCATGCCAAGCCTATTCAGGAGTACCGCGACCAATCCGGGCCCGACGAAGGCATGAACGGTTCTTCCACCCGCTGGGCTTACAAAGTGTTGTCCAAAGTGTTCAACTTCGACCACCATGAAGTGGCAGCCAACCCAGTGCATTTGTTGTACGTGCTTGAGCAACAGGTGATTAAAGACAACTTGCCCGAGGAGCAAACCCGCAAGTACCTTGATTTCATCAAGAGCTACCTCACGCCCAAGTATGCTGAATTCGTGGCCAAGGAAATCCAGACGGCTTACCTGGAAAGCTACAGCGAGTATGGACAAAACCTGTTCGAGCGTTACATACAGTTTGCTGACAAGTGGATTCAGAACGAGGAGTTTCGCGACCCGGCCACTGGGCAAATTTTTGATCGCGACTCACTGAACGACGAATTGGTTCGCATTGAAAAGCCTGCGGGTATTGCCAATCCCAAAGACTTCCGGAACGAGGTTGTGAATTTTGTGTTGCGTGCACAGGCCAGCAATTCCGGCACCATGCCCGCGTGGACCAGCTACGAAAAGTTGCGTGAGGTGATCGAGCGCAGCATGTTCTCGAAAACTGAAGACCTGCTGCCGGTTATTTCTTTCGACCACAAAGGCTCGAAAGAAAGCCAGGAAAAGCACGAGAACTTTGTGGATCGCATGGTGGCCAAGGGCTACACCGAAAAACAGGTTCGTTTGTTGGTGGAATGGCATTTGCGCGTGAAAAAGGCGTCCTGATCACGCAAAACGCATAGGGAGTTTGCCATGGGCGATTCAACCATTATTGATCGCAGGCTCAACGGCAAAAACAGAAGCTTGCCCAACCGCGAGCGCTTTATTCGGCGTTACAAAACGCAATTGAAAAAAGCGGTCGCGGATGTGGCTGGTGAGTCGTCAATTTCTGATGTCAGCGGCGATGGGCGCGTGAAAGTGCGAATTCCCACCCGCGAAGTATCCGAGCCGACCTTCATTTTTGGCCAGGGTGGCGATGTAGAGCATGTGGTTCCTGGTAACCGCGATTTCGTACCTGGCGACCGAATTCCACGACCCAGCGGCGGTGGCGAAGGGCAGGGTGGCGGCAAACCAGGCAAAGGCGAGGGAGAGGACGGATTCACCTTTGTGTTGTCGCGCGAAGAGTTCCTGAACCTGTATTTTGACGATCTTGAGTTGCCAGAACTCCTGAAGCGGGAAATTTCATCGGTTAAGCGCATGAAAAGCCGAAATGCGGGTTACTCCCGCACGGGTGCACCCACCTCGCTTTCCGTACTTCGGACCATGAAGGCCTCGCTTATGCGTCGCGTCGCGCTCGAGCCCAGGGGCGATGATGAGGACGATGACGAAGACGAGAAAGGCCAGCTTGATCTTCTCGAGGATGTGAAGAAGAAGCCCTATGTGCCTTTTCTTGACGAGGTCGACCTGCGCTATCGCAATCGCGTAACCTACCCCGAGCCCTCCACCAACGCAGTGATTTTCTGCCTGATGGACGTTTCTGCTTCAATGGATGAGGCCAAGAAAGACCTGGCCAAACGGTTTTACACACTGCTTTACCTGTTCCTCACTCGCAAGTACGAGGAAGTGAAGCTGGTTTTTATTCGTCACACCGATGAAGCGGAGGAGGTCAGCGAGGAAGACTTCTTCTATGGCAAAAAAAGTGGTGGCACGGAAATCATGCCCGCCATGGAATTGATGCACCACATCATCGAGACCCGCTATCCAGGCAGCGCTTGGAATGTTTACGTGGCGCAAGCCTCGGATGGCGATGCAACCTCGCGTGATGCGCGGGCCAGCGCGGAGTATCTCTCTTCCAAAATCATGCCGCATGTGCGCTACTACGCTTACGTGGAAACCATGCCCACACCCATGTTCGGCATGGCTCGCGCGTCTGATTTGTGGGAAAGTTTTGAACGGCTGGAAGACAGTTTTGCAGGGCACTTTGCCATGCGCAAGCTGTTCAACCGCCGCGACATTTACCCCGTTTTTCGTGGCTTGTTTGAAAAGAAAGAAGTCGCCTTTGGGCGTTAGGAGTAGCAACAATGGCCCAGCAACTTGACCTGGCCGGCAATGAGTGGACATTTGATCTGCTGCGTGACATTGACACGCAGCTTCACGACATTGCAGCCAACAAATACAAACTCGACACCTTCCCCAATCAAATTGAAGTGATCAGTGCCGAGCAAATGCTGGATGCGTATTCCAGCGGTGCCATGCCCGTGATGTATCCACACTGGAGCTACGGCAAATCCTTTTCGGTTAACGAGCATTTGTACGAAACCGGGCAGCAAAACCTTGCCTACGAGGTGGTGATCAATTCCAACCCCTGCATTTCTTACCTCATGGAAGAGAACACCATGACCATGCAGACGCTGGTGATTGCTCACGCCTGTTACGGACACAATTCCTTTTTCAAGGGCAACTACCTGTTTCGGCAGTGGACCCAGGCCGATGCAATCATCGATTACCTGGTGTTCGCCAAGAAGTACGTCATGGAGTGCGAAGAAAAATATGGTATCGATGCAGTTGAAGAAGTGCTTGACGCTGCGCATGCCATACAGCATTTTGGGGTCGATCGTTACAAACGACGTTTTGAATCCGAAGCATCACTGAAAGTGAAGCGCGATGACCTGGCCGAGGAAAAGCGCCGTCAGTACGATGAAATCATGGCCAAGGTGTCGCCAGTCGAGGCGGCTCAAATTGAGCGCCGGCAAGACAACTACCCCCGTGAGCCCGTCGAAAACATTTTGTACTTTGTCGAGAAAGAAGCGCCCAAACTGCGCGACTGGGAACGCGAACTGGTACGCATTGTTCGCAAAATGTCCCAGTACTTTTATCCGCAGGGTCAAACCAAGGTGATGAACGAAGGTTGGGCCAGCTTTTGGCATTACACCTTGCTCAATACCCTGTACGACGAGAAACTTGTGTCCGATGGATTCATGCTCGAATTCCTGACGTCTCACACCAATGTGGTTTTTCAGCCCGATTCGCGCGACGGACGCTTCAGGGCCTTGAACCCCTACGCCCTCGGTTTTGCCATTTTCAGCGATATTCGTCGCATGTGTGAAAAGCCCACAGAAGAGGACAAACGCTGGTTTCCTGAAATTGCGGGTAGCGGCAATTGGTTGAAAGCTGTTGATTTTGCCATGCGCAATTTCAAGGATGAATCATTCATCCGCCAGTTTCTGTCCCCCAAGGTCATTCGAGACTTCCGTTTGTTTGCAATCGCAGATCACAAAACTGAAAGCGAACTGTTTATCGATGCCATTCACAACGACGAGGGTTACAAGCGAATCCGCACCCTGTTGGCAAATCAGTACTCCCGGGAAAGCATGGTGCCCGATATTCAAGTGACTTCCTATGCCCGCATGACAGATCGATCCCTCACGCTTACTCACATGAGCCGTCGTGGAAGGCCACTGAATACGGATGAAGCCGAGAAAACCCTTGCTCAAGTGGAGCGTTTGTGGGGTTTCCCGGTGCACCTGGAAACATCGGATGCGCATTGAAACTCACGTCCGGCAGCAGGCCAAACTAGACCTGTCCGGCTCGGTTGCCCCTTTTGAGTTGAAATTGCCTGACATGCCAGCTTCGGTGTGGGCCAGCCCCGACTTGTTGCGCTCTCGTTTCCATCTTGAAGCCGCCCGTTTTTTCGAGTGCGAATCTGTGTTGGCGGTAACCGGCATAGAAAGCGGTATCTCGGCGCTGGCACGTTTGTTTCAAACCTGGTACGGGTCAATGCGGGTGGTGCTGGCTGAGCCCAGCTTTGATCAATGGGACAAACGCTTTCGCCGGGCCAACCATGTTGTACTCGATTGGCCTGTGGATCTTGTGCTTGAAGGGGATATTCCCGAGTGCGATGTGGTGGTGCTGGGGCGCCCGGTCAACCCCACCTGCCAAATGATTAGCATCCAGCAAATCAAGCCCCTGGCCCGAAAACTTCGGGAGCAGGGCGGCTGGCTTATTCTTGATGAGGCTTATCTGGACTGGACTGGTGAGGAGTCCTATGCGTCCTTCATCGAAGCCGAGCCGGCCATTGTGCTTCGCTCAGTGGCGCCTTTCTCAGGCTTGGCTGGGGCAAACCTGGCATTTGTTTGCGGCCCCAAGGCTGTGTGTACAGCATTGCTCAACGAGGTGGGTACACAAGCCGTTTCTTCGCCGCAATGGTGGCTGGCATTGCAATATTTTGCAGCAGAAGACTGGAGGGCCCAGCAGCTGATTCGCCTGGATGCGGTGTGTACAAGGCTCGAGTCGGTCTGGCGAGTTCGATTGGGCGAGCACATTCAAATTCACAAAGGCGGTTACTTCATCAGTTTTGCCCATCCTAACAATGAGCAATGGGCTGCCGACCTGGAACATGTGGGAATTCTGGTGCGTGCCTATCCGACTGAAGACAGCATTTTGCGATGCGGTGCACCGAAATCCGAGGCAGATTGGACCCGCCTTGAAAATGCGGTGAAGTCGCTTAGCGATTAGTCGTGACGCATCACTTCTTCAATGCCTCGTTCCCGTGGTTTGGTTGAAACCAGCAGGGTTTTCGCCAGGCGGTCTTGAGGAAACTGCCCGTTTTTGTCAAAAAACGAATAAACGAAGGCAATGCCTGTCAAATTGAAAAACCAGCACAGCACGTATCTCAGTATGGCTTGTGCCAGCCCAACACGCTCTCCGTTTTCCTTCACCAGTCGAATGTGCCAGGTTTTCATGGCAAGGGTTTGGCCACCATGGCGCCAAAACCACACAAAATACAGCCCCAGTACGGCGAAAAACCACCACTGGCGTGCCTCTCGAAGGTATAAGGCATGTCTGCTTTGAGTGAGTGTGTCGAAAAAGTAGCCGGCAATGAATAAAACGCCGAAAAGCAGCATGCTTTCGTACAACATGCTTGCAAACCGGCGTTTTCTGCTGGGGCTGATAAGCCCGTTGTCGAGTAGTCGTTCCATTTCGCTATTTTATCGCTGACGCGCTAGCCAAATGGATGCGGGTTTTAATTCAGTGAAGGTTTGTTGCTTTTTCCCTTGAATTCATCGCGCTGTTTCGGATCCAGGCTTTGATAGCTGTTCCAGCTTGAATTTCGCTCGCCCTGGCGCTTCTCTTTCAGGGCCTTGTAGTTTTCACGGGCCGCCGCTTTTTCCCGCGGGCTTAGTTCGCTCCAGGTACTCACCCGTTCACGCATGATTGCCTGGCGCTCAGCAGGCTCACTTTCATACTTCCTGCCAACCTTTAACCAGCGTTCCTGTTGGGCATTGGTCATGGAATTCCAGTCATTTTTCAGTGGTGCAAGCAGCTCCTGCTGTTTGGCAGACAGCTCAGACCAGTCAGTTGCAGCCAGCGCATCCGTGCTCGGAACGCAAAGCACCAGAACCAAGCCCAAGGTCATCAATCCGGAATAGAGTCTAGTCATCATCATGCCCCTGAATCCTTAAATGCTAGATCGACGTGGTGAAGTCGGCGGGTAATGAATCCATCCATTGTTCAATTCCGTCTTCCGCTGGAATTGCATTGTTCTTTTGCAACTCAGTGGCGTAATTGATAAAGCCTGGATCCAGATAAGCATCGGGTGGCAGGTCGTCCGACAAAATCGCGGCGTCGAGATCTGCAGTTTCAGAAATGCGGGCGTCGTAGTTCTCCAGACCAAATTGAGCCACCCCGAAAACCGCACCTGCAATAAACAAGGCACTCACCGCCATGGACAAGGCGGGGCGATTGAACCATTCTGAGAACTGTTGGAATAAATCTGCAATCTTGCCAGCATTGGCCTGTCTGGATTTGGCATGCTGCCCATGTTTCTCGGCATGAAGTTGCACCGATTTGGAGATAGCCAGGTTAAGGCGATCCTGAATGTGGGGCGGAACTTGACCTGCCGACTCATCAAGTAGCCTTTTTACTACATTTGCGGTTAGCCGATCTTCATTCATTCCCGAAACCCCTGTTGCCTCAATACCTGTGCCAATGCCTTTGTCGCTCTGGAGCAGTGCGTTTTCACACTGCCCTCAGAACACCCCATGATCTCTGCCGTTTCTGCCAAGTCCATCTCTTCCCAATAACGCAAGATGAATGCCTGGCGTTGACGCTCTGGCAAATTTGCGATGGCTTCTTCGATGGCCGCCATATTCTGTGATTGTTCAATCTCGTCCTGGGCACTCGCATTCTGGGATTCATCCTGTGCGAGAAGGTTCTCGAGCACATCGTAATCTTCTTCATCTTTCTTCTGAAAGCTTGAAAACAGCGTTGTCCAGGTGTTTCTGACCTTCTGGCGGCGATGATGGTCCAGAATCGTGTTCTGCAAAATGCGGGTAAACAGCATTGGCAGTTCTTCTTTGGGTTTGTCGCCGTATTTGTCAGAAAGCTTCATCATGCTTTCCTGCACCAGGTCCATGGCGCTTTCTTCATTCTTTACGGCAAAAAATGCCTGGCGATAAGCCCGGTGCGACACCTCTTTCAAAAAATCCTCTAATTCTCGCGTGCTGGCCATAAATGTGTGTGTCGAGGTGGTGTCAGAGGGTTTGGGGGTCGAGGCGAGAATGATTCGCAATATTTAACAATACGGCATGATATCAAAGCCACAAGCTTTTTTCTTGACCCACAGCGGGCTTCGCACTAAGATCTCGTTCTACCCTGTTTTTGTCTCTAGTTAATCAGCATACCCTTGTTGTTTTAGCGAAAGACGCGCTAGGGCGCTGAACTTGTGGTTCAGAAGCCCATGGCCAACCTGCCCGACATAATCGGGTTGTGATCGCCAGCGCTTTGCGACATGTCCACACCCACAAGGTTGTTCATTTTCAAAAAGCCTGTGCCCCACGGCAATGCGATCCAGGACGGCATCCGACCAATGTCCCGTGGATTTTGTCAGGATTTTTTAAAATGGAATATACCGGCGCGGAAATCGTTGTCAAATGTCTGGAAGAAGAAGGCGTCAAGCACGTTTTCGGTTACCCAGGCGGAGCAGTACTCTACATCTACGATGCCATCTTCAAACAAGACGGTTTCGAACACATTCTGGTACGTCATGAACAAGCTGCTGTGCATGCAGCCGATGCCTACTCGCGTTCAAGCGACAAGGTGGGTGTTTGTCTCGTGACCTCAGGCCCAGGCCTGACCAATGCTGTTACAGGCATTGCAACTGCCTACATGGATTCAATTCCCATGGTGATTTTGTCTGGTCAGGTGCCCACGCACGCGATCGGTCAAGATGCATTCCAGGAATGCGATACCGTGGGTATTACACGCCCCTGCGTCAAGCACAACTTCCTTGTAAAGGATGTGAAAGACCTGGCACGTGTCATGAAAGAAGCGTTTTACATTGCCCGCACAGGCCGTCCAGGCCCTGTGCTGGTTGATATCCCCAAAGACATCACCATTCACAAAACCACGTTTGATTACTCCGAGCCAGTCAAAATGCGCTCGTACAACCCGGTGGTCAAGGGTCACCAAGGGCAAATCAAAAAAGCCGTGCAAATGATTCTGGAAGCCGAGCGCCCCATGATCTATTCCGGCGGTGGTGTTATTTTGGGTGATGCCTCTGCTGAACTGACTCGTTTGGTAGAGTGGGTTGGTGCGCCAACAACCAATACCTTGATGGGTTTGGGCGCATTCAAGGCCAGCGACAAAAAGTTTGTAGGTATGCCCGGCATGCACGGCACCTATGAGGCCAACCTGGCCATGCAAAATTGCGACGTACTGATCGCCGTTGGCGCCCGTTTTGACGATCGCGTGATCGGTAATCCCAAAGATTTTGCCTCCATTCCACGCAAAATCATTCACATTGATATCGACCCGTCTTCCATTTCCAAGCGCGTGAAAGTGGATGTGCCCATTGTTGGCAACATCAAAGACGTGCTGGTTGATTTGATTCAGTTGCTGGAAGAAAGCGGCAAGCGAGTAGACCAGGGCAAACTGCAAGGCTGGTGGGAACAGGTTGAGAAATGGCGTGGCCGCAAGTGTCTGGACTACGCCAAATCCGATGAACTCATCAAACCCCAGTTTGTGGTTGAAAAGTTGTGGGAAGTGACCAACGGCGATGCCTTTGTTACATCCGACGTTGGCCAGCATCAAATGTGGGCTGCCCAGTACTATCGTTTCGACAAACCGCGTCGCTGGATCAACTCCGGTGGTTTGGGCACCATGGGTGTGGGCTTGCCCTACGCCATGGGTGTTCAAATGGCCAACCCCGATGCGCAGGTGGCTTGTATTACAGGTGAAGCATCCATCCAGATGAATATTCAGGAATTGTCCACCTGCTTTCAGTACCATTTCACGCCGAAAATCGTGAACCTGAACAACCGCTATCTGGGCATGGTTCGCCAGTGGCAACAGCTGGATTATGGCTCACGCTATTCTGAAAGCTACATGGATGCACTGCCAGATTTCGTCAAGTTGGTTGAAGCGTATGGCCACATTGGCATGCAAATCACCAAGCCGTCAGATGTAGAACCGGCATTGCGCGAGGCCTTTGGCAAGTACAAAGACCGTTTGGTGTTCATGGACTTCATCACTGACCGCACTGAAAACGTGTGGCCCATGGTCAAGGCTGGCAAGGGCTTGTCCGAAATGCTGCTGGGTTCGGAAGAACTGTAAAAAGGAGATGGCAAATATGAGACACATTATTTCCGTTCTCCTCGAGAACGAACCGGGTGCGTTGTCCCGCGTGGTGGGCTTGTTTTCTGCCCGTGGCTACAACATTGAAACATTGACTGTGGCCCCCACCGAAGACGAAACACTGTCGCGTATGACCATTGTGACAGTGGGATCCGATGACATTATCGAACAGATCACCAAACACCTTAACCGCTTGATTGAAGTGGTGAAAGTGGTTGATCTAAGTGATGGTGCGCATATTGAACGCGAGCTGATGCTGGTAAAATTGCGCGCAGTGGGCAAAGAGCGTGAAGAGCTGAAGCGTACTGCGGATATCTTCCGTGGCCGCATCATTGATGTCACCGAGAAAAGCTACACCATCGAGTTGACCGGTAACAAATCCAAGCTGGATGCCTTCCTGGAATCGATCGATCGCACTGCCATTCTCGAAACTGTCCGCACGGGCAGCTCCGGTATTGGCCGCGGCGAACGCATTCTTCGCGTCTGAACGGTGGGCCCAGCCCAGGCAAACGAATCTGGTAACTGGGTCTTGAAGATGAATTTAAATACCTGAATCAAAAGGAAAATGACATGAAAGTTTATTACGACAAAGACGCGGATCTGTCCCTGATCCAGAAGAAGAAAGTATCCATTATTGGTTACGGTTCACAAGGCCATGCTCACGCGCAAAACCTGCGCGATTCAGGCGTTGAAGTGGTTGTTGGCCTGCGCAAGGGCGGTGCCTCCTGGTCCAAAGCCGAAGGCGCGGGCTTGAAAGTGAAAGAAGTGGCCGACGCCGTGAAAGAAGCGGATGTGGTCATGATTCTGCTGCCTGACGAGAACATTCCTGATGTCTACAACAAAGAAGTAGCCCCCAACATCAAGGCTGGTGCTGCTTTGGCATTTGCCCACGGTTTCAACGTGCATTACAACCAGGTTGTACCACGTGCAGATATCGACGTCATCATGATTGCCCCCAAAGGCCCAGGTCACACAGTACGTTCTGAGTACCTGAAAGGTGGTGGTGTACCCTCACTGATCGCAATTTACCAAGACACAACCGGCAACGCGCATGACATCGCTTTGGCCTATGCTGCAGCGAATGGCGGTACAAAAGGTGGCGTGATCGAGACCAACTTCCGCGAAGAAACAGAAACCGATTTGTTCGGTGAACAAGCCGTGTTGTGCGGCGGTGCGGTTGAGTTGGTAAAAGCTGGTTTCGAAACTTTGGTTGAAGCAGGTTATGCGCCTGAAATGGCTTACTTCGAATGCCTGCACGAGCTGAAGCTGATTGTTGACCTGATGTACGAAGGCGGCATCGCCAACATGAACTATTCCATTTCCAACAACGCGGAATATGGTGAGTATGTAACAGGCCAACGTGTAATCGCAGACCAGGCTCGCGCAGCCATGAAGGAATGTCTGGCCAATATCCAGAACGGTGAATATGCCAAGCGTTTCATTCTGGAAGGCAAAACCAACTATCCAGAAATGACAGCGCGTCGCCGTTTGAACGCACAGCACCCCATTGAAATCGTGGGTGCCCAGCTGCGCGCAATGATGCCTTGGATCAGCAAGAACAAGTTGGTTGATCAGTCCAAGAACTAATCGACCGATTGATTGCTGTGCCAGAAACCCGCGGTGCGAAAGTGTCGCGGGTTTTTTTGTTATTCATCAAGTGCCCACCCATTTCGACAAGCCTTTGATTTCATCAATAGTTTGTGGCGTCACACCCATTAGTTTGTTGTAGTAGGGCAGTTGGGATTTGCTGCCAGCCACACCAGTATTGAGTGCCTGTATTTCACGATCACCACCCGCAAAAAACAGTTTCTGAAAATTTTCCTGGGCGATTCCCTGGCGCTTTGCATTGATTTCACGCAATAGTCCACCAGTTGCGTTCAAATGCGCGTACAAGTCGCGAATTTCAACGTGAAGTTGCCCCGTCCTGTCTTTGCCGCTTTTGCAATTGAAGGCTGGGGTAGCGCCAATTTCATTGCTCAGCGCCAAAAGACGTGTGGGCAATTTATAAGGTTCATTGCCAACCTCGTGGTGCAAGTCTTTGAGCATAATTTCCCGCACCTGGTTTACCAATTCTTTGATCAGGCTTATTTTTTCAGTCAGTACCTTGCGTTTGCTGATTTGTGCAGGGCTCGCTCCGTCCGTGTTGGCCAGTTCGGTATTCAACTTTCGCAGTTGGTCTCCCGCAAGGCCACCGATTGGTTTGTTTTTTTCAATGGAGCCAATCAGGTGTTTGACTGATTTTTTGTTGATTGAGTCTGCTGTTCGCCAAATACCGATCAATCTTCCCATTTTGCTCAGCGACAAATGATTCACTGGTGTGCAAAAAGTGAAGATACTTGGTTTAACTTTCAGCTCTTTCTCGTGGCCTCGTCCATCGGCAATTCGGATCCGCATTTCTTGCCCATTGGCTCTGGCAAATGCACGCTGTTGCTGCTCAATCATCTCTTTTTCTTTGCCAGCGGCAGTCAACAGATTCACTGAAACAATCTGGATTTCAATGGCTTCTTCTGTGTTCATATTGCGGGCGTCCAATTCATTCCGCTTCAAGTGATCCAGCAAGCTTGCGTGAATAAATTCTTGGACGCGTGCATCATTCGCAGCATTTCGCTGATCAGGCATTTTGATGCCATACGCATCATGCACGGCATGCCTTAGCCCGGAGAACACATAGCCAGTGTCAGTGTCTGAAATTGGATATGGTCTGAATTTGGTTCTCCACAAGTTCACTGCATGGCGTGCTTCTTGAATTGCGTAGCTGCAAACCCCGTTGATGCCATCCCGTCGATAACTCTCCGTCAGCGCGCTGTCCAGGTTTTTTGCGGGAGTCATGGTTGTCAAAAATTTCAAATTCTTGAATTTGCTCTGCGGCTCAGTAAAACGCAGATCATGCAACACAGAAATGTTGTTCCAGTCTTTCGACTGAAGTACATCGATGTATCGCTCAAAAATCTGTTTGTCCAAGGCATCAATACTCATGTTTTTTGTTCGAAATCCAAGGCTGCGGAACCTTCCGTGGATTACTGAGGCCAAGGCCGTACGTACGTGAACATGCCGGGTCGACTCAGGGATGCCACTGCCCCAAGTGCCCGCGCGAACCAGCGCCGTTTGCTCTCGTTTGAATTGCCGGAAAACATCAGTTATTTTGCTCCGCTTGTGTTTTCCGCCAATGTCTTGCTTGATGCTGGTGTTGTCAAAGCTGATATTCTGCGATTGCTTCTCGCGAAGGGCGCTGGCCGCCCTGTCAATTAGCGAGGAGAATTCTTCAAGCGAAATGTTGGCATCAGGTTTTGAATTTTGTTTGAGTATTTCGTTGACCACTTCAAGCGCGGCTTGGTAGTGAAGTAGTTTGAAACCTATCGCATCGGCAGTGGATACCGATTCGCCGGATGAGCTTCGCTCGAGCTCCTCTATGTAGCTGGTGTCGCTACAGGCGCTAAAATAATCAGCTTCGTTCTCGTTGTTCTCAGTGATTTCATCCTTCTTGTGTGTGTTGCGCGCTGCCGCAGACGCATTTCTCGATTGGGCTGTTAACAATTTCAAACTTTGTGCCATCGATCCGGGAAAGCCCGAAAGCAATAACTTCACCAATTGAACAAGCGGGCTGAAAATGCGAAGCAAAGCGCTTCCAAACACGCCATGCTTTACTTGGTTGACCGTGTGTTCGCTCGGCGAAATCGTGTGGCTTCGGGGCGGTGTGTGAATTGAATTGTGGGGGGGCATACTTGATGAGCAATTTGCGGTTTTGTGGGGGGCTGATGATAGGTGGTTGGGCGCGAACCAAAGTTCAATAGTCAAGATACCTGCCCTGTACCCGAATTTCGAAGGTGGTCTTGTTTGAAGGGGTTGTAGGGGGCTCATTCTGATTCTTATTGGTCAATTCGCACAAAACTTACCGCACTTGGTCGTTTTGGCTTATAAAATCGGGTTCATAACCATTCTCAACAAAGAGCCATGAACTATCCACATCCCATCATTGCCCGCGAGGGTTGGCCTTTCCTGGCAATCGTCGCGATCCTGGCGCTTGCACTCCAGTCGTTTGGCCTCACATTCCTGTCGGTCCTTGCCTGGATTCTGTTCATTTTTGTATTGCAGTTTTTCCGTGATCCCCCGCGTTACATTCCTGCCCAGAAAAACGCGGTAGTGTCACCTGCCGACGGGCGCATCGTGGCCGTAGAGCGTGTGGAAGACCCTTATGCCCAGCGTGAAGCCCTTAAAATTTCCGTATTCATGAATGTGTTCAATGTGCACTCCAATCGAATTCCGATCGGCGGTGAGATCAAATCTGTGGATTATTTCCCGGGTTTGTTTGTGAATGCAGATCTGGACAAGGCCAGTACCCAAAATGAGCGCAATGCCATTGTTATTCACACTGAAAGCGGGGCAACGGTCACTGCTGTGCAGGTGGCTGGTTTGATCGCCCGCCGAATTCTCTGTTACGTCAAGCCGAATGAGACTGTTGAAAAAGGCCAGCGTTATGGTTTCATCCGGTTCGGTTCACGCGTAGACGTGTATTTGCCCACCGATTCTGTACCCAAAGTTGCAATCGGTGACAAAGTGTCTGCGTCCTCAACCGTGTTGGCCGAGTTGGTGTCCTGATCATGCGATTCAAGCGCAATAAAAACCGGTTTGGTGCTCCAAGGGCCTTTTCGAGTGGTGCGGCCCGTCCGGCTGGAAAACCCCACAAAGGCGTCTACTTGTTGCCCAACCTGTTTACTACAGCGGCCTTGTTCAGTGGTTTTTACGGCATTGTGATGGCCATGGGGCAGCAGTTCACCACAGCTGCAGTGGCCATTTTTGCCGCTTTGGTGCTCGATAGCCTCGATGGTCGAGTTGCCCGAATGACCAATACCCAGAGCGCATTTGGTGCCGAGTACGACAGTTTGGCGGATATGGTGTCCTTTGGCGCGGCACCCGCGCTCATTATTTACGAATGGTCACTCAGCGGAATGGGCAAACTGGGCTGGGTTGCGGCTTTCGTTTACCTGGCCGGTGCAGCTTTGCGCCTGGCACGATTCAATACCAATGCAGCCGTGGTGGACAAAGCCTGGTTTCAGGGCCTGCCAAGTCCGGCGGCTGCGGCTTTGGTTACTGGTTTTGTGTGGGTGATGGACGACGCCAAAATGGCTGGAGCCGAGCTGGATTGGCTGGCTTGGGGGATTACCTTCTACGCCGGGATCACCATGGTGTCCAATGTTCCATTCTTCAGCGGCAAAGATTTCCATTTCCGCCGCAGTGTTCCCTTCCTTGTGCTCGCCTTGATCCCCTTGGTATTTGCTTTGGTTTCTCAAGATCCGCCTAAGGTGTTGTTTGGCGTTTTTGTACTGTATGGGCTTTCCGGTTATGTGGTGTACCTGGTGCGGAAAGTAAAAGGGCAGGGACTCAAAGGGCTGGACATCGAAAGGGACGAACATTTTTAAGTCGGGCTCCCTGCAATACCGCTGCCAGCGTGCATTGTTGTATCCTTAAGGCATAATCAGGAGAACAGCATGTCAGACCGCCTCATCATATTCGATACCACCCTGCGCGACGGCGAACAAAGCCCTGGCGCATCCATGACCCGCGAAGAAAAAATCCGCATCGCCAAGCAGCTGGAAAAACTGAAGGTTGATGTGATAGAGGCCGGTTTCGCCGCCTCCAGCAATGGCGATTTCGAAGCCATCAAATCCATTGCCTCGGTCATCAAAGACTCCACCGTGTGTTCTTTGGCCCGTGCAAACGACAAAGACATTACGCGGGCAGGTGACGCGCTGGCACCCGCCGAGCGCCGCCGCATTCACACCTTCATTGCCACGTCGCCCCTGCACATGGAGGTGAAGCTGCGAATGACGCCCGACCAGGTTCTGGAGCAGGCCGTGAAAGCAGTGAAGCTGGCCTTGCAATACACCGACGATGTCGAGTTTTCCGCTGAAGATGGCTACCGCTCGGAATTGCCTTTCCTTGCCAAGGTTTGTGAGGCGGTCATCAAGGCCGGCGCCAAAACAATCAATATTCCCGACACTGTGGGGTATGCCGTGCCCTCCTTGTATGGAGAGTTCATGCGCGACTTGCGCACCTTGACGCCCAACAGCGACAAGGCGGTGTGGTCCGTTCACTGTCACAACGATTTGGGTATGGCGGTGGCCAACTCCCTGGCGGGCGTGGCCATTGGTGGTGCGCGGCAGGTGGAGTGCACCATCAACGGACTGGGCGAACGCGCAGGCAACTGTTCGCTCGAGGAAATTGTGATGGCGGTTAAAACCCGTCGTGATTTCTTCGATCTGGATGTCGGTATTGATACCACTCAAATTGTGTCTGCCAGCCGCCTGGTCAGCAATATTACGGGCTTTGTGGTTCAGCCCAACAAAGCCATTGTAGGGGCCAACGCCTTTGCCCATGCATCTGGTATTCACCAAGATGGTGTGCTGAAAGCGCGCCAAACCTATGAAATCATGACAGCCGAGGATGTGGGGTGGTCTGCCAATAAAATCGTGTTGGGCAAGCTGTCGGGTCGCAATGCCTTCAAGCAGCGCCTGGAAGCCTTGGGTATTGAAATGGAAAGCGAGCAGGCGTTGAACGACACTTTCCAGCGCTTCAAGGACCTTGCCGACCGCAAAGCCGAAATTTTTGATGAAGATATTCATGCCCTGGTTTCCGGTGACGGCGCAGGTGGAGAGTCCGAGCACTACCGTTATGTGTCTCTGGTTCAGCATTCTGAGACGGGTGAGCGCCCCAAAGCGCGTGTTGTGTTCTCAATCGATGGCCGTGAAGTGGTCTCTGAAAGTCAGGGCAATGGGCCTGTGGACGCCACGGTAAAAGCCATTGAGGCCGAAGTGCAAAGCGGTGCTGAATTGTTGCTGTTCTCGGTCAACGGCATTACCTCGGGTACCACTGAATCGCAGGGCGAGGTTACGATGCGGCTGCAAAAGGGTGGGCGAATCGTCAATGGCGTGGGTGCAGACCCCGACATTGTGGTTGCCTCAGCCAAGGCTTATCTGTCTGCTTTGAATAAATTGCAGTCAAAACACGAAAAGTTGAATCCACAGGTTTGATTTTCAGCAGTTTTCCCCTACAATAATGGGTTCAGGTGACCGCCTTTTTAATTAATTTGAATTAGGGGTGGTCTTTTTACACGGAACTGCGGTTGCCATTGTGGCTGCAAGTTCACGCAAGTGGAGTAATAAAGATGTCAGAAATCAATAAAGCGGCAATTCTTGCCGAATATCAACGCGCCAAGGGCGACACAGGTTCTCCCGAGGTTCAAGTGGCATTGTTGACAGCCCGAATCAACTCGTTGACCGATCACTTCAAGGCCAACGCCAAAGACCATCACTCACGCCGCGGTTTGCTGCGCATGGTGTCTCGTCGTCGTAAGCTGCTTGATTACCTCAAGCGCAAAAACGCAGATGCCTACCGCAACCTGATCAGCAGCTTGGGTCTACGCAAGTAATTGGTCGCTGCTACAAGCCGTTGATTTGACTCAAATGCCTGCAACCCCGGTTGTGGGCATTTGTGTTTTAAAACTGACGGGCTCTCGCATCCGGGTATTGGCCCGGCGAGATTACTAAAAGGAAAAGACAAAGTGTTTGAAATTCATAAAGAAACGTTCCAGTACGGTCAACACACAGTGACCCTGGAAACCGGTGAAATTGCCCGTCAAGCGGGTGGCTCTGTAATCGTTACTGTAGACGACACCGTTGTATTGGCCACTGTAGTGGCCGCCAAGTCGGCGAAGCCTGGTCAAGATTTTTTCCCATTGACTGTTGATTACGTTGAAAAATTCTATGCTGCCGGCCGTATCCCCGGTGGTTTCTTCAAGCGTGAAGGCAAGGGTACTGAGCAAGAAACCCTGAATGCACGCTTGATCGATCGTCCATTGCGCCCTCTGTTCCCTGAAGGCTTCTTCAATGAAGTGCAGGTAACTCTGACTGTCATGTCGATTAACCCCGAAGTGAATCCAGACATTCCCGCCATGTTGGGTGCGTCTGCTGCGCTGTCCATCGCCGGCATTCCTTTCAATGGCCCTGTTGGCGGTGCTCGTGTGGGTTATATCAATGACCAGTACGTGCTGAACCCCACAGCCACACAGTTGAAAGACAGCAAAATGGACCTGATCGTTGCGGGTACCGAAGCTGCGGTGCTGATGGTTGAGTCTGAAGCTCACGAGTTGTCCGAAGAAATTATGCTGGGCGGCATCATGTTCGGTCACGAACAAATGCAAACCGCAATCAATGCCATTCACGCGCTGACTGCCAAAGCTGGCAAGCCTGAATGGGATTGGAAAGCTGCACCTGCCAACGAGCCTTTGGTTGCGGCCATTACCGAGTTGGCCGGCGAAAAGCTTGCTGCTGCCTACAAAATGACTGAAAAGCAGGCACGTAGCCAGCGCTTGAAGGAAATTTCAGCGGAAGTAGCCGCTGAATTGCCTTCCAAGTTGACTGAGGAGCAGCGTGCAGCAATCACCAATGCGGACATTGGCGATGTCATGTTTGGTCTCGAAGCCAAAATTGTTCGTGGCCAAATTTTGAATGGTGAACCACGTATCGATGGCCGCGACACACGCACCGTGCGCCCCATTACTGTTCGCACCGGGGTATTGCCACGTGCACACGGTTCCGCTTTGTTCACACGTGGCGAAACACAGGCTTTGGTAGTTACCACCTTGGGTACCGGCCGTGACGAACAAATGATTGATGCGGTTGCCGGTGAATATCGCGACCGCTTCATGTTCCATTACAACATGCCCCCGTACGCCACTGGCGAATGTGGTCGCATGGGTGCACCAAAGCGTCGTGAAATCGGTCATGGTCGCTTGGCACGCCGCGCGGTTGAAATGATGTTGCCCGCGCCTGAAGATTTCCAATACACCATGCGCGTGGTGTCAGAAATCACTGAATCCAATGGTTCAAGCTCTATGGCGTCTGTGTGCGGTGGTGCATTGTCTTTGATGGACGCAGGTGTTCCCTTGAAACAGCTGGTGGCCGGTATTGCCATGGGCCTGATCAAGGAAGACAACAAGTTTGCGGTACTCACAGACATTCTGGGTGATGAAGATCACCTGGGCGACATGGACTTCAAGGTTGCCGGTACTGAGAATGGTGTGACTGCACTGCAGATGGACATCAAGATTCAGGGCATCACCAAAGAGATCATGCAGGTTGCGCTGGCGCAGGCCCGTGAAGGCCGCATGCACATTCTGGGTATCATGAAAGAGGCCACAGGTGGCAGCGTAGGCGAATTGTCTGCCTACGCCCCTCGCATGATCACCATGAAGATCAACCCTGAAAAGATCCGTGACGTGATTGGCAAGGGTGGTGCAACCATTCGTGGCATTACCGAGCAAACCGGTGCAAGCATCGACATCAAGGAAGACGGTTCTATTACCATCGCCTCGGTTGATGGTGATGCTGGTGAGCGTGCCAAAAAGCTGATTGAAGACATCACGGCTGAGGTTGAAGTTGGCGCTGTGTATGAAGGCACCGTGTTGAAGTTGCTCGATTTCGGTGCAATTGTCAGCGTGTTGCCAGGCAAGGATGGTTTGTTGCACATCTCCCAAATTGCCAACGAGCGCGTGAACACGGTTGGTGATTTCTTGAAAGAAGGCCAGGTTGTGAAGGTTAAGGTGTTGGAGGCCGATGAAAAAGGTCGCTTGCGCTTGTCCATGAAAGCCTTGCTGACTCCTGAAGCGCCTGCTGAGCAAGCATCTGAAGGCTCAAGCGAAGGTTGATGAGTACAGCGCTTTTACAACAACTGCCCGTTAGCATGAGGGCAGTGGGTGTGAAAGCCCCCGGTGGCGTAGATCAGCTTGATTTGATCGAGCTACCGGTGCCGTCACCCAAGCCAGGTGAGGTGCTTATTCAGGTTAAGGCCGCCGGGGTAAATCGCCCCGATGTTCTTCAACGCCTGGGTTTGTACCCGCCGCCCCCTGATGCCAATCCTAACCTTGGGTTGGAAGTGTCTGGCGTGGTTGTGGCCGTGGGTGCAGGTGTCTCTGAAAGCATGTTGGGTAGCCCCGTCATGGCTTTGTGCAATGGTGGGGGTTACGCGGAATATGCATGCGCGCCTGCAGGGCAATGCATGCACATACCGGAAGGTTTAAGTTTCACCGAGGCGGCCAGCCTGCCCGAGGTGTACATGACCGTTTGGCAAAACCTGTTCATGAAGGGTGGTGCCAAGGCGGGTCAAACTGTATTGATTCATGGGGGCAGCAGTGGCATTGGCACGGCTGCCGTCCAGCTTTGCAAGAAACACGGGTTGCGAACCCTTGTTACTGTTGGTAGCCAGGAGAAAGCCGATTTTTGCCTGGGTTTGGGGGCTGAGAAAGCCTACCTGTACAAAACCCAAGACTGGGAACAGTTGGTATTGCAGGATACGCAACAGCAGGGTGTCGATTTGATTCTCGACATGGTTGCGGGCGAATACCTGAATAAAGATTTAGGCTGCGCAAAACCCCAAGGAATGGTGATAGTAATTGCCCTTTTGGGTGGGCGTTTTGCAAATATTGATGCGGCAAAGTTGATGACCAAGCAAGTGGTGTTGACTGGAACTACCTTGCGCCCGCGTTCTGCTGAGTTCAAGGCAGATTTGGCGCGACAGGTTGAAAGTGAATTGAGAGAAGGTTTTTCCTCTGGAGTGCTGAAATCGCTGGTTCAAGCCACTTTCGCACTTGATGACGTTGCCCAGGCGCACCTGTTGATGGAGTCGGGCAACTCCTTGGGAAAAATTGTGCTCTGCATTGAGAATCAAGGAAGGGAATCAGGACAAACATGAGCGAGACAAACAAACAAAATTCAAGAAAGAAGTTGGTGGCTGGTAACTGGAAGATGAATGGCAGCTTCGATTCGAACGAGGCGCTTGTTCTGGGCTTTCTGCCCGAAGTTGATGATCAGGTTGATGTATCCGTATTTTGTCCTTTTCCTTATCTGTCGCAGGTCGGCAAGCTGTTGGAGGATCAACGTGTGACTTTCGGTGCGCAAGACGTGTCGGCAAAGCCAGGTGGTGCTTACACTGGTGAGGTCTCAGTGGACATGCTCAAAGAGTTTGGCGTGAAGCAGGTGCTGGTGGGACACTCCGAGCGCCGCCAATACCACGCTGAAAGCAGTGTGGCAGTGGCCGAGAAGGCGGTTGCAGCCATTCAGGGCGGTATTACGCCAATTGTTTGTGTGGGTGAAACGCTTGCAGAACGAGAAGCGGGGAAGGTTGAGGCAGTGATTGCCTCTCAGCTGGACCCGGTTGTTGAGCGTTGTTCAAAGTTTGTTGAAAGCGGCACCTGGAACCTGGTGATTGCCTACGAACCCGTTTGGGCAATTGGCACTGGCGTCACCGCCAGTCCCGAACAGGCGCAAGAGGTGCATGCCATGATTCGAGCCCGATTAAATGCCATGTTGGGGCCGGAAGTGGCTCAGAACACCCGAATTTTGTACGGCGGAAGTGTGAAGCCGGGCAATGCAAGCGAGATTTTTGCAAAAGTTGACATTGATGGTGGCCTAATTGGTGGTGCCGCTTTGTCTTCTGATGATTTCTCTGGAATAATACGCGCCGCGAGAGGTTAAATAATTTATGAGCATTTTCAATACATTCTTGGTGGTCATGCAGATCATCTCTGCAATCGCCGTAATCGTTCTTGTTTTGCTGCAGCACGGCAAGGGCGCAGACATGGGCGCAGCCTTCGGCAGCGGCTCATCCGGCAGCCTGTTTGGTGCAACCGGATCGGCGAATTTCTTGAGCCGGGCCACAGGCTTTTGTGCTACAATCTTTCTGCTTTGCACACTGGGTTTGGCCTTTTATTCTAGGGCCGGCGTCGAAGCAGAATCCGGTGGTGTGATGGAGGCCATTCAGGCTTCTCCAGCAGAGGGAACGGCAACCCCTGCGGAGACCAAGCCGGCTGAGCCAAAAACGCCCGTGCAGGACATTCCAAAGTAATTCGTTGCGAAGCAATGTGTTGCAGCAACAATATGCCGACGTGGTGGAATTGGTAGACACGCTATCTTGAGGGGGTAGTGGCCACAGGCTGTACGAGTTCGAGTCTCGTCGTCGGCACCAAGGTTTAAATCAAAGCCGGTCTTGTACATAACGACCGGCTTTTTTTCGGGCTAATCGAAGGCCATTAGGGTTTACACGGGAGTCACAGTGAATTTAGAGTCTTATTTTCCAGTGTTGTTGTTCATCCTTGTGGGGATCGGTGTAGGCGGTGGTGCCATGCTGGTCGGTCGAGTTCTCGCCCCCCACCGCCCTGACGGGCAAAAACTTTCCCCATACGAGTGTGGTTTTGAAGCCTTCGAAGATGCACGCATGCAATTCGATGTGCGCTATTACCTCGTTGCCATTCTTTTTATTCTGTTCGATCTCGAAATCGCCTTTCTCTTCCCCTGGGCTGTGGCCTATCGGGAAATTGGTCCAGTCGGTTTCTGGGCCATGATGATTTTTCTGGGTGTTCTGGTGGTGGGCTTCATTTATGAATGGACCCGCGGTGCGCTGGACTGGGAATAAGTTGTCGAATAAGCGGGCTATTTACGGGCAATTGATCGCCCCACTTTCGTGAAGGTAGTAAGCAAATGGGTATTGACGGCGTTTTAAACGAAGGTTTTATCACCACCACGGCTGACAAGTTGATCAACTGGGGTCGCACAGGTTCGCTTTGGCCGATGACATTTGGTTTGGCGTGTTGTGCTGTTGAAATGATGCATGCGGGTGCCAGTCGCTACGACCTGGACCGTTTCGGCATTATTTTCCGCCCCAGTCCGCGCCAATCCGACCTCATGATTGTTGCAGGCACGCTGTGCAACAAAATGGCACCGGCTTTGCGCAAGGTATACGACCAAATGGCCGAGCCGCGCTGGGTCCTATCCATGGGCTCTTGTGCCAATGGTGGTGGTTACTATCACTATTCGTATTCGGTGGTTCGGGGTTGTGATCGCATCGTACCCGTTGATGTGTACGTGCCTGGCTGCCCACCCACAGCGGAAGCGCTCATGTACGGTCTGCTCCAGTTGCAGAACAAGATCAAAACAACTTCCACCATTGCGCGATAAGGGGTTCTATTCATGACACAGAACCAAACTTTGAGCCTGGAAAAGTTAAGCGCCGACCTTGCCGCCGCGCTCGGTGATCGTATTGTTGAATGCAAAGTGGCCTTCGGTGAAGTGAACCTGACGGTGAAGGCAGATTCCTATTTTGAATCGTGCACGATACTTCGCGACCATGAGAACCTGCAGTTTGAACAGCTGATCGACCTGTGTGGCCTTGACCGCAGTGAGTATGGCAATGAATTGAATGAATCCCAGCGTTTCTGGGTGGTGTGTCAGTTGTTGTCAGTGTCCAAAAACATGCGTGTGCGTCTGAAGGTGTGCTGTCCTGACGACGATCTGCCCACTGTTGCCTCGGTAATCGACGTTTGGTCTTCTGCCAACTGGTATGAGCGCGAGGCGTTCGATTTGTACGGCATTGTGTTCGAGGGGCACCCCGACTTGCGTCGCATTTTGACCGACTATGGTTTTGTGGGCCATCCGTTCCGCAAAGACTTCCCCTTGTCTGGTCATGTTGAAATGCGATACGACCCAGAGTTGGGTCGTGTGGTGTACCAACCCGTCACCATTGAGCCGCGTGAAATTACACCCCGCATCATTCGCGAACCTCAATATGGTGGAGCGAAATAATCATGGCTGAAATTAAAAATTACACCCTGAACTTTGGTCCCCAGCACCCCGCCGCACACGGTGTGTTGCGTTTGGTGCTTGAACTGGATGGTGAAGTGGTGCAACGTGCCGACCCACATATCGGTTTGTTGCACCGTGGCACTGAGAAACTGGCTGAGCACAAAACATTCATTCAATCGCTGCCGTACATGGACCGCCTTGATTACGTGTCCATGATGTGCAACGAGCATGCTTACTGCATGGCCATTGAAAAGCTCTTGAACATCGAAGTACCTGTTCGCGCGCAATACATTCGCGTGATGTTCGACGAAATCACCCGCATTCTGAACCACCTGCTGTGGCTGGGTGCTCACGGTCTTGATGTGGGTGCGATGGCGGTGTTTCTGTACGCCTTCCGTGAACGTGAGGATTTGATGGACTGCTACGAGGCAGTGTCAGGTGCACGTTTGCACGCCGCATATTTCCGCCCCGGTGGCGTGTATCGGGACCTTCCGGACCGCATGCCCCAGTACAAACCTTCCAAGGTTCGTTCAGCTAAAAAAGTGGATGCACTAAACAAGAATCGTCAAGGTTCGTTGCTTGATTTTCTGGATGACTTCACCCAGCGTTTCCCGAAGTACGTGGATGAGTACGAAACCCTGCTGACGGATAACCGAATCTGGAAGCAGCGTTTGGTCGGCGTGGGTGTAGTTACACCTGAACGCGCTTTGTCCATGGGCTTTACCGGTCCCATGTTGCGAGGCTCGGGCATTGCCTGGGACTTGCGCAAGAAGCAACCTTACGAAGTGTATGACCGTCTGGATTTCGACATACCTGTGGGCAAGAACGGCGATTGCTATGACCGCTATTTGGTGCGTGTTGAAGAAATGCGCCAGTCGAACAAAATTATCAAGCAGTGTATCGATTGGTTGCGTGTCAACCCTGGCCCCGTAATGAGCGACAACCACAAGGTGTCGCCACCCAAGCGCGTGGACATGAAGACCAACATGGAAGAACTGATCCACCACTTCAAGCTGTTCACCGAAGGTATGCACGTGCCCGAGGGTGAATCCTATGCAGCGGTTGAGCACCCCAAGGGTGAGTTTGGTATTTACTTGGTCGCAGATGGCGCAAACAAGCCCTATCGCTTGAAAATTCGCGCGCCGGGCTTTGCACACCTGCAAGGATTGGACGAAATGTCTCGTGGTCACATGCTGGCTGACGTGGTTACCATCATCGGTACCCAAGACATCGTGTTCGGTGAAATTGATCGCTAAGGATTGAATTGAATCATGAAGTTGAGCGAAAACGCCTATCGTTTGATAGACAAAGAACTGACCAAATACCCGGCTGACCAAAAAATTTCGGCGGTCATGGCGGGCTTGCGCATTGCCCAGGTGGAACTTGGCTGGTTGCCCACTGATGCAATCGAGGCAGTTGCCGAATACCTGGAAATTCCACCGATTGCGGCGTATGAAGTGGCCACGTTCTACAACATGTACGACACCAAAAAAGTGGGCAAGTCGAAGATTGTTGTGTGTACGAACTTGCCATGTGCATTGTCCGGCGGTACCGATGCAGCCGAATACTTGAAGAAAAAACTGGGTATTGATTACAACGAAACCACCAAAGACGGCCTGTTCACCCTGAAAGAAGGTGAGTGCATGGGCGCTTGCGGCGATTCCCCAGTGATGTTGGTGAACAACCACCGCATGTGCAGTTTTATGAGCAACGAGAAAATCGATGCGCTGGTAGAGGAGTTGAAGTCATGACTTGTTTGCACGGACGACACATTAACCCGGTAATTTTGGCTGGTCTCGATGGCAGCAACTGGGACCTGAAAGGTTACGAAGCACGTGGTGGTTACAAGGCGCTGCGCAAAATCCTGACAGAGGGAATTTCTCAAGAAGACGTCATTGCAGAAGTGAAGAAGTCTGCGTTGCGCGGTCGTGGAGGCGCGGGTTTTCCAACCGGCCTGAAATGGAGCTTCATGCCCCGCCAGTTTCCGGGTCAAAAGTATTTGGCCTGTAACTCGGATGAAGGCGAGCCAGGCACATTTAAAGACCGCGACATTTTGCGTTACAACCCGCACTCAGTCATCGAAGGCATGGCGATCGCCGCATACGCCATGGGCATTTCCGTGGGTTACAACTACATTCACGGCGAGATCTGGGAAACCTACGAACGCTTTGAAGAAGCACTGGAACAGGCTCGCGCTGCTGGGTACCTGGGCGATAACATCATGGGTTCGAAGTTCAGCTTCCAGCTGCATGCACACCAGGGTTATGGCGCTTACATTTGCGGTGAAGAAACCGCGCTGATTGAGTCTATCGAAGGCAAAAAGGGCCAACCTCGTTTCAAGCCACCGTTTCCGGCTTCCTACGGCATTTACGGCAAGCCCACCACCATTAACAACACAGAAACATTCGCTGCGGTGCCGTTCATTATTCAGAATGGCGGCGACTGGTTTCTCGAGCTGGGTAAGCCTAACAACGGCGGCACGAAGATTTTCTCGATTTCCGGCGATGTTGAAAAGCCCGGCAACTATGAAATTCCCCTGGGAACACCCTTTGCAACCTTGCTTGAAATGGCTGGTGGCATGAAGGGTGGCCGCAAGATCAAGGCTGTGATTCCGGGTGGTTCGTCCATGCCCGTGTTGCCCGGTGACGTGATGATGGCCACCGACATGGACTACGACTCCATCGCAAAAGCGGGCTCTATGTTGGGTTCAGGTGCGGTCATCGTGATGGACGAAACACGCTGCATGGTGAAAAGCCTGTTGCGCCTTTCTTATTTTTATTACGAAGAAAGCTGTGGCCAATGTACGCCTTGCCGTGAAGGCACAGGTTGGTTGTACCGAATCATCAACCGCATTGAACACGGAGAAGGTCGCCCTGAAGACCTGGACATGTTGAACTCGATTGCCGACAACATTCAGGGTCGCACCATTTGTGCGTTGGGCGATGCTGCTGCCATGCCAGTTCGTGCTTTCCTGAAACATTTCCATGAAGAATTTGAGCATCACATCACACACAAGTCGTGCATTGTGCCGGCTTACGTTTGATTCCCTGCGGGTAGATACAAATGGTTGAACTAGAGATTGATGGTGTAAAAGTTGAAGTGGCCGAGGGCAGCATGCTCATGGACGCCGCTGAGAAGGCAGGCAGCTATGTGCCTCACTTTTGCTATCACAAAAAATTGTCGATTGCGGCCAACTGCCGCATGTGTCTGGTCGATGTAGAAAAAGCGCCCAAGCCTTTGCCCGCTTGCGCTACACCTGTGTCGCCCGGCATGATTGTTCGCACCAAAAGCGAAAAAGCCGTGAACGCCCAAAAAAGCGTCATGGAATTTTTGCTGATTAATCACCCGCTTGATTGCCCGATTTGCGACCAAGGTGGCGAGTGTCAGTTGCAGGACATCGCAGTGGGTTACGGTGGCGTGTCTTCGCGCTATCAGGAAGAAAAGCGCGTTGTATTTTACAAAGACATCGGCCCGCTGGTTTCCGCGCAGGAAATGAGCCGTTGCATTCACTGTACACGTTGCGTGCGTTTTGGCCAGGAAGTGGCAGGCGTCATGGAACTGGGCATGGCCAATCGTGGTGAACATTCAGAAATTCTGAGCTTTGTGGGCAATTCTGTGGATTCAGAATTGTCGGGCAACATGATTGATCTGTGTCCCGTGGGCGCACTCACATCCAAGCCTTTCCGTTACAACGCCCGCACTTGGGAAATGGCGCGTCGCAAGTCAGTTGCCGCCCATGACAGTCTGGGTTCTAACGTGGTGGTTCAGGTCAAAGCCGACAAAGTCATGCGCATTGTTCCGCAAGAAAATGACAGTGTGAACGAGTGCTGGATTTCGGACCGTGACCGTTTTAGTTACGAAGGCTTGCTGGCAACTGATCGTCTGACTGAACCGATGATCAAGAAGAACGGTCAGTGGGTAACAACTGACTGGCAAACCGCGCTGAATGTGGCGTTTGAAGGTTTGAAGAAAGCCCGCCGGGAATCGACGGACCTGAACAGCATTGCGATGTTGGTTTCACCGAACAGCAGCTTCGAGGAAATGGCCTTGGCCAAAGCCTTGATGACAGGCCTTGGTTCAACAAGCATTGATGCAGGCTTGCGGCACAGTGCAAACTTGAGCCTGGTCGGTGCCAAGCCTTGGTTGGGTACCTCAATTCAACAGTTGGCAGATGCGGAATCCATCGTTGTAGTGGGTGCTGACCCCCGCAATGATCAGCCTTTGCTGACCCAGCGTATTCGCCAAGCTGCAAAGCAGGGCGCCCGTGTGGTGCTGGTGAATGCAGGTGGATTGGATCCATTGATGCCAAAAGCCGTGTGGCTGAAGGCTGCTCCTTCGAAGTGGGCTGATACTTTGAATCACGATGCTGTGGCCAACGCACTAAGCGCGCCTGAAGGTGGCAAGTTTGTGTTGATCGGCCAACAGGTGTTGATGAGCCCATTTGCAGGCCAAGTGTTGGCCAAGGCGGTCGAGTTGGCCAAATCAACAGGTGCCACATTGGGCTTCCTGGGTGATGGTGCCAATTGGGTCGGGTCTTTCGTGGCAGGCATTCAAGCCAGCGCCCACGGTGGCAAAAATGCTCAAACCATGCTGGATGGCAAGGCCAAAGCAGCTATTGTTTTTGGTGCTGAACCAGACTTGGACAGCGTGCAGGGACAGAAGATTGTGCGCGGTCTGATCGATGCGGAATTTGTGGTACAAGCCAGTGCGTTTGTGGGCAATGCCAAGCAGTATGCGGATGTGTTGTTGCCCATTGCGCCCAGCACTGAAACCTCGGGCACTTTCATCAACATCGCAGGCACTGCTCAAACATTCAAAGCGGCGGTTCGCCCTCTGGGTGAAACACGCCCAGGCTGGAAGGTGTTGCGAGTGTTGGGCAATTTGCTGGGCCTGGAGGGTTTTGAGTTCAACAGTTCTGAAGAAGTATTGAAAGCATTCTTGCCTGCCAATCTTGCTGCTTCGCTGAGCAATACGATTCCTGAACAAACGGTGGCCGGAGTGGCTCTAAGTGGAAACCTTGAATTGGCTGCTTTTGCGCCAATTTACGACACCGATGCACTGGTTCGTCGTGCCGACTCGCTGCGCAAAACCAAGGCTGCCAAACCGGCACTTGCACAAATCAGTACGCAAACAGCCGGGTTATTGGGTGTCAAGTCTGGTGACAAAATTCAATTGACAGACTCTGAGGGCGGCACGTTGCGGGCTGCGGTTCTAGTGAATAAAACAATTGCTGACAACACAGTGTTGGTGCCAATGGGGCGTGTGGATTCGCAAAGCCTGCGCACCGTGTTTGGGGGTGTTACGGTCGAGGCAGTGGTGGCCAGCGAGGTGCAGGCATGAGTTCACCCATCGACATGATCACGACCTTTGGTTCTGATTTACTCGGACCAGCCTGGGTGCCCGTTTGGACTCTGATCAAGATTTTGACAATCACCTTGCCGTTGCTGGGTTGCGTCGCTTATCTGACCTATTGGGAACGCAAAATGATTGGCCGCATGCACATTCGCATGGGTCCAAGTTATGTGGGCCCAATGGGTTTGCTTCAGCCGATCGCCGACGCGGTCAAGATGATGTTCAAGGAAATCATCGTGCCGATGAACGCCAACAAAGGCTTGTTCATCATCGCGCCGATCATGACCATCATGCCGGCCTTGGCGGCATGGGCAGTCATCCCGTTTGGGCCAGAAACCGTTTTGGCCAATGTGAATGCTGGTTTGCTTTACCTCATGGCCATTACATCGCTTGAGGTGTATGGCGTGATCATTGCAGGCTGGGCATCCAACTCCAAGTACGCCTTCCTGGCCGCCATGCGTGCTTCTGCGCAAATGGTGTCCTATGAATTGGCGATTGGTTTTGTGCTGGTCACCGTATTGCTGGTGGCGGGCAGCCTGAACATGACTGACATCGTGATGACTCAAACCACCGGTCAGTTCGCCGATATGGGCTTGAACTTCCTGTCCTGGAACTGGTTGCCTTTGTTGCCCTTGCTGGTGATCTACATGATCTCTGCGGTGGCTGAAACCAACCGCCACCCCTTTGACGTGGTTGAAGGGGAATCCGAAATTGTGGCGGGCCACATGGTGGAATATTCCGGCATGACCTTTGCCATTTTCTTCCTGGCCGAATACGCCAACATGATTTTGCTGTCCTGTTTGGCTGCGATCATGTTCTTCGGTGGTTGGGACGCGCCAGTCGCATTCCTGAGTTTCATTCCAGGCTGGATCTGGCTGGGTATTAAAACCTTCTTGCTGGTGTCGATGTTCATCTGGTTCCGTGCATCATTCCCGCGTTACCGCTACGACCAGATCATGCGTCTGGGCTGGAAGGTGTTCATTCCGTTGACACTGGTTTGGCTGGTGGTGGTTGCTGCCTGGATGCAGACTCCCTGGAACATCTGGAATTAATTGAGAGCGAACCATGTTTCAAGTTGTTAAAGAATTTTTGAACAGTCTGTTGCTGCGCGAGATGCTGAAAGGCATGGCGCTCACCATGGGTTATATGTTCACTCAACCCATCACGGTGCTTTACCCGATGGAGAAAACACCGATGTCGCCACGTTTTCGTGGATTGCACGCCTTGCGTCGCTATGAAAATGGCGAAGAGCGCTGTATTGCATGCAAATTGTGTGAGGCAGTATGCCCGGCCATGGCAATTACGATTGAATCGGAACAGCGCGAAGACGGCACACGCCGGACCAGCCGTTACGACATTGATTTGACCAAGTGTATTTTTTGCGGTTTCTGTGAAGAATCGTGCCCGGTGGATTCAATTGTAGAAACACATATTCACGAATATCACGGTGAGAAGCGCGGTGATTTGTATTTCACCAAAGAAATGCTGCTGGCTGTGGGCGATCGTTATGAGGCTGAAATTGCAGCCAACCGCGAAGCCGATGCGGCCTACCGTTAACTCGATACAAAACTTAGAAGACTAAATGCAATGGATGCAATAACCGGTTTCTTTTATGTGTTCGCCGCCATTTTGGTATTTGCAGCGGTGCGCGTAATCACCGCCAGCAATGCTGTACATGCAGCTTTGTACCTGGTCCTTTCGTTTTTCTCTGCATCTGCCCTGTGGATGTTGCTGGAGGCCGAGTTCCTGGCCATTTCACTGGTGCTGGTTTATGTGGGTGCGGTGATGGTGCTGTTCCTGTTCGTGGTCATGATGGTCGATGTGAACATGGACAAGGTACGTGCTGGCTTCTGGAAAAACCTGCCGGTGGCTGCCATCGTCGGCTCGCTGATCGCTTTCCAAATGTCAGTAGTATTGCTGCGTGGCTTTTGGGACCCCAATCTGGAAACGCCAGAACAGGCTGCCAACAACACTCAAGCCTTGGGTAAGTTGCTGTACACCGAGTATTTGTATCCGTTTGAAGTGGCTGCCTTGATTTTGTTGGTGGCGATGGTTGCGGCGATCGCGCTGACCTTGCGCAAGCGCAAGGACACGAAAGGCCAGGTGCCTTCAGACCAGGTTCGCGTGAAGTCAACTGACCGCGTGAAGCTTGTGAGCATGCCTGCTGATCTTGACCGCAAACAAACCAAAAGCGACACCACTGACGGTCGCCAAGCCTAACCGGGAATAGACAACAATGATTTCACTTTCTCATTACCTCGTGCTGGGCGCGATTTTGTTCTCGATCAGCGTGATTGGCATTTTCCTGAACCGCAAAAACCTGATCGTGATTCTGATGGCCATTGAACTGATGCTTCTGGCCGTGAACATGAACTTCGTTGCGTTTTCTCACTTCTTGGGCGATTTGTCCGGGCAGTTGTTCGTTTTCTTTATTCTCACAGTGGCCGCCGCCGAGTCTGCAATTGGTTTGGCAATTCTGGTGGTCCTTTTCCGCAACATGAATTCAATCAACGTCGAAGATCTCGACCAGCTAAAGGGGTAAGCGCGAATGAATCCCTTGTATTTGATCGTTCCGTTTGCTCCGCTGGTCGGCGCCATTCTTGCCGGTTTCTTCGGCAAGCAAATTGGCCGTGCTGGTGCGCACACAGCAACCATTGCTGGCGTTGCCATTTCCCTGATTGCTTCCATTCTGGTGTTCATGGACGTGATGGAGGGCAATACCTTCAACGGCACCCTCTATGAATGGGCTGTTGTGGGCACTTTGGTGTTTGAAGTCGGTTTCTTGATTGATACCTTGACAGCCACGATGATGTTGGTGGTGACCAGTGTGTCACTCATGGTGCATATCTATACGATTGGCTATATGGAGGAAGACGAAGGTTATCAGCGCTTCTTCTCTTATATTTCGCTGTTCACCTTCTCCATGTTGATGCTTGTGATGAGCAACAACTTCCTGCAGTTGTTCTTTGGCTGGGAAGCGGTGGGTCTTGTTTCATACCTGCTGATTGGTTTTTGGTATACCAAGCCAACAGCCATTTACGCCAACCTGAAAGCGTTTCTCGTAAACCGAGTGGGCGACTTCGGTTTTATTCTCGGGATTGGCTTGATTATGGCTTCCGCGGGTTCCATGAACTACGCCGAGGTGTTTGCGCAAGCAGATAACCTTGCTGGCCAAACCATGCCAGGCACTGACTGGCCTTTACTGGCCGTAGCCTGTATCTGCCTGTTTATCGGTGCCATGGGCAAGTCAGCCCAATTCCCGCTGCATGTGTGGCTGCCCGATTCAATGGAAGGCCCCACACCGATCTCCGCCTTGATTCACGCAGCCACCATGGTGACCGCAGGTATTTTCATGGTCAGCCGGATGTCACCGTTGTTTGAACTCAGCGACATCGCTTTGAACTTTGTGTTGGTGATAGGCTCAATCACGGCGCTGTTCATGGGTTTTCTGGGCATTATTCAAAACGACATCAAACGAGTGGTGGCGTATTCAACGCTATCGCAGTTGGGTTATATGACAGTGGCCTTGGGTGTGTCCGCTTACCCCGTCGCCATTTTCCATCTGATGACGCACGCTTTCTTCAAGGCCTTGTTGTTCCTGGGCGCGGGTTCCGTGATTATCGGCATGCACCACGATCAGGACATTCGCCACATGGGCGGGCTTTGGAAGTACATGCCAATTACATGGCTCACTTCCTTGTTGGGATCGCTTGCTTTGATTGGTACGCCGTTCTTCTCAGGTTTTTACTCAAAAGACAGCATCATCGAGGCAGTGCACTTCAGTACCCTGCCAGCGGCCGACTTTGCTTATTTCGCTGTGGTGGCTGGTGTATTCATCACTGCGTTCTACAGCTTCCGCATGTATTTCCTGGTGTTCCATGGCAAAGAGCGTTTCCATAACGTTCAGCACCATGACGACCATGGTGATGATGATCATCATGCCCATCACGGACCTGTACAGCCGCACGAATCACGCTGGGTGGTTACCTTGCCCTTGATCTTGCTGGCAATTCCCTCGGTAATCATTGGTTATATTGCGGTTGAGCCCATGTTGCATGGCACCTTTTTTGAGGGTGTGATCACGATTAATCCAGAACACGGTGCAATGGCAGGCCTCAGCAGTATTTTCCATGGTGCCGCGGCCATGGGTGTTCATTCTTTGCAAACGGCGCCATTCTGGCTCGCCTTGGGCGGTGTGGTTGCCGCAGCAGTTTGCTACCTGTGGGTACCAGCGATTCCGGCAGCGTTCATGAAGGCTTTGAAGCCAGTGCACACTTTGCTGGACAACAAGTACTACATGGACAAGTTCAACGAAGTAGTGTTTGCCGGTGGGGCTCGTGGCCTGGGCGAGGCGCTTTGGAAGTTTGGTGACCGTATGTTGATCGATGGTTTATTGGTCAATGGCAGTGCCAAACTGGTAGGTTTGATCTCGGGTGTGGTTCGATTCGCGCAAAGTGGTTTTATTTACCACTATGCGTTCGCGATGATTCTTGGCGTGTTAGCCATGATCATCACTTTCATCACACTCAAATAACAAAGGCGGAACCTCGGTTCTTACGATTGGAAAATATCAATGTCTAACAATATTCCTTATCTGAGTTTGGCGATCTGGCTGCCAATTGCCTTTGGTGTTTTGATCATGGCCTTGGGCAATGACAAAAACGCAGGTGCCGTGCGGGGTGCCTCCCTGATTGCAGCGCTAATCAGTTTTCTGGTTACCTTGCCTTTGTACTTCGGTTTTGACACCAGCACCGCCCAATTGCAGTTTGTCGAGAACTTGCCCTGGATTGAAGCCTTCGGCGCTTCGTATGGTCTGGGCGTTGATGGTTTGTCGGTGTGGTTTGTCATCTTGACAGCACTCATCACCATCTTTGTGGTGGTGGCAGCTTGGGAAGTAATCACCGAGAAAGTTGCGCAGTACATGGCCGCTTTCCTGATTTTGTCGGGCTTGATGGTGGGTGTTTTTGCTGCCACCGATGGTTTACTGTTTTATGTATTCTTTGAAGCAACGCTGATCCCGATGTACATCATCGTGGGCGTGTGGGGGGGGCCTAACCGAATTTATGCGGCCTTCAAGTTCTTCTTGTACACCCTGCTGGGTTCTTTGCTCACCTTGGTTGCGATCATTTATCTGCAATTCCAGTCAGGCACGTTCGAAATTGCGGCATGGCATAAATTGCCCTTGGGCATGACTGAGCAAATACTGATTTTCCTGGCTTTCCTCATGGCGTTTGCCGTGAAGGTGCCTATGTGGCCAGTTCACACTTGGTTGCCAGATGCGCACGTTGAAGCCCCCACGGGTGGTTCCGTGGTACTGGCTGCAATCATGTTGAAGCTGGGTGCTTACGGCTTCCTGCGTTTCAGTATGCCGATTGCTCCAGATGCAAGCCATGAACTGGCCGGCTTCATGATTACTTTGTCGCTGATCGCAGTGGTGTATATCGGTGTGGTTGCCTTGGTTCAGAAAGACATGAAAAAGCTGGTGGCTTATTCATCCATCGCACACATGGGCTTTGTCACCTTGGGTTTCTTCATGTTTCAGGACCTGGCAGTGCAGGGCGCCATCATCCAGATGATTTCTCACGGTTTTGTCTCGGGCGCTATGTTCCTGTGTATCGGTGTACTTTACGACCGCGTTCACAGCCGTGAAATTTCTGCATATGGTGGCGTTGTGAACACCATGCCCAAATTTGCAGCGTTTTTCCTGTTGTTTGCAATGGCCAACTCGGGTCTTCCCGCCACCAGTGGTTTTGTGGGCGAGTTCATGGTGATTCTGGGTGCAGTGAAGTACAACTTCTGGATTGGTTTACTGGCTGCGACCACCCTTATTTTTGGTGCGGCTTATTCGTTGTGGATGTACAAGCGCGTGGTGTTTGGTGAGGTAGCCAACGACAACGTGAAAGAATTGACCGATGTGAACACCCGTGAATTCTTGATGCTGGGTGCATTGGCAATTCTGGTCATGGCCATGGGCCTGTACCCCAAACCTTTTACTGACGTGTTGCAGGTGTCTGTCGATGCCTTGTTGCAACATGTGGCTCAGTCCAAGCTTTAATTGAGGAATGTTCGTGGATCAGATGAATCTCTCACTCGCTATTCCTGAAATTGCCCTGGCGCTTTTCGCCTGTGCATTTCTGATTGCCGACAGCGTGACCAAAGGCCGAATCCTGCCAATACTGCACAATATCGTGGTGTTGTTTTGCATCGGTTTGGGTGTGTATTGCCTGGCGCAGGTACCTACGGCAGGTACCGAGCTGGCTTTCTCCAATATGTACATTGCTGACAGCATGGCTTTGGTCTTGAAGGGCTTTTCTGCATTGGCCATTGCATTCACCCTGATAGTGGGTGCGAGCTATGCCAAAGACCGTGACATGTTCAAAGGAGAGCTGCACGCCTTGGTGTTGTTTGCCTTGCTTGGCCAGATGATCATGATTTCTGCCAACAACCTGTTGTTGGTGTACCTGGGTGTCGAACTGTTGTCGCTTAGTCTGTATGCCGCCGTGGCCATGCAGCGAGACAATGTACGCGCTACCGAAGCTGCGATGAAGTATTTTGTTCTTGGCGCCTTGGCTTCAGGTTTCCTGTTGTATGGCATGTCGATGATTTATGGTGCCACAGGGTCGCTGAATCACGCTGATATCGCATTTGCTGCAACCGCGGCTGTGTCGGGCCAAAAATCAATTGTTTTTGTATTTGGTATCGTATTTCTGGTGGCGGGCCTCGCCTTCAAGCTGGGTGTGGTTCCTTTCCACATGTGGGTGCCTGATGTGTATCAGGGTTCGCCTTCCATCTCGACCTTGCTGATCAGTGGCGCACCCAAACTGGCTGCATTTGCCATGTTGATGCGTCTGCTGGTGGATGGTCTTTTCGTGATGGCATTTGACTGGCAAAACATGTTGATGGTTTTGGCAATTGCCTCGCTGGCCATAGGCAACCTCACCGCGATTGCACAAACCAGCTTGAAACGCATGTTGGCGTATTCAACCATTGCGCAAATGGGCTTCATGTTGCTGGGTTTCCTCTCCGGCGTCAGTGGTCAAGGCGCCGGGCAAGACACTGGCAATGCTGCCCAGGCTTATTCCTCGGCCATGTTCTACAGCATTACCTATGTGCTGACCACCCTCGGTACTTTTGGCGTGATTATGGTGATGTCGCGCAAAGGTTTCGAGGTTGAAAATATCAGTGATCTGAAAGGGTTGAACAAGCGTGCACCATGGTTGGCCTTGATTATGTTGTTGCTGATGTTCTCACTGGCAGGTATTCCACCCATGGTGGGTTTTGCTGCCAAGTTGTCAGTTTTGAAAGCCTTGTTGGCTACTGGTCAGGTTTGGTTGACTGTCTATGCAGTGATGTTCAGCCTGGTGGGTGCGTTCTATTACATTCGTATTGTGAAAACGATGTATTTTGAAGCCCCTGCTGATGAAACTGAAATTGTGATGGGCAATGATGCACGCGCCGTGTTGGGTTTGAACGGCTTGGCTGTGATCGCGCTGGGCTTGCTGCCTGCGCCTCTAATGGCTTATTGCATGACTGCAATTCAGCAAACACTGGCTGGTTAATTAATAAATTCGGCTTTTTTGAATATTCATGGGAGGTAGGTTTTGACGCAGACGATTGGGCATTGGTTGTTGTTTGGCTTGGCCTTGCTGTTTGCGAACCTGCCTTTTGTAAGCAACCGCGTGATGGGTATTTTGCCTGTGGCCAAAAAGGGTGGTTGGACCCGGGTGATTGAGGTAATCGCGGGCTACTTCATTGTTGGCCTGATCGGCTTCGCAATTGAAGGAAGCTTGAGCCAGGTAACTCCCCAGCGCTGGGAATTTTATGCCTTAACAGCTTGCCTGTTTCTTGTGTTTGCTTTTCCAGGGTTTGTGTACCGTTTCCTGTGGCGATCGCCGAAAGGTTAGGTTCGCATTCCGCCGTCTTTTTTGTCTGTACTCCCACTGCACCTGTCTTGCGTTGAAAGTAAACGTCCTTCCAAGGAAACCCTGTTATGAAACGTTTGCTGATCGGCGTAATTGCACCCGCCTTATTCGTACTTGCAGCGTGCACAAATTCGCCGGAAGTTACCACTCGAAAATTGCAGTTTCTTGCCAAAACTGATTGTGAGTTGGTTTACAAGTCGGCGGGTGCTCAGGTGATCGAGAACTTCTGTGAAACAGAATGGAAACCGGTCACGGTTCACATTGCGGACCAGAAATATTCAGTGGACAGGATTGATGAAGAGACCAGTCGAAGGCTCTTTGAGCAAGGTTGTGGGCAAACAGCAGGGTGTTACTACGAGCTGACGCTAGAAGGTGTCACAGTCATTGGCAGATTTGCTTATGTGACTGATTTGCTCAAAGGGGAATACACTTTCGAGATTGATGCGAATGAGAACTCGACTTTGTTGGGCGAAACCACAACCGATTTGCCCTCATGATCTTTGTTTTTGAGGCCTGTGTGTTATCAACAAAAACGCCGACTTCAAGTCGGCGTTTTTGTTTGGTTTGCACAATTACATATTGGGGTAGTTGGGGCCACCACCACCTTCCGGTGTCACCCACACGATGTTCTGTGTCGGGTCTTTGATGTCGCAGGTTTTGCAGTGTACGCAGTTTTGCGCATTGATCTGCAATTGGTCCTTTCCATCTTCCTTCTTCACGTACTCATACACACCAGCCGGGCAGTAGCGCTGTTCTGGACCCCCATAGGTGGTCAGGTTTGTGGCCACGGGCACCTCGGCATTCTTCAATGTCAGGTGTGCAGGCTGGTTTTCCTCGTGGTTGGTGTTGGAGATGAACACGGAGCTCAAACGATCAAACGTGATTTTCCCGTCAGGTTTCGGGTAGTTGATCGGCTGAAACTCAGAGGCAGGACGCAGGCATTCATGGTCTGCGTGCTTGTGGTGCAATGTCCAAGGCACCTTGCCTTTGAACAGCTTTTGCTCAATACCCACCATCATGGTGCCGGTGTACAAACCTTTGCTCATCCACTGTTTGAAGTTGCGCGCGCGGTACAGTTCATCAAACAGCCAAGAGTCGTGGAAGGCCTTTGGATAGGCTTCCAGCTCGTCGCCAGCGCGGTCTTGTGCCAGGGCGTCTGCGATCGCATCGGCGCAAAGCATGCCACTCTTGATCGCGGCGTGAGAACCTTTGATTCGCGAGGCATTCAAAAAGCCAGCATCACAACCCACAAGCGCGCCGCCTGGAAATACCAGTTTTGGAAGGCTCATCAGGCCGCCTGCCGCAATGGCGCGTGCACCGTAGGAGATGCGCTTCCCACCTTCAAAGTACTTGCGAATTTCAGGGTGTGTTTTGTAGCGCTGAAATTCTTCAAATGGAGACAGGTAGGGATTTTCGTAGGCCAAGCCCACCACAAAACCCACTGCAACCTGGTTATTTTCCAGGTGGTAAAGGAATGAACCACCGTAGGTGCTTGAATCGAGAGGCCAGCCACCGGAGTGAATCACCAAACCAGGCTTGTGCTTGGCTGGATCGATTTCCCACAGTTCTTTTAAGCCGATACCATACACCTGTGGATCACGGCCTTCGTTCAGATTAAATTTTTCAATGACGCGTTTGCCCAAATGGCCGCGTACACCTTCAGCAAACACGGTGTATTTGGCATGCAGTTCCATGCCGGGTTGGTAAGCGTGGGTGTGTTCCCCGTCTTTGCCAATGCCCATGTCGCCGGTTTGCACGCCTTTTACGGCACCTTTGTCATCGTACAGAATTTCCGCACCTGCAAACCCAGGAAATACTTCTACGCCCAAAGCCTCCGCCTGTTCGCCAAGCCAGCGCACAACGTTGGCCAGGCTGATTACGTAATTACCATGGTTCTGGAAACATTCAGGCAACAGTGCGTTGGGTACTTTCTTGGCAGACGTTTCAGTGAGGAATAAAAACTGGTCTTCCGTCACTTCCGTGTTCAGTGGGGCGCCGCGCTCTTTCCAGTCAGGAAAAAGTTCGGTGATTGCGCGTGGGTCCATGACTGCGCCTGACAAAATATGGGCGCCAACCTCAGAGCCTTTCTCCAAAACGCACACATTGATTTCCTGGCCTTTTTCTGCGGCCACTTGTTTCAGGCGAATGGCTGTTGACAGGCCAGCAGGGCCTCCGCCAACTACCACTACGTCGTATTCCATCATGTCTCTTTCGACAGCCGACATTGGGTGCGTCTCCTTAAAATTTGTCGCGGGTGCTACAGCTAGATGCAGCTTTGATTTTAAGCCGAAAGCTTATTGCATATCGGGAAAAAATAGTTGACTTTGATCTCTAGTCTGAGAAACTTGATTTTGTGCGTTGCAGCAAGAAGTTTGTAAGCGCTTAAACGTTAAACTAACGGCACAAATTCAAAGCATGAGGAATAAAAATGGGGATGAATAAAGTATCAGCCAGTGCCACAGAGGCTTTGGCGGACAAGATCAAAGACGGGATGACGCTTGCTGTGGGTGGTTTTGGCCTCTGTGGCATTCCAGAGGCGCTGATTGACGCGGTTCGTGCATCTGGTGCAAAAAACCTCACGGTGATCTCAAACAACGCAGGTGTGGACGGTTTCGGTTTGGGGCGTCTGCTGGAAACCAGGCAGGTTCGCAAAATGATTTCGTCGTATGTTGGCGAGAACAAGGAATTTGAGCGCCAGTACCTCAGTGGTGAACTGGAACTGGAATTCACGCCGCAGGGCACTTTGGCCGAAAAGCTGCGCGCTGGTGGTGCTGGTATTCCCGCGTTCTTCACCAAAACTGGTTTTGGAACCGTGATTGCCGAGGGTAAGGAAACCCGAGTGATCAATGGGGAAAATTATGTGTTGGAACACAGTCTGAAGGCGGATATTTCATTGGTAAAAGCGTGGAAGGCAGACACTTCGGGCAACCTTATTTATCGCCTTACCGCGCGCAATTTCAACCCTGAATGTGCTGCAGCTTCAAAATTCACTGTGGTTGAGGTTGAGGAAATTGTGGAGGTGGGCGCGCTCGATCCCAACTTTATTCATACCCCCGGTATTTACGTGCAGCGTGTGGTGTTGAATGCCAATCCTGAAAAGCGGATTGAGAAACGTACCCTGGCGACCACAGCACAATAAGGAGAACAACAAATGGCATGGAATCACGATGAAATGGCAGCACGCGCAGCGCGTGAATTGCAAGACGGTTTTTATGTAAATTTGGGTATTGGATTGCCCACCCTGGTCAGTAACCACATTCCTGACGGCATGGATGTGATGCTGCAAAGTGAAAACGGATTGTTGGGTATTGGCCCATTCCCGACCGAGGCGCAGGTGGATGCGGATTTGATCAATGCGGGCAAGCAAACCGTGACTACACTGGATGGGTCGGCATTCTTTTCCAGCTCGGAGTCTTTCGCAATGATTCGCGGCGGGCACATTAACTTGGCCATTTTGGGTGCCATGCAGGTGAGCCAAAAGGGCGACTTGGCCAACTGGATGATTCCTGGCAAGTTGGTGAAAGGCATGGGTGGTGCCATGGATTTGGTGGCTGGTGTTTCCCGTGTTGTGGTGTTGATGGAGCATGTGGCCCGCAAGAAAGACGGCACCACCGACCTTAAAATTCTGCCGGAATGCACCTTGCCGTTGACAGGCAAAGGTGTGGTCAATCGCATTATCACTGACCTTGCCGTGATGGATGTGGGCTTGGAAGGCCTCCAGGTGCTTGAGATTGCACCGGGCGTGTCTAGAGAAGAACTCCAAGAAAAAACAGGGTGCGAACTGAAGTTTAGTTAAGATCACTGGCATGGACCAAGCGCGCTCAGGTTATAATTCTGCTTTCAAACAGCGCACAATTCGCTCAATTGTGCGCCCTACTGAGCGCCGAACAGAGCGCCGCCTGGCACTATGACCAAATATGTATTCGTTACCGGCGGGGTTGTCTCGTCCCTTGGCAAAGGTATTGCCGCAGCATCTTTGGCCGCGATTCTTGAAAGTCGCGGTCTGAAAGTCACCATGCTCAAACTGGACCCGTACATCAACGTGGACCCCGGCACCATGAGCCCATTCCAGCACGGCGAGGTGTTTGTCACCGAAGACGGCGCCGAAACTGATCTGGACCTGGGGCACTACGAGCGCTTCATTTCCACGAAAATGAAGAAGTCAAACAACTTCACCACCGGCCAGATTTATGAATCTGTGCTGCGCAAAGAGCGTCGCGGCGAATACCTTGGCAAAACCGTTCAGGTGATTCCCCACATTACCAATGAAATTCAAGCTTTTATTGAGAAAGGTGCGCGCGCAGCCTGGGGCGGTGAAACCGATGTGGCCATTGTTGAAATTGGCGGCACCGTAGGTGACATTGAGTCTTTGCCATTCCTTGAAGCTGTTCGCCAGATGAGCCTGCGCCTGGGCCGCAACAGTGCGTGTTTTGTGCACCTCACATTGGTTCCATTTATTGCTTCTGCCGGTGAACTGAAAACCAAGCCTACCCAACACAGTGTACAAAAACTCAGGGAAATCGGTATTTATCCCGATGCCTTGCTGTGTCGCGCCGATCGCCGTATTCCCGATGACGAGCGCGCCAAGATTTCCATGTTCTCGAATGTGCAACTGGAAGCTGTTATTTCCGTTTGGGACGCTGACACCATTTACAAAATTCCAGCCATGCTTGAAGCCCAAAAGCTTGATGACATTGTGCTGGAAAAGCTGAACATTGAAGCGCCTCGCGCAGATTTGTCGAAGTGGGCTGAAATTGTACATGCGCAGGAAAATCCCGAGCAAAACATCACCATTGGCATGGTGGGCAAGTACGTCGATTTGACCGAGTCGTATAAATCCCTGATCGAAGCCTTGAATCATGCTGGCTTGCACACACGAACCAAGGTGAACATCAATTACATTGACTCCGAGGAAATTGAAGCCCACGGTACTGAAAGTTTGAAGAAGCTGGATGCCATTTTGGTGCCCGGTGGTTTTGGCAAGCGCGGCACGGAAGGCAAAATCAAGGCGATTCAATATGCCCGAGAAAACAAGGTGCCTTACTTGGGCATTTGTTTGGGCATGCAGTTGGCCGTGATTGAATTTGCGCGACATTGCGCGGGGTTGCCCAAAGCCAACTCGACCGAATTTGACAGCCTGGCCGATACGCCAGTGGTGGCCCTGATCACCGAGTGGAAAGACAGCACAGGTAAAGTCGAGCTTCGATCCGACCAAAGCGATTTGGGCGGCACCATGCGCCTGGGCTCGCAGCGCTGCCCGATCAAGCCCGGCACTTTGGCTGAATCCATCTATGGCCCCGAGGTGAATGAGCGCCATCGTCACCGTTATGAGGTGAACAATAACTATGTGCCTCAACTTGAAGAGGCCGGCCTGCGTATTTCTGCCCGTACGCCGACTGAAAATTTGCCGGAAATCATGGAATTGCCAGATCACCCTTGGTTTTTCGGCGTGCAGTTTCACCCCGAATTCACCAGCACCCCACGAGACAGCCACCCCTTGTTTTTGGCCTACGTGAAGGCTGCTTTGGCCCACAAATTGGCCAAAGCGTTATAAGCTGGACCCAACAGGAGGACACCTGATGAAACTATGCAATTTTGAAGTGGGTTTGGACAAACCATTTTTCCTGATCGCTGGCCCATGCGTGATTGAAAGTGAACAAATGGCCATGGACACGGCAGGCCAGCTCAAGGAAATCTGCGAGTCGCTGGGTGTGCCTTTTATTTACAAAAGCTCGTACGACAAAGCCAACCGCAGTTCGGGCAAAAGTTTCCGCGGTCTGGGCATGGACAAAGGGCTTGATATTCTGGCCAATGTAAAGAAAACCCTGAACGTCAACATTCTGACCGATGTACACGCGATTGAAGAGATCACGACAGTGGCCAGCGTGGTGGATGTGTTGCAAACCCCTGCCTTTTTGTGTCGTCAAACTGACTTCATTGAGGCTGTGGCCACCTGTGGCAAGCCAGTGAACATCAAGAAAGGCCAGTTTCTGGCTCCTGGCGACATGGTCAACGTGGTGGACAAAGCCCGAACTGCCGCCATTGAAGCCGGCGGTGATGGCAAGAACATCATGGTGTGTGAGCGCGGTGTAAGCTTTGGTTACAACAACCTGGTTTCCGACATGCGTAGCTTGGCCATCATGCGCAACACAGGTTGTCCAGTGGTGTTTGATGCCACGCACAGTGTGCAGTTGCCGGGCGGGCAGGGTACGGCCAGTGGTGGTCAGCGTGAATTTGTGCCCGTGTTGGCGCGCGCCGCTGTTGCAGTGGGCGTGGCAGGTTTGTTTATGGAAAGTCACCCTGACCCCGCCAAAGCGATGTCAGATGGCCCCAACGCCTGGCCCTTACCTCGCATGAAAGCCTTGTTGGCCACCTTGCAGGAACTGGACCGTTTGGTGAAGTCTGGCCCATTGGCCGAAACAGACCTGATGAAATAAACAGGCCGAGTATTCAAAACAGAATTTAATCCATCCAAGAGGAAACTATGAGCGCAATTGTTGACGTGATTGGTCGTGAGGTTATTGATTCTCGCGGCAATCCCACCGTGGAATGTGACGTGTTGCTGGAAAGTGGTGCCATGGGTCGTGCGGCCGTGCCCTCTGGTGCGTCCACGGGTACTCGCGAAGCCGTTGAACTGCGTGACGGTGACAAGTCCCGTTATTTGGGCAAAGGCGTGTTGCGCGCGGTTGAAAACATCAACACCGAGATTTCCGAAGCAATTTTGGGCCTGGATGCGCAAGAGCAGGTGTTTCTGGATCAAAACCTGATTGACCTGGACGGTACAGAGAACAAGAGCCGCCTGGGTGCCAACGCCACTTTGGCGGTTTCCATGGCCGTGGCCCGTGCTGCAGCTGAAGAAACTGGTTTGCCCTTGTACCGTTACTTCGGTGGTATGGGAGGCATGAGCCTGCCAGTGCCCATGATGAACGTAATCAATGGTGGTGCACACGCCAACAACAACCTCGATTTGCAAGAGTTCATGATTTTGCCGGTGGGGGCGCCTTCTTTCCGCGAGGCTATTCGCTACGGTGCTGAAGTGTTCCACGCACTGAAGAAAATTATTCACGACAAAGGCATGTCAACAGCCGTGGGCGATGAAGGCGGTTTTGCGCCTTCTGTAGCCAACCATGAAGCTGCCATTCAAATGATTATTCAGGCGATTGAAACCGCTGGTTTTGAGCCTGGCACGCAGGTGGCTTTGGGCCTGGATTGTGCAGCCTCTGAGTTTTACAAAGGTGGCAAGTACAAGCTGGCCGGTGAGGGCATGGAGCTGAGTTCACAGGAATTCGCACACCTCCTGGAGAGCTGGTGCAACAAGTACCCCATTATTTCGATCGAAGACGGCATGGCCGAAGACGATTGGGACGGTTGGGCTTATTTGTCAAAAACCATGGGCCGCAAGGTGCAGTTGGTGGGGGATGACCTGTTCGTAACCAACACCAAGATTTTGGCCGAAGGCATCGAAAAGAAAATCGCCAACTCCATTCTGATCAAGATCAATCAAATCGGTACTTTGACTGAAACCTTTGCTGCCATTGAGATGGCCAAGCGTGCTCGCTACACAGCGGTTATTTCTCACCGTTCAGGCGAAACAGAAGACAGCACCATTGCCGATATTGCGGTGGGTACCAATGCCATGCAGATCAAGACAGGTTCTATGAGCCGTTCAGACCGCATTGCCAAGTACAACCAGCTGTTGCGCATTGAAGAGGATTTGGGTGACATTGCTTACTACCCCGGCCGTTCAGCCTTCTACAACCTGGATTAATCGGTATTAATCGAAGGTGGCCCCGCAGTGCGGGGCCTTCTTGTATATGAACCCCAGGCTGATTTCACTTGTCCTTTTTGCCTTGCTGATTTTGCTTCAATACCCACTGTGGTTTGGCAAAGGCGGGATGCTGCGCGTCAGTGACCTTGAAGATCAGCTTGAACAGCAAAAGCAGGTGAATGACGCGCTGCGTTTGCGCAATCAACAACTCGAGGGTGATGTGCGCAGTTTGAGCGAGGGCGTTGAGGCGATTGAGGAGCGCGCCAGAAATGACTTTGGCATGATCAAGAAAGACGAGGTGTTTATTCAGTTGATTGAGCCGCGCAGCCAGCCAGCCGCCACACCACCAGGTGCCGCGGCAGAATCCTCGAATTAGTGCAAGGTGGGAGGCTGGGGTTCTTGTGGACCTTCGTGGTGAGAACTTTCGGTAAATAGCGCGTTGCAATCGGCTCGAGTGAATGAGTAATTTGCATTGCAGAAGTCACACTGAATTTCTACAGTCGGGTTTTCGGACAAAGCATCATCCAGTTCGGCCTGTCCCAAAGAAAGCAACATTTTTCCAACTTTGTCACGTGAACAGGTGCATTCAAAATGTGCCTGGCGTTCTGCCAGTCCATCCGGGTCTTCTTCCCAAAAAAGACGCTTGGCCAATTCATCGGTTTCGGTGGCCAGGTGTTCCTCGGTTTGCAGCGTATTGATCAAGGCCTTCAATCGATCCCAGCCGTCAGCATCGAATTCTTTGCTTGAAACAACACCGCCATGTTGTGGCATTTGCTGAAGCATGACGCCCGCTGCTGTGGTGGCGTCGGAGTTCAGAACAAGGCGGGTTTCCAGTTGCTCGCTGCTGTGCATGTACGCTTCAAGCGAATCAGCCACAGAGGTACCCGCAAGCGGCACAATGCCTTGGTAGGGGGCCTGACCCGGCAGGCGATTGCGTGGGTCCAGAATAATTGCACATATGCCCTTGCCTGTGGCATTGACCAGGTCTTTGAAACTGGCATTCTCGGGAATTTGTGTACCTTCAACCAATTTCACGGTGGCGCGCAAACCCAAACGGCTATTGCACTCCGCCACCAGCAAACGAATGGGTCCGTCGCCCTGAATTTGAATAATCAGCGAGCCTTCAAACTTCAAGGAGGCTGACAACATGGTGCTTGCCGCAACCAGTTCACCCAGTACTTTTTGAACCGGCCTTGGGTAGTCATTGTTGTTGACCACTTGTTGCCAGGCTTTTGACAAATGTACCAAGTGCGCTCGGCAACTGGATTGATCAAAGATCAGGGTGCGTAGTGTGTCGGTCATGGGTACAAATTGAGGCAAAAAATTAGTTGTCTATTCGTTCAAGCGTTTCTTTGAACAGCTTGGCTTTTTGCACGTAGAAGGCAGCGCCAATCAGGCGTGCCACTTCGTCGTCGTTCAGGGTTCGGATCACTTTTCCGGGCGAACCGACCACCAGCGAGCGGTCGGGAATTTCTTTGCCTTCGGTGATCAGGGCACCGGCGCCGATGATACAGTTTTTTCCAATCTTTGCGCCGTTCAGCACCACTGAACGAATGCCAATCAAACTGCCTTCGCCTATGGTGCAGCCGTGCAGACAGGCCTGGTGCCCCACGGTGACATTTCTTCCGACCACCATGGGATAGCCAATGTCGGTGTGTAACACGGCGCCTTCCTGTACATTGCTGCCTTCCATAATGTGGATCAATTCGTTGTCGCCGCGAATGGCCGCGAAATCCCAAACCGACGTGTTTTCATCAAGTTGCACTTTGCCAATGATGCTGGCCATTTCGGCCACATAGGCGCTGGCGTGCACGGTGGGGGCTTCGCCATTGATTTTGTACTTGGCCATAATTGTCTCCTGTGTCGGGGTGTTGCCATGGTGTCTTTGCCTTAAAATAACATGCATCGAACCCTTGTGCAGTGTGGTTATGGACAGTGAACTGGAACAAACTTTGAGACAAGCCGCCTTGCAGGCTTTGGCGTGTAAAAACTCCGTGGAAAAAGTGCGTCTGGTCTTGGCGATTGATGAGAGCCTGCCAATCGGCGGTGAAGCGGTGTTTTCACCTGGTGTGGGCCGCCCCGACAAACCGGAGTTGGTACACCCGGCACGCGTGCCCACACGCAAAGTCAGCCAGCCTGTGGGGCGGGGCATGCTTTTGCACTCGCTGGCGCACATTGAGTTCAATGCAATCAACTTGGCGCTAGACCTGCTGGTTCGTTTTTCCTCCATGCCCGACCAGTTTTATCTGGATTGGTTGAAAGTGGCCAAAGAGGAGGCCTACCACCACACTTTGTTGTGCGACAGAATGATGTCGTACGCTTTGAATTATGGGGATTACCCCGCGCATGACGGTTTGTGGCAAATGGCTGAAAAAACCAAACACAGCTTGCTGGCCCGGCTTGCCTTGGTGCCGAGGCTTTTGGAGGCACGCGGACTGGACGTGTCACCAGCCATACGTGAGAAACTGGCCGCGGCCGGGGACATGGATAGTGCCGAGGTACTGGACATCATTTTGCGTGATGAAATTGGGCATGTGGCCATTGGCAACCGCTGGTTCAATGAAGTGTGCAACAATGAACAACGCGACCCAATTGAGGCTTTTGAGCATTGCCTGCGGGAGTACACCGCTCCGCAGCCACGTTCACCCTTCAATTTCAAGGCTCGCGCCCAGGCAGGTTTTTCTGAAGAGGAATTGGCCTGGTTAATGCAAGTTGAATTGGAGCAATCCGCCCAATAAGCGGATTGCAAAAGTATGAGTACAGCAGCATCCCCTTTCGCCAAAGAACCTGATTGGAATGATCCGCATTTGATTAATGCGGATTTGCATTGCCACTCCACCGTGTCGGACGGCACCCTGACGCCCGAAGAACTGGCTGCGCGCGCCGCCGCCAACGGAGTGCAAATTTGGTCTTTGACCGATCATGATGAAGTGGGTGGTTTGGCGCGAGCAGCAAAAGCAGCAGCTGAACACAACATGATTTTTGTACCTGGTGTGGAAATTTCGGTGACCTGGTCCGCGGTAACCTTGCACATTGTGGGTTTGAATGTGCAGTACGAGAATTCGCCGCTTGAGAAGGGTTTGGCCAGCGTGCGCAACGGGCGAACCGAACGAGCCATGGAAATGTCGCGGCAACTCGAAAAGGTGGGCATCGAAGATGTGTATGAAGGTGCCTTGAAGTATGTGGGCAACCCCAACCTGATTAGCCGAACCCACTTTGCCCGTTGTTTGGTTGAGCGCAAGGTGTGTACCGATATTCGCGAAGTGTTTGAGCGTTTTCTAACCCCGGGCAAACCAGGTTACGTGCCCCATGAATGGGCCAGCTTGAAGCAGGCGGTCGACTGGATTCTGGAGTCAAACGGCTTGCCTGTCATTGCGCACCCGGGGCGTTACGATTTGAATCCCATGCAGATGGATGAACTGGTTGAGCAGTTTGTCAAAATGGGTGGTGTTGGAATTGAGGTGGTCACGGGCAGCCACACCACCGACCAATACGCCACCTATGCGCGGAAATCTGTTCGATCTGGCTTGAAGGCATCGCGCGGATCAGATTTTCACGGCCCCACTGAATCCAGGGTTAATTTGGGTGAATTGCCCCGGTTGCCCGACGGCTGCGTGCCAATCTGGGATAATTGGGGCAAGTTGTTCAGCTAACAGGATACCCATTGGCGCAGTTATTCAACGTACATCCTCAAAACCCTCAATCGCGTTTGTGTAAGCAGGCTGCTGACTTGATCAATTCAGGTGGAATTGCGGCAATCCCGACAGACAGTTGTTATGCACTTGTTTGCCACCTGGATGATAAAAACGCGGTCGAGCGCCTGCGCAGGTTGAAAGGTATTTCAGAGAAGCAGCATTTGGCCTTGTTGTGCAAGGATTTAAGCGAGCTGGGCAGTTACGCCAAGGTAAACAATGTTCAATACCGTTTGCTGAAGTCAGTGTTTCCCGGTCCTTATACATTTATTCTTGAAGCGACCAAAGAAGTGCCCAAGCGTGTGTCGCATCCTTCGAAAAAATCAATCGGTTTGCGCGTTCCCGCACATGCGGTGGTGCAAGGCTTGCTGGAGCACATTGAGGGTGCGCTGATTGCCACAACGCTGCAGTTACCGGGCATGGAAGAGCCTGCGCGAAGTGGTTGGGAGGCCCAGGAAGCCGTGGGCAACGACGTAGATTTAATTGTGGACGACGGCGAGTACTGCGGCGCGTTTCCTACCACCGTGATTGACTGGACCAGCGAAGAACCTGTGGTTGTGCGAATCGGTGCGGGGCCTCTGACTGGTCCGCTTGAACCTGTGAATGTTGAAGAACAGGAAGAACTGTGATGGATTCAAGCATTATTCAAACGATTGCGGTGTATGCCTTGCCCGTGTTGTTTGCCATTACCCTGCACGAGGCAGCACACGGTTATGTTGCCCGAATGTATGGCGACAACACCGCCATGTACGCAGGCCGAATTACCTTGAACCCGATCAAGCACATTGACCCGGTTGGAACCATTCTGGTGCCGATTGCAATTCTGGTGTCCTCAAGCCTGATGGGTATTGGTGCCTTTCTGTTTGGCTGGGCCAAACCTGTTCCGGTGAATTTTGGCAACCTGCGCAATCCGAAAAAAGACATTCGTTTTGTAGCCTTTGCCGGGCCTGGCGCGAATTTTGTGATGGCCTTGCTGTGGGCACTTAGCCTGAAACTGCAGTTTGTCACCGGGCTGAACGAGCCCTTTTTTGCCGAAATGGCCAAAGCGGGCATTGTGGTGAACCTGGTTTTGGCTGCTTTGAACCTTCTGCCAATTTTGCCGCTGGATGGTGGCCGAATTCTGTTCAGCTTCCTGCCCAGTTCTGCAGCCTACAGTTTCAGCCGCACCGAGCCCTATGGCATGATCGTGCTCATTGCACTCCTGATGTTGGGTATCTTGCCCATGTTCATCCAGCCCATTGTTAGTGCCGGGTTGAGTGTGCTAACCCTTTTGTTTAATTTCTAAGTCACCATGTTTGCTGAACGCGTATTGTCGGGCATGCGCCCAACCGGTTTGTTGCACCTTGGCCATTACCACGGTGTGTTGAAAAACTGGGTGAAACTTCAAAACGAATTTCCCTGTCTGTTTTTTGTGGCCGATTGGCATGCGCTGACCACGCATTATGAAACCCCGGAAGTCATTAAGGAAAATGTGTGGGACATGGTGGTTGACTGGCTGGCTGCGGGTGTTGACCCCGAGAAAGCCACCTTGTTTGTTCAGTCCAAGGTGCCTGAGCATGCTGAGCTGCATTTGCTGCTGTCGATGAATACGCCTTTAAGCTGGCTTGAGCGCGTGCCTACCTACAAAGACCAACAGGAAAAACTCAGCGACAAAGACCTGGGCACCTATGGCTTTTTGGGCTACCCCTTGTTGCAGTCGGCTGACATTCTTATTTACCGTGCCACACAAGTACCGGTGGGTGAAGACCAGGTGCCCCACATCGAGCTGACCCGCGAAATTGCGCGGCGCTTCAATCATTTTTACAGCAAGGAAAAACTGCTGGATGCGAAGGGAGCTGAAATTGGCCGCAAGCCGATTTTGCTGGAACCCAAAGCCTTGCTGACCGAGGCCAGCAAGATGCCAGGGTTGGATGGCATGAAAATGTCCAAGAGCTACCAAAACACGCTGGCCTTGCGGGAAACACCCGAGAACATTTCCCAGAAAGTACGCAAAATGCCAACGGACCCGGCCCGCGTGCGCCGCACCGACCCGGGTGATCCTGCCAAATGCCCTGTTTGGCAATTGCACGAGGTGTATTCAGACGCCAGCACCAAGCAGTGGGTGCAGGAAGGTTGCAAATCGGCGGGCATTGGCTGTATTCAGTGCAAAGAGCCAATTATTCAGGCAGTAACCGACGAGTTGGCGCCTATGCGCGAACGTGCAGCCATGTACACCGAAAACCCGACATTGGTGCGAAAAATCATCAGCGAAGGCTGTGAGCGCGCACGTGCGATGGCCAACGACACGATGCAGGATGTGCGCAAGCACATGGGGCTGGATTATTCCTGACATGGCTACTGATCACGCCAATCCAGCCATGGCGCCTTCGCCATGGGTTCGTCAGTGTGTTGAAAGCCTGCAAGGTTCGCTTGCGGTCAAGCCGGGTTTAAGGGCGCTTGACCTTGCTTGCGGTGGCGGGCGACATGCACTTTATTTGGCCAGTCTTGGTTATGTTGTACATGCAGTAGACAAAAATACACCTGACACGGTCTGGCCGGCGAATGTGCAGTTTCAGGCCATGGACCTGGAACAGGCTGACTGGCCATTGGCGGGGCAGCAATACGACTTGATCGTGGTGACCAACTATTTGCATCGCCCCCATTTCGAGAACCTTTTGGGCAACCTGAAGTCTCAGAATGCAGTGCTGGTTTACGAAACCTTTATGGATGGCAATGCGCAGTTTGGTTCGCCACGGAGCCCGGATTTTCTGCTTCAACCCAACGAACTGCTGTCCCGTATGTCTTTATTGAACATACTGCGTTTTGAACAGGGGCTTCGAAGCATGCCAAGCCCTGCAATGATTCAACGGGCCATGGGCATTACAGGCACTTGGTCTGAGATACAATCTGGAACAATAACACTCACTCAAAGGGACTAAATGATCACTGGCAGCATTGTCGCGATTGTTTCGCCGATGTTTGAAGACGGGTCGCTGGACTATGACAGCTACCGTCAGCTCATTGATTGGCATATTGAACAAGGTACCGACTCGATTGTAGCGGTAGGAACCACTGGGGAATCACCCACAGTGGACGTGGAAGAGCACGGCGAACTGATTCGTGTGGCGGTTGAGCAGGCGGGGGGCCGCATACCCATTATTGCAGGCACTGGTGGCAATTCAACCACCGAGGCCATTGAACTGACCGAGTTTGCGCGCAAGGTGGGTGCTGCCGCTAGTCTGCAAGTGGTGCCGTACTACAATAAACCAACTCAGGAAGGCATTTACCTGCACATGCGCAAGGTTGCCGAGGCTGTTGATTTGCCGGTGATTTTATACAACGTACCTGGCCGCACGGTGGCTGATATGGCACATTCCACAGTGGTACGCTTGAGTCAGGTAGATGGCATTGTGGGTATCAAGGAAGCCACAGGCAACCTTGAGCGCGGGGCTTGGTTGATTCGGGACACATCAGCTGATTTCGCTGTGTACAGTGGTGATGACCCCACCGCAGTGAACTTGATGTTGATGGGCGGAAAAGGCAATATTTCCGTGACCGCCAACGTGGCCCCAAAGTTGATGCACGAACTTTGTGCTGCGGCCATCGCGGGCGATGCGAAAACCGCGCATGCCCTGAATTTGAGCTTGCTGGATTTGCACCAGGCCATGTTTGTACAGGCCAATCCAATTCCCGTGAAGTACGCATTGAGCAAAATGGGCAAAATGGCACCCGGTGTGCGCTTGCCTTTGACCCGACTGGAATCCAATTTTCACCAAACCGTGGACGCCGCCTTGCGTGCGCACCGGTTGATCGACTAAAGACGACTTAAGGCTGTGAAACACATGGAATTGAACAAGATGACCCCTTTCAAGCTGTTGCTGATCGCAGCGGCCGTATCCACTGCCGCAGGCTGCGCCTCTTACAAAGAGGCTGTGGAAGGACAGAAAACGGCTTACCGCACTGCCGAAAAGCGCGAGCAGGGCCTTGAGGTGCCACCAGATCTGACTGCGCAGTCTGCCGATGAGCAATTCCTGATTCCCGGCGAGTCCGGTTCCGGTTCAGTGTCTGCTTCGTCGTTTTACAGTGGTGGTGGTACTCGCCCAGCGGGTGCTCGCCCACAAGCGCAGGCTGAGCCGGTTTTGGTTTCGTCCGATGATGTAAAAATCAAACGCGTGGGCAACTTGCGCTCTCTGGAAGTGAAAATGCCACCCGAGCAACTGTGGCCAAAATTGCGCGAATTCTGGAAAGACACCGGGTTTGAACTGGCCGTAGATGATCCAAAAATTGGCTTGATGGAAACCAATTGGGCTGAAAACCGCGCCAATATTCCTTTGGATGGCATTCGCAAAGTGATTGGCACGGTGTTTGATGGTCTTTACTCCAGCAACACCCGCGACCGTTACCGTACCCGTGTGGAGCCGATTCAAGGTGGTGTTGAAATTTTCGTGACTCACCGTGGCATGGAAGAAAACTACACTGATCAGGCCCAGTCCAACTTGGTGTGGATGAATCGCCCTTCTGATCCCGAACTTGAAGCTGAAATGCTGAACCGCTTGATGGCGAAGCTGACTGGTGATGAGAAGGCTGCTGCCGCAGCGGGGCGCCCAGTGGGGCAAGAGCTCATTTCGGTTCAGAAAAAGCCCGAGGGTACAGCCATTGTTTTGGCTGAAGACTTTCCCTTGGCCTGGCGCCGTGTGGGCTTCGGGCTGGACCGCGCTGGTTTTATTGTCGAAGACCGTGACCGTTCCAACGGTGTGTATTACGTGAAGTACATTCCCGATTCCGCTTCTGCAGAAGGCGAAAAGAAGGGTTTCTTCGGGAAAATCTTTGGCGGTGCTTCGAATGACAAATCCTTGAAAGCGGATCAACGCTTCCAGGTTGTTGTTGCGCCTGAGGGAGACAAGTCCACGTCGGTCAAGTTTACTTCCGAGCGCGGTGCAGCTGTGGACGCCGCAATTTCCGAAGAAGCGGCAACCAAGCTGGCCGGAAAACTCCGGTAATTGGTGTGCGTTTTGCGAGTTTGGGCAGTGGCAGTGAAGGCAACAGTTGGCTGTTTGAATGCAGGCTAACTGACACACCGACGCGCTTGATGGTGGATTGCGGTTTTGCTGTGAAGGAAACCGTTGGCCGCCTGGAGCGAGTTGGGCTCACTCCGCAAGATGTCGATGCAATTGTGGTTACTCATGAGCATGGGGATCACATAGGCGGTGTATTCAAATTCAGCCGAAAGTTTGGTACACCCGTGTACTTGACGCATGGTACCTGGCGCGCTGCCTTGCGGTCCAAACTAAGCGATGAAGACTACCTGCAGTCAGGCAAGGTGGTGTTAATCGAGAGCCATGCAGCATTTAACGTCAAGAACCTGACGTTGCATCCCTTTCCCGTGCCCCATGACGCTGCTGAACCCATTCAAATGTTGATTGAGTCAAGGTCGGGCTTCGTCACTGGCATTCTGACCGATTGTGGCAGTGCTACGCCGCATTTGATCAGCATGTTGAACAAGGCTCATGCCTTGATTCTCGAATCCAACCACTGCCCCGAGATGCTGTCCAATTCGCCTTATCCACCCAGCCTGAAAAAAAGGGTAGGAGGCGATTATGGTCACCTCAGCAATCAGGTGGCTTGCGATATTCTTCGGAAACTCGATTCTGGAAATTTGCAGTTTGTGGTGGCAGCGCATTTAAGCCAAACCACGAATTGTCCCAAGGTGGTTCAACAAATGTGGGCGGAGGTATTGACCCCGCGCGGAATCGCGTTTGACATCGCCTGCCAAACCGAGGGTTTTGCCTGGATCAGCCTTGATTCGCAGCAAGTGGCCGCTTGATTTTTAGGTGATCCAATAAAAAAGCCCCAGATTTTCATCTGGGGCTTTTTAGCTTCAATCGCTTTTACAAGCGAATTGAATTTACTTCTTTTCTTCTTCAGCTGGAGCTGCTGCTGGCTCAGTAGCGGCTGGCTCAGTAGCTGCTGGCTCAGTGGCTGCTGGTTCTGCGGCCATTGGCTCAGCGGCAGGAGCTTGTTCAGTTACAGCAGGAGCTGCTGGTTCAACTGGAGCTGCTTCTTCTTTCTTGCCACAAGCGGCCAATGCTACTGCAAACAAAGATGCGATCAAAATTGAGTTTTTCATGTTTATTCCTTTTGGGGTCACGAACTAGACGCCGATTCAAGCGTCTTTTTTAGAGCAAATAGGCTCACAAGAGAACCCAGAATCACCCATTTTCCTGCTGGGTGTTCAAGCACTCAAGCGGAAAACTCTGCAAATTCTATCGAATAGCCTGTCAAATTCAAGTCATTGTTTCGACCTTATTTTCGAAGCAAAATTCTATTGACTTTGCCGAGTCGTTTCAAATTCTAAATGAAATTAATCACATTAGGGTTTCTACCCAACCGGCTTTTGCAAAACCAATTAAAAAATACTGAAATTCAGGATTTTTTAAAGCTTCTGCAGCGTCGATTGGCTCCATTTCACGCTGGTTTGCGAGCATTTGCAGCTGTTTAACGGTAAGGGCACTGGTCGGGTTGACAGCATCGCCATTGATGTAAAAATCGGTGTCTTTGAACAACATTTTAGTTTTCATGCTTAATGCAATGCCGCGTTCTCCAAGAACACTAATTATTTCGTGTATTTCCTGATCTTCGGTGTTGTTTACAAAATACACATGTGGCTTGGGTTCTGTGAGCAAAATCCCCATGCTGCGCTGGATTTGAGGCGATTTCGCTGAAAATTGCCGAATCAAATTAAATCCAAAATTCAGCAAATCGTCAGGAATTTCTGCAGGGTTTTTCTGTAACCCTCGGGCGGGGTCAGAAAACAGTGTTTGAGTTATGCCTGGATCTTGATCAATTTGATCGGCCATGTCGCGCAATATGCCACTGAGAACCTCGGCCTGCGTGGGCGCCCTGAAGCCAATGCTCAGGGTTGAGCAGGTTCCCTCTGCGATGCCGTCGTGCCCATAGTTCGGGGGCAGGTAAAGCATGTCACCAGGCTCGAGAACAAACTCCTCGGTGGGCTCAAAGTTTTTGAGAATTTTCAGGGGCATGCCTTCTTCAAGTTCTTTGTTCGGCAAGGGGCCAATTTTCCAGCGCCGTTTGCCGTGCATTTGAAGCAGAAAGACATCGTAGGAGTCGTAGTGTGGACCCACGCCCCCGCCATCGCTGGCCAGGCTTAGCATCACGTCGTCAAGGCGTGCATCGGGAATAAAGCGGAACAACTGCAGCAGGTCATAAGCTTCGGGCAAGTGGTGGTCAATGCCCTGGATCAGCACGGTCCATGCTTTTTTCTTCATCGAGGGCAGCGCATCAAACGGGCCGTGTTCAAGTGTCCAGCCTGCTTTGCTGTGTTGTATCAATCGGCTTTCGATGTCTTCATCGGATGCCATCTCGGCGATGGTGTCGAAATCGCACAGTGGTTCGAAATTCGGAAATACCTGACGAAACAAAAATGGCTTGATGTGCCAATGCTCGGTCATGAATTGTTCCACGGGGAGGTTTGCGATGTGGGTGAGGGGTTTGATCATCTGAAGGGGGCTTTATTTGGGTGATTTATCGATTACGGGTATCATAGGCCACCTTAAAAGACTGCCCACTGTTCGGGCGCTGATTTCTGGAGTTATGTACGATGATTGTTGAGCACGGCACGGTGGTTACCCTTGATTTTGAGCTGCGTGATGCGCAGGGTGAACTGATTCAGGAACACGGTGGCGAGCCGATCATTTACCTGCATGGCAGTGAGAATGAGGTGTTTCCGAAGCTGCAAGAGGCAGTTGAAGGCAAGGCCATTGGCGATGAGGTGTTCGTTCAACTCGAGCCTGAGGATGCCTTCGGAGATTTTGACCCCGAATTGATGCGGGTAGAAGATGCGGACAGTTTTGCTGAAGACCTTGAAATCGGTATGCAACTGGAGGAGGTTCCTGTTGAAGATGAAAACGAGCCTGACCTGCAAGCTGACGAGGAAAACACTGGTTTTGGTCGGGTTTGGACTGTGACTGACATTGCCGAAGGCAAAGTGGTGCTGGATGGCAACCATCCGTTCGCGGGCATGGCCTTGCGCTATCACCTGAAGGTGCTGGATATTCGTGCTGCCAATGAGGAAGAAAAGGCGCAGGGTGCTGCGGCGCAATCGCTGTTCAGCATTGCCCCCAACCCGGATGCACGCAAACTGAATTAACCGTTTGGCCTTGGTTGGGCTTTATTTCAGGTTTAATTGTCAGCAGTGGGGCTTGGCAGCGAAACGCTGCTGGCCTCAAATGGCGTTGCATTGCCTTGTTTCACCTTCACCTGCACCCAGGCATTCATGAAGGGGTGCCCCCAGCCCTCGACCCGGTAAAACAGTGCATCTGAGCTGGGTGTGCCACCGAATTGTTTAAGGCCGGGTTTGTCCCATTTAAACCGGTGTGTGTCGCCATGCGCCAGCAGCACTGGTCGCTGGGTGGTGTCGATGTATTTCACCAGCCTTGTCATGAAAACAGTGTAGCCATTCCGGGATGGGTTGGTGCTGGTACCACCTGAACCATCAATTGGATTGCCCTGAATGGCGATTACGGTCTCCGTAGGGCGTGTGCTGTCATGTTCAAACAATGCTTCAGCTTCGCTTAGCCATGCGTCGATCGCTTGATCTCGGGCTTTCAACAATTGCTTTGCTTTTTTTGTACTGGTTTTTCTGGATTTCGGGTTGAGCAGATCGTTGTTACTGCCCGGAATATTCAAACTCACAAAGAGGGTACTGCCTTGTGTCCACATCAGGTGTTCAGGGTAGGGTGGACTGGTTTGTTGCCTAACGGAAAAGTTTTTTTTGCCCAGTGAGCGGGGCTGTGAAAATGCCTGCTGGCGCAAGAAATTCAGGCGTTCCTGGCTGTCGAAATTACCGTTGGATGGCCTGTGGCAATCGGTCCATTCGTTGTCGCCGGGCACATATACCAGGGGCTTCCCGCTTCGCTGCAGTTGCGCAAGGCGACGGTTGATTAATTCATTGGCACAAGGCTCATTGCCACCTTTGATGTCGCCAATATGCAAAATCCAGTGAATATCAGGTTCATTCCCAATGTGTTGAATCAGGTTGTCGGTGGCGGGCTCGAAGAAATTGTTGTAAGGCTGATCGCCGATCAGTGCAAAGCTGAAGGTGCTGTGCTTTGGGCTGGCTTGGGCAGCCGCAACGAAAGTCACCAAGGCGGCCGCACAGGCTTTGGTGGCTGCGCGGCGCAAATTCATGTTTGCAGGCCTTTTAGCTGAAAGATTAACTGCAATGCTTCGCGCGGGCTGAGTTCGTCGGGATCAATCTCGTTGAGTTTTTCGAGAATCAGGTTCACGTGCTGCGCGCTGGCTGGCTGTTCAACCGCATCCTGACTTGGCAGGTCGAACAGATCCACCTGGGCGTTCATGGCGCGTTTTTCAGCCTCAAGTTGATCGAGTCGTTTTTGTGCATTTTTCACCACCAAAGCGGGCAAGCCCGCAAGCTTGGCCACTTGCAGGCCATAACTTTGGCTGGCAGGGCCAGCTTCTATGCGATGCAAAAACACCAGTTTGCCCTGGTGTTCGGTGGCAGACAAATGCACATTGAACACACTGTCCAATTCATGGCCCAGTGCTGTAATTTCAAAATAGTGTGTGGCAAACAGTGTTAAACATTTGTTGGTGTTGGCCAAGCGTTTTGCGATTTCCCAGGCGAGGGACAAGCCATCGAAAGTTGAGGTTCCCCGTCCAATTTCATCCATGATGACCAGGCTGTGGGGTGTCGCCTGGCGAACGATTGTGGCGGCTTCTGTCATTTCCACCATGAAGGTGGAACGGCCACCGGCCAGGTCATCGGATGCACCAATGCGCGTAAAAATTCGATCGAGTACGCCAATTTGTGCACTGGCTGCCGGCACGAAACTACCCATGTGCGCCAGCAATGCGATGAGCGCGGTTTGTCGCATGTAGGTGCTTTTGCCACCCATGTTGGGGCCGGTAATCAGTGCCATGTGTTTGCCGGGGTGCAAGGTGCAATCATTCGGGGTGAATTGCTCCACTTGTACTTCCAGCACTGGGTGGCGCCCTTGCTGAATGTTCAGCAGGGCATGCGGCACCATTTGCGGGCGCACCCAATTTGCCTCGAAAGCCACAATGGCCAATGCCGCCAAGGCATCAAGTTCAGACAATTCACGCGCGCAGCGCTGCAAAAATGGGGTGAACTGACCCAGCCACACCATCAGGTTTTCATAAATGACCTTTTCAAGGTTTAGGGCCTTGTCTTTCGCGGAGAGCGCTTTTTCCTCGAAGGCTTTCAGTTCTTCAGTGATATAGCGTTCGGCATTCTTCATGGTTTGCCGGCGAATATAGTGTGCGGGCACTTTGTCGGCCTGCGCACTGCTGACCTCGATGTAAAAACCATGCACCCGGTTGAATTCGACTTTCAGATTGGCGATGCCGGTGGCCTCACGTTCCTGTTTTTCCAGTTCAATTAAAAACTGCCCGCTGCCGGTTTGAATGTTTCGCAATTCGTCCAGTTCAGTGTGGTAACCATCGGCAATCACGCCGCCGTCACGTATCAGTACTGGTGGGTTTTCGGCCAAGGCTTGCATCAATTCAGCCAGCAGTTCGGGTGGTGCCTGAAAGGCCTGCTGTGCTGTTTCAAATGCGCTGTCGCCAAAGTGGGCAATGAGTTGTTCCACTTGGGGCAGCGCTTGAAGGCTTTCCCGCAGGGCTAGCAAATCCCGAGGCTTTGCCGTTTGCATGGCCACGCGACTGCTGATGCGCTCAATATCGGCCATTGCACGCAATGTTTTAACCAGATTAAAGCAGACAGGTTCTGGCGCCTGGCCCAAGGTGGCAAGCAGGTGCTGTATTTTGTTTTGTCGTGCTTCAATGGTGGCCAGGTTGCGCAAAGGTTCCAATAGCCATTGGCGCAAGCGCCTGGCACCCATGCCGCTACCGGTGCGGTTAATGCGCGAGAACAGGGTGGGTGCGGGCTCGCCGCGCAATGTTTCTGTCAATTCCAGGTTGCGGCGTGCGGCTTCATCCAGCACCAGAAAGTCTTGCTCGTGTTCAACTTGAATATCGGACACGTGCTTGAAGTTTTCAATGCTAAGGTGCGTTTCCTTGGCATATTGCAACGCGGCGCCCATGGCGGGCACGGCCAGTTTGGCGTTGTGCAATTCGAGGCTTGCCAGGTTGGCGGCTTGCAGCACGGATTGCAAATGCGTTTGGGCGAAGCCTGCATCGAAGTGCCAAGCGGGGCGCTCGATGCAGCCGGTTATTTGGCTGTGTTGTGCCCATGTGCGGTTGTTTACAAGCACTTCGGCTGCGTTGAACCGGCTTAGGTGTGCTGCCAGTGCGCCTGAATCGCATTCCAGCAAACGAATTGAACCCGCAGACAGTGCCAGACAAGCCACCCCCCAGTACTTGCCGTCCTCAGAGAACAGGCTGAGCAGAGTCTTGTTTTCTTGGTCAGGCAGCAAAGTGGATTCGGTCAGTGTGCCTGGTGTAACTACCCGCGCCACTTTGCGTTCCATGGGGCCCTTGGTCAGGCCAGGCGTTCCCACCTGCTCGCAAATGGCCACTGAATGGCCCAGCGCCACCAGTTTGGCCAGGTATTGATCTGCCGCATGAAAAGGCACCCCCGCCATCGGAATGGGTTGACCAGCTGATTGGCCTCGGTGGGTCAGGGTAATTCTGAGAAGCTGTGCGGCCAGTTGGGCATCGTCGAAAAACAGCTCGTAAAAATCGCCCATGCGATAAAAGAGCAGCTTGTCGGGGTACTCGGATTTCAGCGTAAGGTACTGCTGCATCATCGGCGTGTGGCTTTCAAACGCCTGTGATGCAGCCTGGTTATTTGTACTCGCTTGTTTGCTCAACTGGGTCCCTGTTGTTTTATTTGAAGCTAAGCAGGTATTGAAGGGCTTTTGGGTTGCCGGCAACCGCGTCACCTGTGCTCATGAAGGTGTCATTGCCTTGGGGGTCCGTGATCAAGCCGCCTGCCTCGGAAACAAGCAAAACGCCTGTTGCCAAATCCCAGGGCTTCAAGCCAAAACACATGTAACCATCCAGGCGACCACAGGCCACATAAGCCAAATCGAGAACGGCTGAACCGGATTTTCGAATGCCTGCCGTGCTTTCAGTCAGTGCCAGCATTTTGCGTTTTACGCCCAGCGAGCCCTCATTCTGACCGCTTGGGAATGCAAAACCAACCAGAAATTCATTGGGTTTGCTGCGTTTTGAAACCCGGATTCGACGGTTGTTTAAAAACGCACCTTCGCCTTTGGACGCGGTGAACAGGTCGTTGGTGGCCGGGTTGTACACAACTGCCTGTTGAACATGGCCATTGACACGCAGCGCGATTGAAATGGCGTAGTGTGGGTAGCCGTGAATGAAGTTGGCAGTGCCATCGATCGGGTCGATGACCCACTCGTAGTCGGATTTGCCAGAGGCGCCGCTTTCCTCGGCTAGAATGGCGTGATCGGGAAAGGCTTGCTTGAGCACGTCAATAATGGCGCTTTCAGCAGCTTGATCGGTTTCAGTGACGAAATCGTTGGGCCCTTTGACACCGATTTTTACCTGATCGAGGTCAAGCTCCGCTCGGTTGATGATTTTTCCAGCAGCGCGAGCGGCTTTCACCGCCACGTTCAACATCGGATGCATGGCCTTTCCTTTCAATTTGAATACGTTTAACCCGACATTATAAATGACCGCAGCCAATTCCCTCGAATCCATTTCAATAGTTCTCGTAAAAACAAGCCATCCGGGCAATGTTGGTTCGGTGGCCCGTGCCATGAAAACCATGGGTTTAAGTGATTTGCGCCTGGTTGAGCCGAAAACCAAAGAAATTTGCAGTGCCGAAGAGGCGATTTCACTGGCCAGCGGTGCGATCGATGTGCTTGAACAGGCCCGTGTTTACGACTCCTTGCCCGATGCCTTGGCTGATCGAAGCGTGGCATTTGCTTTGTCTGCACGTCTGCGCGATTTGGGTCCAAGTTTGCAAAGCCCGCAGGACGCAGCAAAAGAGGCTTTGTGTTTGACGGGAAGCGGCATCGGTGCAGCTTTTGTGTTTGGTGCTGAGCGCACGGGTTTAAGCAACGATGAACTGCTGGTGTGCAATCGGCAGGTGACGATTGCCGCCAACCCGGTTTACAGCTCGCTGAACTTGTCACAAGCCGTGCAAATTGTGGCCTATGCCTTGCGCACGGAATGGGCGACTGGTGAATTGGCCGTGGCTGCCGAAGGCTCCCTTGCTGACAGTGTGAGGCAGGGTGGCAAGCTGGCCACTGTGAAGGCGGTGGCGGATTTACAGGCCCATTGGCTGCAAGCCATGGAGGCGGTTGATTTTATCAATCCCGACAAGCCGAAAAAGGTGGTGCAGCGTTTGGCCAGAATGTTGGCCAAAACGCCTTTGGAGCAAGAAGAAGTGGACATGCTTCGAGGCTTTTTTTCTGATGTGATACGGGTGGTGGACAATCGCCTTTATCCGCATGAATTTGAGCGCAAGAAGCCTTGATACAGCCGTGATACACTGCGGCGACCAGCGTTTGACGCATCAATAACAATTGATTCAGGGTTTTCCGCGCATGTGGATTCGACTACAAGAAGACATTGACACGATTTTGAGAAAAGACCCGGCAGCCCGAGGGCGTCTGGAGGTTTTTCTGTGCTATCCCGGTTTGCATGCGTTGATTTGGCATCGCCTGGCTCACAGGGCATGGGCAGCGGGTTTAATCACGCCGGCGCGTTTTTTGTCGCATTTGGGGCGTTTTTTCACAGGCATTGAAATTCATCCAGGTGCAATCATTGGCAGGCGTGTCTTCATTGACCATGGTATGGGCGTGGTGATCGGCGAAACGGCCGAGATTCATGACGATGTGACCATTTACCAAGGCGTTACCTTGGGTGGTACTTCATTGGCCAAGGGCAAGCGACACCCCACGCTTGAAAAGGGCGTGGTAGTTGGGGCTGGTGCACAGGTTTTGGGGCCATTCACAGTGGGTGAGGGTGCCAAGATAGGATCAAATGCTGTGGTAACCAAGCCAGTGCCCGCGGGTGCCACGGCGGTAGGCAACCCTGCACGCATGATTTTGAAAGCTGAAGAACGCGCACCGGGTGAGGAATTGACAGGCGCGGCAAAAACCAAAGAAGAGTTTTTGGCCTATGGTGTGTCCAAGAATGGCGATGATCCGCTGATTAAGGCCATGCATGGTTTGATTGATCAGGCCATTGCCCAGCAGCAACGCATTGAACAGCTTGAAAAACAGCTGAGCAAGGGGAAAGCGCAGCCCGATTGCGGAGACTCTGTGGACTGTGAAGAATTGAAAGCCCTGAACAAACTGGTGGACAACTAGCCACCTAGTTGAACAGGGTCAGACTGAATTCCCCGCTGCTTTGTAGCTTCAAGAAACCGCCCTTTGGGCGGTTTTTTTCTGGTTCATCAAAATCCCAGTCCGGCAACACAATGCGCTGGCCTTTTTGCAGCTGCCCTTGGGTTGATTCGGGGGTGGTGGGGGCTGGGCTGTTCAAAGTGTGGTGTATGGCACAGCGGTGTGTGTGCCCATGAAAAATCACATCGCTTTTGCCGATGTAATAGCCATCGGGCCATTTGCCTTTGAATGATTCAGCCACAGCTTGCAGGTTGGCGTCCATGATGCTCATGGCGCTGTTGGCTTTGTGTATTTTGCTTTCGCTGCGAATGGCTTTGGCCATTTCAATGCGTTGCTGCAGGGGCAGTGCCAGAAAGTTTTTTTGCCATTTCTCATCCCGGCTTTGAAGCCTGAATTTTTGGTAGGCCTTGTCGTCAGTGCAAAGTTGATCGCCGTGCGTAATCAGCACCACCTCGTGGTTGACCAGCAAAAATTCTGGATCTGGCAGAATTTCAAACCCAGCAGCTTCGGCAAATTGGTCACCGAGCAGGAAGTCGCGGTTGCCATGCATGAAATACAGCGTGGCGCCGACAGATTTTGCACTTTGAACCGCTTGGGCAACTCGCTTGCTGGTGCTGTCGCTGTGGTCGTCTCCGTACCAGACTTCGAACAGGTCACCGAGCAGAAAGATGAGGGTATTGTCCTGGGCTACACTGGCCAACCAGTTTTCGAAGGCTTCCAGTGTTTTGGGCGTGTCTTCAGAAAGATGCAGGTCGGAGGCAAAGAATGCAGCACCTTGTTGCGGAATTTCAATCAACTTGTTACCTGATTAAAAGTCATCAAAAAAGCCCTTGAGAGAAGGGCTTTTTTGACTGGGGCCGACTTAGAGTATTTCAACACCCTGAATCACCACGTCTTCCAGTGGCACGTCTTGGTGAAAGCCTTTCGAGCCGGTTTTTACGCCTACAATTTTGTCTACAACTTCTTTGCCTTCAGTGACTTTGCCGAATACGCAGTAACCCCAGCCTTGTGGTGTTGGGCTTTTGAAGTTCAGGAATTCATTGTTTTCTACGTTGATGAAAAACTGGGCAGTGGCCGAATGTGGATCGTTGGTACGAGCCATGGCAAGGGTGTATTTCTCATTTTTCAAGCCGTTGTCAGCCTCGTTTTTTACGGGGTCTTTGGTGGGCTTTTGTTTCATGCCTGGCTCGAAACCACCGCCTTGAACCATGAAGCCGCTGATGACACGGTGAAAAATTGTGTTGGTGTAAAAGCCGCTTTTCGCGTATTCCAGAAAGTTCGCCACAGTGGCGGGTGCTTTTTCAGCGTCCAGGGCGATCGTAATGTCGCCAAAATTTGTTTTTAGTTTAACCATGGTTCGTTTTTTCGCTTTTGCAAACGCAGAGGAGATTGAAGAATTACCGATGCTAACAGCTATCGCCGAGAACATCGACCACTTGAGAAAAACACGTTTGCCTTGAGTCACAGACTTGTTCCTTACAGTTTGAAAGTGTCTTCTTGAACAATTTGCCAACGGGTACCCACTTTCATCCAGTATTGCTGTTTGCGGATTTCGCCCGACAATTTGTCCTCTTGCCTAAAGGACACCAGCATCATGTCTTTGTCGCTGGGGTATCGCATGACAGTGAGGTCATCGATGGAAATTTTCCCGAATGACTTGTTGCTGATTTGCTGGTTTTTTTGCCACTCGATGAGACCTTGCCCGTCAATTTTGACGTCGCTTGCGTAATGATAAATTCCTTTCGAGAAGCCTTTTTCAAGATCTTTCTTCCAGGTGTCCACCATTCGCAGGGCTGCTTTGCGGTGGCTCTGCCACACATCAATTGGCACGAAGTCTAGCCTTTCGCTGATTACGACCTGCGTGCTGCCGATGTCAACAAATTTTTTCAAGGCAAGCAAATCCTGGTTGGCCAGTACCACACAGCCATCGCTGGCCTTGGGGGGGCGGCTTACGTAATGCTTTGGCATGCCATGCAACCAAATGCCATAGCCTGTTTTTCCAAGGCGCTTGTCCCAAGCGTTCGGGTAGTCGATAGGCAGGGCGATGGGGCCGTAGAAGTCAGTCAGTTTTTCTTTGGGCAGCAGTTCAGTGATGGTGTACACGCCAATGGGTGTGCGCTTGTCACCCTCACGTACTTTCACTGCGCCCATTTTGCCTTGGGATACGTAAAAGTCAGTAACGAGGCGGGGTTGCGGAAATGCATTTTCATACAGGAACAGTCGTGAACGCGTGGTGTCTACCAAAATCACATAACGCTGATCGTCGTTCAATTCAACCAGCTCAGCAGGTAGCAGGTCCCGTTGCGGGCGGTCTTTCACCGCCTTGAAGCGCGCGATTGCTTCTTCGCGCAATTCTGTCAGTTCTTCCTGTTTGCCTTTGGGCACATCGGGCATGTCCCCAATTTTGGTCAGGGGGCGCCCCGCTTTCAGCGACAGAATATCGCCCTTGAGCATGTGACCCAGGTAAAAATTGGGGAATTCACTCAACAAGCGATCGGTCAATTCAAGCGCTTTGTTCAGTTCATGATTGCTCAGCGCCAGATAAATTTCTTCGACTGCTGTATCGATTACCGGTTGGTAGCTGGCTGACTCAAACAACTTGCTGGCCAGTGAACCCTTTTTGGGTTCCGGGCTGCTGTAGGCCGCAAGGTCGAATGATTCCTCGGAGCCAGATTTCACAAAAGTGGGGGCCGCCGTGAATGCCCAAAACACCAGGGGGGCGACCAAGCGCAACCCTTTGGACATTCCACGAAGCCTGCTTCTAGACCACATTTAGCCGCCCACCCTCTCGCTGGTGATTTTCCAGGTGCCGCCTTCCTGTTTCATAGTCAGTGTTTTGGTGGACACATTGTTCAGGCGGTTGGAAAAATAGCTTTGCTTGAATTTCACCACGGCTTCATTGCCAGTGATGGTGATCAACGGGTTTTCAACCACCACGCGAATGGTTTCTTTGCCAACAATGCGTTGTTCGCGCATTTTTTCCCAGTTGGTACGGTTCATTTTGCCTGGTGTTTCAAAGTCTTGGCTGTAGGCACCTAGGTAACCGGCCATGTCTTGATCAGTCCATGCTTTGGCCCAAGCTTCAACGGCCGCCAGTACCTGGCTGTCCATACCGATGGTATTGGGTTTTGGTTCAGCAGGTTTGCTGGCTGTAATGGCAGGCTCTGCCGGGGCTGGTTTGCTGGGTGCCACCTCAACTGCGGGAGGCGTAGCAGCAACCACCGGCGGGGTGGGCACTGCCGCGGGTGCGGTTTTGGCGGGTGCTGGCTTGCTAGCTGGTGCGGCTGCTGGTGCTGCCGCCACAGCCACCGTTTCGGGCTTGCCGGCAATCAGGTTGCGTACCAGCGACAATTTGGTTTGCGCGGTTGAATTGCGCCCGTCCAGTTGAAGTGCTTTGTCGTAGGACTGGCTGGCCAGCTTGGCGTACACATCGCCCAGGTTTTCATGGGCGGTGGCATAGCTGGGGTGAGTGCGAATGGCCATTTCAAGTGACTCGCGGGCTTTTTCATATTCTCCGCGCCCCGCGTACAACACAGCCAGGTTGTTGTAGGGTTCAGGCAGCTCGGGAAAATCCTCGGTCAGCTTGGTGAACACAGTAATGGCTTCTGCGGTTTTGTTGCGTTCAGTCAGAATCAGGCCCTTCAGGAAGCGCATTTGAGCGTCGTTCGGGCGGTTGGCCAGGTATGCGTCTGCACGTGCCTGTGCCTGTTCAAATTGACCGCTTTGAATAAGTTTTGAAACTTCATCTGATTCGTCGGCATGGCCGGGTGCTCCGGCAAACGCCAAGCCCATGAGGGCAATCAGCAAAGCATATTTGCTTTTCTTGTATTTGCCACTGATTGACGACGTGATTGTTTTTTTAGCCTGCATTCGGTTGCGCCTTTGCGGGGTTACCCGTTTCATCTGATTGGTAGGGAAAAACTCGATCATGCGTAATGATATACTCGACCGCTATTGTAGCAAGCCCCAGAGCGGGTTGGCTTCTGAGCTGGGTTTCCTGAGGGTTCCAGTGTCAGATTGTACCGTTTTGGCAAGCTGGGTCCGCTTTTTTTCTGAGTCCAATGAAATCGTCTCTTCAAATTTACAATTCAATTCTAAGGAAAAAGCAGGCTTTTTCACCGCTTGATCCACAGAACGTTCGAATGTACGTGTGTGGCATGACAGTCTATGACTTCTGCCACTTGGGCCATGCCCGTGTCATGGTGGTTTTCGATCTGTTGAAGCGCTGGCTGCGTGCCTCCGGCTACCCGGTCACCTATGTACGCAATATCACCGACATTGATGACAAAATTATTCGCCGCGCTGTTGAGAACGGTGAAAGCATTCGTTCGTTGACGGATCGCTTCATTGCGGCCATGCATGAGGACGCGGATGCCTTGGGTATTGAACGCCCCGACCACGAGCCCCGTGCCACGGAGTACGTTGCAGAAATGCAGGACATGATCCACACCCTGATGAATAAAAGACTCGCGTACCGGGATGATTCCGGTGATGTGAACTTTTCGGTGCGTGCTTTTCCTGAATACGGCCGGCTATCGGGTAAAAGTCTGGATGAATTGCGGGCTGGTGAACGTGTGGGGGTTTCAGGCAGCAAGAACGACCCGCTGGACTTTGTTCTGTGGAAAAGCGCAAAGGCCGATGAGCCCGCAGATGCCAAATGGGATTCTGATTTCGGTGTTGGTCGCCCGGGTTGGCACATTGAGTGCTCAGCCATGAGTTGCAAGTTGTTGGGTAATACCTTTGATGTTCATGGCGGCGGTGCTGACTTGCAGTTTCCGCATCATGAAAACGAAATTGCCCAAAGCGTGGGAGCCACTGGCGAGGGTTTTGCCCAGTATTGGATGCACAACGGTTTTGTGCGCGTTGAAACCAACGGCCAATCCGAGAAAATGTCGAAATCGCTGAACAATTTCTTCACGATTCGGGACATTTTGAAGGTATACGATGCTGAAGTAGTGCGCTTCTTTATTTTGCGCGCGCAGTATCGCAGTCAGTTAACCTATTCAGAAGGGCATGTGCAAGACGCGAAAGCTGCCCTGGGTCGCCTGTACACCGCACTAGGCGACGTTCAGGTAGCGGATTCGATTGATTGGACGCTGGAATTTGAAGCCCGTTTCGCTGAGGCGATGAATGATGACATGAACACACCGATTGCCGTGTCTGTGTTGTTTGAAATGGCCAATGAGGTGAACCGCACTGCCGACCTGGCTTTGGCTGCACGTCTGAAAGCTTTGGCACAGGTACTGGGTTTGTTGGGACGTACAGCCGAGGCTTTCCAGAAAGCCGAGGTGGGCGACCAGGCGGGTGCCTTGGACGAGGCTGAAATACAAGCTTTGATTGATGCCCGAACCCAGGCCAAGGCCGACCGGGATTTCTCAAAAGCGGATGCCATACGCCAGCAGTTGCTCGACATGGGCGTGGTATTGGAAGACAAACGGGGCGGGGCAACCGAATGGCGGCGAGCCTGAGGTTGAATCTAGATCCCCACGCGCCTGATTATTGGCAGGCGGCGTGTGAGGCCTTGGCTTTGCAAAGCCCGGTGTGGGCTGAATTGGTGGCTCGACATTCGGACCGGGCCTTGCGTTCGCGTGGCGCGCCTTATGAAACCATGCTGCGCTCGCTGGTGGGCCAACAAATTTCGGTCAAAGCAGCAGATGCGGTGTGGGCTCGAGTGGTCGAGGCGCTGAATGGGCAAATCAATAGCAGCGTATTGCTCGCTCTAAGTGATGACACTTTGAAGGCCACAGGCCTTTCACGCCAGAAAATAGCCTACGCACGTGCCTTGAGCGAATTTGAGCAGCAGGGACGTCTTGAGCTGACACTGCTGGATGGCATGGACGATGAGGCCTGCACGCGCCACCTGTGTGAAATCAAGGGAGTAGGGCGCTGGACGGCCCAAATGTTTTTGATGTTTTGTTTGCGCAGGCCCGATGTTTGGCCTGTGGATGACATTGGTGTGCAGCGCGGTATCTCGCGCCAATTCTTCGAAGGTGAACCCATCGGACCGAAAGAAGCACTACAATTCGGGGAAAAATTAAAACCTTGGCGGACAGTGGCAGCGTGGTATTTGTGGCGCAGCCTCGATCCAGCCGTGGTGGACTATTAAGAGAACCTCATGAAGCAAACATTTCTGGATTTTGAAGCACCCATTGCCGAGTTAAAAGGCAAAATCGAGGAGCTGCGCCTGGTTCAAGACGGCTCAGCTGTTGATTTGTCAGAAGAAATTCGCCGCCTGGAAGGCAAAAGCGATGTGCTGACCAAAGAGTTGTACAGCAAGCTGACCCCCTGGCAGGTTTCGCAGGTGGCGCGTCACCCCCAGCGCCCCTACACCTTGGATTACATTGCCCACGCATTCACAGACTTTCACGAGTTGCATGGCGACAGGCATTTTGCAGACGACCCTTCGATTGTCGGTGGCTTGGCCCGCCTTGATGGTGAAAGCGTCATGGTGATTGGTCACCAAAAAGGCCGTGATGTGAAAGAGCGTACTTTGCGTAACTTCGGCATGCCGCGCCCGGAGGGCTATCGCAAAGCGCTTCGCTTGATGAAAACCGCTGAGAAATTCGGTATTCCCATCGTAACCCTGGTGGATACCCCGGGGGCATACCCTGGTATTGATGCCGAGGAGCGTGGGCAGTCTGAGGCCATTGGCCGCAATTTGATTGAAATGGCACAAATTCAGGTGCCCATTGTGAGTGCAATTATTGGTGAGGGCGGTTCAGGTGGCGCTTTGGCTTTGGCTGTGGCTGATCACGTCATCATGATGGAAAATGCCACTTACTCTGTAATTTCCCCTGAAGGATGCGCGTCCATTTTGTGGCGCAGCGCTGAAAGGGCATCGGATGCTGCCGAGGCCTTGGGTATTACCGCCAAACGCCTGCGCGATCTTGGGCTGATTCAGGAAATCGTGAAGGAAAGCTTTGGTGGAGCGCACCGCGACCATGCGCAAACGGCCAGCAACTTGAAAACCGCAATCAAGGCTGCTTTGAATATGCTGGTCACTTACAAGCCCAAAACCTTGTTGGATGCTCGCCATGATCGGCTGATGAGTTACGGCCACTTCAAGGTGAGCAAATAATTGAAACAGTCGCTTGAAGCCTTTCTAAGCGACTTCAAGCGCCAAGCCCCGCTGCCAGCCAGTTTTGTAGTGGCTTATTCAGGCGGGGTCGATTCTACCGTGTTGCTTCATGCATTGCATGCAATGGGTTTGCCACTGCACGCGGTTCACGTGAATCATCAAATCCAGCCACAGGCCAATGCCTGGGAAGAGCACTGCAAAAATCAGTGCGAACACTGGGGTGTGCCTTTTACTGCGTTGCGGGTTGATGTGGAACCCGGCGATTTGGGCCTTGAAGGCCAGGCCCGCGTGGTGCGATACCGTGCCATTTTTAGCTGGATGAAGGCCAATCAACACACTGTGTTGCTGTGCGCCCACCACCGGGACGATCAACTGGAAACTGTACTGCTGCAATTGCTGCGCGGTTCGGGCCTGAGAGGAGTGGGTGGGATGCGCGCTGTGGCCCCTGTGGGTGTGGATCGCCATCTGCATCCTGACTTGCTGTTGGGCCGTCCTTTGCTCGATTGCAGCAAAGCCAGCCTGCTGGAGTACGCACATGTAAATCGCCTGCCGCACATCGAAGACCCCAGCAACAATGACACTACACTGCGCCGCAACTGGGTACGCCACGAACTCTTGCCCAACCTGGAAGAACACTTTCCCCAAAGCCCGAAGGCTTTGTTGCAACTGGCTGAATTTTTTCGGGCACACTATTCGGAAGAAGATTCAAACACGCAAGCCAATGCGCCCCAGGTGGTTTGCGCAGCCGGCCGCTTGCAACTGATTCAGTGGCGAGCACTGGACGACACAGCCCAGCTCAATACACTTAGACACTGGTTGCTGGGCCATGGCGTGCGTTGTGGCAAACTGAAATTGATTGAGCTGGCTCGCCAATTGCGCGTTAATAAAGGTGGAATTCGCGAGGTAAAAAAAGGCTGGCAGGTGAAAGTAAGCCGACAACAGGCCCATTTGCTGCACACTGAACCAGAGGACAAAGCGATTGAACCACGATGAATTGAGCAACAATGAATTGAACAAAAGCATTGGCAACATTGACCCGGAGACGGTGGCCCGCTGGCTCGAAAGCAGCGGCAACTACAAGGTGCTGCGCCGCATTCAAATGCGTGACACTTTTGCTGGGCAAATCAACAGCCCAGTTAAGGTGCTGGTGGTCGACACTGAAACCACCGGTCTTGATTTTGCAACATGCGAAGTGATTGAAGTGGGTGCGGTGCTGATTGAGGTGGACCAGGACACCGGGGCAATAGGTGCGGTGTTGGGTACTTATGGTGGGCTTGAAGAACCCAAGGTGCCCATTACACCCGAGAATTCAGCCATTCACGGTATTACCAACGAGATGGTCAAAGGTCAGCGGTTCGATGAAGCTGCTTTGAAGACCCTGTGCGATGAGGCCGCTTTGTTCGTGGCGCACAACGCTGCCTTTGACAAGCCTTTTATGCTTCGCCGTTTTCCGTGGCTTGAAAAATCGATCTGGGCCTGCACGTTTCGGGAACTGCCATGGACCCAGGAAAATTATTCAGGACGCAAACTGGAATATTTGTTGTCGGATTGCGGTTACTTCCACGGCGCCCACCGTGCAGTGGAGGATTGTAATGCACTGGTGCATGTGTTGGCTCAACCCTTGAAAACATCCCAGCGCATGCCGTTTCAGGTGTTGTTTGACAGTGCCAATGAATCGATTTATCAAATTGCTGCGTTGAAAGCACCATTTGAGAAAAAAGATTTTTTAAAGTCCAAGGGTTTTCGCTGGAATGCGGATGACCGCGTTTGGGAATTCGAGGCAGTGGGTTTTTCAGAAGGCAAAGAAGTTATCGAATGGCTGCGGGAGCAGGTGTACTGCACCACCGGAAAAATCATGCTGGGCTTTCGCATTCAGGCTGGGGTTGATCGTTACTCCGGCACTGCGCTGAAGCAACAGTTCAAAGAGGTATAAGGCGTGCCCGCCAAGGTTTATCCTTCCGACACCAGTGAGCTTGCGCTAGATGGCGCACAAGCCCGTGAACGGGACGTGTTGTTGCAGTTGCAAGCGCAGTTGCCAGACAACTACACCATTTATCACGGTATTCACTGGTCAAGAATTGAGCATGGGCTGACCGTCACAGGGCGAATCCAATTTCTGGTGCTGGGCCCCAGTGGTATTGTTTATAGCATCTTGATGAAAACCGGTTTGATGAAAGTGGACCAAGGCCGGGTGGTGAAGCAATTGGGTGAACAGCGTCAGGATGTATTCAACGCACTGGCTGAACAAAGTGCTTTGCTGAACCAGAAGTTCAGGTTGCAACACCAAGGTAACCTGCGGGTAGAGCCCATTTTTTATTGCCCCGATTTCACCATACCCGACCCCGGTGGACTTACCGTGAATGCCGAGCGGGTGGTGGATGCCCGTCACAAAGATGAATTGGCTGCCCTGATTCAAACCATCGACATTACTGCTGACCTGTTCAGCAGCCACAGCAATCCCAAAGCCATTCACTCATTTTTGTGCAATGAACTTAACCTGGTTCCGGAGGTGGGGGCCTTGTCACAAGCCGCGGAAACTTTGGTAACGCGTCTGTCTCACGGCCTGGAGCAATGGGTTTCAAGGCTAAACTTCGAGCCTTTTCGCTTGCGTGTTACGGGTACTGCTGGCAGTGGAAAGTCGCAACTGGCTTTCAGCGAACTGCAGCGCAACCATGGTTTAAAAGCCCGAACCTTGTATGTGTGTTACAACCGGCCGCTTTCCTCACACATGGCGCAGCAGGTTCGTGAAGCAGGTTTGATGGGCGCGGTGGTTTTTAATTTTCATGCATTGTGCGACCGCATGCTCCGCGATGCAGGTCTTGACGTGGACTACGCTTCGCCCGGGGTTTTTGGTCGCCTGGCCGAGCAAGTTCTGGCCACACCTCTGGACAAACGGTGGGTGTTCGACTCAATTGTGGTGGATGAAGGCCAGGACTTTGATCAAAGTTGGCTGCCGGTGCTTCAGCGTTGCGCACATTCGGGCACCCGGTGGCTGTGGCTGGAAGATCCGATTCAAAACCTGTACGCCAAGCCAGCAGTCAGCCTGCCCGGTTGGGTCAGCTTGCACACGCCCATGAATTATCGAAATCCGAAACGCGTAGTGCAGGCATTGCAGTTGGTTCAACGTGAATTCAACTTTGAATCGCCTTTGCCGCTGGACATTGAAGCGGCTTGCCCCCTGGAAGGTTTGCCCTTGGAGTTTTTCGAGTATGACAATGAAGAGTCGTTGTTGAGTCAAACCGCCAAGGCAATTACTGCCTGTCTGCGGCACGGTTTCACGCGCGATAAAATTGCGGTGCTTAGCATGCGGGGGCACGAGAAATCAAAGATATTGGCGCAAGCCAGCCTTGGGCCGCACAGCCTGAGGCACTTTACTGGCCGATATGATGACAACGGCAGCCAGGTATTCACCGAGGGTAATGTGCATGCAGAGTCGGTTTATCGCTTTAAAGGGCAGGCAGCACAAGCTGTTGTGGTAACCGAGTTGGCTTTTTCGGAGTTCAACGAAGCTGATTTTCGAAAGCTGTTTGTGGCCATGACACGGGCCAAATTGCTGTTGGTGCTGGTGGGGCATTCGGATACCCTTCAGCGTTTGCGAAGGGCAGTATTTGCTTGAGATTACTGCTGAATTTGCCAGGCACCTTTGCTGGGCGAGCACACCTCACCCCGGAACTTTGTTTTTTCGCCGTTCACAATGGTGACGCCCAGGTAAGTGCGGCAAGTGTCCGATTTGGCCCCCGGCGACAAATACACACCGACGCCATTCACCGGGTTTAGCCAGCGCACGGCTTGCCCAGAGGGCACCAGCTCCATGGTGTGCCCGAAACAATGGGAATCCACTGCGAACGCATCAACCAGCTGGGTTTCCGTGAAAATTGTTTTGAACGCATCGGTGGATTCAACATAAGCCATTTGTTCGGTCAAGGTGCCTTTCAGTGCCTCGCTTTGAACCAGTTTGGCATCGCATTGCCCACGAAGCACACCGAAGTCGCTGTTCCAGCCTTTGCCCGTGTAGCCAATGAAATTTTTGGCATGGGCCACATGAAACGGAAGCGTTATCACAAGCGCAAGCAGGCAAAGAACAGTTTTAGAGCGTACTTTGGCTATGGGCATGGAAGAATACTTAACAGGGCAGCCTGATGACATTGATAAAAACGGTGTGTACGCGAATTTCGTTGACCCAAAGAGTGTATCTTTTTCTTTATAAAAAAACACGAGACAGCACCCGGAGGCCGCACAAAATGACAGTTCAGGGCAAAACAGTATCTGCAATTGACATTGCCAAAGGCGCCTTGGGTTTTCTGCCAGACATGCCGCACATTCTCCCTTCGCTGGCCAGTTTGGCATTTCTCAGGCCGCATTCACGCCGTTCGCTCGGTTTGCTGTTTCAGGAAACAGCGCGCAAACATGCAAAATCGACATTCCTGAAAAGCGATCAACAGTGTTGGACCTACGGGCAAGCCAATTCCGTTTGCAATCAAATGGCACGCGGTTTGCTCTCCATGGGCGTTAAGGCCGGTGACACGGTAGGCTTGTTGTCAGCCAATCGGCCTGAAACCTTGCTTGCGGTGATTGCCTGTGCCAAGTTGGGTGTTGTTGCTGCGCTGCTGAATATCAATCAGCAAGGTGAGGTGCAGGCGCATAGTTTGAAGTTGGTGAAACCACGAGTGATTCTGGCGTGTGACCGTGGTCTGGATATTCTCAAGCAGTTGGAATCAGAGAACAGCGTTTTACTCAAAGGCATTGAATTGTTGTCTTTGCAAACCGGCAGCACCCATTTAAGAGTGAGCGATTTTCGCAGTGCCTGGTGCACGCAGCCTGACCACAACCTGGCGCAAACAGCGCAGATTTTGGCCAGCTCGCCCTGTTTCTATATTTTTACCTCAGGCACAACCGGTTTGCCCAAGGCCTCTGTAATGAGCCATTACCGTTGGTTGCAAGCGGCCTCGGGCATGAGCACCGCAGTGCGTTTGACGGCTTCTGACGTGTTTTACTGCTGCTTGCCGCTGTATCACAACAACGCACTCACGGTGTCACTGGGGGTGGTGTTGGCTTGTGGCGCTTGTTTCGCACTGGATGAAAAATTCAGTGCCAGTCAATTCTGGAAGCGTATTTCACATTACAAGGCGACGGCGTTTTGCTATATCGGAGAATTGCTGCGATACCTGTTGAATCAAGCACCCCATATGGACGATCAGAACCATGAGATCCGCTTGATTCTAGGCAATGGCCTGCGCCCTGAAATATGGGATGACTTTGAAAACCGGTTTGGTATTCATCAAATTTTCGAGTTTTATGGGGCAAGCGAGTCTAACCTGGGATTCATGAATGCCTTTGGCCTGAAAGAGACTGTTGGCTTTTGCCCCATGCCCTTTGAGGTTATTGCCTGTGATGCCGATTCCGAACAGGTGGTGCGAAACTCACGTGGGTTTTGTGAAACCGTAAGCCGCGGTGAAGTGGGTTTGTTGATCAGCGAAGTGACCGAGTTACGGCCCTTCGATGGCTATACTGACCCGAGAGCCAATGAAGGCAAGTTGCTGCGCAATGTATTCAAGCGTGGTGACTGCTGGTTCAACTCGGGCGATTTGGTGCGCAGGCAGGGGTGGCAACACATTCAGTTTGTGGACCGTTTGGGCGACACATTTCGCTGGAAGGGCGAGAATGTTGCAACCTCGGAAGTGGAGGGCGTGTTGGCCAAACTGCCATTTCTTGAACATGCAGTGGTTTATGGCGTGAAGCTGGATGGGTTCGACGGCCGTGCCGGCATGGCCGCTGTTGCTGTAAAACCCGGTGCCAAGCTGGACTTGAAAGCGCTGGCTGCGCATGTAAGCAGCCAATTACCTGCTTACGCAGTGCCGCAGTATGTGCGTGTGCTTCAAACTGTAGAAACCACCGGCACGTTCAAATACCAAAAAGTACAGCTAAAGAAAGAGGGCATTGATCAAAACCTGGTGAATGATCCTTTGTACAGTTTCAATGCAGCAACCCGGAGTTACACCGCTTTAGTTTGAGGCAGTTTGTAGCGATTGGCCTTGAACCAGCTTGACGATCAAATCGAGTGTTTCGGTGTCATAGAGCATGCCGCTGTGCGACACCCGTTTGCCTGGAAGCAGATCTTGAATGTAGATGTTTTGCACGCCAGGTTCTTTCACAAACTGGTTTTCAACTGGCACCACCACCTTGTCGTTTTTTGTGACCAAAACACTGTATTGCACATTGGGCATGGCGATTGGGCCTGTTTTTAGCTCGCGCAACAAGGCGGAGCGCGGGTGCTGGTCTGCACAAGCCAGGCAATATTCGACGTTGTCGCGGTTGGGGGTTTTTGCAATGGAGGTTCCGTTGACACTGGGGGCCAAAGCCACAAAGCGGTCGACGTGGGCAGCGCCTTGCAACATTTTCAGGTAGTAAAAGCCTATGAGACCGCCCTGAGAGTGGCCCACCAGGGTCACCTTGTCTCCACCTGTGGTTGTTTTCACAAACTTTACAAAATCGGCAATTCGTTGTGCCGATTCATCCACCGGGCCTACCCCTTTGAACCAGTCGCTGGGCTCGGCTGCGCCATAATCGATTGAGTATACGCACAGGTTTTGATTGGCCAGTGCCGGGCCCAAGGCACCAAATGAATACATACTGGAAGAAAAGGTGCCGTGAATCAACACAACCGGGTTTTGATTGTTGGCGGGGCGGCATGCCCAGTTGTTCACCCCGTCTGGCATGGTTTGGCCACCAAGCACTTGGCTTAAAAATGAGCTGGTCCAGTTTGATTTCGCCTGGAACTGGCCTGTTGAACCCGCTGTATTCGTGGTGCTGCAAGCAGCAAGAGAAATTATGGCGAATGCGGCAAGCAGCAGGCGACTTGTGAACAGTGTGGTCATGGTGCGGTGTCCTGGGGTTAGCTCGACTTGGTATTTATGACCAGAATCGCAGCAAAGGGTTCTGTAGGGCACCAACAAACAAATAGAGCGTGCCTCCAATTTCTGCAAACACCAGCGCCACCATGAATACGGCCAAACCTGCGCGGGGCATGGCGTGTTTTCCCAGTTTGTGAGGTTGCCGTAACTGATTGTCGGGTCCGTTCAGCGCTGCCTGTATCAAATAACCCGCTACAGCCAAGGCAAAAAATACAATCACGATTGCCGCCGCAAACAAGTTGTAGTTTGGGTTGAACATGCTGAAATGTGCCAACACGGCCAGGGTGATACAGGCAAAACCGTAGAGCAGGCTGGCTCTGTGGGCGATGTCTACATATGGATGCGCTAAACCTTGTTCACTGCGCCACATCTGCAAAAACTTCCACAATCCGCTGAAAAGACCAACGAGCAAAAATACTCCTGCGGAAACAATTGCAAAGGCGCTGGCAGAACTGACGGTCATTGTGGTTACCTCTTGGGGGTAGTCGAATAAGGTGGCCCCCTTTGTGGGAAAGACTCACCTGTGTTTTTGCACTTAAATAGAGGCATCAACACACATGTGCATTATGCACCGGGAGTATTGCCATGGACGATTTCGCAAACAAGAGCTTTGACGTGACCATGCTGGGCGAGTTGGAGGCCAAAAGAGAGTGGTTTGTTGGCGTTCTGGGCGCCAGTGTGTGCTACGGCCTGATTTTGTGGTTGCTGTAAAGTTTCATTGATATTTCATCGCGCCCATAAAAAAACCCTCGAATTCTCGAGGGTTTTTTATTTACTCAAAGCTCAGCTCAAGCTGGGCCATGTCCTTTCAGACTGAAGCCTTCGGGGCCGCTGCAGCACGCTTGGCGCGTGGGGCAGCAGCTTTCTTGGCGGCAGGCTTCTTGGCAGCTTTTTTCGCGCCAGCTTCACCTTTTACGCCAATTTTTTCGAACAACTGGGCAGCAATTTGCTCAGCTTGTTCAATGGCGGGCTTCAGTGTTTCGTTTTTTTTGGCTTGTTCCAAAGCGCTTACACCCATGGTGATCGCGTTTTCGGTCAAAGACTCGGCTTGTGACAAAGCCAAGGCTGCATAAGAGAAGCCTTTGTCGATCACAACTGGCAGTTGCTGTTCGAACAGCTCAACACCCTTCTGTGTGTAAACCTGGCTCACGCCAACTACTTTTTCCAAGCCTTGCTTGATCTCTGTACGTGCGTTAACAACCACAGGCTTGTCGGCCAAAGGCAGCTTTTCAGCAGCGGTGAATGCGTTGCCCAAACCTTGTGACAGCAGGCCGAATTGTGCTTGTACCAGGCTGTTCAGGGCCTTGGCAGCGGCTTGGTGCTGGTTCTTCAGTTCGGTGTTGGTTTTGGTCAGCAATTCAGCTGTTTTTTCGAAAGCGTACATCGTGAGATCTCCTTGGGGTAGCGGGTAGTCAAATTTCGTGACACTTCGCACTATAGGGAAATCGATTACGCAATGAAAGGGTTTGAACCTGAGGCTCTACACTAAAAAAGGATGTAGAAGCCTCAAGGCACTGCGTTTTTAATCCATTCCCTTGGCCTGAACCATGGGTTCCGGTGCCGGTTTTCCTTTAAAGAACTTATTAAGAACAATTGCTACAACAGCCAGTACTGCGCCACCAATGTCGGTGTACAAACCGCCCTCAATCATGCAGAGCGCGGCGATCAGCAAAATACCGCGTACTACCCAATTTGAATGTGCTCCCCAGAACCAGCCCTGAATTGCGGCGGCCAGGAAAAACACACCAATACAGGCTGTAACAAAGGCACGCAAAATGACGAACCACTCGCCTTCCATCAGCAAGGCTGCGTTGTAAAAAAACATAAACGGCACAATAAATGCGGTCAGACCAATTTTGAAGGAAGTAAACGAAGTCGCCATTGGGTTCGCGCCGGAAATACCTGCAGCAGCATACGAGGCCAGGGCGACTGGCGGCGTAATGGCCGAGATGACAGCAAAGTAGAACACAAAGAAGTGAGCCACCAAGGGCTGAATACCCAGCTCGATCAGGCCGGGTGCAACAACCGATGCAGCCACTGCATAGGCGGCTGTGGTTGGCATGCCCATACCCAGCAGAATTGCAATGCACATTGCAAAGAACAAGGCGATCAATTGCGAATTTTCGGCAATGTCCAATAGGATGGAGGAGAATCGCGCGCCGACGCCAGTCAAGGCAATCACCCCCACGATGATGCCAGCACAGGCACACACCGTGATGATTTGAATGGACATAACCCCTGCCAAGTCGAAGGCCTTGAATATGCTTTTAGGCCCCATTTTGAATGGCGACAGCCAGCTAACCACAGCCGCCGCTGCGGTGGCCAAGGTGCCTGCACGAATCACCGAGTAACCCATGAACAGAGCGACAATCAGAATAATGATAGGAATGAACAGGTAGACCTGCTTCACCATTTTCGAGAATTGCGGCAGTTCATCGGAGCGCATACCACGCATGCCGAGTTTTGCTGCCTCGAAGTCGACCATCAAGTAGGTAGACAGGAAATACAGCACGGCAGGAATGACTGCAGCGATTGCAATTTCCGAGTAAGGGATTCCTGTAATTTCCGCCATGATGAACGCGCCTGCTCCCATGATGGGAGGCATGATTTGCCCGCCCGTGGATGCAGCGGCTTCAATGGCGCCGGCTGTTTTTCCGTTGTAACCCACTTTTTTCATCAAGGGTATGGTCAAGGATCCTGTGGCAACCACATTGCCTGCGCTGGTGCCATTGATCATGCCCATCAAGCCTGAGGCGAAAACAGCCACTTTCGCAGGGCCGCCGCGCGCACGGCCTGCGGCCGCGAATGCGAAGTTCACAAAGTAATCGCCTACTTTGGAGGCCTGAAGAAAAGCGGCGAAAACGATGAACAAAATAATGTAGGTAGAGGACACCGCAGTGGTGGCACCCAGCACGCCCGCATCGGTGTAGATGTACGAGAAAAAGCGGCTGAAATCGAAGCCGTCGTGCGTCAAAAAGCCGGGCAGGTAAGGGCCAACAAATGAATACACCACGAATATTACCGAGATGATGACCAAGGCGCTGCCGGCCACGCGGCGTGTAAGCTCGAGAATAAGTGCCAAACCTACCATGGCTGCCCACGCGTTGCCGGGTGAGGCGAAAGGTGTTCCGGCTCGCATGCGCAATGCCGTTCCATCGAGGTGAACCATGAGGTAGGCGGTGCTGGCGATCACGGTCAGTACCAGAGTGCCATCAAGCCAATTGAACTTTGAGCCTTCCGGGCGCAAAAACCAGCTGGCAACAATCGCGCTCAAGGTAGCCACGGCCAATGGAATACCAAACTGGTTGACTTCCATTTCCGGGATAATCATCTCACCTGCGGCGATGATCTGCTGCATGTCGTATACCGTGTAAAGGGCATAGATCGCTGGCAAGGCCAGTATTGCTGCAAGTGCCTTGATCAGGCTTTGATTACCGCGCTGGGGTTGGTCAACATTGGCAGATGAGTAGGCGATGAAGCCGATGATCAGTGCGCCAGCCACGTGAAGAATGCGAAAGGCCCAGGTTTCCACCGGGGCTACATTCAACGAGAAAACATGCCAAAAGGCGTAGCCTGCGGACAGGATTGAAACGAGCAAAGCCGCTCGCTGGGTGAATGTTCGCTGGTTGTTCGCGGGGGGTTCGTCGTCGACGCCTTGGGCGATGAGACGATCTTCTGCGTCAGTGCTGGATGCGCTAGAGGGAGTGGACATGATGGGACCGATTCAAGAATAGTAAGACTGGTTGCGCGAGCGCGCCGGGTGTTCAATGCAATACCCGGCGCTCACTGGATCAAATGGATTGATCGATGTTTACTTCAGTTTCAGGTTCGCTGGAATTGTGAAACCTTTTTCCTCGTAGTACTTGGCGGCACCGGGGTGGAAAGGGATGAAGGTATTTTTATCCCAGTTTTCCGCCAGGGTTGTGCGTGCGCCTTTGTGAATGGTCAACATTTTTTCATTGTTGTCCAGCACGGCTTTGGTGGCCTCGTACACAAAGCTTTCAGGCAAGTCGCAGTTGGCAATCGCGTAGTTCCACATGGACACAGCACGTGCGTCCTGGGTCAACGTCTTGTAGGTGTTGGCCTTGATGGGGAACGCAGACACTGGGTAGGTGTCCATGATCTTCTTTTGCTCAGCTTCCGTAAATTCAAGAATGTTGATCTTGGTTTGTACTTCAAGCTGGGTTACTGCTGGAATGGGCACACCAGCGGCGAAGGCGACTACGTCGATCAAGCCATCCTGCAGCTGACCGCCCAAATCGCTCCAGCCACCATTTCGGCGTTCAAATTTAACGCCCAGTGTTTCAAGCATTTTGGGAAAGTAGGTGTCGGAAGTGGAGCCTGCCGGGCCGAAACCGATTTTTGAGCCAGGCGGAATGTCTTTGATCGATTTGATGCCACTGGAGGACAGCACGGTGACTGAGAATGGAGTTTGATACATAGGGAACATGGCGCACACCTTGTTCATTTTCAGGCCGGGAGCCAAGGGGCTTTTTCCGTCCAAAGCCTCGCGAGCGGGGCCCATGGTGGTCATGCCAAATGCCAGCTTGCCGGTGTGAACCAAAGCAAGGTTCTGCGTAGGACCGCCCGTCACTTCAGCCCCACCTGTGATGCCCACGGTGTCTGCGACCAGATTTGCCCAGCCGGCGCCGTAAGCATAATAAGTTCCGCCTTGTGAGGCCGTGCCTACTGTAAAGCTTTTGGGCCACTTGGATTTGTCGGCGTGAGCTGCACCCATGGCCATTGCGGCCAGGCTGATTGCAACGGCGGATTTTGCCAGAATTGCTTTCATTGGTATCCCCTATGATTTGATGTAACTGTGCCCATTGGGTTTGGGCTTTGTGGTTGTTATCGTTCCTTATTTGAACGAGTCGAGTGTGCAAAAACACCGTTGTAATGTCTTATTTATAATGAAAATGAGCAATAAGGGATGTCCGCAACAGGGTTTGTATTCAATTATTAATTTATAAATTAATATGAAAATGAAAGAAGATGAATTTAACCCCTTGGGCGTGTAAAATCACGGCTTTTGCGCCAAAGGGCTGCTGTGTCCATTGAATCTGAAGTCAAGCGTCGTCGAACGTTTGCAATTATTTCCCACCCCGATGCGGGCAAAACTACACTGACTGAAAAGTTATTGCTGTTTGCGGGTGCCATTCAAATTGCGGGTAGCGTGAAGGCGCGCAAGGCGAGTCGCCACGCCACGTCGGACTGGATGGAAATTGAAAAGCAGCGTGGTATTTCCGTGGCCAGCTCGGTGATGCAGATGGAGTATCGCGATCAGGTGATCAACCTGCTCGACACCCCAGGTCACCAGGATTTTTCCGAAGACACCTACCGAGTGCTTACTGCGGTGGATGCAGCCTTGATGGTGATTGACGCCGCCAATGGTGTTGAGCCACAAACTTTGCGTTTGATTGAAGTGTGCCGTGCGCGAAACACGCCAATCATTACCTTCGTCAACAAGATGGACCGCGAGGTGCGTGATCCACTTGAATTGATGGACGAGATTGAAAGTACGCTTGGCATTCCCTGTGTGCCGTTTGCCTGGCCTGTGGGGCAGGGCAAGCTGTTTCACGGTATTTTCGACATTCGCAAGAACCACATGCGTGTGTTTACCCCGGGTGCAGATCGCCGTCGCGAGGATGATGAGGTGATTGACGGCGACAATCGCGAATTGCTGCGGAGCAGGTTTGGTGCCGAGTTCCAGCAAGCTGAGCAGGAAATTGATCTGGTTACCACAGCTGCGCCCAGCTTTGATGCCGCTGAGTTTCTGGCAGGCAAGCAAACTCCCATGTTTTTCGGTTCAGCGGTGAACAACTTTGGTGTGCAGGAAGTGCTGGATGCATTGGTGGATGTAGCGCCTCATCCAGGGCCGCGCAAAGCGATCGAGCGTGAGGTGGCACCCACTGAAAGCAAGTTCAGTGGTGTGGTGTTCAAGATTCAGGCAAACATGGACCCCTCCCACCGCGACCGCATTGCCTTTGTGCGGGTGCTCTCTGGTCGCTTTGAGCATGGTATGAAGTTCAAGGTGCTGCGCACCGGCAAAGATTTTCGCCCCACCAGTGTGGTGACTTTTCTTTCTCAGCGTCGAGATCGGGTTGACGAAGCCTACGCCGGCGACATTATTGGATTAACTACTCACGGCGGTTTGCAGCTGGGTGACTCGCTCAGTGAAGGGGAAGGCTTGCAATTTACGGGTTTGCCGTTTTTTGCACCAGAATTGTTTGCCTCCGTTGAATTGAAAGACCCCATGCGCAGCAAGCAACTGCAAAAAGGGCTGATGGAATTAGGCCAGGAGGGCGCCATCCAGGTGTTCAAGCCATTGCTGGGTTCAGAAATGTTGTTGGGTGCCATTGGGCAGCTTCAATTTGAAGTGGTGCAGGCGCGTTTGAAGGGCGAATACGGAGTCGAGGTGCGTTTGGCACCAAGCCGTTACAGTTGCGCCCGTTGGGTGACCAGTAAAAACACCAACGACTTGCGCCGGTTTATGGATGCCAATGTGGGTCGCATGGTGACTGATGCTGCTGATACCCATGCTTTTTTGGCAACATCGAGGTTCGATCTGGATGTAATGCAGAAGCGATGGGAAACCATCGAGTTTCACCCTATGCGTGAACATGCCGGGCTTTTGCTGGCCAATCACTGAGCACCCACCCCCGTGTAAAAACGGGGGTACAATCGTGTCAATATAAAAACACATATCGGTCATGCTATGAGTGAACTGGATTCCCTGCTGGAACAAGTGTCTGGCTATTTTGCGGTGCTTTCTGAGCCCACCCGGCTTAAGATAATTCATGCATTGTGCAATGGCGAGAAGTCTGTGAACGACATCGTGGAAGAGGTGGATTCGACCCAATCGAATATTTCACGTCACCTGAATTTGATGTACCGTGCTGGTGTTTTACAGCGCCGCAAAGAGGGTACTTTGGTATTGTATCAAGTGAAAGAACCCACGGTAGTGGAGCTTTGCCGCACAGTGTGCGTGCACGTGGCGGCCAAGCTGGATTCTGTGCCAGTTGATTCAAGGCAGCTGCCTGATTTTTTCAAGCAACCATAAAAAAACCGGCCTCTACGGCCGGTTTTTTTATTTCCAGACAGTTTTTGGTTTACTTCAACGACTCGATGAGGTCGATGTAATTTTGCATGGCCTGGTCATTGCTCGTGCCCTCAAGGCCTTTCCATGCATCGTATTTTGCACGACCAACAATGTCTGTGAATCCTGGGCGTTTGCCGGTGTTGTCGCCTTCCGTGGATTGTTTGAACAGGGCGTAAATTTTCAACAGGGTTTGGTTGTCAGGGCGGGCGGGCAGTGATTTTGATTCCGCCACAGCCTTTTCAAAACGGGCTTTCAAGTCGCTCATAAGTTCTCCTAAGTCTTGTTATGTGTTTTCTTCAGTGATAAAAGATTGGGCCAGGCTTTCAAACAGTTCTTTGGCATTGCCTTGCAAATAGGGCGCCAGCAAACACATTACCTGATACACGCCATTGGCCAGTGCAGCACTCATCGTTGCTTCATCGTTGAAGTGGCGTGGGTCGCGCACATATTCAAATGACAGCCAGTAAGTGGCAACTACCACCATGTTGGTGGCCAGTGCATTGATTTGCGCTTGCGAGGCCATCATGTCGCCAGATTCGACCAGGCCCTGGCACAGGCGGCGTGCAACATCCACTTTGTGTTTCAGGATGCGTTTGAAATGAATTTCCAGGGTACGGTTGCGCGACAGCAAATCGTTCAAATCGCGGTACAAAAAGCGATAGCGCCAAATCAGTTCGAACGACACCTGAAGATACAGCCAGGCATCTTCGATGTTGGCTTGGCGGTTACCGGGCACGTCAAGCAGACCATCAATTTCTTTTTCGAAACTGGCAAAAATGCTGTTGACGATGTCATCTTTGTTGCGGAAGTGATAGTACAGGTTACCGGGGCTGATGTTCATTTCATCCGCGATCACGGTGGTCGTAATATTCGGCTCCCCGAATTCATTGAAAAGTCTTAACGACAAATCAAGAATTCGTTCTCTTGTTCTTCTTGGAGGCTTGCGTTCCATGTCCTGGTCGTCTCCTGTCTGGCCAAAGTCCTGATCAAGCTTAAGACTTCATGCAGCAAGTCTGTTATTGGTATTTTGAATATGATTAGTCTACGTTGTTTTGTCGAGTATTTGGGGCTTCACTGCCCTTGTTACCAGTGAGTAATGGCGTCATTAAGCAGCATTTCTGGTTTTTGCGATCCGTAGGTAACGATCAAGCTCGTTCAGCGAGTCTTCAAGCTGGTCAAATTTGGACACCATTGATCCTGCACGGGCTGCTTTCTTGCTGATCTTGTTGCTCAAATGCAGTGTGGGGTCTTTTAAAACTTCCAGGTTCAGCTCCAGCCCATGCCGCGAAAACCGTTCAGCCAAATCGTAACGGCGTGCCCACAGTTCTTCGCGGGTGCGTTGGTAAGCGTGTTCACACAAGCGGCGTCGGCTGGCATAGCTGAAGGGGTTGGTGAAGAAAAATTCGCCGTCGCCATGTTGGGGTTCAAACAACACAATATCGGCATTGGGATACAGGTGCCCATAACGTTCCATGCCAATGTCCATACGAGAATGGATGATTGATCTGAATGTTTGTGACAACACAAGGGGCAAGCCGCCCTCGTATAACCGTGAGCCCGGCTGGAAAGCTTTGCCTTTGGCGCGACGGCGGTGGTTTTTGGGGTTCAGCCTGTCGTCGTAGGGTACCAGCGGGTTCAGGCAAATCAACAGTTCCACGCCTTCTTTCAATGCCGTGGAGGCATGCAGGGTTTTTTTCAACGCGCCGTCCACGTAATGCCGGTTGGCAATGCGCGTGGGAGGAAACAAGCCGGGCAGCGAGGCGGAGGCCTGCACCGCTTTGGAGATTGGCACGTCATCAAACCCGGGCATGCCGAAGGGAATGGAATCACCGGAATCCAGATCAGTGGCCACCAGAATCAGGCGATTGCGAAGGCTGCGAAAATCGTTGGTGCCACCACCTTTGGCAATCAGGTCGGCCATCCATTCATGCAATTCATCGCCGTTGAACAAGCCCGTGGGTATTGCTGCGCCTAAACGTTCAATGCAACTGACCCAGGTGGCGTCATCGCGCAAAAAGTAATCGGATACAGCGGTGCCCAGCAAACTGGGCACCTTTCGCAGGCGCATCCAGTACTCTTTCCAGGCCGGGCGCAACAAAATGGAAGGGTCAAAAGCAAACTCTTCGGGTTCGCCTTCAATGAACAGCTTGTAAATTTGATGGGGTGTTAAATCGTGCGCCAAACCCGTGGCAACTATGCCCCCTGCGGAAACACCGACATACACACTCATGTCGTTCAGGTCGAGTCCGTCAATGGCCTCGGAAAGTGCAACCAGTGCACCAATTTCATAAATGGCGCCCAAGGGGCCACCACCAGCCAAGGCCAACCCGATTTTCGGGCCAGGGTTGTGATTGTTCATGCGGGTTGTGAGCTCCGGCCCCAAAGAGTGTTCGACAAGACCGCCGTTGGCCTTGTCGACAAAGGATTCAATTACTCAGCAGACTTTTTGGTGCGCGTGGTGGTGCGCTTGGCGGCGGGCGCTTTGGTGTCCACCTTCTTGCCGGTCAATTCAGCGATGGCGGCAGACAATTGATCGATTCTTTCTGACAGTTGTTGAACGTCCTTGTTGGTGGGAACGCCCAAACGACCCAATGCGCGAGCCACACGCTCTTCAAAAACCTGCTCCAGCTTGTCCCAGTGCTGGGTTGCCTTGCTGGACACCGAGCCAGCCAGCTTGCTGACTTTGCCTGTCACTTCAACCACTTTTTGATCTGCAAATTTCACGGTTCGCTCCTGAATTTCATGGCCTTCCTTGACCAGGTTTTCCAAAACACGGTTGCTTTCTTCCTGCGCTTTGGTAATGGCACCCACGCCAGCGGTCCACAATTGTTGTGCGCTGTCGACTGCACCTTTGATGGGCTTTTTCTTACCGGCCATGTTGTCTCTCCTTGTGATGGCGAAATGGCCCATTGGGGCCGCTGCCTTTTTTGTTTATTGTAGTAGTTTATCGACGCCACACTAGAGAAGGCACACTAAACCCCACCTCGTGTTTTCCCGTAAGCACGGTGCTGACAAAACACCGTCAGAGCCCGCATGGAGTTTGAGAATTTCGGGCGGGCAGTTATAGTAAGCCTTCCAAAGACGTATCTTCCATAAAAAAACCCCGCGCGGAGAAGACATACATGAATTATTTTGTGACCGGAGCCACTGGCTTCATCGGTAAACGATTGGTGAAGCGCTTGGTTGAGCAAAAGCGCAAAGGCACCATTTACTTCCTGATTCGTGAATCAAGCCTGGACAAAGTACCCGAACTGCAAAAGTATTGGGGCGCAAAAAAAGGGCAATGTGTTCCGGTGGTTGGCGACTTGACCAAACCCAAGTTGGGATTGAAAGCCACCGAGATTAAAGAGCTGAGCAAAAACATAGCCCATTTTTTTCACCTGGCTGCCATTTATGATTTGGCCGCTGATGCGGAAAGCCAGCAAGAGACCAATATCAAAGGCACCGAGAACGCAGTCGACCTGGCCAATGCAATTGGCGCTGGCTGCTTTCAGTTAACTTCTTCAATTGCGGCTGCTGGCTTGTATGAGGGCGTGTTCCGCGAAGACATGTTCGAAGAAGCAGAGAATCTGGATCACCCGTATTTCCGTACCAAACACGATTCCGAAGAAATTGTGCGCAAGAAAGTAAAAGGCGCTTGGCGGGTGTATCGCCCCGGTTTTGTGGTGGGTGATTCCAAAACCGGCGAGATGGACAAGATTGACGGGCCTTATTACCTGTTCAAGTTGATCCAGAAAATGCGCAAATTGCTGCCCTCTTGGGTGCCCACCATTGGCATCGAAGGTGGTCGCATCAACATTGTGCCTGTGGATTTTGTGGTGAATGCCATGGACCACATCGCGCATCAGCCGGATCTGGATGGCAAGGCTTTTCACCTGGTTGATCCCAACCCCAATCGGATTGGCGATGTGTTGAATATTTTTGCACGCGCAGCCCACGCACCGAAAATGGAAATGCGGATTAACGCAGCCATGTTTGGTTTCGTGCCTGGTGCCGTGAAAAAGGGTTTGATGAGCTTGACCCCTGTTCGCCGCATTCGCAACGCTTTGTTAAAAGACCTGGCCCTGCCTGAGGAGGTTTTTGGTTACATCAACTGGCCAACCCGTTACGATTGCCGCCAAACTTTGGCAGCACTGGATGGCAGTGGCATTGAATGCCCGAGACTAGAGGACTACGCATGGGCCATTTGGGATTACTGGGAGCGTCACCTGGATCCCGATTTGTTCATCGACCGCAGCTTGACTGGTCAGGTCAAGGACAAGGTGGTGCTCATCACCGGTGGTTCATCCGGCATTGGTTTGGCTGCCGCGCAAAAATTTGCAGCTGCCGGTGCGATTACCGTGATTTGCGGCCGCGATGAAGAAAAGCTGGCAGAGGCCAAGGCCTTGATCAATTCCGAAGGCAACACCTTGCACACCTACTCCGTCGACATCGCCGATATGCAGGATTGCGACCGATTTGTTGCGCAATTGCTGGCCGATTTCGGTCACGTCGATATTTTGGTAAACAACGCAGGCCGTTCAATTCGCCGTGGTATTGAAAACAGCTTTGACCGCTTCCACGATCTGGAGCGCACCATGCAGTTGAACTATTTCGGTGCTTTGCGTGTTACTTATGGTTTGTTGCCAAAAATGATGGAGCGGCGCAAAGGCCATGTGGTGAATATTTCTTCAATTGGCGTGTTGACCAACGCGCCGCGCTTTTCAGCCTATGTGGCCTCCAAAGGCGCATTGGATGCATGGACGCGTTGCGCAGCCTCCGAGTTTGCGGACTTGAACATCACCTTCACCACCATCAATATGCCGCTGGTGCGCACACCCATGATTGCGCCCACCAAGTTGTACAACAACGTACCCACGCTAAGCCCCGAGCAGGCTGCCGATTTGATTGCGCAAGCAGTGATTCACAAGCCGGTTCGTATCGCGACGCGCTTGGGTGTGTTGGGGCAGGTGATGCATGCACTGATCCCCAAGCCGGCTCAAATTTTGATGAATACGTCTTTCCGCATGTTCCCGGATTCGGAATCGGCGGCCAAAGGCAAGAAGGGCGGCGGTCCATCTGCAGAACAGGTTGCGTTCTCAACCCTGATGCAAGGTATCCACTTCTAAGTATTCGGGTCAGGCCCGGTTTTCCGCCAACGGGTAGGCCTGTGCATCTTCTGCAAGCCAGTTGAGAATCAGGTCTTCCGTGGTGGAGTCATTCACCAAAGCCACGTGCCCGCAACCGGGCACAGCGGTGTTTTTCCCAAACTCCAGCTTGCTTGACGCCGGTGGGCACACAATGTTGTCCTGCGGACTCCAGAGGGACCAAATTTTGGTTTGAAATTCCCTGTCGGTTGGGTGCTCGCGAAGGGTTTTCAAGAAGAAGCTTCCCCAAGCCATTTGTTTCACATTTTTGCCAATACCCAAGGTAGACAAAGCCGTACCGTAGTGTGGGCTGCCAATGGTGATCATGCCGGCAATTCTGTGATGCCCGTATTCCGTGGCATGGTAGCGTACTGCCACACCGCCCATGCTGTGCGCAATAATTTTCACTTGAGGCGCACCTGTAGCCACAAGCAATTCGTCGATTGCTTCATGAATCGCATCGGAATAACTGCGAATTGAACCAATGGCCGGTTCAAGAGTAATGGCATGGGTGCTTACATCGGCGCGATCAAGCAGGGCGCGTGTACCTGCCCACACAGCGGAATTGCACAAATACCCGTGCACCAACAACACGGGCAGTGGCTTTTTCTTGCGCCAGGTTTTGCCAGCCAATTGAATGCCGTCCGGCTTGGGTGCCCAGGGTTGAAGCAGCGTGATTAACTTGAGCGACGCAAAACTTTCTGCCAGCACTGCTTTAACCCAACGTGCCAGGCTGAGACGGTGAAATCCTTCTCCCTCGGTGCTGTGGAAGTGCAGCCCTTTGTCACGCACTTGCGGAATTTGGCGAACACTGTAGGAAAGGGCGAAACCCGAAATGTTAAAGCCGATGTGTGCTGCAAACAGCAGGCCTGCCACCAGGCTGACTGCCACAACGGCCGCATCGTCGGCTCGAACACCAAACCAATGATGAAGTGCCCAATACAGGCCGAACATGACTGAAATGTATCCAATCCAGTACAGCCTGTTCAGGTGGCGAATCATGGTGCTTAAGCCAGCGCTGTGGCGGCTTGGCCAGTCAGCTCAGCCACCAATTGCTGGCTCAGTTTGTTGGTCAAACCGTAAATGGACAGTTGAGGGTTTGCACCAATGCTGGTGGGGAACAACGAACCATCGTGAATCGACAAATTCTCGATTTGCCAATGGCGTCCGTCAGGGCGTACAACACCCAGCTTTTCTTCGCCTGCCATGGCACAACCACCCATCACGTGGGCGGAAACTACTTTCATACTCAGTGGTTTCATGTCGAGTTCATTGATCTGCTTCAAGGCTTCATCAATGTTGTTGGCCGGTTTGGAGTACTCGTGCACAGGCAGAGTGCTCAGCGCGCCGGCAGCGTGTTGAAGCTCAGCCATGGCTACCAAGGCTCTGCGTGCAGCATCCCAAATTGCCGGGGTTAGCTTGTAGTCCAGCACCGGGCTGCCGTCGCTGTTCAAGCGCACTTGCCCGCCCACACTGCCGGAATTGAAACCATCGCGCAGCAAAGCCAGTTGCATGTGCGTTTTCGAGAAGTTGCGCATCACGTCTGAATGCTTTTTCGCAAAACCAGGCAGGGTTGATGCAAAAATGACTGGGTGCAGGGGTGGTGCCTCCAGCTTGAAGCCTACCGGGCCATCAATCGGGTCCGTGTGCAAATAATGGTCGCTGTAAATGGTTTGGGGAGCGCCTGCATCGGCGCGCACTTCCTGTTCCATTCTTGCGGCTGAAATGACAACGGGATGCAAAAAGGTGCGTTCGCCCAAACGGTCGTGCGGATCAGTCGCGTTCGAGCGCAACAACACTGCGGGGCTGTTGATCGATCCACCAGCCAGCACAAAATGTTTGGCTGTGACTTCCACCTCCTTGCCAGAAGGCAGCACGCCATCGGGATTCATGACCTGGCAGCGTAGGGTTCTAATGCGGCCCTGGGAAATTTTGAAGGAATGCGCGCGCAGGGAAGCGACCAGTTCCGCACCATGATCAAGCGCAGTTGGAATGGTTGAAACCAGCATGGATTGCTTGGCATTGGTGGGGCAACCCATGCCGCAGTAGCCCAAGTTCCAGCAGTCTTTCACATTGCGCCGAATGGCGCCCCAGGAAATTCCTTTGGCTTCAGCGCCACGGCGCAGAATATCGTTGTTTTCATTGGGTGGTACTTGCCAGTCCGCGATGTTCAAGCGCCGCTCGGCCTGTTCAAACCAGGTGGCCATGTTCTCCACGGTCATGTCTTTCAGGGCAAACTGGTTTTGCCAGAATGCCAATGTGTCTGCCGGTGTTCTGAAGCTGGAGGTCCAGTTCACCGTGGTCGACCCACCCACTGTGCGTCCCTGCAAAATGTTGATGGCCTTGTCTGCCGTTTTGCGGCCAGCGCTTTCCTGGTATAGCGTGGGGTAGGCCACCGACTCCAGCATTTTGAAGTCTTTCGAAGTCTTTAGCGGACCCTCTTCAATCAACAACACCTTCAAGCCAGCTTTGGCGCAAATTTCTGCGGTAATGCCACCACCCGCACCGGTGCCAATAATCACCACATCCGCGCTCATCTGCTTGGGCATTTCGCGCTTGTGTGCCTCATAGGCTTTCCAGCCATTCGCGATGCCGGCTGCGAACAGGTCGGGCACTAATCCACTGGATAAGGTACCCATAGGTTTCATTTCTTGTTCAGTCATTGGTGAATGTGAAGGTCAGAGAACTTGGAAAGGTGGGCCCGGGTAGCCCATGTCGGTCCACTGGCTGGGCAGTCCATACCAGCCTGCCATCATCAGGTCGTGAAGGGCATGGTAGCCGGGTTGGAGTGCCGGAATGGGGTGGTCCCGGAACGAAACCAGGAAGGCTTGCACCTGCGCCGGTGATGCTTGCTCCCAACTGCTGCCCAAATCGGCAATCAGCCTTCTTCCCACCGGGTTTTCAAGAATGTTCAGCAGTTGGCCCAGTTCGGCTTGCGCACTGGGTGCCAAGGTTCTACTGGCATCCACGAACGCATTGACAGCAGATTCAATGGACTGCGTTCTGCCCGTGGTGGGCAGTGCAGGATCCAGCAAACCTTCAGCAATGGCCTTAAGCATGGGTATGTGCTGTTGCTGGACCACAGGCTGACCGGCGACAACTTCCACTTTGGCAAAGTGCTTGCCCAGCCAACTCAGGCCGCCGGCCAACAGTAAACCGGCAGCACCGAACTTAAAAAATTGACGTCTGTTCATGAAGCTTCTGTTTATACCTTGCGGGTCAGCAGTTTGGTCATGAAGGCAAACATTTTGTTGTCATAGGGTGGCGACAACATTTCCATGACGTGGAAACGGCTTTGTTTGAAAATCGGCTTCAGTTTGGTCATGGTTTCAAAACCGAATTTGCCGTGGTAGTGGCCCATACCCGAGTCGCCCACGCCGCCAAATGGCAGGTTTTCCTGTGCAATGTGGAACAAGGTTTCATTCAGGCAAACACCACCAGCAATGGTTTGTTTCATGACCATGTCCTGGGTTTTTGATTCATCGTCAAACAAATACAAAGCCAGCGGGCGAGGGCGGTCGTTGATGTAATCCAGGGCTTCATCCAGGCGTTTGTATGTGATTACCGGCAGCACCGGACCAAAAATCTCTTCCCGCATCAGCATGGAGTCTGGCTTGGCGTTGAACACCAGGGTCATTGGAATTTTACGGCCCGGGCTGTCGGCTGTTTTCATAAGTGTCACCACGCGCGCACCTTGTTCCGCGGCTTCGTCAATTAAGCGTTGTAAGCGGGTGGCATGGCGGTCAGAAACAATGCCGGTGAAGTCTTTGGACAAAATTCCGTCCGGGAAGCGGCGATCAATAATTGCCTTGGCGTGTGAAATCAATTGCTCTTCACAGCCTTCCGGAACCATCAGATAGTCGGGGGCAATACAGGTTTGGCCCGCATTGATCGACTTTCCGGACAATGTACGCGCAATTGCATTTTCAAACCGACCGGGGTTGGCCACGGTGGGCGCGGTGATGATTACAGGGCTTTTGCCGCCCAGTTCAAGTGTTACCGGCACCAGGTTTTCACTGGCGGCCTTCATCACCATTTTGCCGACTGGGGTAGACCCAGTGAACAGCAGGTGGTCGAACGGCAGGCGAGAAAACTCGGCAGCAACCTCAGGGCCACCGTTGATCACCTGTACCACCTCGCGGCCCAGTGCTTTGGCTAGCAATTCATCGAGCAGGGCACTGAAGCGGGGGGTGTATTCGCTCATCTTGATGAACACACGGTTGCCCGCCGCAAGCGCAGCAATCATGGGGCCGATGGATAAAAACAAGGGATAATTCCAGGGCACGATCACACCCACCACGCCCAAAGGTTGTGGCATGAGGCAGGTGCTGGCAGGTTTGAACCAAATGCTGGCGCCTTCATTGCGAGGCTTCATCCAGCTTTTACCGTGTTTGATGGCGTGGCGAATGCCTTCCAGTGAGGGAAATACTTCTGCTAACAAGGTGTCATTTTTTGAGCGATAACCGAAATCTTCCGAAATGGCCTCTGCGATTCTCAACTTGTTGTCGTAAATCATGTCGCTCAACGCCATCAGCCAGGCTTTGCGCTGGCTCCACTCCGGGTAGGGGTTGATGCGGTAAGCTTGCTTCAAGGACTCCAAAGTTGCTTTTAGTTCTGCTGCTGTCAATTCTTGGCCGTGTGCTTTGGATGGGGCATTCATTGTTGTCTCACTCTCCGGTTTAACATTAACGGATGTAAACATAAATTTTGACTATTTTCCATGTCTGATTTGTGCTGCTGTGCAGCAAACGATGTGGGGCTTCACCATTCAACTGCAATTGAATCGCCATGATTGACATTCACAGTTCACCCCTTGAATTACAAAAAGCCATCACAGCCCTTCGCGTGGGTGAGGGGCGTTCAGTCGAGTTTATGCGTTTAAAGAAAGAGATAAAAATATTTCAAAACAGTAGGTTGGAATGTACTTATAAGGATCTGCTTGAAGACCAGGGCATGCGCGCAGCTTGTCGCTTTTTCCTGGATCAACTGTACTGCACGCACGATGTCAGCACCCGTGACCACCAAGTTGAAAGGGTGTTGCCCAAGCTGGAAAAGTTGCTGCCTGGCGGTGCCGTGGATACGGTGAGAAAAGTGATTTACATGGATTATTTGGCTGAGCTGATGGATGATGAAATAACCTTGTTTATCAATGAAAAAGAGTTTTATTCTGATAATTTACTTAAAGAAAAATCTTACATTGAAGCTTTTAGAAAACAAGGGCAATTCGATTTGCGAGAGCGTCAAATTTTGTTGGTTCGCGAGGTGGGTGAATCCTTGCGCAAGTTGATGCGCCTGCCTTTTTTACGGCCATTGATGAAGATGACACGTGGTGCAGCGCAAAAGGCGAATTTAGAGGATTTCCACGATTTTTTAAGTCAAGGGCTAGATGCTTTCGCTTCGCTAGAAAAGCCAACCCTGTTTTTTCAGTTGATTCAAGAACGTGAAATGTCCATCCTAGAAGGGATTCGACAAGGTACCTTGTCGAAATTTCCTTGACCGCGCCCACGGTGCAGGTACACATCGCAATCGTAGTGCATTAGAATCCATGCTCTTTGATATTCCGGTATTGTTTTCCATCAATACAAAACAGTTGCGAAGCACGGCAGTGCCCACAAGAAGGAGACATTTGTGACAGATAAAGCCTGGATTCAGAGCTACCCGCCGGGCGTACCCACGTCGGTTGATTTGGATCAGTACCCCTCTATTCGGGATATTTTTGAGGACGCAAGTCGCAAGTTCGCCGACAAAACCGCATTCAGCAACATGGGTACGGCGCTGACCTACGAGCGCCTGGATTCTCTAACCCGCGATTTCGGTGCCTACCTTCAAAGCCTGCCTGGCATGAAAAAAGGCGACCGTGTCGCCTTCATGATGCCCAATCTGCTGCAATACCCTGTTGCCATGTTGGGTGCGATCCGCGCTGGTTTCGTCGCCGTGAACGTGAACCCGTTGTACACCCCCACAGAGCTTGAACATCAACTGCGGGACTCAGGCGCCAAGGTGATTGTGGTGTTTGAGAACGTAGCTCACACGCTGGAAAAGGTAATCAAAAATACGCCTGTCGAGCACATTGTGCTGGCTTCCATGGGTGAAATGCACGGTTTCTTCAAGCGTGTTTTGCTGAATTTTGTGGTGCGCTATGTGAAGAAGCTGGTGCCAGCGTTCAACATTGCCGGGTCCATTACCTTCAAGAAAGCACTCGCCCTTGGACGTAACAACGAGCTACGCAAGGTCAATATTACCCACGACGATTTGGCTTTTCTTCAATACACCGGCGGAACCACTGGTGTAGCCAAGGGCGCCATGCTGACCCATGGCAATATTGTGGCCAACCTGCAGCAAGCATCGGCCTGGTTGAACCAGGACATTGAAGAGGGCAAGGAAATTGCGATCACTGCGCTGCCGATGTATCACATCTTCTGCTTGACTGCGAATATTCTGGTTTTCATCAAGGTAGGTGGGCACTGCCTGTTGATTACTGACCCCAGAAACATGAAGGCTTTCGTGAAAACGCTGGCCGCCGTGCCATTCACGGCGCTTACAGGTGTTAACACCTTGTTCAATGGCTTATTGAATACCCCTGGTTTTGAGCAAGTCGACTTTTCCCATGTGAAGCTGGTGTTGGGCGGTGGTGCCGCCATTGAGCCTGCGGTGGCTGATCGCTGGAAGAAAGTGACAGGTACGCGTTTATCGGAGGCTTATGGTTTAACCGAGGCCTCGCCCGCAGTGTGTATTAATCCCCTGCACGAGGAGTACAACGGATCGATTGGTTTACCCGTACCGTCCACTGACGTGACAATTCGTGATGATGACTTTAATGAATTGCCGGTGGGCCAGGAAGGCGAATTGTGCTTGAAAGGCCCGCAGGTGATGCGCGGTTACTGGAACAAGCCACGTGAAACCGCTGAAATTCTGACCCAAGACGGTTGGCTGAAAACCGGCGATATCGCCTACATGGACGAAAACGGCTACTTCTATATCACCGATCGCAAGAAAGACATGATTCTCGTGTCCGGTTTTAACGTGTACCCCAAAGAAATTGAAGCTGTGGCCACGCTATTGACTGGTATTTTTGAAGCGGCTGCCGTGGGCGTGCCTGACAGCAAAACCGGCGAGGCGGTAAAGCTGTTTGTGGTTAAAAAAGACCCCGATTTAACAGCCGAGCAGGTAATTGAACATTGCCGCAAACACATGACTGCCTACAAAATTCCACGCCATGTGGAATTTATGAAGGAATTGCCCAAGAGCCCGGTGGGCAAAGTGCTTCGCCGGGAGCTTCGCGACATGGAAAAGAAGCGTTTGCAAGAGCAAACCGCCTGATTTTCCGTGTTTTAGGCAGGTGGCAGCGCTAGGCCGTTGCCTGTTTCTTGAAAACCCACTATAATTTCGGGTTACCTGCTGCTGCACCACTGGGGTGCGGCGGCTTTTCCAATTGTGGAAAATCCATAGGAGTTTATCAATGCGTCACTATGAAATTGCTTTCATCGTGCATCCCGACCAAAGCGAGCAAGTGCCTGCCATGGTCGAGAAGTATCGTGGAACCATCGAAGCCAACGGCGGCAAAGTACACCGCCACGAAGATTGGGGCCGTCGCCAATTGGCTTACCCAATCCAGAAACTGGCCAAAGCACACTATGTGTTGTTGAACATTGAATGCAGCCAGGAAGTTCTTGAAGAACTGGAAACTGCGTTTAAATTCAACGACGCCGTACTGCGTCACTTGACTGTGAAGATGAAAAAAGCTGAAACCGCGCCTTCTCCAATGATGAAGGAAGTTCAGCGTGAGCAAGAGCGTAAGGCCGCTTCTGCCACTGCGTCTTCAAACGACGACAGTTCCGATTCAGACGAGGGTGACGACGAGTAAATCGTCTTAGCACAACACTGAATCAATGAATCAGGAGGAAGCAGCGGAAAATTCAGACAAGTTTGGGGAAGAAGGAAAGGCTGGCATTAACCAGTTCACCTTGACCGCCACATTGGTTGCAAAATCAATATTGCGATACACCCCGGCAGGTTTGCCCATTTGCGAATTCGAGCTTGAGCACGACAGTGAGCAGCTTGAAGCCAGCAAGCCAAGAATGGTGAAGTGCACAGTTTCAGCGGTAGCGCTGGGTGTGGCAGCCAACCAAGTCAGTGGTCTTGAAGTGGGAAGCCTGAAAAACTGGACCGGATTCATAGCGCTTCGTTCGCACAAATCAAAAAGTCTTCGATTCCATGTTTGCGCAGTGCGCGAATGTTGAAGACTTGAAATAGTTGGAGAATATTATGGCTTTTGGTCGTAAAAATGATCGCAAGGGACGTCGTCCACAACAGAACCCCTTGTTCAAGCGCAAGAAGTTTTGCCGCTTCACAGTGGGCAAGGTAGAGCAAATCGATTACAAAGACATCGACACGCTCAAGGATTTCATCAGCGAAAACGGCAAGATCATGCCCGCTCGTATCACTGGTACCAAGGCGAATTATCAGCGCCAATTGGACACAGCGATCAAGCGCGCACGTTTCCTGGCTTTGCTGCCTTACACCGACAACCACTAAGCAGTACGGGAGAACACCATGCAAGTAATTCTTCTTGAAAAAATGCCCAACTTGGGTCAACTGGGTGACGTGGTTCGCGTAAAAGACGGCTACGCACGTAACTTCCTGATCCCTTATGGCAAAGCCAAGCGCGCCACAGAATCAGCAATCGCCGAATTCCAGGCTCGCCGCGCCGAACTGGAAAAAGCTGCAGCTGAAAAACTGGCCGCCGCCCAGGCCCTGGGTGCCAAGTTGAGCGAAACCACTGTCCAGCTGAGCGAAAAAGCTGCTGTGGACGGTCGTTTGTTTGGTTCAGTAACCAACCATGATATCGCTGCTGCTTTGAATGCATCTGGCCTGAAAGTTGAAAAAGCACAAGTACGCATGCCCAACGGCGCGCTGAAAATTGCTGGCGAGCACACTGTGACTGTTGCTCTGCACCCCGATGTGGTTGTAGACGTGAAAGTTGTGGTGGCTGGCGAAGCAGCTTAATCAAAGCGCTTCAGCCATACCCGGTTTTAAGGCGAATTAGACCCTAGGGTTTAACCACATTCGGTTATACTTTTCGGTCTGCCTGAACCCACAAAAAGGTCACCTCAGGGTGGCCTTTTTCTATTGCGAAACTATGTCCGAAAATCGACTTACAGAACAAGAAATGACGGGCCTGCGCGTTCCGCCTCACTCGCTCGAATCGGAGCAATCGGTGGTGGGCGGCTTGCTGCTGGACAACCAAGCCTGGGACAAAATTGGCGATGTGATTCGAGCCGAAGATTTTTACCGCTACGATCACCGGGTTATTTTTGAGCACATTGCCAAGCTGATTGACGGCTCCAAGCCAGCTGATGTCATTACTGTGTATGAATCGCTGCAGTCTTCGGGCAAGGCTGAAGATGTGGGTGGTTTGGCTTACTTGAACACCCTGGCCACCAACACGCCCTCGGCCGCCAACATTCGCCGCTACGCAGAAATTGTGCGCGACCGCGCCGTGCTGCGCAGGCTGATTACGATCAGCGATGACATTGCGACCACCGCGCTGAACCCGCAAGGCAAAGACACCAAAACCATTCTCGACGAAGCGGAAAGCAAGATTTTCAAGATTGCTGAAGACGGCGCGCGCGGCGCGGGTGGTTTTCAAGAATTGCAGCCGGTGCTGAGCAAAGTGGTTGAGCGAATCGATGAGCTTTATCACCGCGACAGCACCAGCGACATCACTGGTATTTCGACTGGTTTTGTAGACCTGGATGGCAAAACATCGGGCCTGCAGCCCGGTGACTTGATTATTGTTGCCGGAAGACCCTCAATGGGTAAAGCGCAGCCACTTGATGCCTTGGTTAAAACGCCAAGCGGCTGGGTAACTATGGGCGAATTGCGCGTGGGCGATGCTTTGGCATCTATGGATGGAAAGTCATCCCTGGTCACGGGGGTATTTCCCCAAGGCGAAAAGCAGATTTATAAAGTGGTATTTTCAGACGGTCGCAGTGCCGAGTGCTGTGATGAACATTTGTGGCGTGTGATGTACCGCGACTGGGCCGAGCCCCGCGTGATTAGCACCAAGCGCCTGACGGAAATGCTGGGCTGTGTTCGTTACAAAAACCGCTTGTGGATCGACACTGTGACTGGTGATTTCGGTCACAACGATGTGTTGCCAATTGACCCCTGGGTACTGGGTGCCCTGCTGGGCGATGGCACTTTGGCCTTCAGCCACAGCAGTGTGATGTTTTCCACCAAGTCGGAAGAGTTGGTGCACAGAATGAATGCATTACTTGGACATGACATGGAATTGGTTCATGCACAGGCCTACGACTATCGGGTGGTGTGGAAAGGCAGAATGCTTGCCAATGGTGCTCGCACCAGTCAGCCTAGTTACTTCCGCCAAGCTCTGAACGATCTGGGTGTGCTGGGTTGTGTCAGCCACAATAAATTTATTCCTGAACATTATCTGAAAGCCAATAAGGCGGCGCGGTTGGCCTTGTTACAGGGCCTGTTGGATACCGATGGCTGGATAGAATCCTGGGGTTCGATTCGATTTGCCACGGTAAGCGAGCAACTGGCCAATGATGTGGCCTACCTTGCACGTTCACTGGGTGGGTTTTGTTCAATTGCAACCAAAAATACGCATTACACCAGCAAGGGCGAACACAAAGAAGGGCGTTTGGCTTATGTGTTGAACATGAGCTTTGCCGATGGGCAGCAGGTGTTTACGCTTGAAGAAAAGAAGGCGCGACTGCGCACCGACTGGCAGCGCACACGCCGAATCACTTTTCAAAGCATTGAGCCTGTGCGCATGGCGCAAGCGCAGTGTATTTCTGTAAGTCACCCCACGCGTACATACATCACCAACGATTTTGTGGTGACGCACAATACTGCATTCAGCTTGAACATTGGCGAACACGTGGCTGTGGAAGAGGGTCATGCAGTGGCTGTGTTCTCCATGGAAATGGGCGCAACCCAATTGGCGATGCGTTTGCTGGGCTCCGTGGGGCGTTTGGATCAACACCGCCTAAGAACCGGGCGATTGACGGATGAGGACTGGCCACGACTGACGTACGCAGTCGAGAAGATGCAGAATGCGCAATTGTTTATTGATGAAACGCCCGCCTTGTCTTCGATGGAAGTGCGCGCGCGTTGCCGGCGCTTGGCACGCCAGTGTGGCCAGCTTGGTTTGGTGATCATCGACTATTTGCAGTTGATGGGCTCTTCGTCTCCGGGTGAAAACCGTGCCACTGAAATTTCAGAAATTTCACGTTCATTGAAAGGTTTGGCAAAAGAATTGAACTGTCCGGTGATCGCGCTCTCGCAGCTGAACCGCTCGCTGGAACAGCGGCCAAACAAACGCCCGGTGATGAGTGACCTGCGAGAATCGGGCGCCATTGAGCAGGATGCCGACGTGATTTTGTTCATTTACCGCGATGAGGTTTACAACCCCGATTCACCCGACAAAGGAACTGCTGAAATTATCATCGGCAAGCAGCGTAATGGCCCAATTGGCACGGTGCGGGTAACTTTCCTGGGCATGTACACCAAGTTTGAGAATTACGCTGGAATGCAGCCGGAAGGGGAGTGAGTCGGGTTCCGCGCTGAGTCGGGTTTGTTGTGGTTACAAACGGTATTGCTCAAGTCACACAGGCTCGAAGGTGTGTTTGTAACTCCCGGCTGAACATGTTTAGACTGCTCTTTTTTCGATTTGGGACTTTTTGATGAAATACGCCCATGAAATAAGACGACCAGAAGTACCAGCTTGCGCGAAATCTGTGATCAGCCTTCACTTTGATGGAAAAATTTTCAAAATACAAACTGCTACTGGGGTGCTGAAAACTTACCCCGCGGTGTCTGGCAAGCCCGTTGACAGCAAGTTTGATTACTCTTTAGAGAGGCAAAAGGTTTCCAATCAGGGACCCATTCCTGAAGGGAGTTACTGGATTAGCCCTGCTGACATTTGGGAGAATAACGCAATTAAAAATTTGCTTGTATCCTCGCGATCCGCATGGGGTGATTACCGAATCACGATTCGCGTTAGCCCCGGGACCCAAACCCATGCGCGAGGCGGTTTTTTTATTCACGGTGGCGATATTCCGGGTAGCGCAGGCTGTATTGATTTGACCTCTTCAATGAATCAATTCATCAAAGATTTGAAAAGCTTGTTGGGTAAGTCTGTAAATTGTCATGTCCCATTAACAGTGGAATACTCCGATGCGGAATAAAAATTTCTTCGCAATCGTCTGCTGTTTTTTGCCGCTTTGTGCGCATGCAGAGGTACTTGATAAATTGCCCCAAATTCAAGATATGTGGCTGTATGCCGCCTTGGGTTTTTTGTTTGCTGGTGTGGCTTTGCGTATTCACTGGGCACTATTCGTGCTGGCCTTGGTTTACCCCGCATTGTGGTTTGTTAGCTTGTTGATGGAGGTGCATTCATTTGATCTTGGCCCTGCAATTGTTGTCGAAGCGGGGCAGTCGTACTCAATGAATGCATATGCTGCAGCAATTATTTGGTTGCTTGGGGTGATAGGTTTATTTGTTTGGAAAAAGATCGGCAAGTTCGCGAAAGGAACAACTTCCAGTTATAAAAGTTGAACTCGGGTCGATTGCCAGAATATCTCCGGTCTGTTTTGCCGCATTCACAACGCTCGAATTGCTCTCATTCCGCCTTCAAGAAAGGAGACAAAGGCTTTCAGGCTGAGGAGGGCATGCGACTTCGCGAATGCATCAACGGGGCATGTAATTTCTCACATGCCCATCAACACATCAAAGGTTATCTGACGCAAAGTCAGCCAACCTTGAACGCTCACCACGCTGCAGCGTAATGTGCCCTGCATGTGGCCAGCCCTTGAATCGATCCACCACATACGTCAGGCCTGAAGAGCCTTCAGTCAAGTAAGGCGTATCAATTTGCGCCAAGTTACCCAAACAGATTACCTTGGTACCGGGACCGGCCCGTGTGATCAGGGTTTTCATTTGCTTGGGCGACAGGTTTTGCGCTTCATCAATAATCAAAAACTTGTTGATGAAGGTGCGGCCCCGCATGAAGTTCATTGATTTGATGCGGATCTTGGTGCGTATCAAGTCGGTTGTTGCTGAGCGGCCCCAATCGCCACTGCTGGGGTCGGGTTTGTTCAGCACTTCCAGGTTGTCTTCAAAAGCGCCCATCCAGGGGGCCATTTTTTCCTCTTCAGTACCTGGCAAAAAGCCGATGTCTTCACCCACTGGCACGGTGGCGCGGGTCACGATAATTTCAGAGTATTGCTTGCTTTCAAGTACTTGCGACAAACCTGCAGCCAAGGCCAGCAGGGTTTTGCCTGTACCGGCCTGGCCCAACAGCGTCACGAAGTCGCATTCGGGGTTCATCAACAAATTCAGGGCGAAGTTTTGTTCGCGGTTGCGTGCAGTGATGCCCCACACGCTGTTTTTGTTGTGGCTGAAATCCCGCAGGGTTTTCAGCACGGCGGTGCGGCCGCTCACTTCCAGTACTTGAGCGATCAATGGAATACCAGTTTCGCAGTATACAAACTGGTTCACCATCATGTCTTTTACAGCAGGGCCGCTGATGCGGTAGAAGGTGCTTCCGCCTTGTTGCCAGCTTTCAATGCCTTTGCTGTTCTTTTCCCAGAAATCGGCGGGCAATTCCATGATGCCTGAATACAGCAGATCACGGTCTTCCAGCACTTGGTCGTTGAAGTAATCCTCGGCCAGCAAGCCCAAGGCGCGGGCCTTGATGCGCATGTTGATGTCTTTCGAGACCAATGCAACTTCGCGATCAGGGTGTTGTTTACTCAGTGCAAACACCACACCCAGAATCTGGTTGTCGGCTTTGCCCACGGGCAAGGTTTTCGGCAGTTCAGCAGCCAACTCGGTGGTTTGTACCAACAAACGTCCAAGGGCATCCACATTGCCCAGCCGGTCCAGTGCCACACCTTTTTCGATGTCCTCGATATTCTCCATCAAGGCATCTAGCGAACGGCTTACTTGCCGTGCGTGGCGGGCCACTTCAGACATGCCTTTTTTGTGGTTGTCCAGTTCTTCCAGCGTAATCAGCGGCAAAAATACATCGTGCTCTTCAAAGCGAAACAGCGAAGTGGGGTCGTGCATCAACACGTTGGTGTCCAGCACAAAAATTTTCTTGCCAGTGTGGGTAACCTGTCGCCTGGTTTTGGCAATGGGCGTGGCCACTGGTTTGCGTGCTTTGCCTGAAGCTGCGGCTGGAACATTTCGGGTGCGGTTTGTCGCGGGCGCCTTGGCTGTGACAGTGTTGTCGGCGGCCAAGGTCAACGGTGCTTTCCCGGTTGTAGTGGTGGTGTCAGATACATCAATTTTTTTGGCCGGCTTTTTGGGTCTGGGTGCCGTGATTGGTGGGATTTCGTTCAGTGTAGTTGCTGGTTTGCTGGGTTCTTTTGGCAGAGGCATTGTCAACGATCTGAAGTAGGAAGCTCATAAATCGCGCGGGGTCGTCACGCCCGCGCCCGTGAGGATATTAGTCCCCGATTGTGCGTACAAAGTCAAGCACCGCTTGCGCATGGCCCGGCACCTTCAAGCCGCGCCACTCCTGCACAAGAATGCCTTTCTTGTTGATTACAAAGGTACTTCTTTCCACGCCACGTACTTGTTTTCCGTACATGTTTTTCATTTTCATCACGTCGAAAATTGTGCACACCTTCTCGTCGGGATCTGAAATCAATTCAAACGGCATTTCCAGTTTGGCTTTGAAATTTTCATGCGACTTCAGGGAATCGCGTGAAACGCCAAAAACAAGGCAGTTGGCTTTCAGAAACTCGGGGTGTAGATCGCGAAAGTTTTCGCCCTCGGTGGTGCAGCCTGGCGTACTGTCTTTGGGGTAAAAATAAATGATCAGGTTTTTGCCAGTGTGGGCTGACAGGGTAAAATTGCCGCCGCCAGTACAAGCTGCTGAAAAATCAGGCACTTTGCTGTTGACTTCAAGTGACACGGTACTGCTCCCTGAGGTGTGGTGGTTTTGCTGCCGGTGTGCGTGTTTGATTCAGTATAACCACAGCTTTTGACAGCAAAATGCAGGAAGTGTCAGGAACGCGCCAAAAGCGCCACACCCAGTACGATCACCCCGATTGCCACCCAGCGCTGCAGGCTCACAGGTTCATTGAGGAAGTATTGCGCCGCAAAGGCATTGATCACATAACCTATTGCCAGCATGGGGTAGGCCAGTGTTACATCGACCCGTGAAAGCGCCATTAGCCAAATGAGCAGTGAAAATCCGTAGCAAAACAGCCCCAGAATCATTGGCCACTGCAAAAACAAGGCGGACATGGCACCCAGGCTAAGCGCACTGGATGCCTCGATGACGCCCACTTTGTTGGTGGCCATTTTTAACAGCAGCTGGGCCAGCGCATTCAAAATTACGCCCGAGAGCACTAAAATGGCAGCATAGGTGGTCATAGTAAAATCGCGGCAATTACATGCCGGCCTTCACCGATCAAAATGTTGTAAGTGCGGCAGGCAGCCTGGCTGTCCATGTACTCCACCGGGCAGCGTTTGTTGGCGAAAAACTTGCGAATGTCCATGCCGGGAAATACCTGTTTGGCCCCTGTGCCAATCAGCAGCACTTCCATGCTATCGGGGCACTGGCCATATAGCCACTCGCAGTGGGCCAATTGCAGTGGGCCCGAACCCGCGTTTTCCCAGATTCTGGGGGTGAAATCAGTGCCAAACACCACGCTTTCAGTTTGAAGCCTGCCGCTGATCACGACACCTTCTTCGTCATACCGCTGAACGACGAATTGATTGTCGAGCGATTCAGGTTGAAATTTCATTCGAAAGATGCTCCAGGATGGGGCCAAACCCTAGCAGGCATTGGCCTAAACGGTTAAATTATAAGACTTTGCGCAAGCAAAAGAATAAGCACATTAATAACCAACACAACAATCCACACACAGGTCGACATGAAACCCATTCTCAAATCTGCCAAGCTGGCCAATGTTTGCTACGACATCCGCGGACCGGTGATGCAGCGAGCGCGCCAGCTGGAAGAGGAAGGGCACCGCATCCTGAAGCTGAACATCGGCAATTTGGCACCTTTTGGTTTTGAAGCACCCGATGAGGTTCGGCAAGATGTGATCATGAATCTTGGCGATGCCTCGGGCTACAGCGACAGCAAGGGCTTATTTGCAGCGCGCAAAGCCATCATGCATTACACCCAGCAAAAGAAAATCAAGGGTGTAACGCTCGACGACATCATTGTGGGCAATGGTGTATCCGAGCTGATCGTGATGAGCATGCAGGGCTTACTGAACAACGGCGATGAAGTACTGGTGCCCGCGCCCGATTACCCTTTGTGGACAGCTGCCGTGAGTATTTCCGGCGGTACGCCACGCCATTACCTGTGCGATGAGCAAAGCGATTGGTACCCCGACACCAAGCACCTGCGCAGCCTGATCAATGAGAAAACCAAGGCCATGGTGATCATCAACCCCAACAACCCCACGGGCGCTTTGTATCCCGAGGAGGTGTTGCAGGAATTGGTACAAATTGCCCGTGAACACCAACTCATTATTTTCGCAGACGAGATTTACGACAAAATGTTGTATGACGGCGCGGAGCACACCTCGATTGCTTCGCTGGCCGACGACGTGCTCTTCATCACCATGAACGGCTTGTCCAAAAACTACCGCGCATGTGGTTACAGGGCAGGTTGGATGGTCATTTCTGGCGACAAACGCCATGCCACCGATTACATCGACGGTTTGGGCATCATGGCCTCCATGCGCCTGTGTGCCAACGTACCAGGCCAGTACGCCATTCAAACTTCGCTGGGTGGCTATCAAAGCATCGACGATTTGGTGGGGCCCGGCGGGCGCCTTACCCGTCAGCGTGACCTCGCTTACGATCTGATGACTTCCATTCCAGGCGTCACTTGTGTGAAGCCCAAAGCGGCGCTTTATCTGTTTCCGCGCCTGGACCCCAAAATTTATCCCATCAAGAATGACCAGCGCTTTGTGCTGGAGTTACTGGAGGCTGAAAAGGTACTTGTGGTGCAGGGCACAGGCTTTAATTGGATCAATCCGGATCATTTCCGGGTGGTTTTCCTACCCAACACCGATGATTTGACGGACGCAGTTGGTAGAATTGCACGCTTCCTGGAAAGTTATCGAAAACAACACCTTGGCTGATTTAAAAATGAACAAACCTCTACGAGTGGCCCTGCTGGGTTTGGGTACTGTCGGTTCTGGCACATTCAATGTGTTGAACACCAATGCGAGTGAAATTGAGCGTCGTGTGGGTTTTCCCATTCAGATCAAAGTCATCGCCGACCTGAACACGGAAAAAGCGCGCGAACTGGCTGGTCCCGGCGTTGAGGTGTTGGGTGATGCATTCGAGGCAGTCAAGCGCGACGACATCGACGTGGTGGTTGAATTGATCGGTGGTTACACCATTGCCAAGCAACTGGTGCTGGCTGCGATCAATGCGGGCAAGCATGTGGTCACGGCCAACAAGGCTTTGCTGGCTGTGCATGGTGATGAAATTTTTGCTGCGGCTGAAGCCAAGAATGTGATGGTGGCTTTTGAAGCGGCAGTGGCTGGTGGCATTCCTGTGATCAAGTCGATCAAGGAAGGGCTGGCCGCCAACAAGATTGAATATGTAGCGGGCATCATCAACGGCACCTGCAATTTCATTTTGTCAGAAATGCGTGACAAAGGCCTGCCCTTTGCCGATGTCTTGGCCCAAGCCCAGGCATTCGGCTACGCCGAAGCCGACCCCACATTTGACATTGAGGGTGTAGATGCAGCCCACAAAATCAGCCTGCTGAGCTCGCTGGCTTTTGGCGTCCCTGTTCAGTTCGAGAAAGCCTACATTGAAGGCATTACCAAGCTGACCAAGGAAGATATCCAGTTTGCAGAGCAATTGGGCTACCGCGTTAAACTTTTGGGAATCGCCAAGCGCACCGATCAAGGCATTGAGTTGCGCGTTCACCCCACGCTTATTTCTGGCAAGCGCTTGATCGCCAATGTGGAAGGTGTCATGAATGCAGTGTTGGTGAAAGCCAATGCTGTAGGCCCAACCCTGTACTACGGCGCTGGCGCTGGCAGTTTGCCCACAGCCTCGGCTGTGGTGGCCGACCTTATCGAAATTGCGCGCGCAAGCCAGGCTCCTTTGGCCAGCCGCGTGCCCGTGTTGGCTTTCCAGAAAGAAGGCATTCAAAACCTGGATGTGTTGCCTATGGAGAAGGTGGTGACTGCCTTCTACTTGCGCTTGGCGGTAGACGACAAACCTGGTGTGTTGGCAGAGGTCACTCGCTTGCTGGCCGACAATCAAATTTCAATTGAAGCCATGATTCAGCGCCAGGCCACCAGCGAAAAAGAAACCGCTGAAATTGTGTTGCTGACCCACCGCTGTGTGGAAGGTGATGTGAACAAGGCCATCGCAAAAATTGAGGCTTTGGATAGCGTTCATGGCCCCTTGACCCGAATTCGCGTAGAGGACTTGAGCTGAAATGAAATACTTCAGCAGCCGTGGGGGCATGGATCCCCAAGATTTCTCTGAAATTTTGCTGGAAGGTTTGGCACCCGATGGTGGTTTGGCCGTGCCTGAGTTTTATCCGCAAGTGGCTTTGCACGTGCTGGAGAGCTGGAAACACCTCAGCTACGGTGAACTGGCGTTTGAGGTATTAAAGCCTTATGCCACCGACATTCCAGAAGCCGACCTGAAAGCGCTGACCACCAAAACCTACACCAAGGCCGTGTATGGCACCGAAGAAATTACGCCGGTGCGCGAACTGTTCGATGGCATGAAGGTGTTGGAGCTTTCAAACGGCCCCACGCTGGCTTTCAAAGACATGGCCATGCAGTTGCTGGGAAACCTGTTTGAATACCAGTTGGCTCGCACCAACCGCGAATTGAACATTCTCGGTGCCACCAGCGGCGACACGGGTTCGGCGGCCGAATACGCAATGCGCGGCAAGAAAGGCGTGCGGGTGTTCATGTTGAGCCCGGCTGGCAAAATGAGCGCATTTCAGCGCGCCCAAATGTACAGCCTGCAAGACCCGAATATTTTCAACATTGCCATTGAAGGTTTGTTCGATGATTGCCAGGACATTGTGAAGGCGGTGAGCGAAGACCTTGAATACAAGGCACGCCAGAAAATTGGCACGGTGAATTCCATCAATTGGGGTCGCATTTCTGCTCAGGTGGTGTATTACTTCAATGCTTACCTGCGCACCGCCGAGAAGATAGGCGACCCGGTCAGCTTCGCAGTGCCGTCCGGTAACTTTGGCAACGTGCTGGCCGGTCACATTGCCCGGCAAATGGGCCTGCCCATTCGCAAGTTGATTGTAGCCACCAATGAAAACAATGTGCTGGACGAGTTTTTCAAAACTGGTGTGTACCGCCCCCGCAAATCGGCGGAAACCTACATCACCTCCAGCCCGTCCATGGACATTTCCAAAGCCTCGAATTTCGAGCGCTTTGTGTATGACCTGTTGGGTCGTGATCCCAAGGCCTTGAAAGCTTTGTGGCAAGACTTGGCTGCGAATGGTCAATTCGATCTTTCCGAAGATCCACGTTTCAAGCGGGTTGAAGAAGACTTTGGTTTTCAGTCCGGTTCATCGAATCACCAAAACCGCCTGGATACCATCAAGGAAGTTTTCGCCCGCACGGGTACCTTGATTGACACCCACACGGCCGATGCCGTGAAAGTGGCCCGCGATCTTGTGGAGCCTGGCGTACCTATGGTCATTCTTGAAACCGCCCTGGCGGTGAAGTTTGCGGAAACCATTGAAGAAGCCACTGGCCAAACACCGCCAGTGCCCGCGCAGTTCCTGGGCATTGAAAAGTTGCCTCAGCGGGTTGTTGAAATGCCCATATCCGTTGAACAGGTCAAAACGTTCATTGCCGAGAATACCGGGCTGTAAGCCCACCAAAAGCACATTTCAAACAATCGTTTGCCTGCAAGTAATAGGGTTTACCTAACTTGCAGGTCCAAACGGAATCATGAACAATGGCAAGGTTAAGTAACACCCCGTGAAGCCACTGTTTTGACCTCTCACTCCAACACTGTCGACCTCCCCAAAGTTGCCGCAGGCCAAGGCATAGATGCCCAGCCCAGAAAGGGTTTGTCTGCGCTTGCGGTGGATGATGAGCCCGGCATGCGCCATTTTCTGGAAAAGGCGCTCGAAACCCGTTTTGCCCGTGTAGACACCGCAGGTTCTGTTGAAATGGCCCAAGCCCTGTTCGACGGCCATGACTACAGCACCGTGGTGCTGGATGTGAGCCTGCCTGGTAAAAGTGGCCTGCAATGGTTGAACGAATTGCGCCAGGGGGGCTACGAGGGCGATGTGATTTTAATCACCGGCTATGCCGACATGGACACCGCCATTGGCGCGCTGCGCGCGGGTGCGCAAGATTTCCTGCAAAAACCGTTTCGAATCGACCAGCTTTGGTACGCGCTTGATCGCGCCGCGGATCAAAACCGTTTGAAACGTGAAAACTTCGTGCTGAAAAGGGCTGTTTCCAATCTTCAGCAAAACGAGCAGGTGATGGTGGGTGAAAGCCCGATTGTGCGCCAACTTCGAAAGCTGGTGGCCAAAGTGGCTCCCACCGATTCCACTGTGTTGCTCACGGGTGAGTCTGGCTCGGGCAAAGAAGTATTGGCCCGAACGCTGCATGGCATGAGCCTGCGCAGTGAGCGGCCGTTTGTGCCAATCAACTGTGGCGCCATCTCTCCAGAATTGATTGAAAGCGAGTTGTTTGGTCATGCCAAGGGCGCTTTTACGGGTGCCAATGAATCCCATCAGGGCTTGTTCTACTACGCGCAGGGCGGCACCCTGTTTCTTGATGAAATTGGCGAATTGCCGCTCAGCATGCAAACCAAATTGCTTCGCGTGCTCGAAGACCGGCGAATTCGCCCGGTGGGCAGCACCAAGGAAGTGGACGTGGATGTTCGTATTGTGGCTGCGACCAACGTAAACCTGGATGTGGAAGTGAAGCGAGGGCGGTTTCGGCAAGACTTGTACTACCGCTTGCAGGTGATGCCGATTGAAATGCCACCGTTGCGCAGCCGCCCCGAGGACATTGAGCTTCTGGCCAATTACTTCATCAAGGTGTTTGCCAAAAAGCTGCGTATTGATCCCCTGAAAATAAGCCCGGACATGCTGGCCCGCCTTCAAGCCTACGAATGGCCAGGCAATGTGCGGGAGCTACGCAACTTCATCGAACGTTCATTGATTCTGGGTTATTTCCCCAAAGAAGATTTGCCTTTGAATCTGGATCTGGATGAACGCGAGCACACTGCTGAAGACCCCCAGAATGAGTCGCTTGAGCAGGTCGAAAAGGCGCATATTCTTCGCGTATTGAATGCCTGCAGTGGCAATAAATCCGAGGCAGCGCGCCGCTTGGGCGTGTCCCGAAAAACACTTGAACGAAAGTGCATGGCGTGGAGCGAAGAATAGGTCAGCGGCCATTTCCGCCACGCGGGCATTTTTGGCCCAGCCACTGGACTGTTAAAACCAAACTGGTTGTTACAGCCTGCATCCCTTTGCTGGTGCTCGTTCCAATTGTGGCCATGCTGGTGTGGTCAGCGGGGCAGGCCGCTTACACAAAAATCCTGATTTCGAAAGTTCGCAGTGATCTGGTACTCGCCCAGCAAGAATTCACCGATGTGCAGGAAAGCAAATCACTGGCTTTGAAATCCTGGTCTGAGAGCGCCTATCTTCGGAATTTGCTGAACCAGCGGGGCGGCAAGCTGAACAACAAAGACCTTCAGGCGCAGGCTGAGCGACTCGGTTTTGCTTACCTGCGTTTGATCAGTCCAACCGGCATGGTGGTGAATTCGTTCCCCCCACGCTTGCCATACATGCTTGACCCCGAGGTGCAAAAGTCGGTGAAGTTTCGTGAGTCAGGCAGTTACACCGTGTTGCTCTCGAACAAAGAGCTGATGGATATTTCTCCCGATCTCGCCTCGCGTGCGGTGCAGGCGATTATCCCCACCTCCAATGCAAGCCCCTCACACAAAAGCACCGAGGACCGTGGTTTGGTCGTTCAGGTGCTGCAACCTGTTTTCAACAATGGAAACATGTTGGGTTACCTGGAAGGCGGGCTGCTGTTAAACGGTAACCTGGGTTTGGTGGATGAAATCAACAACCTGATTTATTCGCCAAACACCTTGCTGGAAGGCTCAATTGGCACCACCACCATTTTCCTTGAAGATGTGCGAGTGGCGACCACGGTTCGTCGCGACGGCGAACTGCGCGCGCTGGGCACACGTGTGTCCGATGTGGTTCGGCAAAGTGTTTTGGGCCGGGGTGAGGTGTGGCTGGAACGCGCATTCGTCGTGAACGACTGGTATGTGGCAGCTTATGCACCACTGCTTAGCCCCGAGGGTGCACGAATCGGCATGTTTTATGTGGGCTTTCTGGAAGCCCCTTATGCCAATATAAAAACACAACTGCTGATTTTGTTTTTGTTGGCGGTGGGGGCGGCCATGGTGTTGGGTGCCATGATGGTGGTGCGTTTGACATCCGGAATTTTTTACCCACTTCGCCGCATGAATTACATTATGAGCTTGCAGGAACGTGGCGATACTGCGGCGCGTGTGGGAGACCTTCGCCGTGAAGACGAATTTGCTGACCTGGCCAATCATTTTGATGCGCTGCTGGATCAACTGGATGCACGGCGCAGCGAACTGCTCGGCTTGAATGAGCAACTGGATGAGCGTGTGCGACAGCGAACTGCCGACCTGCAGGCTGCAAATCAAAAACTTCATCAGGCAGTGGAGCAGTTGCTGGCCTCAGAGAAGCTAGCGGCCTTGGGGCAGTTAACTGCGGGTATCGCACATGAGTTCAATAATCCGTTGGCGATCATGATGGGGCATCTGGATTTGATTCGCATTACCCTGAACGATCCAGAAAGCCTTAAAACCGTGCGTTTGCTGGATGAGCAGGTACACCGCATGCGCAACATTGTGCAAAAGCTGCTGCAGTTTTGCAGGCCCGATGAATACGCTTCCTACACCGAAGAAATCAATGTCAACGAAATCATTCAGGACAGTATTCTGTTTGTTCGAAATGAAATTGACATGGCTCGTGCGCAACTGAAGTTTGATTTTTCTGCGCAACAAACGGTTCAATTCAGTAAAACCGAGTTGCAGCAGGTCATGGTCAATTTGTTGATTAATGCAACCCACGCTCTGGAAGGACAGTTCGACGCCCAATTTGCAGCATTGAACGAGGGCCCCACCATTTCAATAAAAACTGCCGATGTTCGCTTAAGTGACGGACAGCCAGCTGTGCAAATTCTGGTGCAAAACAACGGCGAAGCGATTCCCTCCGATCGTTTGCAGCTTATTTTCAAAATGTTCTACACCAGCAAGCAGGCAGGTCGTGGAACCGGGCTGGGTTTGCCCGTGTCTCGCATGTTGGTGCAACGTTATGGTGGCGATTTGTGGGCCACCAGCCCGGTACTGCCTGAAGTTGAGCCACAATTCGGTGCATGTTTTGAAATTGTATTGCGTTGCAAGGCACGCCCATCCGCAGATATTTTGAAAGAAACAGGTCAGCAACTGTTGTTGATCGAAAAGCAATTGTCAGAAGGAAACTGAAGTGCCCAAGGTGTTTGGCTTTGCCGGATTTTCCGGCGTGGGTAAAACCACATTGATTGAACAGCTCTTGCCCATTCTGATTGGTGAGGGAGTTCGGGTGTCTGTCATCAAACATGCGCACCATGATTTTGACATTGACCGGCCGGGTAAAGACTCCTACAGACATCGCGAGACAGGTGCCTACGAAGTACTGATTACCGCCAACAAACGTTGGGTGTTGATGCACGAGCTGCGCGACGAAGCGGAGCCCACACTCGAGGATCAACTTGAAAAATTGTCGCCCTGTGACTTGGTCATTGTTGAGGGATTCAAGCGGGCGGATATTCCCAAAATTGAAATTTGGCGCGAGGCCAATGGAAAGCCCATGTTGTATCCTCAAGATCCGAATATTATTGCTGTGGCCTGCGACACCGAAATTGAGTGCCGCGGTTTGCCCATTCTTCCCTTGAATGACCCAGCTTCGATTGCGCAATTCATCTTGAAACGGTTCGTGAATGATTGATTTGAATGACTTGCTTGAGCAGGTGTGGCCCATGGCCACCCAGCAGGCAGTACCGACTGAATCTGTCAGTTTGAACAACGCCCTTGGCCGGGTGTTGGCACAGGATGTTTTTTCCAGTTTGAATGTGCCGCAACATGACAATAGCGGCATGGATGGTTACGCGGTTTGTTGCACTGATATTCAACCATCCCGGCGTTTTCAGATTTCCCAACGTGTGCCCGCAGGTGCTTCTCCCCAACCCTTGCAGCCTGGCACTGTGGCTCGAATCTTTACCGGCGCACCAATTCCTCCCGGCGCGGATTCCGTGGTAATGCAGGAAGACGTGGTGGTGAATGACGATGGCAGCGTCACATTCAGCGCTTTGCCAAAATCAGGGCAATGGATACGGCGCGCAGGTGAAGACATTGCAAGTGGGCAGGTAGTGCTGTCCCAAGGCACACGACTCGATGCCATTCATGTGGGCTTGCTTGCGTCCATTGGTGTACCCACCGTGTCGGTCAACAGGCGCTTGAAAGTAGGTGTAATGGTTACTGGCAGTGAGCTTCAAAGCCCAGGTCAGCTTTTACAGCCGGGTCAAATCTACAATTCCAATGAGTATGTGTGGTGCGGTCTTCTTGAAGCCATGCACGCCGATGTGCGCTCGGTAGGTATTGTTCCCGACAACTTTGAGGCCACATGTGCTGCGCTTGAATCCCTGGCCGATTGTGATGCCGTAATCAGCTCGGGCGGTGTGTCGGTGGGTGAGGAGGACCATGTGAAACCTGCGATCGAAAAAGTGGGTCAACTGCGGTCATGGAAAGTGGCCATGAAGCCGGGCAAGCCGATTGCATTTGGCCACATCAATCGACAAGATGGCGGGCAAAGCTGGTTTTTTGGCTTGCCAGGCAACCCTGTTTCCAGTGCAGTGGCTTTTCAACTGATCGTGAAGCCTTTTTTGAGTTTGCTGGAAGGACAAGGTCTCGCGGAGGTGGATTGGCGCTTGCGCACGAGAAAAGTTCAGGCTGCGTTTACCTGGCCCACACCTGATTCTCGCCGCGAGGAGTTTTTGCGGGCGGATGTACAATCGGACAAGGCGAGTTTGTTTGCAAACCAAAGTTCTGGGGTATTAACCTCGCTGGCCAGATCCAGCGGCCTGGTCAGGCTGGCCAAAGGGCAGCAGGTAAACCCGGGTGATTGGGTCGATTACGTGTCGTATCAGGATTTGATGAAATGAAAGTAAAAGTGCGGTTTTTCGCCAGTTTGAAAGAACAGTTTGGGCAGGATAGCCTTGAGGTAAACTCGGCATTTTCGCCTGCAACTGTGGGTGGTTTGCGCACCCATTTGTGTGCGCAGTACCCGGATTTTGCCAAGGCTGTTTCAGAAGTCGGGCGTTTGCGTGCGGCGGTGAACCAAGACATGGCCGACGACGAAACCCCGGTGGGCGAGCAGGCTGAGGTTGCCTTTTTCCCGCCTGTGACAGGGGGTTGAAATGAAACGCTCCAAGGTAATGGTTCAAGAAAATGACTTTGACGTGGCTGAGGAAATTCGGTGGCTTCGCCAGGGTTTGCCCGAAATTGGTGCAGTGGCCACTTTTATTGGCACTGTGCGTGACATCAACGACAACAGTACCGTAAGAGCCATGACGCTGGAACATTATCCGGGCATGACAGAAAAAGCACTCGAGAATATTCTGAAGGTGGTTGACGGGCGGTTCGAAATCACCTCTGCCACGATTATCCACCGCGTAGGCCTCCTGTATCCCGAAGATCAAATCGTGTTTGCCGCAGCCACCAGCGAGCACCGTCAGCAGGCGTTTCTTGCTTGTGAATTCATCATGGATTATTTGAAAACCGAGGCTCCTTTCTGGAAAAAAGAAGACACACCCGAAGGCGCGCGCTGGGTGTCTGCCCGTGACAGTGACGACACTGCCAAAGAGCGCTGGGAGCAAACGCAGTGAATGCGCTTAGTGCACTGGCTGTGTTTGTTGGGGCCGGCCTGGGTGGGGTGGGGCGGTATGGGCTTGGTATTTTGTTGGCCCAACCCGCCTGGTTGCCCTTTGCTGTAGGTACGCTTGCAGTGAATTTGATAGGTGGCTTTTTGGCTGGAGCACTGTTTGCAACCGTGGGGTCAGCGTGGCTGAAGTCCAACCCCTTGGGATTGTTTCTCATGACAGGCGTGTTGGGTGGCCTTACCACCTTCTCGGCTTTCACCGCCGAAGGCGCTAATCTGCTATTGGACAAGCCCTTGCTAGCCCTGGGTCACGCCCTCGTTCATGTGCTGGGGTGTTTGGCTGCATTCTTTATGGCAGGAAAGTTATTTGGTCTTTTCGGGCAATAAATCCGCTTCTTACGCGGCTTAATGTTGTTCCCAAGGCAGCCCGTGAAAACGCCAGCCATTGATGCTTGAGCGCTGGTGAAAGTCATTCTTGTCACCTTCAAATCCTTCCAGCACATTGATTGCATACTCAAAACCGTGCTTGGCCGCCAAAGTGGCCGCGTGGTGCGATCTGGCCCCGCTTCGGCAGATGAAAAGCACTGGTTGGTGTTTTTCAACCCGTGCCTCAATTTGGGCAATGAAATCGGCATTGCGTATTCCGTCGGGATAATTGTTCCACTCGACGTGGAACGACCGGTCTTCCGAAAAACTCACTTGTCCAACCCAGTCCAGCTCGGCATCGGTTCGCACATCGATCAACACAGCGTTTTCATCGGTATTCAGCAACTCCCAAGCCTCTTTTGGGGTTAGCGCGCCCAAATAGCCCAGCCCTTTTTCGGAGGCGTATTGTTTGGCCAGTTCGATTAACTGTTCTGAAGTGGATGTCATGAACGTGGAGATGCAAATGATTGGTTGATGAGTGTATTGTAATACAAGCATTCGATCGATTAGGCTAAATACTAATTTGCACCGCTGTGGTGCATGTTGCACAAATATGGTGCAAAAGTTGGAAAGGTGATTCAAAGGAAGTCGCCTGAAACCTTGATTTGGGGTTACTCACTTCTTGGTATGGTCTTTGCTTTATCCCTCCACGTTGAAGATTGAATTCGCGCTGAGCGTCATATATAGCGGCATCGAACGTGCTATTGTTTCGCTTAAATCAAAGAGTTCAACTCCGAATTTTTTTAGACCACTATTCCACCTCACGTACCAGGAGATTTTCAATGGCGACCGCCCAAGATGTAATGAAGATGGTTGCGGAAAATGAAGTGAAGTTTATTGACTTCCGCTTCACCGACACCAAAGGCAAAGAACAGCACGTGTCTGTGCCAGTTAAGATGTTTGACGACGACAAGTTCGAGTCTGGCCACGCATTTGATGGCTCTTCCATCGCCGGCTGGAAAGGCATTGAAGCCTCTGACATGTTGTTGATGCCCGATCCTGATACAGCTCGCATGGATCCTTTCCGTGAAGAGCCCACCCTGATTTTGACTTGCGACGTAATCGAGCCAACTGACGGCAAGGGTTACGACCGCGACCCACGTTCCATCGCACGTCGCGCTGAAGCCTACTTGAAGTCCTCTGGCCTGGGCGACACTGCCTACTTCGGTCCAGAACCCGAATTTTTCATTTTCGACAGCATCACCTGGGGTGATGAAATGTCGGGCTGTTTCTTCAAGATCAAGTCTGAAGAAGCTTCATGGTCTACCGGTATTGACTACGAACACGGCAACCTGGGCCACCGTCCCACTGTGAAAGGTGGCTACTTCCCCGTGTCCCCAACCGACTCTTTCCAGGACATTCGTTCTGAAATGTGTCTGTTGCTGGAACAGCAGGGCGTACCCGTTGAAGTGCACCACCACGAAGTGGCTGGCGCTGGTCAAAACGAAATCGGTACCATGTTCTCTACGCTGACCAAGCGTGCGGACTGGACACAAATTCTGAAGTACACCGTGTGGAACGTGGCTGCCAGCTATGGCAAAACAGCCACTTTCATGCCCAAGCCAATGTGGGGCGACAACGGTTCAGGCATGCACGTTCACCAATCAGTCTGGAAAGACGGCGTGAACCTGTTTGCTGGCAACGGCTACGCAGGCCTGTCTGATTTCGCCCTGTACTACATCGGCGGTATCATCAAGCACGCTCGTGCCTTGAACGCGATCACCAACCCATCTACCAACTCCTACAAGCGTTTGGTGCCTGGTTACGAAGCACCGGTGAAGTTGGCTTATTCCGCCAAGAACCGCTCCGCGTCCATCCGCATTCCACACGTGGCCAATCCAAAAGGCCGCCGCATTGAAGCGCGCTTCCCCGATCCCATGGCCAACCCTTACCTGGCATTCTCTGCCTTGTTGATGGCTGGTCTGGACGGTGTTCAGAACAAGATCCACCCAGGTGAAGCAGCAACCAAGAACCTGTATGACTTGCCTCCAGAAGAGGACGCATTGGTGCCAACCGTGTGCCACAGCCTGGAACAGGCTTTGGAAGCTCTGCAAGCTGACAACGAGTTCTTGACTCGTGGTGGCGTGTTCAGCAAGGAAATGATTGATGCTTACATCGAACTGAAGATGGAAGAAGTTCAGCGCATGCGCATGACTCCACACCCCATCGAATACGACATGTACTACGGCCTGTAATCCAGACTGTACGCATTAATCGAATGTGAAAGTGGCCCTGTACTGATCAAGTGCAGGGCCATTTTTTATTTTCGGTTGTTTGTAAAGAACCTACCCCGTCTGGTATCAGCACTCGCCTTCAATGGGGAGGGGCTACTGCAGGGGATCAAGTATCATGAAAGTCGTCCGGAATTTTGTAGAGATGCAATCATGGTGAAGTCAAGCGTAATTCAATATTCACTGATCGTCCTGGTGTTGGGGCTTGCTGCCGCACCCAAGGTACAAGCCTTGGGAACCGAGATGTTTGTGTGCACAGGTACAGACGGTGTTCGAACCTATCAAAATTCCGACGGTGGCGACGGCTGCGTGCCTTTGAATCTGAATCCTATTACCGTGGTGCCAGCCCCGCGTTCAGCCTCGAAAAGTGGTGGAATTTCCGAGCCTGCCTCGGGGGGGAGTTCAGGTCGACGTGCCACGGCGGCTTATGACAATCGCTCAGCTGCTGACTTCAATGCGAAGGACGATCGCATGAAAATTCTGCAGGAAGAATTGCGCATTGAAGAAAGCAAGTTGAAGTCTTTGCAAGACGAATACAAAAATGGGCAGCCTGATCGTTTGGGCAATGAAAAAAATTATCAAAAATATCTGGACCGGGTTTCGCGCCTAGAGCAGGAAATCATGGTGACCAATGACAATATTGAAATACTTAAAACTGAATTGATTCGGTTGTCAAAATAGTGTTTTTGAAACCGGCCGCATCGCCATGAGGATGAAGTGAAAAAAGAACGGTTTCAAGGTCTGGAGTTGTTGGCCACTGCGGTGGTGGTAAGTAATCCAGAGGGTGTAGTGCTATACGCCAACTTGTCTGCAGAAACATTGCTGGAAGTATCCAGGCGCAGCCTGGATGGGCAGGCACTGGCAGCCTTGTTCGTCGAGGCCAGTGCATTTCGGGAGTTTCTCAACAAATCCCACGCCGATCCCTTCGGCGTGAAGCGGCAGGTATTCGAGTTGATTAGACCCAGCGGCACTTCCGAGCATGTTCACGTTACGCTGTCTTGTCCCGATGGTGCCAACGGAGTAACCATCATTGAACTGCGTGAAATTGAGCAGCAGTTGAAAGTTGACCGTGAGGCCCGGATGATGGACCAGTCTCTGGCCAACAAAGAACTGATCCGCAATTTGGCGCATGAAATCAAAAATCCTCTGGGAGGTATTCGTGGCGCAGCCCAATTGCTTGAAATTGAACTGCCTTCGCCTGAACTGAAAGAATACACACAGGTGGTGATCAAGGAGTCGGATCGTCTGCAAACCTTGGTTGATCGCCTGCTTGCTCCGCACCGTAAACCCCACATTGTGTCCATGATGAATATTCATGAAGTGTGCGAGCGTGTGCGTTCGGTGATTTTGGCTGAGCACCCCAAGGGCTTGAAATTCATTCGAGACTACGACATTTCGATCCCCGAGTTCTTGGGCGATCTGGAGCAGCTCATTCAGGCAATCCTGAATATAGTGCGCAATGCTGCACAAGCTTTGGCACCTCAAATCGCCGAAGGCACTGCGCAAATAACGCTATGCACCAGAGTGGTGCGTAGGGTAACCTTAAACCGCAAGCAACACAGGCTGGCATTAGACTTGCAAGTGATCGACAACGGACCCGGCATACCTGCTGAGATCATGGAAAGAATTTTTTTCCCGCTGGTTTCTGGGCGTGAGGGCGGCAGTGGTTTGGGCTTAACGCTGGCCCAAACTTTCGTGCAACAACACGAAGGCATTATTGAATGCAGCTCCACACCGGGAAGAACACTTTTCAAAGTCACATTGCCGCTGCAGTTTGATCACGCTACCAGCTGAGCGGTTTTAAGGAACCACAATTAATGCGTCCAATTTGGGTTGTTGATGATGACCACTCCATTCGTTGGGTCTTGCAAAAAGCAATTTCCCGCGAAGGTATTCCTTGCGAAATTTTTTCTTCAGCCGCCGAAGTATTAGAACGACTTGAAACCGAAGTACCCCAAGTACTGGTTTCGGACATACGCATGCCGGGGCAAAGCGGACTCACGTTGTTGTCCAAGGTGCGAGAGCTTCAGCCCGATTTGCCCGTCATTATCATGACGGCTTACTCCGACCTTGACAGCGCGGTGTCTGCCTTCCAGGGGGGCGCGTTCGAGTACCTGCCCAAACCCTTCGACATTGAGAAAGCGGTTGAGTTGATTTTGCGCGCAGTGCGTGAATCTCAAACCGAAGAATTTGTTGAAGAAGCCGATTCCAGTGCGCCAGAAATTCTGGGCCAAGCGCCTGCCATGCAAGAAGTTTTTCGCGCGATTGGCCGTTTGTCCCAGTCCAATGTCACGGTACTGATCACCGGCGAGAGCGGGGCCGGCAAAGAGCTAGTCGCCCGTGCCCTGCACCGCCATAGCCCGCGCGCTTCAAAACCTTTTATCGCACTGAATACGGCAGCCATTCCCAAAGACCTGCTTGAATCCGAGTTGTTTGGCCACGAGCGCGGTTCTTTCACAGGTGCGCAAGCTCAACGACAAGGCCGGTTTGAGCAGGCCGAGGGTGGAACCCTGTTTCTCGATGAAATTGGTGACATGCCTGCCGAATTGCAAACCCGCCTGTTGAGGGTTTTGTCGGACGGGCATTTTTACCGTGTTGGCGGGCAACAGCCCATCAAGGCCAATGTGCGGGTAATCGCAGCCACGCACCAAAATCTGGATGAACGCGTCAAGCTTGGCATGTTCAGGGAAGACCTGTACCACCGTTTGAACGTGATTCGTCTTCGCTTGCCACCACTGCGGGAACGTCAGGAAGACATTCCCATTCTTGCCAAGCATTTTTTGAATGTGTCTGCCCGGGAATTGGGTACCGAAACCAAGCGTCTGTCCGATTCAGCCATTCGAATCATCAGTGAATTTCCATTCCCAGGTAATGTGCGCCAGCTGGAAAACGTGTGCCGCTGGATCACCGTAATGGCACCTGCCCAACTGGTTGAGGCACGTGACTTACCCCCAGAGCTGAAGGCATTCCAGAATGGTGGTGCCAATGCACTGGAGAAAATGGCGGGGAATTCCCCAAGCCCCAATCTTTGGCTTGCCGAAAGTGGCTCGGTATTGCCTGCAACAGGTACACCGGCTTTGCAGACCAGTTCGGGCATGTCCGCTGGCAAGTATCCAGTAGATACGGCTTCAACCGATGCTTTCTCCAATCCGCCCGTACCGGCAGGCAGCGCCAGCTGGCTGGAGCTGCTTTTTATTGAGGCCGAGAAAGCCCTGGAAAGCGGACAGCCTGATGTAATGGACGCATTGACTGCACAGTTTGAAACCACCATGATTCAAGCGGCTTTGAAAGCCACCCATGGCAAGCGGATTGAGGCAGCCCAGCGTTTGGGAATAGGGCGCAACACCATTACCCGGAAAATTCAGGACCTGAATATTGATGTCAAAGACATTGATTGAAAGTGTTTGAAGCGCCCAAAAAAAAGCCTCTGCATGCAGAGGCTTTTTTGTTGTACCCGACGGGGTGAATTACATGTTCTTGACCTGAAACTTCTTCAGAATATTGGACAGGTCAGTGGCCACTCCCTTCAGGCCAGACACTGCATTGGACGCACGGCGAGCCATGTCCAAATTGCCTTCCGAAAGCTGGGCAACCACTTCAACCTGGTGACCAATACTTTCCGAGGCCTGGTTTTGCTCAAGCAGCGCCGCGTGAATGTTTTCAACCGAGTGGGCCACAGCCGAAGAATCGGCTGTGATCTGGTTCATGGCCTGGCCTGCGCGGTCTACAAGCTCAACACCTTTTTTCACGCTTTCTACAGCCATGTCCATGTTGTTAACGGCCACGCCAGAGCTGTTTTGAATGGCCTCAATCATGCCGTGAATATCGTCGGTCGACTTGCGAGTGCGCTCTGCCAGCTTGCGCACTTCATCGGCCACCACCGAGAAACCACGACCCTGTTCACCCGCACGAGCAGCTTCAATGGCTGCATTCAAGGCCAGAAGGTTGGTTTGTTCAGCTATGCCTTTGATAATCAGAGCGATTTCAGAAATTTCCCGGGATTGTTCGCCGAGTTGTTGAATCACATCGGCTGTGCCTTGCACATTCTGTGAAATTTTATGCATTTGTTGAGTGGCGGAATTAATCGCACCCAAACCATCGTCTGCCAACTGGCGTGCCTTGTTGCTTACATCTTTGGCTTCAGTGGCCGATTCGCCCACGCTGGAAATTGAGGAAGACATTTCCTCAACCGCAGCCGCCATGCCTGAAGCCGCATCGCTACCAGAAGCGGCGCCTTTGCTGAGCTCTTCACTGGTTTGAACCAGGTCCTCAGATGCCTCTTGAACCTGGTCGGTGCTGCGTTTTACGGCACCCAAGGCTTGTTCCATGCTTTCGGCCATGCGGTTCATGCTGCGGGCCAACAGGCTGATTTCGTTTTTGGTGGCCACGCTGCCGTTGGTAACTTCATCGCTGGCACGTGCAGTCATGTCACCGTTGCCCAGTTTCAAAGCCAAAGCGGTCAGTACCTTGGTTGAGCTGGTCAAACGGCTTGTGACCCAGTAGAGGGCAAGCGCGATGATGGCAGAGGCAATCAGACCCATGATTACCATCATGCCCGACATGGCGTAAATCGTACTGAACATCTCGGAGGTAAGTGCGGGTGCGACAATCGCTGCACCGCCCCACTGGGGTACTTTGGTGAATGCCACAAACTCGCTGCGGTTTTCACCTGATTTTGGATCGTTCCAGCTAATTTGGGTAATGCCGCTGTCTTCTTTTGTAATCTTGTCGAGCAGGCCTTGCAAATCAGATTCTTTGGCAGCCAGTTCTTTGAACTCATCACCTTTGAATTGTGAGTGAATCATCACTTTGCCTGCATTCGCACCCGTGGTGTACAGCACATAGGGGATGCCGGTTTCACCAATGCGCGTGCTCAACACCGCGTTTTGTACATCGGCAAACAGGTTGGTCATGTCAAAGCCAATGTACAGCACCAAATCATGTTGACCATTTGTGCTTTTAATCGGCAAGTACTTCGACATGTAGCGCTTACCGAATAACAGCGCCTCACCCACGTAGGTTTCGCCTTTAATTATCTTGGCGTAGCTGGGGTGGCTTCGATCCAGCTTGGTGCCTACTGCACGGTCACCATTTTCCTTTTTCAGGCTGGTTGAAATTCTCAGGTAGTCGTCACCCGTGCGAACAAACACGGTTGCTATGCCGCCTGTCATTTTTGTGAAATTGTCCACCACACCGTAGTTGCCGGTAATGAAGGTGGAGTCCAGGGTTACCATGGGCCCGTCAATTTCAGGTGTAATCGAAATCTGCTGTTCAGGGTCAACCAGCAACTCGCCGTTGAACTCAATCTCAAACAACTCTGCCAATTGCGTTACAGAACTTTCTGACAGCTTGTAGGCAATGTCCATGGTTTGTCGCAAACCCTCGGCCTGGGTAGATACGGCGCGTTCGGTTCGGGCTGTGGCTGCATTGAAGGTGTACGCGGCCGTAATGCCGACCAGGCTCAATACAATCAGGGCCACCAAAGCGGCGCTGGTAAAGCTGATCTGTTTGGAAAGGGGCAGAGTCTTTAGGTTCATGGTGCGAAGCGATTGGGAAGGTTATGAACAGCTTCGATCATCGCATTGCCTACCCCGTACTAATTGCCTAATTAGAGGGGTAAATCGCCTGTTTTACCGAGGTGTTCCCCCTTTTGAAGGGGGGTGAGTAGTGGCTATCTTGAGAGGGTTGCCACGGCAGGGGCATGGTCCGAGGGTTTTTCCCATTTGCGCGGTGCGCGGTCAATCACACTGGCAGTGCAATGTTCGGCCAAAGGTTTTGACAGCAAAACATGGTCGATTCGCAAGCCCTTGTTCTTTTGAAAACCCAACATGCGGTAATCCCACCAGGAAAAGGTTTTCTCGGCCTGCTCAAACAGCCGGAAGCTATCAACCAAACCCAAGCCCAGCAGTGTATTGAAGCGAGTGCGCTCATCATCCGAGCACAGCACTTGGCCCGCCCAAGCCTTGGGGTCATGCACATCACGGTCGTCGGGGGCGATGTTGTAATCACCTACCAAGGCCAGTTTTGGGTATTTGGCCAACCAGGTCTCACAGTCTTTCAGCAAGGCATCAAGCCAGGCTTTCTTGTATTCGAACTTGTCAGACCCAACTTCAGCGCCGTTCACCACATAGGCGCTGATGAATCGTAAATCACCAAAGGTGGCTGCAATGACGCGCTTTTGCTCATCGGGAAAGCTTGGCAGGTTCACCTGCACATCTACCGGTTCAGGCATGGTGGCTTTCTTGTACAGAATGGCCACACCGTTGTAGGTTTTCTGGCCAGCAAATACCGCACCGTACCCGGCAGCTTCTAGTTCAGCCACGGGAAAATTGTCGTCGGTCAGTTTCAACTCTTGCAGGCCCAGCAAATCGACAGGGTTGGTCTCAAGCCATTGCAACAGATGTGGAAGGCGCACCTTGAGCGAGTTCACGTTCCAGGTGGCCAGTTGAATGCTTGTTGCTGCTTGGTCTGTCATTACGCTGCCTGCCTGTTGTCGACCATGCCCGTGTGGCGAAGCAGGGCGTCAATACTGGGCTCGCGGCCACGGAAGGCTTTGAACGATTCAGCCGCAGGGCGGCTGCCGCCCACCGATAAAATCTCTTCGAGAAACTTTTTGCCGGTTTCCGGGCTGACTACACCGTTTTCTTCGAACATGGCAAAAGCATCGGCCGACAAGACTTCAGCCCATTTGTAGCTGTAGTAACCCGCTGCATAACCACCCGCGAAAATATGGCTGAACGAATTGGGGAAGCGGTTGTAGGCTGGCGGGACCAGCACTGCCACTTCTTTGCGTACTTGGGCCAGCAGTTCGAGAATATTTGCTTCGCTGTGCGGGTCAAATTCGGTGTGCACAAGCATGTCAAACAGCGAGAACTCGATTTGACGCAGTGTTTGCAGACCGCTCTGGAAATTCTTTGCGGCTACCATTTTGTCAAACAGGGCCTTGGGCATGGGTTCGCCTGTGGTTTCATGTGCGGTGAGCGATTCAACCACACTCCATTCCCAGGCAAAGTTTTCCATGAATTGAGAGGGCAATTCTACCGCATCCCATTCCACGCCGTTGATGCCGGCTACATCCAGTTCATCCACGCGGGTCAACATGTGGTGAATGCCGTGCCCGAATTCATGGAACAGGGTTTGCACGTCGTCATGTGCCAATTGGGCCGCCTTGCCTGCTGCCGGTTTGGTGTAGTTACAGGTTAGGTAGGCCACGGGTGTTTGCACACCTTGCTCGGTGCGCTTGCGGCCGCGGGCGTCGTCCATCCAGGCGCCTGAGCGTTTGCTGGCGCGCGCATAGGGGTCCAGGTAGAAATGCGCAATGGCTTTGCCTTCTTTTTGTACTTCAAAGAAGCGCACATCCGGGTGCCAGGTGTCGGCTTGGGCTTTCACTATCTGCACACTGAACAATTTTTCTGTCAGCTTGAACAGACCCTCCAGCACGCGGTCCTCCTGAAAGTACTGGCGTACTTCCAGATCACTGAAGGCGTATTTTTTTTCTTTCAGCTTTTCGGAGGCATAGCTCATGTCCCAGCTTTGAAGATCGTCCATACCCAACTCGGTTTTGGCAAATGCTTTGATTTCTTCGAGATCACGCAGCGCGAATGGCTTGGCTTTCACCGCCAGTTCCCGCAGAAAATTGACCACTTCGTCGGGTGTGTTGGCCATTTTCGGGACCAAGCTCAGTTCACCAAAATTCTTGTAACCCAGCATTTGGGCTTCCTCAAGGCGAAGTTGCAGCAGTTCGCGAATCAGGGCTGTATTGTCCAGTTCGGCCGGGCCAAATTCGGAGGCTCGTTTGGCATAGGCTTCATAAAGTGTTTCACGCAATTCACGCTTCTCGGCGTACTGCAACACTGGAAAATAAGAGGGAAACTGCAAAGTAAATTTGTAGCCTTCCTTGCCTTCCGATTTTGCAAGTTCCTCGGCCGCTTGCACCGCATATTCAGGAATGCCTGCCAAATCAGCTTTGTCGGTCACGATCAATTCAAAGGCATTGGTGGCGTCCAGCACATTCTCGGAAAACTTGGCCGTTATGGCGGCCTGACGGTCTTGAATTTCCGCGTAACGTGGCTTTTGGTCAGCTGGCAATTCAGCGCCACCCAACTTGAAACCACGGATTGAATTGGCCAATACCTTCAGGCGTGCCGGCGTGAATTGTTTGGCTGCATCGCTTTGCTCAACGGCCTTGTAAATTGCATAAAGGCGCTCGTCTTGCCCAACCATGGTCCAGAACTCGGTGGTTTTGGGCAGGCAAGCGTTGTAGGCTGCGCGCAGCGCTTCGGTGTCCGCCACAGAATGCAAATGCCCAACCACGCCCCAGGCTCGGCTCAGTTGTTCACAGGCGATGTCGAGCGGTAACAGGGTTTCTTCCCAAGTGGCGTGTTCAGGTGCAGTGCTGGCTGTCACTTCCAGCTGTTTTTTTGCCGCAGCAAGCAGCGTGTCAATGGCGGGTTCCACGTGCTCGGTTTTGATGTCCGAAAAACGGGGCAGTCCGGAAAAGTCGAGTAGGGGATTGTTCGTGTCCATTTTCATGCTCATGGTCTTGGGGTCCTGCTAAAAAATTCTGAAAGGCTGCGCTTATAAGCTACGTTCTACCGCTTCAATCGTGTTTTGCAACAGCATGGTGATGGTCATGGGGCCAACACCACCGGGCACTGGCGTAATCCAGCCAGCCACTTCTTTGGCCGAATCAAAATCAACATCGCCGCACAGCTTGCCATCCGGCAAGCGGTTGATACCTACATCGATCACGACAGCACCCGGTTTGATCATGTCGCCTGTAATCATATTGGGGCGACCCACCGCAACTACAAGTACATCTGCGCGTTGGCAATGGGATTTCAGATCTTTGGTTTTGCTGTTGCACAAGGTTACTGTGGCGCCTTGCTGCAGCAACAACATCGCCTGTGGCTTACCCACAATGTTGCTGGCACCAATTACAACTGCCTCTGCGCCTCGCAATTCGATGCCTGTCAACTCAAGCATTTTCATGACACCATAAGGCGTGCAGGGGCGAAACAGCGGTTTGCCGGTCATCAACAAACCAGCATTGCTGATATGAAAGCCATCGACGTCTTTCTCTGCACTGATGGATTCAATGACCAGGTGGGAGTCCAAGTGTTTTGGCAAGGGCAATTGCACCAAAATGCCGTGAATGGTGGGGTCATCATTCAGTTGTTCAACCAAACCGACCAGTGCGTCCTGGCTGGTGTTCTCGGGCATGCGGTGCATCACCGATTTAAAGCCGGCTTTTTCACAGGCTGAAACCTTGTTGCGCACGTAAACCTGCGACGCTGGGTCTTCCCCCACCAGCACTACCGCCAAACCTGGCTGATGGCCAAGGGCTGTCAATTCAGCAGCACGTTTGGCAATTGTTTCTCGAATGGAGGCGGCCAGTTCGGTTCCGCTGATGATTTGTGCAGACATGATTAAATGAGTTCGAAAATTTGAAATGGTTCAATTGAACAAGGCCCAGCAGCAGATTTCTGGCGGGCCTTGTTGGTGGTGTTCAGGGTTGTGCCAGTTCCGGTGATTTGCGCAAGGCGATTTTCAGCAAATCAGCCACGGTGGTCACTTGCAGCTTGTCCATGATGTTGGCGCGGTGCGCTTCCACGGTTTTAATGCTGATGTTCAGGTCGTCTGCAATTTGCTTGTTCAGGCGACCCGATACGATTCTCTCCAGTACTTGCAATTCACGTGTGGTCAGTTTCGAGTAAAGTTTGTTGATTTGTTCATCAAGCTTGGCGGTTTGGGCAAGCTCGTGGGCCAAGCGCATGTGCTGGTGAATCAGGTCTTTGATCTTGCCTTCATCAAACGGTTTTTCCAGAAAATCAACCGCACCGTTTTTCATGGTTTCCACTGCCAGTGTTACATCGCCATGGCCGGTGATGAAAACGATGGGGATGGGAATGCCGCGTTCATTCAGTGTTTTTTGCACTTCAAGGCCTGAAAGCTTGGGCATGCGAATGTCCAGCAGCAACACACAGGGTTGTGGCCACACCAATTGCTCAAGAAACAACTCGGGGTCTGCATAGGTTTTCACCTGATAGCCCTCGGTTTCGATAAGCCATTGGAGCGAGTCGCGTACCGCCTCGTCGTCGTCCACGATGAACACGGTTTCTTGCATTTCGGTGGGGCGTGGCTGAGTGTGGAGCATTGGCTTTATTCCATAACAGGTGGATTGATGTGCGCAAGCACCGAGTCTTCGGCCAGTGGCAGCGTGAACTTGAAAACACTGCCCTGACCTTGCGCGGGTTCTACCCACAATTGGCCTTGATGATACTCAATAATAGTACGACAGATGTTCAAGCCCATGCCCATTCCATCGGATTTGGTGGTGAAAAACGATTCAAACAGCCGTTGGCGAATTTCTTCGGGCACCCCCACGCCGTGATCTCGAACCTCAACCAAGGCAAACTGGGCCGACTGACCCACCTGAATCTCGATTAACTTTTGCTCCGGTGGCAGATGGCCCATGGCCTCCAGGCCGTTCTTGATCAGGTTCATCAATACTTGCTCGATCAGCACCGGGTCAGCCACTACCGACATCAGTGCATCGGGCAGGTTCATCTCAATCCGGGCCGATTGGTGTTTGGCCTCCAGGCGGGAAAAGCTGATGGCATCCTCAATAATTTTACCGATGGGGCAGGGTCCGCGTTTGGGTTCCTGTTGTTTCACGAATTCCCGAATTCGGCGAATCACATCACCAGCACGCTGGGCCTGTACATTTACCTTTTCAAGCACCGGCAGCAGGTCCTCGGGGCTGACCTTGCCCGCTTTCAGCCGGGTCACGCTGCCCATGTTGTAATTTGAAATGGCGGCCAGCGGCTGGTTGATTTCATGGGCCAGCGAAGAGGCCAGTTCGCCAAGGGTGATCAAACGAGACGTAAATTGCAGTTTTTCCTGTTGCTGACGCGACATGTCTTCCGCTTCCTTGCGTGAGGAAATATCGGTGGCCACCTGCATTACCACGGTTGCACCATCTACCCATGAAATGGATCGTCGCCGAACTTCGTACCAGCGCTGCGACACTGGATTAAGCCACTCGAATGGCTCATACAGATTGACCCGGTTGCGGCGGTTTTTTGACATGCGCGGCGGCGTGGCCTTGCCAAACCACTCCCTGTGTAGCCTGTTCACGAAAATATATTCATCGGGTCCGGCTTCCGGGCCCTGAACGCACACAGCTGCATCAAGTTCTTCAAGAATACGAACAAAGCGCCGGTGGGCAGCAGCTAGTTCGTCACGAATTCGGCGTGGCTCGGTGATGTCGGTCATCGAGGTCATCCAGCCGCTTTGCTGCCCATCGCTGTCAACCAGTGGCGACACATACATGCGTGCGTCAAACACGCTGCCGTCGCGTCTGCGCACTTGCACCTCGATGCCTTTTTGTGGCGCATTGCCTGACAGAATCAAATCCAGGTTGGTCTGCTGTTCTTCGTAGGACCTGTCAGGCCAATATGGAAATGGAGGAGCCATGCCCACCAGCTCCGATTCCTTGTAGCCGGTCATCCTGCAAAAGGCCGGGTTCACATAGGTGATACGGCCTTGCATGTCGATGGCCCGCATGCCGGTAACCACCGAGTTTTCCATGGCCCGTCGAAACTTGGTTTCCGCCAGCAATCGTTTCTCAGCCTGGCTGCGAAGTTTCGCATGCCGAAACAGCAGGATAAAACTCCATACAATTACCAGTGAAAGCCCAAACACCGCCCAGGCCAACATGTTGGAAAACAACTCGGTGTTGGTTTTGTATAGCACAGCTCGCAGTTTCAGCCCATGGCCAGGCGGATCTAGCGGAACCTCATGGCTCAACTTTGCATTGTCGATTGACCTGCTCACATTCGAGGCAACTGGATTGCCGCCACCGTCTACGATGCTGACCAAATAAAGCTGCACGAATGAGTTAGGTACCGCATCGTTCAGCAACGCACCCAAAGGAATGGTCGCCGCCACCGTGCCAATGAAATCTCCCCGGCTGAAAATGGGGCTGTGAACTTCAATGAACACCTTGCCGGAAGGATCCAGAAATGGCCTTGAGAACACAGGCAATCTGGTTTCCCTGGCGGTGTTGAATGCCCAATAACTTTCGGCATCTTCAATGGTTTGGTAAAGGGGGTGGAGTACTTCGGATGAGCGCAAACTGGGCAATGCCAAGTTGGTCACCCGTCTTTCCTCGTCAATGATCAGCACGCTGCTGACCTCTTGAAACTCATTTAACAGCGCCTGGGCGGAGAAACGAAAACCTTCAACATCACTGCTGTTTTGCTCAAACCCTCGAGCGATCTGGTTCAGTCGTTCCTGTGAGGCCAATAAACGGGTACGAATGGTTTGACGGGCCAGTTCCACATCACGAATGACGCGCAGTTGCGTTTGATTCTGATCCTCGGAATGCAGAGTGTAGAAAAAGGCGCCCATGGCAAGCAAAAACAGGATGATGCCCACCAGCGGGGTGGCCCAAACCAAAGGGCTTGTACGGGGTTGATCGCTGAGGCGCACGGTCGAATAGGTCTCGAATCCTGATAATGACTGAAGTGTACAAAACAAGCGGGCAAGTGGGTGGACTGGATTCAGGTGGATTCGGGAAAATCCTTAGATATTCCACAATATGAAAACTCAAATCATAATTTGAAACTTTATGAATTAGGTGTGATACTCTAATATCAACAGGAAATACAGCCACAAGCTCGTACTTCTGCAAAAGAACCCAGAGACCCAAGGAGGAAGCAATGTCAGCGCAACTCAATTTCCCCGGATCGGACGATCCCGATTTCCAAGAAACCCAAGAATGGCTAGATGCCCTGGAGGCCGTGCTTGAACGTGAAGGCCCCGAGCGTGCGCATTACTTGCTTGAACAACTGATTGCCAAAGCGCGCCTGAGTGGCGCGTTTATTCCGTTTTCGGCCAACACCGAATATGTGAACACCATCCCTGTGCACCTTGAAACCCGCTGCCCGGGCAATATGGAATACGAAGAACGTCTTCGCTCCTGGATGCGCTGGAATGCCATGGCCATGGTGGTGCGCGCCAACAAGAAAAGCCCGCCCGATGGCGGTGACCTGGGTGGTCACATTGCGTCATTCGCGTCTCTTGCCACCATGCTGGGTGTGGGTTTCAACCACTTCTGGCATGCTGAAGATGAAAACCACGGTGGCGACCTGTTGTACCTTCAGGGTCATGTATCACCCGGTATTTACGCACGCGCTTTCCTTGAGGGGCGTTTGACTGAAGACCAATTGAATAACTTCCGTCAGGAAGTGGATGGCAAAGGCCTTTCCAGTTACCCGCACCCCAAGTTGATGCCCGATTTCTGGCAGTTCCCGACAGTGTCCATGGGCCTTGGCCCCTTGATGGGTATTTATCAGGCCCGTTTCCTGAAGTACCTGCATGCCCGCGGCATTTGCGACACGTCCAAGCGCAAAGTCTGGGTGTTCTGTGGCGACGGTGAAATGGACGAGCCCGAATCGCTGGGTGCGATCGGCATGGCCGCGCGTGAAAAGCTGGACAACCTGGTGTTCGTGGTGAACTGTAACCTTCAGCGCCTGGATGGCCCGGTACGCGGCAACGGCAAGATCATTCAGGAATTGGAGGGTGAATTCCGCGGCTCAGGCTGGAACGTGTTGAAGGTGATCTGGGGCGGCTACTGGGACGAATTGTTGGCCCGCGACAAAGACGGCCTGATGCGCAAAGTGATGCTGGAAATGGTCGATGGTGAATACCAGAACTGCAAGGCCAACGATGGTGCTTACGTGCGCAAGAACTTCTTTGGCAAGCACCCCAAGTTGCTGGAAATGGTTGCCCGCATGACTGACGAAGACATCTGGCGCTTGAACCGTGGTGGCCACGACCCGCACAAAGTACATGCCGCATACGATGCCGCCATGAAACACGAGGGGCAGCCGACCGTAATCTTGGCGAAAACCGTAAAAGGTTTTGGTATGGGCAAAGTGGGTCAGGGCAAGAACACCACCCACCAGCAGAAGAAACTGGATATTCAGTCGATCAAGGAATTCCGCGATCGTTTCAATATTCCTGTGTCCGACGACATTATTGAAGATGTGCCTTTCTACAAGCCCGCCGACGACGCGCCAGAAATCAAATACCTGCATGAACGTCGTCAAGCCTTGGGCGGTTACCTGCCCAAGCGCCGCCGGGAGGCTGATGAAAAGCTGAAAGTACCTGGCCTGGATGCATTCGAAGCTGTGCTGGAACCCACCAAGGAAGGCCGTGAAATTTCAACCACACAAGCATTTGTGCGTGTGTTGACCGCATTGGTGCGCGACAAGGAAATCGGCCAGCGCATTGTGCCGATTGTTCCTGATGAAGCCCGCACATTTGGTATGGAAGGCATGTTCCGCCAGTTGGGTATTTATTCTTCACAGGGCCAGTTGTACGAGCCTGTCGACAAAGACCAGGTGATGTACTACCGCGAAGACAAGGCTGGCCAAATTCTGGAAGAGGGCATTAACGAAGCAGGCGCATTCAGTTCCTGGATTGCAGCGGCCACATCGTATTCCACGAACAACCGCGTGATGATTCCTTTCTACATTTACTACTCCATGTTTGGCTTCCAGCGTGTGGGCGATTTGGCCTGGGCTGCGGGCGATATGCAGGCGCGTGGTTTCTTGCTGGGTGGCACTGCCGGCCGCACGACACTGAATGGCGAGGGTTTGCAGCACGAAGATGGTCACAGCCACATTTTGTCTTCGACCATTCCAAACTGTGTCAGCTATGACCCCACCTTTGCCCATGAGCTGGCTGTGATCATTCAGCACGGCTTGAAGCGCATGGTTGAAGACCAGGAAAACGTGTTCTATTACCTCACCGTGATGAACGAGAACTACGCACAGCCTGGCCTGAAAAAGGGCACCGAAGAGGGCATTCTGAAAGGCATGTATGTTTGCCGCGAGTCCGCCCTGAAGAAGGCTGGCAAGAAGCGTGTTCAACTGTTGGGCTCGGGCACCATTTTGCGTGAATCGCTGGAAGCGGCAGAATTGCTTGAAAAAGACTGGGGTGTTGCTGCTGATGTTTGGTCAGTCACCAGCTTCACTGAGCTGCGCCGTGAAGGTCTGGATGTAGAACGTGAAAACATGCTGCATCCCGAGCAGAAGTCCAAGCAAAGTTATGTTGAAAAAATGTTGGCCAAAACTGAAGGACCGATTGTGGCTTCAACCGACTACATGAAGTTGTTTGCTGACCAAATTCGCCCATTCATGCCCAAGGGCCGTGAGTACAAAGTTCTGGGCACTGATGGCTTTGGTCGTTCCGATTTCCGCTCCAAGTTGCGTGAGCATTTTGAGGTAAACCGTCATTTCGTAACCGTTGCTGCACTGAAGGCCTTGGCCGATCAGGGCGACATTCCACTGAGCACCGTGGGTGAAGCAATCAAGAAATACGGCATCAACCCCAACAAGCCCAACCCAGCCTACGCATAAAAAGGACGATCGAAATGACAATCGAAATCAAAGTACCCGACATCGGCGATTTTGACGGGGTGGAAATTATTGAAGTGCTGGTCAAGGCAGGCGACACCGTGGCGGCGGAGCAATCCATCATCACTGTTGAATCTGACAAAGCCAGTATGGAAATTCCATGCCCCCAAGCCGGCGTGGTGAAAGAAATGAAAGTAAAAATTGGTGACAAGGTGAAAGAGGGTACCTTGATGCTGATTCTTGAACCTGCTGGAGAGGGTGCGGCTGCGGCGGCGCCCAAGGCAGAGGAAGCACCCAAAGTCGAAGCTCCGAAAGCCGAATCAGCACCCGCAGCAGCCCCTGCTGTGGAGACAAAGGTTGCAACCACGACTGCACCTGCTGCGGCCTCTGCGCCTGTGCCCGCTGAACCACACAACCCAACTGCTGCGTCGGTGAACGCGCCGCACGCAAGCCCGTCGGTTCGCAAATTCGCGCGTGAATTGGGTGTGAATTTAACCACTGTGCAGGGCACAGGCCCGAAAGGCCGTATTACGCCTGATGACGTTCGCAACTTCGTGAAAGCGGCCGTTGCCCGTGTGGGTTCTGCTTCCGCTGGCGCATCCAAAGGCGGCAGTGGTGTTGGCCTCGATTTGTTGCCATGGCCCAAAGTCGATTTCACAAAATTTGGTGAAGTTGAAGAACAGGAGCTTTCACGCATCAAGAAATTGTCTGGTCCGAACCTGCACCGCAACTGGGTCATGATTCCGCATGTGACCCAGTTCGACGAAGCCGACATTACTGATCTTGAACAATTCCGCAAAGACACCAATACCGCGCTGGCCAAGCAAGGCGTGAAGCTGACCATGTTGGCTTTCGTGATGAAGGCTTGTGTGGCAGTGCTGAAAAAGTACCCCGCCTTCAACGCCTCGCTGAATGAAGCGGACGACAAATTGATTGTGAAGAAGTACTGGAACATTGGTTTTGCTGCCGATACGCCAAATGGTTTGGTGGTGCCAGTTATCAAGGGTGTAGACCAGAAAGGCTTCGCACAAATTGCCAATGAACTTGGCGAATTGTCAGCGCAGGCTCGTGACGGCAAGTTGAAAGGCGCTGATATGCAAGGCGCCACGTTTACAGTGTCGTCGCTGGGCGGTGTGGGCGGAACCATGTTCACGCCAATTATCAATGCACCTGAGGTGGCTATTTTGGGCTTGTCCAAATCGGCCATGAAGCCGGTCTGGAACGGCAAGGAATTTGAGCCCCGCCTGATGTTGCCACTTAGCCTTAGCTACGACCATCGAGTGATCGACGGTGCCATGGCGGCCCGATTTACCACCGAGCTTGCCGGCGTGTTGGCCGACATGCGCAAAGTGCTGTTGTAAGGGGATGAACACATGAAACTGATCGTTCCTGATATCGGTGATTTTGATTCCGTAGAAATTATTGAAGTGTTGGTCAAAGTTGGCGACAAGGTGAGCAAAGAGCAATCCTTGATCACTGTGGAGTCTGACAAGGCCAGCATGGAAATTCCGGCCTCTGACGATGGTGTGGTCACCAAGCTGCTCGTGAAGGTGGGCGACAAGGTGTCCAAAGGCAGTGAGATTTGTGAAATCAGCGGTGGTGCTGCATCTTCAGCCGCACCCGCCGCACCAGTTGCAGCGGACTCCAAACCAGCCGCTGCTGCTGAAAGCAAGTCGGCCACATCAACACCCGTGGCAGCTCCACCCGTCGCCTTGGCAGGCCCTGCCAGCAGTTACAGCGGCCAAGTTGATCACACTTGCGACGTGCTGGTGTTGGGCGCGGGCCCCGGCGGTTATTCAGCTGCATTTCGCAGCGCTGACCTTGGCATGAACACCATTCTGGTTGAACGCTACAGCACCCTGGGTGGTGTGTGTCTGAATGTGGGCTGTATCCCTTCCAAAGCACTGTTGCACACGGCACAGGTGTTGGAAGAAGCGCAGCACATGGGCGAACACGGCATTGCCTTTGCCAAGCCGAAAATTGATCTTGATCAATTGCGCGCACACAAAGCGGGTGTAGTCGGCAAGCTGACTGGTGGTTTGGCTGGCATGGCCAAGGGCCGCAAAGTAAAAACCGTGCAGGGCGTGGGCAGCTTTCTCAGTGCCAATCACCTTGAGGTGTCATTGGCCGATGGCAGCAAGCAGGTTATTCAGTTCAACAAGGCAATTATTGCCGCAGGTTCACAGCCGGTGCATTTGCCTTTCATCCCGCAAGATCCGCGCATTGTAGATTCGACCGGCGCACTGGAGTTGCCATTCATTCCCAAGCGTATGCTAATTATTGGCGGTGGCATTATTGGCCTTGAAATGGCCACTGTGTATTCTGCGCTGGGTGCTCGCCTCGATGTGGTTGAAATGCTGGATGGCCTGATGCAGGGTGCAGATCGCGACCTGGTGAAAGTTTGGCAAAAGCGCAATGCACCGCGGTTCGACAACATCATGCTAAAAACCAAAACCGTGGGCGTTGAAGCCACGAAGAAGGGCATTCTGGTGACATTCGAAGGCGAACAGGCCCCGAAAGAGCCCCAGCTTTATGACATGGTGCTGGTGTCTGTCGGGCGCACACCCAATGGCAAGAAAATTGGCGCCGAGAAAGCGGGTGTTGCAGTCACCGACCGCGGCTTCATTCCAGTGGACAAGCAAATGCGGACCAACGTGTCCAATATTTTCGCGATCGGCGATGTGGTGGGGCAACCCATGTTGGCGCACAAGGCTGTGCATGAAGCCCATGTTGCTGCCGAGGCCGCTGCGGATGAAAAAGCGTTTTTCGATGCACGGGTTATTCCAAGTGTGGCCTACACGCACCCCGAGGTGGCTTGGGTTGGTCTTACTGAGGACCAAGCCAAAGACCAGGGCATTAAAGTGGGCAAGGCAGTATTCCCATGGGCGGCCTCTGGCCGTGCAATCGCCAACAACGCCGACGATGGCTTCACCAAACTGTTGTTTGATGAAGAAACCAAGCGTGTAGTGGGCGGCGGCATTGTGGGCATGAATGCCGGTGATTTGATCGGTGAAGTGTGCCTTGCCGTTGAAATGGGTGCCGACGCTGTTGACATTGGTAAAACCATTCACCCACACCCCACCTTGTGTGAAAGCGTGGGCATGGCTGCTGAAGTTTACAAAGGCGTGTGTACCGATTTGCCCGCCCAGAAAAAGAAGTAATTATTACGACTTTGCCGTAAAGCCCGGAAAAACCAACTGCTTGCAGTTGGTTTTTTCCATTTGTGAGTCACTTCTACCTTTAAAATACAGGTTAGATCTAGCCTCAATCAATACCTCTCAGGAATATCAAACCCCTCATGGATGCTTTAACCCTAAAGAAAATGGTGGCCAAGGCCGCGCTTGAATATGTCCAGCCGGGCACCGTGCTCGGCGTGGGTACAGGTTCAACGGTGGATTGTTTTATTGATGCTTTGGCTGAGTCAGGTATTCAACTCAAAGGCGCAGTGTCTTCTTCGGTACGGTCTGAGAAAAAGCTGCGTGAAATTGGTGTGCCAATTGTTGACATGAACGATGTGGAAAGCTTGTCAGTCTACGTGGATGGCGCCGATGAGGTAGACCCAGCCAATTGTTTGATCAAAGGTGGTGGTGGCGCCAACACCCGCGAAAAAATTGTGGCTGATATTTCAGACAAGTTTGTGTGTATTGCTGACCAATCAAAACTGGTGCAAGTGTTGGGGGCTTTTCCTCTGCCGGTTGAAGTGTTGCCCATGGCACGCAATGCAATCGCACGAAAGCTAACCGCACTGGGTGGGCAGGTGAAGCTGCGCGAGGGTTTTGTCACGGACAACGGCAATGTGATTCTGGACGTGGCTGGTTTGAAAATTACCGACCCGGTTGCCATGGAAAAAGAGATTAACCATTGGCCAGGCGTTGTTACAAATGGGCTTTTTGCGATTCGAAATGCTGATGTAGTGTTAATCGCAACAGCAGATGGTATAAAAACCCTTTAATCCTCCTTACAGGCAGGACTAAGACCTGAATAATTGTGCAGAACATGGCAGAATAAAGTGAACATGTGGCATGGTTTGACAAATTCTTGTCATGTGCATGTGCCACATTACATTGTTACAACAATTATCCGGGTAAGGAAGACAAATGACTGAACACACCTCCAAACAGTACGACGCCGAACTGGAGTCGCTGCGCACTCGCGTTCTACAGATGGGCGGCCTGGTGGAGAATCAGATCGTGTCAGCCATCGAAGGTTTGGGCGCGGCCGATACCCAAATTTTCAAGGACGTCATTCGTCGTGAGAAAGAAGTCAACGACATCGAGCTTGAAATCGATGAACTGTGCAATCACATCCTGGCCCGTCGCCAGCCTGCTGCGGTTGATCTGCGCTCGGTAATTGTGGCGATCAAAATGATTCGCGACCTGGAGCGAATCGGTGACGAAGCTGAAAAAGTGGCTCGTATGGGCATGATGATCGCAGATGCGGGCAAGCATTTTGTGCCCAAAGTCGATTTGCATCGCATTGCCAGCAACGCCATCGCCATGCTGCGCAAGGTTTTGGATTCTTATGCACGCGTTAACGCGGTTTCTGCGGCAGAAGTGGTCAAGGCCGATATCGAGGTGGATGATGAATTCAAGGCGATTTTGCGCCAGCTGATCACCTTCATGATGGAAGACCCACGCACCATTTCCCGCTCCATCGAAATTTTGTTCATCGCCAAAGCAATTGAGCGCATTGGTGATCACTCCAAGAACATGTCTGAACACGTGGTTTATATGGTAAAAGGCCGTGACGTTCGCCATCAGGGACCAGAAGTTGTGGCTCAGGAAGCTTCAGACAATTAATTGAGAGTTAATTGGCAAACGGCTTGAACTTGAGAAAGCAAGTGGCCCGCTTCACCAAATGTGTAGCGGGCTTTTTGTTGGGCAGCCGTTTTGCTTAAGGCTGATGTTTTCCCAAGAAAATCCACGCTACTGTAATTTTTGCAATGGTGCAGGTGCACAAGGCTGCGATCGTGTAGAAAAAAACACACGCCATGGTATTGAATTGCTCCAGCATGATCCCGGCGAAGTACATCAGCAGGGTTAATGCGATCCAGCGGCGTAAATAAGCCAGCAAGTGGTGTCGGTTGGCTTTGTTGTGAGCGATTGCCGCAGATCGTTGATACAACTCTTTCACGCTGGCATCGCGAAACAGCCAGTGAAAGAAAAAGTAGCGAAACAGCACGCTGTCTTGGAAGCTGGTCATGCTGAAAACTCCGGTTGACGGTTTCAGTATGCAACGGCTGGCGCAAGAAAAAAAGCCCCTGTGTTCAGGGGCTTTTTGATGTGCTGTGAGTGGGGTGTTTGACTGGTTGCCGCTTAGTTGCTGGGCGGCACATAACCGGCAGCTTGTTCGGCACCATCACCAAAGAAGTGCTTTTCCATTTGTTCCATCAGGTACTTGCGGGCGCGAGCATCCGCCAGGCTCAGGCGGTTTTCGTTCACCAACATGGTCTGGTGTTTCAACCAGTCTTGCCAGGCTTGTTTGGACACATTCTCAAAAATTTTCTTGCCCAACTCACCGGGTGCGGGAGGAAAATCCAAGCCTTCTGCCTCTTTACCCAATTTAATGCAGTTCACTGTGCGTGCCATTGTTTACTCCTTTTAACCCCTTGTCGGGATCAATTCTCGGGTTTAATTCTTCGCGGATTAATTGTCTACTTTTGCGTATTTTACAAAATCAAAGCCCCACGCGCGTTCCGGGGTGGCTGTATTGGTAATCCGTTCAACTTCCCTGAACAGCTGGCGATCCCATTGGGGAAAGCTGGCATCGCCTTCAAAGCTTTGATGTATCTCGGTCAGTATCAGTTCATCAACCAGGTTTTGGTTCAGGGCCTGCTGATACAAATTACTCCCACCAATCAAAAATACCTGTTCAAAATTTGAAAGCCAATTCAGTGCATTGGGCAAGTTCGTGGCTGTTGCAATTTGAGTGGCACCGCCCTCGGGTAGCGCTGCGGGGTATGCAATCACGCTGCGTGGCGTGCCGTCTTTGGCAGGTGCGGGTGCCCAGTGTACATTGCCCGACAACACCACATTCAGGCGCCCAGGCAGTGGGCGGTTGATGGATTCATAGGTTTTTCGGCCCATCAGCACCGGGCAGCCCAAAGTGGTCTGCTTAAAGAAAGCAAGGTCTTCTGGCAAGTGCCAAGGCAGGCTGTTGTTGATGCCAATAATGCCGTTTTTGGCCACTGCGGCCACGATGGATACTTTCATGCCTTATACCGCCACTGGCGCTTTGATGTGCGGGTGGCAAGTGTAATTCAGAATTTCGAAATCTTCGAACTTGTAATCGAAAATGCTTTCAGGTTTGCGTTTGATTTGCAGTGTAGGCAGCGGGTGCGGCTTGCGGCTTAGTTGCTCGGCCACCTGTTCCATGTGGTTGCTGTACAAATGGCAATCGCCACCTGTCCACACAAAGTCACCAACCTCAAGGTCGCATTGTTGCGCAACCATGTGGGTGAGCAGGGCATAGCTGGCAATGTTGAAAGGTACACCGAGGAAAATATCGGCACTGCGCTGGTACAGTTGGCAACTCAGTTTGCCGTCTGCCACATAAAACTGAAACAGCGCATGGCAGGGTGGCAGCTTCATGTTGTTGATTTCAGCCACGTTCCAGGCGCTCACAATGTGGCGGCGAGAATCGGGGTTATTCTTGATTTGCTGCATCAACTGGGAAATTTGGTCAATGTGGCGGCCGTCGGCCGTGGGCCAGCTTCGCCACTGCACGCCATACACCGGGCCCAGGTTGCCATTCTCATCGGCCCACTCGTCCCAAATGCTGACGCCGTTTTCCTTCAGGTAACGAATGTTGCTGTCGCCCATCAAAAACCACAACAACTCGTGAATGATGGAACGGGTGTGCAGCTTCTTCGTGGTCACCATGGGGAAACCGTCTTGCAGATTAAAGCGCATTTGGTAACCAAACACGGAACGAGTGCCCGTGCCGGTGCGGTCCATTTTGTCGGTGCCGTGGTCCAGCACGTGCTGCATCAAGTCAAGGTACTGTTGCATGTTGATTTCGCTGCAAATTCCGGGGGGTCGTTAGTCTGCTAAGTTTACCTTGTTGGAAAGCCCAAACGTTGCGAACCCGGAAAATTCAAGCCATCACTTTCTGTGCATGCTCATTGATGAACTGAAGCGATGCCAACTTGGCATACAAACCTTGCCGCGCCATCAAATCCTTGTGGGTACCCATCTCCACAATTTTGCCTTCATTCATCACCACAATTCGGTCAGCAGCCATGACGGTAGCCAGGCGGTGGGCAATAATCAGGGTAGTTCGACCGTGTCGGCTTTTCTCGATTGCTTGCTGCACCAGTTGCTCGCTTTCTGCATCCAGGCTGGCGGTGGCTTCATCCAGCAAAAGCAAGCCAGCGTCTCGCAGCACGGCGCGCGCAATAGACACCCGTTGGCGTTCCCCGCCACTCAGGCGCACCCCTTTTTCGCCCACATTGGTATTCAAACCCTCGGGCATTCGGTGCACAAAATTGGTGGCCGCTGCGTCGGCCAGTGCCTTGTCAACTTCCTCGGCGGTGGCGTTGGGTCTGCTGTACCTCACGTTGTCTTGCAGGCTGCCTGAGAAAATAACCGCTTCTTGAGCCACATAGGCGCAATTGGCTCGCCATTGCTCCAGGTGCAGGCTTTCCAGTGCCTTGCCTTCAATTAAAATCTGCCCCTGGTTTACGTCGTACCAGCGCAGCAGCAGGCTGAAAAGCGTCGATTTTCCTGCACCCGAGGGGCCAACCACGGCAAGCGTTTCGCCGCGCTGAATACTCAAGTTGAAATCTTGAAGAATGAATTTTTCCGGCGCTGAAGGATAGGCAAAATCAACATGACTGAATTCGATCAAAAAGCCACCCTGTTTCGCGGGTGGGGGAAGGCCATGTTTGTGAATGGTCGTGTCGAGATTGAGCAACTCAACCAGGCGCTCGGCCGCACCTGCTGCACGCTGAAATTCACCGAGTACCTCCGATAACGCAGCGAAACCGGCGCCCACAAAGGCCGCGTACATCACAAACTGGGCCAGTTCACCCGCGCTCATTTCGCCGCTGGCCACTGCCTTTGCGCCCATCCACAACACCACCACCAAGCCTGCGAACGCAAGGCCGATCGCAACAAACAACAAAGCGGAACGGTTCACGGTGCGCCTGCGCGCGGTTTGGTAAGTTTGCTCACTGGAGGTGGTGAATTTTGAAGCCTCGGTGTGCTCCTGATTGAAGGCTTGTACGGTGGTAATCTGGTTCAAAACCTCTTGTGCAATCGCGCTGCTGTCGGCCAGTTTGTCTTGGCTGGCCCGCGACAATTTGCGAACCCTGCGTGCCAATATCACCACCGGCACCATCACCACAACAACCAACAACAGCACAGCACCTGAAAGCAAGGGGCTTGTGAGCAGCAGCATCACCAAGCCGCCCAGTGTGGTCAGGCTGTTGCGCAAAAAGAATGACAGGCTGCTGCCAATCAGGGTTTGAATCAGCGTGGTGTCAGCGGTCAAGCGAGACAAAACTTCACCAACCTTTAAGGTTTCAAAAAACTCGGGGCGTTGCACCAGCAAGTGGCTGTAGACACGGTTGCGAAGATCGGCGGAAATTCGTTCGCCCAGTGTGGTTACCAAGTAAAACCGCACCGCACTGGCCATGGCCAGCACAAACACCAGCACCAGCAGGTATCCAAATGCACTGTTCAAACCCTCGGGGTTTTCACCCGCCAGAAAACCACTGTCGATCAGCCAGCGAAACATGACTGGCATGGTCAACGACATGGCCGAGCCCAGCAGAAGGGCACCCAGGGCAGCAAACGCCCAGGCCTTGTGGGGGCTGACCAAGGAGGCCAGGGTTGACCCCAGCGTTTGAAGTTTGTTGGTGTTGCTCATGCGGTGAGTGGTAAGTGGCTCAAAGTTGCATGGGGCGATCATACCCTGTCATTTCAAGGTAGCCGCGCCCCCAGGGTGAAGCATTGGCGCTTTTCACGTGTATGGCGCCTTCCCAATACAGGGTGCCAGTGCTGGCGCGCGCGTCCAGTTCCTGATCATCAAACAAGGGGTGAAGTTCAAAGCGTTGATCGTCCAGCTTAAGCGTCTGGGACACCGGGTATTCAATGCCGGTTCGGCTTGACTTCCAGCGTTTCAACACCTCGAATTGAACCTGTTTGAAATTGCGCACAGTGCCGTCCGCCAGTCGAAGGGCTGCATGGGTCCACACAGGCGGTTTGGTGGTGTCGCGATCGCGAATTTGGAATGCCATCAAGGCTTCGCCTTGGCTGCCATGCAAACCCACCCAGTCCCAACCTTGAGCGTTCGGGGCCAGCACGGTGCTTGACCATTCATGGTCCATCCAGAAGGTGCCTTGCACTGGCAATGTTTTGTTCTCCACGCGAACTGTGCCGCTGCTGCGCATGTGGGGCAGGGTGATGTAATAACTCGATTGCTCCGCTTTGGGTCCTTTTTGCGAGTAGCCACCCTGGCCTTGCATCCACGGTGTTTGTGTTGGTTCCATGCGCAAGTCGATTGTCAATTGCGGGGTGTTAATTTTGCATTGCCAATGCTCGCCTTGCGCAGTTTGTAATTGCCAGCCTGGCATTTGGATGTTCAAGACCTGTTGCTTTGTGCTTTGAATCAAGGCGCCGCCGCTGCCCGCACGGCGAATAATTTGATCGTGCTTCAACTTGCCTGCCGAAGGCATGGCCACAGCAGCGTGGGCGAACAACAATTGTTTGGGTGAAAAGGCGCTGGGGTTCAGCACATGCACATTGGGCGCAGACCGAAAAAATGTAATTTGCACACCCAAAGGTTCGCCCAATTCCGGGCTTTCAAACCAGCCTGTGAAGTACCACCATTCGGTTCGGAACGCTGGATGTGCGCCATGGTCACGGGGCAGGGTGGGCGGTATGCTTGCATTGGGTTGGGCATACACCCGCTGCAAGCCTCGTTCGGCCAGCGCAAAGCCCATATGTGCGAATAGTGGCATGCCCAGCCCGGCTTTCAACAAATCCCGCCGCTTCATGCCCAGTCCTCTTTCAATTGCTCGACCAATCGAGTACCCAGTTTGTTGCGAAGGGCCAGCGTCACGGTGGCGCTGCTCATGGCAATCAGCACCAACACCATGGCGCCCAGGTCGTGCCACGGTGTGAACCATTCCATGGTCCAGTGAAAAGATTGCGGGTTCACCACAAAAATTAAAATGGCAGCAAATGCCAAACCAATCATCAAACCCACCAAAGCAGCCAGGGCCGATGCAATCAGGGCTTCACGTGCAATCAGTTTCAAGATCCAGTTTGGGCTGGCCCCCATGGCGCCCAGCAAGGCGAATTCGCGCTTGCGTTGCAGGGCCATGGCCGAAAACGTAGTGCCCACGCCAAACAGGCCGATCACTACGGCCGCAATTTCCAGCAGGTAGGTGACGGCAAAGCTGCGATCGAAAATATCCAGGCTTAATTGTCGAATTTCACCCGGCTCTGCAAAGTCAATTTTTTGCGCAACCGCTGTGCTGCTGGCAGCCTGTTCAATGCGTGCCACCATCTCTTTTACAGTTACATTCTCTTGTGGCCAAACAGCACCTTGTGTGTCTTTGAATTGCACATTAAATTGCTTGAGCAGTTCTGCCTTGGGCAGCACAATTGCGCCGTGTTGGCGGGTGTAGTCCCGCCACACGCCCATCACTGTGGTGGGTACAAGCACGCCTTGGTCCAGTTGCAGTTCAAGTGTGCTACCGGCTTGCAGGCCATACAAATCGGTCATGGGTTCACTGACCCACACGGGCAATGTGCCTGCTTTGGGCTCGTCGATTGTATTGCCGGTCATGGGTAGGCGCTGTGCAGCAGCCTGAACTGAAATGGGCCGGGCAATCAGTTCAACGGCGGGTCTTTTGGGATTGAGCACAATCGATTGTTGTCCCCAAAATTCAACCAGTTCCACGCCCGGCAGTTCAGCCACTTTTTGCTGAAAGGCATCGGGAAACACCGGGATGCTCGAGCTGCTCAGTTTTATATACAAGGGGGCGGGCAATACTTGCGTAAGCCAGTTGTCCAGCGAATGGCGAAAGCTGTAGATCATCACATGCATGGCCACCACCAAAGCAAAACTCGCAACCACGCCCGACAATCCCACAGCCAGTAAATTCGGAGTGCTGGCCAAGCGCGATTTTGCGAGATCTGCCATTTGGGCCAGCTGCGCCGGCGGGCGTATAAAGCCGCGCACCACCAAGCCAATCATTGCGATGCCTCCGAACAAACCAAAAGCCACTGCCAGGTAACCACCCACCGGAATATTTCCGTAAGGGGGAATAAACAAGCAGGCAGCGGCTACCCCGCAAAGCAGCAAGCCAACCCAGTGCGCTTTGTTGGCAAACTGCAGGCCCGCCTCTTCGGTGCCTGCACGCAGGCGTTGGTGCAAAGCCATTTGACCAGTTTGCAAGGCAGGCGACAAACCGCCCAGCAAGGTGGCCACTACACCAAAACCGGCAAAAAGCAAGGTATCCAAAGGGGGCAAAGCCACTGTGCTTTGCGTGGTTTGAAAGTAACCAGCACCCAAGTCAACACCCAAATAACGAACCACGGCCAGGGACAAACCCCAGCCCAAGGCCACGCCCAGCACGCCACCCACAAGGCCACAACACATCGATTCAAACAACACCTGCATGCGCAGTGCGCTGGCCCGAGCGCCCAGGGCAGCCAGCAGTGCCCACTGGCGTGAGCGTTGTGCCACTGCCAGCATTTGCGTAGAGAAGGTTAAAAAGCCACCCGTGAGCAATGCAACCATGGCCAGAATCGACAGGTTGGCGCGATAGGCTTGCGAGACACTGGCTCCTCGTGTGCCTTGTTCACTGGGCGTCTCAAGGCGGCCCAACTCTGAAAACTCATCGCCATATTGCCGTTGAAAACTGGCCGGGGTCACGCCCTCCTGAAGTTTTAAATCGATCCGGGAAATCTGCCCCAGCGTGCCCAAGCGCCATTGCACCGCTGCGATATCTGCCACGGCAAGCAGCTGCCCGCTACCGGCTGCGGGTACCGTGCCCGCAGCCTGCCATTCCAGGCTTGAGTTGTTGTGAAGTGTGGTCAGTGTGTTTTGTTCACCGGGTAGTTGTTCTTTCAGAGCCGGGCTTACAAAAACATAAGTGGAGCTCAGCAAAGGGATCTCGCCTTGTTGTGCGGTGTCGTTTGTTTCATCACTGCTTTGCCCAATCAAGTTGGGCGTGACCGCCGCAGCTGTGAACACATCCAACCCTAGCCAGCGCACCGGTTTGTCAAAACCCTGCATGGGTACGACGATATCGATGACTGGCGATGCCACTGCCACCTCGGGCAAGGCGGCAAGTTGTTCAAGAATTGTTTCAGGCAGCAGAGAACTGTGCGGCAACAACTGCAAATCAGCTTGTCCCGAGAATTGCCGCACGCCGTTGTTGAACTGATCAAGCGCCTGCTTGTGAATAAGATGCACGGCAAACCCCAGCCCCACACCCACTGCAATTGAAATGGTAGCGATCAGCCACTTCACCGGTTGATCACGCAAGGCGCCAGCAAACAGTTGCAGCTTTAAAGCCAAGCTTGGTGGCAATGCCATGGTTCAGGCCTTGTTGGCTGCATGGGCAGCCAAATTTTCAACCGGGTTTAATTCAGCCGTAGGGTGCTCGGCCAAATGGTGGTCGGCCAAATTCAGGCGATGATTCAAATGACTGGCGGCTTTTACAGAATGGGTCACCATGACCAAGGCGCAACCCTGCGCTGAACATGCGTCAAGCAACACTTGCAGCACCCGCTCGGCATTGTCTTCGTCCAGGTTACCAGTCGGCTCATCTGCAAGAATCAATGGCGGGTTTAAGGCCAAGGCGCGTGCAATTGCCACGCGCTGTTGTTCTCCACCCGACAATTCGCGCGGGTAGCTTCTGGATTTGTGACTAATACCCACTTGATCCAGCAGTTGAATGCACCTTGAGTGGTTGGGTTTTTCGCCTGCCAGTAGAAACGGCAATTCAACGTTTTGTTGCGCGTTTAAGTGTGGCATCAGATAGTAGGCTTGAAACACCAAGCCAACATGCCGAAGCCGCCTGGCTGCAATTTGATTGGTGTTCAAGGTGTGAATTGCAGTGCCAGCCCAATACACCTCGCCAGTGTCGGGCTTGTCCAGCCCGGCCATTAAATGAAGCAGGGTGGATTTACCTGACCCCGATTCACCGATCACGGCAAGAGACTGCCCCTGTTGCAATTGAAGACTGACGTCGGTGAACAGCTTAACGCCACCGAGGGTTTTTGAAACCCCCGCCACTGCGAGGGTTGTTGAACTTGTTTGCTGTTGGTTCACCCGAATTACCGCCTTGTGGTGAAACGTTTAAGGAATCGATTCCTTATTCTGCCATGCCGCCTACCACTGTGCTGTAGCCTGCATCCACATAGGTAATTTCGGCAGTAATGCCACGCGCCAAATCGGAAAGCATGAATGCGGCCGTATTGCCAACATCGTCAATGGTCACGTTTCGGCGCAGGGGTGCAGCTTCCTCAACGGCGTGCAAAATTTTGCTGAAACCTTTAATGCCTGCCGCAGCCAGGGTCTTGATTGGACCAGCTGAAATACCGTTCACGCGGATACCCTTTGGACCCAGTGATTCAGCCAGGTAGCGAACCGATGCTTCCAGCGATGCCTTGGCCAAGCCCATGGTGTTGTAGTTGGGCACCATGCGAACAGAGCCCAGATAGCTGAGTGTGAGCAAAGCGCCTTCGCGGCCTTGCATCATGGGATAGGCCGCTTTGGCCAGTGCCGGGAAACTGTAGGCTGAAATGTCGTGCGCAATGCGGAATGCTTCGCGCGAAATACCTTCCAGAAAGTCACCTGCAATGGCCTCGCGCGGGGCAAAGCCAATGGCGTGCACCAAACCGTCCAAACCATCCCAGTGCTTGGCCAGTTCAGTGAACAGGTTCTCAATTTGGGTGTCCTCGGCCACATCCAGCGGAAACACCAGCTTGGAGTTGAACTCGGCGGCCATGTCTGTAACACGGTCAATGAAACGCTCGGTTTGGTAAGTGAAGGCCAGTTCAGCGCCCTGCGCGTGGCAGGCCTTGGCGATACCGTAAGCGATTGAACGGTTTGACAAAAGGCCTGTGATAAGAATTTTTTTACCGGCTAGGAATCCCAATTTGTATTGCTCCTGAGAATGAGTTGTGAGTTTTCACTTAGTGCCTATCATTTAGGGCCTATTATAGGCAATTCACAGGGCAATCGACTTCAGGGGCGGTTAGACAAAGGCTTGGGGTTGGCCGACAGCTTCTTGGGCGCAGTGCTCGTCAACCCGATCGGGGCCAGGTAGCCCTGAAACTGTTCGGCACAATTTTCCCAGGTAAAAGTGCTGGCGTGCTTCAACGGTACATCGCGTTCAATTTTCAATGCGGCCATGGCAGCGGTTTTCAAGTTCCAGTCCAGCACGCCTGCACCGGAATTGCCAACCACGTCCAGCGGCCCGTTCACAGGGAACGCTGCCACGGGGCAGCCGCTGGCCATGGCTTCAAGCAGCACCAGCCCGAAGGTGTCAGTCATGCTGGGAAACACAAACACATCGGCACGTTTGTATAACTCTGAAAGCGCCGCGTGATTCAGCATGCCGAACCATTTGGCCTCTGGGTATTGTTTCTCGAGCGCCTTGCGTGCCGGGCCGTCGCCAGCAATCCATTTTTCGCCCGGCAGTTCAAGGCTCAAAAATGCGTCCAGATTCTTTTCCACAGCCACACGGCCTGCGTACAGAAACACCGGTTTCTCAATGCTACAGGCATTCAAGCGGTGCAGCAGCTCAACCTGTTGGGCATCGTCGGTAGGCAGGTCGCGGGGGCTGTAACTCATGTGCTTGCTGGCTGCCGATTGTTCCGGATTGAAGCGTTTCAAGTCAACACCCCGTTGCCACAATACGCAATTGTTCAAGCCACGGCCTTGCAATGTTTTGATGACCGACAAAGTGGGCACCATGACAGCGCGGGAAGGTTTGTGAAACCAGCGCAGCAGCGCGGCAGTAAAGCGAATCGGAATGCCCGACCTTGCTTTGACATACTCGGGAAACTGGGTGTGGTAGGCCGTTGTAAATGGCAATTTGCGACCATGCGCCAGCAGCCGCATGGCCAAGCCAATTGGCCCTTCGGTCACAATATGCACAGCCTGGGGTTTGAATCGGTCCAGCTCGTTGCGCAGCCGCGTGAAAGGCCACAAGGCCAGTCGAATTTCAGGGTAGGTTGGGCAGGGAATGGTTTTAAACAAGCCCGGATGAATCACCCGTACCTCGTGGCCCTGCGCGGTCAGTTGTGCCACCACCTGGCTAAGCGTTTGCACTACACCGTTGACTTGCGGTGCCCAGGCGTCGGTTGCAATCAGAATTCGCATGGTGGTTTACTCCGCTACCGTGTGCGCAAGCGCTTTTTGTTTGCGAACCGGCAGGTCACGGTGTGGCCAGTGAACAATGTCCAGTTTTCCGCAGGGATGCTCAACCAGCGCGGTCAGGCTTTCAACCCAATCGCCGTCGTTGCAGTAAAGCAAGCCGTCCACTTCTTTAATCTCGGCTTTGTGAATGTGGCCACACACCACACCGTCGTAGCCACGGTGTTTGGCCTCGTGAATTAGCGCGTGTTCAAACTCAAGAATGAAGTTCACGGCGTTTTTGACTTGCTGTTTCAAAAACTGCGACAGTGACCAATACGGGTAGCCCAGCTTGATTCGAATATTGTTCAACACCCGGTTCAAAGTCAGCGCAAAGTTGTACAGCGTGTCGCCCAGGTAGGCCAGCCATTTGGCATAGCGCACCACCTGGTCAAACTCATCACCGTGCACCACCCACAGGCGTTTGCCGTCTGCGGTCACGTGCACTGCGTTTTCCATAATCGGAATGTCGCCGAAGGTCATGCCAGCAAACTGGCGCGCGGCCTCGTCGTGGTTGCCGGGAATAAACACCACCTGTGTGCCCTTGCGCGCCTTGCGCAACACCTTTTGAATGACATCGTTGTGGCTTTGCGGCCAAAACCAGCTTTTGCGCAGCTGCCAGCCATCGATAATGTCGCCCACCAGGTAAAGCGTGTCGCTTTCATTGTGTTTCAGGAAGTGGAGCAGGGCGTCTGCCTGGCAACCGGGCGTACCCAGGTGAATGTCTGAAATCCAGATGGTGCGGTATTTGTTAGACCCCTGCTCATCAGCGGCAGGATCAACTTCAGAAACATGCTGCTGAGCAGTTGGCTCAACGAGTGGTTCGGTGGTCGCTTTCGCAAACAGTTGTTCGGCAAGTTGCTGCTTGAAATTCAACTGGTTCGAGCGCATTTTTAATGTCCATGTTCTTGTCATGGCACCCATTAAACGCGCTCGATTTGACTACCTTGTGACAGTTATATGACTCTTTTTTGACAGAAAAATCGATGCCCCGGAAGTTTTATGACTTGTTTTATTTCGATTCCAGGCTTTTTGGCAGCCACCAAGTGAAGCCATACAGCAAGGTTTTTGACACCACCTCCATGGTTGGCAGGTTTTTGCCGCGCAATCGCAAGAAGGCAATCGGCAGTTCCAGCGTGTGTGCTACCAGCAACAACGCGGCCAGAACCAACAGGAAAGGCATCACAAGGCTGATCAACAAATAGGCTGGAACCACAATCCAGAAGCCGTTCATGACTTTGCGCATGGATTCAAACGATTGGGGGTTTACTTTAATGGCCATTTGTTTTCCTTGTGGGTGAGAGCATGCAAAATTGAATATGACAATAGTTCTTGTCAGAAGTCTTGTCAAGCGTGTTTGGACTTGCCCCCGCAGGCGCACTGGTGTATATTTCGCACTCTTCTTTAGGACCGTAGCTCAGCTGGTTAGAGCGCTGCCTTGACATGGCAGAGGTCGCTGGTTCGATTCCAGTCGGTCCTACCAACACTCCCCTTTCAAAACTAATTCACCAAGATTTTTTTTCCGTTGCACAATGGTCGTATCAGGGTTCGCGTTCGCGACCTGAAACCTTCAGGAGTGTCGACCATGGGTCATGAACAGAAAAGCAACAAAATGGACAAAAAGAAGGCTTTGAGCACGCCGAAGGAAAAGAAGGCAGCCAAGAAAGTGAAGAAAGACATCAAGGAAGGCATTCACAAACCCAAAATTGTTTGATTGAACAAGCTTTTGTCAGCAATCAACAGCTTTTTAGTGAACAGGCATCATTCAAAAGGCTAAAATAGAGGGTTGCAAAGAATTTTATTTAAGCCCATTCAATCGTAAGGGAAGTACCTATGCCAGTAATCCGCCTGCCTGACGGATCCGAACGTGTTTTCGATCACCCTGTGACAGTCGCCCAAGTGGCGGCCAGCATTGGCCCTGGTTTGGCGAAAGCCGCCTTGGCCGGCACAGTGAACGGCACGCTGGTTGACACCTCTTACACCATTGAAAACGACGCCACCCTGTCTATCGTCACTGAAAAAGACGACGAAGGGCTGGACATGATCCGCCATTCCACAGCCCACTTACTTGCCTATGCCGTGAAGGAATTGTTCCCCTCTGCGCAGGTCACCATTGGCCCTGTGATCGAAGACGGGTTTTACTACGACTTTTCCTACGAGCGCCCCTTCACCCCTGAAGATCTGGAAGCGATCGAGAAAAAAATGACCGAGTTGGCCAGGCTCGATGAAGTAGTTACTCGCGAAGAATGGGTGCGCGATGATGCCGTGCAGTTTTTCAAAGACCAGGGCGAACACTACAAGGCCGAAATTATTGCCAGCATTCCAAGCAATGAAAATATTTCGCTGTACCGCGAAGGCAAGTTCATTGACCTGTGCCGTGGTCCACACGTGCCCAATACCGGCAAACTGAAACACTTCAAGTTGATGAAAGTGGCTGGTGCCTATTGGCGCGGCAACTCCAACAATGAAATGTTGCAGCGTATTTATGGCACAGCCTGGACCAAAAAAGAGGACCTGGCCGCCTACCTGCACCGCCTTGAAGAAGCTGAAAAGCGCGACCATCGCAAACTGGGCAAACAGCTGGACTTGTTCCACATGCAAGATGAAGCCCCCGGCCTGGTGTTTTGGCACCCCAAGGGTTGGGCTTTGTGGCAGCAGGTTGAGCAGTACATGCGCAAGGTGTACGTAGATGGTGGTTACCAGGAAATTCGTTGCCCTCAAATTTTGGACCGCAAGTTGTGGGAGAAGTCTGGCCACTGGGAGAACTACAAAGAAAACATGTTCACCACTGAATCGGAAAAGCGCGACTACGCCCTAAAGCCGATGAACTGTCCGGGTCACATCGAGGTATTCAAGAGCGATTTGCGTTCATACCGCGACTTGCCCATGCGCTATGGCGAGTTTGGTGCGTGCCACCGAAATGAAAGCTCGGGTGCCTTGCACGGCATCATGCGTGTGCGTGGATTCACCCAAGACGACGGCCATATTTTCTGTACCGAAGACCAGGTGCAGGAAGAGGTCACCAAGTTCAACCAAGTGGCCATGCAGGTATACGCAGACTTTGGTTTCAATGAAATCAATGTGAAGCTGGCCTTGCGCCCTGAAGCCCGTTTGGGTACCGATGAAACCTGGGACAAAGCAGAAGACTCCTTGCGCGCGGCTTTGAAGGCTTGCGGTGTGCAGTGGACCGAGTTGCCGGGCGAGGGCGCATTTTATGGCCCCAAAATTGAATACCACATGAAAGACTCGATTGGTCGTTCATGGCAGTGCGGCACCATTCAGGTGGACTTCCAGTTGCCTGGTCGCTTGGGCGCTGAATATGTGGCCGAAGACAACAGCCGCCGCGTACCTGTAATGCTTCACCGCGCCATTGTGGGCTCTATGGAACGATTCATCGGCATTTTGATTGAAAACCATGCAGGTGCCATGCCCTTGTGGCTGTCGCCCGTGCAAGTGGTGGTGGCCACCATCACCGAGGCGCACAATGAATACGCCCACAATGTGGTGCAAATGTTGAAAAAACAAGGCATTAGGGTTGAGGCGGATTTGCGTAATGAAAAGATCAATCGTAAAATCCGTGAGCATACAATGCAGAAAACCCCGTATATCGCCGTAATCGGCGATGCGGAACGTGATGCAAACCAAGTTGCCGTGCGCTTGCGCGGCAACGAAAACCTGGGCTCCTTGCCTGTTGATGACTTTATTCAGCGCCTGCTGGGTGAAATCAACAGCAGGGCCTGATTTTATTTAACCAGAAGAAAGAGGCTAGACATCGTAGCAGAAAAGAAAAATCGCATTAACGAGGAAATCCGTATCCCCGAAGTGCGCCTCATTGGAATTGAGGGTGAGCAGTTAGGCATCGTTAAAACACCAGACGCCCTGCGTATGGCTGAAGAAGGCGGTGTGGATTTGGTGGAAATTGCGCCTCAGGCAGTGCCCCCGGTGGCCAAGCTGATGGATTACGGCAAGTTCCGCTACCAAGAGCAAAAGAAAGCCGCGGAAGCCAAGTCCAAGCAAAAACAAGTTCAAATCAAGGAAATCAAGTTCCGCCCGGGAACAGACGACGGCGATTACAACGTGAAGTTGCGTAATTTGACCCGTTTTCTGGAAGACGGCGACAAGTGCAAGGTTACCTTGCGCTTTCGCGGACGCGAAATGGCTCACCAGGACATTGGGGCCCGCCTTTTGGAGCGTGTTCGCACCGATCTCGATGAGATCGGCGTTGTCGAGCAAATGCCCAAGATGGAAGGTCGCCAAATGGTCATGATGATTGCTCCTCGCAAGAAGTAAGCACTGAGAGCCTGAAGTTTTCCAAAAGTATTGCCCAGAACAGCAAACCCGCGTTATAATCGCGGGCTTGCTGCATTGTGCGTAAAACCACAAAGCAACAAATTGCCCACCAGGTCAGAAAAGTGCTTCGTCGAAGCCACCTGCAAGCATGTACAGGAGCACCAAGATGCCCAAGATGAAGACCAAAAAGAGCGCCGCAAAGCGTTTCTTGGTCCGTTCAAGCGGATCGATCAAGCGTGGCCACGCCTTTAAGCGCCACATCCTCACCAAGAAAACGACCAAAAGCAAGCGTCAACTGCGCGGCATGGAAACGATTCACAAATCAGACATCGGTCGCGTGCGCGACATGATGCCTTACGCATAACCGGGAGGAGTGACAAATGCCTAGAGTAAAACGTGGTGTAACGGCTCGCGCCCGTCACAAAAAAGTAATCGCCCAAGCCAAAGGCTTCCGCGGTCGTCGTAACAATGTATTCCGCGTTGCCAAGCAAGCGGTAATGCGTGCTGGTCAGTACGCATACCGTGACCGTCGCAACAAGAAGCGCGTATTCCGCGCCCTGTGGATCACCCGAATCAACGCCGCAGTGCGTGAACACGGCATGACCTACAGCGTGTTTATCAATGGCTTGAAGAAAGCTGCCATTGGCCTTGACCGCAAGGTATTGGCTGACCTGGCAGTGACCGACAAAGCAGCGTTTGCTGCCATCGTGGGTCAAGTGCGCGCAGCGCAGGCTTAATTCACCAGCCAAGTCAAATATTTGTCACAAGTGTAGCCCCTGAGGTTTTTCACTTAAGTTGGCGAAAAGACTAAACAAAACGGAGCTCTCGGGCTCCGTTTTTGTTTTCAGGCGGTACAATTCAGGGCTCTACTCAAAGCCGTTCCAATCTCAAAAAGAATCGACCCAATACCCATGGATGCTTCGCTTTTAGCCATTCTTACCGAGGCCGAACAGGCCATGTCCTCGGCAACAGACCCAGCCAGTCTTGAAAACATCAAGGCCCAGTTTTTGGGCAAGCAAGGCAAAGTTACCGAGCTGCTCAAAGGCATGGCTGCGCTGTCGCCCGAAGAAAAGAAAACCCGTGGCGCGGAAATCAATCAATTGAAACAGCAGGTTGAAGCTGTGTTGAATGCCAAGCGCCAGGCGCTGGCCGATTCCGCCATGCAAGCCAAGTTGCATGCGCAGGCAATCGATGTCACCAAGCCAGGCCGCATGCGTGGAACTGGCGGTTTGCATCCAGCCATGCACACACTTGAACGCATTGAAGAAATTTTTACCACCATTGGTTTTGATTTGGCCGATGGTCCTGAAATTGAAACCGACTTTCACAACTTCACTGCATTGAACACGCCCGAGAATCACCCCGCGCGTTCCATGCACGACACCTTCTATGTAGAAGGCACTGGCGGTAACCTGCTGCGCACGCACACTTCGCCCATGCAGGTGCGTTACATGCAAACCAACAAACCGCCCATTCGCATTATTGCGCCGGGCCGTGTGTATCGCGTGGACAGCGATGCCACCCACTCGCCCATGTTTCACCAGGTTGAAGGTTTGTGGATTGACCAGGGTGTCAGCTTTGCCGATTTGAAAGCGGTGTTCATGGATTTCCTGAAAACCTTTTTCGAAACCGACGACATCACCATTCGGTTTCGCCCTTCGTTCTTCCCGTTCACGGAACCCTCTGCGGAAATTGACATGGCGTTTACCAGCGGCCCCAACAAGGGCAAGTGGCTGGAAATTGCCGGTTGCGGGCAAGTGCACCCCAATGTATTGCGCCACGTGGGCATCGACCCTGAAACCTACACGGGATTCGCATTTGGTGTGGGCCCCGATCGCTTGACCATGCTGCGTTACGGCATTAACGACTTGCGCCTGTTCTACGAAAACGACATTCGTTTTCTGCAGCAATTCAATTAAGTTTAATTCGGTTTAAACAAGCCAGTTTTGGATATTAAAAGATGCAATTCACAGAATCCTGGTTGAAGTCACTCGTCAACACACCATTGAACACTCAAGAGTTGGGCGACAAGCTCACCATGGCGGGTTTGGAAGTGGAAGAACTGGAACCGCTCGCCCCGGAATTTTCGGGTGTGGTGGTGGGTTTGGTTCTTAAAAAAGACAAGCACCCCGATGCGGATCGCTTAAGTGTGTGCCAAGTACAAGTGGCTGAAGGCGATGTGCGTCAAATTGTGTGCGGAGCCCCCAATGTGGCCGAAGGGCTGAAGGTGCCATGCGCTTTGCCCGGCGCGGAATTGCCAGGTGGTTTTAAAATTAAACCCACCAAAATGCGCGGCGTTGAAAGCGGTGGCATGTTGTGCTCTGGCAAAGAGCTGGGTGTACCGAGTGATGTAGATGGCCTGCATATTTTGAGCGAAGAATTCCCCGTGGGCGGCAATGTGCGTGAACTGCTCGGCCTGAACGAGATGAAGTTCACCCTGAAAATGACGCCCAACCGTGCGGATTGCTTGAGTGTTTGGGGCGTAGCCCGTGAAGTGGCGGCACTGACCGGTGCAACTTTGAATGCACCTTCATTTGTGCCCGTGTCCGCCACCATCAACGATACGTTGAAAGTTACTGTGGAAAACACCGAACTTTGCGGCCGCTTTGCCGGGCGTGTTATTCGCGGTGTGAACAACCATGCAAAAACCCCTCAGTGGATGGTTGATCGCCTGGAAGGCGCAGGCCAGCGCAGCTTGAACGCACTGGTAGATATTTCCAACTACGTGATGCTTGAACTGGGCCGCCCCAGCCATGTGTTCGACCTGGACAAAGTGCAGGGCGACCTCACCGTGCGTTGGGCACGCGAAGGCGAAAAGCTGAAGCTGCTGAACGAGATGGAAGTGGCCTTGAAGCCGCACATGGGCGTGATTTGCGATGCCAATGGCCCGGAAGCGCTGGCTGGCATTATGGGTGGTGACCACACTGCGGTGAATGAAGGCACTACCAGTATCTTTGTTGAAGCTGCGTTTTGGCACCCCGACGCCATTGTGGGCCGTGCACGTGAATTCAATTTCTCGTCGGATGCCTCACACCGCTTCGAACGTGGCGTGGACTTCCAAACCATTCCAGAACACATTGAACGTATCACTGCCTTGATTCTGGAAATTTGCGGTGGCCAGGCTGGCCCTGTGGTGGACCAGGTGTTGAACCTGCCCGCGCGCAAGCCTGTAACCTTGCGCCATGCCCGCGCTGAAATGGTCATTGGCATGCCATTTACCGTTGAACAAGTAAAAGACGTGTTCACCAAGCTAGGCTTTGAATTCACCGCCGAGGGGCAGGGCGCTGAAACGCGTTATGTGGTCAACCCGCCGAGCTACCGTTTCGACATCAACATCGAAGAAGACCTGATCGAGGAAGTGATTCGTGTGGTGGGCTACGACAGCCTGCCTTTGCGCGCACCCATGGGCAAACTGAAAATGTTGCCTGCCGCTGAAGGCAAAATTGGCCGCCATGTCATTCGCCGTCAAGTGGCTGCGCTGGGTTACCAGGAAGTAGTTAGCTACAGCTTCACGCCCGAACAGTGGGAAGCCGATTTCAACGCCAACACCAACCCGGTTCGTTTGTTGAACCCGATTGCCAGCCACCTTAGCGTAATGCGCTCTACCTTGATTGCCAGCCTGACTGGTGTGTTGAAACACAATCTGGGTCACCGTGTAGACCGCCTGCGTGTGTTTGAAGTGGCCCGCGTTTTCGAGAAAGACGACAAGGTGCAAGACGGTGCACAAACTGTAGCTGGCTTCAAACAAACCTGGAAAGTGGGTGGTTTGGCGTATGGCTTGGCTGACCAATTGCAATGGGCTGCCAGCAACAATCGCGCACTCGACTTTTTTGATGTGAAAGGCGATGTAGAACAACTGCTGCACGGTCGCAAGGTAGATTTCGAGGTGTTTGAAGTTGCAAACCCGCACCCAGCTTTGCACCCAGGCCGTAGCGCCCGTGTACTGGTGAACAAACAGCCCATTGGTTTTGTTGGTGAACTGCACCCCAGGTTGGCTCAGGAATACGATTTGCCACAGGCACCGATTGTGTTCGAATTGTTGCTGGATGGCTTGAATACGCGCAAATTGCCAGCTTTCAAAGAAGTTTCGAAGCAGCCAGTTGTGGTTCGAGACCTGGCATTTGTAGTAGAGCAAAATATTGCTGCTGCGCAACTTAAAAAAGCATTCACGGAAGTGAAAGATGACAACCTTGCTTGGCTGAAATCGGTTATCCTTTTCGATGAATTCGTACCGAAAGAAGAAGGTAAGGGCCTGAATCTAAATGAGAAAAGTTTGGCGTTCAGGCTGACTCTTCAGGCCAGCGACCGCAGCCTGACTGACGCAGACATCGAGCCTTTGTTGAAAAAAATGATTGACCAGGCAGGCCAGCGTTGTGCGGCCCGCTTGCGATAAATATTGATAAATAGGTAGAACTCACTGTGGATCAATTTGTGTTGAACGACGACCGAAGCAACGAAACTACTGCCCGCACGGACCGCATGGACCTGATTGAAGATGGTCTGGCCTCGGGCTCCCTGACCAAGGCTGAATTGGCTGAAATGTTGTTTGATAGCCTGGGCCTGAACAAACGCGAAGCCAAAGACTTCGTGGATGCGTTTTTCGATGAAATTCGCACCACGCTTGAAGGCGGCGACTCTGTGAAATTGTCGGGTTTTGGCAATTTCCAGCTGCGTGACAAACCCCAACGCCCCGGTAGAAACCCAAAAACTGGCGAAGAGATTCCCATTGCGGCGCGTAGAGTGGTAACCTTTCATCCCAGCCAGAAACTTAAAGCTTTGGTTGAATAATTTTCACTAAATTATTTAAGTACAAGCCAATTACTCAATGCAAAAAACCGTAAACGCAGACGGAGCGCCACCCACAGCCAGCTTGCCGCCCATTCCGGCCAAGCGCTACTTCACCATTGGTGAGGTCAGCGAGCTGTGCGGCGTAAAAACCCACGTGCTTCGTTATTGGGAGCAAGAATTCACGCAATTGAAGTCGATTACCCGACGTGGCAATCGTCGTTACTACCAGCACCACGAAGTGCTGTTCATTCGCAGAATTCGTGAACTGCTGTACGAACACGGCTTCACCATCAACGGTGCACGCAACCGTTTGGATCAGGAAAAAAATGGCCCGGCAGGCGACGCGCCGCTGCCCATTTTGATCGATCGGGAAGTTTTGAAAGAACAATTGCTAAATTTGCGCGAAGCCCTGAAAGCCTGAGCGTTTCATGTATAATCCAGCCTTCTCGGAATGTAGCGCAGCCTGGTAGCGCACTTGCATGGGGTGCAAGGGGTCGGAGGTTCGAATCCTCTCATTCCGACCAAAATTAAAGAAAGCCTGGGTTTAACAGCCCGGGCTTTTTTGTTTTTGAGTCGCCTTAATTCACTTGCTTGAATTGTTCGGCTCGTTCAATATTGCCCAGCAGCAGGTCCATCAACACCTTCTCGGGCAAATCCACATGCAAAAAGAAGCCTCACAAATTCAACAAGAGGTTCAGCACCTGTTTTCCCCCAATCCTTTGCCCAAGCCTTTGGCCGATCCCCTCAATTTGCTTCGCCCTGTTGTTGCATTTTTAATTGCAATTCAACTGCTCCTAGGGATTGGTTTGCTTGTTTTCGGCTTGGCGCAAGGCACAGTAGAGTTGTTGATTCAAGCGGGTGTACTTTTTGTAGCGCCCGCCTTTTTGGTCGTTGTGTACGCTTTGGCCTTGCCGAAGCAAACCACAAATATTTTCTATCTGCGAAGTTTCAAGAAAGATGCAAGCAGCTACAGAATTCGAGAACTACTCGAGGTGGTTTTGGGGCGCGGTTACAGGCTTTCTGGAATTCGTGACCCGAGAAAGCGCGTACCGCATTTTCTAAAACCACTTTTTCTTGTACCCATGATGTTGGCCTATGCGGGTTCAAAATATCTGAACCTGGAGGCCAAAGAGGACTGGAAGGCAAGGCTGTGGCGATCTCTTGCAGATGCCAAGGGAGTGGTACTCGACCTTCGTGACCTTACCGAGTTTGTGATCGAGGAAATTGAATTGGTGTTGGTGAGCATGCAGCCAGATCGAATTTTATTCATCGTTCAAAACGAACATGAGTTTGCACAGCTTAAAAACCGCCTGGCCAACAAGGGAGTGGCTGTTGCACCGCTCAGTCATGTGGTGGTTTGGGATGAAGCAATACCGGGCAATGAGGAACAATTTGCCTCTCGGTGTCAAACATACTGCCAACAACTACCTGGCCATGTTGCAGGTTTGGCGGTATCGGCTGCCCCGCTGATTCAAGCTTTTGTAAAAAGTACCCATGCCTTGAGGCTTGAGACAGCAAGTGCCTGGGCACAATACGCTGTGGGCATTGCCATGTTGTTTGCACTGTCGTCTGTGTCTGGTGAAACAGATCGGCTTGGTGAATGGCCTTGGTTGGGTTTTGTACTTGGAACACTGGTGGTGTTGCAGTTGGCCCTTTTGCTAAATCACTTTGTTGGTGTGGTTAAAAAAATGCGCATGGCCCGCCGTTTCAACCCAGCGTACAAGCTTCACCTTCGGGCTGATTTGATGAAAGGCTTGGGGCTTGGGCTTCTGCTGATTGTGATGGCAGCAGGTTTGGTGTTTGCGGGGATTCGCCATATTTACACTGGCTATTTGGACAGGGCAGAGCAAGTTCGGTTTGAAACAAGCTATCGAACACTTGAATTGATAACAATGGATGCATTTTTGAGTGGTGGCCCAGCCATTGTTGATGCACAAACCCTTCTGGAGGCACTGGGGCCTTCCTCGGCCAGTCCATTCAAACTGAATGGTACAAATTTGGACATGGTGAATTCACCCGGCAGCATTTGGGTGGCCGTACCTCAAACTGAAACTGAAAAAGCGACACTGGGTTTTAGTTGGGCCGGGATGGAAATTGCACCGCGCTGCACACCTGAAACCTTGAGCAAACTGGAACAGGAATTTGAAGCAGATTCATGGGTTTATGAAAACTGCTTGATGAATGGCCATTAGGATTTAGGAATTGTGGACTTTTTTACACCTCATTTTCTGTTGTTCAGGGAACTGCTTTAATTTTGCTAAAAATTCAACGTGTTCTTTTGAGACGAGTGCCTAAATTGGCTGACTGGTCTTTCGGTTTCACGGGGCTTGTCTGGTGTTGGGTTAATCAGGATTCTCTTCCCAACTATAGCTCCCCTGTTGATAAGTCAACACGCCTTCGGCGGCTTCGGTAGTCAACTGTACGCCATAGTCGCCATTTGGCAGTTCAATGTTTTGCCAAAGGCCTTGGCCTTCGCGCTGTTGCTGAAAAATTAAAATACCAGAATCATCAGTAGGCCCCTTGTTGCTAAGTAAATGGCCTGTACCCAGTTTTTGATTCGTTGAGCACTCAGCAACTAGCAATGCGCGTTGGCTATCGTTAAGGACTTGTATAGGCCAATAGAATGCCTGTATATCGCAATTGTGTTGTTGACAGGCTTGCAAGGCATTTCTAACCAGCACTGCGTACACACAGCGTTCTGCGGAGTCGCCGACCTTTCTGCCGATGAACAATTGTGTGGGCTGCACATTGCTCAATATTGAAATTGATGTGTCGGTTTTGTTTGACGGCTTCTGGCAAGCGGCCAATGTAAATACAGCGCAAGCAAGGCCAATTAAAAACATTGGATTTACTTGCATGACGTGTCGCGTAAACAAAGAAGTGAATCGAGCAGTTTCGTGCAATCTTGAAGATCGCTGCGCCGTGAGTAGGGAGGGTTTCTTGGGTTGGTCATTGCCCCTGTTGCTGCTCCAGAAAAATGTTCAATGTGGAGCATAGGGTGGAGGCCTTTGCCCAGGTTGCCAATTTTTCCAATTTGCTGCCCTGCCTCTACTACGGAACCAGTCTTCGGAATTCCATCGTGTGATATTTCACCATAGCGCACCACTCCAAGTGCCCCATGGTCAATTGTGACTTGAAAAGTACCTAAATAGAAATCACGCGACTCCACTACCCGGCCTGCTGTTATTGCCAGCACGGGAGAACCTAATGGTGCGTATAAATCGCAACCAGCGTGTGTGCGTCCGCTTGCCCGTTTTGCGCCAAAGCTTCGTGGCGTTTGCTTGTAAGAGTAGGTTGAGATCCACTCTGGAACAGGCCAGAATTTATTCATCGTTTAGTTTTAGTAAAAAAATTGAGCGTAGAGGCGTTATCGAGAGATGTCAAAAATGAGTATGGCTGTGAGGAGGGGAGCGCATGCTGGGTAGTCCATCGGTGCAGCTTGCAAAACTTAACACTATTTCGTTAAACCACCTTTACGATCACCCACATTAAAAATCCCACCACGCCAACTCCCACCAGCCCGGTAACAATCCCTGCAATAATTGCCAGGCCGTCTCGCGCCATTAGGCCAAGGCCAATCAAAATGAGTGCAATAGCGGGTGTGCCGTTGCCGCCGGGTATTGGCAGGAAAATGATGAATCCCATCAGGGCGATGAAGGGCACCAGCCAGCCGCGGTGGGTGGGGCTGCTCAGCGATGCTAGTCGTGGGGCGCAAATGCGGTCGGCTTTGGTATATATCCAGCCCAGAATTTTGATGAGCCGCGTTGCGGATGCTTTGGACAATTTTACGCGGCATACTCTTTCAGGCAGGCCGTGGCCACTGTCGTTGATCCACATCATGTGGGCAACAGACCATATTCCAAACGAGAACAAAAAGCCGGAAAAGGGAATTGGCAGCAGGGTGAGTACGGCCAGAAAAAGCAGCAGTGCGCCGTGGGCAGACTCGCCATGCATGTCGGCAAGAAAGCGCACAGAAACCTGGTCTTCGTGGGGGTGTTCAACGGCCAGTTTAAGGCGCAGCAGTAAATCATTCATGCTGTTGAGTATACCGCTGCGGCATTACACCGCTTACCGATAGCCTCCATCGGCCATGACAACTTGCCCCATTAAGTAGGGCATTGTGAGCAAGTGCAGTGCACATTGCGCCATTTCATCGGGTTCGGCCCAGCGCTTCATCCAGATTTTTGACGATTCTTTTTCGCGCACATCGGGGGGCAGGGTGGCGTTCAAGTCGGTGTTGATCCAGCCGGGGGCCAGGCCGTTGATACAAATTTGGTCTTCGGATAATTTTTCCGCGGCCACGCGCACAAACAAATTGTTGGCGGCCTTGGAGGCATCGTAATGGGCAGAAACAGGGTCCCAACTGTTAATACCGTTGGTGGATGTAACCAATACAATACGCCCCCGAAAGTCGCCATGCAGCGGGTTGTGTTTCATTTGCAGTGCTGCGTATTTGGTGACCAAAAAGCTACCAGTGGCATTGGTGTTTTGAACCTGGTCCCATTCGGTCTGGGTTTGGTCAAAAAATTCGGTGTTGGGTGATATGCCCGCGCTGTGGATCAAATGATCAAGGGCAATGCCCTCGCGTGCAATGGCTTCAAAAAATGCAGCAACCGATGTTTCTTGCCCTACTTCACAAGGAAATGCTTTGGCCTGAATCTTGGGGTTGACTTGCTGAATTTGCAGCAAGGCAGCTTGCGTTTTTTCAGGTTTTCGGCTGGCCGACACCACCACATTGCCGCCAGCTTTGGCAACACCCAAGGCGCAGGTTAGGCCAATGCCGCTGGCGCCGCCAGTGATTACTGTCCATGTGTTGGAAAAATCAAAATGCGCTGCAGCCATGGTCTACCCCTTTTTGTTGTTGGGCTTTTAGTTTGGCACAGCAGCAAAGTTTTGTTGAAGCCTAATTGGGGTGTGGTTTGGGCTTTGTTCTACGCATAACCCTTCACGCCCAGCTCGTGGCCTATTTACGGTGCCTGCGCCGATTGATTCACTGCCATACTTTTTCAAATGCGGAACAAACCCTTTCTGAGAAGAATTCGCTTATTCAATTGCAGCAGCGATTAGAATCGGGTGATGATCGTTACATGGCGTCACATTGAAGCTCTGCTGCTATTGGACCAATTGAATTCATGAAATCAACCGCTTTGTTGGCCGGTACTTTGGGCCTTGCCTTGTGGGCCGCCCTGATGTTGGTGCTGGTCTACCCCCACGACTGGGTCACGCTTGCCAACGCGCCTGTGGTGCTTATTCTGGTCTCATCGATTTATTCCCTGTTGTTGCCCTTGTCACTTTCACTTGCGCTTAGCGCGCTTGCTGTGCTTATGTTCAACTACCAAATGGTGCCACCCGTGCACACTTTTCATGTTGACCTTCACGAGCATGGCATTTTGCTGATCACGATGATGGGTGTGTCGTGGTTGATTACCTATTTATTGCGTCGGCAAAAGCAAATTGCAGCGCTTGAACGGCAGCAGGCGCAGCGCACTTTGCAGTTAATGCAGTGGAGCGAAAAACTGCGCGAGTTTGATAATCCGCAACAGCTGCTTTCCGATTTGCACCAATTGTTGCTTGGTCTGGCTGAGGGTTCTACCCAAGTGTTGGTGGGGTTTACTTCTTCTGAGCTTGAATCGCTGAACGCCACGCAAATTAAAGCCTTTGATGCTTGCTTGCAAGAGAACAAAGCATTGGGAAAAAGCACTGGGCGATATGACAATTTGGAAGACTTGTACCTGCCCATGCGTGGAAAATCGAAAGCGTACGGAGTGTGCGTGTGTGTGGGCGGTGATATTGATTTTAACGAGGCTTTGTGGGTTCGTGATGCGCAGGCATTGCTGGATCAGATGGGCCTGGCCTGCGATCGGCGAGACAATGCGCTGCGTGCCCAAAGTGCACGAGAATCGGCACAAACACAGAAAACCCGCAGCCTGTTTTTAACATCGATTGCGCACGATCAGCGAACGCCGCTGGCCAGCATCATGACTTCCGCTTCGGCGATTCTTGAGCAGACAGATCGCTTGAGCAAAGACGAGATTCGGCATTACGCCGAGTTGATACAAGAGGAAACCCAGCAGGTTGCGCGCCTGACCGACAACACACTGACCTTGGCACGGTTAAGTGGTGAACAGGTGCAGGTGCCCATGCAACTGGAATCGGTGGAAGACATGGTGGCGGCTGTGCTGCAACGCCTTAGAAAACGAAAAACCATGTATTTACCCACTGTGAAAGTTGCTTCGGGCTTGCCGCTGCTGAATTGCAACATGGTGCTGGTGGAGCAGGTGTTGGATAACTTGATCGACAATGCAATCAAACATTCGGGGGCACCTGGTTCAGTTGAACTGAATGTTTTGCAACAGCAAGGTGGGGTGGTGTTTCAGGTGTCTGATCGTGGTGTAGGCATGCAAGGCCAGCACAAATTGCAGGGTGATGAATCCCGGGGCATGGGCATTGGCCTACAGCTATGCCATGCCGTGGCGCAAGTTCACGCAGGGTGTTTGAGTTTTTCTACACCTGCAATTGCAAGACAAGGTGTGTTGGCCATATTCACATTGCCCTTGGCTGAGGCACAGGAACAAGGCGCATGAGCATTCGTATTTTGTTGATTGAAGATGACCGGGAGCTGGGCAAGGCCCTGCGCAACAGCTTGAGCACAGAAGGGCATTCAGTGGTCACCGCAGCCAGTTTGTCAGAAGCCAAGGCCTTGTTGGCGAATCAGCCTGCAGGGCAGGCGTTTGATTTGTATTTACTCGATTTGGGTTTGCCTGATGGCGATGGGAAAAGTTTTCTGGAGCTGGCCCGCAGGGCAGGCAGTGCACCTGTGATTGTGATTTCGGCGCGCCCGCACGAGGGGAGCAAAATTGAGTTGCTTGACGCAGGGGCCGATGATTATCTGGTGAAGCCATTCAGCGTGGGGGAGTTGTTGGCTCGCATTCGTGTCGCCTTGCGCCACCGAGGTAATTTGGCGCAGCCAGCCACTTTGTTGTATCAGCGTGATGGTTTGAAAATTGATTTGCTGAAGCGTGAAATTACCTTGCATGGTGCTGAAATTAAGTTAACGCCCACTGAGTATGAACTGCTGGCGCGCCTGGTGCGAAGTGCTGGGCAGGCGGTAAGCCACCGGCAATTGCTGGCTGATGTGTGGGGCCCCGAGTACCTGGAGTACACACAATACACCCGCCTGTATGTAGGCCAGCTGCGTGCGAAAATCGAGAAAAACCCGGCAGACCCACACTTTATTTTGACGGAAACTGGTGTGGGTTACCGAATGTTGGCAGGCACCTAGGTTCCCTCCCGGGTTTCCTTATAACTTCCTTATATGTTGCAGCGCATGATGCAGGCTGTTTACACAGTGCAAGTGCGTTACAATCATGAACAAACCAGAATCAACAGATAAAACCAAGGCCGGCCTGGCTGCACTCACCTTGGGTGCGATTGGCGTGGTGTACGGCGACATCGGCACCAGCCCCCTCTACACAGTCAAAGAAGTATTTGGTGAAAACAGCGGGGTACCCCTGAATCCCGAGAACCTGACGGGTGCCATTTCCGTGATTTTCTGGGCATTGATGTTGGTGGTCACCTTGAAGTATGTGATCCTGATTTTGAAGGCCGACAACAATGGCGAGGGTGGTGGCCTGGCGCTGACCGCATTGGCCTCGGAAGCGGTTCGAAAAAACCCGAAACTGAAAACTGTGTTGCTGTTGATTGGTGTGTTTGGTGCCACTTTGTTTTACGGTGACAGTGTCATTACCCCTGCCATTTCAGTGTTGGGTGCCATGGAAGGGCTTACGTTGATCACACCCACCTTAACGCCCTACATTATTCCGCTCAGTGTGTTGATCCTGATTGGCCTTTTTGCTGTGCAGCGTTACGGAACCTCCGTGGTGGGGCGCTTCTTCGGACCGATTATTGTGCTGTGGTTTGCCACTTTGGGCGCAGTAGGTGTGGTCAATATTGCGAGTGCACCTGAAATTCTGCATGCCTTGAATCCTGTACACGGCATTCAATTCATTCTGGATCGGGGTTGGGGTTTGTTTGCCGCATTTGGCGCAATTGTGTTGGCTTTGACTGGTGCAGAGGCGCTGTACGCTGACATGGGCCACTTTGGCAAAAAACCGATTCGCCTGGCCTGGACGTTTTTGGTGTTTCCTTGTTTGGCCTTGAATTATTTGGGGCAGGGCGCGTTGCTGATTGCCGACCCTGGCGCCATTGAAAATCCGTTCTACCGTTCTTTCCCCGATGCCTGGGTAATCCCCGTGCTTTGCCTGGCCACCATGGCCGCCATTATTGCATCACAGGCTGTTATCTCAGGTGCTTATTCCATGAGCAAGCAGGCCATTCAACTGGGCTTTTTGCCGCGCATGAAAATTCAATACACATCGGCGAAAGAGTCAGGCCAAATTTACATGCCTGCTGTGAACTGGCTGTTGTTGGCAGGTGTGTTATTGGCGGTGTTGATGTTCAAAACTTCGTCTAACCTGGCGGGTGCGTATGGCATTGCAGTCACCTTGACCATGTTGATCACCACCACGCTGACCTATTTTGTGATTCGCCACAGCTGGGGTTTGCCAGCCTGGTTGTCAGTGGGTGCAACCATTTTCTTTGTTTTGATCGACATACTGCTGGTGGTCAGCTGCGCTTTCAAGTTATTCGATGGTGGCTGGTTCCCCATTGTGTTGGGCTTGGCTTTGTTTGTGGTGATGTCTACCTGGTGGCGAGGCCGTAAATTGCTGATGAAAAGTATTCAGAAAGACGGCATTGATTTGGACGATTTTTTGCCCACGCTAAATGTGGATCAAATTAACCGCGCTTACCGCACCGCGGTATACCCGGTGGCTGACCCTGACAAAGTACCCATGGCTCTTCTTCACAACTTGAAACACAACCAGGTGCTGCATGCATCGAACGTGATATTGACGGTGGTGTTTGAAAGTGTGCCCTGGGTTGGCAATTTGAACCGGGTTGAAGTGAAATCGCTAAGCCGTGGTTTCTGGCAAGTGACTGTGCGCTATGGCTTCATGAATACGCCCGATATTCCCAAGGCGCTTGAGTTGACTGATGAAGTAGGCCTCAAAATTTCGTTGTTTGAAACCACTTACTTTCTAAGCCGCGAGACTGTTGTCCCCACGCGAGGTTCGGGAATGGCCAAGTGGCGCGAGCAATTGTTTGCAACCATGAGCCGCAATGCGGGTGGCGTGGTGGATTTCTTCAGGCTGCCTTCAAACGCGGTGGTAGAGCTAGGGACAAGGGTTCAAATTTGATGCAACGGTACTGCTGCTCCCAATCGACAGTTTTTCAGCAATGTCGATTGGGTCAGTGGACGGCTATGTCTATGCAGCTGGCATTGCGCGCGCAACAGGTGGGTTCACACGCACCGTAAACGGCATGGTGATCTCATACACTACACCACCTTGGCCAAATGAAACTGTTTCACCGTTTCGAAGCGCGCGTTGATTGGACACATAAAGCCGGCGTCCATCTGGTGAGAACGCCGGGCCTGTTACCTCGGTTCCACCTGCATCCCCTGGCAAGCGAAGCAGTGGAATGGTGCTGCGGTCAGGCAGAAGTACCATGGCGCGCATGTCGCCTCCGTCCTCCACCACAATCATTTCGCCGTCGAGTGTCATCGACAGATTATCTACACCCATCATCTTGGGTTCAGCCGGGTCTGCGGGCGAGCCGATTGGTCCGTCAGTGGGATCGTAAATGCTTTCAATGGTGCCGTTGGCCACGTCGATGGCCCACACATTGCTATCCACTTTGGTTGAGAAGTATATAAATCCATTGACGAACCACACACCTTCATTGCCTGCGAAAATTGTGGATTCCGGCAGGTAAACATCTGCCTGCGGTCGTCCGTCGTCAATCGCATCCAGCCAAACAATCGGTGTCGGTCCTTGGCGTGCGGCGTCGATGCCTGCAGGCACAGACAGTACCTGTAGTTTGCCGCGTGTCAGGTCAGGGCGGCCGTTGCTTGGCCATTCGTTTTCAGTGTAAACATTTCGATAAAAGCGGTCCTCGCCAGTGATGTCTTCGGTGTGATAAATCGCTCGGCGCTCTACATCAAAAGCGACTTGCTCATGCGCTTTGCGGCCGAATCTGTCCAGGCGGATGGGTTCACCGCCGTCACGAAGTGGGCTGCATTCGAACATATAGCCATCGAGAATTTCCTCACCATTAATCCAGGTACCCCAGGGGGTAGCAGCGCCAGAGCAGTTGGTGGAGGTGTTGCGTTGCACTGGGTAGGCGTCAATTAAATTGCCACTTTGATCAAACCGCAGTGCACTGGCACCCCCGGCAAACGGCAGCAGCAAAGGTATGCCGCCTGGCAGCAATGTATTCACCAAACCGCTTATGGCGTTGGTGATCGGGCTGAGTGCCATCAGCGAATCGCGGCTGGCCAGTCGGCGAATTGCCGATAGCTCTGCAGGTATTTGACCAAATGCTGTTGTGGCGTCTCGGGCTTCGGAATTTGATACATAAATCCAGCCACCATCTTCAGTTGCAAACACGGCACCACCATCGGGGTCTGAATGCCAACGGAAATCGGGCTGGGAGGGTAAAGGGGGCTCGTTAAAAACGGCAACTACCCGAGATGTGAAACCGGCGGGTAATTGAATGCCGTTGGCATCGGGTGGCAGCAGGGGGCCCATGGATGCAAACGGGCTGGTTCGGGGGGCACCCGATCCACTCGGAGCTACGCCTGAGGAGCTCGTACCTGAAGATCCGCCGCCGCAAGCTGTTAGCCATTGTGCGGCAGAAATACTGCCTGCTGTCAGCAGCATGTTTCTAAGAAACACCCGCCGCGATAAGCCCTGCCGCTCGATTGCCCTGAGTTCATTGTGAATACCAGCCATTACCAACTCCGTTTACTTCTGATGCTACAAGTTAGTAATACTCGCTCGAGCAGTGAAAGGATTCAGTGGGCACACCCTAAGTAACAAGTCATGAACCTGTCACAATGGGGTCTGTGGGGTGGATGCTTTATAATTGAGAGCACACATACTGAATATTTACTCAAGCAGCTCACCAACTGAAAGCCGCAGGCTATGTTTCAAAACTCGAATACAACGGTGGCCATAGTGGGTGGCGGCCCTGCAGGCCTGATGGCCGCAGAAGTGCTTAGCAATGCGGGCGTGCAAGTGGATGTGTTTGATGCAATGCCATCGTTTGGCCGCAAGTTTTTGCTTGCCGGTATTGGTGGTTTGAACATTACCCACAGCGAAGACTATGCAAAGTTTTGCACCCGCTATGCGGACAGGCTTCCCCATTTACAAACCACACTTGATTTACTGCCGCCCGAGCGATTGTGCGAATGGGTGCATGAACTGGGCATTGAAACATTTGTGGGTACTTCTGGCAGGGTGTTTCCGAAAGAAATGAAAGCAGCGCCTTTGTTGCGTGCCTGGCTGCACCGCTTGAGAGGCAAGGGCGTGCGCATGCATGTTCGCCACAGGTGGCAAGGCTGGAATGAGAAGGGGCAATTGCAGTTTTCAACACCAAATGGTTTTGTTGAACATTTACCCAGGGCCACAGTGCTTGCCTTGGGTGGAGCCAGTTGGTCCAAGTTGGGTTCTGATGGGGCCTGGGTGCCTTGGCTGCGCAATTCAGGGGTTGAAGTTGCTGAGCTTGAAAGTGCAAATTGCGGCTTTGAGGTGAGCTGGAGTGATTACCTGCGCGAAAAATTTGCAGGCGCACCGTTGAAGTCGGTCGCCTTGAAATTTACCAGCCTGCAGGGCCAGGTAATTGAGCGACAGGGTGAAATGGTGATTGGTGAGCATGGTGTAGAAGGCAGCCTTGTTTACGCCTTCAGTCGGGAAATTCGCCAACGCTTGAATGCGCAGGGCGATGCAACTTTTGCGCTCGATTTATTGCCTGGGCGCAGCCTTGACCGAGTTCGAGCAGAATTGGCGGGGTGGGCACGCAGCAGTCAGTCAATGTCCAGCTATTTCAAAAATAAACTGGGTATTGCCGGTGTGAAGTTGGCTTTGCTGCATGAAGTACTTGGCAAAGACGAGTTCAAGAATTTGGAAAAACTGGTTTCAACCATCAAGGCACTGCCGATCACCGTTCACGCAGTGCGGCCAATTGATGAAGCCATTAGCACGGCAGGCGGTGTGCGCTTCGAAAGCATGAACAACAATTACATGCTGACCAACAAGCCCGGTACTTTTGCCGCAGGTGAAATGCTGGACTGGGAGGCACCCACAGGTGGTTATTTGCTCACCGCCTGTTTTGCAACAGGAATGGCTGCCGGGCAAGGCGTGTTGCGCTGGTTAAATGAATCAACTACGGATTGATGAAAGTTATCATGTTCTGCCAGCTGAGGCTTTCGGCTTTCTCGTATTTCAGCCCAAGGTCTTCCGCTTCTTTTTGAACCTGCGCCACGCTCATGGTGTGCAATGGTTTGATAGGCACATCCGGGTCAAAGGCGCGGTATTCCACAAACACGATTTTTCCGCCTTTTTTAACAGCTTTCATCAGTGATTGAAGCGTTTCACGTGGGTACTCAAGCTCGTGATACACATCCACCATAATCGCCACATCCAGAATTCGGTCGGGCAGGTTCAGGTTTTTCTCGCTGGACTGCCGAATTTGCATTCGGCCTTTGGGCAAACCCTCTGCCTTCTTTTGCAGCATTTTGATCATTTGCGGTTGAATATCCACAACCCACGCTACACCGTTGGGGCCAATTTTCTCAGCCATCATTTGCGCAATGTGCCCGGTACCAGCGCCAATGTCGCCTACCACCATGCCGGGTTTTAAATTCAATTTTTGGATCAGTAAATCAGTGCGCTCTTCTTGAAGGCGCTGCGGCCGCTCAAGCCAAGGCGCGCCTTGCCAACCCATCACCTTCGAAATTTGGCGTTCGCAATAGGATTTGCCGATGCCATCGGGGTGGGGATTGGGTATGGTGGCGTAGGCGCAGGCAGCCCAGCTTGGCGGGCCAAGCAGCAAGCCTGTGAGGAGAATAAATACCCGGAGACTGGAGTTGGTGTGTTTCATTCCCAAATTGCAACATGATTTTCCGTTCTTGAAAAGAGTTCGTCGTGTCGGTGCCATATAACGGCCAGACTTGGGCAATAATCGAAAGGTCTATTACTGCTACAGCAAAGCGCGCCATGATTGTTCGACCCCGCCCCCGTGCGTATCAACTTCTATTCATTCTTCGTGGCTCCGTGGTTCGTCACATTGCCTGGAAAGTGGTGGCCATTGCATTGTTGTCATGCCTTGTGGTGTGGTGGTCCCATGGAGAACCCATAGAGTTTTTGAACGCTGGCCTGGGTACCTTTTCCATTTTGGGTTTGGCTTTATCCGTGTTTTTAGGTTTCAGAAACAATGCCTGCTACGATCGTTGGTGGGAGGCACGCAAGCATTGGGGCGATTTGATCGTGCATTCCCGAAATTTGGCCCGGGAGCTTGCAGCACTGTTTCCAAATGTGGCCCAGCGCGAAGTTTTGGTCAGTTTGTTGATTGGATTTTCCCATGCTTTGGCCGCCCGTCTTCGTGATCAAGATGAAGCACAGGCGGCTTCGAAATGGCTGAATGAATCTGACAAAACGTCGATCCAGATGTCCCGCAATGTGCCCAATGCGGTTCTGCAGTTATTTGATGCACGCTTGGCGGGCTTGTACCGTCAAGGTTTGATTTCTGACATCGTGTATCAAATACTGAGCCAGAAGGTGAGTGCGCTGGCCGCTGTGCAGGGGGCGTGCGAACGCATAAAAACTACGCCAACACCCTTTGCATATTCCCTGTTGTTAAGGCGTACCGCCTGGTTGTTCTGTTTGCTGCTTCCTTTTTCACTGGCACCCAGCCTAAATTTTTTGACCCCCTTGATTGTGGCCACCATTGCATACACTTTTTTTGGTCTTGATTACCTGGGCGATGAATTGGAGGAACCGTTTGGACTGCTCGACAACGACTTGCCTTTGAATGCGCTGGTTCGTGTCATTGAAGTGGACTTGCTGGAAAGCCTGAACAAAAAGGATTTGCCTCCCAATTTAACTCCGGTGAATTATCTGCTGCAGTAACTGTGTGGATCGCTTGGCAGGTCTATGATTAAAACGAAAAGCAATTTGGAGACAACAAACAATGAACAACTTCAACGGCAAAACCGCCGTGATCACCGGGGCGGCCAGCGGTATTGGTTTTGCCTTGGCCAAACACGCCGCTGCACAAGGCATGAGCCTGGTGTTGGCCGATATTGATGAGGCAGCACTTCAAGCCGCAGCAGAACAACTGAGTCTTCCCGCTGATCGTGTACTGGCCTTGCGTACCGACGTGCGTCATGCAGCAGAAATCAAGGCATTGGCTGATGCGGCTTATGTCAAGTTCAACCAGGTTCATTTGTTGTTCAACAATGCAGGTGTTGCTTTGGCTCGCACCACGTGGGAACACACCGTGGCCGATTGGGAATGGATTTTGCAGGTGAATTTGTGGAGTGTTGTTCACGGTATTTCGGAGTTCCTGCCGCGCATGCAAGCTCAAGGTGGCCCGGCGCACATAGTGAATACAGCATCGGTTGCAGGCCTTGTGTCCAACCCGGGCATGGCGGCCTACAATGTAAGCAAGCATGGCGTGGTCACATTGAGCGAAACCTTAAGTCTTGAGCTGCAAATGACCCAATCGCTCATCGGCGTTTCTTTGTTGTGCCCGGCTTGGGTGCCCACTGGTATTGGAAATTCTGAGCGCAACCGGCCCGGTGATGTGGCACAAACCAAGCCGATTGAGGGTTTGACAGCGCAGTTGAACAAACGAATTGGCAAGGCCATTGCCAGCGGGCAATTGACTGCCGATGACATGGCAGTAGAAACGTTCAATGCGATTGCTGAAAAGCGCTTCTATGTGATTCCGCACAGCTATATGTTCCCGGTGATTGAAACCCGGATGAAAGAAATTTTGAATCAGCAGAACCCAACGCTGCCCAAATAAAAAAGTAAAAAGGAGACAAAACAATGAAAGCATTGATGTGCAACAGCTTGGGCCTACCCAACACCTTGGTGTTCCAGGAAACAGCCGACCCGCAGCCGGGGCCTGGCCAAGTGGTGGTGGACATGAAAGCCGCCGGTGTCAATTTTCCGGATGCGCTGATTATTCAGGGCAAGTACCAGTTCAAACCTGCGTTGCCGTTTGCGCCAGGCGCTGAATTGGCAGGTGTAGTGGCTGCGCTTGGTGAGGGCGTAAAGAATGTGAAAGTGGGTGATCGTGTGATTGCCATGTGCACCCATGGTGCCTTCGCCGAGAAGGTGCTGGTGCAGGCCAAGCAGATCATTCCCATGCCACCCGCAATCGGTTTCGAAACCGCTGCATCTTTCACTCTGGCCTACGGTACTTCCTACCATGCACTGAAGGGCCGCGCCCAATTGAAAGAGGGCGAAACCCTGTTGGTGTTGGGTGCTGCGGGTGGTGTAGGCCTGGCGGCGATTCAAATTGCCAAAGCCTTGGGTGCCAAAGTGATTGCGGCGGCATCCGGTGCTGAAAAACTGGCCATTTGCAAAGAAAATGGTGCCGATGACTTAATCAATTACAGCACTGAGGATTTGCGCGAACGTGTGAAAGAACTCACTGCCGGGAAAGGTCCAAATGTAATTTTTGATCCTGTGGGTGGCAAGTTTGCCGAGCCTGCATTTCGAAGCATTGGCTGGAATGGGCGTTACCTGGTGATTGGTTTTGCAGACGGTGAAATCCCAAGCATTCCACTGAATTTGCCCTTGCTGAAAGGGGCTTCAATTGTGGGTGTGTTTTGGGGCGAGTTTGTGAATCGACAATTGTTTGATTTCATTAAAGACCTTGGCGACATGTTTGCCCTGATAGAACAAGGCAAACTGAAACCGCTGGTGTCCAAAGTGTATTCACTTGAACAGGGCGCTCAGGCCCTGCAGGATTTACTTGATCGGAAAGTGATGGGCAAGGTTGTAATCACGACTTGAGCAAACCCTGGGCGGCCAAAGTATCGTCAATCAACTCCAGCCGCAGCAGCGGGTTGTCCAAAGCCAGCAATTGCAGCTTGGTGGGTTTGTCCAATGGCAACAGTTCGCACCAGCGGTTGGCCACCCAGCCGCAATCCATCAGCTTGTATGGTTTGCGAAATGGCAGCTGTTCCTCAGCAATTTCATTTTCATCGATCGAGTTGATCAGCCGTGCCAGGGCATTTGCACTGCCTTGGAGGTAGTCTGGAATTTCCACCACTGGGTCGGCTGGCAAGGTTTGAATTTCGCCCATCCACAAACCGTTCTTCTCTTGCGTGGCATTCAATAACTTGAATCGCTGGCTGCCCACTGTTGAAATTTCTATCAGCGTGGGAGTCACAAACTCGTGTTTTTCAATGTTGACCAGTGTACCTATCTTGGCCAGTTGAATTTTCTCGTCGGGGCGGCGCACCTCATTGCCGTCCAGCAGGCTGACCACACCAAATGGTGTGTTGTCGCGCAGGCATTTTTTCATCAAGTCGAGATAACGAACCTCGAAAATTTGAAGATTTAAAACACCTTGTGGGAACAACACCGTGGTGAGCGGAAACAGTGGCATGGCCGCTTGTAACATGATCAAATTCCTTGGCTGATACTTCTACAACAAACCAAGCATATCAACCCATGGCTTGTATTGCCATCTCGGCACTCAATGCAAGCAAAGTAATTCCCATCAGCAGGCGCTGTACCAAGAGCCACGCGGGTTTTCGGGCCAGGAAATTGGCCATACTGCCGGAAAATATCGCCATACCTGCATTCACACCTGCAAACATTGCAATGAGCAAACCGCCGTAAAACAGCGATTGTTCTAATACCCGGCCTTGTGTTTCGTCGATGAACTGAGGCAGTAAAGTAAGGAAAATCAACGCCAGTTTGGGGTTAAGCAGGCTGGTTGTGGCCCCCATGGCAAACAATTTACCAGCATGTTCGCGCGGTAACTGTTCACGAATTTCAAGCGGGGAGCGCCCCCCGGGGCGAATCGCATTCCAGCCCAGCCAGCCCATGTATACCGCGCCACATGCACTTAGAATTTGTGCAGCATGGGGCTGTGTTTTAAAAAAGGCGGTAATGCCAAACGCAGCACCAAACATGTAAAAAAGGTAGCCAACGACAACGCCGCCCAGCGATGTCAGCCCGGCGCGTCGCCCTTGCGTAATAGAGCGCGAGATCACATAGATCATGTTGGGGCCGGGCGTGATGGACAACAACCCCCCCACCACCAGAAAGGCATACAGAGAACTCAGGTCTTGCACTTCAATTGTCCTTGTTGGGTGAATCGCGAAGTGGATTATTCAACACTGGATAAATTTCGTAAAACGAATTAAATTGAACTGATTAATCAGAAAAGCTGACGAAATGAAAAAACTGGATTTGGATGCATTGAGCATGCTGGTGGCGGTGGCGGATTCCGGCAGTTTTGCGGCGGGCGCAGCATTGGTGCATCGTTCGCCGTCGGCGGTCAGCATGCAAATCAAGGGGCTTGAAGGCCTGCTGGGCAAGGCCTTGTTTTTGCGCGACACGCGTAACCTGGAGTTGACCGCAGAGGGGCACACCTTGCTCGGCTATGCCCGACAAATGCTCGCTTTGCGGGATGAAGCCTTTGCAGAATTAACCCGGCCAGCTGTGACTGGGCGTGTCAGTATCGGTGTACCTGATGATTACGCGTCGTCTTTGCTCCCCCCTGTGCTGCGCAAGTTTTCTGCCACCTATCCCCGTGTGGAAATACAAGTGGTTGGGCGACCCAGTCCGCACATTGCACAAATGGTCAAAGACAATGAAGTGGATCTGGCTGTAATTACACGCACCAGGGGTTGCCCAGGTGTTTTGTTGCGCATGGAGCCCCTGGTGTGGGCGGGTTCCCCAAGCAACAAAACCATTTGGAAAGAGCGCCCTTTGCCGCTTGCTGTGTTTGGTGAAGGCAGTACGGCGCGTGCCCATGCACTGAAGGCTTTGCAGCAGGCAAAAATTCCTTATCGCATGTCGTATGAAAGCCCAGCCGTGCAAGGCCTGGTCAGCATGGTCGATGCGGGCCTCGCGATTGCCCCACTGGCCCAATGCGGCATGCCTGCCCACTTGGTTCGATTGGGTGCACTCGAGGGTTTGCCACCTTTACAGCCTGTGGAAGTGGTGCTGTCCAGAAGCCTGAAATCAAAACGCCCGCCTTGTGACTATTTTGCAGAATTGCTGGTTCAAGAGCTCAGCAACTGAGTGGGCAAATCAGAACTTGCGTGCATTATTCAGGTGTTGCAACTTAAACTAAACCTACTCTAACTACACGGAACCTTGCTCATGAAAATTCACCACATGAATTGCGGCACCATGTGCCCGATTTGCAAACGTTTGATCAATGGCAGTGGTGGTTTTTTTGAAAGGGCGAATATGGTTTGCCATTGTTTGCTGGTGGAGAGTGAGCAGGGGCTGATTTTGGTGGACACGGGCGTAGGCACAGGTGATGTGCTGGAGCCCAACCGACGCTTGGGTGCTGGCTTTGTAGCCATGTTGGCGCCGCAACTGAAAATGGAAGAAACGGCAATCGAACAGGTGAAGGGTTTGGGGTTCAATGCCAGCGATGTCAAACACATTGTGCCCACGCATCTCGACCTGGACCATGCCGGTGGTTTAAGCGATTTTCCAGAGGCCAAAGTACATGTGTTTGAGCCCGAGCATCGCCATGCGATCAAGCCGAGCCTTCGTGATTCCCTGCGTTTCAGAAAAGCGCAGTTCGAGCATGGGCCCAAGTGGGTTATTCATTCAAAGCCTGCGGAAACCTGGTTTGGCTTTCAAGCCATTCGCCCCATTGCCGGGATAGAGCTGTTGATGGTGCCCTTGATTGGCCACACGCGCGGCCACGTTGGCGTGGCCGTGAAGCAGGGCAAGGACAGGGGCAACAAGTGGTTATTGCATTGTGGCGATGCTTATTTTCATCGCAGTGAAGTGGCCTTGAAGCATGAAGACCCCATGCCCGCAGGCGTCGCATTCTTTGAAAAACTGGTGCAAACGTTACCGGCAGAGCGGGTGGCTACACAGGCACGTTTGCGTGATCTGGTCAAAAGCAGTGGCGATGAAGTTGAGCTGTTTTGCGCGCATGACCCCGTGGAGTATGCGCGCTACAGTTGAACGGGATTAACTTTTTGCTTTTCGTGCTGCAGCCAATTGCGCTTGCAGCGCATCGATGCGCTGGTGGTTGTCCTCGGAACCAATGTAACTTCTGAACAACCATTCCTGCGTGCGCATGGACATGTCCAAATCCTGGTTCAACACCACATTGGACAGTCGTTTCGTTTCAGCCAGACAGGCGCGGTCGTATTGCGCCATTTCACGCGCAATTTGCGCAACGGAGCTGAGCAATTCGCCTTCTGGAAACACCTTGCTGACATAGCCCATGCGCTCGGCTTCTGCCGCATCGTAAATACGACCAGTCAGCGCCACTTCCTTGGCACGTCCCATGCCAATGATGCGCCACAGCGGATCCATGATGGGGGTCAGTGACAGCAGAATTTCGCGTTGTCCAAACTTGGCACGAGTGGAGGCATAGCGAATGTCGCACATCATGGTCAAATCAAAGCCGCCCGCAATTGCTGCACCACCCACGGCGCATATTACGGGCTGCTCACAAAACAGGATGGCGCGGTAGGCGCGGTGAAACAAAGCGGTGTAAGCCTCGTTGCTAACCTTCTCCAGCTTGCGAATTTCATTCAAATCAAAGCCTGCTGAAAAGTAGCGCTCACCCCCGGTGAACACAATCACATTCACATCCTGGCGCACACCCAGCGCATTAAACATGTGGGTCACTTCCTCCAGTACATCGGGGGCCAGTGCATTGCCTTTGTCTGGGCGGTTGATGGTGACTGTGGCCACGCGTTCGGCCACCTCTAGATTGAGATACTGAAAGTTCATTGACATCATTTCCGTTTGAATTATTTCCATGCGTTGTTGGTCACCTTGACCACATAAAAGCCCTGATAGCCATCGGTGTACCAAATTTCCTTGCGCTCGGGTACAAAAGCCGGGCTGGACATGGCCCAGTTGCTGGCAGGTGCCGGCAACGTTAACACACGCGGTTTCACTGGCGCATTGAAGTAAGCCACTTCAACAGGGTTGGCTGGGTCGCGAATATCAAAAATCCTCAAGCCTGACAAAATCATGCTGCACGCCACAATGGTTGGGTTGACGCGCGTAGGAATGTTGCAGTAGTGCCCAGCGTACCCGCCAGTGGGGTTCTGCGCACCGGGGTCACTTGCAATTTCTTCGCGGTTGGCGATGTTGTGCACATCGAGCCGCAAGTTCGAAATCACTTTGGGTTTTGTTTCATCCGAAATGTCGATAATGCGTGCAGCGCCCACGTTGGGACCATGAATACCGACAGGAATAGGGCCGCCATTGCCGCCTGAATACTCATCCACCTCCATCACATATTGCTTGCCGTTTCGAGTAAACGGGATGGCGTTTTGTGGAATGGTTACAGTGTCCCAAGTCAGTCGTGAAACTTCACGTACTTGCGGGTTGGCTTTGCGGGCTTGAATTTCTGAAATATCAAGAATCAGCATGCCAGCCGGGTCACCGATGCTGGCTACATAAGCGCGGTTGCCATCAGGGCTGATCGACAAGCCATGTGATGAATATTGCCCGGCCCACAATGGGCGCGGCAGGCTGGGATTGGAAATGTCGAGCGCCACCAGTGTGGAGGTGGAGGGTGAACCCGAGAAGAATGTTTTTCCATCGGGTGAAATACCGCTTTCATGGCCAAACAAACCCAAAGGCGTGGACGATTTCAACACGGGGTTGCGACAGTCTTCTGACACATCGTAAATATCCACAATGCCTGGGCCAAATGCGGGGTTACCCAACACGGCTGCCAACACACCACCTTCCTGGCTGACCACCAGCGATTCATGCGGCGACAGCATGGCAGGCGTAACAAGGCGGGCAGTACGCACAGGCCTGGTGGGATCGCTCATGTCGAACACATTCACGCCCAGTTCCATGTCCAGAATATTGGTGGGGAACAGCAAGGTGCTGTCGGCAAATGCACAGTCGCGGCCTGCTTTGTCACGGTAGCGTTCCACCTTGAAGCCGCCCACAGTACCTATCACTCGTTCGGGTGCGAACGAGCCTACCATTTGTGTGTTGCATGAAAAACCGGCAGCAGCCAGACCGGCATCGTGATCAGCTTGTGAAACGCGACCCTGCATGCCTGTTTCAGGCTTTGTGCCCGGACCACATTGACCTTGCGGGGTGGCAGTTACATTCAAACCATCTACCACTTGGTTTGGGTTTGTTCGCCCGCCGCTTGTTGAACTGCTGCTGTCTGAACCACCCAGACAACCTGCTACCAGTGTAGGTAACAACAAGGCAGCCAGTACCACTTGTGTCGGTTTTTTCAACATGATGGGGAATGTCTCCAGTTCAGGATTTTTTGAGTTGTTGTAATTTCAATTGGATCCAGCCAATTTCCATGCCTTGGTCGCGAATCATGGCGCTGGCCAGGGCTTTGACCAGGCTTGTTTCACCGTTGCGGTTTGCAAACCAGGCCATGGGAATTGCGGCGCGGTGGTGGGCCAGCATCAGCTCCAAAAACAAAACTTCTTTCTCAATGCCATTGGCGTTTTTGAGTTGTTCAAGTTGTTCGGGTGTGGCCACACCGGCCATGGCACCGCCATCGGCCTTGCATTGGGCCTGATAAAGCTGATCGTCCAGGTGGCGCACGTTGGTGGCATTTTCAACCCAGGCCATGGGTGGGCCATCCACCATCACGGGTTCGTTCCAGGCTGTTAGCCAGCCTTCCATTACACCCATTTCACGGGTTTGTTTCATGATGATGGATTGCGCCAAAGCCTGAATTTCAGGTGAAGCGGCACCGCGCATCATCATCGACATTTGAATGGCCTGCGCGTGGTGCAGCAGCATGCTTCTTGCGAATCCCGAGTCGATCGGGTTGATTGTGTTGGCCGATTTTTCCGAGAGTTTGTAAGCGTAAAAACCAAAGGCCGCCAGTACAATGGCGGCGCACAATACAAACAGGGCGTGTTTGCGCCTTGAGGCCTGAAAGGGGTGGTGCATGTCTCGCGGATATTATTGGATGTATATGCTATTTATACTTCCAAAAATCCCTTTTGGATGCAGGACTTAGCTGGTTTATTCCTGGTCTAAAATCCCTGCGCGAGCTCGTGGGTAATCATCGCAGCGCTCGCATTTTTGCATTCACTGGCATTTTGCCCGGCCCACAGGGGCGAAAAGTCGCCTGAATCCATGCTTTCTGCCTTGGCCCGCAGTGGCGCAATACCGGGTGTGGCCAATGGAAATTCGGGTGGGAATTCAGACAGGGCACCCAGTTCACGCATCACCCGGTTCACAATGCCGCGTGCAGGCCTGCCACTGAACAGGTTGGTCAATGCCGTGTGGCGTGCAGCCTCACTTTGCAATGCTTTTCTGTGAATGGCGCTGGTGCTGCATTCCGGTGCCAGCAGGTAGGCGGTACCCACTTGCACTGCACCTGCACCCAAAGCCATGGCTGCGGTTACGCCCTTTGAACTGGCAATTCCTCCAGCGGCTATCACGGGTACATTTACAGCTTTGACGATTTGCGGCAACAGCGCAAATGTGCCCATTTGCAGGTTTAAATCATGGTTCAGAAAGTGCCCGCGGTGTCCGCCAGCTTCCAAACCTTGGGCGATGATGAAGTCGCAACCTTGGGCTTGAAGCCAAAGTGCCTCGTCCACCGTGGTCGCAGATGAAATAATTTGTGCACCCATGGCTTTCACGCGCTTCAGCAATTCAGGTTTGGGCAAACCAAAATGAAAGCTGACGTAGGGCGGCTTGAATTCCTCGAGCAGTTCAGCTGATTCCGCATTGAACGGTGTTCGGCCCTGGCCACTTGGAAACTCTTCAATGTTCAAGCCCATTTCACTGTAATAAGGTGCCAGTGCGTTTTTCCATTTCAGGTTGCGCGCCGCGTCTATTTCCGGTGGAGTATGGGCAAAAAAATTAACGTTGTAAGGCCTCTTGGTGCCTTCCTGGATGGCCAGTAATTCGGTGCGAAGTTGGCTGGCAGTGAGCATGGCGCAGGGCAGGGAGCCCAAGCCGCCGGCATTGCTGACCGCAATGCACAGCGCACTGGTTTGCACACCCGCCATGGGCGCCTGCACAAGCGGGTATTGCGTGTTGAAAATCATATTACTTTCAGCTTTAGTCTTTCAGTTCAAGTGCACGGTTCAGGCTAAGCGCAGCCAGTGAGCCCACAGCGCCTGAAAGCAGGTAAAGGCTGACGTATTCCAAACCGAAATGCGCGGCCAAACCCAAGGCCACCAGTGGCGCAAAACCCGCGCCCACCAGCCAGGCCAAATCGGAGGTAAGCGCAGCACCCATGTAGCGGTACTTGGCCTTGAAGTTGGCAGTTACTGCACCAGCAGCCTGGCCATAAGACAAACCCAGCAGAACGAAACCGATCAGGATAAATGCGGTTTGCCCGTTGTCGCCACCGCCCATCATGTGGGGCACGAAGAAGCTGAACAAAGCAATCAAAATTGCCAGGAAGCCCAGGGTGTTTCTGCGACCCAGTTTGTCGGCGATCACGCCACTGAGTACCACAGCACCGGCAGCCAACACCGCGCCTGCAATTTGAATGACCAGAAATTCGGAAATAGAGCGCTCGGAGTGCAGGGCAATCCAGGACAGCGGGAACACGGTAACCACATGGAACAGCGCGTAACTGGCCAATGCAGCCAAAGCACCCACCAAAATATTGTGGCCTTGCGAGCCCACAATTTCAGTGACTTTCACGGGTTGTAGTTCGCGCTCTTCGAGCAAGCGTGCGTATTCACTGGTGGCCACCAAGCGCAGGCGTGCAAACAGGGCTACCACGTTGATGGCAAATGCCACGTAAAAGGGGTAGCGCCAGCCCCAGTCCAGGAAGTCGGCTGTCGATAACGCAGACAACAGATAGGCAAACAAACCAGCCGCGATGATGAAGCCGATTGGGGCTCCCAGTTGGCCCAACATGGCGTACCAGCCCCGTTTGTTTTCAGGGGCATTCAAGGCCAAAAGTGAAGGCAAACCATCCCAGGAGCCGCCAAACGCGAGACCTTGACCAATTCGAAGCACAGCCAGTAACACAATGGCAGCAGCGCCCAGCGAAGCATAGCTGGGCAAGAAAGCAATACCCGCCGTGGAAATACCCAGCATGAACAAAGCCACAGTCAATTTGGTTTCTCGCCCGAATTTTTGTTGCACCATCATCAAGGCCACAGTGCCCAAGGGGCGGGCGACGAAGGCGAACGAGAAAATCAGGAAAGAGTAAAGCGTGCCGGTGAGCGGATCTTCAAACGGGAAAAACACCGCAGGAAACACCAACACCGAGGCAATTGCATACACAAAAAAGTCGAAATATTCAGAAGCCCGCCCGATAACCACCCCAATGGCAATTTCGCCAGGTGTGACGTTGCTGTTGCTGCCATGGTGGCCCGGTGTGACGCCTTGTTCCGCGTGAATTGTACTTGTGCCGGACATTTGAAGTTCTCCTCGAATCTTTGCTTGCGACAATATTATTTTTATTTTCAATGGGTTGAAAGTGGAATTTGCCGACTGGGACAATATGTCCAATGCCCAGCGCCACCCCATGTCAGTAAATTAGCATGAAATCATTTCCTAACTGTGCTGGGTATTATGTTCAAGCCACTGAAACGTAGTCTTTTGTTGCTGGTGCCGCTTTTCCTGCTTGCAGGTTGTAACACCATTGTGATGAACCCCAAGGGGGATATCGCATCGCAACAGGCCGATTTGATCGTGCTTTCCACAGTGTTGATGTTGATCATCATTGTGCCGGTTATTTTCCTCACTTGCTTTTTTGCGTGGAAGTATCGCAAGGCCAACTCGCAAGCTGAGTACGATCCTGAATGGGACCACTCCACCAAGCTGGAGCTGGTTATTTGGGGCGCGCCTTTGCTGATCATCATTATTCTGGGCTTGGTCACTTGGGTAAGTACCCACAAACTCGACCCCTATCGCCCATTGGATCGGATTGACGCGAGCACACCGCTGCCAGCCGACCACAAGCCACTGGTTGTGCAGGTTACATCGCTGGACTGGAAATGGTTGTTCATTTACCCCGAGCAAGGAATTGCGACCGTGAATGAGCTGGTAACCCCAGTGAATGTGCCCGTGCGCTTCAAGATTACTTCCAGCACCGTAATGAATTCGTTCTACATTCCTGCGCTGGCCGGTCAAATTTACTCCATGCCTGGCATGGAAACTACTTTGAATGCGGTGATCAACGAGCAAGGCGAGTGGGAAGGTTTTTCGGCCAATTACAGTGGTGCCGGTTTTTCACACATGCGCTTCAAATACCGCGGCGTTAGTCAGGATGAGTTTGACAATTGGGTAGCGCGCAACAAATCGTACGGCAAAGAGCTGGACCGTGCATCCTACCTTGAACTCGAGAAGCCCACCACCAAGCACCCCGTGGAGTACTACGGCAAGGTGGAGCAAAACCTGTTTCACGCCATTGTGAACCGTTGCGTAGTCGAAGGTACGGTGTGTATGGACACACAAATGATGGCGGATTCCATGCGCAATCGCACCAATTTGTCAGCCGACGAACTGGCAATCCTGATCAATGAAGCCATGTGCACCATTGCACCCAACGCGGACGCGCTTCCACTCATTACTTCATCCAAGAAGAACGGCTATGACTCAGTATCCAATTGAAACAAGCCCGATATTCGGGCGGCTAACACTCAACGCGATCCCGTACTACGACCCCATTATTATGGGTACGCTGGCAGTGACCATTCTGATCGGGATCACACTGCTGGCCTTGATTCACAAGAATCGTTTGTGGGGTACGTTGTGGAACGACTGGTTCACCAGCATTGACCACAAAAAAATCGGCATCATGTACATGATTTTGGGTTTGGTCATGATGTTGCGTGGCTTTGCAGACGCCATCATGATGCGTGCCCAACAGGCCATTGCCTTCAACGGCAATGAAGGCTTTTTGCCACCGCATCACTACGATCAAATTTTCACGGCCCACGGCGTGATCATGATTTTCTTTGTGGCCATGCCTTTGATCACGGGCCTGATGAACTACCTGATCCCCTTGCAAATTGGTGCACGCGATGTTGCGTTCCCGTTCCTGAACAACTTCAGTTTCTGGATGACGGCCATGGGTGCTGCGCTGATCATGGCATCGCTGTTCGTGGGCGAGTTCGCAATGACCGGCTGGTTGGCCTACCCACCATTGTCTGGAATTTTCCAGAGTCCGTATGTGGGGGTTGACTATTACATCTGGGCCCTACAAATAGCGGGGGTCGGTACCTTGCTGTCGGGTGTTAACCTGATCGTGACTATTGTGAAAATGCGTGCCCCTGGCATGAGCCTGATGAAAATGCCGATTTTCACCTGGACATCGCTGTGTGCCAACGTGTTGATTGTTGCCGCCTTCCCGGTATTGACTGCCGTATTGGGCATGTTGACCATGGACCGTTATTTGGGCACCAACTTCTTCACGAACGATCTGGGTGGCAACTCCATGATGTACGTGAACCTGATCTGGATTTGGGGCCACCCCGAGGTTTACATTCTGATTCTGCCGCTGTTTGGCGTGTTCTCTGAAGTGGTGTCCACTTTCAGCCGCAAGCGCCTGTTTGGTTATAGCTCCATGGTGTACGCCACGGTCGTAATTACCATTCTTTCCTACCTGGTGTGGTTGCACCACTTCTTCACCATGGGCAGCGGCGCCAGTGTTAACGCCTTCTTCGGCATTACCACCATGATTATTTCCATCCCCACGGGTGCGAAAATATTCAACTGGCTGTTCACCATGTACAAAGGCAAAATCAGTTTCGAGTTGCCCATGATGTGGACCATTGCCTTCATGATTACTTTCGTAATCGGTGGCATGACAGGTGTGTTGCTGGCTGTACCGCCCGCTGATTTTGTGCTGCACAACAGCCTGTTCCTGATTGCTCACTTCCACAATGTGATTATTGGTGGCGTGTTGTTTGGCCTGTTCGCAGCCATCAACTTCTGGGCACCCAAAGCGCTGGGCGTAAAGCTCAATGAATTCTGGGGCAAGGTGTCCTTCTGGTTCTGGGTCATTGGTTTCTACTTCGCCTTCATGCCACTGTATGTGTTGGGCCTCATGGGTGTTACACGTCGCATGAGCCAGTTTGAAGATCCGTCCCTGCAAATCTGGTTCCAGATTGCAGCCCTGGGTGCAGCCATGATTGCAGTGGGTATTGCCGCCATGATCATGCAGTTCTACGCAACATACCGTGATCGCGCCAAGTTGCGCGACACCACCGGTGACCCCTGGGGTGGTCGTACGCTGGAGTGGGCAACTTCAAGCCCGCCCGCAGAGTACAACTTTGCGTTTACTCCCGTGGTGTACGACACCGATGCGTGGGCTGACATGAAAAAGAATGGCTACAAGCGCCCAACAAATGGTTTTGTTGATATTCACATGCCCAAGAACACCGCTGCAGGCTTCATTATTTCTGCAATCAGCGCGGTCATTGGTTTTGCCCTGATCTGGCACATTTGGTGGCTGGCCGCAGGTGGTTCAGTGGCCTTGTTGGTGGCTGTGATTGCACACACATTCAATTACAAACGCGACTTCTATATCAAGGCAGACGAAGTGGCCCGCACGGAAGACGCGCGCACGAAACTGGAGCAAGCCCATGTCTGATTTAGTGATGAATTCAGCGATGAATGCAGCCGGGACTGCATCGGCTGATCCAAGTTCACGTTATTACGTGAAAGATCACCACCCGAAAAACGGTTCCTCGCTGGGTTTCTGGATTTACCTGATGAGCGACTGTTTGATATTCGCTTGTCTGTTTGCGACCTATGCAGTGATTGGTCGCAACTATGCCGGTGGCCCCACTGGTGCAGAAATTTTCGACCTGAATTTGGTGGCCCTGAACACAGCATTCCTGTTGCTCAGTTCAATCACCTATGGCGTGGCTATGGTGGGCATGCAAAACCGCAACCTGAAGAAAACCATTCAGTGGCTTGCCATCACCGGCGTGCTTGGTCTGGCGTTTCTGGCTGTTGAAATCTACGAATTTTGGCATTTCATCAGCATTGGTGCCACACCGCAAACCAGTGGTTTCCTGACCGCCTTCTTTGCACTGGTGGGTACCCATGGTTTGCACGTGTTCTTCGGCATCATCTGGCTGGTGGTGTTGTTGTTCCAATTGAACAAGCACGGTCTTATTGTTGAAAACCGCCGCCGCGTGATGTGCCTTTCCATGTTCTGGCACTTCCTCGATGTGATCTGGATCGGTGTGTTTACCTTCGTTTATTTGATGGGAGTATTGCCATGAGCGCACATCCACACAACGCCAACGACCATCACGACCACCACGATGATGAAGATGAAGTACAGGTCAGCATGCGCGATTACACCATCGGCTTTGTGCTTGCAGTTATCCTGACGGTAATCCCGTTCGCCTTGGTCATGGGCGGGGTATTTGAAAGTTCAACCACCACGGCTTTGGTGATTCTGGCGCTGGGTGCTGTTCAAATGGTGGTGCACATGGTTTACTTCCTGCACATGAACAGCAAATCGGAAGGTGGCTGGACCATGCTGGCCTTGATGTTCACCCTGATTATTGTGGTGATCACGCTGGTGGGTTCAATTTGGGTGATGTACCACTTGAACACCAATATGATGCCGGGCATGAATCACGAGGCCATTGAGTCGATTCAACAGTTGAAGTGAAGGAGTGTGGTGCAGGATGAATGATGTGTCAAAGCCCCATTCAGTGCATGCATCCAGTTCAATCAAAAGGCTGCTGGGCTTTGCCCTGGCGGCCTTTTTTTTCACCGTATTCCTTTCGCTCGGCACCTGGCAGGTTTTCAGGCTTGACTACAAACTCGACCTGATTGAGCGGGTTGAAAACCGGGTGCATGCTCCGCCTGTTGATGCACCGAGAGCAGCTGAATGGCCGGCCGTAAACCGCGATACCCATGAATATTTGAACGTGAAACTGCAAGGCGCCTTGCTGCCCCAGTACACCACTCGTGTGCAGGCCACCACCGCATTGGGGGCTGGGCACTGGTTACTCACGCCCCTGCGCCAGGCCAACGGCGAGATTGTGTGGATTAATCGGGGGTACATTCCGGTGAATGAAGCCGACCCCATGACAGTTGATAATACCCAGGGTCAGTTCGAAGTGCGCGGCTTGCTCCGAATCAGTGAAGCCGATGGTGCCTTTCTTCGCAAAAATGATCCTGCCAACTCACGCTGGTATTCTCGCGACACTAATGCACTCTCGAAGCACTACAGTTTGCAAACAGTTGCGCCTTATTTCATCGATGCAGGTACTCCCCGAAATCTGGGAGAGGAAATCACGGGGTTTACCCCGAAAACTTACCCGGTCGATGGATTAACGGTGATCAAGTTTCACAACAGCCATTTGGTGTACGCCTTCACTTGGTATGCTTTGGCCTTGATGGTGGCGGGTATCACCGTGTGGCTGAATCGCAAGCAAGCTACTCAGGCCTAAGCCCGCTTTTTCAGGTTCCCCAGCAGGATTCGTATTTCAATGGCCATTAATTCCGACATTGTTTCCATTCGCCAAGGCGCCAGCGCGTTTGATGAAACAAACGTATTGAATGAAACCGGCCACAAAAACATGTTGCATTTGATTCACCTGCGCTGGTTGGCTGTGGGTGGTCAAATCGCCACTATCTTGGTCGCCACTTGGGGCTTTGGCATACAGTTGCCCCTGTTTAACATGTTGGCCGTGATGGTGTGCCTGATCGCGTTCAATATTGGCAGCCATCTTCGCTGGCACGAAGAACGCGTGGTCAGCAATCGCGAATTGTTTTTGGCCATGCTGGTGGATATCGCCAGCCTGACAGCACAGCTTTATTTCACCGGCGGTATTAACAATCCCTTTGTATTTCTGTTTTTGTTGCAGGTTATTTTAAGTGCGGTGTTGTTGCGTGCAGAATCGACCTGGCTGGTGGTGGCCATTACCACGCTGTGTCTGGCTTTTTTGTCGATCGTCAACAAGCCACTGGTGTGGCCGCTGAACAGCACTTACAAACTTGCCGATTTGTATGCCACAGGCCTGGTCATTTGCTTCGTACTGAACGCGGCTTTGTTGGTTATTTTCATTACACGAATTGGGCGCAACTTGCGCGCTGGTGACGCCGCTTTGGCCAGCCTGCGGCAGCGCGCCGCGGAGGAAGAGCACATTGTGCGAATGGGCCTGTTGGCCAGTGGTGCGGCACATGAACTGGGTACGCCCTTGGCCACCATGTCTGTTGTGTTGGGCGACTGGAAACGCATGCCCCAATTTTCAAAAGACCCAGCCATGCTGGAAGAAATCGAGGAAATTGAAGGGCAACTGCTTCGTTGTAAAAGCATTGTCAGTGGCATTTTATTGTCGGCAGGCGAAACGCGTGGGGAGTCTTCTTCAAAAACCAGCCTGAACGAGTTTTTCGAAAGCCTGGTGGAAGAGTGGGAAAGCAGCCGCCCAGCCCAGTACTTTGAATACACCAACAGCATTGACGAAGAATTCACCGTTGCGTTTGATTCAACTGTGAAGCAAATGGTGTTCAATGTGCTGGACAACGCACTGGAAGTGTCACCGAACTGGTTGCGATTTGAAGTGTCCAAAAATCAGGAACAATTGTTTTTAACCGTCGCCGATCAAGGCCCGGGTTTCAGGGCCGACATTCTTGAACAGGTGGGCACGCCCTACAATTCGAGCAAGGGTCGCCCGGGTGGTGGTCTTGGTTTGTTTCTGGTCATGAATGTGGCGCGCACATTGGGCGGCACACTCACGGTGAACAATCGCAAAGAGGGCGGTGCGGAAGTGGTGATTGCCTTGCCGTTAAATGCCATGATTTTGCAGGAGAACAAATCGCCATGAGCCAAGGTAGCAGTATGGAAAGGCTTTTGTTGCTGGTTGAAGACGACGAGGCATTTGCCCGCGTGTTAAAGCGTTCATTTGAGCGGCGTGATTACAAAGTGCTTCACGCCAGCAGCCAGGAAGAAATGCAAGCGGTACTTTTGAAGCAAACGCCAACCCATGCAGTGGTCGATTTAAAGCTAAGCGGCAATTCTTCAGGCCTGAATTGCGTTCAGGCCCTGCATGCACACAACCCAGCCATGTTGATTGTGGTGTTAACTGGCTTTGCGAGTATTAACACCGCAGTTGAGGCTATTAAACTGGGGGCCTGCCAGTACTTGGCCAAACCCTCGAACACCGACGACATCGAAGCAGCTTTCGGCCATGTGGCGGGTAGCGAACCCGTTGAACTCACCAACCGGACCACTTCGATCAAAAACCTGGAATGGGAACGAATCCACGAGGTCCTGGTGGAAACCGAGTTCAATATTTCGGAAACGGCGCGCCGGCTGGGCATGCACCGACGCACGCTGGCCCGCAAACTCGAAAAGCGCCGCGTGAAATAAGCGGCACTGATGGCCGCTGGGGTCAGTTCAATTCTTCTTCACTGGGCAGCACAGGCAGGGCGATTACTTCAATGCCCTCATCACGCAACTCTTCAAATTCCTCGGGGCTGGCTTGTCCGCGAATGGCGCGAATGGGGGCTTCTTCATAATGAATTTTGCGAGCCTCTTCCGCAAAGCGGTCACCCACGTCTTCCGAGTGATTAATCAAGGCCTGAATGGCCTGGCGGGCCATGACAAAGGCAGTGGCCACATCTACTGAGTTGGGCTTTTGCGCTGCGGGTGCGGCTGGCACATCGGCGCTTTTCGCCTCACCACCTTTGGACCCAACAGGTGCCTTTCCGCCAATGTTGATCCTGGAGGGCACTTTGCGAATGGCAGATGTGCCACACTCGGGGCAGGTCAGCAGTTTTTGTTCGCGTTGGTCATCAAAATCCTCGTTGGATCGAAACCAGCCTTCGAAGCGGTGGGAGTATTCACACTCCAGGTCGTAAATAATAATTGCCACAATGTTTGAATCTGTCTCTGAATTTGGTTATTTTACAGTGGAATGGTTTGCCTACCGCTGAATTCGAATCTCTTCTAGAATTCGATCAACAACAATCAAGGCCCAAAGAGGTTTGTATGTCCCGAAAAAAGTCACTTGAACCGCATTTGCGAGGCATCGTTGACTTGGTATCTGCCACGCTTGACGAAGGCACGCGTCAGGTTGAGGGTGTGCATCGCCGAATTGCAGACATTCCGTTTTCAGTGTTGAAGAAGATTCGTCCAATTGCGCCAATTTCATCGGCTGTGCACATGGTGGAGAAGAAAATTACCCACTCAGCCTACGACACGGTGCGCCTTGTGGCCAAAGTGGGTGCACAGGCTGTACACAATGTGTTGCCCACAGACCCCAGCAGCCAGGGCATCTCCAAACCCGACTACAAAATCGACCATGACAGCCTGAGAAAGCGGAAAACTGAGCAAAAGGCCGGGCAAAAGACTAAGAAGAAACCCTAGCGTCAAACTGCTTGCACAAGTGAAGTTTAGAGCGTAAATTCTAGATATGAGCATATGCGCATATAAATATTAAGTGCGATGCGCAATGTGGCAACAATGATCATATCCAGGAGACATTTGTGTCGTTTGACATTCCTTCAGGCACTCCGTTGGGCCAAATTCGACGAGCCCCGGAAAATTTTGTCAGTCGCGGTGACATTGCTTTCGTCAACCGTGCCAGCGACACAGACCGCCGTGGTTTTTTCAAGAAAGCATTTGCCGCAGCGGTGGCCAGCAGTGCAGCAGGTGCTATGGTGGTCTCGCCCCGGTTTGCCATGGCAGCGCAGGGCGACCCGGCCATTCTGAATTTGCCTGAACACAGCAAAGGGTTGGGGCAACCCGTGGCCACCATGCCTTATGGCATGCCTTCGCAGTATGAGAAGAACCTGCAACGCCGTGAGTCTCCGGGCCTGACCCGTGTGGGTGGCTCCTCTGTTTCATTTTGCCCCTTGCAGGGCTTGTTCGGAATCATTACGCCATCAGGGCTTCATTTTGAGCGTCACCACCAAGGTTGGTGGGACATCGACCCCACCCAGCACCGCTTGATGATCAACGGCTTGGTGAAAAGGCAAATGGTGTTCACGGTGGATGAACTCATGCGCATGGAATCGGTTTCCCGGGTTCATTTCATTGAGTGCGGCGCCAATTCGGGTATGGAATGGGCCAATGTTGCAGTGCCCACCGTTCAGTACACGCACGGCATGTTGAGTTGCTCCGAATTCACAGGTGTGCCGCTGATCAAGGTGCTGGAATACTGTGGTGTGGATCTGAAGAAGGGACGCTTCATTTTGGCCGAAGGTGCCGATGGTTCCTCCATGACCCGCACCATTCCCATGGAGTTGGTTGAAAGTGGTGAAGTGTTGCTGGCCTATGGCCAAAATGGAGAAATGCTGCGCCCCGAAAACGGCTACCCCCTGCGTTTGGTCGTACCGGGCGTGCAAGGCGTAAGCTGGGTGAAGTACTTGCGCCGCATTGAAGTGGGTGACAAACCTTATGGCACCAAAGACGAGGCCATTCACTATGTTGATTTGATGCCAGATGGCACGCATCGCCAGTACACCTCGATTCAGGAATGCAAATCGGTAATCACCACGCCTTCCGGTGGTCAACAGTTACTCGGCCCTGGCTTCTACAACATCACGGGGCTGGCCTGGAGCGGCCGGGGAAAAATTACAGCGGTTGATGTTTCAACTGACGGCGGGAAAAGCTGGAAAACAGCCAAATTGCAAGGCCCGGTTCATGACAAATCGCTGACCCGTTTCAACCTGCCTTGGGTGTGGGACGGCAAAGGTGAGGTCTTGTTGCAAAGCAGGGCAGTGGACAGCACCGGTTATGTTCAGCCCAGCTACCGAACTCTTCGCGAAAAACGCGATGACAAAAGCATTTACCACAACAACGCAATTCAAAGTTGGCGCGTGGATGCCGCTGGTGAAGTGCACAACGTGCATGTGGGGTGAAAATGAACAAAATGGAGAACAGGACCAAATTAGTCGGCCTGCTCAGCCATGCTGCGGTGGCTGTGTTGCTGTGTTCGCTGCTTTGGAAAACAGGAGCTGCCCAGGCGTTTGACGGTTTGGGGCGTGTGGCCACTCCCGATGAAGTCAAAGCCTGGGACATTGATGTTCGCCCTGATTTTGTCGGTTTGCCCAAAGGCAGCGGCAGTGTGGCCAAGGGCATGGAAGTGTGGGATGCGCAATGCGCCTCTTGCCACGGCGTGTTTGGCGAAAGCAATGAAATCTTTACACCAATTGTGGGTGGTACCACAGCGGAAGATATTAAAAAGGGTCGTGTGCAATCATTGAAAGATGGTTCGGCCCCACAGCGAACCACCTTGATGAAAGTCCCAACCTTGTCCACCTTGTGGGATTACATCAATCGCGCAATGCCATGGACTGCGCCGAAAAGCCTGAGCACTGAGGAAGTGTATGCGGTGACAGCCTATATTTTGAATATGGGTGGTGTGGTGGGCGACGACTTTGTGCTGAGCGACCAAAACATGACGCAAACCCAAGCCAAATTGCCGAATCGAAATGGCATGCAAACCAACCATGGCATGTGGTTGCCCTCGGGTAAACCCGATGTGAAAGAGCCGCGTTGCATGTCAAACTGCAAACCTGACGCGAAAGTCATTTCTTTTTTGCCCGATTACGCACGTGATGCACATGGCAATCTACAGGACCAGAACCGTTTGGTGGGACCTGTTCGGGGTGTGTCGACTTTGTCACAGGCCCACAACAAATCCGCAGTGAACAATGAAGTGACGGGGCGGGTCCAAGAGAAGTGATTCACGAAATTTTTAGGAGGAATTAGTCAATGAACCAAAACAGACGCACCGTGCTGAAGGCCTCTTCAGGCCTGACAGTGCTGGGCTTGGCAGTTGCTGCCGGATTGATCAAACCAAACGAGGTATTTGCAGCGGCCGGTTATCCCGAGAAAGCATTCGGTGCAAAGTCGTTGGACGAGCTGATGAAAGCACTGGGTGCAGGTATGCCCACTGAGAGTAAAGACATCACAGTGATTGCACCTGATATCGCCGAAAACGGTGCGGTGGTGCCAGTGGGTGCCGACAGCAAGCTGAAAAACACCACAGAAGTGGCTTTGCTGGTGGCAAACAATCCCTCCATGTTGTCTGCTCAATTCATGATTCCTGCTGGCACAGATGCCAAGGTGAATACACGCGTAAAAATGGGTAAGTCAAGCGATGTGTATGCGCTCGTGAAGGCCGATGGCAAGTATTACTTTGCCAAGAAAGAGGTCAAGGTGACCCTCGGTGGTTGTGGCGGTTAATTAAAAAATTCAGGAGAAAAACATGGGTGATCCAATGAAAATTCGCGCCAAAGCCAGTGGCGACGAAGTGGAAGTGAAAGTGTTGATGGCGCATGAAATGGAAACCGGCCAGCGCAAAGCCTCCGATGGCAGCCTTGTGCCCGCATGGTTTATTCAAAACGTCACGGCCAAGTGCAATGACAAAGTGGTTTTGATGGCCAATTGGGGCCCAGCGGTGTCCAAGAATCCCTTCCTGTCCTTTTCTTTCAAAGGCGGCAAAGTGGGTGACACAGTCGAAATCACATGGACTGACAACAAGGGTGATTCCCGAACTGACAAAACCAAAGTGGCGTAATCTCCAATTAATTCATAACCATAAAAAGGGGTGTGAGATGAGGCAAACAGCAAAAACAGCGGCCAAGCTAGCCGTTGTGGCCTTTGTGGGCGCCGGAGCAATGGCTTCCTTCACCATGAGTGCGTACGCTCAAAAAACCACCGAGCAAGGTATTCAGGAATACCGCGACATGCTGGCCGATGGTAATCCGGCAGAGTTGGTTGAACTGCGCGGCGAAGACCTTTGGAGTAAGCCGCAAGGCCCTAAAAATGCATCACTTGAGCAATGTGATATGGGTGCAGGGCCTGGCAAGTTAGAGGGTGTTGCCGCCACAATGCCACGTTTTTTCGGTGATGCGGGCAAAGTGATGGATGTTGAAACTCGCCTGGTGCATTGCATGGTGACTTTGCAAGGTCGCGATGTTGCAGAGGTTACCAAGAAGCCATACTCGGGCGCAGGTGAAAAGCCCACTGAGCTCGAGTCGCTGGTGGCGTATATCTACGCGCAATCGCGTGGTGCTGCCATCAAGGTTCCTCAAGGCCATCCCGAGGAGAAGGCATCGCGCGCCCGTGGCGAGAAAATTTTCTTCTACCGTGCCGGCCCCTACGATTTTTCATGTGCAAGTTGCCACGCAAGCGATGACCAGCGCATTCGCCTGCAAGGCTTACCGAACCTGACCAAACCCGAACCTGCACAAGCCGCATTCGCCGCCTGGCCGGCCTACCGGGTGTCGCAGGGCGCGGTTCGTTCCATGCAATGGCGCATGTACGATTGTTTCCGTCAGCAACGTTTCCCCGAGTTGAAGTATGGCTCGCAAGCGTCGATCGACCTGATTACCTTCCTGGGTGTGAAAGCCGAGGGCGGTACCATGCAGGCCACTTCGCTTAAGCGCTAACAACAAGGAGAACAAACATGCTTCGTACAATCAAATATTCAACTGGGCTGTTACTGGTCGCTATGTTGGCAGCGTGCGCAAATACAGACAGCCAATCTGTCGTGGCCGAGCCAAGCAATGAAGAGATCCACCAGCTCATGTTGTCATCGTTCAAGGAGAAGGGCATCGCCAAACTTGAACGCGTGAACCAAACCGAGCTTCAAAAAGCGTGCTCTTTGGCGGAGACAGCACCTGGCGGTTTGCCTGATGCGAAACGCACCGAGCTGCAAAATGCCGCCTTGTCTGCGGTGAAGTATCCAGCCGATGGCAAATTTCTGGGTGACTGGAAAGCAGGCGAAAAAATTGCTCAAACCGGCGTGGGTTTCCAGTTTTCGGACAAGGAAGGCACTGCTGCGGGCGGCAACTGTTACGCCTGTCATCAACTGGCACCGCAAGAATTGTCGTATGGCAACATTGGTCCTTCCTTGTACCAGTACGGCAAGCTGCGCGGCAATTCTGAAGAAATCATGAAGTACACCTGGGCCAAAATCTGGAACTCGCATGCCTACAACGCATGTTCCAACATGCCACGTTTTGGGGCCGAGGGCATTTTGACTGAAACCCAGTTGAAAGATGTGATGGCCCTGTTGATGGCACCAGAATCACCGGTCAACAAGTAAATACCTATGCAGATGAATCGACGCGAATTCATGGGCATGTTGGCGGCCGCCTCGGCTGCTGGTATGGCGATCAACTCACCCCATGTGCTGGCTGGTGGTCACGGTGAAAAACTGTACGACCTGAAACCTTTTGGCAATGCCAGCTTGCTGCACATGACCGATTGCCATGCCCAACTGGTGCCGATTTATTTTCGAGAGCCCAATGTGAATTTGGGCGTGGCTGCCGCATTTGGAAAAGCACCCCATTTGGTGGGCGAATCGCTGCTGAAAGCCTTCAACATCAAACCCGGTTCAGCACAGGCACATGCATTCACCTATCTGAATTTTGAAGAGGCTGCGAAGCACTACGGCAAGGTGGGCGGATTCGCGCATTTGTCAACTTTGGTCAAAATGATGAGGTCCAACCGGCCCGGTGCGCTGTTGCTTGATGGCGGCGACACCTGGCAAGGCTCGGCCACCAGCTTGTGGACCAATGCGCAAGACATGGTCGATGCTGCAAAAATGTTGGGCGTGGATGTGATGACTTTGCACTGGGAATGCACTTACGGTTCAGATCGAATTCTTGAAGTGGCTGAAAAGGATTTCAAAGGCAAAATCGACATCATTGCGCAGAACATCAAAACCGCCGATTTTGGCGACCCCGTGTTTCCCAGCCATGTGATGAAAACAATCAATGGTTGCAAGGTTGCAATCATTGGCCAGGCGTTTCCTTACAGCCCAATTGCCAATCCGCGTTACTTTGTGAAGGATTGGTCTTATGGCATCCAGGAAGAAAGCATGCAGGAAGTGGTGAATGAAGTGCGTGCCAAAGGCGCGCAAGCAGTGGTTCTGCTTTCACACAACGGCATGGATGTTGACCTGAAAATGGCAAGCCGCGTCACCGGCATCGATTTTATTCTGGGTGGCCACACACACGATGGTGTACCCAATGCCATTCCTGTGAAAAATTCGTCGGGTACCACCTACGTGACCAACGCGGGCAGCAACAGCAAGTTTTTGGGTGTGCTCGACATGGATATTCAAGGTGGCAAGTTGCGGGATTTCAAATACCGTTTGTTGCCCGTGTTTTCGAACATGCTGCCAGCCGATCCCAACATGGATGCCTTTGTGCGCAATGTGCGCAAACCCTATATCGAAAAGCTGAGCGAACCCCTGGCCGTGAGCGAAGGCTTGCTGTACCGCCGTGGCAATTTCAATGGCAGTTGGGATCAATTGATTATTGATGCCTTGATTGAAGTGAAAGACGCTGAAATTGCGTTTTCTCCTGGTTTCCGTTGGGGTACTTCCTTGCTGCCCGGCCAAACCATCACGCGCGAACACCTGATGGATCAAACCGCAATTACTTATCCCAACACCACGCTCACGCAGATGAAAGGCGAGTTCATCAAAACAGTGCTTGAGGATGTGTGTGACAACCTGTTCAACCCCGACCCGTATTATCAGCAGGGTGGTGACATGGTGCGTGTGGGTGGTTTGACCTACACCTGCAACCCCAACGGCGAAGCTGGTCAGCGTATTTCAGACATGCGCTTGAACGGCAAACCCATTGAGGCCTCGAAAACTTACAAGGTGGCGGGTTGGGCCCCTGTGGCTGAGGAAGCCCGCAACAACGGCGAACCGCCAATTTGGGACGTGGTAGAAACGTACCTGAAAGACCAGAAAACAGTGGCCACCAAAGTGCCTTACACACCCAAATTGATCGGAATGAACGACAACCCAGGATTTGTGGTCTAAATTGCATGAAAGCAATTTGGCTGTTTGTGTTGTTTGCCTGGTTTTCACCCGCGTTTGGCGCGGGTGGCGGTACTCTTTCTTTTCCATCGAATCTTCAGCACGGGCAGGTACCCGCCGTGGTGATTTTGTTTTCTTTGCCCGATTGTGCTTACTGCGAAAAAGTCAGACAACAATCGCTTCTTCACATTCACGCCGATCCTGGTTACAAGGGTAGGGTGGCAGTTTACGAAATTGATTTTTCCGACAACAAACGCAGTTTTACCTGGTTTGACGGCAACAGGTATACCGGCAAATCTCTGGCTGGTCCGTTAAATGTGAAGTTTTCACCCACAGTCATGGTGTTCAATGCCAAAGGTATTGCGGCTGGAAAGCCCTTGTTGGGCGCCAGTTTGCCCGAGTTTTATGGCGCTTATCTGGATGAATTGATCAAGTCTGCCTGGGCCTTGTAGTTGGCCGTGTTTTCAGTCGCTGGCGGTGCCTTGGTTGCTTTTGAAATCCGAAATCGCTGCACGAATTCTGTCCAGCATGGCCTTGGAGGGCTTGTGCTTGGTAATTTGGCTGGCCAACTCATATCCCCTGGTGTCCATGTTTACAGCAAAACAAAGCTCCAGCAGGCTGGTCAATGTTTCGGGTTCAAGCGTGGGCAGTACATCTGAATTACTCTCGAAAAACGCGGTCAGTTTGTCACTGGCTTTCACCCCTCGTCCATCGGCGATGTCTTTTTGTATCGCCATCATGGCGCGTGCCAGGTCGAGCTCGGCAGAGTTCACGGTGCTGCGCATTTTTGCAGTCAATTTTTCAGCTTCTTCATGTCGACCTTCTTTCACATAAATTTTCGACAGCTGAAGGTAGTCGTGAATTTGCGAAAGTGAGGTGTTTCGAGATCGGTCAATTACTTTCGTCAGGTAGTTCTTTGATCGTGTATTGTCGCCAATCCGAACAGCCAGGTCGGCCAGCTTGCGCAAGCGGGTTGTCGATGACAGTGATTTCGCACCCATTTTCTCGAGAATGTCCAATGCATCGGCAGGGCGGTTTTGTTCCCAAAGCACGTCGGCAAACAGGTCGCTTGCTGCCAGGTATTCCGGGTTTGTTTTCACCACTTCACTGAGCAGTTCATTGGCCTCTTCAAACTGTTTTTTCTCAAGATTCACCCTGGCCAGCAACAACTGCATCCAAGGCTTGGGGGCTTTCTCAAGTTTGGCGAGCAATTCCTGCTCGGTTTTCTCATACTGTGCAGACCTGTAGAACGACTCAACACGCATGCGTTCAAGTTCATTCAGGTACTGGGGAAACCGGGATTCCAGATCTTCGCAAATGCCCGGTACTTCCTGAAAGCGTTCCTCGAACATTGAACGGTAGGCTTCAGCCAGGCGAATCTTCCGGTTGAATATTCGAACCACACGGTCTGACAGCGTCGATGCCGTGAAAGGTTTGATCAGGTAATCGTCAGGCTCAAACTCGGCCACTGCGACAACATTGCCATAACTTCGCTCACCGGTCACCATCATGAATGCGGTGGACCAGGCCAGTTTTTTGTTCACCCGCAAGTCTTCCAGCAATTGTTGGCCGTTGCGGTCGCCTTCAAGCTGATATTCGCAAACAATCAGCGCGAATTCTCGAGAACTCAAATGTTGTTCAACTTCAGAAACCGAGCTGGCGAAAATAACTGACTTGGCACCCAATTGCGAAAGTTGATCCTGAAGCGCGCGGCGAGTAGCCAACGCAGAATCGACCACCAGTGCAGTTTTGCCCTTCAGCGGCGTCATGTCCTTCACGGCCTGCTTCATCTGCTCAGGCTTGCCTGTGTTGTCCTTTGCAGCGGTGTCGGGATTGTCTGCCGGTAGGTCAATCTGCATCATGAATTTCGAGAGGGCAACATGGAGATACTTTATTCTCCGCGCTTTTTAACAATTTATTGCCTTCAATTGCGGGGTGTTTTGGCATCTTTCTTTGGGTTTGCCGGGTTAAATAGAATGACGCTTCTATTAACAACTGTTTACTTTCCCTTGGATGGGTGAATATTTCATGGTTTAATAACGTGCGCAAACCTTGTTACTCAAAGGTCAAATCCAAATATTGACCAGACAAGGTATAAAAGAAAAATCAACGGAGACATCAATGATCAAAGCTGGCGTATGGCGTTTATTGGCCATTTCGGGAGTGGTTGCATTTGCGGCAGGTTGCGCAAGCGTTGAGCGGGGTGCCACAAACCTCGCGATTAACCTGATTGAACGCCGAATTATTCCTCCTCAGCTTGAAATCGACGATGTCGACATGGCCTGTCGTTTTGCCACAGGCAATTTTCCTCTAATCTCAGGTGGTACCCGCGCGTTTGGTGGCGACCCCCAACTGCTTGAATCCCTGTTGCTGGTTTCCTCTGCCGCCTGTTCCGAACAGCGCGCCGTGGAAGAAGAGCTGCGCTACCTGCGTGCCTCCAAGCAAAACAACATTGAAGAAGCCCAAGACGCCCGTATCGGTCAAAAGCGCTTGCTGGAAATTACGGCCCGCCGTCAGCTGCGCGCGTTTGAAGCCATGCGCAACAAGCTTGAAGACAAATACAACTTCGAGTACGGCGAGGGTTGCCCCGAGTTTGAACGAGATTTCGACGAACTGACCTACCTGCTAGGCACCGTGGCTGGCCTGCAAGCCGTGGTAAACGACATTGCTTCCCAGCAAATGGTAGGTGTACCCACCGACATCGCACCGAAATCCGAACGCGCGCTCACCTGCATATCGAATGCCAAATGGTGGGGTGCTCCCAATGCAGCGCGTGCTGTGGTGTGGAGTATTTTGCCGGGTGCCTCTGAAGGCAAAGACGTGTGGGGTACATTCCGCCTGTCCATGCTGATTGGCGAGCGTCAGGGTGTTCGCCTTTCTCACGTGATGTACGGTTTGTCCTCGCTGGCAGTGGGCGACACCACCCGTTTCCGCGACTCGACCAAGCGGTTTGCCAATGTCAAAGATTTCAAACCAAGCGAACAATACGCATTGGTTGAAGGTATTTCCGTTGCTGTGATGACCAACCTTTCCGACCGTTACTGGACAGAAAATGTAGGTACTCGCACCCCAGTGGGCAGCATGGGAAAGTATTGGGATGAAGAAGCCGCGATGCCTGCTGGCATGAACGTGGACGACTTGTTGAACTAAGTTTTTGCTCACAGCAAGCCTTGACAGCACTCTAGCAGCTGGTACAAGGCGCAGAAACACAATTTTGGGAGACCAGACAATGACATTTAAAATGAAAGCAATCACAGCAGGCTTCGGCTTGGCTCTGATGGCGTCCGCATCACCGGCTTTGGCCAAACAGAAAGTATGCGTGTTCGACATTCTGGGCGCGGGCGGTGATGTGTTCAACCTGAGCAAAGACTACGTTCTCGCCGCCAAGGGCTTTGGTGCCGACCTGGAGCTTGAAGCGTTCACTGATGAAAAAATCGCCTCGGAAAACTTCAAGACCGGCCAGTGCGACATGCTTGTGGCCACCTCTTTCCGCACACGTGCCTACAATTCAGTTGCCGGTTCAATCGACGCCTTGGGTGCTGCTTCCGTGGTGAAAGACGGCAAAGTGGACATGCCTTTGAGTTATGAAGTTGTCAAGCGCACCATTCAACTGTTCGCTACTGAGAAAGCAGACGCGCTAATGACGCAAGGCAACTATCAGGTGGCGGGTATTTTCCCGTTTGGCGCTGCTTACTTGTATGTGAAAAGCCGCGACATCAACTCAGTTGAAAAACTGGCTGGCAAGAAGATTGCCTCGTTTGATTACGACTCAGCCCAAAAGGAAATGATTTCCAAAGTGGGCGCCTCACCCGTGTCGGCTGACATTTCCAACTTTGGTGCCAAGTTCAATAACGGCTCTGTTGACATTATTGCTGCGCCTGCTGCTGCCTACAAACCTTTGGAACTCTACAAGGGCTTGGGTAACGCAGGGGCTATTGTTCGCTTCCCGGTTGCTGTTCTTACTTACCAATTGATCGTGAACAAGAGCAAGTTCCCTGAAGGCTTCGCACAAAAATCACGTGACTACTGGTCCAAGAAATTCCCGGCCGGCATGCAAATCATTACCAATGCTGAAAAGGGCATCCCCAATGGTGCATGGATGGATATTCCTGCCGCCGACTCTGTGAAATACACCATCTTGTTGCGCGAATCCCGTATCAGTCTCGCCAAGAGCGGATCTTACGACCCCAAGGCTTTGAACATCATGAAACAGATTCGTTGTGGTGTGAACCGTGCCGACTCTGAGTGTTCTACAAAAACTGAGCTGTAACAGAATTTGGCGGGGCTTATTCCCGCCAGTTTGCCTTTGCAGTAAAGGGGCTTGCCGTTGCCCCTTTTTTATTATCTTAAATAGCTAATTAGATCAGTCAATCAGTCGATTGACGCTGATAAGGATCCGTTATGCAGAGTTCCGCCGGCAAAAAATGGTTTGGTCGCACGCCATCCGAATGGCTGTCCAGCCTCCCGATTTTCTCACTGCTGTTACTTACCCTGATTATTGGTACCGGCGAAATGGTGCATGGCCAGCTCTTGCGGCTAGGCGAGCGCATGTTTGGCGATCCCGAAAACCAGGTTCAATACTTCCTGTTGCGTGCCGATCCTTCAGCACCCACCTGTGAAGCCAACCCCGACATTGATGCACTGGTAGCCAAACAGCTTGCCGATGCTGAAAGCGCGCCCAAGTCCGATCTCGATTTGTTGTTTGGTGATGTTGCAATTGATCCGAACGAAATCCGTGCCTCGCTGGAGGCTGCGCGCGACCAGTGTCGCGAGCGCTTCGCCGTGTACGAACGGGTCAGCAAAGCGATTACTCCCGAAGTGGAGGCATTCCGCGAGGTCGAAACCGGTTTCTTTGGTATTTTCAAGTTTGGTACAGAGAATCGCCCATTGATTTTGTTGATCATGGTCGCGATTGCCGCCATTTCAACCACCAAGCATTTTCATCACATCAGCCTGCGTCCACCCCGCACCAAGAAAGACTTTCAGGTCTATTCATTGGCGATGTTGGGTGCCAACTTGCTGATGACGATTTCGGCCAGCTACTACCTGAAACTTCAATACGATTCGGGCGTGGCGGTTGAAAATCCGCTGATCAGCATTATTGCGATTGCCCTGTTTGCAGCACTGTCCTTCATCAGTTTGAAAGACGTGCTGAAAATTCCCGCACAAGCCGAGGAGGGCGGAAGTTACGGCATGGGTCTGTTGAGCATCCCGTTGTATGCGTTCATGGCCTTGAATGCGGGTATCAACTTCTTCATGGACGATTACGTCGCAGGTTTGGCAATTTACTTTGGCCAAATCACCGAATTGTCGAGCATTTTCCTGAACCTGGCCTTGTACCTGTGGGCAGGTATGTTGCTCAAGCAAACCCGCGTGGTTTCCCTGTTCATGGACATTCTGCGTCCATGGAAATTACCGCCTGAGGTGTTTACCTACATTGTGTTGCTGGCTGCTGCTGTGCCCACAGCCTACACAGGTGCCTCTGGTGTGTTCGTGATCGCGGCTGGTGCCATTGTGTACCGTGAGGTACTGGCCGTTGGCGCACGGCGCCACTTTGCATTGGCCGCTACCGCCATGTCGGGTTCACTGGGTGTGGTGCTTCGCCCTTGTCTGCTCATCGTGGTTATTGCGGCCTTGAACAAAGAAGTTACTACCAGCGAATTGTATGGCTGGGGTTTATTCGTATTCATCCTGACCTCTACGATTTTCATGATTATCGCGCTGCTGAAAGCAGAAGGGCGTGTGACAGAGCGTGCAAAGGCCAAAGAGGCCCTGCCGCAGTCGCTTCGCGCCTTGGTGCCAGTTTCGCCTTACATCTTGATCATGTTGTTGGTGGTTTACGGCTATGAGTACCTGCTGGATACCAAGCTGGACGAATTTACTGCACCAGTGATGTTGCCCGTGATCATGTTGTTCGTGATTATTTTCGACAAGTTGCGTGGTGGCCCCACCAAAGTAGGTGGCGATACACAGGCAGACAAGAAAAAGAACGAAGGCCTGGAAATGGCGGTACGTAGTGCCACCACAGAAACAATTGGCCACATCGGTGCGCTGATCATGTTGATGGCCTTGTCCATTAGCGTGGGTGGCATGATCGAACGCTCTGGTCTGATGAGCATTGTGCCAGCTGAAATGGGCAGTATCTGGATGGCGCTGACTATCTTCATGTTCATGATGGTATTCATCGGCATGGTCATGGACCCGTTTGGTGCGGTTATTCTCGTGTCGGCCACCGTGGCGCCAATTGCCTACAGCAACGGTATTCACCCAGTCCACTTCTGGATGATTGTGATCACCGCGTTTGAGTTGGGTTATCTCTCGCCGCCAGTGGCGCTGAACCAGTTGCTTGCAAGGCAGGTAGTGGGTGAAGCTGAAATGGACAAGGCAGCTGAAGACACCAAGCACAAGCCCTTCTACTATCGCTACGAGCGCTGGTTGCTGCCTGTGTATACGCTGTTCATTGGTTTGTTGATTGTGACTTACGGTGGTCAGGCATTGATCAACAATGCCGACAACTTGAAGCCAGTCAGCCATTTCCTCGGTCTGGACCAGTTGCGCCCGGCAGTGCTGGATCAATCGCCTACACCGGCTGTGGAACCAGCACCGGCTGCTGAACCTGTTGCAGATCCAGCAGCAGCCATGGACCCAGCAGCAGATACCATGCTTGATCCGGCTGCGCCCGCCGCAGACGACTTGCTGGGGGGGGAAACAGCTGCTGCACCCGCAGCACCTGTTGCAGCACCTGCAGGCCCAAGCCCTGCCCAGCTTCAGGTTGAGGTAACCGAGGTGGTCAGCAATTGGGCCGCAGCCTGGAGTGCACGCGATGTGGAGGGCTACCTCAGCTTCTACTCGGCCAACTTCGAGTTGCCTGGCGCGCAAAGCCGGGCACAATGGGAAAGCCAGCGCCGTGCCCGAATCGCAAGCAAGGCAAGTATTGAGGTCGATATCAGCAACCTGAATGTTCAAATCAATGGCGAAGAAGCCACTGCCGAGTTTGACCAGGCCTACAAAGCCGACAAGTACTCGGACAATGTTCGCAAAACATTGCGTTTGAAGAAAGAAGACGGCCGCTGGAAAATTGTGACCGAGCAAGCCAGCTGAACAAGCCAGCGTGTGAATGAAAAAGCCCCTGACAAGTCAGGGGCTTTTTTTATGCCTGGTCTCGCGGACAGGAATCGAACCTGTATCTAAGCCTTAGGAGGGCCTCGTACTATCCATTGTACTACCGCGAGCTGAGCGCATTTTACACCGCAACTGGAGTCAGCCTGTACTCAAGCCTGTGCTGATTTAGAGATTTTGCTTCGCCCAGCCTTCCAAATTTAGAAAAAATCCAACACGAGTTGGGAGTTAATCAATAAATGCGCCATGAAATCAACCGTTTGAAATTTGCATGGTCCTGGCATGCACACTGCACAACGCTTGTTACCACACACAAGCAAACAGAGGCAGGTCATGGAACACACCGCAAACGTTCAGCAGTTCGAAATCACCGTTTCAGGTATTGACGAAAACACAGCAACACCGCTGACCGCGGCACAACTTTGCACGCTTGAGGCCTTGTTGAAGTCGCAGCAATCGCGTTTAACCCACTTCGTGCGCAAACACCTGCGCCGTGAGGATTATGTGGATGACCTTATTCAGCAAACCCACCTGGCTGCATTTCGCAACTGGGCGAGTTTTCGTGGAGAGTCCAAACCAGAAACCTGGTTGTTTGGCATTGCACTGAATCTGGTGAAAAACTTTCGTTACCGCGACACCAGTTTTCGTTTTCAAGGCGATGATTTTGATGAGCAAATCAGCCTGATTCCTGCCGATTCCATGTGCGAGCCTGAAGAATCCCTGATGCGTCAGGAGCGCATGGAAACCCTCAAGTCTGCAATTGATCACCTTCCGGGCAAAATGCAAACAGTGGTTCAGTTGGTGTTGCTTGAGGGGTTTACCTATCAGGATGCTGCACTTGAACTGGACTTGCCCATTGGTACAGTTCGCTCCCGTTTGTCACGCGCACGGGACATGCTGCGGGTGGAGGTGATGGGGCAGTCAGAATCACAACATTGACTAATCCCAAGGGGTGATCCAATGCTGGCACGCAGCCCTCACAATGAACTTTATTCATTTCATTGTGCCGTGGCTGCAAATGACCGAGTTAACCCTTTGCATTGAATCCCCCGAACTCAAAAGCAGATTGCGTGCCGCAGCGTTGTTGATGCAGGCCAGTGTTCACGAACTGTCACTGATCGACCTGTTGGGCAAACGCAGTTTGCCCGCGCATTGGCTGCTGGTTGATCAGGGCCTGGAGCAGCTTGGGGATTTAATTGAGCACTTCAAAGCCCAGGGTAGAAAGCCTGAAACACAGATCATTCGTTTTATCGAGAAACCCTGGCAAGAGTACGTTTACCATGACATTCCCATTTTTGCGTCCATTGTGCACCCGGCCAATCCTTTGGCTGCAGTTCATGTACTTGAAAAGCTGATACGAACCAAACCTTTTCGTTCTGGTAAAAAGCCACTGCCCAACAGCAACCTGGGGCCCTACAGTGACGAATTTGTTCGTTCGCAACCCATGCGCCATGCGGTATCCCAATTACAGCGCTTAAAACAGCTGCCCATCGACACCGTGTTGCTTGGGCCTACGGGTGCTGGCAAAGACACCGCTGCGCGTTGGCTGCACGCGCACTCTGACGTGAAAGGCGAGTTTGTGCACGTCAATTGCGCTGCCTTGCCAGAGCAGCTTTTTGAAGCCGAGGTGTTTGGCGTGATGGCAGGTGCTTTCACCGGGGCGCAAAAAGACAGGCCAGGAAAATTAGAGCTTGCGCACAATGGCACCCTGTACCTGGATGAAATAGACAGCCTGCCTTTGTCATGTCAAGCCAAGTTACTGAATGCCCTGCAATATCGCGGCGCAATTCGGCTGGGTGGGCATGTGTTCTACAACTCGGTTTTTCGGGTCATCGCTTCGACAAAAACCAAACTTGAAACCTTGGTGGAACAGAACAGATTTCGGGAAGACCTTCACTTCAGGCTCAGTGTGTCGCAGGTTCGAATTCCTGCCTTGGCAGAGCGACTCGAAGACATCATTCCCCTGTACTGTCATTTCCTGAACGATGTGGCCGCGCAGTTCAAGCTGGAAGTTCCCAAGCTGGACCTTGAAGATACGGACGAGTTGTTGAGCCGACCATGGCCTGGCAATGTGCGCGAGTTACACGCATTTGCACAACGGCATGTGATGGGGCTGGGCGAACCTTGCACGGTGCCTGGCAGCGAAGCACCTGCCGGTTTGAAGCAGCGTTTGCTGGCTTTCGAAAAAGCCGTTCTGATTCAAACATTGCATGCACACCGCGGGTGCGCACGCCTGGCCAGTGAAAGCCTTGGTATTCCCTTGCATTCCCTTTACTACCGCATGAAACGTTTCGATTTGCTCGAAAAAACCGGGAACCATTCCGATGACAAAGCCACTCAATGTTCATGAAACGACGTTTATCGGCCTCGTGCCTGTAATTATCACCAATGATCAAACCAAACACTTCGCCAATACAGTCTGCGTCTTCACAAGCAAGCAGTGCAGCCAACCCAACTGGTTCTGCTGCGCGCACCACCTTCAAAGCCATTCTCTCTGAACTCAAAGCTCGCCCGATGAAACCTCTTTCTCTGCAGCGCTTCCCGGGCCTTTCTACACCCCGTACGCTCGCACAACAAGTTCACAGCGACACCGCTGGTGTTGTCTAGGCATTCACAAATCCCATGTTGCAAAGCCCTCCCGGAAACTGGTTTTTGATTAACGAGCAACTTGTTGAAGGTTTGGGGCAGGCTGAATTGTTGCAGTCGTGGTCGTGTCCCTCCGAGTTTCAGGCCACCCTGGTGTTAAACAGCTATGAAAGTAACTGCTTGCGAGATTGGCTGTCGCAGCGTTGGCTTGCTAAGTCTCTGGAGCAAACCTGTATTTTTGAGCTTGAATATTCCAAGCTGCATGTTTCCAGGTTGATGTTAGCCAACAATGTGCTGGATGCAAAAGAGAAATTCGAGTTGTGGCTTCAGGCTGTTTTAGCCGACCGGACCAAGGCTGCACAAAGCCGAGGCTGATCGCCCTAGGTTGAGCCTTTGTGCTGAAAGTAGGTTTGTTTGTAGGCAAACGCCACATGAACAAAGCCTTGAAATTGCGACATGATTATGTCTTTGCTTTCACTCACAATTTCAACACACAGGCGCAAGCAGTTGTCGTGGTTTGAAATTGCGGTTGACACACCTTCGGGCATGTCGTTTTTCAATTCACCAAACAGGGCCAAGGCCAGTTTAATTTGGTTTTCCTGAACCTGTAACGATTTCCCCAAGCTGAAAATTCTTGCGCTTACCCTGCAATCTGCGCCGCCAAGGTGTTGCAGCTCAATCGTGAAGTTCTTTTCAAAATCAATTCGATAGCCATCTTCACCGGCACATTGCTCGGTGTCGCTGAGAGTCATTCCCAGTGATTCCAGAATTTTGTTGAGTGCCCCATATCGGGTTGCCAAATTTGCGTTCATCAGTCCATATACAGGTCGTAGATTGATTTCAATTGGGCGCGCGACCTTGAAATTCGCGAACGCACCGTGCCAATTGGAATACCCAGAATGTCAGCCGCTTCCTGGTAAGAATTGCCATGCTGAACCACCAAAACCAGTGTTTCACGCAGATCGTTGGGCAAATTACCAATCGCCGATTCCAGTTTGATGCTGAATTCGTTTTTCATGCAATGCTGCATGGGGTCAGACCCCTCCGCTTGTTCCAGTTCAAGGTCTTCATCCGAAGTGAAATGAAATTTGTACTGTGGAGAGCGGCGCGCGGTGTTCCGAATAATGTTCAGTGCAATGCCAAACAGCCAGGTCGCTCTTTTTGCATCACCTCGAAAGCTGTCCCAGCAGCAGTAAGCCTCAATCAAGGTTTGCTGGAATACATCCTCGACCGCGTTTTCATCACGAAAATGTTTGATGATGAAGTTGCGCAACCGCTTTTCCTGCTTGGCAACCAACAATTCAAACTCCGAGCGAGTTGTTTCCAGATTCGCCCTTGAGCACCTTTGAATCGCGGTGATCTTTAACTTGGGGGCAATCGGTTTCATGTCGAGCCTCTCTACTTGAAACGGAAGTTGAATCATGGTCGGCCTTGGCGAGTTGTTTAAATAACGCCACAGCGTATCAAGGCTGCAAAAAGTCCGAACGAGGTGTCACCATGGATAGGGGGTGGGGTGACATGCTGCTTTATTAGCCTTGAAAATTGTGCTAACCACGCGGAACAAATTTCCTATCTTGGTCATGAGTGCTGGCACAGCCGCAGATGGTTCCAGTCCTGCCCGAAATGAATCCAAATTATTGGTATCATCAAGCGGTCATTGAACTATCAGGTTGTCATGAGCCAGTACCAAGAATCGTCCATCCGTGTCCTTAAAGGGCTAGAGCCAGTCAAGCAGCGCCCCGGCATGTACACCCGCACCGATTGCCCCTTGCATATTATTCAAGAGGTGATCGACAACGCAGCCGACGAGGCCTTGGGGGGGTTCGGTACGCGCATCACGGTGACCATTCACACCGATGGCAGTGTCTCGGTGCAGGACGAAGGGCGGGGCATTCCGATTGGTCTTCACCCCGAAGAAAAGGTGCCGGTTATTGAGCTGGTGTTTACCCGCCTGCATGCCGGCGGCAAATTCAACAAGGCCGATGGTGGCGCTTATCGCTTCTCTGGCGGCCTGCACGGTGTGGGTGTGTCAGTAACCAACGCCCTTTCAACCCGGCTTGAGGTGAGTGCGGTACGCGACAAGCAGGTGGGCACACTGGTGTTCAGCGGTGGCGATGTAATCGAACCCCTGAAAGTACGCCCGCAAACTAGCAGCGATCCGAAAAAGGGCACCACCGTGCGTGTGTGGCCCGACCCCCAGTACTTTGATTCCGCTGTATTGCCCTTGAACGAAATGGACCGCCTGTTGCGCAGCAAGGCTGTGTTGTTGAAAGGTGTCGAGGTGGTGTTGGTTTCTGAGAAAACCGGTGAAGCCAAGCGCTGGAAATTCGATGACGGACTACGTGGTTTTTTAAAGGAAGAGTTGCTCGACCGTGAACTGGTGGCTCCCATGTTTAGCGGCGACCTGAGCGTTGATGTACTTCGCGATGAAGGTTTTGCGGAAGGCGAGGGTGCAGCCTGGGCCCTGGCTTTTGTGGCGGAGGGTGCACCCGTGCGTGAAAGCTATGTGAACCTGATTCCGACTTCTGCTGGTGGTACACATGAATCGGGTTTGCGCGAAGCAGTGTTTCAGGCCATCAAGGCATTTTGTGAAATGCACTCGCTGATGCCCAAAGGCATCAAGTTGATGCCTGATGACATCTTTTCCAAGGCGAATTTCGTGTTGTCGGCCAAAGTGCTCGACCCGCAGTTTCAGGGACAAATCAAGGAACGTCTGAACAGCCGCGATGCAGTGCGTTTGGTGTCTTCGTTGGTGAAGCCTGCATTTGAATTGTGGTTGAACCAGCACGTTGAAGACGGCAAAAAAATTGCTGAACTGGCCATTAAACAGGCGCAAGCCCGTTCACGTGCAGCGCAGAAAGTCGAGAAACGAAAAAGCTCTTCAGTGGCCATTTTGCCAGGCAAGCTGACCGATTGTGAAAGCACCGACATTACGCTGAATGAGGTGTTTCTGGTTGAGGGTGATTCTGCCGGTGGGTCGGCCAAAATGGGCCGTGACAAAGAATTTCAGGCCGTGTTGCCTTTGCGTGGAAAGGTGCTCAATGCCTGGGAAACCGACAAAGACCGCCTCTTTGCCAATCAGGAAATTCATGACATTGCGGTGGCCATTGGCGTGGATCCACACAGCGTGAATGACAATCCCGATTTAAGCGGTTTGCGTTACGGCAAAATTTGTATTCTTTCCGATGCTGATGTGGATGGTTCACATATTCAGGTGTTGTTGCTCACCTTGTTCTACAAGCATTTTCCTGCGCTGATTCGAAGCCAGAACTTGTATGTGGCTCGTCCACCGCTGTTTCGCGTGGATGTGCCCGCACAGGGAAAAAAGCCCGCGCGCAAACTGTACTGCCTCGACGAAGCCGAGCTTTATGCGGTGCAAGACAAACTGGGCAAAGAGGGTGTGAAAGAGGCGAACATCAAGATTTCCCGTTTTAAAGGCTTGGGTGAAATGAATGCCGAGCAGTTGTGGGAAACAACCTTGAACCCTGACACACGTCGCTTGTTGCCGGTTACCTTGGGCAGCATGGATGTGACCGAAACCAATGCCATGATGCACATGTTGATGGGCCGCACGGAAAGTGGCGCGCGCCGCACCTGGCTGGAGGACAAAGGCAATTTGGTGGAAGTGGATATTTAATCATTGAAGTAAAAAAGCTTTGCCTGATTACTTGAAGTCTCGCGACGGCGTTTGCAGTTGCGCAAGCAGGTGGGTGTAATCCACCAGCCTGCGTGCCACCAAATTGCATACTTCACCTTCGCGCTGCCAAATACCAAACACCCCCATAATTTGCGCATTGCGCAGCACATGTCGCTGTTCTTCGGCCAAGCTGTTCCACACAATTACATTCACATTGCCTGTTTCATCTTCAAGATTTAAAAACACGGTGCCGTGCGCAGTGGCTGGGCGTTGCCGGTGTGTCACAATGCCGCAGGCCCGTGCCAGCCTGCCGTTGGGGTAAGTGCGCAATTCTTCAACCTGCCTTATTTTGTACGGTGCCAGTTGCTTGCGCAAAAATGAAATAGGGTGGTGTTCCAGGCTTGAACCTGTGGCGCGGTAATCGGCCAGCATGTCTTCCAGTTCACCGGCTTTGGGCAATTCAAGCGGTGTTTCATTGCTGCGGGTGTTGGTCAGCAGGTCTGTGTTGTTTGCGCCGTGCCGAACGCCCCTTGTTTCAGTTGCTGCGGTTTGCCACACGGCCTGGCGGCGGTGCCCTGCCAGTTGCTCAAGCGCATTTGCATCGGCCAGTGCAAGCAGGTCGCCGCGGTCAAGCCGAGCGCGCTTGGTCAAGTCTTCTACACTTTCAAACAGCCCTTGCTCGCGGGTTTGAACAATACGCACAGCAGCGTCATGTTTCAAGCCATTGACCCGGTTTAAACCCAGACGAACGGTCCACAGCTGACCTGTGCAGCTTTCCAGTCGGGTTTCAAGGGCACTGCACTGCACATCCACGGGCCGTACTGTCACGCCATGTCGTTGCGCATCTTGAATCAGCTGTGACGGCGCATAGAAACCCATGGGCTGCGCGTTGAGCAAACCACATAAAAATGCATCCGGGTGGTGGCATTTCAGCCAGGACGATGCATACACCAACAAGGCGAAACTGGCGGCATGGCTTTCCGGAAAACCATATTCGCCAAAGCCTTCCATTTGTTTGAAAATACTTTCTGCAAACTCTCGGGTGTAGCCGCGCTCCAACATGCCGTTCACCACGCGCTCGTAAAAATGGTGCAGGCCGCCTTTGCGTTTCCAGGCGGCCATTCCGCGACGCAATGCATCGGCCTCGCCCGGTGTAAAGCCAGCAGCCAGAATTGCAACCTGCATCACCTGTTCCTGAAAAATAGGAACACCTTGGGTACGGCCCAGTGCCTCTTTCAAGGCCTCCGAAGGATAGTTCACTGCTTCCAGGCCCTGCCTGCGTTTTAAAAACGGGTGCACCATGCCGCCTTGAATGGGGCCGGGCCGCACAATGGCTACCTGAATCACCAGGTCGTAGTACTCACGGGGTTTTAGGCGGGGAAGCATGCCCATTTGCGCACGGCTTTCAATTTGAAACACACCCACGGTGTCGGCCTTGCACATCATGTCGTATGCCGTGCTGTCTTCGGGTGGTATGGCTTGCAGGGTTCTGGGGGCACCGGGTTTTTTGTGCAATTCGTCCAGCGTCATTCGAATAGCGCTCAACATGCCAAGCGCCAGTACGTCTACCTTCATCAGGCCCATGGCGTCCAGGTCGTCTTTGTCCCACTGAATGACGCTGCGCTCTGGCATCGAAGCATTTTCCACTGGCACCAGTTCAGTCAGGCTGTCGCGCGCAATCACAAAGCCGCCTGTGTGTTGCGACAAGTGCCGTGGAAACCCCAGCAGTTCATCGGCCAAATGCACGCAATGCTGCACAGTGCTTTGGCGAACATCAATGCCTGCCTGCACCATGTGGTCCACGCTCATGCTACGGCTGTAACCGCCATCTTGCGACTTGGCCAAATCTTCAATCAAATCTGTACCCAACCCCAAGGCTTTTCCCACATCCCGCAATGCTGAGCGGGGCCTGTAAACCACCACGCTGGCGGCCAGTGCGGCCCGGTCGCGACCATACTTCTTGTAAATGTATTGAATCACTTCTTCGCGGCGCGTGTGTTCAAAGTCCACGTCAATGTCGGGTGGCTCGTTGCGTTCCCGGCTGATAAAACGCTCGAACAGCACGGCCATTTTGTCGGGGTTGACTTCGGTAATGTGCAGGCAATAACACACCACCGAATTGGCAGCAGACCCACGGCCCTGGCACAAAATATTGCGGGAACGCGCAAAACGGACAATGTCGTAAACCGTTAAAAAGTAGGCCTCAAATTTCAGTTCCTCAATCAGCTGTAATTCATGTTCAATTTGTTTCCTGACTTTGGCGGGCACTTTGCCGCTGTAGCGTTGGGCTGCGCCTTCTTCTACAAGTTGGCGCAAGTATTGTGTGGGTTCCAGGCCTTCAGGGCTAATTTCACGCGGGTATTGGTAGCGCAATTCATCCAGCGAAAAAACACACTGTGCCGCCAGTGTTGCAGTTTGCTTAAGTAAGTTGTGCGGGTAAGTTTTGGCAAGCACTTGCAAGGGCTGCAAGCAACGTTGCGCATTTGTTTCCAGAAATGGTTTTGCGTCGTTCAGCTTGCAGTTCAGTCGAATGGCAGTCAGCACATCATGCAAGTTCTTGCGTTCGCCGGAATGCATCACGGGCAAGTTGCTGGCCATGAGTTCAACCCGGTGCAGGTGGGCCAGGGCTTGCAAGTGCAGCAGCCATGCCTTGTCGAACCCACGGTGCTGCAAATTACACACCAAGTGCATGCGGCCAGCAAAACGCTTGGCACACCAGCTTAAGAGGGCCGGAAAATTGTCTTTGTTGCGTTCGTCGGGCACCAGCAGCAATTGAAGTCCGGGTGGAATATCAGCAAGGTCGTCACGGGTGAAGAGGTAGTCGCCTTTGGCTGCACGGCCACGGGCCTGGGTAATCAGCCTGCACAAGTGGGTGTAGCCGGTTTTGTTTTTCACTATCAAGGCAATGCGCTGGCCGGTAAATGCACTGTTGTTTGCGAACACAAACTGGGCGCCTACCAACAGTTGAATACCACATTCCTTGGCGGCCTGATGTGCACGAACAATGCCCGCCAGCGAACATTCATCCGTGATGCCAATGGCGCTGTAACCCAGCAATTTGGCCTGCTGCACCAGCTCTTCCGGGTGTGACGCACCTTTTAAAAAACTGAAGTTACTCAACGCCAGTGCTTCAGCAAAAGGTGGTGCGGTGTGCAATGGCGCATTCATGTTCAGAGTGCCTTATGCAAAGTAACCATGTAAAAACCAGCGTGCATCTTTTTCAAGCAGGTCTTGATACAGCCACACCAAACTGGAATTGCTGTCGCGTGCGCAGTAGTAATCGCGCTTGCAAGGTTTGGCATCCCACCAGCCAAACTCAACACGTTCGGGGCCGCTAAGCAATTGCCATGGGCCACCCACTTGCCACTGTGGGGCTTTTCCTTGAAGTGGCTTGGGCGTTGGCAACAGCCACAATGGGCGCGGGCTGCTGGCCGCCAATGTCGCATTGTTCAATTCAGGGGCATGTTGGTTTTCAATTTTCTTAAAGGCAGTGTTCGCAGGTTTTTGCAGCGGGGTGTGTTGCAACACAATGCTGCATTCGGGCCTTGGGTCACTTTCTGTGGCTGCAAATAATACGGTTTGTTCGCCCAAGCGCGCGCGAAGAACATCGCAGGTGTTGTTCCAGTTACGAGTGCCTTCTGCCGGATCGGGTAAAAAACTGCGATTCACGTTGGGCAGCAATTCACTGTGCATGCATTGCACTCGAAGGTTGCGTATGTCGTCGTCAAATTGCATCCGCCCCAGTTGGTGGTGCAGCAGGCGCTTCCATGTGTCGATGCAATCGGTGGCTTGCGCACTTCTCAGGCGTAAAACCTCTTCACCGTGCGCGTGAACAAAGGCCCAGTGCAATTCACGCGTGCCATGTTTTTGCTGCTTTAGCCAGTTGCACACTGCTTCAAGCAGTGCTTGTGCATGGTGCTCAATCAGATCAAGCCTGTCGCTGTGAAAAGGCAATTCCTTTTCTTGCTCGAATGTATCCGCAGGTTCGTGGGGTGCCGTTGCTATGGCGAGTTTGTTTTGAAGCCCAAAACCCGAATCAAGTTCAGCCAAGGCTTGTGCGCCAAACCGTTTTAAAAATCCATCGCGTGGCAAACGCCACAAATCACCAATGCGGCCAAAACCGCATTGTCGCCAGGTGGTTTGCAGCTTCACATCGCAATCAAGCACTGAAATTGGCAGGGCCAGCAAACTGTTTTCATTGAAATTCAGCATGGCCAGAAAATCGTCTAGATTGCGTGCGGGGGCGCACTTGCCAAGCCACCATGCGCCGGTTGCAGTGTGGTGGTTGGCCAGTTGCAATTCGCCAGAAAATTCCTCGGTACTTTCCCAGAGTTGCGAAAGCAAAGCCTGTGCGCCACCAAACAACCTGAAGCTGCTCTGCACTTCAACCAGCCAACCCACATATTCATGATGCTGGTCTTGTCGCCAGCACACCACCGGGCTGTAATGTGCTGCCAATTCAAACAAGGAATTGGCATCAAATTGTGATTTGACTTCGCGTGGGTTGCGGGATTGTTTGTAACTCAGGGCGATCCAGCGCACGAACAAGCTCCTGTGAGTGCGGGGTGTCGGGTAAAGCACCTTGCGGTTTTGGTAAATTGATCAGTATTGCCTGCTCAAGCACAGGCCCCCTGCGTTTGATCAAATGCACTCGCAGGCTATTGCTGCTTTGGGCCGTCAGGCACAAGCGCAGTGAAGCCGGGGAGGGTTGCATTTGTGCCCGAATGGGGCGAAATACAAAACTTAAACCCTGTGAACGAGTGGCCTGGTACTGCAAGCGACGCAACACAGTTGGGTTGCAGAGTGTTTTTTCTTCAGGCAGCCACATGAAAAGTGCACCGAAGGAATCGCTTTGCAGCACCTGTTCGATCGCCCAAAGTCGATCTTGGGGTTTGTCGGTTTGAACCAAGTGCACTTGATCCAAGGCCACACCGAACTGCTCAAACGCCGGCGTGAGTGGTAGCAGCGGTGCGCCAATCAGCACCAGTTTTTTTTTCTCCAGCGATAGTTTGCGCAACACCGGCATTAGAAAGCGAAGCTCGCCAATGCCATGGTGTTTTAACAGCAGTTCAATCAGGTTGCGGGTAGGCCAGCCACCCCCGGGCAATTGTTGATCCAGGGCAACAAAGCCGCTGGGTATACGCGCACTGGTGTCGTTGGCAAGCTGGTGGGCACGCCACACGCCGGGGTGAATGCTGGCAAGATCAGACGACACAACAACCCCCGACATTGCTTTTTAGTGCAATAACTGCTTTTTAATGCAACTGGCCTTGGCGAATCAAACCAACAGCCAAACCTTCAATTGCGAATGTTTCGGTTCGCAAGTCGACTTCAATGGGAGCGAAATCGCTGTTCTCGGCTTGCAGTTCAACCACATGGCCTTTCTGGAAAAAACGTTTCACGGTGACATCGTCGTTCACGCGTGCAACCACCACCTGGCCCGCTCTGGCGGTACTGGCTTTTTTTACGGCCAGCAAATCGCCATCCATAATGCCGATGTCTTTCATCGACATGCCGCGTACTTTCAGCAAGTAATCGGGCTTGTCTGGAAACAGTGAGGGATCAACAGGAATTTGTTTTTCCACATGTTCTTGGGCAAGAATCGGGCTGCCTGCGGCAACACGACCAATAAGTGGCAATTGCATGAATTGCTCCATTGCACGTTCGGCGGCCTTGCTGGCAGTTTCTTCCAAACCTTCGGCGTATTCACCCAGCAAGCGAATGCCCCGTGACGTACTGGCATCCAGTGCAATGACATTTTTTTTGGCCAGAGCCTGTAAGTGATCTTCTGCTGCATTGGCTGAGCGAAATCCCAGTTGCCGTGCAATTTCGGCGCGAGTGGGTGGCCTGCCAAATTGGGTAATTTGGTCTCGGATTAAATCAAGAATTTCTTGTTGACGAGCAGTTAAACCTTTCATGGCACCAATCTCGAATGGACATGCTGTGATTATATACAGTAAACCAAAACTTGCAAACACATTTGCCTGAATCCAATTGCTGCATGTGACAGGTAATACATTCATCTTCGGGAGAGACAGTCTGGGAGACACGGCCAGAAGCGGAGCGACAAAGTCGCATCCGCGGCCAACCTCAAAAACACCAGTCACTCGCATACCTTGTATTGGGTATTTTTTCCCGACTTCACACCACCCTGTCCCTGAATCACCTGCCAGATCCTGCGATAATAAACCCGTAGTAACAACCAGGTGATTCATGTCCATGCTTGTAGTTCTTTCTCCCGCAAAATCGCTCGATTACGAAACACCCTTGTCCGTTTCAGCCAGTACACAGCCGCAGTTTGTTGAGCAGGCCGCAGCGCTGGTGAATATTCTTCGCCCCATGAGCCCGGCCGATATTTCCGAACTCATGTCGGTCTCTGACAAGTTGGGTGTGCTTAACGCAACGCGTTACAGCGAATGGTCAACCAAGTTCACCAAAAAGAATTCGCGCCCTGCGTTGCTGGCATTCAATGGCGATGTGTACGATGGTTTTGATGCAAAAACCCTGGACGAAGACGGTTTGGCTTTTGCACAAAAGCATGTGCGTATTCTGTCGGGCCTGTATGGCATTTTGCGTCCACTCGATTTGATGCAACCCTATCGCCTTGAAATGGGCACCAAGCTGCCCAACCCTGCCGGCAAAGATCTATACGCCTATTGGAAGCAGACCGTGGCGCCGGCCCTGAACAAGGAACTCGGAAAAAAAGACCCTGTGTTGGTCAATCTGGCTTCAGATGAGTATTTCAAGTCGGTTGATACCAAGGCCTTGAACGCACGCGTGGTTCAACCCGTGTTTCAGGATTACAAAAACGGCCAGTACAAAATTATCAGTTTCTTCGCCAAAAAAGCACGCGGTTTAATGGCCCGTTATATTGTTGACCAACGCATCACAGATGTAGAGCAACTGAAAAAGTTCAAGGTGGCAGGCTACGCATTTGCGCCCAAAGAATCCACCGAGAACACTTGGGTGTTTCGCCGCAAGGAAGCTTGATCTTGACCATTCCGCACATTCTGATCAGCAACGACGATGGTTACAGTGCCCCCGGCATTTTGGCCTTGCATGGCGCTTTGCTTGAACGATTCGGCAACACGGTTCACCTGGAGGTGATGGCACCCGAGCAAGACCGCTCGGGCGTGTCCAATGCCCTCACACTTGACCGGCCGCTTACAGTACGCAAAGCCGCCAACGGATTTCGTTATGTGAATGGCACCCCCACCGATTGCGTGCATGTGGCGGTAACTGGTTTGCTGGAACGTCGTCCGGATCTCGTGGTGTCTGGCATCAACAACGGCGCCAACATGGGCGACGACACCATTTATTCAGGCACTGTGGCAGCCGCCATGGAAGGCTTTCAGTGTGGTTTGCCCGCGATCGCTTTTTCGCTGGCTGGCAAAGGTTATGCGCACCTGGACAGCGCAGCCCGCGTGGCAGCTGAAATTGTTGAGCGCTTCCTGAACAACAAACTTGGTTTGGAACATTGCCTGCTGAATGTGAACATTCCCCCGATTCCTTACGATGACATGCAAGGTTACGAATGCACCCGTTTGGGCAAGCGCCACCATGCCGAACCCGTGATTCCCACCCAGAATCCCAAAGATGAAACCGTTTACTGGATTGGCCCACCCGGCGGTGCCAAAGATGCTGGCCCAGGCACCGATTTTTATGCGGTCAAGCAGGGTAAAATTTCGATCAGTCCTTTGAAAGCTGATTTAACGCACACCGAACAAATGAAGACCCTGGCCGATTGGCTGTAAAACAACAACATGGATCAAAAGCCCCGCTTCAAGCCAGCACCTGCGCTGATTACCCAGTCTGCGCGCAAACTGGACCGCATTCCGGAACGCATCGGTGGTTCAAGCCTGACCTCCGAGCGTGCGCGTGGGCATTTGGTTCAAAAACTGAAAACTCTGGGCATTGTGAATCAGCGTGTGCTCAATGTAATTGGTGCTGTGCCGAGGCATTTGTTTGTGGACGAAGCATTTGCATCGCGAGCCTACGAAGACGCAGCCTTGCCAATTGGCCATCAGCAAACCATTTCACGGCCTTTCACCGTGGCCCGTTTTGCTGAATACGCGCTGGATGGCCGTGCAGAGCTGGACAATGTGCTGGAAGTCGGTGCGGGTTGTGGTTACCAGGCTGCGGTGTTTGCCAACATCGCAAAGCGGGTGGTCAGCATAGAACGCATTGAGGCGTTATACGACAAGGCCCTGCGCAACTTAAAACTTGCCGGCTTTCAGAAAGTCAAAGTAATTCATGGCGATGGTTTGGTGGGGTTGCCCGCACAAGCACCGTTTGATGTCATCATTGTGGCCGCTGCGGGTTTGGAAATACCGCAAGCCTTGCTCAAGCAGTTAAAAATTGGCGGGCGCCTTATAGTGCCCGTGGCTGACCAGAATCAGCAAAATCTGGTCATTGTTGATCGTTTGGCGGTCGACAAATGGCACCGAGAGAAAAAAGACTTGGTAAAATTCGTACCCCTGTTACAAGGAACTCGCATCGTATGAAACGTGGCGCATTAACCAGAACCCCATTGCTGGGTTACACACGTGCATTGGCAGTTGGGTTTGCAACACTGACCTTCCTGGCCGCCTGTACAACAACGGGTAACCAGGCCCCGGTGGTCGATCGTTTGCCCTCCCGTTCTACTGACACCGCAGTGGCCACCGACGGTGTTTACACCGTCAAAGCTGGCGATACCCTGTACAGCATTGCGCTTGATTTTGGTCTGGATTGGCGTGAGCTGGCGCGGTCCAACAATTTGAGTGATCCCAGCAAGCTAAGCATTGGTCAAAAGCTGCGTGTGACGGGTGCGCCTGGTGCTGTCGCGGCTGGTGCATCTGGGGCAAGCACTGTTGAAGACACTGGCGTTGAAGTAACCCCGATTACTCCTGCTGGCGGTGCAAAACCGGTCGAGGCCACACCAGCACCGGAAATCAAGCCGCCGGCTCCCGTTGCTGTTACTTTGGGTTTTATTTGGCCGCATCCAGGTGAAATTATTCAAGGGTACAAAGCGGGTGTGAACAAGGGTATTGACCTTGCTGCCAAAGTGGGTGACCCCGTAATTGCCTCTCAGGCGGGGCGTGTCGTGTATTCAGGCAACGCGCTGCGCGGTTATGGCAACTTGATTATCCTGAAACACGACAACAACTTGTTGACCGCCTATGCCCACAACAAAACCTTGTTGGTGAAAGAAGGTGAGCCTGTCACCAAGGGCCAGAAAATTGCGGAAGCAGGGCAGTCCGATTCTGATCGCCCCAAACTGCACTTCGAAGTGCGCAAGCAAGGCAAACCTGTTGACCCGATGGATTACCTCCCGGCCCGTTAATTTTTATTGAATGTAGCCATGGGCCGCAAAAAGAAAAAAGATCGAACACCCGTGGTGTTTCCACGGGTGCAAGTTGCCATTGAATCAATCGACCTGGATGCCAATGGCATTGGCCATGTGGATGGCAAAGTGCACTTCATCGATGGTGCAATCACCGGCGAAACCGTTGTTGCCGAAATTACGCGAGTAAAGCCAAGCTATTCAAAAGGCAGAACACTGCAGGTGCTGAATACGGTTTCCACTCGCACCACGCCCAAGTGCCCGCATTATGGGGTGTGTGGCGGATGCGCCATGCAGCACATTGAGCCCAATGCCCAGGTGGCCATTAAAAACCGCGCGCTTGAAGACCTGTTGCAGCGAATTGGTCGCCAAACTCCCGAGCAGATGATGCCCCCCATTTATGGTTCATTTTGGGGTTATCGACACCGTGCGCGTTTAAGTACCCGCTTTGTGATCAAGAAAGAGCGGTTCTTTGTCGGGTTTCACGAGAAAGCATCTTCTTACGTGGCGGACATGCAGGAATGCCATGTGTTGCCCAAGCATGTGTCCAACATGATTGTGCCCCTGGGCAATATGCTGGTCACGCTGAGCATTTTCATGCGTATTCCCCAAATTGAACTGGCCGTGGGCGATGGTGTTACCGCAATGGTGTTACGCCACCTGGAACCCTTGAGTGAGTCAGACCTCGATACGATTCGATCCTTTGGCCGAAAGTGGGGCGTTGACTGGTGGCTGCAACCAGGTGGCCCAGCCACTGCACATCGTCTTGAAGCTGACAAGCCAGTGGACCTCACTTATCGCATTCCCAGTTTTGGTATTCGAATGCGATTCAGGCCGACTGATTTCACGCAGGTGAACCACATGATCAACGACGCCATGATTAGCCGTGCGGTGTCATTGCTCGATTTAAAGCCCGAAGACCGCGTGCTTGATCTGTTCTGCGGCTTGGGTAATTTCTCCTTGCCTTTGGCCACGAAAAGCAGTTACGTGAAGGGTTTTGAAGGTTCGCAAGACCTGGTTGACCGAGCCGGCGAGAATGCTAAATTCAACGGCCTGGCCGATAAAACCGAATTTCATGTGCGCAATCTGTTCGAAGTGGAAACACCTGAATGGGAAAGTTGGGGGCAATACGACAAAGTCTTGGTCGATCCTCCGCGCGACGGGGCCTTGGAAATTTGTAAGGCAATTGTAGGTGCGCGTGCAGAGTTTCAGCCCAAGCGCATTGTTTATGTCAGCTGCAACCCGGGCACCTTGGCTCGGGATACGGCGGTACTTTGCAATGTCGGCTCGTACAAGTTGATGAAAGCAGGGGTGGTGAACATGTTCCCCCATACATCGCATGTGGAGTCGATTGCAGTGTTTGAGCGAGTGGAGTACAGCGACTATTCCTGACCCTGGCGAACAGAATTCAGCTGCGCAAATAACAAACGGGGCCGTTGCGGCCCCGTTTTCGTTGGTGCGTTTGCCTCACCAACTCGGCGGTCAGTATAGATACCGACCCACTGAAACTTCATATTGCGCTTCTGCAATTCACTTTGCAACAACTTTCGATGTTGCAAAGTGTCAAAAAAGTGCTTTGAAATCAGTTACTTTCAGGTAACTTAATCCCAGCAGGCGCTTGTTTACTCGCGGCTGCCACCTGTAAATACCATGAGCAGTTGCAGCAAGTTCACGAACAGATTGTACAAACTCAGGTAAATGCTCAAGGCTGCGGAAATGTAGTTTGTTTCACCGCCGCGCATGACACGTTGCAGGTCGTACAAAATGAACAGCGAGAACAAGCCCACGCAAATGGTGGAAATGGTCAGTGACAGGGCTGGCATTTGCAGGAAGATGTTGGCCACTGAGGCCACAATCACCATAACCAAACCGATCAGCAGTCCCTTACCCATGTTGGTGAAATCACGCTTGGTCACCGCGGCATAGCTGGCCAAACCAAAGAAAATACCGGCTGTGCCCAGCGCAGCCATCATGATGATGGAGCCGCCATTGGACAGACTGAGTGCGACCGACAAAATGCCGGAGAGCATCAAGCCCATGAAGAAGGTAAAGCCCAGCATGAGCACAACACCGAAGGAATTATTTCGGTTGCGTTGAATGCCCCAGATGAAGCCGAACATGGCGGCAAGCATGACCACGAAGGAAAGAATGGGGCTACCGGCGAACAAGCGGAAGAAGCCGAATTGAATGCCCGCAAACGCACCCAGGGCCGTCGGAACCATCGACAGGGCCAACAAGAAGTATGTGTTTCGCAGAACCCGGTTGGTTTCTACGGTAGATACACCACCGGCTGTGCGGCCAAATTGTGCAGTTCTGAATTCAGACATGTTTACTCGCTCCTTTGTAAAACGCGAATTTGTATGCATTTAGAGTAATGGTAATGGCGAAAAGTTTCAATTCAAGACGTGGGTCAGCCCCGTGATTGGGTTTTTTATATAAACCAGCTATAATCGCGGGTTAATTTTCATGCTTTTCTAATCTTTTCGGAGTGGTTACACCATGGCAATCGAGCGCACCCTGTCCATCATCAAGCCTGATGCTGTTGCAAAAAACGTAATTGGTCAAATTTACAGCCGCTTTGAAGCCGCTGGCCTGAAGGTAGTGGCCGCACGCATGGCTCACCTGTCACGCGCTGAAGCTGAAGGCTTTTACGCAGTGCACAAGGCACGTCCTTTCTTCAACGACCTGGTTGAGTTCATGATTTCTGGCCCAGTGATGATTCAAGCCCTGGAAGGCGAGAACGCAATTGCCAAGAACCGCGAATTGATGGGTGCCACAAACCCCAAGGAAGCCGCTGCCGGTACCATTCGCGCCGACTTCGCTGAAAGCATTGACGCCAACGCGGTTCACGGCTCGGATGCCCCTGAAACAGCTGCGAACGAAATTGCTTATTTCTTCCCAGCGTCACAAGTATTTTCACGCTAATCTAGTTCGATTGCGTTGAATTCCGGGGGCGCACATGCGTCCCCGTTTGTTTTGAAAGGACACACCATGAGTGCACAACTCGACAACTTGCTGGACTACTCGGTGCCCGAGCTGATTCAGTGGTGTGGCAATTTGGGTGAAAAACCATTCAGGGCCAAACAACTGGCCAAATGGATACACCAGTCGGGCATGGACAATTTTGATTCCATGACCGACCTTGCGAAATCATTTCGCCAGAATTTGAACAGCCGTGCCTGCATCAAGGCCCCCAGTATCATTTCCGACAACGTATCCAAAGACGGCACACGCAAGTGGCTCTTTGATGTTGGCAATGGCGATGCAGTTGAAACGGTATTCATCCCCGAAGAGCGCCGCGGAACCCTGTGCGTCAGCTCGCAGGCTGGCTGCGCGGTCAATTGCCGTTTTTGCTCTACTGGCAAACAAGGTTTTTCCCGCAACTTAAGTACCGCTGAAATTGTGGCCCAGTTGTGGAAGGCCAATGTGTTGCTGCGCGAAGCTGGCGACCGTGTTTACGCCCAAGAGCGCCCGGTTACGAATGTGGTCATGATGGGCATGGGCGAGCCCCTGCTGAACTACGATGCCTTGGTCCCGGCTTTGCAATTGATGCTGGATGACACGGCTTACGGTCTTTCCCGCCGCAGGGTCACTGTGTCGACATCGGGCGTTGTGCCCTTCATGGACAGGCTTTCGCAAGATTGCCCCGTGGCCTTGGCTGTTTCATTGCATGCCCCCAATGACGCATTGCGCGATCACCTCGTGCCGCTGAACAAAAAGTACCCATTGCGTGAGTTGCTCGATGCCTGCCTGCGTTACCTGAAATTTGCGCCGCGTGATTTCATTACTTTTGAGTATGTCATGCTTGATGGGGTAAATGACAAGCCAGAACATGCCCAGCAATTGCTTGAAATCGCCAAAATCGTGCCTTGTAAATTCAACCTGATCCCGTTTAATCCATTCCCGGAGTCGGGTTTGCTCAAGTCAACCAGCCCTGCAATCAAAACGTTTGTGGATATCCTTGGCGGCGCGGGTGTGGTAACTACAGTTCGCAAAACCCGGGGTGATGACATCGATGCAGCATGCGGTCAACTGGCTGGCGAAGTTCGAGACCGAACCAAGGTCAAGGAAAGGCTTGTAAGTACGGTGTCCCTGGAAGAACTGAGGGGTTCCTCCAAACGCAGGGACTAGGCAAACAGCGTGCATGCTTTGTCATACAATGAAAGCAAGATTGAGTGTGTTGTGGCAGTGATTGCGTATTAATTCAATTATAAAAACGATATTTTTGCCGCCAAACTTGTGGCGCATTCTCAAAAAACTCCTCAACACATTGAATTTTCATAGAAATCGCTTGAACCTACCTGCTTGCTTCGATTATGCTGCAAAGGTGGTGGCGGTAAAGAACTACAATGATTAATCGGGGCCCTTTGCGCCTGCCGACGCTTGGAAAGACCAAATGAATGAAAATCGTGCGATGAGCAAAACTGAATCATCAGATGCCAGTGCAGGTCAAGATGCAAAACCGGAGCCAAGCAATGGCTCCTTCGCTGAAAAGCACCCCAATTTGACTCTGCTTGAATCGGGCCAGAACCCGGGCGAAATTTTACGTGCTGCCCGTGAAAAGGCTGGCTATTCCTTGAGCGACATCAGTGCTCAAACCAAAATCAACGAACGTCAGCTTGAAGCCATTGAAAGTGGTGATGTTGGGCGCCTACCGCCCGAGACCTTTGCCAAGGCTTTCATTAAAAGTTATTGCAAGGCCCTGAAGATGGACCCTGCACCGGTCATCATGTCCTTCGGGTTTTCCGAGGCCAGTGCCCAGGTTAAAGCCGCTCGTTCTGGCCAGGCCGAAAGTGGGCGCTCCGAGCCGCTTGAGCCCAAGATGCCCAACAGCTCCAAGCGCTTGTCCACTTTGAATTTTGATCGTAAAACAGGCAAGAAATCGCTGAGCTACGGCATTGTGCTGGCAGCAGTGGTGGTCATGGCCGTGTTTTACATTCCCGTGTTCATGTCGAGTCAAACCACCGAAGTGGGTGATGCAGAGGTGATCGAACCCAACGAGGCGCCTGTGGCCACGGCACCAGGTTCCGAGAGTGCTGTGTCAGCGGATGGTTCTTTGCCTTTGGGCCTGGAAGCCCCAGCTGCGGCCGGTGATACGGCTGTGTTCCCGGCACTTCAGCAACCTGCTGCGCCTGTGGGTGAATCTGCACCCCCCGCAACCGCAGCACCAAACGCCACCGGTGCGGCCAGCACAACAGCCGCTGCACCTGTTGCTGATGCTGCAGCGCCAGCGGCAGCCCCCTTGGCCCCCAATGTTGAAAGCGTGTTGCGGTTTAACTTTCAAGAGCAGTCCTGGGTGACCGTTCGCGATGCAAATGACAAAGTGTTAATTTCCCAACTCAACGACGGTGGCAGCAATCTGGAAGTGAAGGGTCAAGCGCCCTTTAAGTTGATTGTTGGCAACGCCAAGGCAGTGAGTGTATCCAGCAATGGAAAATCTGTTGACCTGACTTCATCCATTCGCGGGGAAGTGGCCCGAATCACTGTTCAGTAAAATCTGTCAGGGGGCTTTATATAGCCCTCGCTTTTAAGCAACCCGTCTATCTCGCCAGAAGTTCATCGTGATTCCAAATACCCCCTTGAAGCGACACAAGACCCATCAAGTGGATGTCCGCTGGAAAGAGCATGTTGTGTCCATCGGCGGCGGTGCTCCTGTTTTGGTGCAGTCGATGACCAACACTGACACGGCCGATGCCCTGAACACAGCATTACAAATCAAGGCTCTCTATCTTGCCGGCAGCGAGATGGTTCGAATCACGGTGAACAACGACGCTTCTGCAGAAGCGGTGCCTTACATTCGTGAGCAGCTGGACAAAATGCGAATTCCCGTGCCATTGGTGGGTGATTTTCATTACAACGGACATTTGTTGCTTCAAAAATACCCGGATTGCGCAAAGGCCTTGTCGAAGTACCGCATCAACCCCGGCAATGTCGGTTCATCCCGTTCGCGCGATGACAACTTTGCGGCCATGATTTCAATTGCTGCTGAACACGACAAGCCAGTTCGCATTGGCGTGAACTGGGGCAGCCTGGACCAAAACCTGCTGGCCCGAATGATGGATGAGAACGGCAAGAAAGCCGATCCGCTGCCAGCACAGCAACTGATGTACCAGGCGCTGATTGAATCTGCGGTCAGTAGTGCACACAAAGCGGTCGAGCTCGGTTTGCCTGCCAATAAAATTGTGTTGTCCTGCAAGGTGAGTCAGGTTCAAGACCTGATTGCGGTGTACCGGGAATTGTCGGGTCGAAGCGAGTTTCCCCTTCATCTTGGCTTGACTGAGGCGGGAATGGGCACGAAAGGTATCGTGGCATCTACTGCTGCATTGTCTGTGCTCTTGCAAGAAGGCATTGGTGACACCATTCGCGTGTCGCTCACGCCCGAGCCCAATGGTGACCGTTGCAAGGAAGTGCTTGTTGGGCAGGAAATTTTGCAATCGCTGGGCTTGCGTGCCTTCACGCCCCAGGTAATCGCCTGCCCTGGGTGCGGCCGAACCACCAGTACTGTGTTTCAGGAACTGGCCGATCAAATTCAAACCTACCTGCGTGATCAAATGCCGATCTGGAAAAACCAGTATGTGGGCGTTGAAGAAATGAAAGTGGCTGTGATGGGCTGCGTGGTGAACGGTCCGGGTGAAAGCAAGCACGCCGACATCGGTATTTCGCTGCCGGGCACCGGTGAGGCTCCTTCTGCCCCTGTGTTTTTAGACGGCAAACGCACGGTGACCTTGAAAGGCGAGAACATCGCTCAGGAATTTCAGGCGATTGTGCAGCGTTATGTCGAGCAAAGGTACGCTGGCGGCAACAAGTAGCCCAAGAATAGGCGACAATACCGGGTTGAGAAATTAAGTTGAATGCGTCAATGAGTCATCCTGAGTCGCCGGAACAATCCAAAGCCAAAAAGCAACCCCGACTTCAATCCGTCAAGGGAATGAACGATGTTTTGCCCGTAGAAGGCATTCATTGGGAGAATCTCGAGGTCATGCTTCGTGAGTGGTTGACCTCTTATGGTTACCGCTTGATCAAAACCCCTGTGCTTGAGCCCACGTCGCTGTTTCGCCGGGGCATTGGTGAAGTCACCGACATCGTTGAAAAAGAGATGTTTAGTTTTGTGGATCGCTTGAATGGCGACGAACTTACTTTGCGGCCAGAATTCACCGCGGGCATTGCACGCGCCACCATTCAACACAATCTGACTTACGCAGCGCCTCAACGGGTGTATTCCATGGGGCCTGTGTTTCGCCATGAGCGCCCTCAACGCGGGCGTTACAGGCAGTTTCATCAGCTCGATGTCGAAGCGCTGGGTTTTGCCGGCCCTGATATTGATGCGGAGTTGATTGTGATGCTCTCGCGCCTGTGGCGTGAGATGGGGCTTGAAGATGTGCGCCTTGAAATCAACTGCCTGGGTGAAGCACCAGAACGTCTGGCGCACAGGCAGGCGCTGATTACGTATTTTGAAGCGCATGCCGACTTGCTGGATGAAGATGCCAAGCGCCGCTTGCACAGCAACCCTTTGCGGATTCTGGATACGAAAAACCCCACCATGCAAGACATGGTCAACGGCGCACCGCGTTTGTCGGAATTTTTGGGAACGGAATCCCTGGCACATTATCAGGGCGTAAAACGCCTGCTTGACGATGCGGGCGTGCGTTACATTGAAAACCCGCGTCTGGTTCGTGGTCTGGATTACTACAACCTCACTGTGTTCGAGTGGATTACTGATGCCTTGGGCACGCAGGGCACTATTTGTGGCGGTGGTCGCTACGATGGCTTGATTGAAATTCTGGGTGGCAAGCCCACGCCAGCCATCGGATTTGCAATTGGCCTGGAACGTTTGCTCGAGTTGTACCTCGAAGTAAATCAGCCCGATGACACGGCTGACCTGGATGTGTATGTGGTACATCAAGGTGAAGGAACGGCTCGCCGCGCTTTTACTTTGGCTGAAGAGTTGCGCGATGCGGGGTTTGCCGTGGTACTGCACGCCGGTGGTGGTGGCTTCAAAAGCCAAATGAAGCGCGCAGATGTCAGCGGTGCTGCCGTGGCGGTTATTCTGGGCGAAAACGAATTAAATGCGGGCACTGCGGCAGTCAAACTGCTGCGTGGTGAAAGCAAGCAGCAGGAATTCAAACAAGAGGGATTGGCCGAAGCCATTTTCGGTCTGCTTTACGGAGAAGGAGAGGAGTCTTGAGTCGATACAGCCTTGAAGAACAAGAACAACTGGCCAGTTTGAAGGCATTCTGGTCCAAATACGGCAGTTTTATCTTGACCGTGTTGATTCTTGTGTTCGGTGCCTTTGCCTTGAACAACGGTTGGAAATGGTGGCAGGCACGCCAGTCTACTGATTCAGTTGTGGTTTATGAACGTTTGGAGGCAGCCACGCGTGAGGGCAATATCGAACTGGTGGGAGAAATCCAGAAGACCCTGTTCGAGGAGCATGCCAGCTCCCCTTACGCACAGCGTGGGGCGTTGATTGCGGCCAAAGCCTTTTTCGATGAAGGCAAGCTGGAAGAAGCGAAAGCATCGTTGAAGTGGGCTTCTGAAAAAGCCAAGCTGGACGAGTATGTGGCAACTGCCCGTTTGATGTTGGCCGGTATTCTGATTGAGCAATCCGAGTTCGATGCAGCCAAATCGGCCTTGAGCGAGAACTACCCAGGCTTTGAAGGCCTTTTTCACGATCGTTTGGGTGACCTGGCCCTGGCGCAGAAAGATGTGGCAACAGCGCGCAAAGAATATGAATTGGCGCTTGGCACCATTCAAGCCGACAGTCCGTGGAAGCAGGTGATTGAGCGAAAAATCAGTGCCTTGCCCAAAGTGGAGGCCAAACAATGAGCGAACCAATGAAGCACGTCATTAAAATTTCATCTCTTGTCGCTGTTTTGGCCTTGTTGGGCGGTTGTGCTGCCATCAGTTCGACCATGAGCAGCCTGAACCCCTTCGGCAGCAGCGCTGTGAAACCTGCTGAATTGCAGCCCTTTACGTCGCAATTGAAAGTTGCCAACGCCTGGTCCGTGGATGTAGGCGACTCCGAGCAAGGCAGCTTCACGCCTGTTTTACTCGACTCCACCGTGTATGCCGCTTCGCAAGAGGGTCAGTTGGTGGCCATCGACAGGGCTACAGGCAAAACAAAATGGAAAGTGAAAGTCGGTGCCAAGCTGAAAGCGGGTGTGGCTGCCACGCTTGACACCATTGCAGTGATCGACGTGAACAACAACCTTGTCGCGTTTGATGCCAATGGCAAACAAAAATGGCAAACCGGCGTGGGCGCAGATGTCAGCAGCGTGCCCGTGGGTGCTGCTGGCACCATTCTGGTTCGCGGCATCGACTTCTCGGTGATCGCTTATTCAGCGTCAAATGGTGCACAACGCTGGAAGTATACCCGCCAGCTTCCGCCGCTGACTTTGAGAGTCAATACCCCAGTCGATGTCAACAACGCGCGCGTATATGCTGGTTTTCCGGGTGGTCGGCTGGTGGCGCTTGATCTGAGCGCGGGCACTGTTGTTTGGGAAGGTACTTTGGCAACACCCAGTGGAACCACCGAAATTGAGCGCATCACCGACGTAACCGGGACGCCAATTTATAACTTCCGTGAAGTGTGTGCAGCGGCGTTTCAAGGCAAGGTGGGTTGCCTGGACTCGGTTAGTGCCCGCCCAATCTGGACCACCGATTTTTCTGCACCCAGTGGTGCCTCTGTAGACGACCGTTACATGATTGCCCCCAATGAACTGGGCGATTTGTTTGCGTTTTCCCGCAGTGGCGGCAAGCAGGTTTGGAAAATTGAAAACTTCCAGCGTCGCCAGCCCACCACGCCGACTGTAATTGGTCGCGCTGTGGCTGTGGGCGACTACGAAGGCTATGTTCATTTCATTGATCGAGACACCGGCAAAACCATTGCGCGAACAAAAGTGGGTTCTACCTCTTTTGCCAGCCAGCCTGTGCCTGCTGACACCGATGCGCTGATCGTGCAATCGCGTGGCGGCAGTGTGGCCCTGATATCTGTCCAGTAAAGTAAAACATGAAACCTGTCATTGCCCTGGTTGGGCGCCCAAACGTGGGCAAGTCCACATTGTTCAATCGCTTGACCCGAACAAGAGACGCCTTGGTGGCCAACCAGCCTGGTCTAACTCGCGATCGCCATTATGGTGTAGGCCGTATTGGCCCCAGAGAATATTTGGTAGTGGACACTGGCGGGCTTGAGCCTGTGGCCAAAGACGGTATTTACGCCGAAATGGCCAAACAAAGCCGACAGGCAATTGTTGAGTCTGACCTGGTTTTGTTTCTTGTGGATGGTCGCCAAGGCGTCACCCCCCACGACCACGTGATTGCCGCAGAGCTGCGCAAGGCCAAGCGAGAAGTAATTCTGGTGGTCAACAAAACCGAGGGCTACACCCACTCGATGGCCGCCGCCGACTTCTTCGAGTTGGGTTTGGGCGAACCGGAGACCATATCTGCCAGCCATGGCGACGGCGTGCGCCAGTTGATGGACATTGCTTGTGAAAAGCTGCCTGTGTTGCCCGAAGATGAAGAGGGCGGAAGGCGCATCAAGGTGGCCATTGCCGGACGTCCCAATGTGGGCAAGTCCACCATGGTAAATACCTTGTTGGGTGAAGAACGCGTGATTGCGTTCGATTTGCCGGGTACCACTCGCGACAGTATTTATATTGATTTCGAGCGCAATGACAAGCCTTATACCTTGATTGACACAGCCGGTTTGCGCAAGCGCGGTAAGGTGTTTGAGTCGGTTGAAAAGTTTTCAGTGATTAAAACCCTGCAAGCCATTGAAGACGCCAATGTGGTGATCTTGATGCTGGATGCCCAGCAGGATATTTCCGATCAAGACGCCTCTATTGCTGGCTTCATTGTTGAAGCGGGGCGTTCACTGGTGTTGGCTGTGAACAAATGGGACAGCCTGGATGATTACCGCAAGGAACGAATCAAGGCTGAAGTAGGGCGCAAGCTGACTTTCCTGAATTACGCCAAGTTTCATTACGTGTCTGCCACAAAGCCTTTTGGAATTGCAGCCATGATGAAATCAGTCGATGAAGCGCACGCCGCGGCTTTCGCCAAGTTGTCAACGCCCAAACTGACGCGCCTGATTCAGGAGTGTGTTGAGCACCAACAACCCCCACGCAAGGGCATATTCAGGCCCAAATTGCGCTACGCGCACCAGGGCGGGCAGAACCCGCCCATTGTGATTGTTCACGGCACCGCGCTGGATGCCATTCCTGACAACTACAAGCGTTACCTGGAAACCCGAATTCGCGAGCGTTTCAAGCTGGATGGAACGCCGCTTCGGGTTGAATTCCGAAGCAACGTGAACCCGTTTGACAAGAAAGATTAACGCGAAAAATTAACGCGAAAATCAGAACGGGATTTTGCGGGTCAGGATGTCCTTGTACATCACCCAGTCACCCATGAAGCTGTAAAGCGGGTACTTGAATGTGGCTGGGCGGTTCTTCTCGAAAAAGAAGTGGCCCACCCACGCAAATGCGTACCCAGTCAGCAAACCATACAGCAGCCAAACAGGCTGGCCGGTGGTAATCAATTTGAACAAACACACCAGTGCCAGTGTTGAGCCTACAAAATGCAGTCTGCGACAAGTCAGGTTGTTGTGTTCAGCCAGGTAAAAAGGATAAAAATCGGCAAAAGTCTGAAATCTGTTTCCGGTTTTTGGCATGCCCATGTCTCCATTTGTTTATTTTTAGTCGTTGTAGTTTACATCCCTTGCCGCTTCAGGCCTGTATCTGCCCAGAAATTTGGACTTGAAAGCTGTGGCATTTCGGGTAGGATGAATAAAACGACCATAAGAATATTTTAGGAGGTTTGTGATGCAAGTTAAAGAAGTCCTGCGTGTAAAGGGCAACACGCTTTTTACTGTCACCCCTGATACTCATTTGTCCGACTGCGTGGTTACCATGGCTGATCATGACGTGGGTTCATTGGTGGTGATGGACAAAGGGGCGCTGGCCGGCATCGTAACCTTCCGCGAAGTGATACGTGTTCTGGCCAAACGGCAAAAAGAGCACCGCACCGGCCCCACGCCGCCTGTGGCTGAAATTGTGGTTCGCGAGGTCATGAACACAGAGCCCACCGTGGCCACCCTGGATATGGAGGTGGATAGCCTTCGCAAACTGATGCTTGAGAATCACCAGCGCTATTTGCCCGTGATGGATGGAAACACCCTGTGCGGCGTGATTTCATTTCACGACGTGGCCAAAGCGGTTCTTGAGGAACAAGGGTTTGAGAACAAAATGCTGAAGGGCTACATTCGCGATTGGCCCATGGAAGAAAGCAGCAATTGAGTTGAAAACAAAAGCAGTACAGGTGGTATCAAAGTGAAAAAAAGAGTTGCGATTGTTGGTGCGGGCATGTCGGGTTTGGCCTGCGCACGCGAATTGGTTCAGCTGGGTCACGAGGTTACTTTGTATGAAAAAAGTCGTGGCCCGGGGGGGCGCATGCCTACGCGCTGGTTAAATCGCGACATTGATCCCCCTTTGGGCTTTGATCACGGTACCCAGTATTTTCAGGCTTCGTCCCCGGCATTTGTTGAGTTGATTGACCAGGCCCAAAAGGTGGGTGCGGTGGCGCCTTGGGCTGGATCTGTTGTTAATTTGGGCTACGGGCTTTCCTCCCCCCATGCAAGCACGACCACGCGGTGGGTGGGTACGCCTGGAATGGCCAGTTTGGCGCGCTTCATGGCCCATGGGCTTGATGTTCGTTTGCAATGCCGGGTGGCTGGTGTTGTTCGCACTGAGGGTGTTTACCAATTAACCCTGCACCTGGCTGATGGCACCGTCAGGGTAGAGTCTGGCTTTGATGCGGTGATTAGTGCTGTGCCGGCCGAGCAGGTGGTGCCGTTGTTCGATGAAGTTCACAAATCCTTGGCGCAATTGGCCGTTGCTGTTGAATCCAGCGTTACTTGGTCTGTCATGCTCACGCCTCGCGAGGCTGTGAAAGTAGATTTCGATGGGGCCTTCGTGGTGGACAGCCCATTGGGCTGGATTTGTCGCGATTCCTCAAAGCCTGGCAGGGCTGTGGGTGACCGTTGGATCTTGCAGGCCACTGCCGATTGGTCTCGACTTCATCAGGACTACGCTGCCGAGGAAGTGGGCAAGATGCTGCTCGATGTGTTTTGCAATGTGACTGGCCAGTTGATCGAAGAGCCTTTGACGGTTACCGCGCATCGCTGGTTGTATTCGTTGCCCAGCAACCCGGTGGGTATGCCTTGTTATTTCAGCGAGGAACACATGCTGGGTGCATGTGGAGACTGGCTTAATGGTGCGCGGGTGGAAGACGCATTTTTGAGTGGTCACACACTGGGGCATCAGCTGTCGAACGCATTCAGCAGTACTTTGATTCAGTAGCAACTCAGTAGCAACTTAGTAGCAACTGAGCAGCAAATAAGTTGCAATTGAGAAGTTGCAATTGAGTAAGCTCAACACCCGCGCCGTTCAGGTGCGGGATATTCCGATAAAATAATGTTTTGCCTATTCGAGTGAACACGCATGTCCGGAAGCAGCCTGGGTCGCCTTTTTGTGGTCAGTAATTTTGGGGAAAGCCATGGGCCTGCCATTGGTTGCGTGGTGGATGGTTGCCCACCGGGTTTACCACTCACCGAAGCCGACTTGCAAGCAGACCTGGACCGACGCAAACCGGGTACCTCCCGCCATGTGACTCAGAGACAGGAAGCCGATCAGGTTGAAATTCTTTCCGGTGTGTTTGAAGGCGTGACAACGGGAGCCCCCATTGGCTTGTTGATTCGGAATCAAGACCAGCGCAGCAAAGATTACGGCAACATCATGGACACGTTTCGCCCGGGCCATGCCGATTACACCTACTGGCACAAATATGGCATTCGTGATTATCGCGGGGGCGGGCGTTCCTCGGCCCGCATGACTGCACCCATGGTAGCGGCAGGCGCAATCGCGAAGAAATGGCTGGTCAGCAAGCTGGGTATTGAGATCCGTGGTTGCATGACCCAAATAGGCGAGGTGGATATTCCGTTCTTCACTTGGGACGATGTACATACCAATCCTTTTTTCGCGCCAAACAACGAAAAGGTTGCCGAGCTAGAGGCCTATATGGATGCCTTGAGAAAGTCGGGCGACTCATGTGGTGCTGGCTTGCGTGTGCAGGCCACTGGCGTGCCTGTCGGTTTGGGTTCGCCTTTGTACGACAAGCTGGATGCCGACATTGCCCACGCCATGATGAGCATTAACGCTGTAAAAGGCGTTGAAATTGGCGCTGGTTTCGCTTGTATTGCCCAAAAGGGCTCTGAGCACGGTGATGAAATGACCCCGGAGGGATTTGGTTCCAACCACGCAGGCGGTATTCTGGGCGGTATTTCAACTGGCCAGGATATTGAAGTTCGCATGGCGATCAAGCCAACGTCCAGCATTCGTTTGCCCAGAAAGTCGATAGATAAAGCGGGCAATCCGATCGACGTTGAAACCTATGGCCGACACGACCCTTGTGTTGGAATACGCGCAACGCCTATTGCTGAGGCCATGCTTGCTTTGGTCATTATGGATCACATGCTGGTGCATCGCGCACAGTGTGCGGATGTTCAGGTGGGCACACCACAAATTCCCCCCGGCATTTCAAATTATTAAGTTGTTAATCTCTACACGGGCAGGCATTTGCAACTGGGCTGGTTAGCGCTTTTTTACGCGGCGTATTTCGCATTTGTAGGCTTGTATTCGCCGTTTTTGGGGCCTTACCTGAAATCGATTGGTCACAGTCTGGATGTGATCGCTCTGGCTTTGGGCATGATGCAGTTGATGCGAATTGTTGGTCCATTTGCCTGGGGCTGGCTGGCTGACCACACCGGCAACCGGGTTCGCTGGATTCGATTGGGAACCTTTGCGGGTTTTTGTTTTGCAGCCCTTGCGTTCTGGTATCAGCAAACGCCTTCTCACCTCATTGTTCTTGTGTTGTTGTTGAACCTGAGTATTTCAGGTTTGGTGCCCATGTCCGATTCATATGCCATGGAGCGTTGTGCCGGTTGTACTGGCCAATATGGCCAGGTGCGTTTGTATGGCTCACTGGGCTTTGTGTTGGCAGTGCTGGTTTTCGGGGCTGTGGCTGATCGCTTTGGTTTTGCCTCTTATCCGTTTTGGGCTTGCGCCATGTTGCTGCTCGGGTTTGTAGCAGCCTTGAAATTCACGCCCGATTCTCCCCGGGTGACCAGTACGGAAAATTCAATCCTGTTCACCGGCAGTGGCTTCAAGCGCCTGTTGTTGCCAGGTCCCATGCCACTTTTCTGGTTGGCTGCATTTTTCATGATTTTCGCGCATGGGGTTTTCTATGCCTTTTTCTCGCTTTACCTGCTCGAGTTCAATTATTCCGAAATGAGTATTGGTGGCTTGTGGGCATTTGGTGTGATGTGTGAAGTGGTGTTTTTTGCCCTTCAAGCCCGCTTTTTCAAACGCTTTTCCCTGAACACCTGGCTTTGCGTCAGCTTCGCAGCGTGCGCATTCCGGTTTGCCCTGACAGCGGCATTCCCTGAATACGGCTGGCTGATGCTTTTTGCACAGGGTTTGCATGCTTTAACTTTTGCGGCACACCACACCGCCACAATTTCCTGGTTGCGAGAAAACTTGCCAGTCAAGCTGGTGGTTCGTGGCCAAGCCATGTATGCCACCATTGCATATGGGCTTGGTGGATCTGCCGGTACATTTTTAGGCCGCTTCGCATGGGAGTGGGGCGGGCCTGCCAGTGCATTTGCCATGGCCTCGGTCAGTGGTTTGATTGCCCTGCTTCTAGGTTGGCGCTTTACGATTGCCAGCAAGCAGCCAACTTCGGCACTTTTGTCGGGATAAACTGTCGAATGCAGGTAATTGATGTCAACTTTGCAGCATTGAGCGCCGTTTCTACAGAACGGTTTTACTGACAATTACAGGTGAAAAACAATGGTATTTTCTGGATTGAAGCGACGCACCACATTAACGCTGAGCCTTGCGTTTTCAACTGGTGTGCTGGCCGCGTGTTTAACCACTCAAACCACCTCTGGTGGGGCGGTTGGGGTTGATCGTTCCCAGTTTGTGCTTGTTTCCTCAGCAGAAGTGGATGCCGCAGCAGCCAAAGGTTATGCCGATGTGATCGCCAAGGCGCAAAAGGAAGGCAAACTGAACAGGGATGCCAAGCAGGTGGCCAGGGTGCGTGCCATTGCCAATCGCCTGATTCCCCAAACTGTGGCATTCCGGCCGGATGCGCCACAGTGGAAATGGGAAGTCAATGTGATTGAATCTGACCAACTCAATGCCTGGTGCATGGCGGGCGGAAAAATCGCGTTTTACTCGGCTTTGATTGAAAAACTGGCGCTGACTGATGATGAAATCGCGGCCATCATGGGGCACGAAATTGCCCATGCTTTGCGGGAACACAGTAGGGAACGAATTTCGCAGCAACTTGCCACGAATGTTGGACTGGATCTGGCTTCGGCAGTTTTTGGTTTGTCGCGTGGTGCATCCGATCTTGCGGGTATGGCCGCCAATGTGGCAATTTCACTGCCGTATGGCCGTTCTCATGAAGTGGAATCAGACCGAATTGGCGTGGAGTTGGCCGCGCGTGCAGGCTACAACCCCCGTGCTGCAATCAGTGTTTGGCAGAAGATGAGCCGGGCTGGTGGTGGTTCACCACCCGAGTTGTTGTCTACGCACCCATCGCCCGAAAACCGGATCCAGGATCTCGAGGTTTATTCAGCCAGGGTGCAACCTTTGTATGAGCAAGCCAAGAAGCGTTAAGCACCGGCGAGCAAGTTGATTTTGAGGCGCAGCCATGCCGGCTGTGCTGCAAGGCCGGGGCTGGCTGTGGCATAATCAGGGGTTATTCTCTAAGCAATTTGCTGCTCCGTTCAGCGGAACAAACCCGTTGAATGAGTCAGCCCGAAGCAGGTCCTTGAAAATGGCAAAAACTCTTTACGACAAACTCTGGGAAAGTCATGTGGTGCGCACCGAAGAAGATGGCACCTCACTGATTTACATCGACCGCCATTTGCTGCATGAAGTGACCAGCCCCCAAGCCTTTGAAGGTTTGGAGCTAGCTGGCCGCGACCTGTGGCGCAACAGTGCCAACCTGGCTGTGGTGGACCACAACGTGCCTACCACTGACCGTTCCAAAGGCATCGCCGACCCAACTTCGCGATTGCAGGTTGAAACACTGGACAAAAATGCAAAAGCCCATGGCCTGACCTACTTCGATATCAAAGACCTGCGCCAAGGCATTGTGCATGTGATCGGGCCCGAGCAGGGCGCAACCTTGCCTGGCATGACCGTGGTTTGCGGCGATTCGCACACCAGCACCCATGGCGCCATCGGTGCGCTGGCATTTGGTATCGGTACCTCGGAAGTTGAGCACGTTATGGCCACCCAGTGTTTGCTGATGAAAAAAGCCAAAAACATGCTGGTTCGCGTGGAAGGTACTTTGGGCAAGGGTGTTTCTGCCAAAGACGTGATTTTGGCCATTATTGGCAAAATTGGTACGGCTGGCGGTACCGGGTATGCCATTGAATTTGCGGGCTCCGCCATTCGCGGATTGTCTGTTGAAGGTCGCATGACCATGTGCAACATGGCCATCGAGGGCGGTGCACGCTCTGGCATGGTGGCCGTCGACGAAAAAACAATCGAATACGTGAAAGGTCGCCCATTCAGCCCGAAAGGCGAGATGTGGGATACGGCAGTTGCTTATTGGAAAACCTTGCATTCAGATGAAGGTGCACATTTCGACCATGTGGTTGAGCTGCGTGCGGAAGACATTGAACCGCAGGTGAGCTGGGGTACTTCACCAGAAATGGTGACTGATGTGCACGGTGTGGTGCCAGACCCCGCTTCGGTGGCCGACCCGGTGAAGCGCCAGGGCTACGAGCGTGCCTTGCAGTACATGGGCTTGAAGCCTTTGCAGAAAATTGAAGACATCAACGTAGATACCGTGTTCATTGGTTCTTGTACCAATTCGCGCATTGAAGATTTGCGCGACGCTGCGGCGGTGGTGAAGGGCAAGAAAAAAGCGGAAACGGTCAAATTGGCCATGGTGGTCCCTGGGTCGGGCTTGGTCAAAGCGCAGGCTGAAAAGGAAGGTTTGGACAAAATTTTCCTTGAAGCCGGGTTTGAGTGGCGAGAGCCCGGTTGCTCCATGTGCCTGGCCATGAATGCGGATCGTTTGGGCAGTGGTGAGCGTTGCGCCTCCACCAGCAACCGGAATTTTGAAGGACGTCAAGGTGCGGGCGGCCGTACACACCTTGTCAGCCCGGCCATGGCGGCTGCGGCAGCGATTGCAGGCCATTTCACTGATTCCAGAACCTTTTAAAACAAAGGAGTGTTTGATATGAAGATCGTTTCCGTATTTCTGCTTGCTTTGTCAGCCCTGTCATTGTCCGCTTGCAACACCATTGAGGGCATGGGCAAGGACATCAAGGCGGGCGGCGCTGCCATTGAACGCACTGCAGACGAAAACAAGAAGTAATGTTTACTGGTATTTCTAAGCTGTGCGGGCAAGCGTTTGCTTGCCTGTATGGTTTGAACTCCGGATCAACCGGAATATTCACGGATTAATTATGGACAAATTTGTAACCCACACTGGCATTGCCGTTGCATTGAACCGCGCCAATGTGGACACCGATGCCATCATCCCCAAACAGTTTCTGAAAAGCATCAAGCGCACCGGTTTCGGCGAGCACTTGTTCGATGGTTGGCGTTACCTGGACGAAGGTGAGCCTGGCATGGATTGCACCAAGCGCCCCCTGAATCCTGATTTCGAGCTGAACAAGCCAGAATTCAAAGGCGGCACCGTGTTGGTCGCAGGTCCCAACTTCGGGTGTGGGTCCTCCCGTGAGCATGCGCCCTGGGCGCTGCAACAGTACGGTTTCAAAGCGGTTATTTCCAGCAGTTTTGCGGATATTTTCTTCAATAATTGCTTTAAAAACGGTTTCTTACCCATTGTTTTAAAAGAAGAAGAGCTGAAAGAAGTTTTCGCCGCAATTGATGCAAAACCTGGCATTGAGATCACAGTAAGTCTTGAGCACCAAACCGTGAGCATTGCTGGAAAAAGCTACAGCTTCAATGTAGATGCATTCCGCAAGCATTGCCTGATGAATGGCTTTGACGACATTGGCCTGACTTTGCAGCATCGCGATGACATTGTGGCTTTCGAGAAAAACCGCCTGGCCAACCAGCCCTGGCTTGCCAACACAATCTAAATATAAAAAAGCAGAGAACACGAATGACTTTAAAAATTGCCGTAATGCCCGGTGACGGCATTGGCCCGGAGATTACCGCGCAGGCTGTGAAGGTGCTTGAAGCCCTGAAAACCGATGGCTTGAACATCGAGTTTGAACATGCCTTGATTGGTGGCGTGGCCTACCGCGAAAAAGGCGTGCCTTTGCCGGAAGAGACCGTGGCCCTGGCCAAGGCGTCGGATGCGGTGTTGTTTGGTGCGGTGGGTGACTTTTCTCTCGATACACTCCCGCGCCATTTGCGGCCAGAGCAAGCTATTTTGGGCATTCGCAAAGCCCTGAATCTGTTTGCCAATTTCCGCCCTGCGATGGTCTATGAGGAGTTGGCTGATGCGTCTACCCTACGCCCTGAAGTAGTGGCAGGACTGGACATTCTGATTGTTCGTGAACTGACTGGCGATATTTACTTTGGAACGCCGCGTGGCAACCGCATCGCCGAGGATGGTCCATTTAAAGGCGAGCGTGAGGCATTTGACACTATGCGCTACGCTGAAACTGAAATTCGCCGCATTGCCCATGTGGCCTTTCAAGCGGCACAAAAGCGTGGTGGCAAGCTGTGTTCGGTTGACAAAGCCAACGTGTTGGAAACTACCCAGTTTTGGCGTGACATTGTGACTGAAGTAGGCAAGGAATACAGCGATGTCGAATTAAGCCACATGTACGTTGACAACTGTGCCATGCAGTTGTTGAAAAACCCAAAGCAGTTTGACGTCATCGTGACGGGTAACCTGTTCGGTGATATTTTGTCAGATGAAGCGTCCATGTTGACTGGCTCTATCGGCATGTTGCCATCGGCCTCGCTGAATGAATCCAATTTCGGTTTGTACGAGCCAATTCATGGTTCCGCGCCCGACATTGCTGGCAAAGACCTGGCTAACCCCATGGCCACCGTGCTTTCTGCAGCGATGATGCTGCGTTACACCTTTGGCCTTGAAGATTATGCAAACCGCATCGAGAGCGCAGTGAAAACGGTGTTGGCCACTGGCCCGCGTACGGGTGACATTTGGCGCGATGGCAAGGCGCGCACCGGCACAGCGGGTATGGGTGATGCAATTGTTGCGGCACTGGCCAAGCAACAATAAGGCGAAATCGCAATTCAAGAATTTAAAAGTACTGGAGTTTTTTTATGTTGAAAGTTGGTTTGGTTGGATGGCGAGGCATGGTGGGTTCAGTGCTGATGCAACGCATGCAGGAAGAGAATGATTTCGCGCATTTCGAGCCGATTTTCTTCTCCACTTCCAATGCGGGTGGCAAGGCGCCAGCTTTCGCTGGCAACGCGGGTCCCTTGCAGGATGCAAACAACATCGACGCTCTGAAGCAAATGGACGTGGTGTTGACTTGCCAGGGCGGTGACTACACCAATGAAGTATTCCCCAAGCTGCGCGAGGCTGGCTGGAATGGTTACTGGATTGATGCGGCCTCAAGCCTGCGCATGAAAGACGACGCCATTATTATTCTTGATCCGGTGAACATGAACGTGATTAAGGATGGTCTGACCAAAGGCATCAAGAATTATGTAGGTGGTAACTGCACCGTGTCGCTGATGCTGATGGCTTTGGGTGGTTTGTTCCAGAACAATCAGGTGGAGTGGATTACTTCCATGACTTACCAGGCCGCTTCTGGCGCTGGTGCGCAAAACATGCGCGAACTGATTTCGCAAATGGGCAGCATTCATGGTTCGGTCAAAGACCTGTTGGCCGATCCCGCATCTGCCATTCTGGAAATTGACCGCAAGGTGGCTCAGCATATTAATTCCGACGCATACCCGACCGATAACTTTGGCGTGCCACTGGGCGGAAGCCTCATTCCCTGGATCGACAAAGACCTGGGCAATGGCCAGTCCAAAGAAGAATGGAAGGGTGGCGCAGAAACCAACAAGATTCTGGGCAAGCCAGCCATGGGTACACCCGGTTGTGTGCCTGTGGATGGATTGTGCGTACGTGTGGGTGCCATGCGTTGTCACTCACAGGCGTTGACCATCAAGCTGAAGCAAGACATTCCATTGAATGAGATCAATGACATGCTTGCCAAGGCCAATGATTGGGTTAAAGTGATCCCCAATGAGCGTGATGCATCCATGCGCGATTTGACCCCTGCAGCTGTTACAGGTCGCATGCATGTGCCAGTTGGCCGTTTGCGGAAAATGGCCATGGGTGGCGATTATCTGAGCGCTTTCACCGTGGGCGATCAGCTGTTGTGGGGGGCGGCCGAGCCACTGCGCCGCATGCTGCGTATTTTGATTGAACGCTAAGCTGCATCAATATTTATCCCAAAAAAGCTGCCGAAGGCGGCTTGAACATTCATGGAGTAAACGGGTGAGGCATACCAAAAAGAAGATTCTGCCCTTTGTTTTTGCATCAGGTTTGTTGGCAAGTTCCTTCGCGCAGGCAGCACAGCTCGGTAAGCTTGAAGTGCTGTCGGGTGCAGGCGAGCCTTTTCTGGCGCAAATTCAGGTTGATCTGGTGTTGCCAGAGGAACGCGCTTCCTTGCAGGCCAAGCTGGCTTCCGCAGAGGCTTTCAAAGCTGCCCGCCTGAGCATGGATCCGAACCTGAAGAGTCTTCAGTTTGCAGTACAAGATGGCCCTCAGCCTGGCACGGCGCTTGTCAAAATTACCTCTGCGCAGCCTTTGCCTGCTGGTTTCATCGACACTTTGGTTGAATTGACCTGGGCGGGTGGCCGTGTTGCGCGGGAATATACCCTGACTGTGCCTGTTGGTGTCACCCAGGCGGCTGAACCCGCAACGAGTCTTCCTGAAATTCGCCCGCCGATGACACCGCCTGCTGTGGCACCCAAGGCAACTGCGCCAAAAGCGCCAGCGGTTTCTGAACCACCTGCAGCCTCCAAAGCTCCAGTGGCTTCAGCGCCCACTGCGCCTGAAGGTACTTTGAATGTTGAGCGTGGGGACACTCTGTCGGAGTTGGCTTTGCAACTGGTCGGCGACGGCGTCACCCTGAACCAGGCCATGGCTGCAATTTACGAGGCCAACAAAGCCTCATTTATTAATGGCAGCGTACACCTGATTCGTGAGGGCGCCCAAATTCAGGTTCCCAATCGTGCGGCGCTGCGAGCCCGCAATGCCAATGAGGCTTTGCTGATTCTTGCTCAAAACGACGATCGCAATGTGTATTCCGCTTACGCTCGCCAAATTGGTTTGCTGACTGTTGACAATCAGCTTGCAGCGGCAGACGCCACCAGTGCCCAGGGCAGCATTACTCCGCAAGATCAAGCGCCCAAGGCCAATGCGGGTGCACCCGCTGACCGATTACAAATTGCACCCGGCTCAGCCCAAGGTGCAAGCAATGCCGATACCAACGCAGAGGAGCTGGTGGCCAAAAACAAGGCACTGGCCGAGGCGAATGAGCGAATTGCTTTGCTCGAGAAGAACGTAAGTGACTTGCAGCGTTTGCTCGACATGCAAAAAGACCTGGGCAGCGAGCCTGCCGCACCTACGGCTGATGGCCCGGCAGTTGGGACTGATGCCACTACTGAGCCAGCAGCTGTTGAAGTACCCTCGGAAACACTGGCAGAGAATGGTGCCGACGAGCCTGCTGCTGAATCGCCGGTGGCCGACGAGCCCGCTGGCAGTGATGGCGTACAATCACCAGTAGAGCAAGCAGCAGCAGAAGAGCAGCCTTTTGACTGGTTGCCCTGGATTTTGGCAGGTGCAGGTGGTTTGCTTGTGTTGATGGTGTTGTTGCTGATTGCCCGTGCACGCAAGAACAAAGCCAAAAACGAGGAAGATGAGCTCGAGTCCGAGGACGATTCTTCTTTCAGCGAAGTGAATGAATTTGATGAGGCCATTGCGGCAGCCAGTGCAGGAATTGCAGCTGAGCGGGCCAGCGGTTTGAATCAGGCTGAAAATTCTGACTTTGATCTGGATGAAGTACTGAATGATCGCTTGAAGCAAGCCGAACCCGAAGAGGCGACGCAACTTTCCACAGCCCCCGTGGAAGAGGAAGATAAACCAGCCGTGGCTGATGACATTCCCGAATTGAATGACGCTTCTGATGAAGCACTGCAACACAAAGAATCATTGGACAGCGAGGTCACGCTGGATTTCCCTGAGGAAGAGCCTAACGAATCCAAATCAGGTTCGATTCTTGATGACCTGGATGAAATCGAAAAAGGCACCTTGGCGGCTCAGGAAGAACTGGATGAATTGCGAAAGCAACCTTTGCCTCAGCACGATGTGAATGCGCGAGAAATTGATGCAGCATTTGATGACTTGATTGGCGAAGAAACTGTGGGTGAAAAACCGGTTGAGTTGAAAGACGACACTGACAAAACCAATGTTGATGGGCCGGGTGCCGTTCCTGAAGAGGCCATTGACAAGACGCTTGTTGATCTCGACGTTGACGTGCCCAACCCAAAAGTGGACGATGCCACCTGGCAGGAAGTTGCCACCAAGCTGGACCTGGCGGGCGCTTACGTTGAAATCGGCGATGCAGATGGTGCCAAAGAGTTGTTGAACGAAATCGTGAAAAAAGGCGATGTGGACCAGGTTCGCAAGGCCAAGGCGCTTTTGGCCACGTTGAACTAAATGAACAGAGTGGCCTTGGGCCTTTGTTACGACGGCCATGAGTTTGAAGGTTGGCAAACACAACCACATGGTCGAACTGTCCAGGACCACTTGACCAAGGCCATAGAAGCAATTGCCCAAGAGCCCGTTGCTTTAACTTGTGCGGGCCGAACAGACACCGGTGTACATGCCCGCCAGCAGGTTGTGCATTTTGATACAGCAGCAGACAGGCCGCTGACGGCCTGGATCAAAGGGGTTAACAACAGTTTGCCACCCACCATTTCGGTGCTTGGCGCCAAACAGCTTGATGCAAGTTTTCATGCACGTTTTAGTGCGTTATCAAGAACTTATCGTTACTATTTTTATAGCGCACCCGTTCGCGACCCATTCAAACGTTTCATGACCTGGGTTCACTACCCGCTTGATTTGGCCGCCATGCGCCGTGCAGCGGAATGTTTGTTGGGCACACATGATTTCAGCGCGTTTCGCGCCTCGCAATGCCAGGCGGCAAGCCCAGTGCGCACCTTGTACGCTTTAAACCTGATTGAAACCGTTGATCATTGCTACTTTGAAATTCATGGCAATGCATTTTTGCACCACATGGTAAGAAACTTGATGGGCAGCCTGATGGAAGTGGGCCAGCACAGGCAAGCCGAAAGCTGGTTAAGGGATGTGCTTGAATCCAGAAACAGAAGCCTGGCGGCAAAAACTTACCCCGCGCAGGGCTTAAGCTTGTGGAATATTGAGTACCCCGAGCAATACGGAATACAGGAACTTTTTGCATGAGAACCCGAATCAAGTTGTGCGGCTTTCAAACCGAAGACACGGTGCGTGCGGCCACTCGGGCTGGGGCTGATGCAGTGGGTTTCGTGTTTTATCCGCCTTCACCGCGCCACATTGAGGTGGCGCAGGCGGGGCAGCTGGCGCGTTGTTTGGGTGCCTGGCAAACCCCGGTTGCCTTGTTTGTGAATCCTCAGGCCGATTTCGTCAATTCCGTCATTTCGGAAATTCCCAATGTGCTGTTGCAGTTTCACGGCGATGAAAGTCCACAGTTTTGCGACAGTTTCAGGCGTCCCTACATCAAAGCCATTCGAATGAAGGCCGATGTGAACTTGCTGAAAGAAAGTGAAAAATTCCATGCGGCGCAGGCGCTTCTTGTCGATTCATGGAGCGAGGCGTATGGTGGAACAGGGCATACTTTTGATTGGTCTTTGCTGCCCAAAGCGGGTGAACTGAAGCAGGCTTTGGTATTATCCGGGGGGTTGGATGCAAGCAATGTGGAACAGGCTATTCATGGCTTGCGACCCTATGGTGTCGATGTGTCCAGCGGGATTGAGTCGGCGCGCGGCATAAAGAGTATCGAAAAAATTGAAATGTTCTGCAAAGCGGTCCAGAAGGCCGATGCAGGGCTGTTGTAAGTGAACCCAGATTGAGCAGCATCATGAACAAACCCTATGAATTTCCAGACGCCACCGGCCATTTCGGCCCCTACGGCGGTACTTTTGTGTCTGAAACCCTGGTTCACGCCCTGGAAGAACTGAAAAGTGTGTACGCCCATTACCAAAACGACCCCGAATTTTTGGCGGAGTTTGAAAGTGAACTGAAACATTTTGTGGGTCGCCCCAGCCCCATTTATCACGCCAAGCGCTGGTCTGATTTGGTCGGTGGTGCACAAATTTACTTCAAGCGGGAAGACCTGAACCACACAGGTGCCCACAAAGTGAACAACTGCATTGGGCAGGCCATGCTCGCCAAGCGCATGGGCAAGCCCCGCGTAATTGCGGAAACAGGTGCGGGCCAGCACGGTGTGGCCACGGCCACTGTGGCTGCGCGTTATGGCATGAAGTGTGTGGTGTATATGGGTCAGGAAGATGTGGCCCGGCAGGCACAAAACGTGTTTCGCATGAAGCTGTTGGGTGCCGAGGTTATTCCGGTCACTTCTGGCTCCAAAACCCTGAAAGATGCGCTGAACGAAGCCATGCGCGACTGGGTTACGAACGTGGAAGACACGTTTTACATTATTGGCACCGTGGCGGGTCCACACCCATACCCCATGCTGGTTCGTGACTTCCAAAGCGTGATTGGTCGCGAATGCATTCAGCAAATGCCGACCATGGTGGGCAAGCAACCTGATTATGTGCTGGCCTGTGTGGGTGGCGGATCGAACGCCATGGGTATTTTCCATCCCTACTTGAACGTGGATGGCGTGAAGTTGGTGGGCGTGGAAGCTGCGGGCGAGGGCATTGAAACTGGCAAGCATGCTGCATCGCTGAGCGCTGGCACGCCAGGCGTGTTGCATGGTAACCGTACCTACCTGTTGCAAAGCGATGATGGGCAAATTATTGAAACCCATTCGGTTTCCGCGGGTCTGGATTATCCCGGTGTTGGCCCTGAGCATGCATGGCTGAAGGATTCTGGCCGGGCTGAATACGTGGGCATTACCGATGCCGAGGCGCTTGAAGCCTTCCACCAGTGTTGCCGCATTGAGGGCATCATCCCGGCGCTGGAAAGCAGCCATGCCTTGGCGCATGCTGCGAAGCTGGCCAAAACCTTGCCCAAAGACAAGGTGATTTTGGTGAACTTGTCTGGCCGTGGCGACAAAGACATGCACACCGTGGCGCGCTTGAGTGGTGCCGAGTTTTATTGCCACCCCGATTGCAAAACAGGTGCAGAAATGGCCTGCAACAAGAAATAAATTTCAATTACAACCATGTCAAGAATCAAAGCAGTATTTGCAAAATTAAAAGAAGAAGGTCGCAAAGGCCTGATTCCGTTCGTCACTGGCGGTGATCCTGACCCTGGCCAGACTGTGGCCATGTTGCATGCCTTGGCCAATTCGGGTTCCGATGTCATCGAGCTGGGTGTGCCGTTTTCCGACCCCATGGCTGATGGCCCGGTTATTCAGCGTTCCAGCGAACGTGCGCTTGAAAAGGGAGTGACTTCCCGCAAAATTCTGGATTATGTGGCTGAGTTTCGTCAGACCAACCAGCACACACCGATCGTGCTCATGGGGTACGCCAACCCCATCGAACGCATGGGTGTGGAAAAGTACGTGGCTGAAGCCAAGAAGGCCGGGGTGGATGGTGTGCTCGTGGTGGATTACCCACCCGAGGAGTCACTTGAGTTTTCCAAATACCTGCGTGCAGCCGAGCTGGATCCTATTTTTTTGCTGGCGCCAACTTCTTCAGATGAGCGAATTGAAAAAGTGGCAAAGGCAGCCAGCGGTTATGTGTATTACGTGTCGCTGAAAGGCGTGACTGGTGCGCAAAACCTGAATGCCGCCGAAGTCAGTTCTAAATTGCCCACCATTCGCAAATTCACCGATGTACCCGTGGGTGTGGGCTTTGGTATTCGCGATGCCGAGTCGGCATGCCGTGTCGCACAATCCGCAGATGCCGTGGTGATTGGCTCTGCACTGATTCAGTTTCTAGAAGCAGGCAGCCCACAAGAGGCCGCCGCTTTGGCGGGCAAGTTCATTGCCCCGATTCGTGCTGCGCTGGATGCGCAATTTGGCATGAAACAATAACTTCCAAAAGAAATCCTCAGCAAGGGAAAGTGTATGAGTTGGTTTGACAAAATTATTCCGCCGCGCATTTCCTCAAAAACACCCGGCGACGCAGCCAAGAAAAGCGTTCCCGAAGGTATTTGGGCGAAATGCAAAAGCTGTGATGCAGTGCTTTACCAAAATGATTTGGTGAGCAATGCCATGGTATGTCCCTCGTGCACTTACCACATGCGCATAGGTTCGCGTGAGCGTTTGAATTTGTTGTTCGACAATGATGAGCGCATCGAAATTGGGCGTGAAGTATTGCCCATGGATACCCTGAAATTCAAGGACAGCAAAAGCTACACCGCGCGTTTGAATGAAGCCAAAGAGGCCACAGGCGAAACCGATGCCCTGGTGGTTCAAAAAGGCACCATGAACGGCCTGGAAGTGGTGATAGCCTGCTTCGAGTTTGAGTTCATGGGCGGTTCTATGGGTTCTGTGGTGGGCGAGCGCTTTTGTCGCGGCGTGCAGGCGGCGCTTGACGCCAATATTCCGTTTATCAGCATTGCAGCCTCTGGCGGCGCACGCATGCAGGAAGGTTTGGGTTCGCTAATGCAAATGGCAAAAACCTCGGCCATGCTGGCCAAGCTGAGCCAGGCCAAACTTCCCTATATTTCTGTTTTGACCGACCCTACCATGGGTGGCGTTTCCGCCAGTTTCGCGTTTTTGGGCGATGTGGTGGTTGCAGAACCCAAAGCCTTGATTGGTTTTGCCGGCCCACGCGTGATTGAACAAACCGTTCGTCAAACCTTGCCTGAAGGTTTTCAGCGTGCCGAGTTTTTGATGGAAAAGGGTGCGGTGGATTGCATTGTGGATCGCCGTGAAATGAAGAAAACCCTGACCAGCCTTTTGGCGCTGTTGATGAAAAAACAGATTGACCAGCCGGCCTGAAACTGAGCGGCCTGAAAACTAGCAGCCTGAGTATTTATGAACCAAGCAGTACCCCAACCAGACCCTTCCAAACCGGTCAAGCCAGCTTCCAACGCCACATTGAATGCGTGGCTGGCTTATCTGGAATCGATTCACAGCAAGCCGATTGACATGGGGCTGGACCGCTTGAAGGTGGTGCAGCAACACATGGGTTTCGCCTTGAGTGGCCTTGTGTTTACCGTAGCGGGTACCAATGGCAAAGGGTCCACCTGCGCCATGCTGGAAAGCATTCTGATTCAGGCGGGCTACAAGGTGGGCATGTACACCTCGCCGCATCTAATCCGCTTCACTGAACGCGCCCGCATCAATGGTGCCGAGGTGGCGGAGCCAGAGCTGATTTCCGCCTTCGAACAGGTGGAACAGGCCCGCATCGCAACGGGTATTTCCCTGACTTATTTTGAGTTCACCACGCTGGCGGTGGCCCTGGTGTTCTCTCGTCTGGATCTGGATGCCGTCATTCTGGAAGTGGGTCTGGGTGGACGACTGGATGCGGTCAATATTTTTGACACCGACTGCGCGATTTGCACCAGCGTCGATATTGATCATCAGGCCTTTCTTGGGCCCGACCGGGAAAGCATTGGTCGTGAGAAAGCCGGCATATTTCGGCCGGGTAAACCTGCAATTGTTGGCGACCCAAAGCCGCCACAAAGCGTGATTGACCATGCAAATTCAATAGGTGCCGACCTTTGGCTGTTTGCGCGCGATTACAACTACAGCGGTGACAAACAGCAGTGGGCCTACGGCGGGCGCAGTATGCGCCGTGCTGCCCTGGCTTACCCGGCTTTGCGGGGCACCAACCAGTTGTTGAATGCCTCAGCAGCTTTGGCTGCGCTTGAGTCTGTGCGGGATCGCTTGCCAGTACCGGCACAATCGATTCGACAGGGTTTTCTCTTGGTGGAGTGGCCAGGGCGTTTTCAGGTGCTGCCGGGTCAACCCACGGTGGTTCTGGACGTTGGACACAATCCCCACGCTGCTGCGCATTTGCGTGAAAGCCTCGACAACATGGGTTTTTTTCCATACACCCATTGTATTTTCGGGATGCTGGCCGATAAAGATGCTGTTGAGGTGGTCAAGGCCTTGAAAGACAGGGTAGACCATTGGCACCTGGTGCCGCTTGAAGGTGACAGGGGGCGCAGCACAGTGCAGTTGAAGCAACAACTTGAACTGGCCGGTGTGGACGCAGGGGCTTTTGACTGGGTTGGCAATTCCCAGGCACTGGCCAAAGGGGGTATTGCAAAGCAGCCCCCAGAAAAAAGCGTGCAGAGCTACGAAAGTGTGGGTCAAGCGTATGCGGTGGTCACTTCTGCGGTGCCACCCAATGATAGAATTCTGGTTTTTGGATCCTTCCTGGTTGTGGCGCAGGCCATGCAAGCCAAAGAAGCGCTTCGAAAACGTCCCGGTTAATTTTTTCAGGAGTGCAGGTGAGTTCAAATTCGCGTTCTACTGCCAGGAACAAAGTCAACAACGATCCGGTTGATGAGTTGAAACGCAGGTCCAGAAGGCGGTTGGTGGGCTCCATTGCGCTTTTTCTGGCAGCCATCATCATCGTTCCCGCTTTGGTTGAAAATGAACCATCCCAAACCAGCAGCGACGTGGAGTTGGTGGTACCTGATCGTCCATCTGCAGAAATTCCAGCCCAGGCTGCCAAGGTTCCCGAGCAAGCAAAGATTGAGGCACCGCAGTCGACCCAAGAACAGGCCGTGGCAATTGCACCAGTTGCGCCTGCCGTAGAACCGCCCCCTATTGTTTCTGAACCGGCGCCTGAGCCTAAGCCCAAGCTCGAAACTAAGCCCGAAACTAAGCTGGAAACTAAGCCAGCAAACAAGGTTGAGCCCAAGCCGGAACCTAAAGTTGAACCCAAGGCTGAACCCAAGGTTGAAGACCCAATTGCGGCATTTGCCAAGGCTGAGGTGTATTGGGTGCAGGTTGCTGCTGTCAGCGACAAGGCTCGCGCAGATGCACTGAGCAAAGAATTGAGTGGCAAGGGTTTCCCGGCGAAGGTGGAGTCCACAAGCACTGGCAATGGCACGGTATACCGGGTCAGGGTGGGGCCAATTTCAGGTCAGACCAAGGCCGATGAAACCAAAGCCAAGTTGGCCGCTGCGGGTTACTCCTCAGGGAGAGTAGTGCAGTGACGATATTTGATTACATCGTTATTGCGGTGGTGGTGCTGTCGGTCATTCTGGGTTTGTTCCGGGGCATGGTCAAAGAAGTGCTTTCTTTGGCCAACTGGGTGTTGGCCTTCTGGGTGGCAAATCGCTATGGCGCAGATCTGGCTGTTTACATGGATTGGGCTGAATCGCTGAGCCCGCCCATGAAAGCACTGATTGGTTGTGCCGCTGCGTTTTTTGCAACCATGTTGGTGGGTGCCATTCTGATTTCTCTGTTGGGCAAAATTGTTGCTGCAGCGGGTTTGGGTTTTGCGGACCGTGGCCTGGGTGCCACGTTCGGCTTCGCGCGTGGTTTATTTATTGTGTTGGTGCTGGTTACTGGGGCAGGCTTCACCTCGCTTCCGGAACAGCCATTTTGGCGAAATGCCATGTTGTCCCCTTTGGCAGTGGATGCGATGAGAGAAATCAAACCGCATTTGCCCGAAAGTGTGGCCAAGTGGGTGCGCTACTAGGAGCTTTCAATGTGCGGGATTGTCGGTATTGCCGGTTTTTCTCCTGTTAATCAAATTCTTTACGACAGCCTGTTGTTGCTGCAACACCGAGGCCAAGACGCCGCGGGCATTGCCACTGCGCACAGCAATTCGTTTTCCATGTCCAAAGGCAATGGGCTGGTACGCGACGTGTTTCGCACACGCAATATGCGTTCATTGCCCGGCAATATGGGCATTGGCCATGTGCGTTACCCCACAGCTGGTTCGGCCGCCAGTTCAGATGAAGCGCAACCTTTCTATGTAAACGCCCCTTATGGCTTGGTGTTGGCCCACAATGGCAACCTCACGAATAGCGAGCGTTTGAAGGCTGAATTGTTCAAGAACGATCGCCGCCACATCAACACCAATTCAGATTCCGAGGTGTTGCTCAACGTGTTGGCCCACGAGCTGCAATCCAACGCCTCGGGTTACTCGCTTGACCCGGTCACCATTTTCCGCGCGGTGGCGGGCGTGCATGCCCGTGCGCGCGGTGCGTATGCCTGCGTGGCTCAAATTGCAGGCTATGGTTTGTTGGCATTCCGCGATCCGTTTGGCATTCGCCCCTTGGCTTTGGGCAAGGCTGAAACAGAGCAGGGCACCGAGTACATGTTTGCATCAGAATCGGTGGCTTTGGTGGGCATGGGCTTTGAGTTTGTGCGCGACATTGATCCGGGCGAGGCCGTGTTTGTCGATCTCGACGGTAAGCTTCATGCCCAGCAATGTGCGGAAAAATCGTCGCTGAACCCCTGTATTTTCGAGTACGTCTATTTGGCTCGCCCCGACTCCGTGATGGATGGCATTAGCGTGTATGAAGCCCGTGTGAAAATGGGTGAATACCTGGCTGACCAAATTCGCAAGGGCATGCCTGCCGGTGAAATTGATGTGGTTATGCCCATTCCCGACTCCAGCCGTCCGGCTGCGCTGGAACTGGCGAACCAGTTGGGTGTGCCTTACCGCGAGGGTTTTATCAAGAACCGTTACATTGGCCGCACTTTCATCATGCCCGGGCAAGCTGTTCGCAAAAAAAGCGTTCGTCAAAAGCTCAATGCCATTTCTGTTGAATTCAAAGGCAAAACAGTGCTGTTGGTAGACGATTCGATTGTGCGCGGCACCACAAGCCGGGAAATTGTACAAATGGCTCGTGAAGCGGGTGCCAAGAAGGTAATTTTTGCCTCGGCTGCGCCTCCCGTGCGTTTTCCGAACGTGTATGGTATTGACATGCCCACGCGCGATGAGTTGATCGCTTCAGGTCGCACTGACGACGAAATTTGCGCTGAAATTGGCGCAGATGCTCTGTTTTATCAAGACATCGCCGACATGAAGCGTGCTGTGCGTGACTTGAATCCAAAAATTCAAACTTTCGATGCCAGCTGTTTTGATGGTTCGTACATTACCGGTGATGTCACCACTGAATACCTGGATCGCCTGGAATACATGCGCAAGCACCCAGAGGTATTGGAATCGGGTGGCTTGCAAATGAATCTAGGGTATTCGGCGAACCAGTAAGCGGGGGTTCACAATCGCTGACTTTTGACCAAGCGGAATTCATGCTTTTGTCAGTTTTAAGTCAGCGCTTGGGGTAAAATGTTCAACTGATTGATTTAAAAGCGCGAAATGGTTCGCGCTTTTTATTTGTGCAGGGCGATCTGACTATGTCACTGATAGTACATAAATACGGTGGCACCTCCATGGGGTCCACAGAACGTATCAAGAATGTAGCCAAGCGTGTCGCCAAATGGCATCGCGCGGGCTTTCAAATGGTGGTGGTGCCATCGGCCATGTCTGGCGAAACCAACCGTCTAATTGGCCTGGCCAAGGAAATTCAGGCTGAGCCTGATCCCCGAGAACTCGATATGCTGTGTTGCACAGGTGAGCAGGCATCTGTTGCCTTGTTGGCCATGGCTTTGAAGGCTGAAGGCCTGGAAGCAATCAGTTTCTCTGGCTGGCAAGTACCTATAAAAACCGACAGCAGCCACACCAAAGCACGCATTGAGTCGATTGACGACACTCGAGTGAAAGCCGAATTGAATGCTGGCAAGGTGGTGATCATCACCGGTTTCCAGGGCATTGATGAGGCGGGTAACCAAACCACGCTGGGTCGTGGTGGTTCTGATACCTCTGCGGTGGCCATTGCTGCCGCCATGGGTGCGGCTGAGTGCCTTATTTACACCGATGTGGATGGGGTGTACACCACCGACCCCCGCGTGGTGCCCGAGGCACGCCGCATGCGCGTTGTGAGTTTTGAAGAAATGCTGGAAATGGCCTCTTTGGGCTCAAAGGTTCTGCAAATCCGCTCCGTTGAATTTGCAGGCAAGTACCGTGTGCCCACTCGTGTGCTTTCTAGCTTGACCGACCCAATGATGTCGCTGGACGAAGAAAAAGTGTCTGGCACGCTGATTACTTTTGAGGAAGATGAACATATGGAACAGGCTGTTGTTTCCGGTATCGCTTTCAACCGTGATGAAGCAAAAGTGACCATTCGTGGCGTGCCTGACAAGCCCGGTGTGGCCTACCAAATTTTGGGTCAGGTTGCTGAGGCAAATATCGACGTGGACATGATTATTCAGAACCAGGGTTCGGATGGCACCACCGATTTCACTTTCACCGTACACCGCAACGAATTCAACAAAACCATGGATTTGTTGAAAAACAAGATTCAGGGTAGCGTGGGTGCACGTGAAGTGGCGGGCGACACCAACGTGTGCAAGGTATCGATTGTGGGCATCGGCATGCGTTCACATGTGGGCGTGGCCAGCCTGATGTTCAAAACCTTGTCGGAAGAGGGCATCAACATTCAGATGATTTCTACATCTGAAATCAAGGTGTCGGTGTTGATCGACGACAAGTACATGGAATTGGCAGTTCGTGCGCTACATAAGGCCTTCGGTTTGGAAAAAGAAGCGGCTTGAACTGGAGTTTGGGCTGAGTTTTGAGTGATGGGAATGCGGTGCAATTTGCGTGAAAGCGATTTGCGCCAGCATTCAACATTTTGGCCGAAACCGTGTATAATTCGGCCTTCTGGAGACGTGGCCGAGTGGTCGAAGGCACTCCCCTGCTAAGGGAGCATACCCCAAAAGGGTATCGGAAGTTCGAATCTTCTCGTCTCCGCCAGAATGAAAAAGGGATCCCGCTTGGGATCCCTTTTTTTATTCCATCGCCACAAACTGCACTGCCGGGGCGCTGCTGATTTGAATCGAAGACAATGGCGCGTGCACATCGCCATCCAGCTGCCAGGCTGTGGGCGAATCAAACTGAAATTCAATTTTGGCTACGGTACTTCGTTCCACGCCAATGCTACGCGGCATGGCACCGAACCAAATTCTGATCAAATTTAGCACCAGAGGCAGTTTGTTCGGTACACCGGCAATCAGGCACATGTCTTGTTTGGCTTTGTTACCGCCACTGGTAGAAACACGAAACCGCAATGGCAAGCACTGAATACTGAGCGCCAAGCAGGCCTGCCATGCAAACCTTTGTGGTGTGGCATTGTCGCGAGCTTGCTGCCCTTTGACCGTAGAGAACAGGTTTTCTACGAACGGACTGCGTCGAATGATTCCCCACGCTATTTTGGCCAACAGTTTTGTAGCCGCAATTGGACCACTGCCCATGCTGTAGTAAGCATGCATGAAGTTCACTGTGACGCCAAAACCAAACACAAAGCCATATTGTGCACTGGAGGTTTTAATGGGGTAACGCGGCGAGCTGTGCAGGTGCGTGTCTGCTTGGTGCTCAACCAACCACCGCAGGGCTTTGAGAGGTGCTGTTTTTGGGTACACGTCCCAGGCAATCATGTTCATGGTGCCCGCATGCAAGGGGAAAATGGCCGGTATTGCGTGGTCTCCCCACACCTTGGCTGCAGCGCCCAGTACCGCTGAAACCGTGCCGTCGCCACCAAAGGGGACAATGACCGAGGGTGGGGCGTCTTTGTAGGACAAAAGCGCCTGCTCCAGTTCTGCGGCATTTTGAGTTAATGCCACATGCCCGGCATTGCCCAAGATGCGGTGAATTTCCGCAAGACTGCCACTTGAGTTGCGTGTTTTGAGATACCCGGCTTTGGGGTTTGCAATGACAAGAATCACGGTGATTTTGTTACGTAATGATTTAAATTGAATTTAACTGATTTCTCCACCCGCAAACCGATGATTAAGCGGGCTTTTTTGTGGTTTGTAGGATGTCACTTACACCATGTTCAGAGAAGGCCGACCTACTTTCTCGCAAATGGCTTTTACAGTAGGCGTCAACCGTTTGTTAACCCGAGGAGTTGACTATGTTGCACTACGCTGTTGTGTTTTTTGTCATTGCATTGGTTGCAGCCCTGTTTGGTTTTGGCGGTATTGCTGCGGGCGCAGTGGAAATTGCCAAGGTCTTGTTTTTCATTTTCATCGTGCTTGCAGTGGTCACGTTCGTTTTTAACTTGATTAAGTCCAAACCTTAGCACCATGCCGTCATCCGTCAAACGTCAAATTCGTCCCTACTGGCTTTTGGCGTTTGGCTGCGTGATGGTGCTTGCCTTGTTGGGTATCACTTATACCCATTCCCGAATGAATGCCGAGGTGGTGGCCCTGTCGGACATCAATCAAAAGCGCATAGATCGTCTGGACCAATTGTGGGTATTGCTGGTGGATGCACAAGCCAGCGCATTGTCTTTTTTGTTGATGCGCAACGATATCTATCTTGAGCCGTACCGCAGTGCTGCGGCGCGGTTGGAGCCACTCATGGCCTCTATGAACTTCGATATTCCGCCAGGCTCGGATGACCATGCCGATTTGCAGGACTTGAAGCGTTTGGTGGATGCGAAGTTTCAGTACCTTGGTGATATGTTGAGCCAGGGCAAGGCACCTGTGGCTGTGTCAGAAGAGCACGGTGAGCTTGGCAAGCAACTGATGGACGAGATTCGGGTTCGCCTTGCGATACTAAAAGCGCGAAGGGAGAAGGCGCATCAGGATCTTGAAAACATGTATTTGGCGCGCGCCGGGAAAATTCAGTATGTGGGGTATGCGCTGGGTGCTGCCTCGCTTTTGCTGATCCTAAGCCTGTTTGTGGTGCAACAAAGGCAGGTGGCATTGCGCGCCAGAATTCAGGAGTTGTTGAAAACGGAAAACAGTCGCCTTGAGGCCAAGGTACAGGCGCGCACCGTTGAATTAAGCAATTTGGCAACCAACCTGACCACTGCGCAGGAAGCGGAGCGCCAGCACATTGCCCGCGAGTTGCATGATGAAATGGGGTCGGCGTTGACTGCTGCGAAAATGGACGCCAGCTGGTTGCGACGATCGTTGGGTGCACACGTGGACGACAGTATTCAAGAGCGGATGCTGCGTTTGATTGAAAACATTGGAAGCACCATTTCACTGACGCGCCGTTTGGTCGATGACCTTCAGCCCCCTTTGCTCAAGGGTCTCGGTCTTGTTGAAGCGCTTCGCTCATTGGGGCAGCAGTTTGAAATTGACATGCCAGTGGAGATGCACTTTTCTGAGCATTCCGTGAACTTGTCGCCAGAGCAATCGCTGGCTTTGTTTCGTGTGGCGCAGGAATCGTTGACCAATGTCCGGAAATACGCCAAAGCCAGCAAGGTTGAGTTGAGCTTGATTGAACAGCCGGGAATGGTAGTTCTTAGTGTGCGTGACAACGGCATTGGTTTTAACACCGACAACATCGAGTTGCATGGCCATGGCATTGCGGGCATGAAACACCGCGCCCAAATGTTCAATGCACGGCTGGTACTTGCTTCATGCATGGGCCAAGGCACACGCATTGAAGTGCACATGCCCATTTAAACAACCTTGGCTTGCTTAATCAAGCACCAAGCAGTGTTGGTGCGCATAGGTGGCCAGCTCGGCATTGCTGTTCACGCCCAGTTTTTCAAGTAGCCTTGACCGATAAGTACTGATTGTTTTTACGCTCAGGTGCAGTGCCTGTGCAATTGTAGACACACTTTCTCCCCTCACCAGGCGCATGAAAACCTGCATTTCTCGTTCAGACAGTTCCTGATGCGCTGGCTTGTCACTTTCGCCAGCCATTTCACGGGCCAATAGTTCAGCTGTGTTGGCGGAAATATAGCGCCGACCCTGCGCCACTGTGTGGATCGCATTGATCAGATCGCTGCGGTCGCAGTCTTTACACAAGTAGCCACTCGCCCCACTACGAATCATGGACAAGGCGTAGCGTTCTTCTGAGAAGCTGCTGATGATCAACACCTGTGTTTCTTCATGGCGTTGTTTGACTGCCCGCAGCAGGTCGATGCCATTTTGATCGGGCAAGGACAGGTCAAGCATCAACACATCACAGTTGTGTTGACGCAGCAGGCTTTGGGCTTCTTCTGCGGTGCCGGCTTCAAACTGAATGGACATGCCCAGTTCTTCATTGAGCATTTCCCGAAATCCTGCACGCACAATTGCATGGTCATCAACAATGGCCAGTCTAATCATTTGAATATTCCTTGTGTTGTTATCAGGTGGGTAGGCCAGACTGGTCCTACAAGCGAATCGTCTTTGTCGGACAGATCAACGTTTGGACACTCCGTAGTATTGAACGCATGAAGCTTGATCAATACATACCTTTGATCTCGATTTCTTGTCAGTAGTCAGTTCAATAACCTTGAAGGAGTACAACCATGAAAAAATTGATCACTCAAACCTTGATCGCCTCTGGTGTTGCGTTGTCTGCGTTGAGCCCTGTGTACGCAGCCGAGCAGGGGAAGGAACCCATGAAAGCAGTGGGACAGTATGTGGATGACGCCACCATTACCACCAAGGTGAAGGCCAAACATGCAGAGGACGAAACCGTGAGCGCCTTGCGTGTGAATGTGGAAACCAAGCAAGGTGTAGTGGTGCTGTCGGGCGAGGCCAGAACTGAAGCAGAGGTTGAGCGTGCCGAGGTGTTGGCCAAGCAGGTGGAAGGCGTGAAAGCCGTTTCCAACAAGATTGAATTGAAGCCCAAGTCATAAGCTCAGATTGAGCCGACTTTAACCCAGTGCCCTGCTGGCCCTCGTGCTGGCGGGGCGTTGCAGGTGTCTGCCCATGAAACAGAATTGTACAAATTCATTGCCTTTGCGTGTGTTGCTGGTGGAAGACTCGATTGAATTGCAGGCGATGCTACAGGCCATGTTGAGCGAAATTCCCAGTGTTGAGGTTATTGCCAGTGTGGAGTCTGAAAACGATGCCTTGGCGGTGATGAGGGATGATCACACCGATTTGGCAATTGTGGACCTGGAATTGCGGTCTGGTACTGGCTTGGGTGTGCTGAAAAACCTGCACGACAGCCTGGATGGGAACAACAGACGAATTGGCGTTGTGGTTTTTTCCAACTATTCAAATTTGATAATTCGACACCGTTGTTTAAGCTTGGGCGCGAAGGCCTTTTTTGACAAATCGTTTCAAATTGATGAGTTGCTTGAGTTTGTGCAGAAACAAGCCTCGGGCCATGCCAAAGGCTTGTCAGTCTGATTGTTGAATGGCTTTAAATGGCTTGTGCAGGCCCAAAAAACTCAAAATGCTGACGCTCGGCAGGTACGCCCAGCTTGCCCAGCATGTTCTTCACTGCGCCCATAAAGCCAACTGGGCCCAAAAAGTAAACCTGTGCATTGTTGGGCAGGTTTTTCGCAATGGTTTGGGGGTTGAGTAAACCATCCTGATTTTCATAAATGTACTCGGCAGTGATGTTGCTGTGCTGGGTACTTAATTGCTCGGTCAAGTTCTTGAAAGAGTGTTGCGCTGCATTCTTGCAGGCATGAATAAATCGTATCTCGCGTTGGCCTGCGGCTGCTTTCAGCATGGCGATGGCGGGGGTCAGCCCAACACCAGCAGTAATTAGCACCAAGGGGTCTTTGCTGTCATCGAGTACAAACTCACCGCAGGGTGGGCTTAGTTGTACTGTGTCGCCCACGGCCAGGTGCTTGTGCAAATGGTTGGAGACCACGCCGCCTTCTTCACGCTTGACCGAGATTCGATAGTGTTGCCCGTTGGGTGCGTCTGACAGGGAATAGTTGCGCATGACCGTTGTGCCATTCACGTTCAGGTGCAGGGTGATGTATTGCCCCGGCTTGAAAGCCATGATCTCTTTGCCATCCAAAGGTTTCAGATAAAAAGAAGTGACCAGTTCGCTTTCTTGCTCTTTTTCGGCAATTGTGAAAGCACGTTGCCCCTCCCACCCTCCGGTGGACATGGCTTGTTTGGCATACAGATTTGCTTCGGCGTTGATCAAAATATCGGCGAGCTGGCCATAAGCCGCCGCCCAGGCGTCGATAATTTCAGGTGTGGCCGCGGCGCCCAATACTTCCTTCATCGCTTGCAGCAGGCATTCGCCCACAATCGGGTAGTGCTCGGCCTTGACACCCAGGGCTACGTGCTTGTTGACGATGAGGGTAACCGCGTTCATCAACACGGCAGGGTTGTCGATGTGTTTGGCGTAGGCCAGAACTGCATTGGCCAGGGCGCGGGGTTGAGTGCCCTTTTGCTGGTGTGCGGGATTAAAAAAGGTGGCAGTAACAGGGTATTTACTGAACATCAGTTTGTAGAAGTGCGTGGTCAATGCCTCGCCACCCTGTTCAAGTGCGGGAATGGTTGCCTTGATCCACTGTTTCTGTTCTGTGCTGACTGACATGCTGTGTTTCCTTTCTGTTCGATTGTAAACTGACTCATGATTCTCAGTGACAAACACTATCAAGATGCATGCCAACCCATTGTCTGTTAATAAGTTATTGAAAATAAAAGTTAATAAGAAATATGATTTTGTTAAATATTTCAAATCATTGTTTGATCAACAGCGATTTGATATTGTGATTAAAACAATGGTTGTTAAATTAACAATTAAGGTATCAAACCGTGGAAATGTCCAGTTTTGTGTTGGCAGTGATTGAAGACCTGGGCGCAGACCTTGATCCATCAACCCGCTATATGCGCTATGTCAATTCCCTGGCTGCAGCATTGCCCGGCAACGCATGTGCCTTGCTGAGAAAGGAAGGCTCGGCCTTGAGGCCACTGGCTGTTCGTGGTTTGACTCCCGACAGCCTTGGGCGCCGCTTTGAATTGAATGAGCATCCACGTTTGAATGCGATTGTGACTTACCGGGGGGTGACGCATTTCCCGAACAAGTCCACCTTGCCCGACCCTTATGATGGATTGCTTGAAGGCGTGCACGCCGGGGATTTGAATGTGCACGACTGTATGGGTTGCGCCCTGCATGTGAATGGCAGATTGTGGGGTGCCATTACATTGGACTCATTGAAGGCCGGTGTTTTTGATGTGAAAGTTGAACGCGCCATGGCCATGTTTGCACGTTTGGGCGAGGCGGTTGTGCATGTGGCTGAACTGACTGAAAAAACTGAGCGACATTCGAACTCTTTGTCGCTGGGGCAGGGTGAGGGCAATGGTTTGAATGCTCTGGAAGGTGTTCAGCTGTCTCGCCGTGAAATGATCGGGGACAGCATGCCCATTCGTGAACTGAAACATGAAATTTTGACTGTTGCCAACAGTCAACTGGCGGTTCTGATTCACGGAGAAACTGGTGTGGGCAAAGAATTGGTGGCCCAAGCTTTGCACGCCATGTCCAGCCGGGCCAGTTTACCCTTGGTGGTGATTAATTGCGCGGCACTGCCAGATCAATTGATTGAAAGCGAATTGTTTGGCCACGTTAAAGGCGCATTTTCTGGTGCAGAGCGCGATCGCCAAGGCAAGTTTGAATTGGCCGACGGTGGTACTTTGTTTCTGGATGAAGTGGGAGAACTGAGCGCATCGGCACAGGCCAAGCTGTTGCGGGTTTTACAAAGCGGACAGGTGCAACGCGTGGGCAGTGACAGGGAGCATCGCGTAGATGTGCGTATTGTGGCAGCCAGCAATCGCGATTTGTCGGTTGAAGTGAAAGCAGGGCGGTTCAGGGCTGATTTGTATCACCGTTTGTGTGCCTACCCTTTGCACATTCCGCCACTTCGCGAACGCGGAGACGATGTGGTGTTGCTGGCTGGCTATTTTCTGGAGCAGAACCGCAGCCGTTTGGGCTTGCGAAACCTTCGCTTGGGGCGGGGGTGCGAGGCTGCCCTGAAGCGCTACAGCTGGCCGGGCAATGTGCGGGAATTGGAACACACTTTGGGGCGAGCCGCATTGAAAGCGCGCCGGGATGAACCAGGCCCCATGGTGACTGTAGAACTAGAGCACTTGGACCTTGTGAGTGAAGCAGGGCACACACATGCCCTGACTGCCCAAGGCCTTGCAACAATTCCGAATGCGGGAATGGTCACCCCGACAGAAGGCATGCCTTACCGGGATGCTGTGGATGCTTTTTCCAGGGCCCTGGTACAGCAGGTGCTGGATAACACGGATGGAAATCGAGCCGCAGCTGCAAGGCAGCTTGGGCTTGATTCCGGTAACTTTCACCGCATGCTCAAGCGGCTTGGCCTTTAAGCAGATACCCGTGCGGGCTCGCCTGTGGTGTTTTCCTGCAGGTATTGCAATGCTTCATTGACCTGGTCGATCAAGACCAACACCAAGTGGTCTGGGCCTGTTTCGTCCAGCGCCATTTGAATGGCCTTGAATTCACCGCGTACTTCGACCACGGATGGTTTTTTGTCGCCGGAGGCAAGTGCTATGCCCTGTTGAAGCAGTGCCAGCGTTTCACCATCTGGGCGGCCACGCTGGCAGGCGTCTTCATACAAAATAATGTGATCAAAAAACCCACCCACCAAACGACCTTGCTCGGTGATGTCCTGATCGCGGCGATCGCCTGCGGCGCTGATCACCACGGTGCGCCGAACGGCCGGGATGTTTTTAAGCGTGTTGACCAGTGTCGACACTGCATCGGGGTTGTGGCCGTAATCGGCAATCACAGAGCCCCCTTTGTGCTTGAAGAAGTTAAAGCGGCCGGGCACCGTGTCGGGAGTAGACTGAAAGCTCCCGAGCGCGGCACGAATGGTGTTGAATGGCACGTTCAGGCCCAAGGCGGCGGCCATAGCACACATCACGTTTTGCACCTGAAAGGTAAATAAACCATTGTTGGTCAGCGGTACATCCATCAGGTCAATGGTTTTTTCCATGTCGTCGTAGCTGATGTTGATAACGCGGCCATCGTGAATAATCACAGGGCGACCTTTGGCTTTGTGCGCGGCCACAATCGGGTTGTCTGGGTTGCTGGTGAAAAACAGCACGCGTCCTGGGGTCAGCTTGGCCATGTTGGCGGCATGCCGGTCATCTGCATTCAGCACGGCCAAACCGTTGGGGGCCACGTTTTGAACCAGCACGCTTTTTAGCAAGGCCAGGTCTTCAACGCTGTCAATGAAGTTCAGGCCCAGGTGGTCGCCCTCGCCAATATTGGTGACAATCCCCACATCGCACATGTCAAAGCCCAAGCCCTCACGCAGCATGCCACCACGCGCACATTCAAGTACGGCAGCGTCGGCCTCGGGGTGCACCAGCACCTTGTGTGCGCTTTTCGGCCCACTGCAGTCGCCTGTGTCGATCAGGTGCCCATTCACCACCACGCCTTCAGTGCCGGTAAAGCCAACGCGCAAATTGTGGTAACGAAGAATTTGCTCGATCAGGCGAACCGTGGTGGTTTTGCCGTTGGTGCCTGTGACTGCTACCACTGGAATGCGGCCGTTTTCATCTTTCTTGAACATCAGGTCGATCACGGCTGCGCCCACATCGCGCCCCTTGCCAATCGATGGCTCCAAGTGCATTCGCAAGCCCGGTGCAGCGTTCAATTCAACAATGCCGCCACCTTGCGATTCAAGTGATTCGTCTACGCGCTCACACACCACGTCGACACCGCAAACCTCAATACCAATTTGCTGTGCGGCCTGAATCACCATTTCTGCCATGGCAGGGTGAACGTTGTCGGTCACATCGGTGGCGCTGCCGCCGGTGCTCAGGTTTGCGTTGTTGCGAAGTACTACCCGCACGCCTTGTTCAGGCACCGATTCAGCTGTAAAGCCCTGTTTCTTGATTCGTGCAATGGCAATTTCATCCAGGCGAAGTTTGCTCAATGCACTGCCGTGACCCTCGCCACGCAAGGGGTTGCGGTTTTCAATTTCGACCAGCTGGGCAATGGTGTGCACGCCGTCCCCAACCACAGAAGGAGGTTCGCGGCGTGCGGCCGCCACCAGTTTGTCGCCCACCACCAGGAAGCGATAATCGTGGCCGGGAATGAACTCCTCGACGATGGGCACGCCACTGCCGTATTTTTTTGCAGCGTCAAAGGCAACCCGCAAGTGCTCTTCGTCCACAATATTGACAGTTACGCCTTTGCCTTGATTGCCGTCGCTGGGTTTGATCACAACACCTTTGTTGGTGGCCTTTGTTAGTTCACGAAAGGCTTCCAGGGCTTCTTCAAATGTTTTCACCAGTTTGCCGCGGGGTGTGGGAATTCCGGCTGCGGACAAAATGGTTTTAGTCAGGTCTTTGTCCTGGGCTATTTCTTCAGAAATGGCGCAGGTTGTGTCGGTTTCTGCAGCCTGAATTCGGCGCGCTTTTGAACCCCAGCCCAGTTGCACAAGGCTGCCCTGAGTAAGGCGGCGAATGGGAATGCCGCGGCGCAGGGCAGCATTTACTATCGAGCCAGTGCTTGGCCCAAGTTTGCAGTCTTCATAAATTTCTTTCAGGCGTTCAATCGCTGAATTGGCATCGAAATCGTCGCCTGCCAGCGCAGCCAGAATAAGTTGGTGCGCTTCTTCAAATGCCGCACGGGCCAAATCTTCTTCTTCGTACTGCACCACCACCCGGAAGTAGCCGGTGGTGATGTTGTCGGCCACATGGGCGAAGGTAACTTGTGACCCTGCCTCAACCTGAAAACGCAAAGCTGCGCGGCTTAATATATGCGCCAAAGCAATGTTGCTTTGCTCGAACCCGGTGGCCCGTAGCGAGCCGATGCCGGGCAGGGCGCTGCGAACACGCATTTCTATGTTGGCAAAGCGGTCGTAAAGGCGCTCATTTTCCTCGCAAAACACCAAGGCTTCCATGCTGGTGTTTTTGCTCCACAAATTGGGGCCGCGCAGGGCGCGAATGCGTTCAATTTTCATAATTCATCAACCTGTTGAGTGCATCAGCATTGGGTTTAATAGCGCTGCCGAAGATCGGCGCGCAGCAGGTGGTGTGGCACATCCATTGCCCAACCAGCGGCTGCAAGTGCCAGTGTTTTTGTAAGGCTCACTGGGGGCTGTTTCAGCGGAATCGGGCTGCGTTGCTCTGCCTCGGCCCGGCTACCCATGAAGTGAATGCTTTCACCTTGGTACACCACAGCCATCCCTCCGTTTTTCACATGTTCCGCAACAATGGGGTTGTCTGCGGTGCTGCTGATCCAGATCACCTTTCCATCGCACAGGTCTTTCAATGGCAGCAAGCTGACTTCGTCTGCGTTTACAACTGCGTGGCCGCTGCCCAGTACAAGGTCTACAACCGTGCGCATCACATTGAAGTGCTGCTCTTTGGTCAGAATATCCCATTCATCCAGCCCATCCATAGCACCGAGACTGGTGATGACTGCCAAGCTGGCACGGTCGTAAGGCAGGCCTTCCGACAAAATGGTGCTGGCCTTAACCTGCATCACCAAGGTGTCCAGGTTTTTGTTGATCAGGCAGTTGCGGCCCGATTGCCAGTTCGCTGAAGGGGCTTTGTTGATGGTGCGGCCATTCATGAGCAGGCCTTGGTCGCAGGCCAGGCCCACTTTGTGTCCCTGGTCTTCAAGAATTTCTGTGAGTTCAGGGCCAAAACCTTCTATTTCAAGGCCGCCCGAGTAAGAAATGGTAGGAATCCGGCCGTTGGCGTCACCTGGGAACAGCGATTCGATGATCGGTTTGCCCACGTTGCGGGCCTGGCCTTTCGCCGGCTTGATGTGCATAAGCAAGCCGGGTCCAGCATTGACTTCAACCACCGCCAGCGATTGCCCCTTGGGCGATTGGTCAATGTGCTCGCATACCAGGTCGATGCCCGCCACATCCAGGCCCACCACGCGGGCAGCCATACAGCACAAGCGTGCAATTTCGGGGTGAATCAAATCAGTGACGTCTTCGGATGCGTTGCTGTTGCGCTCGATCAACACTTTCACGCCATCGCCTATTACAGAGCTTGCTGTGTATCCCTGACGTTGTACTTCAAGAAATACAGCCGGGTTTTTTTCCACATTGACCGGACGCAAAGGGAAAATTTCAGATTCACCACGGCGCGGGTCGGTGTTGATTTGCTGGTTGCAAAGTTCTTGCAGGGTCGACTTTCCATCGCCCACCACATGAACCAATTCACCACGCGATACGGCAGCCACTTGGTAATTCACGACAAGAACACGGTGTTCGGTTCCGCGAATGAATTTTTCAACAATAACGCCGGTGTAACTTTCTTTGTCCGCAAGTGGCCATGCAGTTTTTACATCTTCTTCTTTGGTCAGCTCAAGTGAAACGCCGCGCCCCCAGTTGCCATCGACTGGCTTCACAACCACGGGCACGCCGATATCCTGTGCAATTTCCCAAGCGTGCTCGGGGCTCTTGGCCATTTCCCCCTCAGGAACGGGTACGCCACATTGCGCCAACAGCTCCTTGCACAGGTCTTTGTCGGCGGCAATGCCTTCGGCAATGGCTGAAGTTTTGGATGTTTCGGCAGTCCAGATTCGCTGCTGCTTGTTGCTGTGGCCCAGTTGAACCAGATTGCCGTCGTTCAGGCGAACAATCGGAATGCGACGCTCGTAAGCCGCATCCAGAATATGTTGTGTGCTGGGCCCCAAGCCATGCATGTCGCAGTGGTGCTTGATCACTTTCAGCTCGGCCTGTAGATCGTACTCCGCACCTTCGATTGCAGAGTGCAACAAACGCACACCCGCCTCCAGGCAAGCCATGCCAACGACCGGGTCGGGGGTGCGAAACACCATTTTGTACACGCCTTCCTTGCTGGTCATCCGGGCTTTACCAAACCCCACTTCAAGGCCAGCCTGCGTGTGCAGTTCAATCACGATGTGTTCGAGCATGTGGGCCGCGTAGGTGCCTTCGCGAACCCGCAAGAGGAATCCTCCCGGTTCACCAATTCCACAGCGATGGTCAACCAAACCGGGTAACAAAGCCGTTAATCGCTCGTAAAATCCTGGCAACAGGTTGGAAGGAAATTGTTCCAGTTCTTGAATATCCACCAACGCTTCAATGCAACTTCGATAGGTCCAGATATTCGGGCCGTCAAGCCACATGGTTCGGAGTATTACAAGGCGTTTTTGCGTCATAAGCTGAGTGTCGGCAGGTTTGTTTTCGAGGATTGGATTTTCGATCAATGTTAACTCCGTGTCGCTGGAAATAGTGGTGTAACATCAGCGAATTCGCGAACTGAGGGGGTAATCTCATTGAAAATCGTTGGATTTTCACCGTCTGAAAACGAAGTACAACGCCTTTCAGAGGTTTGGGCCGCAAGTTCACCAACCCAAGCGGTGTTTGTGGCTGACATGAATACTCGGCGTGAGTTTTCTCGCAGCCTTGTAGCCTTTAACGCCCATGAATTAATTGTGGTAGACAAGGAATTACAGGTGCCTGTTTTCAAAGCACCTTTCTCAAGTATTGAGAAAATTTCCATGTCCGATCATTCCGGTCTTTCTACGGTCCTGATTCAGGTCGATTCCGGGCAGGTGTTTCGCTTCTATGCAAGCTTCAGTTTGCACCGTGCGCTCGAGGAATTTGTCGAGTTGCTTGAAACCGCCGTGCGCGAATTCGAGCAGGGCACAGCACACACTGCCCAAATTCAGCACCCGGTGCCGCGCTTGCTGGCCGATGAAGAATTGGATGAGGCCGGTTTCGAAGAACCAGTTTCCTCGCGTGCATTGTTGCGCCTGTGGCGCTTTGCTCACCCTTATCGCTGGCGTTTGTTCGCCGGGCTGATTCTGACATTGCTGTCAACTGCCGCAACGCTGGTGGCGCCTTATCTTTCAATGCCGCTGATGGACGAAGTGCTGATTCCATTCCAGAACGGCCAACCCATGAACACTGAACTGGCTACGTTTTATCTCAGTGGTTTGTTGATATCGGCTGTGGTTGCCGCAGGCTTGAGCTGGGCAAGAACCTACCTTTTGGCTTTGGTTTCCGAGCGTATCGGTTCGGATTTGCGTACCACCACATTCAATCATTTGATGAGTTTGTCGCTGGATTATTTCAGCGCGAAACGCACAGGCGATTTGATTGCGCGCGTGAGTGCGGAAACTGACCGAATCAATTTGTTCCTTTCACTGCATGCGCTCGATTTCATCACCGACGTGATCATGATCGTGATGACTGCCATCATTCTCATGAACATAGATTTCGAGCTGGCTTTGCTGACTTTGCTGCCTTTGCCAATCATCGCCTGGATGATTCACCTGGTTCGCGAAAAGCTGCGCACAGGTTTTGAGAAAGTTGACCGCGTTTGGGGTGAGGTTACGAATATTTTGACCGACACCATTCCGGGTATTCGAGTTGTAAAAGCCTTTGCACAAGAACGCAGGGAGTCGGATCGCTTTTTGAAGGCCAACACCCGCAACCTCGAGGTGAATGACCGCATCAACAAAACCTGGTCGCTGTTTGCGCCCACGGTCAGCCTGCTGACTGAGCTGGGTATCTTGGTGATTTGGGCCTCCGGTATTTGGATGATCATGAACAATGACATCACGGTGGGTGTGTTAACGGCTTTCCTCGCCTACATTGGCCGCTTTTACACGCGGCTTGATTCCATGAGCCGAATTGTGTCTGTCACCCAAAAAGCGGCAGCGGGCTCGAAAAGGATTTTCGATATTCTCGATTACAAGTCGTCAGTGCCAGAAGCCGAGAACCCTGTGCACATTGATCAGCTCAAAGGCGAGCTTGAATTGCGCAATGTGTCTTTCCGGTACGGAAGTCGTCAAGTGCTTGATGGTGTGAACTTGAAGGTGAAGCAGGGTGAAATGGTCGGTTTGGTGGGCCACAGTGGTTCTGGCAAGTCAACGTTGGTGAATTTATTGTGCCGTTTTTACGATGTAAGTGATGGCGAAGTGCTGGCCGATGGCATTGACATTCGTCAGATTGAAATGGCCAGCTACCGCAGAAACATCGGCCTGGTGTTGCAAGAGCCTTATTTGTTCTTCGGTACCATTGCTGAAAACATTGCCTACGGGCGCCCCGATGCCACCCGTGAAGAAATCATCGCGGCAGCGCGGCTTGCGCATGCTCACGAGTTTATTTTACGCCTCCAGCACGGTTATGACTCCCTGGTGGGCGAGCGTGGACAAAGCTTGTCCGGGGGCGAGCGGCAGCGAATTTCCATTGCGCGTGCCTTGTTGATCGATCCTAAAATTCTCATTCTTGACGAGGCCACCAGCTCGGTCGATTCGCAAACCGAGAAGGAAATTCAAAAGGCCTTGGACAACCTGGTGCAGGGAAGAACCACTATTGCGATTGCACATCGGCTTTCAACCTTGCGCAAAGCCGACCGCATTGTGGTGATGGACCGTGGCAAGGTGGTGGAAGAAGGCCCGCACGATGAATTGCTGGCGGCGAAATCACACTTCTGGCATTTGCACCAGGCCCAGGAAAAACTGAAGCAGGAGCAAGCCCAATATGACTGACTGGCGATTGTGTGAATCAACACAGGGCAAGCTGGCCTTGTACAAAGGTCATGAATTGGTGGCAGACCAGGTGATGCCAGTGCTGGCCTTTCCGTTCTCTGCACCTGACGAAAGCATTTCGATTGTGGATGAGTACAGCAAAGAATTGGCCTGGCTGGACCGGCTTGATCAATTGGATGCCGACTCGCAGGCCGTGGTGAAAAACTACCTGGCGGTGCGCGAATTCAGGCCCACAGTGCTTCAAATTACCTCGGTATCCACCTACTCCACACCAAGCATCTGGACCCTGGAAACTGACAAAGGACCCTGCAAGTTTGAGTTGCCCACAGATGAAAGCATTCGACGCTTGGGGGGTAGCCGGCTGGTGCTGACGCATGCCAATGGCATGCAGTTCATCATCGAAGACATGTTTGCGCTGGACGCCCGAAGCCGTCAAATTCTTGCCCGCTTCATGGCTTAAAAAAAACACCTGTGAGCAATCGCTGACAGGTGTTTAAAGTGTCCTTGTACTACGGACAGGGGAGAGAGACAAAAAACAAGCTACTGCTTGGTACAACGGCACTGCAATTCAATTCTTTAAGCGGTTTCGAGCATGCTTTCTTCATTGAAGAAGCGGGTGGCTGCGTCTTGCTTGGTTTTTCCTGCCCGTGAAGGCATGTTGCACAAACCGCACTCATAGTTACCTACTAGGTCATAGGTGTGCACCACAAAGTTCCCTTCGCAGGTTTTACAGGCCGTGGTGGTCAACATGCCAGCATCAAAAAACTTCACCAGGCGCCATGCGCGGGTTAGGGACAACACTTCGGGCAGGCCCAAGGCAGTGATCTGCTCGCGATAAAGCTTATAGGCCTTGACCAGGCATTCGCCGTCTTCAAGGTCGGTGTGCTTGATGCAAGTGGAGTAAAAATTCATGAACAGCGAACAGTGAATATTGGGTTGCCAGGTCATGAACCAGTCTGTGGAGAAGGGCAGCATGCCCTTGGGTGGCGATTTTTGCTTGATTTCCTTGTACAGGCGAATCAGGCGTTCACGCGACAATTGGGTTTCGCTTTCAAGAACCTGCAAGCGGGCGTCCAGCTTGATCAAGTCAGAAGCAAGTTTGATCTGCACGGCCTCAGCCATCAAAGATTTAATCTTGGACATGTTTGTTCTCCAGCGCACCCGCAGGTGCATGAACCACGGTTGTTTTCTAAGTGCGCTTAAGCTGCAATTTGGGCGCTGCGGCCAGCCATCAAAATGGCAGCATGCATGCCTGAAATTGCGCGTTCTTTTCCGTGGTCGCAGAGGAGTTTCCACACGGCAGGGTCCTCGAACCGAATGCTGCACATGGGCACGTCGTTTGCTGCAATGCGCAAAACCTGTGCGGTGGTCAGTTGGTCCAGCAGGTCGGCTGTGTTTTCATCAATACCCAGGCGAATGATGGCCTCGGCTTTGTCTTCGTTGATGAGTTGTTTGGCCAGAAGCAGGTAAGATAAATTGGCTTCGCGAATTTGTTCCAGTAGTTCATTTGCTTTCATTTTGAACATCCTCCTATTCAAATCAAGCAATCTTTTTCAGAAGGTTTCGACGCTTCCCACAGACATCGATCCCAGTGAATGTATTGTTGATGAACCGCGAAAAAAACTAAGCCATCCAATTGCTGTAAGCGAGATCAGCGAGCAGCCATTGAGCATGTAAGAAGAAACCAGACAACGAGACAGGTGAAACAACAATGAGCAATGCGTTTATGAACTGGCTGTGCCGCAAACTGATCGACTCAAAATGCAAACAAATGGGCTTGATCAAAAGCAGCCTCAATACCGTAGACGGGCGCACCGCGTATTTCAAAGGCGGACAGGGGCCCGACATGGTGTTGGTGCACGGCTTTGGCGCCAACAAGGAAAACTGGCTGGCACTGGCCCCGCGTCTGATGCGCCATTACACCGTGTGGATTCCAGACCTGATTGGTTTTGGCGAATCTGACCGCCCCAGCAACGCCCGTTTTAATATTGCGGAGCAGGCTGATCGGGTGGTGCGTTGGCTGGATGCGGTGGGCGTTAAGAATTTCCATGTCATGGGCAACTCCATGGGCGGCTATTTGGCAGGTGCCTTGGCCGCCAACTTTGAAAACCGGGTTCTCAGCGCTTGTTTGTTAAACCCCGCTGGGGTGAAAGGTGCCGAGCACACCGCCATCGGGCGTGCGTTTGCCGACGAAGGAAAAATTATCCTTGCACCCACCAATTTTGAAGAATACGAGAAGGTGGTCAATCTTTGTTTCAATGGCAAGGCGCCGCCCATGCCTGGTTTCATGCGCAAGTATTTTGGTCGTATGTCGATCAAGAACAAGGCACTGCTCGACCGGGTATTCATGGAATTCGTGAACCCGGATGCCAATGTTAGTTTGAACGAGATGGTGGAGAAAACCACTGTGCCGTTGATGGTGGTGTGGGGCGATTCAGACCAGTTGGTTCACCCCAGCGGCCTGGCTGTGTTGAAACAGGCTCAACCCGCGATTGTCGATTTAATGCTTGAAAACACAGGCCACTGCCCCATGGTCGACCGGGCCTCTCTGGTTTACAAAGCGCACCTGGAATTCATGCCAGCATCTTGAATGGTTGGGCTTGCTCAATTTCAAGGGCAAGCTCAATCAGCCTGAATTCATGCCCCATGGCCGCGGCAAAATGTACCCCGACGGGGATACCTTCAGCCGTGTGGTGCATAGGCAGGCTGATGGCTGGCGCCCCTGCCACGTTTTGAGCAGCTGTGAATGATGCAAAGTTAACAAGCCTTTCCCGTGCTTGCTCAAAAGGCAGATCAAGTGCCAGGTAACCTAGCGGCGGTGCGGGCTGGCCCAGTGTGGGGCTCAGCAGCACATCCAGGTCGGCAAATGCCGTGGCGTATTGCGCTTCAAACTGATAAAGCCTGCGCAAAGCGAACGGAAATTTCAGCAGGTTGCGCGTGAAATGTTTGGCCAAACCGTGGGTGAGTGGTTCAAGCTTTCCGGTGTCCATGTGCCGATCAATTGCCAGTTTGCCCAAGTGTGAAATGGATGCGGCCAGCATGCCCCAGTACAGCAAGAAATCGTCAGCAAACTGGGCGCTGATGGGGACCTTGATTTCCTGCACTTCGTGGCCCAACTCCTCGCACAGGGCAGCAGCTTTATGCACCGCTTCCACACAAGCGGTATCTGTTTCATCGCCAGAAATTTTCTGGGTGAACATGCCAATTTTCAGGCGCTTGCGGCCAGGGGTGGTGATGTGGCCCAGTGGTGGCAGTGTCGGGTTTTTGTAATGCTCTTCAGCCAGGGCGAAAAACGCCGCAGTGTCCCGCACGCTGCGCGACACAATCCCGTCGCTGACAATATTGATGGGCAGGCTTTTCGCCATTTCATTCATGGCCAAACGCCCGCGGCTGGGTTTCAAACCCACCAGCCCGCAACATGCAGCGGGAATGCGAATGGAGCCACCGCCGTCGTTTGCATGGGCAATTGGAACCACACCCGCTGCCACCAAAGCAGCCGAACCGCCCGAAGAACCCCCTGTGCTGTGCCCAATGTTCCATGGGTTGTGTGCTGGCTCGGCTTTGCTGTACTCGGTGGTGGCGGTAAGCCCGAACTCGGGCAGCTTTGTTTTACCCAGCAGCACCACGCCTGTGTCGATAATCTGCTGTGCCACGGCGCTGGTGTGCTTTCTCGCCGTGTCGGGCATGGCGGCTGAACCGTGCCGAGTGGGTAAGCCTTGCAAATCCAGGTTGTCTTTCAAAAAGCCCGGTATGCCCTGAAACGCCCTGAAGTTGCCTACGTCGTCGTAAAAACGGGCTTGCGCCAATGCCGCTTCCTCTTGAAGGCACGCGGTGGCATGCAGTTCGGGGTTCACCAATTCAAGTCGTTGGTACGCGGCTTGAACCAATGCAGTTGCGCTGGTTTCGCCGCGTTGAAGTTGCCCCGCCAGGGCCACTGCATCGTGATGGCCCAAGGCATCGGCATGATTAAACGCATGCACTCGTGTAGGCTTAATTGTCATTGTTGGTGGTCATTGTTGTTGGTCTAAGGCTGGCTGTCTCTGGCTTCAGTCTAAAATGAAAAATCTGCCTGTTTCATTGCTTTTGTTCCACATGGTCCAAAAAAATAAAATACAGCCTTGCCCTTGCGGCAACGGCGTTTATCAAGCCTGCTGCCAACCGTTTCATCTTCACACTGGGTTGGCACCCACGGCCGAAGCGCTCATGCGCTCACGCTACAGCGCCTACGCCTTGGGTTTAAGTGACTATGTGTTGTCAACCTGGCACATCAGCACGCGCCCCAAGCAGCTCGATTTGCAGCAGGAACTTGCACAAGGCAAATGGCTGGGCTTGAATGTGAAAGGGCACTGGCCACTGGGCAACAAAGCCGAAGTAGAGTTTGTGGCTCGTTACAAACCCAACAATGGGCCCGCCAGTCGCCGGCATGAGCGCAGCCGTTTTGTGCAGGAAAACGGGCATTGGTATTACGTAGACGGCGATCTGTTTTGACCTGAAAAAATTGCAAAGAAAGCACTTGAAATTTTCAGGGTTGGTTCATAAATCAGGAATGTGGGAAATGTCTCCAAGAGAGTTTCCGCACATTTTGAATAACTGATTTTTTGCTTCTCAGGAGAATGAATCATGGCAACAATCGACCTTACCCCTTTGTACCGCAGCACCATTGGTTTTGACCGAATGGCCAGCATTCTGGACGCCGCAATGCGTGCAGACACTTCAACTGGTTACCCTCCTTACAACATCGAGGCGCTGGAAGAAAACCGTTACCAAATCAGTGTGGCCGTCGCGGGTTTCGAGGAAAAAGAGCTCGAACTGGAAGTCGAGCGTGGCGTGCTAACCGTGCGTGGCCGCAAAGCGGATGAAGAGGGCAAACAGTACCTGCACAAAGGCATTGCATTTCGCAGTTTTGAGCGCAAATTCAACCTGGCCGACTACGTGCAAGTGGAAGGTGCCAACCTGAAAAATGGCTTGTTGGTGGTCGAGTTGCGCAAGGTAATTCCTGAGCAAATGAAAGCACGTCGAATTCCGATTGGTGAATCGGGTCTTCGAACCATCGAGGCAGGCGAGGCAAATCAGGACAGACAAGCCGCCGCCTAAACGTGTAAAGTGATTCGCGCATCGCAAAAAAAGCAGCCCTTGGCTGCTTTTTTTGTGTTTAAACTGAACCCCTCGCTTCTTGACACGTTGAGCATCCATGCCCAGGGCTTACTTTGTTTCCGATCGTGCCATTCAGATAGACTGGGCCACAGATAGCTCTGCGACCGAGAATTACATGCCCGCCACGGAATTGGCGGTGTTTCGTCAAGAGTTAATCCAGTCCATTCAAGCTCTGGCTTGGCCAGCTTGTCAGTGCGTGCAGGCGGATCAATCAATTACCGTGTTGTTTGCGAGTCCAATACTTGCCGCCGGGAAACATGAAATATTGCTTGATCAACTCCACCAAATACTCGGCCAATTCGGGAAAGCCACATTGCTTGCAAACACCCCAGGCTGCCACCACCACATTGTTGTGAACTACGGTGGCGTTGCCGGGCAAGACCTTGCCTGGCTGGCCGGGCAAACCGGGTTAAGCCCGACTGAGGTGATTGACCTGCATTGCAGCGCCATTTATACCGTTCAATTTTTGGGCTTTCTGCCCGGCTTTGCTTACCTCACAGGTTTACCCAAACCGCTTCATTTCTCGCGTCGGGAAACGCCGCGCTCACGGGTGCCGGCGGGTACATTGGCCATCGCTGCCCATTACTGCGCGGTGTACCCCTGGGAAAGTCCAGGCGGTTGGCATTTGTTGGGGCATGTTGAGCAGGTGCTTTTTGATCCTGAACGCACCGATCAGCAGGGGCAGTCCCTTTTCAAGGCCGGTGACACGGTTCAATTCATTCGGGCTGATTATGCTTAAAGTGGTCAGGGCTCAAGGGCAGGGCATTGTCAGCGACCTGGGGCGTTGGGGCTACCAGCATGAGGGTGTACCGATCGGGGGCGTGCTGGATACTTTTTCGTTCAGCCTGGCCAACCTTGCCTTGGGCAACCAGGCCAATGCGGCTTGCCTGGAGCTGATGGGTCAATTCGATTTTGTATGCGCCAAGCCATGCCTTGTTTTGTTTGCAAACCGGGGTGCGCATGCCTTGTTAAACAACAAACCAGTGTTGTGTGGTCAGGTTTTGGGTTTGCAGGAGGGTGATGTGTTGCGCACCCAGCCCCCAGGCCTGGGTTTCTGGAATGTGCTTTGTGTGCAAGGTGGTGTGGATGTGCCCGAAATGATGGGTTCCCGCAGTACCTGCCTTGTCGCTGGTTTTGGGGGGCTACAAGGCCGGGCCTTGCAAGTGGGTGATGAACTACATTTTGCCCGGAAATTCACCACCAGTATTCGGCATGGTGTTCGTTTGGCCATGCCCCTGGCCCGCACTGAACATTCAGCCTGCTTGGTGCTTCATGTTTTGCCTGGTCCGGAATTTTTTGAACTCAGCGAAAATTCGCAGCACCTGTTTACCCGTCAACACTTCAGCTTGGGCACCCAAAGCAGTCGAATGGGGTATCGGCTGGAGGCCCTTGAATCGCCTTTGTCACTGAAGCATGAGGTTTCTTTGCGTTCACATGCTGTGCACCCGGGTTTGGTGCAGTTGCCACCTAGCGGGCAGCCGGTTGTGCTGCTGTGTGAAGCCCAAGTTACTGGCGGTTACCCACGTATTGGCAGTGTATTGTCATGTGATCTCTGGAAATTGTCACAACTTGGGGGTGGGGAAAGCGTAAGCTGGGTATTGGTCAATGAACAGCAGGCGCAGCGTCTACAGGCCAGGCATGAACTCGACCGCAAACGCTACCAGCAGGCCATTGAATACAACAAGGCAACTACCCATGTGGATTAATGCAGATTTGGGCGAAGGTTGTGCCCACGACGAGACCCTGTTCAAGATTGTTGACTGGGCCAATATTGCCAGCGGCGGGCACGCTGGCGATGAACACAGCATTCGCCGGGCTTGCATGCTGGCGCTTGAACATGGCGTGCAGGTGGGCGCCCACCCCAGCTATCCGGACCGAGCCGGGTTCGGGCGTCAAAAGCCCGAAGGCTCAACTGCACAGTTGCTGGGTGAATTGAAACGGCAAATGGATTTTTTCGACAACATCGCCACGAAGTTGGGGTGTTGCCCTGCGCATTTCAAACCCCACGGGCAGTTGTACAACGATGCGGCCTTTCAAGCGGCCGAGGCCGAGCTACTCATCAATCTGGCCCATGCTTTTCCGCACCTGAAGCTGCTGGCTTTGGCCAATAGCCCCTTGGTGGCTTGGGCGCGTTCTGCTGGCATCGAGGTGATCGAAGAGGCCTTCCCGGACAGGGCTTACCTAAGCACCGGCGCGCTGGCACCTCGAAGCCAGCCTGGCGCTGTGCTTCATGATCCGGTTCAGGTCAAGGCACAGGCTGAATTGATTGTTCGGGGCGGGCCATTGCAGTGCCTGGATGGCTCAAGCCGCGTGGTCACGGCGCAAACCCTGTGTGTACACGGCGACAATGCACAGGCTTTGGACAATGCAAAGGCTGTTCGTGCTGCGCTTACCGAACACGATCAAGACACATTCAGTGGTGCAAGCTGATTAGCTGCCGGGTTTTATTTCAGGTGTAGGCAAAGTAATGTGGTCAGGCACACCAGCAACCGGTACAAAGCGCACATTCAATGGTGCCAGGCCGTGTTTGGCGCGAGCCTGGTTACAACGCGGGTTCAATTCACCTTGGGCGTCAAATACATCGTATTCGCGGCAGGGTGAGGGGCGGTTTTCGTAAATGGTGCAGCTGACTGACTCGCCAATATTGCCCGATAGTGCAATGCAACGTGGCTTGGTTTGCGAGCTGCCTTTCATGCAGCTGCGGTACAGGTTCATTTGCTCCGTCAGTTCAACCGGCACCACGCCGCCTTCGGCTGCCGTGGTTTCGCCCCAATAGAAGCTGATTCTGAACGTGGAACAACACACGCCGCAGCTTTGGCAAAGGGCTTCAACGCCTGCGCCGTCAACAACAATTGTGGTGGGGTTTGACTGCAATTTAACCTCGGGAAAAAACAGCCATGGGGGAGAGTTGCGCGAATATATTCCTGGCACAGGCGCAAAGCAAGCACTATTTTCAAGTGACGTGGCTTGGAAGAAACAAGCTTTTTGTAAGGTGCAAAGGCTACAATAGGGAAAACCATTATAAAAACCATTTAGCCCAGCAAATGGAGAGACTGTGAATCGACCGAATGCCGCTTCTGTGGCCGATTCGGGGGTTGCTGCCCCTGATTCAGCCCAAACCAGTACCAGCCCCAGCGGGCAAATGCTGGACTACATCAAACAAAGGTTGGTCAAGCACGCGCCGTTCAGTGAAATTCCGCTTCGCGACCTGGACTGCCTGCTTGAAGGCTGCGCTGAAACTTATTTCGCACCCAACGAAGTGATTGTGCGGCCCGAGGACGGCCCACCCCAGTTTCTTTATTATGTTGAAAAGGGCTCTGCCGTGGGCCGCAAAGGCTTGGCCGACCTGTCTTCCACCGGGTTTCAATACGAAGCCGGGGAAATGTTTCCAGTCAACGCATTTCTTGCCAAACGCGCAGTTACAGCTACTTACAGCGCCCGGGAAGACACCTTCTGCCTGATGTTTACCTTCGACAGCGTGCAAGCCCTGGCGCGTAAAAGCCCAGTGTTCTCCGACTATTTAACCCGGCGCACCATGCAGTTTCTGGATTTGTCCAGAAAAGCGATTCAGGTGGCTTACTCCTCTCAAACCCTGGCCGAGCAAACGCTTGAAAAGCCCTTGCGCGATGTATGCCGTCACGAACCTTTTTCTTGCGCACCCACCACGCCCCTGAAGCAGGTGCTGGAAGTGATGCATGAGCACCGGATTGGTTCCATGATCGTGGTGAATGAGGCTATGGTGGTGGAGGGTATTTTGACTCGCCAGGATGTGTTGTCGCGCGTGGCCATGGCCCAAAAGCCCTTGAGCTCGCTGATTTCGGAGGTCATGAACACCCCGGTTCATACCCTGGATGAAAGTTGCACCGCGCAAGATGCAGCCCTGCTCATGTCCAGATTTGGCATTCGCCACGTGCCGGTAACCCGCAACGGGAAATTAAGCGGCATTGTTTCCGAGCGCGATATTTTCGCCATGCAGCGTTTGTCGCTGAAACAGATCAGCAGCAACATTCGCTCAGCGCAAGACGCCGATATGTTGCGAACCTGCGCCAATGACATTCGCAGTTTTGCCAAAAACCTGCTGGGCCAGGGCATTGCTGCCAAGCAACTTACTGAATTGATCAGCCACTTGAACGATGTGCTCACCGAACGCATTCTTGAGGTTGTGGGTAACCGGATGGGCATTGATGCCAACAGTTACTGTTGGTTAAGTTTCGGCTCGGAAGGCCGTTCGGAGCAAACCATTGCCACAGACCAGGACAACGGCTTGCTGTTTATTAGCGATCAGCCTGAAGTGGACCGACCACGTTGGCTGGCTTTTGGCAAAGAGGTGAATCAAACGCTGGACCAGTGCGGCTACCCTTTGTGCAAAGGCAACATCATGGCCAGCAACCCCGAATGTTGCATGACTGCGGGCGAGTGGTTGAACAAGTTTGCGCGATGGATCGATGTAGCCACGCCCGAGAACCTGCTGCGTGTGAACATATTCTTTGATCTTCGCGCGCTGGCAGGCAACAAAGAGCTGGCGCAGCCACTTCGGGACTACATTGTGACCCGCGCCAAGGAGTCTACGATCTTCTTGCGCTTGCTGGCTGAAAACATCATGCGTTTTCGCCCACCCCTGAACTGGCATGGCAGCATAGACACCACCGAAATTGAAGACATTCGCACGCTTGATTTGAAAAAGCAGGGTACAGCGGTCTTTGTCGATGCCGCGCGCTTTTTCTCGCTGGTTTTTGGCATTGATGAAGTCAATACCCGCCGTCGGTTCGAGGCCGTGGCCAAGCGTTTAAGCGTAGAGGAACAGCGCCGCGACGCGTGGGTGAGCGCCTTTGAGTTCTTGCAAATGATGCGCCTTCGCATACAGCTTGATGAAGGCGTGGCCGTACCCAACTTGCCCGATCAGCCCAATGTGGTGAACTACGACGTGCTCGACAACATTGACCGCCGCATATTGAAGGAATGTTTCAGGGTAGGGCGGCGCTTGCAGCAGCGAATCGAGATGGAGCACATGCGTTGAGTACCACTTTGCAAGGCCAGTTGCTGCCCACGCAAGGCTGGGCCAGCTACATCAGGAACCGCCTGGTTCAAACGCTTGATTTTTCCAGCCCAAACCCTGACCGTTGGGTGGTGCTAGATGTTGAATCATCAGGCCTGAACCCGAAAAGAGATCGCCTTATTTCGATTGCGGCCACTGCCATCGAGTTTGATGCGCAAAGACGCCCGCGAATTTCGCTCACGGACACGTTTGAAGTGGTTATCAAACAGCCCCCCGAAATCGTCGACATGATCGAGTTTGAAGCCATCGACAAAAACAATATTTTGATTCACGGCATTGGCATTGGCGCGCAGCAAAAAGGGGTGAAGGCGGAAGTGGCTTTGTCTGAATTCCTGCGTTATGTGGGCAACTCGCCGTTGATTGCTTTTCACAGTTGGTTTGATGAAATCCTGATCAACAAAGCCATGCGCAAGGTGCTGGGTCGTACAACACATCGGCATTGGCTCGATCTTGAGCATTTGGCTGCGGTGCTGCACAAGGAAAATCACCAGCTTCCGCTGGATGTGTGGATGCAGCGTTACGGCATTGAATGTGAACAGCGCCACCAGGCCGCAGCCGATGTATTGGCCACCGCCCAATTGCTCATGAAACTTTGGCCCATGCTGCAAAAGCGAAAGGCCACAGACTGGAAAGAACTGAAAACCATTGCCAACGGGCTTAAAACCCTGCCAGGGCGAAACTTGCCGACCTAGTTTTAAAACCGAAGCCCTGTTTTGCGTTATTCTGCCGGGCTGAACATTTGTTTTGAAGTTGGCCTTTTTCATGCATGATTTTTCCTCTTATGACCTGATAATTGACGCACGCTCGCCCCGCGAGTTCGAGGAAGATCACATTCCTGGTGCGGTCAACATGCCTGTGGTCAACAACGATGAATATGCAGAAGTAGGCACCCTTCATCGCACCGACAAAATGGGCGCCTACAGCATTGGTGTGCGCTATTCGCTGGCCAATATTGCACGTCACCTCAGCGAGGATTTGCCGAAATATCCCAAAGACGGCAAGGTGCTGGTGTACTGTTTTCGGGGTGGAAAGCGCAGCAAGCTGTGGGTTGATGCGCTTGAAACCATTGGTTACAACGTTCAAAAACTGCCTGGCGGCTGGAAAGCTTACAGACGTTGGGTGAATGAGCAGCTGGAAACTGCGCCCACCAAATTTGAGTATCACGTTTTAAGCAGCCCCACGGGTTGCGGCAAAACCCGCCTGTTGTATGCCTTGCGTGAAGCAGGTTGCCAGGTTGTTGATCTGGAGGCCATCGCCCGTCACAGAGGATCAATCATTGGGGCGGTGCCTGGTACTCCACAACCCTCGCAAAAGTATTTCGACACCTTACTGTTGGAAGAACTCGCGAAATGCGATCCCACACGCCCAGTGTGGGTTGAAGCCGAAAGCAAAAAGATTGGAAATGTTCAGATACCCACAGCCATGCTTGATTCCATGCGCAGGGGCAAAACCATTCGCGTGCATGCCGACATGCAGCAACGGGTTGAGCTTTGGCGACAGGATTACAAACACTTTGAAGAAGATCCAGAAGGCTTGCTGGAACGGTTGCGTTTTATCCGCAGCCTGGTGGGCGGCAAGGAATTTGAAGAATGGGAGCAATTGGCTGCCGAGCGCAAAATGCCCGAGCTGTTTGAGCGGCTGATGCGCAATCATTACGACCCAGCCTACCGCCGCTCAATTTTGCGCGAGTACCCCAATATTGATGCATCACCTTTGATTGAACTGCATGATTTGTCTCCAGCAGGCTTGCTGGAAGTGGCTAAGAATATTCGCGCGCAATACGACAGAAAGGCTTGAGCCGACCACTCACACCCAATCGTCAGACCACCAACAAAGCCAGTTTGCTGCGAATGCCATCGGGTATTGGGGTGGGGGTGTTGCTGGCCTTGTTCACAAACACGTGAATGAAGTAGCCTTCCGCGCACAATTCGCCTTTGGCGTTGAACAAACCCAATTCATAGCGCACTGAACTGTTGCCCAGTTTACCCACCCGCAGGCCGGCCGTAACCGGCTCAGGGTAGGCCAGGGGTTTCAGGTATTTGCACTGGCTTTCCACCACAAAACCCACCACCTCCCCGTTGTGAATGTCCAGCCCGCCTTCTTCAATCAGGTAACGGTTCACCACACTGTCGAAGTAGCTGTAATACACCACATTGTTCACGTGTCCGTAAATGTCGTTGTCGTGCCAACGGGTTTGAACTAGTTGATGCAGTGGGTATTGGGCCAGAGTGGTCATGGTCGACGTTTGAATATTCTTAGTAGGCTGCTTGATAAATGGCCAAGGCCTGGGCCTCGTTCACATCGCGCGGGTTATTGCTCAACAGGCGGGTTTGCAGCATGGCTGCACTGGCCATCACCGGCAAATCGTTCTCGCCAATACCCACTTCGCGCAAGCCAACCGGCAAACCTGTGGAAGGCGACAATGTGGCTGTGTAGTCAATAAAGGCCTGGGCCAGCTGCTCCGTATTGTCTCCATGGTGGCCCAGCTTCAACACTTGTGCCAGCTCGGCATACTGCTGTTCCGCAGCGGGCAAATTAAAGCGCAACACATGCGGCAGCACCAGCGAATTGCTCAAGCCGTGTGGCACGTGAAATATACCGCCGATTGGATAAGCCAGCGCATGCACCGCACCCACAGGCGCGTTGGCAAACGCCTGGCCAGCCATGCAAGAACCCAACATCATCGCCTGGCGTGCCTCGCGGTTGCCCGGTTCTTGGCACACGGTGTGCAGGTTGGCAGCCAACAGGCGCAGCGCTTCACAGGCCAAAAAATCAGCATAGGGGTTTTTCAGGCGTTTACTGGTGTAAGCCTCTATCGCATGCACCATGGCATCAATGCCGGTGGCCGCCGTTACATGTTGGGGCAGGCTGATTGTCCAGTCGGCATCCAGAATGGCCAGGTCGCCATACAACACAGGCGACACCACTCCCATTTTGGTGTCCACACCCGTGGTCACAATTGAAATTGGGGTCACTTCGCTGCCGGTGCCGGCAGTGGTGGGCACCAACACCAAAGGCAGCCTGTCGCTGGTCACATTACCCACACCGTACATGGTTTTCAGTTCTTGTTTGCCGCGCGCCAACACCGCAATCAGTTTGGCTACATCAAGCGTGGAACCGCCACCAATGGCCACCACCACATCGGCCTTGAATTCCTTGGCCAATGAAGTGACCCGGTGCACCAAAGCCTCGGGCGGGTCGGGTTCTACATCGTTGCAACTGTGAATTGCGTGGCCTGCTGTGGCCAGGTTTTCACAAATGGTTTTAAAGGCCTCGGTGCCCGCAATGAAGGGGTCAACCAGCATGAACACCCTTTCGGTTTTCAGCCCTTGCTGGGTCAGCAAGGGGGCCAACATGTCAGCCATTCGCAGCGAACTGCCCGATTCGCACACAATGCGGTTCACTGTTCTGAATTCAAATGGGGCCATGCGGGTGTCTCCTTGCCGTGTAGTTATAGCAGTAGTTTAGCCCTTGCGCTTTGGGGTCCAAGCCCAAATGGCGCGAACGAAGATAGGTTCTTTGCTTTCACCATCGATAATCGTTACCGCCACATCCACTTCACCACGTTCCTCGGTCTGCATCATGGTGATTTGTTCTTGTGTCAGCATGGCTTCAGCACGCATGTCGCCAGCGGCGCGTTTGCGGTAATCCACTTCCATGCGCTTGATCACCGGTATTGCGTTGGCTGGCACATTCAAACCCACCAATGCGCCGGTGGCCGATTCTGCAATCATGATCATGGCCACTGCATGCACGGTGCCAATGTGGTTTTGCACGTAGGGGCGATTTTTAATCACCACGATTGAATGGTTGGGTTCAATCCATTCAAACTTCAAGCCACTGGTTTTAAAATACTTCACCGCACGGCCAAACAGCAGGGTAAAGGCACGGGTTTTCAAAGGCGTGGGCAGTTTGTCCACTTGCGCATACACCTTTTGCAACATCGATTTCTCACTCATTTTTCTTCTGCCTTTACAGGGTTACAGCCAGGCGAGTGGCTTGGTTAATTGCACGTTTGGCGTCCAGTTCGGCGGCCACCGATGAACCACCCACCAAATGCACGGGTACGCCCAGTGCCTCGATTGGTTCAACCAGTTCACGCAACGGGTCTTGGCCCGCACAAATAATAATGTTGTCCACTTCCAGAATTTGCGGGCCATGCGCGCTCATCACATGCAAACCGCGGTCGTCGATTTTCAAGTACTCCACACCTTGCATGAAGTGAACACGGCGGCTTTTCAAGCTGGCCTTGTGCACCCAGCCTGATGTTTTACCCAAGCGTTTGCCCAAGGGTTCGTCCTTGCGCTGGCACAGCCAAACCTCACGTGCGGGCTTGGGTGGCTCGGCTTGCACGCCATCTATGCCGCCTGCATTCTTGGGGTCAAAGGTAATGCCCCATTCCTTTTTCCAGCTTTCCAGGTCGAGTGTGGGGGAAGGGTGGGCAAAGTCGTGCGTCAAGTATTCCGACACATCAAAGCCAATACCGCCGGCACCAATCACGGCCACTTTCTGGCCCACTTCTTTTTTGTGCAGAAGCACGTCGATATAGCTCATCACCTTGGGGTGGTCAATGCCTTCAATTCCCGGCGTACGCGGCTTGATGCCCGTTGCCAGTATCACTTCATCGAAACGCTCTTTGGAAATCAGGGCAGCATCAACCACGGTGTTCAGGCGAACATCCACTTTCTTCAATTCCAGCTGGCGTTTGAAGTAGCTGATGGTTTCATGGAATTCTTCTTTGCCCGGAATCTGTTTGGCCATGTTGAACTGCCCACCAATTTCAGGGGCTTTGTCAAACAGGGTCACGTTGTGCCCACGGCGTGCCAGTTCTGTGGCCGAAGCCAGGCCCGCTGGGCCTGCACCCACCACCGCAATTTTCTTCTTCCGCTCCAGCGGTTTGTCCACAATTTCGGTTTCGTGGCAAGCGCGTGGATTCACCAGGCATGAAGCCCGCTTCAGGCTGAAGGTGTGATCAAGGCAGGCTTGGTTACAGGCAATGCACACGTTGATTTCGTCGGCGCGGCCTTCTTTGGCTTTGATCGCGAAGTCGGGGTCAGCCAACAAAGGGCGGGCCATGGAAACCATGTCGCATGAACCCTCGGCCAACAATTGCTCGGCCACCTCAGGTTTATTGATCCTGTTGGACGCAATCACCGGAATCTTGAGCTCTTTGCGCAGGCGGGCAGTCAGTTCAGCGAAAGCCGCGCGGGGCACGGAAGTGACAATCGTGGGCACACGGGCTTCGTGCCAGCCAATGCCGGTGTTGATCATGGTGGCCCCAGCTTTTTCAATTTCGCGGGCTATGTAGCTCACTTCATCCCAGGTGTTGCCGCCTTCAACCAAGTCCAGCAGTGAATGGCGGTAAATGATGATGAACTTTTCGCCCACGGTTTCGCGAATGCGGCGAACAATTTCAACCGACAAACGGGCACGGTTTTCTACTGAACCACCCCAACGGTCTGTTCGGTGATTGGTTCGCTTGCAAATGAATTGGTTCAGGAAGTAGCCTTCTGAGCCCATGACTTCCACGCCGTCATAGCCCGCTTCTTGGGCAATTTTGGCCGAGCGTGCAAAGGCTGCAATGGTTCGGCGAATACCGAAGTCGCCAATTTCACGTGGCTTGAACGGATTGATCGATGACTTCACATTGGAGGCCGACACGCTAAGCGGGTGGTAGGCATAACGGCCTGCATGCAGCAATTGCATCACAATTTTGCCGTCGTGCTTGTGCACGGCTTCGGTTACCTTTTTGTGGTGCTTGATTGCACCGCTGCTGCTCAGCTTCGATGCAAACGGGTACAGCCAGCCTTCCAGATTGGGTGAAAAACCACCGGTCACAATCAAAGCGGTACCACCCTTGGCGCGTGCCTCAAAGTAGGCCGCAAACTTGTCAAATTCCTTGTATTTGTCTTCCAGGCCGGTGTGCATCGAACCCATCATGATGCGGTTGCGCAGGGTGGTGAAGCCGAGATCAAGCGGAGAATTCAAATGGGGAAATGCGTCAGACACGTTACCGTCTCCTTAAAAATCGGTAGTTTTTTGTAATGTATTTACTTATGTTACTGAAAAGTAATTTTTATTGTTGGAGTGAGCGTTCAAATCTGCACTCAAAATAGCACGATCGGTCAATTTTTTGCGTGTTTTATTCGTGAAGAAATTACTGCGCCGCAATAAACAGGGGAACCTGTACCCCCACGCTTTGTCCTAAACTGGTGTTTTACCCAGCAAGTGCTTCCCTCATGCAGTCTTTTCAGTACTGGGCACGGCAGTCACGCCGTGCATCGTTCCGCATTTTGTTCGTGGCTTTGGTGTTGGCCGTGGCGGCCATTTCATCTGTGGGCGTGTTCTCAGCCCGAATCGAGGCAGCCTTGGTGCGCGATGCCAGTCAAATGTTGGGCGGTGATTTGGTTATCGAGTCCAAGCGGAACACCGCCAATGCACCATGGCTTTCCATTCTTGATAAACCGGAATACGCAACACTCAAGCAGGCTGAAAGCGTTGTATTTCCAAGCGTTGTGCCCTCGGAGCGGGTCGACTTGCTGGTTTCGTTGAAGGCTGTGAACAACATGTATCCCCTTCGCGGGCAACTCACGGTTCGAAACGCACAGGGTCAAGATGAAAAAGTGTCCAGTGGCCCGCCTCAGGGCGAATTGTGGGTAGACCAAGGCGTGCTGGGTTCGCTGGATGTTCAGTTGGGTGATTCAATTCAAGTGGGCGAAATTACTCGCCCTGTGACCCGGGTTATTTTGGTAGAACCCGACCGTGGCGGTGGCTTTGTGAACTTCGCCCCCCGGGTCATGATGAATACCGCTGACCTCGAAGAATCCAAGTTGTTGGGCTTGGGATCACGGGCCACCTGGCGTATTTACTTCACTGGCGCTCAGCCGGTGATCAATCAGCTGATTTCCGAATTGACTCCAGTGCTGTCGCCTGTTGAGGAGATCGAAACCCTGGAGAACGGTCGACCTGAGGTCAGCGGTACGCTTGAGCGCGCCAATGATTTCCTGGCCATGGCTGCTTTGATCGGCACCATGGTGGCCTGTGTGGGCATTGCGCTGGTGGCGCACTTGTTTGCCAAAGAACAGGCCAGCGAATTGGCAGTATTGAAAAGCCTGGGCTACACCCCCAAACGTTTGCTGCGCATGTGGGCTATTGGCATGGGCATGTTAACGCTGGGCGCTGGCGTGCTGGGTGTGGCCCTGGGGTGGGCGGCGCATTGGGGCTTGCTGGCCCTGTTGGCTGAGCTGGTGGGCGTCGATTTACCACTGGCCGGTTTGCATTACCTGCCCATGGGCATGCTGCTGTCAGCGTTGTTGTTGCTGGGTTTTGCGGCAGTGCCCACCTGGTACGCCTTGCGCGCGCCTGCAGTCGCCGTCATTCGGCACCAAACATTGAAAAGTAGCCGGGGGCAACTGGTGCTGTCAGTGCTGTTTGGTGTGTTGACTGCCATTGCGGTGTGCTTGCTCATTGTGAACAATGTCGTGTTGGCCCTGTTGTTGTTTGCTGGTTTTGTAGGCACCTCGCTGGTGTTTGCGCTGTTGTTCTGGGGGCTGCTCAAGGCTCTCGCCTATTTGGGCAAAGGCAAAAAAAGTGCAGGCACCAATATCGCGGTTTTTCAAAGCATGTCCAAACGTGCAAGCACCCTGGTGTTGCAGGGAGTAAGCCTTGCCCTGGGGCTGGCTGCACTGTTAATGCTGGCTGTGGTTCAGGGCGATTTGATCGACCGTTGGCAAGAAGCCGTACCGGAAGACGCCCCCAATCGCTTTGTGTTCAACATTCAACCCGATCAGGTTGAAGGTGTTCAACAAACATTGAACACCGCAAGCCAAAGTCCGGTCAATTTGTACCCCATGGTGCGCGGGCGCTTAAGCGCCATCAACGGCGAAACCATCACGGCGGATACCTTTACCGATGAACGTGCCCGCAACACTGTGGAGCGTGAATTGAATTTAAGTTTTGCCGACACCTTGCCCACGCACAATACCGTCGCTGTGGGAAGCTGGTTTGATGAAACTCCCACCAAAGCCGAAGTGTCCGTGGAAGACGGTGTGGCTGAGCGTTTGGGCATAGGCCTGGGCGACAAGCTCACCTTTGACATCGCAGGTACGCCCTTAACGGCTGAAATTACCAGCATCCGCGAATTGCGCTGGGACTCCATGGAGGTGAATTTCTTCATGGTGTTTCCAACCGAGGTGCTGCAAAGTTTTCCGCAGACCTGGATTACCTCGGTCAGTTTGCAAGAAGACAAGGCCATTCCCGTGTCGCGTGAGCTGGTGCGCGATTACCCCAATCTCACTGTGCTGGACACTGAACTGGTGATCACCCAACTTCGTAAAATTTTAGGGCAGGTGGGCCAGGCTGTTCAGTTTGTATTTTTGTTCACTGTGGCTGCGGGTGGTTTGGTGGTGGTGGCCTGCGTAATGACAGGTGCACGTGTGCGTACCCGTGAGGCTGCAATTTATCGGGCCATGGGGGCATCCACTGCTCAGCTGCAACGCGCCGCTTGGCTTGAACTTTCCGTGCTGGGTGCGCTGGCAGGTTTGGTGGCAGCCATTGCTGCCCAAGGCCTGGGTTGGGGCGTGGCGCATTTTGTGTTCGAGTTTGAGTACTTTTTGTCGCCCATGCACATTGTGGCTGGTGTGGTTGCGGGTGCAGTGGTGTCGGTGTTGTTTGGTGCCTGGTCGGTCAACAAGGTTTGCCGCGCCCCCGTGATGCAAACCTTAAGGCAAGCTGCTGCCTAGCAAGCCAGCGACTAATCGAATTACAGTCGAATTTACATGGCAGTGCACGGTTACAATGTGGGATATACCCATATTCATACCGGCACCTCCATGAGCAACAACGATTCAACCAGTAACACCAGTAGCGCCAACGCGCAACCCAAGCCGCCGATTGTCTACTTCGGCAGTACGCCAGAAGAGCAGCAAGCTGGCGTGCGCAAGCTGGTTGATCTGTTCTACGACGAAATGGATCAAAATCCGAGTTTCGAGCGCATTCGCAAACTGCACCCGGTTCACCTGGACCATTCACGCGAAAAGTTTTACCTGTTTTTGTCGGGCTGGCTGGGCGGCCCCGACCTGTATTCACCGCAGTTTGGTCACCCACGCTTGCGCATGCGCCACATGCCATTTCCAATTTCCAGTGAAGACCGCGACCAGTGGTTGCTGTGCATGGTGAACGCGCTGCGCGCCATGCAACTGCCCGAGAAAGTGATTGAAGGGCTAATGCTTTCATTCTTCCGCACCGCAGACTGGATGCGCAACAAACCCGATCCCGAAGGCAGCGCCAAGGGCTTGAAGACTGTTTCGATCAAGGGCGAATAAGTTGATGGACGGACAACTGATTTGGGCCGTGGTGGGCTTGCTGTTGCTAGTGTTGTTCGGCTTGGTGCTGGTGTACCGAAGAATGACGCTCGACAACTCGACTGAACTGGCTCAGTTTCAGCAGCAGGTTCTTGCCAATCTCGATGAGCTGCTCGACGCGCAGGCACAGCAGCGTTTTGTATCTGAAGAATTGGGCAAGCAACTTCGCCTGCTTAATCAAGACATTGAAGCGCGCCAAAGCAAGCAATCTGAATTGTTGACGCAAACGTTTGCACAGGCGCGCACGGAAAGCCAGCAGGCCGCGCATGGTTTGCAGCAGGTTATCGTCGGGCAGTTCACGCAGGGCAATCAAATTCAGTCTGAAAAGCTGAACCAGTTTTCTGAAACACTGCACCGCACCAACACCCTGATTCAAGACCAGCTCACGCAAATTCGCTTGTCGGTTGAGCAGAAATTGAAAGACATTCAAGACGACAACGCCAGCAAGCTGGAATTGATGCGAAAAACAGTGGACGAGAAACTGCACGCCACACTTGAAACCCGCTTGGGCGAGTCCTTCAAGCAAGTGAGCGAACGCCTTGAGCAGGTGTACAAAGGCTTGGGCGAAATGCAAACACTGGCCACCGGTGTCGGTGATTTGAAGCGCGTGCTTACCAATGTAAAAAGCCGTGGTACTTGGGGCGAAGTGCAGCTGCAAGCCCTGCTGGAGCAAATGCTGACCCCCTCGCAATTTGGTCGCAACATCAAGCCAGTGCCTGGCAGCCACAACATTGTTGAATTTGCAGTGCGCTTGCCCGGTAAAGAAGACGATCAACCGGTGTGGTTGCCCATCGATTCAAAATTCCCTAAAGAACAATACGAGCGCCTTCAGGAGTGCTTTGACCGCGCGGACGCTGATGGCGTTGCAGTCGCTTCCAAAGCGCTCGAAATGGCCATACGCGCCGAAGCAAAAACCATTGCCGAGAAATACCTGGCCCCCCCATACACCACCGATTTCGGTATTTTGTTTTTGCCCACCGAGGGCCTGTATGCCGAGGTGGTGAAGCGCCCTGGTTTGGTCGATGACCTGCAACGCCTTCACAGGGTTACAGTTGCTGGCCCAATCACCTTAACCACATTATTAAACGCCTTGCAGTTGGGCTTTAAAACACTGGCGCTTGAAAAACGTTCAAGCGAGGTGTGGACTGTGCTCAGCGCTGTTAAAACCGAATTCGGCAAGTTTGGCGACATACTTGCCAAAACACGTGACACGCTTGAGCGCGCCGCCAAAAATATCGAGCAGGCTGAAACACGTTCACGTGTTATGCAGAAAAAACTGAAAGGTGTTGATGAATTGCCTGAAAAAGATGCGATCGAGTTGCTTGGATTAAATGACGGCAAGGTCGACCTGCTGGATGATGACGATGCGCCCGCAAACGCTTGATACCCTGCCGCGCGTGGCTTTGGTGGCCACGGGTGGCACCATCGCCGGTACGCTGATCGAGGGTTCCGAAACCTGGGCTTATGAATCGGCCCAGCGTAGCGGTGAAAGCCTTGTAATGGGAATACCCGGTTTGCTTCGCCATGCGCAGTGGCATTTTGAGCAGCCGTACAGCATTGGTAGTCAAAATCTTGAATTGGCTCATATGTTGCAACTGCGTGCTGCGTTGATCCGTTTGCTTCAGTTCCCTGGCATCGACGCAATTGTGGTGACGCACGGCACCGACACCATGGAAGACATGTTGTACTTCCTTTATCTAACTTTGCCTGCTGCGCTTTTGGTCAAACCCTTGGTTTTTACAGGGGCCATGCTGCCTTCGGATGCAGAGGATGCTGACGGACCCAGTAATCTGAGTGGTGCCCTCGATTTTGCTTTGCTCTCTTTGCCAGCGCACCTGTCCAATTGCGAAGTGCCATTTGGCCTGTTCATGCAAGGTTTGTTTACGCCAGCGCAACATGTTGAGAAACAAAGTACAGCTGGTTTTGATGCGTTTGATGGTCCGTATTCAGTGCTGCCGAATGCGAACTGGTTTAATAACTTTACCGCGTTGAACCCACCCACCGATGTGGGAATGCTGGGTCAATTTTCCAATTTGTTTGATGCAGGCACGCAAGCGCACCCATTGTTTGAGGCGATGGAGGTGCCCGTGGTGTTTTGCACACCGGGCAACGGGCCTTTGCGTCAATTGAATGATTTGCTGAATCGCAAACCTGCCTCGGTGGTGGTGGCTGCACCGGGGCATGGCAACATTCCAGAGGCCTGTGTGCCGGTGTTGCGTCGCTTGCTGTTAAATGGTGTCAGTGTGGTGCGTGCAAGCCGCGTGGCAGCAGGTGGTGTAGAGCAGGGTGGTGAGTTCAACGCGCTAAACGATTTTGAGGAAGGTGTGCTTCCTGCAGGAACGGCTGGGGTTTATTCGGAATCAGGCAGCTTGAGCCTGAGCAAGTGCGTGGTGTACGAGCGACTGCGGGTGTTGGCCCGCAGCCTGATTGGGCAGTAATTGCAAAATTAATCGACCTTGGCTTCAGCAAGATTCAGGTTTTTCCTGCCTTGGGTTTGTGCTGTGGTCACAGGCATGTTTTGTTCCCGGATAATTTGCCAAATGCCTTTGTTTTCTTTCCAGGTCAGTACCTTTTTCGAGCGTTCTTGATAAAACTTTGCACGGTAATCTTGAACAAAGCTGATTTCGTACTCATCGGGTTTGTCAAAACTTGGTATCACTTGCAAGTCAGAAATTTCGATGTCGATTCCCTGTGCTTTTGAAATTCGATCACGTCGGTTGCTGACCCATGCTTCGTAGCTGCCTTCTTCGGGCTTGAAGTTTGGCGCGTAAAAGGCGATGTAACTGTTCAAGTCTTTGCTTTCCCAAGCCTTGGCCCATGCCTTGGTTTTGTCGATCAGGCTTTTGGAGACTTCCGCAGGGTCGCCAAATGCAGCCACCTGTGGGTTGGCCACGCCACCATTGTCCAGCTGAGCCAACTGAATTGGAGGCAAGCTGTTTGTGGCATCCACTGACTTCAAGGCCTCATCGAATCCGATGTTGGGCAAATCGAAGTCTTCCAGATTAATCAAGCTGGCTGGACAACCTTCAGCTTCAGCACCACTTTGGGTTTGTTCTGTGTAGAACAGTACGTTGCGCTTGGTGGGCTCATCGGCATTGACCAGTGCATCCACCGCAAACAGTGTGGTGAGCTGGCCAGTGGCAGCCAGCAATTTCAGTTTTGAAATACTCAAATCAGCTTCAATATTGATCAGGGCACGCTGGGCCTGATAGTACTCATTTTCAGCACTCAGCAAATCGAGCAGGCTGCGTCGGCCCACCGCGAATTGTTGTTCATAGGCAGCTCGTGCTTTGGTAATTGCAGCTGCCTGTTCGCGAAAGTAATTCAGTTTTTTTTGCGAACTGACCACATCGAAAAGCGAGGTTTGGGTGGATTGTCGAATGGCTCTGCAAATGACCAGTTTGTCGTCCAGGCTGCGAAGTCGACGTTTGATCGCGGCATTTCGGGAGGCATTGTCGGCGCCACCGCGGTACAGGTTAATCGTGGCCAGCAAGTCGATTGATGAAATTTGACGTTCGTCGAATGTGGAAAGGTAGTTGCTGTACACATCGGTTTTTGCACGCAAATCAAGGCGGGGATGAAAACCCTCGCTGGCCGCAGTTACTTCCTGTTTGGCCGTGGCAATGGATGCGTTGGATGCCTTGAGCAGTGGGTGGTTGTTCAGGGCGAACACCAGACGTTCCCTGTTTTCAACTTCAAAGTTTGCGTTTACAACATACTCCCCGGCTTGGTTGACAGGCCAAACCGTGTCGGTAATTCTTTGGTAGTTGGCCATCGCAGAGAAAGTGTTGGCCTTCTCGGTGGCCAGGTTACCCAAGGCCAGGGTGTATCGGCTGCGTGCCTGTTCCAGATCAGATTGACGTGTCACGCCACTTTTGACCTTTTCTTCAATGCGGTTCATCAGGTCTTGGTGATATTTCAAGTTGTCCTCTGACAGGCGAGTCAGTGCCTGAAAGCGGGATACATCAACATGGGCGCTAGAGGCCTCAAAGGCAACCTGATTGGCTTTGTTCAGGTATCGGTAATAGCTTTGCATGGCTCCAGAGTAGGCCGCGAGGTAGCGAGCCTGGGAGGCAAAACCGTTGTACAGGTTTTGGCGTGCCTCAATGCCGTAGGAATTCGCGTTGTAGGTGCGTGTGTCTGCGTCTTCGATCCGGGTACGTTCGCGACCAGCAGAGCCCCGTGCATCGACAGTGGGTAGCAACGTGCCGAATACCACGTTGGCTTCTTCCATTTGCGCCTCGAGTGCATGCACATCGGCATCCAGTGTCGGACTGTTTTGCAGGCCTTTAATTACACTTTGTTGCAAAGGATTTGGCGCATTGTTTTCTGTTGCTTGCGTCGCTGATTGGGCTTGCACCTCGGTTACAGCCTGGCTTTCCTGTGCCCAGGCGGCAGGGGCACTCAGGGTGAGCAAGGCGAGAACCATGGCCGCAGGCAAGGTTTTCAGCGTGGGGTTGGGTGTGTGGCTTGTGTTCATGTTGGCTCGTTCGTTAAATTGCATCAGCAAACTGCGGCAGCTTCTTCAGCAGGTGCGCTGGCTGAAGAATCGAAACCACTGGAACTGAGCCCAGAAGCCCAGCCAGTTTTGCTTTGAATGTATTCGTTGGCTTGTTCCCGGGCTTGATCCAGATAGGTTTGTACCTTTTCCTGAACCGCTTCAACTACCGCATCGACTGTGTATTGTTCAGACGAGTATTCATGGTCGTTCATCTTGGGATTGCCCGCGTAGTCGTTGCTATCGGTGTATTCGGTACAGTCGGAGTAGCCGGTTGGGCAGTCGTTGTCGTTCACCGGCGTATCGTCAGGTTCAACGTTCATATACACATGGGCGGTGTCGGTCAGGCAGCTTTCATCGCCTAGGGTGTAGCTGATTACATCTTCTCCGCAAAAACCCTCGTTGGGTGTGTAGTGTAATTTGCCATCCCTGATTTCAACCGTGCCGTTTTCGGCGCTGCCCTCGGTGATTTTCAAATCACCGCAGCCGAGGTCATTTTTCAGAACGTCGACAATCACCGGGCAATCCACCTTCGTGCTGGCGCAGTCATTAACCGCGTCAACCTCTGGGCAATCAGGATCTGTTTTGCACTCAGGCTCGGGTGTACATTCAGGTTCTGGTTTGCATTCAGGCTCAGGCTTGCAGTCTGGTTCTGGCTCACAGTCCTCCTGTTCGTCCACTGGGGGGCAGGTGGGTGGCGTAGGGCATTCGCAGTCCTCTTCCTCATCCACAGGTGGGTCTACGGGTGGGGGCTCTTCATTTTCATCGACGGGCGTGGGTGGCGGCGTGTCTTTGCATTCCACGCTGGCCGGGCCTTCTTTTTCAACCACGCGAACTGTGTTGACACCATTTTCGCCAACTTCACCATCCATGCTGGGCAGCGGGTCCTGGTTAATCCGCTCCACAACATAGCCTTCGCTCAGTTTTGGAAGGTCTTCGGGAACATCGTTGTCTTGGGCACCCACGGTGATGTATTTGCGTATGACATCTTTCTCGGGTGGTGTGCCTGCGTCAAAGGGAACAATCTCACCGGTTTTTGGCTTGATCAGCCATTCCGTGGGTCCTTCAAGGGGACGAACCATTTCAGGTGCAGTAATTTGCCCGTCGGTAAAGGGTCCCAGTTGAACGACCACCTCGGTTTGCGGTTTGCGCTTTAAGGCTGGGCGCGGTTTCCTGGCCAGGCCAAGGGTACTTGGGTCGCATTCTTGGGCATTCACAACGGGCTTCTCGCTCATGGGGGTCCTCGGGTTCGATGTCATTGATAAGTGATCGAGTCGCGAGTTTGGTTCCAAATCAACTGCGTGCCAAACAGGTGATTGGGTCAGGATGAGTGAGAGTTAACTCTATGGAGTTATTGGGATGACTGGTGTTGATTTACTGTTCAGTAAATGCCTGAATTGAGCCGCGTATGACAGGTTTGGTGAGGTAGGACAATACAGTTCGATCTTCAGTTTCAATGCTGACATTGGCGACCATGCCAGGCATCAGACGAATTTTTTCATGCACTTTCAGGCGCGGCACTGTCACTTTCACACTGAAGTAAGGTCGGCCGAATTCGTCGAGCAAACTGTCCGCAGAAATACTTTCTACGGTGCCTTCAAGTGCACCGTAAATGGAATAGTCATAGGCTGTGACTCGAATGTTGGCGCTTTGTTCTGGTCGAATAAATGCGATGTCTTTTGGGTTGATTCGTGTCTCGAAAACCAGCTGTTCATCAATTGGCACAATTTCGATCACCTCTTTTCCCGCAGGCACAACGGCACCCCGGGTGTTGTACAAAATACGTTGTACAAGGCCGTCCACAGGGGTTTTTAAGGTGGCCTGGTTCACCCTGTCGTTCAGTTCGATCTGGTTTTGCTCAAGGCTGGCCAGGCGTGCCTTGACTTCCGAGAGCTCGGTGCGTGCTTCGTTGATTTGCTTTAATCGAATTTCTTCAATTTTCTGGCGGGCCTCGCGAATGGCAGAGTACAGTCGGTTGGTTTGTGCATTGGCACCTTCATAGTCGCCTTTGGCTTTGGCTACATCGCGTTCAAGTCGCAGTACTTCAACCGGGGATACAGCGCCGCTTTTTAGCAGTGGCCGCATGCTGCTCAATTCTTGTTCCGAGATTTCCAGATTCCGTTTGGCTGCGGTGGCGTTGCTTTGTGCTTCGTCGAGTTCGCGTTGCCGTTGGTCAAGCTGCTGTTCATAAATTTGCGTTTGTGCGGCCCATTCTTGCAGTTTGGTTTGTAGCAACTTGGATTCTTGCAGGTACAAATCGGGGTACTGCTGAATTAATGGGGCAGGCAGGTTTAGCGTTGTGTTGTTAAGTTGTGCCATTAACCGGGCTTCTCGAAATTGAAACGAGGCGTCGATCGCTTCCTTTTCCTTGAGGCTTGATGAAAAACGCGTGATGTCAATTTGAACCAATTTGTCACCAGCCTTCACCAGCTGACCTTCGCGGACAAACACCTGGTTGATCACGCCGCCGTCTACGGCTTGAATGACCTGCAATCGCTGCGAGGGAACCACACGTGCCTCGCCATGTGCAGCCTGGGGCACTGTTGCAATTGCAGACCACGCCAGCAGGGCCAGCAAGGTGAGGGCGCAGCCATGTACCAGGCGTTTGGTGAGCACTTGTTGTTCATGCCACAGCCTTGACTGGTCCAGCCCGGCAGTTGCCGGCATGTGATGTTCTTCATTCCGCCCGGCAAGCCAGTCGACAATTCGCTGTGCGTGATGTTGAATTTTCATGGTTCAACCTGCATTTTTTTGTTTGTGTTGTGTGGCAAGTGCATTGGCTGCGTGTAGTACTTCAGGCTTGTTGCCCTGCGCGTGAATTTGCCCCTTGTGCATCAGTGCAAGGCTGCTTGCACAAGCCAATAGCCCAAGCTTGTGTGTGGTGAATACCAAAATGCTGTGTTCTGGCAGCTGCTGCAAATGTTGCATCAGCTGGCTCTCCATGTGTTGATCAAGACACACGGTGGGTTCGTCCAGAAGCACCAATTGGGGTTGGCCCGCCAGCGCTCTGCACAGCGATACAGCCTGCTTTTGCCCTGAAGACAAGTTGTTGCCCTGGCTGTCAATGGCCATGTGAATGCCGTCCGGGTGTTGATCTACCCATTCTTTGAGCCCAAGTTGCTGCAGAATTTTCCAGCAGTTCTCGGTACTGATGTGCGGGCGCATGAAGCGAATGTTGTCGAGCAAACTGCCCTTGATCAGCACTGGGGGTTGGCTTGCATAACCCACTTTGGATTGAAATTCACTGCTGTGAAAATGTGCAATCGAAAGCTTGTTGACCGCCAGTTGGCCGTGATCGCATTTCAGTTGTTGGGCCAGCAGTTTGAGCAGGGAGGTTTTTCCAGAGCCAGTTGTACCGATGATTCCAAGCCGGTTTCCCGCGTGCAGTTGCAGGTTCACGGCGCGCAGTATGAAGTCAAAAGGTTGAGCAGTTTCGCTGTTACGGCCAGGTTTCAAAACGCTTGCAAATTCAAGGGCCATGGTGCCGATGCGTTCAAGAGCAGCGCGTTGCTCAGTGGTTTGGGTTTGTTGCCCCAAAAACCGGTCCAGTTCTTCGAAGCTGGCCTGGGCCGAATGGGTTTGTACCAGGTGGGCCTGTAATTTCTGGATAGGTGCAAAGCAGCGCATGGTGAGCATGGAGACTGCGATCAAGCCACCCACGGTGAGTTGTTTTTCAACAATGAAATAAACACCCAGCGCGATGGTCAGTACCCAACTGCCTTGTTGCAACAGGTGTATTCGTTGATTGATTAAAAACATTTGATCGCGAACTGCATTGCCGCTTAGCCGCGATTTAAGCTGAAGTTTGTTCAACAATTTGCTGTGTGCTTGCTGAACGCCGTGTGCCTGAATGTTGTCCAGACAGGCCAGCGAGTCTAGCCATTGGCTTTGGGTTTCGCGGCTTTGCCGCATTTGTGTTTGCCCGAGCCGGGAAATTGTTCGGTGAGATGTGGCGATGAACAGCAAGGTGAGTCCAATTACTCCGCCCGAGATCAACAGGAAAAGGGGGTGAATCAGGGCAATTACCGCCAGAAAAAGCAGCAGAAACGGCAGGTCAATCAGCGCAAGCAGAAACACGCCTGTAACCAATTCACGCAGTTGCTCGAACGAACGAAGGTGCTGCAAAAGCAGGGTTGGTTCGGTTTTGTGGATGGGCACATTCAAGAGTGATTTTGACAGGTGCATGGTGCAGCGGGTGTCGATGGAGGTTGCCGCAATTTCCATCAAGCGATGGCGCGCATGCTTTAAAGCATGCTCAAAACCCAGGCAAAGAAATACACCGAACAGCAATGCAATCATTGATGCATAGGCCTGGTTAGGAATGATGCGGTCATACACCTGTAGCGAGAACAGCGGGCCTGCCAGGGCCAGCAAGTTGATCAACAGAGAGGCATAGATCACCGGCTTGAAGCTTCCATTCTCAAAATCGAGTGCTTCTCGCAACCATTGGCTATCACGAAGCTGTTGCCAAAACTCAAACAGGCTTGCCGGCGCTGGTTCGCTTCGGGTGTCTTCAGTGGTTTTGGGAGCTTCAATTTGCAGGGCCCATTTCAAGGACGCTGGTGGGGAATTCGATGCAATCAGTTCTTCAAGCAAGCCACACTGGCCGTTGTGCAACATGGCCAGCGTGTGTGGACCAAGGTGTTTTATTTCACTGGTGGACACATTTTGAAACAGCTGCCGAGAAATATTGCAGGCTGATAGATAAGCCAACAATTGATTCAGTTCGGGGTCGTTTCCTGTCTCAGCCAAATTGGCTTGCAATGCCCATTGGCTGGGTAAAAACTCCAGCCCCATGTTTTCCAGCACGCTGCACAAGGCGTGTTGCAATGGTTTGATTGGGCGGGGGTCTTGGAGCATGTCAGGGGCCGAAATTCAAGTGCGCCCATGGTAGCGCTTGAATTTGGCCCTGAAAATCACTCACTTGGTTCACTCCCCCGGGTGGGGAGCGGGGGTATCCTAAATCAAACCTTCAAAGGGCAAGGCCAATACAGTATCGCCTGCTTTCAAGTCACCTTGTTCGTGATCAAGTACCAGCAAACCATCTGACTCTGACATACTGCGCAAAATTCCTGATCCTTGTGAACCCGTTAGGTGGGCAACCAGAACACCATCTTCCATGACCAGACGAGCGCGCTGATACTCAGTCCGTCCTGGGCGCTTGCGAACGTTTTGGACCAGCTTCGCGTTCAGCATGGGAACTGGCAAGGGGTTGGCATTGGCAAGTTTGAACAATGCGTCGCGCACGAATGCATAAAAGGTCACCATGACTGCGACTGGGTTGCCCGGCAAGCCGAACAAATAGGCGGAGTTGCCATTGGCTTTGTTGTGAACCTGGCCAAAAGCCATTGGGCGACCTGGACGCATGGCGATTTTCCAGAAATTCACGCTGCCCAGTTTTCCCATGACATGCTTGGTGTAGTCCGCTTCACCCACAGAAACACCGCCCGAAGTCACGATTACATCGGCTTGTTCCATGGCCTGCAACATGGCTTGTTCAAGGGCTTCCGGGGAGTCGTGTACCACACCCATATCCAGCAATTCAATGAATCGCAGTCGGGTCAGCATGCCATACAGTGTGTAGCGGTTGCTGTCATACACGCAGCCTTCATCCAGTGGCTGGCCAAGGGATCGCAATTCGTCGCCAGTGGAGAAAAAAGCAACCCGCAATTTTCTACGCACTGAAATTTCGGCAATGCCCAGCGAGGCCAGCAAACCCAGGTCGGCAGGCCGAAGCACTTTGCCTGCGGGCAGGGCGGGTTTGCCAATCGTTAGGTCTTCACCGGCAAGCCTGCGGTTGTCGCCCGCTTTGACTGCACCTGGTGGAAAGCTGATGTGGTCACCACTGACAGTGGCATTTTCCTGCACCAGCACGGTGTCGCAGTTCTGGGGCATCACTGCACCAGTCATAATGCGCACGCATTCACCATGGGCACAACTGCCGTTGAATGCCTTGCCCGCGTAGGCGGTACCAATCATTTTCAGTTGGGTGATGTCGGCGTTTTGTATGCAGTTGCTGTTGAAGGCGTAGCCATCCATCGCAGAATTGTCATGCGCGGGCACATTGATGGGGGACAATAAATCGGCAGCCAACACCTGGTCCAGTGCGTCGCGAATGGCCACGGTTCGGGTGCCTGTAATCGGCTTGAGAAGCGACAGTATTTTGATTCGCGCTTCTTCAACAGTTTGAAAATCAGTTTCCATACTTTGCCTTGCTACTCAGGATTTTTGTTCAAGTTCTTTGAGTTCTTCGAGGGTGTTGACGTTGTGAAAGGCTGACTCATCGTCAAATTCAACCGCTTCATGTGGAATGTTGGCGTACCAGGCATCAATTTTTCGACCACCCTTGCGCAAAAATTCCTCCATGTTGGGCAACAGTTCAGTGCGCATCATGCAAAACACAGGGTGGTGGCGGCCTTTTGTTGAAGCCACTGTCAGCATCAATCCCACGTTTTTTTCAAATGGTGCACTCAGTTTCTCAACCAGATTCAAAGGGAACATGGGCACATCGCAAGGCACAGTCACCAGATAAGGCAGGTTGGTGTGAGCAAGCGCCGCTTGCATGCCAGCCAAAGGGCCTGCGTAGTCGGGTTGAATGTCGCACACCACTTCAACGCCGAAGCCCTCGTACACACCGATATTTCGGTTGGCATTGATACATATGTCGCCCACTTGCCCATTGAGTCGCATCATTGCGTGCAATGCCAGTGGTGCATTCTTGAAATTGCGCAGCCCTTTGTCAACGCCGCCCATGCGGCGGCCCATACCACCAGCGAGAATTACGCCAGTGATGTCATCCAGTGAAATGCTCATGCGATTTGTGTGTCAATTAAAGTGTTGAATCGGTGTGTACCGGTGTAGAGCAAATAGTGCTTGCCCTGGCAGCGGCCCAGCATGGTGATGTTCAGTTTCTGGGCAATTTCATAGCCCATTTGTGTGAGGCCCGAGCGAGAAACCAGCACCGGTATACCCATTTGGGCACACTTGATCACCATCTCGGAAGTCAGCCTGCCAGTGGTGTAAAAAATTTTGTCTTCACCCGTCATGCCGTGTAACCACATTTGACCAGCAATGGCGTCCACAGCATTGTGTCGGCCCACGTCCTCGACGAACAGCAAAATTTCACCACGGTTTTCACCGCTGTTGGAACACAGCGCGCAACCATGCACCGCGCCGGCCTGTTTGTAAATTGACTCGTGTTTGCGAACATGGTCCATCACGCCGTACAACACATCTTGCGAAAGATTGTAAGCATTGCTCAGTTGCACTTTGTCCAGGTCTTCCATCAGGTCGCCAAATACGGTTCCTTGTCCGCAACCCGAGGTGGTGGTTTTTTTCTCAAGCTTTTGCGCTTTTTCAGTGGTTTCCCAAATGGTTTGGCCTGTGTTTTTTAGCACTGTTGAAGTGACTGCAACACTCTCTGTTTCCCAGTCCACGTGAATTGCTGCGATTTCCGAGGGGTCGGACACCAGTCTTTGATTGCGCAGCCAGCCCAGCGCCAAGGCCTCAGGCTGAGCACCCAGGGTCATGATGGTTAACAGTTCTTTCTTGTCGAAATACAGGGTGAGCGGATGTTCACCCGAAATTTGAACCGGGACCTGTTCACCGCGCTCGTTCGTGGCCGTAATTTCAACGGTGCTGGGTATGCTTGCGTGGGTGGTTTGTATGTGCGCTGCCATAACTTGTTTCAATGAATTCCTCAGCCGCCGATATACGACATTTCAATTCTGTCTTTGGGCTGTGTGGTGTTTTCAGTTCGAATTTCACTGTATCGATCAGCCCGAACAGACCACAGGTTTCTGATCGCATGATTCAGTTGTTCGCCAATCGCTTCAGGCAAGGCGTTCGAGCGAATCAAGGGCTTTAAATCGTGCCCCTTGCTGGCAAACAGGCAGGTGTAAAGCTTGCCCTCAGTGGACAAACGTATGCGTGTACAGTCTTTGCAAAAGGCTTGGGTTACCGACGAAATTACGCCGATTTCACCGGTGCCATCGCTGTATTTCCAGCGTTCAGCCACTTCACCGGTGTAATTGGCATCCAGCATTTGCAATTGCGACACTTGTTGGGAAATCATGTTGATGATGCGCGCCGATGGCACGACCTCGTCCATTTTCCAACCATTGCTGCTGCCCACATCCATGTACTCAATAAATCGAAGTATGTGGGGTGTGCCCTTGAAGTGTTTGGCCATGGGTAGCACCTGCCCGTCATTCATGCCACCTTTCACAACCATGTTGACTTTGATCGGACCCAAGCCAGCCTCATGGGCTGCTTCAATTCCATCGAGTACTTCGTTGACTGAAAAGTCTACGTCGTTCATGGCCTTGAAAACCGCATCGTCGATTGCATCCAGGCTCACCGTGACACGGTTCAACCCAGCTTCTTTCAAAATTTTAGATTTTTTGCGCAGCAGGGTGCCGTTGGTTGTCAGCGTGATTTCAACCGGTTTTCCGCCAGGCGTGCGCAAGCGTGCCAGTTGTTCTATCAGGATCTCGATGTTTTTTCGCAGCAGTGGCTCGCCACCGGTAAGGCGTATTTTCTCTACTCCCAGTGCCACGAATTCTCGGGCAACCTGCTCGATTTCTTCAAAGCTGAGCAAGTCTTTGTGCGGCAAGAACTGGTAGTCTTTGTCGAAAATCGACTTGGGCATGCAGTACACGCAACGAAAGTTGCAGCGATCCGTGACAGAAATGCGCAAGTCGTGAAGCCTGCGATTGAAATGATCTTTTGCGGGTACTTCACTGTTTTGCGGTGCGCTGAAATTCAAGGGAATTACGCGCGAATTGTCCTGGACCAGTTGAATAACTCGGTCTGTCATCGTTCAATCCCTCGCCCCATGGGGCAAACTCCTATTGTGATACTTGTGGTGTATCTTCTAATCTAATAACCATGAATTGTGCCCGTACTGGCGGGCACCGGCAACTCACAGAGGTGTTTTTTGAGCGCAAAATTTTTGGTGTTGGGTGAACTGGCTTTGAACGTCAAAATCGGGAAGGTGGCACAAAACTCCCCTTGGCAGCCCTTTCGCTGGCAAGTGCTCGAGATGGGGCCAGTGGATGTTTTCATGCCGCAGGGTGCAGACGAACGGGTTCAAACAGTCAATGTCGAGGTGTATCAAGATCAGTTACAAGGCTATTTCCTGAATCTGGACACGGAGACGCCTTTCATTTTCTTTGGGGTACGTTACCCGGAAGACAACAAAACCCAAATGCCCTCAGTATTCGAGGCCACTTTCAGTTATGACGAAGCTGCCCGCTGGATGGATTCCAACGAAGAAGTGCAAACCTTGCCCTTGCCGGCACCAGTGGCCAGTTGGCTTGCCGAGCTGGTTCAAGCCAAATATCAACCCGAGCCCAAGCAGCGTAGGCGTCCTCAGTCCTTCATAAAACCTGAAGAGCGTGGTTAAAGCGATGAGCGAGAATTTTTTAAGCCGATGGTCCAAGCGCAAACTTGAAGTTCGGGCGCGAGAAAAGCAAGCTGAAGACGCCCCGGAATTGCAGCTCAGTGCCCCTTTTCAAGGCAGCGATACCAATCAGGGTAACGCGGTCATTGAACTCGCTGATTCACAGCCAAAGGCGCAAACTCCTTCTCAGCCCGAACTTCCATTGCCCACTGAAGCAGATCTTCTGGCCGTGAAGCAGGGTGGGGACATCAAGGCTTTCATGGTGGATAAAGTTTCAACAGAACTGAAAAACAAAGCATTCAAAGCGTTGTTCTCCCGCCCGGAATTCAACGTGATGGATGGTCTGGATATTTACATCGATGATTACAACAAGTTCACGCCGCTGAGTCAGGAAGACATCGGGAAAATGACCCTGTCCAAGCAATTGCTCAGCCGACCAGACCTTGAAATACTGAAAAAAGCCGACATGGAGGAGGGACTTGAGCGGGTGGCGTCTGTGCTGTCCGGTTCTGATGATTCTGTTCCTGCCGTGTCAGACAAAACAGGTGATATTGAACAAACAGCAGCTGAAAATCCGGATGCTCTAGATGATGTTAGGGTTATCCCGGATGGTTTGCAAGGCTCTGATTTTAATAAAGAACTAGAAAAACGATCGTTCGAAACACCGGGCGAAAAATAACTAATATTTGGTACATTTTGTCTGCGGCTTGTCCAGCTCGATACAGACAAAATGCACCACCCTTCCTATCTGTGTGCAAGCGTCCATTTCTAGACTGCTGATTCTAAATAAAAAAATGTTTTGCCTCACTCTGGCACAAGTTTTGCAATTAATTGCCAAATAACCAAAATAGAAGTATCAATACAATGACCAACTCGGATGTGTTTGTGTGTGGTTGCCAGGGAAGCGGCGAGACGATCGACAAAGCGTTGCAAAACGTGAATGTGGAAGGTATTCGTTTTGTGTCCGCCCAACGTGCTTGCCGAGACGGTATTGCCACCGTGCTTGATGCAAAAAACAAAACCAGCGGTGCACGTTGTTTCGTCGGTTGCACCCAAGAGCAAGCCGTATTCGAATCTTTGGTCGATAGTACAACTTCTCAAGCTGTTGAGTTTTTCAACCTGCGTGGTTTGCTCCGGGGTCAGCCTTCGGCTCAAAACTCCACCGAAGCTGCCGCGACTGTGGCTGCACTGGCTGCTTACGAGACCGACTTTCAGGTTGAGCCCGTTCCTGCCGTGTTGTTCAAATCACAAGGCCGGGTTGCGATTGTGGCGAACAGCGACAAGCAATTGCACCATGCGCAAACTCTTGCCAACAATCTGACTGTCGATTTGCTGGTGTCCGATCCTTCAGGTGTTGTTTTGCCAGCCAAGCGCGATTTGAACGTGCAGGCATTGCATGTAGACGCTGCAGAGGGTTATTTGGGTGCGTTCACATTGAGCACTCGCAAGACCAACCCTGTCGACATGGAAATGTGCACACGATGTGGTGCCTGCGTGGATGCATGTCCGACGCAGTCCATTTCGAAGGAATCCCTGACGATCGACTTGAACAGCTGCGATCAATCTGGTGCCTGTATCAAGGCTTGCGGTGATTTCAAAGCCATTTCCTTCGCGGACATGAGTGCAGTGACCGCACGGCAGTACGACATGGTGATTGACTGCACCATGCCCGGCCTGTTTGCGGATCGCCAGGCACCACTGGGCTATTGGCATGTCGGCGATAGCGATCAGTTGTTGTTGGAAGCGATGCTTGATGCGGTGCAAACCGTGGGCGAGTTCGAGAAGCCAAAGTTCTTTGATTACAAGTCAAATATTTGTGCTCACAGTCGTTCAAACAAAGAGGGTTGCAGCAACTGTATCGATGCCTGTAGCACCAAAGCAATCAAATCTGCAGGCGAGAAAATTGAAGTTAATCCGCACTTGTGTTTGGGTTGTGGTGCTTGCACCACCGTGTGCCCGACCGGTGCCATTCAGTTTGCGCTGAGTCCGGCTACTGTTCAGGGCCGCTCCATCAAAACAGCATTGAAGGCATTCCGGGCCAATGGCGGCAAGAAAGCCGAGGTGCTGCTGCACGGCCCAGATCTTGAGCACAATTGGTTGGAGTCGGCCAAGAAAGCTGCGAAGCCTGCCTCTGGCAAATCGGCAGTTTCAGATTTCAGCTTGTTGCCGATTGAATTGAACCACAGCGCCAGTGTGGGCCCAGATCTTTGGCTGTCTGCCTTGGCTTTCGGTGCCGATCGGGTTACCGTCATGCAGTCTGCTGTTGAAGCAAGTCACTATGGTGAGCCCTTGGCCGCACAGGTGGGTTGGGTCAATGCCTTGCTGGAGGCTATCGGCCTGCAACGCCGCGTCCGGGTGCTGCATATCGGTCAAACAGAGCAGTTGTTTGCTCCCAGCGATTTGCCGACGAGTAGCGTAACGCCGGCCAGTTTCGAGTTGTCTTCGAACAAGCGCACCCGCATGGAATTTGCAATCGACCACTTGGTTGAACATGCACAGGCGAAGTCAAAGATTACTTTTGCTGAACCCATTGCGTTGCCGAGCGCCGCACCGTTTGGTGCTGTTTTGGTGAACAAAGACAAATGCACCTTGTGCATGAGTTGCACCAGTGCGTGCCCTGCGTCGGCCTTGATTGACAACCCGGAAATGCCTCAACTGCGCTTCATTGAGCGCAATTGTGTGCAATGTGGTTTGTGCGTTGAGACCTGCCCGGAAAACGCCATGCAGCTGGTTCCCCAGTTGCTATTGGGTCCTGCGGCGCGAGAAAGACGCGTACTGAACGAGTCACAACCGTTTCATTGCATCAGTTGCGGAAAGGCCTTCGGTACAAAACACATGATTGACAACATGTTCGCCAAGCTAAGCCAGCACAGCATGTTCGAGCGCAATGCAAACCGCTTGAAAATGTGTGCCGATTGCCGGGTGACCGATATGTACAGCGCCAAGGATGAAATGACAATTTTTGAGGTGAAGAAATGATCGCCCCGGTTCAACAAGACGACAATCTGATCGCCGGTGAAGACTGGGCTCGCGCTGATTTCTACGGCCTGTTGTCGCATCTGTACTCCGGCAACGTGACGGACGAATTTTTGGCAAAGTTTCGGGAAATCGACCGAAGCAGCATGGACATCACTACGCCTTTGGGATTTGAGTTTTCTGAGTTGTTGCGCGTGGTTGCACAATTCGACAGCAAACAAATCAATCAGGAGTTCGTAGACAACTTCATCGGCATTGGTCGTCCTGAAGTGATGTTGTATGGCTCGTATTACATGGCGGGTTTCCTGAACGAAAAGCCATTGGTTTTGCTGCGCGATGATCTGGCGAAATTCGGCCTGACCCGCGATGAGTCATTGGTAGAAACTGAGGATCACATTGCATTTTTGTGCGAAGTGATGCGCTACCTGATCCTTGCAGACGATCCACCTGTTGCATTCCCAGAGCAGCGCGCCTTTTTCCATGCGCATCTGGCCAGTTGGTACAACCAAATGGCGGATGACATTGAGGCCGCGGCCAATACTGATTTTTATAAAACTGTGGGTCGTTTGACCCGCGTGTTCTTTGATGTTGAAACACAGTCTTTCGATTTTGAAAGTGCCGTTTGATTGGAGGTGATGAGATGACCAAGAAAATGATAAGTCAAGACAAGCCAAAACTGGCAAGGCGCCAATTTCTGGTAGGTGCCGGAGCAGGTGTTGCTGCAGCCGGTGCTGCGCTCGTGGTGAGCAAACAACCTGAAGTGGCCGAACAAGCCGCTGCCGCAGGCACTGAAAAAAAAGCCAAGGGTTATCAGCTCTCTGAGCATGTGAAAACCTATTACAGAACCTTGCTGGTGTAATTCAAGGAGACCAGGATGTTAAAGCGAAGAGACGAAAAGACAGTGGCCAAAGTGATTCCCAATCACAACCACAGCCTGCTCAATAAAATCGGATCCCGTTTGGGCGCCACCATGGACCGCCGTGCTTTCCTGAAGCGTTCCGGTATTGGTGTGGGCGCGGGTGCTGTTGCAGGCAGCCTGCCATTTGGCATGGTGCGTAAGGCTGAAGCGGCTGCCGAAGGCGGCGCTGCCAGTGGTGCGATCGAGATCAAGCGTACGATTTGTTCACACTGTTCAGTGGGTTGCGCCACAGACGCAGTCGTACAGAACGGCGTGTGGGTTCGCCAGAACCCCGTGTTCGACAGCCCAATTAACCTGGGTGCACATTGCGCCAAAGGTGCAGCGCTGCGTGAACACGGCCATGGTGAACACCGCTTGAAATACCCAATGAAGCTGGTTAACGGCAAGTACGAAAAAATTTCCTGGGACGAAGCCCTGGAAGCCGTCAGCAAGAAGATGATGGAACTGCGCGAGGCCAATGGTCCCGACTCTTTGTTCTTCATCGGCTCATCCAAACACAGCAATGAGCAGGCTTACCTGCTGCGCAAGTGGGTTTCACTCTGGGGCACGAATAACTGTGACCACCAGGCTCGTATTTGCCACTCCACAACTGTGGCTGGTGTTGCAAATACATGGGGCTATGGTGCAATGACCAACTCCTACAACGACATGCAGAATACCAAGTGTGCGTTGTACATTGGCTCGAACGCCGCTGAGGCGCACCCCGTTTCCATGATGCACATGCTGCATGCCAAGGAAACAGGCGCGAAGATGATTGTGGTGGATCCGCGTTTCACTCGCACGGCTGCCCGTGCCGATGAATATGTTCGCATTCGTTCCGGTTCAGACATTCCATTCTTGTTCGGTTTGCTGCACCACATTTTCAAGAATGGCTGGGAAGACAAAAAGTACATCAACGACCGTGTGTACGGCATGGACCAGATCAAGGCCGATGTGATGGCCAACTGGACACCCGACAAGGTAGAAGAGGCTTGCGGCGTTGGTGAAGCTCAGATGTACAAAGTGGCCGAAATGATGGCCAAGTCCAAGCCGGCGACCATCGTGTGGTGTATGGGTCAAACCCAGCACACCATCGGCAACGCCATGGTTCGTGCATCTTGCATTTTGCAACTGGCACTGGGCAACATCGGTATCTCCGGCGGTGGCGCCAACATTTTCCGTGGCCACTGTAACGTGCAGGGTGCAACTGATGTGGGTCCAAACCCAGATTCATTGCCTGGTTACTACGGTGTTGCCGAAGGTTCCTGGAAGCACTGGTGCCGAGTTTGGGGCTTGGATTATGAATACGTCCAGAGTCGCTATGCCGAAGGCATGATCACCAAGGGCGGCATGACCGTGTCCCGTTGGGTCGATGGTGTTCTTGAGAACCCAGAACTGATTGACCAGAAAGCGGGTAATCTGCGTGGTCTGTTCTTCTGGGGCCATGCGCCTAACTCGCAAACCCGTGGTTTGGACATGAAAAAAGCCATGGACAAATTAGACCTGTTGGTGATTGTTGATCCGTACCCAACAGCTGCCGCTGCAATGGCCGCCATGCCAGGCGACCCTGCCGGTTTGAACCCAAACCGAGAAGTGTACTTGTTGCCCGCGACAACCCAGTTCGAATCTTCAGGTTCAATTACAGCGTCCAATCGTTCCATTCAGTGGCGCGAGAAGGTCATCGAGCCATTGTTCGACAGCCGCAACGACCACATGATTATGTATCAATTGGCTGAGAAACTTGGTTTCGAAAAAGAGCTCACCAAGAATCTCACCATGGTGAAAGGCAAGGGCGGCATGATGGAACCAGAAATTGAGTCCATCTTGCGCGAAATCAACAAAGGCACCTGGACCATTGGCTACACCGGCCAAAGCCCAGAGCGTTTGAAGCTGCACATGAAAAACATGCACACCTTCAACGTGCGCACATTGAAAGCCGAAGGTGGCCCCTGTGACGGCGAATACTTTGGCTTGCCATGGCCATGTTACGGCACTCCAGAAGCCAAGCACCCAGGTTCACCAAACCTGTACCAGACTGACAAGCACGTGATGGACGGTGGTGGTAACTTCCGCGCCAACTTCGGTGTGGAAAAAGACGGTGTTAATCTGTTGGCCGAAGACGGCTCCCATTCATTGGGTGCTGAAATCACAACCGGTTACCCAGAATTCACAGCCGACATGGTCAAACAGTTGGGCTGGTGGGACGACCTGACCGAGGCAGAAAAAGCCGAAGCAGAGGGCAAGAACTGGAAGACCGACCTTTCCGGCGGTATCCAGCGCGTGGTTATGAAGCACGGTTGCCATCCGTTCGGTAATGCCAAGGCGCGCGCCGTGGTGTGGAACTTCCCGGACCCAGTGCCAAAGCACCGTGAGCCGCTGTACTCGACCAAGCCCGATTTGGTGGCCAAGTACCCGACACACGACGACAAGGCCGCTTTCTGGCGCTTGCCGACCCTGTACAAGTCTGTTCAGGAAAAGAATGCCGACATTGGCAAGTCTTTCCCGTTGATCATGACTTCGGGCCGTTTGGTGGAATACGAAGGTGGTGGTGAAGAAACACGTTCCAACCCATGGCTGGCTGAGCTTCAACAGACCATGTTTGTTGAAATTAACCCGGCAGCAGCGAACGACCGTGGTATCAAGCACGGCGACACCGTGCGTGTAACAACCCCAACAGGCGCGAAAATCGAGGTTCAGGCCCAGGTTACACGCCGAGTGGGACCCGATACGGTCTTCCTGCCATTCCACTTCTCTGGACATTGGGAAGGCAAGGACATGATCAGCAGTTACCCAGAAGGTTCAGCGCCAATTGTTCGCGGTGAATCCGTGAACACGGCCACAACCTACGGTTATGACGTGGTGACCATGATGCAGGAAACGAAGACCACCGTTTGCCAGATCGAAAAGCTGGTTTAAGCACTAATGCAAAGGAGATAAGAAAATGGCACGTATGAAGTTTCTGTGTGATGCCGAGCGTTGCATTGAGTGCAATGGCTGCGTCACCGCATGTAAAAACGAGCACGAGGTAGAGTGGGGCATTAACCGCCGCCGCGTGGTAACCATCAACGACGGCGAACCCGGAGAACGTTCAATTTCCGTGGCTTGTATGCACTGTTCAGACGCGCCTTGCCAGGCCGTTTGTCCCGTAAACTGCTTCTACAAAACCGACGAAGGTGTTGTGTTGCACGACAAAGACCTGTGCATCGGCTGCGGTTACTGCTTCTACGCCTGCCCGTTCGGCGCACCACAATTCCCTCAGGAAGGTGCGTTTGGTCAGCGCGGCAAGATGGACAAGTGCACATTCTGTGCCGGTGGTCCAGAAGAGGATGCGTCCGAAGCCGAGTTCGAGAAGTATGGTCGCAACCGTTTGGCCGAAGGCAAGCTGCCACTGTGCGCCGAAATGTGTTCAACCAAGGCATTGTTGGCGGGTGACGGCGACGTAGTCTCCGACATCTTCCGCAATCGTGTGGTTGTTCGCGGCAAGGGTGCTGAAGTGTGGGGCTGGAGCTCTGCTTATGGTCAACCTGCCAAGGAGGGCGCGTAATATGGCGCTTCGCGGCAAGTTGATTCTTTCCGGGGCCTTCGCGGGCCTTATTCTGGCCACTGGCTGCTCACCCCTGGAAGACGCCAACAATGGCAAGGGCTATGCAGGCAAAGCCGATACACCAGCATTTGAAACGGGCGGCGGTCAGTACACTGCTGGCGGTTTCAAGGCAGGTGACAAGGAAAGCTGGCAAGAAACCCTGAACGTCCGAGCCAAAGCCCAGAACGAGTATGTTCGTACTGGCGATTCGGCAAAGGCCCAATAAGGAGAGTCAATCATGACACATTCAACCATTCGGGCCGCTACAAAGCCAGGCTTGAACAACGCCCTTGTGGCTTTGTTCATGGCCATGGTTTTTGCCGTGTGCTCTCTGTGGTCGGTGGGGGCCATGGCGCAAGATGCTTCTGAACGCTCACAAGCACAAGTTCAAAAGCAACAAACGCAACCCCTCAATAATTCGCCAGTTTGGGAAGGCGTTGCGTCTGGTGAATCATTCACCACCGTGACCAAAGGCCGTGAAACTGGCGTATTGATCAACAAAAGCGGTGAAACATGGCGCCAAATGCGCAATGACTGGATTTCCTACTACGGTGGCTGGGCTGTCGCAGTAATTTTCCTGTTGATTGTGGGCGCTCATCTGGTGAAAGGCCCTGTAAAGTTGCCCGAACCACGTACCGGCAAGTTGATCGAGCGTTTTACCTCGGCAGAGCGTGTGGCCCACTGGACCATGGCATTTAGTTTTGTGGCACTGGCGCTTACCGGTTTGTTGTTGATGTTTGGCAAACATGTGCTGGCACCGTGGATGGGCTTAACGCTCAACTCGTGGCTTGCATCGATCAGTATTGTGATTCACAACTTCGTGGGTCCGTTGTTTGCTGTCAGCATCATTGTGTTTTTCATCATGTATGTGAAAGACAATCTGCCAGAGAAAAACGACATCGAGTGGCTCAAAAAAGGTGGTGGTTTGTTCGGGCACGCCCCGGCGGGTCGCTTCAATATGGGCGAGAAAATCTGGTTCTGGGGCGGCGTTACGGTGCTTGGCATTGTGGTGTCTGCAACTGGCCTTATTCTCGATTTCCCGAACTTTGACCAAGACCGCTTGCTGATGCAGCAGTCGCATGTGATCCATGCCAGCGCTGCGCTGTTGTTCATCATTATGTCCATGGGTCACATCTACATCGGCTCAATTGGTATGGAAGGTGCACTCGAGGCGATGCGTGACGGTTATGTGGATGAAACATGGGCGAAGGCTCACCACGATGCCTGGTACGAGGACATCAAGTCTGGCAAAATTTCGCCAGTGCGCTCCAAGGAGGGTGCAACAGCCATGGGTTCTCAGGTGATGGCGCAGTAGTTTCAAACGCCGTTTATTCACCTAGGCGCCACTGGCAAATAGGGAAAAGCCTGCTCAGAAATGAGTAGGCTTTTTTTATGTATTTGGTGCATTGATCAGCAATGAATGGTGCAACGCACAAACAGCGTGCGCACTAAATATAATCACACTATCAAATAGTGCGTTAATTTATCCGGAATTAATCAGTAAAACCACATTAGCAAATGATGTATTTTTACTGCTATCAACATTCAAAAACTTCCTTGAAAGCATTGTCAGATTGTGATTGCAAAATAATGTGAATTAAATTGCATTCACCTGGTACGCAACTTGCGATTTCAGACTTGAGGAGCAGGGCTCTTGACCCACCTTAAAGAAATTTGGCTTTCCGCCCTTTTTTATCCTATCCCGGATTTTTTAGCCCGGCAGAAAGAATCTGAACAAGGATTTGCAATGAAACCATTCAAGCTGTTTGTAATTTCCTCTTTTCTAGTATTGTCTGCGTGTGGGTCAGACAATTCCACCAATTCGGAGTCCTCCCGAATCGCTTCCAGTGGCTTTGTCCCAGCTGATAGCCCTTCGCCACCTTTGTTAATTTCCGAGCAAGAACTTGATGCAGCCATGCAGTGCAGTGAGGGCTTTGGCAGCGATTCCGGACGCGCTGTTTTGCTGGTTCCGGGCGCGACCCAAACAGTTGAAAGCAACTTCAGCTGGAATTACATTCCAGCTTTTGATGAAGCAGGCATTCCTTGGTGTGCCGTTGACTTACCCAACAGCAATACTGGCGAGCTTCAAGCATCGTCGGAATACATCACGCACGCAATTCGCAAGATGTTTCGTACCACCAACACCAAAATTGCAATTGTTGGTTTCAGTCAGGGCGGCGTAATGCCCCGTTGGTCTTTGAAATTTTTCCCGGACACCCGTGACATGGTTGAAGACATGATTGGCATTGCTGCTGCAAACCACGGTTTGATTGAGACCAGCTTGTTGTGTGCGACGCCAGTGATCGGTTGTATTACTTCATTCACCCAAATTGCTGTTGCAGCCAAGTGGCTTGATGCTTTAAATGCTGGAGGCGAAACTTTGCCAGGTATCGATTACACGCAGGTCTACACCCGAACCGACGACGTCGCCATTCCGAATTTCGATGAGGAAAATGGCGTGTCAAGCCTGCGTACAGGTGAGGGAAACAAAGTCAATATTGCAACCCAAGACGTGTGTCTAACCAACACGGCAGATCATTTTCTGGTGGGTTCTTCCGATGCGGTCGGGTACGCAATTGTGAGTGACGCACTTTCGCATCCTGGTGTAGCCAGTCTTGAGCGTCTGAAAGCGCAGGTTCCAGCATTGTGTTTGACACCCTTCATGCCTGGCGTTGACCCCTTGTCATTCCCTATTAACTTTGCGACCAAGATGATGAGCACATTTGCACAGTCGGTGGCTTTGCAGCCCAAAAGCACAGAAGAGCCCCCATTGCGTTGTTATGCGGGTGGAATGTGCTGAACTCAATTTGAATAAGAAAAGCCCGGTGACTGGCTTGTCACCGGGCTTTTTTGTTTCAGCACAGGGATCTGGCTGAGACGATATTGCTTTAGTTCGAACCTGACCTGAATTCTGGCTTGGTTTCAACCAGTACCAGGTTCTCGCTTGCAATTTGAACAACCGGCTTGCGCGCACGCGGAACACGTGCGGGTTTTGGTGTGGACGCCAGGTTGGCTTGAACCACAGACCATTTTTCATGGTCAGTTTCAACCCACAGCATGCCAGCACTGCTCAGCATTTGCTCAAGGCCTTCCTTGTTCAGCTTGGGTACCGGAGTTGCGAAAGTCGCGGCAACCGGCGCTTCCTGAACCTTGGATTCAACAACTGTTTCAACCGCTACCGGCACAAACGGTGTTGGATCTGCAGGAGTTTGGTCTACAAACGCATCAACTGCGATCGCAACCGCGGCCTGCTCGGTTGTCGGCTCACTTGTCGCTTCATTGGTAGCTTCATGGGCGACTTTGGTTTCAGTTTGTGTAAGTTCGAGCTCTTTGGGTTGAGCCACCGCAGCAATCACCGATTGCACAGCCTGAATTTCAGGCGCGCGCGCATTGGATTCATCCGGGTTGTTTTCAGTCGAGCCCATTTGTGTTGGCTCGGCTGGCAGTCCCATCTCAGAAACATTCATACCTGTTGCTGCAATGGTGTGCTCCGGGGTTTCCTCTGAAGACTCTGAAGCGTTCAATTCCGATCCTGCGTTTTCACGCGCACCATCACGATTGCCACCACGACCACGGCGACGACGACGGCGACGTGGCTCATCGCCACCTGCCTCTTCATCGCTGCCGTACGACATGGTTTCAGCAATCTTGTTGGCCAGTTCTTCGTCTTCTGCTGCGTCTGCAGCCTGGAATGCGTCTTCCGATTGCATCGCAGCCTGATCCACGGCTGTGCCGGTTTCACCTTCACCTGCACCGCGGCCTCCGCGACCACGACGACGGCGGCGGCGACCACCAGTGCGCTCGCTTTGTTCGGCAGAGGACTCAGCCGAATCCCCAGCTACAGCCTCTACGGCTGCCAAAGGTTTCACTTCCAAGACCTCGGCGCCTGCTGCGCGTTCATCGCGTGGTTTGCCTCGGCCACCACGATTCTGTTGACCAGAACGTGTTTGCTGGGCATCAGCGGCCTTCACCTCGTCGCCGCTTGATGTGCTTGTTGCCTCATCTTCACGACCACGGCCGCCGCGTCGGCGATTTCTTCCACCACGACCATTGCGTTGGTCATTGCGGTCACCTTGTGAGCGGTTTTGCCCGCGGCCTCCACGGTCGTTGGTTTTCTGCTCGATCACCGCCGCTGGCGCTTCCGCCGTGGTATCTCGTTTGAACCAGCCAATAATTCGCTGAATCAACGAAGGGCCTGCCGGTGCAGCAGCCGCAACTGCCAATTCAGTTTTGGGCTTGCGTTCCTGGTGGGGCGGTGCGGGCTGGGTTGGAATTACACCCTTGATCACCGCTTCCTGACGTTTTACAGCTTCGCCTTCGGTTTTCTTGTCGTAGTAGCTTTGCTCATCTTTGGACGTGGCCAACTCAAAACTTTGGCGCGGGTCTTCCAGACGTTCATCGTCATGGCGCAGGCGAGTAATTTCATAGTGGGGTGTTTCCAAATGTTTGTTTGGAATCAGCAGCACATTCACCTTCAAGCGCGCTTCCAGTTTGTAAATTTCTGAGCGTTTTTCGTTCAGCAGAAATGTAGCCACATCGACCGGAACCTGCACATGAACGCTGGCTGTGCCTTCTTTCATGGCTTCTTCTTGCAGAATACGAAGCACATGCAAGGCGGTGCTTTCGGTGTCGCGAATTACGCCGGTGCCATTGCAGCGAGGGCAAGTGGTGTGCGAGCCTTCATTCAGGGCAGGGCGGATGCGTTGACGGCTTAGTTCCATCAGGCCGAAACGGCTGATTTTGCCCATTTGTACGCGCGCACGGTCAAAATGCAGACTGTCTTTAACCCGGTTTTCGACCTCTTTCTGGTTGCTGGCTTTTTCCATGTCGATAAAATCGATCACGATCAGGCCACCCAGGTCGCGCAAGCGTAACTGACGGGCCACTTCTTCAGCGGCTTCCAGGTTAGTGCGCAAGGCGGTGTCTTCAATGTCGGTGCCGCGGGTGGAGCGGGCCGAGTTTACGTCGATCGATACCAGTGCTTCAGTGTGGTCGATTACAATCGCTCCGCCCGAGGGCAGAGGAACCATGCGGCTGTAGGCGGTTTCAATTTGATGTTCAATCTGGAAGCGACTAAACAAGGGAATGTCATCGCGGTAGCGCTTCACCAAATTCATCATGTCGGGCATCACATGCTGCATGAATTGCTTGGCTTGGTCGTAAATTTCATCGGTATCAATGAGTACTTCACCGATATCCGGGCTGAAATAATCGCGAATGGCGCGAATAACAAGGCTGCTTTCTTGGTAAATCAGGAATGCGCCATTGGCAGATTTGCCGGCGCCGTCGATCGCAGTCCACAGTTGCAACAGGTAGTTCAGGTCCCATTGCAGTTCCTCAACTGAACGCCCAATACCCGCTGTACGGGCAATAATGCTCATTCCCTTGGGGTACTCAAGCTTGTCGAGTGCTTCGCGCAATTCCTGGCGTTCTTCGCCTTCAATGCGGCGTGAAACGCCACCACCACGCGGGTTATTGGGCATCAGCACCAAATAACGGCCAGCCAGCGAAATGAAGGTGGTCAGGGCAGCGCCCTTGTTACCACGTTCTTCTTTTTCGACCTGAACAAACAGTTCTTGGCCCTCTTTGACGACGTCTTGAATACGGGCCTTACCCGCTTCAACGCCTTCTTTGAAATATTGTCGAGAAATTTCCTTGAACGGCAAAAAACCGTGTCGGTCTTCGCCGTAGTTGACGAAACAGGCTTCAAGACTGGGTTCTACGCGGGTAATAACACCCTTGTAAATATTGCTTTTCCGTTGTTCACGGCCCGCTGTTTCAATGTCAATGTCGATAAGTTTCTGGCCGTCGACAATTGCGACCCGCAACTCTTCTGAATGAGTTGCGTTAAATAACATGCGCTTCATGCACACTCCAATGGCACCGTAGTGCGAAAAGAGATGCTGAAAAAGCGGAAGGAACAAAGAGATACAAAAACGAATACAACAAAGCGCCGCTCGGCTTTAACCAAGAGCGGCGATTATACTAAGGCATTGATATTTAATAATAAATATTGGTTCAAATTTCACCTGCGTAAGGTGGGCCTGCGTCGTTTTTGTTAGTACCCAGCGCTTCTTGTGCGCGCTGGTGCGTAAAATTCTTTGTTTCCAGCTTAAGGCGGGCATTCAGCCGCGCGCCTCTTTTTCAGCCATCATTGCCACCATCCAGGGTAGGCGGCACACCCACTAAATAAAATCGCGGTGGGGCGTATCCAGAAGTGATTTCGGACGCTTCCCAAGCGATAATCGGATTATATGCTGAACCTGCCCAATTGGTAAAACAAAGAATTGAAAACACAGGAAAAACCCAATCCCGACAGGGCTGTTTTGCTCGAAATTGACGAAAAACATCAAGACCAACGATTGGACAACTTTTTGTGCAGCGTATGTAAAGGCGTGCCCAAAAGCCATGTATTCCGAATTATCAGGTCCGGAGAGGTTCGAATCAATAAAAAGCGTGCCGAAGCAAAAACCAAGCTATGCCTTGGTGATGTGGTACGTATTCCTCCTATTCAAGTTGTTGAAAAACAAACACTTGAATCTCTTTCGTCAAGTAGTGCTGTAAATAAAACGCAACTTTTAAAAGCAGCCGCTGAAATCCCCGTGTTGTTTGAAGACGAACATTTGCTGGTAGTCAACAAGCCTTCTGGCATGGCAGTTCATGGTGGGTCGGGTTCAAGCTTCGGATTAATTGAATGTATTCGAGCACTTAGGGCTGAAACCCATCAAGATTTGGAGCTTGTTCACCGCATTGACCGTGAAACCTCCGGAATCTTGATTATTTCCAAAAAGCGCAGTGCTCTCCGAAAGTTACAAGAGCAACTTAGGGCCAGGTCCTGGAAAAAGTACTATAAAACCTTGGTGTTGGGTTCTTGGCCAGAAACACTTAGGCAAGTTGATCTTCCGTTGTTGAAAACACAGGCTGGCGAAAAAGAGGCGAGGGTTTTTGTTGATGAAGCTGGTGACAAAGCCTGTACAAAGTTTCAAATAATTCAAACCTATAAATCATCTTATTCAATATTTACTTTAATTCAAGCTCAAATTCTGACAGGTCGAACTCACCAAATTAGAGTGCATACCAGTGCCAACAAATTTCCAATTGCTGGCGATGATCGCTATGGCAATTTTGAAATGAACAAGCAGCTTGCCAGGCAGGGCTTGAAACGCATGTTTTTGCACGCAGCACGCCTGCATCTGGTTCATCCAGCCACAAATGAAACTATAGTATTGGAGGCGCCATTGGCCCCCGAATTGGACAGTTTTTTAAAATCGTTACAGGCAGTACAAAGCAGATGACCTACAAAATGGTGGTGTTTGACTGGGATGGCACCATACTCGACTCAACCGGTGCTATCACACGCGCCATTCAGCATGCATGCCTCGATGCCGGGTTGCCCGACCCTGGTGAAGAAATTGCCTCCTATGTTATTGGGTTGGGCTTGAGCGACGCCTTGCGCCACGCAGCCCCCGGAGCCAGCGAGGCTCAAATTGCCCTGTTGGTTGAAAGTTACCGCAAGCATTACCTCAGTAAAGATCACGAATTGGAGCTGTTCAGTGGCGCAATACCCCTTTTGAAGCAATTGAATGCGATGGGCGTTATTTGCACAGTGGCCACTGGTAAAAGCAGGCAAGGCCTGAACCGTGCCATGGCGAACTCCGACACAGCCCGTTACTTCATGGGCTCGCGTTGTGCTGATGAATGCCACAGCAAGCCGCATCCCCAGATGATTCTGGAATTGATGGAAGAGTTTGGTATTGATGCTGCGCATGTCGTGATGATTGGTGACACCACACATGACTTGAACATGGCCAATGCGGCTGGTGTGCATGCACTTTCGGTTCAAACTGGCGCGCATCCGCCCAAACTCTTGAACCAGGTGCCCCACTTGCAGTCTTTTCGTTCAATCAATGAATTGGCCCCGTGGCTAATTCAAACTATTTCAGCCCAGTCATGACTATGCAGCAAATTCAGGTATGCCAATCCGGTGATCTTGAAGAGGGTGGCACAGGTTACCGCTTCAGGGTGCTGTACAACAGCGAGGAAACCACCGCATTCATCGTGCGGGTTGATAACGAAGTCAGGTGTTTTTTGAATCGATGCTCCCATGTGCCCGTTGAGCTTGACTGGAACTATGGAGAGTTTCTTGATGATTCGGGTCGAATTGTAATTTGTGCCACGCACGGGGCCAGTTATGATGCCACCGATGGCAGCTGCCTGGGCGGCCCATGCGACGGTAACCCGTTGGTGCGATTGAATATCGAGGAAAAGGACGGTGCAGTGTACTGGACCCCGACCGAATTAATTACAGTGCCTTCCGATGGTATTGAGGACTAAAGATGAGTGAAGAAAACAATCAATGGGAACGCAAGCTTCTAGAGAAACTCGCCTCTGAGGCACTGGTGGAGCAACGCAGAAAGCGTCGCTGGGGTATTTTTTTCAAGCTGATTGGTTTGGTGTATGTGGGCATTTTGATTGCTTCTGTTTTGGGGCTCACAACTACCTCCAGCCTCGAGGTCAGTCGTCACACGGCTTTGGTCGACCTTGATGGGGTCATTGCCAGCGATAGTCTGGCCAGTGCTGACAGAATCAATTCCAGCCTTCGCACTGCATTTGAAAGCGAAGGCTCCGTCGGTGTCATTCTTCGCATCAATAGCCCTGGTGGCAGTCCTGTTCAGGCAGGTTTGATCAACGATGAGATCAAGCGCCTTCGAGCAAAGTATCCCCAAAAACCCTTCTATGCAGTGGTAGAGGAAGTGTGCGCCTCGGGTGGGTATTACGTCGCCGCGGCTGCCGATAAAATTTATGTCGACAAGGCCAGTTTGGTTGGTTCTATCGGCGTGGTCATGAATGGTTTCGGCTTCACGGGCACTATGGAGAAACTGGGCGTCGAACGCCGCTTGATCACCGCGGGTGAAAACAAGGGCTTTCTCGATCCCTTCAGTGAAGCAGACCCTTATCAAACTGAATTTGCCAAACAAATGGCAGAGGAAATTCACCAGCAGTTTATTCAGGTCGTGAAACAAGGGCGAGGCGAAAAACTGGTCCAAAACCCCGAATTGTTCAGTGGTTTGGTCTGGACCGGCGCCAAGAGTGTCGAGTTGGGCTTGGCCGACGAGCTGGGTTCAATTGACACTGTTGCGCGTGACGTGTTGAAGGCTGAAGATATTTTGGACTACACCGAGCAGGATTCATTTGCGGAGCGTTTCGCCGAGCGTGTCGGTGTGGTGTTCGGGCAGGGTGTTCGCAGTGTGTTTCCAGAGTTCGGTGCTCGCCAAACCCTTGGTTTTCAGTAACCTGATTGCTCAGTAGGTCAGGCCGATAGCCACAAAAACAGGCAAGGTAACTTGCCTGGCGTTGGCATCCGTTTCTTCCATTGCTCCACAGTTTTGGTGTGAATTTGCTGCTCGTCGCCTGTCAAATCCCACCCTATGCACAGCAATGTGGAGTCTGAAAGCTGTTTCAAAAGTGCTTCAATCAGTTTCTCGTTCCTGAAAGGCGTTTCGATCACGATTTGAGTGCATTGCTGAACCTTTGACTCCCGCTCAGTTTGCTTGATCCACGCATCGCGCTGCGCAGGATCTAAGGGAGGGTAACCGTAAAAGCGGAAATTCTGACCATTCAAGCCACTGCCCATCAAGGCCAATAAAATAGAGCTTGGTCCAACCAAAGGGTGAACAGGGCATTGCAGCCGATGTGCCAATGCCACAATTTCTGCACCAGGGTCGGCCACGCCGGGGCAGCCAGCGTCACTCATCACTGCGATGGGTTCTCCCGCCTTGCAGCGCTGAACAATATCCTGGCGTTGCTGTGGGGTCAGTTGCGCAATTTCAAATATTTGAAGATCCCGAATGGCCACTGGCATGTTGAATTGCCCCAGTGCAGCCCTGGCAGGTTTTGCGTTCTCCACCAGCCAGGTGTTGCATTGTCGCACCAGGGGCAGGTCGGCCTCCAGCACAGGCTGTTTTGGGGTTTTCTGGCTGAGTGGGCTTGGAACCAAATAAAGCATGTCAGGGCAAGATGAGTTCGAATTGTCGAAGTGCGTTTGCCACTTCGATCAGAGGTAGTCCTATCAGGGCAGTTGGGTCGCTCGATTCAATCCTTTTGAGCAGCGAAATGCCCAATCCCTCACTTTTCGCCGAGCCTGCGCAGTCGTAAGGCTCTTCTGCAATTAAATAGCGTTCAATTTCCGCGGCGTTCAACTCCCGAAACTCAACGGAAGTGGGTACCGTAAATTCCACCGTTTGCGAAGTTTCATGGCAACAAATGCAAACCGCGGTGTGAAACACAATTGTTTTTCCGCTCATGTTGCGCAATTGTGCACGAGCCCTGTCATGGGTGCCCGGCTTGCTAATGGCCACGCCCTCCACGTCGGCCACTTGATCCGAACCAATCACAATGGCCGCCGGGTGTTCGGTCGCCACAGCCATGGCTTTTTCCCGGGCCAGGCGCTTGCAGGTGTCCAGCGGGGTTTCATCTGGTTCAGGTGATTCGTCAATTTGGGGAGATTCGCACCTGAAGTTGATTTGCAGGCGAGTCAACAACTCACGGCGATACTTGGAACTGGAGGCTAGATACAGTGAACGGGTCATTTGAATAGCGCGCTGGCTTTGACAGATTACGTTAAGCAGAGTATTATCGCGCGTTTCCTGCTTTTCTTATCGGCATGCGCCAAAAAAGCCCATTAAAACAGTTTGATGAATTCGACGCATGGTCGTTTTCTCGCTTGGGTGAAAGCATCCGCAGTGAAAATGTGAAGTTTGATTTCCCAAGGCTGGCGAGTGACGAGAATATTTTGTCCAGTCAAATCGAGAATTGGGAAGTGTCCGGGCGAATCAACGCCAAGTCTGAAAGCGTTATCCGGTTCAAAGGCCGGTTTACCGCAGAGCTTTCTTGTGTAGTGTGTGGTTCAGGTGTGCAGCACGCCATTGACTTTGATCGTCATTTGATTTTGATGACTTCCGAAGCACAGGCCGACAGCTATGATGAAGACACACTCGACGAAGACACAGACGTTGTTGCGTGCCCGGGTGCGATAAACTTGCGAGATTGGCTGGAAGATGAAATTTTGTTGGCATGCCCTATGTTCCCCAAGCATGATGCCTGCGCTGAAGAAGCCGGGCGAAGCTGGCGAGAAGAGGGTGCCGATATCGAAGATACTGACGACCATCAGGATGACACTGCTGATGGCCCAACACAGGAAGTACAGCGTCCTTTTGCCAACCTGAGCGATTTGCTCAAGAAAAGCAAGAAGTAACACCTTTATACATGGAGCTTTAAAATGGCCGTTCAACAGAACAAAAAATCACCTTCGAAGCGTGGCATGCACCGCTCACACCAGAACCTGACAGCGCCAACTTTGTCCGCTGACTCCTCTTCTGGTGAAACCCACCTGCGCCACCACATCAGCCCCAATGGCATGTACCGTGGCAAGAAAGTAGTAAAAACCAAAGCTGACGAGTAATTATTTACAAATCAACAAGGCAACTGCAGTCATGTTGCCATGAAAACCAAAAGGTCTAAGAACGGATGGTTCGCATAGCGATTGATTGCATGGGTGGAGACCACGGTTTGTCGGTCACCATCCCGGCCTGTTTGCGCTTTCTCATGCAGCACCCCGATGTTCAGCTAGTGCTCGTCGGAAAGCAGGCTGAAATAGAGGCGGCCTTGGCCAAGAAAAAGGCTTTGGAGCATCCCCAGATCACCATTCGTCACGCCAGTGAGGTGGTTGAAATGGATGAACCGCCAGCACAAGCCTTGCGCAACAAGAAAGACTCATCCATTCGAGTGTGTGCCAATCTGGTAAAAGACGGGTTGGCGTCCGCATTCGTCAGTGCAGGTAACACTGGCGCGCTGATGGCCATTTCCCGTTTTGTGCTCAAAACTCTGGATAGCATTGATCGGCCCGCAATTGCCTCGGCCTTGCCCAATATGAAAGGCAAAGGCACGCTGATGCTCGATCTGGGAGCCAACGTGGATTGCGAACCGGCCCATTTGTTTCAATTCGCTGTCATGGGCTCGGCCTTCGTGAAAGGCACTGAGGGAATTGAAAAGCCCACAGTGGGTTTGCTGAATATTGGTGAGGAAGTGATCAAGGGCAATGATGTGGTCAAAAAGGCCTCGGAATTGTTGCGCGCCAGCGAATTGAACTTCTACGGCAACGTAGAAGGAAACGACATTTACAAAGGCACCACCGACGTAGTGGTGTGCGACGGTTTTGTGGGCAATGTGGCCCTGAAAACGTCTGAGGGTCTGGCACAAATGCTGGGCGATATAATAAAGACAGAGTTCAAGAGAGGCCTGTGGCCCAAAGTTGCTGCGGTATTTGCAGCGCCAGTGTTGCTTCGATTCAAAAAAAGGGTGGACCACCGCCGCTACAACGGAGCTGCATTGCTTGGGCTGAAAGGGATTGTGATCAAAAGCCACGGCTCGGCAGATGCCTATGCCTTCTTCTATGCGATCAAGCGAGCTTACGATGCAGCCAACGGCAATTTGCTGGACAGCATCAGACTCACCATGTCGCACTATGTGCCATTGGCCGCCCCAGCGTCCAACAGCACTCCAGAGGCAGCAGCTGCACCAGTCGAGGCAAAACCAGACCAAGTGATTTAATGTCTCAATACAGTGCAATCCTTGGCACCGGCGCAAGCCTGCCAAGGCGTGCGGTTTCAAACCAGGAGCTGACTGAGTTTCTTGCCTCAAGGGGCGTGGAAACCAGCGCAGAATGGATCGAAACGCGCACCGGGATCAAGCAAAGATACCTTTGCGAAGCCGATGAAACCAACTGTCAAATGGCCAGCAGGGCCGCCTTGCAGGCCCTGAAGGCCGCAGGCGTTCTGCCCGATCAAGTGGACTTGATTGTGTTGGCTACCTCAACCCCTGATCAGGTTTTTCCATCCACTGCCTGCGCAGTTCAAGCTGAAATTGGCGCCAAAAAAGCCATGGCTTTCGATATTCAGGCCGTGTGCAGTGGCTTCGTGTATGCGTTGACTGTTGCTGATTCCATGATCCGTTCCGGGCAGGTAGGTAATGCGCTGGTCATAGGTTCTGAGGTGTTTAGCCGCCTGATGGACTGGAACGACCGCACGACCTGCGTGCTGTTTGGCGATGGCGCAGGTGCGGTATTCATCCAAGCCAGTGCCGAGCCGGGTATTTTGGGCTGTAAGTTGCACTCTGACGGCACCCTGGGCTGTATTTTGAACACCACTGGCCGAATTGATGGCGGGAAGATTGTTGGTGATCCCTTTTTGCGCATGGATGGCCAAGCGGTGTTTCGCCAGGCTGTATCCGTGTTGGGAAGCAATGCACTGGAGTTGTTTGAAAGCCTTTACTTCAGGCTCGAAGACCTCGATTTCCTGGTGCCACACCAAGCCAATGTGCGAATTTTGCATTCCGTTGCGAAAAAACTGAAGCTTCCTGAAGAAAGGGTTGTGATCACTGTCGGTATACATGGCAACACGTCTGCAGCCTCTGTTCCACTGGCTTTGAACCATGCAATCGAGCAAAAACAGATTAAAAAAGGCGATAACGTGCTCTTACAGGGTGTCGGGGGCGGTTTTACATGGGGCAGCGTGCTCGTTCGCATGTAAAATAGCGCAAATTGCAAATTAGATGAATTCCTCGAAAATGACAAAGAAAATCGCCTTCCTGTTTCCAGGGCAGGGTTCGCAATCGGTAGGCATGCTGAACGCCTTTAAAACCAACAATGCCACAGCAAGCCTTTACACCACGGCAGCGCTCGAGGCAGAGCAGGCTTTGGGGCAAAATCTTGCCGCGTTAATCGAGCAAGGGCCTGCCGAGTCGCTCAACTTGACCACCAATACACAGCCAGCCATGTTGATGGCCGATGTGCTGGTTTTGCGCGCTTGGCTTGCTGCGGGTGGTGCCATGCCCAGTTTGGTTGCGGGACACTCCTTGGGTGAATATGCAGCGCTGGTTGCGGCCGGTGTTTTCAGTCTTTCAGAAGGCTTGGGCCTTGTTCGTATCCGGGCTCAGGCCATGCAAGAGGCCGTTCCTGTGGGGCAAGGCGGCATGGCCGCCATTTTGGGTTTGACTGATGAGCAAGTAAAGCAGGCTTGTCAACAGGCTTGCGCGAATGGTGAAGTGGCTGAAGCTGTGAATTTCAATGCACCCAGCCAGGTGGTCATCGCAGGCAGTGCCCAAGGCGTGAAAGCAGCTTGCGAGGCTGCCAAGGCACTGGGTGCCAAGCGTGCCCTTGAGTTGCCCGTCTCTGCGCCATTTCATTCCAGCCTGATGAAGCCCGCCTCTGTAAAATTGGCGGCTGCTTTGGCCAGCACAAATTTCAATTCTCCGGCAGTGCCTGTGTACAACAACATTGATGTCGCTGTAGAATCCGATCCCGCGAGAATTCGCGATGCGCTGGTGCGCCAGGCCTATGGCCCCGTTCGTTGGGTTGAAACCATTCAAGCCATGACTGCTGCGGGCACAACGTTGTTTGTGGAGTGTGGCCCCGGGAAGGTTTTGGCAGGATTGGCGAAGCGAATCAGCGATGTGCCTGTGGTCAATATTTTTGATCCGGACAGCATTCAAGCGGCGCTTGTCGCCGAATAAAGGGATTAACCGAATGACCATGTTTGATTTGACCGGAAAAGTGGCTTTGGTGACAGGTGCAAGTCGCGGTATAGGCCGGGAAATTGCCATTACCTTGGGAAAAGCAGGCGCCGCTGTAGTTGGCACGGCCACATCGGAAGCTGGTGCAGCCGACATCTCGGAAGGTTTGAAAGCAGCTGGCATCAAAGGCTTCGGAGCGGTACTTAATGTGACCGACACGGAAGGTCTTGAACCCCTGTTTTCAAAAATTGCTGAAGAATTAGGGCCAATGACAATTTTGGTCAATAATGCCGGGATTACCCGTGACCAGTTGTCCATGCGTATGAAAGACGAAGATTGGGATGCAGTGATCGCCACCAACCTGACTGCCGTGTTCAAGTTGTCCAAGCTGGCCATGAAACCCATGATGAAGGCACGTACTGGTCGCATGATCAACATCACATCCGTGGTGGGTACCAGTGGCAATGCTGGGCAGGCCAATTATGCCGCGGCCAAAGCTGGCGTGGCCGGAATGACAAAAGCGCTTGCGCGTGAACTGGGAAGCCGCAATATCACGGTAAACTGTGTGGCGCCCGGATTTATCCAAACTGACATGACTGATGCACTGAATGAAACACAGGTGGATCAGTTGAAGCAACAAATCCCGTTGGGCCGTATGGGGCAGGTAGGCGATATTGCTGCGGCAGTGTTATACCTGGCCAGCGACCAGGCGGGGTATGTAACTGGAACCACATTACACGTGAATGGTGGAATGTGGATGGGCTAATAACAAGGCATTTAGAATATGATCTGTCATATCGCTTTGCTATTCTCACTCGATTTTATTAAAAACCCACGGAGGCTCCGTAATGGAAAACATCGAACAGCGCGTTAAAAAGATTGTGGCCGAGCAACTCGGCGTAAAAGAAGAGGAAATCAAGAACGAATCTTCTTTCGTAGATGATCTGGGCGCTGATTCCTTGGACACAGTGGAACTGGTCATGGCTTTGGAAGAAGAATTTGAAACAGAAATTCCTGACGAAGAAGCTGAAAAGATCACCACAGTTCAACAAGCGATTGATTACGTTAAGACAAACTCTAAGTCTTAATGGCTGAATTTGAAGGGGTGCAGAGGAAGCATTGCTTTCCTCGGCCCCTGCCTGTTCAAGCAAACATTGGATAAAGGGAGGGCTTGTGAGCCGTAGACGTGTTGTTATTACCGGTTTGGGCATCATTAGCCCTGTGGGTAATTCTGTTAGCGAGGCTTGGACAAGCCTGACCCAAGGCAAATCTGGCATTTCGACCATTACCCGGTTCGAAACCGAGGCCCTGACGGCAAAAATTGCCGGTGAAGTGAAGGGCTTCGACGTGGCTGAATACATTCCTGGAAAAGAAGCGGCTCGGATGGATACCTTTATCCATTATGGGTTGGCTGCTGGTATTCAAGCATTCAAAGATTCAGGTCTTGAAGTGACCGAACAAAATTCCGAACGAATCGGTGTGAGCATTGGCTCGGGCATTGGTGGTTTGCCGATGATTGAAGACACACACACTGACTTGATCAACAAAGGGTATCGCCGTATTTCCCCTTTCTTTGTGCCCGGCAGCATCATCAATATGATTTCCGGCCACATGTCCATTATGTACGGCCTGAAAGGCCCGAATATCGCCATGGTGACCGCCTGTACAACGGGTACACATTCAATCGGCGAGGCTGCGCGCATTATCGAATACGGTGACGCGGATGTCATGATTGCCGGCGGTGCTGAATCAACTGTGTCACCACTGGGCATTGGTGGCTTTGCTGCAATGCGCGCTTTGTCTACCCGCAATGATGACCCCACAGCCGCAAGTCGCCCTTGGGACAAGGACCGTGATGGGTTTGTTTTAGGCGAAGGCGCCGGTGTGCTCGTGCTTGAGGAATTTGAGCATGCCAAAAAGCGTGGTGCAAAAATTTATGGCGAGGTGGTGGGTTATGGCATGAGTGCCGACGCTAGCCATATGACTGCTCCTTGCGCAGATGGAGACGGTGCAGCGCGTTGCATGAAAGCCGCTTTGCACAATGCTGGCATGAATCCCGATGATGTGAATTACGTGAATGCGCACGGCACGTCGACGCCCTTGGGTGATGTGGCAGAAACCATGGCAGTCAAGCGAGCACTGGGCGATCACGCCTACAAAACTGTGATCAATTCAACCAAAAGCATGACAGGTCATCTGTTGGGTGCTGCGGGCGGTATTGAAGCGGTATTTACGGCGTTGGCGGTTCACCACCAGGTTTCTCCACCCACCATCAATTTGATTGAAGCGGGTGAGGGTTGTGACCTCGATTACTGCGCGAACACGGCCCGTGAGATGAACATCAAACTGGCCTTGTCTAACTCCTTTGGCTTTGGCGGTACCAACGGTACTTTGGCCATTGCACGGGTGTAACGGGGCGCTCCTTGTCAAACACACGGTCGGGCAGCATGTTGAATGAATTTACATTCGCTGCCCGAGTTGTATCTGCCTCGCGCAAATCTGAAAAGCTTGTGTTCAATTTCACCTCCGAATGCGATTCAAGCATGCACATAAAATTTGATCCCCGGTTTTTTCTACTTCGCGCAACATCAAATGGCTTGGAGTATTGCCTGGTTTCCTTTTATCGGGCTTGGGTTTTGCCGTTCGGTATTTTCCTGTTTCCACAACAACCGGTGCTGCTGAAATCCAGGGTTTTGTTCGTGCCTGCTTCCTCCTCGGCTTTTCGGCAGTTGCGTATTTTGGTGTGTCGGCTGCAGTCACATGAAAATGGGGATAAGCCCTCACTTTCCAGCTATTTTTGGAGGATGAATGTCCTCCGATAAAGACGATGATCTGTTGATCGTTCAGCGTGTTCAGGCTGGTGACAAACTCGCGTTCAACTTGTTGGTCAACAAATACCACAGGCGAGTTGCCCGCTTGCTGACGCGCATGGTTCGCAATCAGGAAGACATTGAGGACGTGGTGCAGGAAACCTTCATCAAGGCCTACAGGGCAATCGGTAATTTTCGGGGTGACAGCGCGTTTTACACTTGGATATACCGTATTGCCATCAATACAGCCAAGAATTTGTTGGTGACCCAAGGGCGTCGTCCTTCTACCCTGAAAGAATCAAATGACGGGGACAGTGAAACTTTTGAAGACAATGCTGCTCTTAGTAACATTGATACGCCGGAATCGCTCTACCAAACCAAGCAGATCGGTGAAGCGGTCAATGAGGCCATGGCGGCGTTGCCTGAAGAGTTGCGGTCGGCAATTGTCATGCGCGAGATTGATGGCCTGAGTTACGAAGAGATTGCTGCAGCAATGGATTGCCCAATTGGCACGGTTCGATCGCGAATCTTCCGCGCTAGAGAATCTATTGCAGCAAAAATCAAACCTTTGTTGGAACCCAAAGGCAGCAAGCGTTGGTAAACCGGTGAGTGTAGAAATGAACAGAAACGAACAAATTTCCGCGATGTTGGATGGCGAGCTTGATGAGGTTGAGCTTAAATTCCTTCTTGAGGCCATGGGGGCTGAAGAAGCCCAGACCTGGCAAGGCTATTGCGCGGTGGGCGACTTGATTCGTTCCAGCGAGATGATTGCATTTCACTCTCCGGATTTAGTAGGGCGCATTGCGGCAAGTCTTGAAAGTGAACCAACAGTGGTCGCGCCGGTGCTAGCTACCCAAATTGGTCGTCAAACTGCATTGCAACGCGTGTTTGCGGCAGGGCGCTCGCGCCGTTTGTTGGCCTCGGTGGCTGCGGTGGGGTTTTTCAGCTTTGCATTGAACCAGGCAGTTCCGCCCCTGGACAGCCAGGTTCAAATGGTTCGAACGCAAGCAGTCGAAAACACATTTACGGATCAAGAGCTGGCACTTTGGCAAGAGTATTTCATGGCCCATCAGCAAAACAGCATTCGAGGCGGGTTGTCCGGTGTGTCCCCTATTGCCCGGGTGGAAGCTGATCGCCCGATGCTGGACAATACAGAAACCATCATCGTGAACAATTCTGGCGCTGGTGAATGGATGAATGTGTGGGAACCTTCCCCATACAGCACGGACCCCAGCGTTGAGTTCAACTACGTTTCATCCAGCCGCTAAATGACATTGAAACCATGAAGATGTACCGCCCGTTTCACTTTGCCAAACATGTTGCAACCGGCGTTTTGTTGGCTTCGGTGGCTTTGACCGCTCAGGCAGACCAAAGCCTTTGGAGTTTGGTGTGGGCCAGCCATGATCAAGCCAAGTTCTTGAGCTATTCCGGGTTGTTGATCACCGAGTCTGGCAAACATTCCCAAACCAGCAAGTTGCTTCATCAAGCAACAGCGGGCAGCGAGTTCGAGGTTCTTGAGCGTTTGGATGGGCAGCCCGCAAAATGGATTCGACACAACGATCAAATTCAGTGTGTTATCCCCGATCGGAAAATGATTTTGACCGAGCGGCGCCACACTTCGATCGCCTTTCCCCGAGTACTTGCGGGTGCTGACGGCTCCAATTCACTTGAAAAACTGTACACGATCAGCGAAATGCCGGGGCGCCGAGTGGCTGGCCGTGCAGTCCGGGTGCTGAAGTTGACCCCCAAAGATGATCTGCGTTACGAATACCGTTTGTATGTGGATCGCGAAAACAAGCTTTTAATGCGTTCAGAATTGTATTCTCCGCAGGGTGAAGTTCTTGAAAACGTGGGTTTCAAGGAAATATCATTTGAACCGGCATTGATTGAAAACCCCTCTTTGGTCAAAGCGGGACCAGGTTGGCGAACCAGTAGTACCGAAGTGCGTACACTCACGTCCGATGAATTAAGTTACGATTTGCCAGATCTTGCGTTTGGGTTCAAGAAGGCTGACACGGTTTGCAGGGTAAAGTCCAAAGACGATCAAATTCACCAAACAGTGTATTCGGATGGTTTGTCGACTTTGTCTGTGTTTATTCAGAAAGTTCAGGCCAATCACTCCATGCCGCAAGTGCCCATGAGCCACGGCGCAGTGATGTCGAAGTCTGAAACTCAGGGGCAACACCTGGTGACAGTACTGGGTGAAGTTCCCGAGAAAACCTTGGGACTGTTTCTTAAGTCCGTTCGTTGGAAGTCTCAATAACAAGGAAATTTTTAAATGAGATCTGAAGTGTTGAATTCCCGAAATTTTGTATGGATGGCCTTTTTTTTGCTGGCCACCCTGTTTTTTGCAGGTGCAGTGCCAGCCCATGCGCAGACCAACTCGCGCGGCTTGCCTGACTTTTCCGATTTGGTGGACCGTGTTGGCCCAGCAGTGGTCAACATTCGCACCACTCAAAAAGTAAGCCAGAATCCGCAGGGCTTCCCCGGTTTTCCGGGTATGGATCCCAACGATCCGTTTTTCGAGTTTTTCCGCAGATTCATGCCGCCCGGCACACCCATGCCAGGACAGCCGGGTCAGCCTGGACAGGCGCCTCGTGGTGGTCAGCAGGCTCCCGAGCGTGAAGTGCCGAGTGGTGTTGGATCGGGCTTCGTGATTGATTCTGATGGTTATCTTTTGACCAATCATCATGTGGTGGATGGTGCTGAATCAATTATTGTGACTTTCCCTGACAAGCGTGAATTCAAGGGCAAGGTCATTGGTTCAGACCAGCGGACTGACGTTGCTTTGGTCAAAATTGAAGGCAAAAGCCTGCCATTCCTGAAAATCGGCAATGTGAACAACACCAAGGTAGGTCAATGGGTTGTTGCGATCGGCTCACCTTTCGGTCTTGAAAACTCAGTAACTGCGGGGATTGTGAGTGCCAAAGGGCGCGACACGGGCGAGTATTTGCCTTTTATTCAAACGGATGTGGCGGTGAACCCTGGTAATTCTGGCGGTCCGCTGTTGAATCTGGATGGAGAAGTCATTGGCATCAACTCTCAGATTTACAGCCGCACCGGCGGCTTCATGGGCATTTCCTTCGCCATTCCGATTGACGAAGCCATGCGTGTGGCCAAGCAATTGCGCGAGAACGGCAAAGTAAGCCGGGGGCGCATTGGTGTGGGCATCGGCGAAGTGGATAAAGATGTAGCCAAGGCTTTGGGACTTGATTCCGCTGTGGGTGCGCTGGTGGGTTCGGTCGGCAAAGACAGTCCGGCTGACAAAGCCGGTGTGATTGCGGGCGATATTATTTTGCGATTTGATGGCAAGAAAGTGGAGAAGGCCTCCGACTTGCCGCGCATTGTGGGTGAAACCAAGCCAGGAAGCAAAGTGAACATGGTGTTGTGGCGCAAGGGTGCCGAGAAAACCGTGTCGATTACCGTGGCAGAGTTTGAAACCGAGGCGGCAAAACCGGCAGCGGCACCTGCTGAAAAACCAAAGCCTGTTGAGGCCGACAAACTTGGTTTGACTGTGACTGATCCAACTGCGCAAGAGAAATCTGCCTTGAACCTCACGGGTGGTGTGGTGGTGCGCAATGCGGTGGGTATGGCCGCATCGGCAGGTATCACCGCGGGTGATGTCATTTTGCGAGTGGGTCGAACCGACATCACCTCGGCCAAGCAGTTTGCCGACTTGGTGAAGGCGATTCCAAAGGGGCAGGCAGCCCCAATGTTGGTACGTCGTGGAGAGAACTCTTTCTTCGTGGTGCTGACACCCTGAGCCTTTAGTTCTGAACAACTCGGCAGGCCTCGCGAAATATGCTGTAAAGCAAGGCCTGATCGGGTAAAATGACACGTTACCGAAATTTTCAGGGGGCCAAGCAGCCCCCTTTTTAATGATGCAAATGCAGCACATACGCAATTTTTCGATCATCGCCCACATTGATCACGGGAAATCCACGCTTGCCGACCGCTTGATTCAGAAATGCGGTGGCTTGAGCGACCGGGAAATGGATTCTCAAGTGCTTGATTCGATGGACATTGAGCGAGAGCGTGGCATCACGATCAAAGCGCAGACCGCCGCGCTCACGTACAAAGCCAAAGACGGCAACACCTATTTGCTCAATTTGATTGACACACCGGGGCACGTTGACTTTTCTTACGAAGTAAGCCGGTCATTGTCAGCCTGTGAGGGCGCTTTGCTGGTTGTTGATGCCTCGCAGGGCGTAGAGGCCCAAACCGTGGCCAATTGCTACACAGCCTTGGATCTGGGTGTTGAAGTATTGCCCGTGTTGAACAAAATTGATTTGCCACAAGCCGACCCTGAAAATGCCAAATCCGAAATTGAAGATGTGATTGGCATTGATGCTTCGGAGGCCATTGCCATTTCCGCAAAAACCGGTCTTGGTGTGGACGAGGTACTGGAGCTGATCGTCAACAAGGTGCCACCTGCTCGCGGCAGTCGCGATGCACCTTTGCAAGCCTTGATCATCGACAGCTGGTTTGACAACTATGTGGGTGTGGTGATGTTGGTCCGCGTGATCAACGGTGTGCTCAACCGCAAAGACAAAATCAAGTTGATGGCCACGGGCGACACTTACATTGCCGACGACGTGGGTGTGTTTACGCCCAAGTCGGTTGCGCGTGAATCGCTGTCTGCTGGCGAAGTGGGGTACATCAACGCAGGCATCAAATTGCTTGAAAGTGCCAAGGTTGGCGACACAGTCACCTTGGCTGGCAAGCCAGCTGACAAACCCCTGCCTGGTTTCAAGGAAGTGCAGTCGCAGGTGTTTGCAGGTTTGTTCCCTGTGGAATCAAATCAATACGAGGCCTTGCGTGAGGCTTTGGACAAATTGCGTTTGAACGATGCTGCCCTGAATTACGAGCCCGAGGTGTCTCAGGCTTTGGGTTTTGGTTTCCGTTGTGGTTTCTTGGGCATGTTGCACATGGACATTGTGCAGGAGCGCCTGGAACGCGAATTTGACATGGACTTGATTACGACCGCCCCCACGGTGGTATATGAAATCAAGCAGCGCGATGGCACCATACTTCGCGTGGACAATCCGTCGAAAATGCCAGACCTGAGCAAGGTCGACGAAATTCGTGAACCGATTGTGATTGTGAATTTGTTGATGCCGCAAGAGTATGTGGGGTCGGTAATGACGCTGTGCACGGGGCGGCGTGGTACACAAACCAATATGGTTTACCACGGGCGGCAGGTGCGTATTACGTTTGAGATGCCCATGGCCGAGATCGTTCTCGACTTTTTCGACAAACTGAAATCGACTTCGCGTGGCTACGCGTCCATGGACTATTCCTTCAAGGAATACAGGCCGGCAGACATTGTGAAAGTGGACATGTTGATTAACGGTGAGAAAGTGGATGCCTTGTCGATCATGGTTCACCGAAGCAATGCGATTTACCGTGGCCGTGCAGTGGCTGGCAAAATGCGGGAAATCATTTCTCGTCAAATGTTTGACGTGGCAATTCAAGCGGCGATCGGCGCCAATATTATTGCCCGTGAAACTGTGAAAGCCTTGCGTAAAAATGTGTTGGCCAAGTGTTACGGCGGCGATATTTCACGCAAGAAAAAGCTGTTGGAAAAGCAGAAGGCAGGCAAGAAACGCATGAAGCAGGTCGGTAACGTGGAAATTCCGCAAGAGGCGTTTTTGGCCATTCTCCAAGTGGAAGACAAATAACAATGAATTTTTCCCTGATCCTGTTTTTGCTGGTGTTGTTCACCGGCTTTTTCTATGTGCTTGATGTGTTTGTGTTCAAGCCAAAACGAAAAATGGCAGCAGAGCAAGCCTTGGCTGGTGCAGGGGGCAATGCCAACCTGAATGGTGATGCCGAAAGGCGAATTCGCCAGCAGTACATGAAGCAGCCCTTGTGGCTTGAATACAGTGCGAGCTTCTTTCCGGTCATTTTGTTTGTGTTTGTGTTGCGCTCGTTTGTGGTGGAGCCGTTCAAAATTCCATCTGGATCGATGATTCCAACTTTGCTGATTGGCGACCTTATTCTGGTGAACAAATTCACCTACGGTATTCGCTTGCCAATCGTCGACAAAAAAATCATTCCAATCAATGATCCTCAGCGTGGTGATGTCATGGTGTTTCGTTACCCGCTTGACCCCTCCCTTGATTACATCAAGCGCGTGGTGGGCGTGGGTGGTGACGTGGTGGAATATCGAAACAAGAAGCTGTCGATTAATGGTCAGGTACTGCCAGTGAAAGAACTGGACAAGTACTACGACCCCAATAATTTTTCTTATTCACTGCAATTTCAGGAAACCCTGGGCGGTAAAAAACACCTGGTATTGAATGATGAAGATGCGCCGCCTTACGTGATTGGTGCGCAGTCGTTCAAGAATCGGGACAACTGCAAATACGATGTCACAGGCTTTCGCTGTGTGGTACCGCAGGGGCATTATTTCATGATGGGCGACAACCGGGACAACTCAAGCGACAGCCGTATCTGGGGCTTCGTTTCGGATGAGCAAGTGGTTGGCAAGGCATTTTTGGTGTGGATGAACTTCAATGACTTTTCCCGAATTGGCTTGTTTCATTAAAGCCAGCCTGGAGGTATTGAGTGGATAGTTCAAAGTATTCAAGTCTTGAAGCTGCATTGGGGTACTCGTTCAAAGACCAGGCCTTGCTTCACCTTGCCTTGACACATCGCAGCTACAGCAGCCATCACAACGAGCGTCTGGAATTTCTGGGTGACAGTGTACTGAACTGTGCGGCTTCCATTTTGTTGTTTGAAACGCATCCCGACATGGATGAGGGCAAAATGTCGCGTGTGCGCTCGCATCTGGTCAAACAAGACTGCTTGGCCATGGTGGGTCGCAATCTGTTGCTGGATCAATATTTGTTTCTGGGTGCGGGCGAGCTTCGCAGTGCGAAAACCATCAAGGACAGCATTGTTGCCGATGCACTTGAGGCCCTTTTTGGTGCCATCCTTCTGGATTCAGGCTTTGAGGCAGCACGCGATTGCGTGGTGCGTTTGCTCAAGCCTGTGATGCTTGAAACTCCAATCGAGTCCATGGGCAAAGACCCCAAAACCCGCCTGCAGGAATTGCTGCAGGGCAAGCGCATGAAACTGCCCATGTACCGTGTGTTGGTAGAGGGTGGAACCTCGGCCAGTCCCGAGTTCAGTGTGGAATGTGCGGTTGAAGACCTTGAAATTACCAAGGTTGGGCAGGGGCATTCTCGCCGGGTGGCTGAGCAGCACGCCGCGCAAGCGGTGCTTATCGAATTGCTTGAACGGGAGTATTCTGATCCCAATCAAGCCAGCAGGAGGCAATGACATGGCCGAATCAAAATGCGGCGTGATTGCCGTGGTGGGGCGCCCCAATGTGGGCAAGTCCACCCTTATGAATGGAATGATCGGCGAGCATTTGTCGATCACCTCCAGCAAGCCACAAACCACGCGTCACCGGGTGCTCGGTGTAATGACCGAGACCATCAAAGACGTGCCCACCCAGTTTATTTTTGTGGACACCCCCGGCTTTCAAACCAAGCATTCAAATGCCCTGAATAAAACCATGAACCGCGCCGTGCTCACTGCGTTGGCTGACGTGAATGTGATTTTGTGGGTGATAGAACAAGGCAAGTTGACCCCGGCCGACATGAAGGTGCTGGAGTTGTGCCCCAAGGGTGTGCCGCTGGTGGCGGTGGTGAACAAGGTGGACTTGCTGGAAAAGAAAGCCGAGATGTTGCCTTTTCTTCAAAAGGTAAGTGGGCAACGTAATTTTGATGCAATTGTGCCGTTGAGTGCGCAGGCCATTAAAAATCTGGATGCGCTAAAAGAAGCAGTGTCAGCCCTGTTGCCCGAGCAACCTTTCTTTTACGACGAAGACACCCTGACAGACCGCCCTGAAAAATTTCTTGCCGCAGAGCGTATTCGGGAGAAGCTGTTTCGCTTGGTGGGCGATGAGTTGCCTTACACCTGCACAGTGGTGATCGATAAATTCGAGATTGAAGAAGGTCGCAGGGTTATTTATGCCTCGATCCTGGTGGATCGCTCTTCCCACAAGGCCATGATTATTGGCAAGGGTGGCGAGAAACTGAAACGAATCGGTTCGGAAGCACGCCAGGACATGGAGCGTTTGTTTGGTGGCAGCGTGCATCTTGAAACCTGGGTGAAAGTGCGCAGCGGTTGGGCTGACAACGCAACACTGCTTCAAAGCCTGGGGTATGAATAACACTCGATCCAACACTGATTTTGCCTATGTACTGCACAGTGTGCCGTACAAGGAAACCAGTTTGATTGTTGAGCTGTTTTGCAAGGAACACGGGCGCCTGCCAGTGGTGGCGAAGGGTGCAAAAAGACCGCATTCAGGTTTGCGGGCAGTGTTGGTCAGCTTTCAGCCGCTTTCAGTGCGCTTTACTGGCAAGTCGGAAGTAAAAACCCTGATGCAAGCCGAGTGGCTGGGCGGTTTGATGTCGCCAGATGGCAAAGCATTGTTTGCAGCGTACTATCTGAATGAGCTGCTGATGCGCGGTTTAAGCCGTGAGGACACGCACCCTGATCTGTTTGAGTTGTATCAGAATACCTTGCTGGGTTTGGCTGGGGGCGATGACATGAATGTGTGTATTCGTCAGTTTGAGGTGGGCTTGCTTCAGTCCCTGGGCTACGGCTTTGATTGGCAACAAGACAGGGCCGGTGTTGCAATTGATCCCGATCGTCACTACGTGTGGCAAGAGCAGGAAGGCTGGGCTCCCTCAGACGGGGGAAATGTAAACAATTCGACGAACAGCAGCGTTGAACAGCTAGTCCAGGGTTTGTGGATTGCTGAAATTCAGAATGGCATTTGGTCAAAGTCTGCTGCAAGTGCCTTGAAACCAATTACCCGCAAACTGTTGATGACGCACATTGCGCCGAATGGTTTGATGTCTAGAGTCTGGATGGAGCATTTGTTAAGAGCATGATTGAACTCGGTGTAAACATTGATCACGTGGCCACGATCCGCCAGGCCCGCAGAGGGCACGAGCCCGATCCATTGAGGGCCGCATTGCTGGCGGAAGAATATGGGGCGGACGCCATCACCGTGCATGTTCGCGAGGACAGGCGCCACATGCAGGATGACGATGTACGCCGAATTCGACCTTTGATCAGTACCCGCATGAACTTTGAATGCGCAGTGGTTGAGGAAATGATTCGCCTGGTAGAGGACGTAAAACCTCAGGATGTGTGTTTTGTGCCGGAACGCCGGGAAGAGGTAACCACTGAAGGTGGCCTGGATGTGATTGGTGGTTTTCACCTGATCGCGCCTGCTGTGGCACGCTTGAAAGACCAAGGAATGCGAATTTCGCTGTTCATTGATCCAGACTTGGATCAAATCGAGGCTGCTTTGAAATGCGGGGCAGACGCGATTGAGTTGCACACCGGGCGTTATGCCCACGCGCTGGGATCTGCAGTTGAGCTTGAGCTGTCCAGAATTCGGAAGTCGGCCAATTTCGGTGTGGCCGAAGGGTTGAGGGTAAATGCTGGGCACGGCTTGAACTACGACAATGTGCAGCCTGTGGCCGCGATTGAAACCATTTCAGAGTTGAACATTGGGCACAGCATTGTAGCCAATGCGGTGTTCATGGGTTGGGAATGCGCAATCAAGAAAATGAAAGAGTTGATGATTTCAGCGAAGTTGGAATCAATTCGGCCGCGATAGGCTAAAAATAGGTTTAATTGCCCCATGATAGACGACATTCTAGGTTTGGGTTGTGACATTCTCGAGGTGGGTCGTCTCGAGGGTTTGCTGCGCAAAGGCAGGGATGTGTTTATCAAGCGCGTGCTGACACCCGGCGAGATTGATGAATACGAGCGCCGGTCTGACAAATCGGCCATTCGGGGCACACTGTTTGTTGCAACACGCTATTGCGCCAAGGAGGCCTTTTCAAAGGCCATGGGCACAGGAGTGGGTGCCCAATTCTCGTTTCAGGATTTGTCGGTGTTGAACAGCGATTCCGGGGCACCCGTTTTGGTCTATTCCGAACGCCTCGAGAATTGGTTACAGTCCCGCAGGGCTCAGGCAAAAATTTCCATCAGTGATGAACAGAATTACGTGATGTCAACGGTTATTTTGTATTCAAAACAATAAATTACATTAAGGAATTCATTCAATATGTTAGGTCCATTCATCATTGGTTTGACGGGTTTGACTTTGTCCAAGGAGGACATTGCACGCATTCAAAACCCGGCCGTTGGCGGACTTATTCTTTTCACACGAAACTTTGAAAGCAAGGCGCAACTGATTGATTTGGTGGAGTCTATCCGTTTAAATGGGGGTTTGAACAAGCCCGTTTTTGTGGATCATGAAGGTGGTCGCGTGCAGCGTTTTCGGGATGGTTTTACCGCAATTCCCTCGATGCGCCAAATTGGACAACGCGCCGAAACTGATTTTGACGACGCAGTGCTTTTGGCCCGTGAAGCCGGATTTGTCATGGCTGCCGAATTGCGTGCCTGTGGCATAGACATGAGTTTTGCGCCAGTACTGGACCTGGATTGGGGCAATAGTGAAATTATCGGTGACCGCTCGTTTGGCAAGGACGCCCGAATGGTCTCCCGCCTGTCCTCGGCCTTGATGAATGGCATGGCCCTTGCAGGCATGCAAGCCTGCGGAAAACACTTTCCGGGGCATGGTTGGGTGAGCTTGGACAGCCATTTGGCTTTGCCTCACGACAATCGCTCATTGAATGAAATTTTGAAGGTGGATGCGCTGCCGTATCAATTGAATTCGACCTTGAATATGGCCAGTATCATGCCGGCGCATGTGGTGTATTCCGAGGTGGACCCAATGCCGGCGTGTTTTTCCAGCTTCTGGATTCAAGAGGTATTGAGGGTGAAATTCAGTTTTGACGGTGCAGTGATCAGCGACGACCTGGACATGGTGGGTGCACACGGTGTTGGGGACATACGTGCCCGAGCCAGCGCCGCTTTGCAGGCGGGTTGCGATGCAGTACTTGCTTGCAACAACTTTGACGACATTGACACTTTGGTCAACAACCCGGTACCTGAAGTTCATGAACACATGGAAGTGCGAAATCGCCGATTGAGTCGCTTGCTGTCAGGGCAATCGCTGAATTGGGAAAGCCTGCGTCAAAGTTATATGTATCAGGCGGCAATCGACAGGATTACCAATGCATGAATAACTGCAGATTGAACCACTGATGCACGAGTGAATTCGGTAAAAATAAAAAAGCCGCCAGCAAATTAACTGGCGGCCTTTTTTTTGGGGTTTACTGCTTACTTTACTTTTGCCCCGGACAACAGCTTGCCTTGATACTCTTCCCACTTGTCATTGATCATTTTCTGTTCAAGTTGTGGGCGAATTTCTTCAAGCTTGGGTGGTGTGGCCTGGCGGGTGTCGGCCAACAGAATAACGTGGTAACCAAACTGGCTTTTCACGGGAGTCTTGGTGTATTCGCCTTTCTTCAGGCTTACCATGGCTTGAGAAAACTCGGGTACAAAGCTGTTGGGGTTGGCCCAGTCCAGGTCACCACCATTGGGCGCTGAGCCAGGATCTTTAGACTTGGCTTTTGCGATGTCTGCAAACTTTCCGCCTTTGCCCAACTGATCGATAATGGCTTTGGCCTCAGCCTCCTGCTCAACCAGAATGTGGCTGGCTCGGAATTCGCTGCCACCCATCATTTTGGCGATTTCTGCGTAAGCTGTCTCAACTTCCTTGTCGGTCAGCTTGGTGTTTTTGTAAAAGTCCTCACGCAGGGCATTGGCCAAAATGGCCTGGTTCATCATTTGCACCTGGTACTTCACTTCTGGGCTGCTTCCCAAACCTTTTTTAACGGCTTCCTGCTTCATCACTTCCTGATTAATCAGTTCTTGACGAATGGTAGCGCGCATTTCCGGAGAGGCTGCCTGGCCGCGCTTTTCCTGCTCGGCCATGATGAAATCAACCAAAGCGCTGGGGATGGACTGGCCATTGACCACGGCGGCATTTTGGGCGTAAACGGGGTTGCCAAGAACCAATACGGCTGCCAGGCAAGTTGCTTTCAGGGTGGTTTTCAACATAACAAAATAACCTTGTGTCTCAGAGAGTTAAAACAATGGGCTTGGCTCGAATCCCGGTGCGCGTCTTCTGTTCAGTTCCCTGTGGAGCCTTCAGTGGAGTCCTCAGTGGAATCTATAGCCAAAGCATGGATTTCTTTTTTCATCCATTCTGCCAAAGCATCATACACGAGACGATGGCGCGCTAATGTTCTTAGCCCATTGAAGCGTGCAGACTTCAGTTTGACCCGGTAGTGCCGCCCGCCAGACTTTGCACCTTCATGGCCTGCATGCAAATGTGATTCATCAACCACTTCGACTTTGGCATTGAGTGCGGTTTCAAGACGCTGTTTGATGTCTTCACTGGTGACCATGCTTTACTTGGCCTCGCTGCTTTGTTCATTGGTTTGCTTCATGTGTTTGGACATGTAAAAACCTTGCCCGAACACGAATATCAGAGTGGCCCCCAAGGAGCCGAACAATTTGAAGTCTACCCACACATCGGTTGAGAACGAGTAGGCAACCACAATATTCAAAACGGCCATCACCACAAAAAAGCCTACCCAAGCCCACAATAAATTGACCCAGACCGGGGCGGGAAGATCAACCTGGCCTTTCATCATCAATTCAATAGGATTGCGCTTGAAGGCGTAGGCGATCAGGAAGCCTGCTGCCATGGCGAGGTAGAGCACAGTTGGCTTCCATTTGATGAAGGTTTCGTTTTGCAAAACCAGTGTGGCGCCACCAAACACAGCGATCAGGATCAGGCCGATCCATTGCATGTTTTCCACTTTTTTACCGGTGGCTTTTTGGTAAACGATTTGCAGCACCGTGGCCAGAATGGCGACTACCGTGGCCAGCAAAATTGGCAATTGCGCAGTTTGCACTTCCGCATTGGAAATGCTGCCCAATATGGGTTCAAGCATGGATTGCGCCTGTTCAGGGTTGCTGCCAGCCCATTTAAAGCTGACAAAGAACAGAACAATCGGTAGAAAATCGAGGAGCAGTTTCATGTTGTAGTTGTAGTGTAGTTAAGCCGATGAGTCAGAGGCAAAGGGTTCAAACGCCAAGCTGACCGAGTTGATGCAGTAGCGCAGGCCTGTGGGTGCGGGGCCGTCTTCGAACACATGGCCCAAATGCGAATCGCATATCTTACAGGTCACTTCGGTTCGAATCATGCCGTAGCTGCGGTCTGTGTGTTCTTCTATGTTGTCAGGGTTCAACGGTGCGAAGTAGCTGGGCCAGCCGCAGCCCGAGTCGAACTTGGTGTCTGATGCAAACAATGGGGTGCCGCAGCAAATGCAACGATAAATACCGGGTTCATGGTGATCCCAATATTGCCCGGTAAATGCACGTTCTGTGCCTTTTCTTCGGGTGACTTCAAAGCTGGTGGGTGTGAGTTCTTCGCGCCATTGGGCCTCTGTTTTTATTACTTTTTCAACCATGATCTTGTCTCTCTCATTCATGAAGAACAGCTCAGTACCAGCGATTTTGCCCAGTCGGGTGGCTGTGCCGTGTACTCATCCGGCATTTGTGCTGCATCGTAAGGGTCAGACAACGCCGTGAACAATCGGTTCACCTCGGCAAAATCACCTTTTTGCGCTTGCTCAATGGCGTTTTGCAGCAGGTGGTTTCGCAGCACGAATGCAGGGTTAGTGTGGTCGAGCTGGTGTCGCCACGCTTCAATAGGCAAAGTTTGCTGCTTGGCGACTTCTCGCCATTGTTTGAGCCACAGTTTTGCGTTGTCCACCTGTGCCTCGTCGCCCAAAGCCAACGGGAAAAAGGTGCTTTGCTGCCAACTGGCGAAGTTTTCCTCGTCCGTGGCACTTGGGTTCAGTGTTGAAATTGATCTGAAAAACCGCGTGAAATCGAGTGAATATTCGTGCATGAATTTCAGGGTGTTTTCAATCAGGCTGTCTACGTTATGGCCTCGCTCGTTGGGTAGACCCAGTTTGCGCGAGAATAAAGCGCTGTGCTCGGCGTGAAATACATCCGCAAAGCCATCCAGCAGATTTTGCAGCGTTTCTTTGCTGTCGGGGATTAGCGGGCTTAATGCTTGGGCCAATGCATACAAGTTCCAGTGAGCGATTCTAGGTTGGTTGCGATAGCTGTAGCGGCCCTGGTGGTCGGAATGGTTGCAGATGTGGTCAATGTCGAAACCATCGATGAAGCCATAGGGGCCATAATCAATGGTTAAACCCAGAAGGCTCATGTTGTCGGTGTTCATCACGCCATGACAAAACCCCACGGCTTGCCACTGGGCCACCATGCGCGCTGTGCGTGCCACTACTACACCAAGCCACTGAAGCAAACCGGCATGGAAACTGTCATCGGACTCGCCCAGTTCAATGTCGGGATGATGTTGCTCAACGTGCCAGGTCAGCAAGTTTCGCAACGCCTGGAGCTGATTGGTGTAGCAAAAAAATTCCACATGGCCAAAGCGCATGAAGCTTTCGCTGACACGACACACAATGGCGGCGGTTTCCGTGGTTTCGCGAAACACAGGGTCGGCACTCGCCGTCAGGCTAAGTGCGCGGGTGGTGGGTATGCCAAGTGCATGCATGGCTTCTGAGGCAAGATATTCCCGAATAGACGAACGCAACACCGCGCGGCCATCGGCGTGGCGGGAGTAGGGGGTGGGGCCTGCACCTTTGAGTTGTAGCTGGCGGTATTGCTTGCCCTTGCGAACCTCTGCAATCAGAAGGGCGCGGCCGTCGCCCAACTGGGGTACAAATTGCCCGAACTGGTGGCCGCAATATACGCTAGCTCTGCTTTGGTAACCGGGAAATGGCGAGTTGCCAGAGAGAATATCAATGCCATGTGTGCTGCTCAATTCTTGAGCATTCAAGCCCACTTCGGTGGCCAAGGCGGTGTTAAGGTGAACCAGGCCAGCTTCGGTGCGAAGGGGTGTGGTGGGTACCTCAGCAAGATAAGGCGCACCCAAACTTGCGTATTCTTGAACCAAAATAGAATCGTGATTATGAAACAAAGGGCGGTCCTGAAGTATAGTTTCGTTAAACAACCCCACCATTGTAGTCGGGGATGGCACCAGAACTAATGTAATACCCGGAGGAGAGAGCGCAAATGCAAGGTTTGATGATGAACATGCCCCTGTTGATTTCATCGGTGATGGAACACGCAGAGCGGCACCACCCACATGTTGAAGTTGTGTCACGCCGCACAGAAGGCGATATTCATCGAACTACTTATGGGGAAGTGGCCAAACGCACCAAGAAACTGGCCAATACCTTGACGAACCTTGGCGTTCAACAAGGCGAAAATATTGCTACATTGGCCTGGAACGGCTATCGCCATGTTGAAATTTACTATGCGGTGTCAGGCATGGGCGCGGTGGTACACACCCTGAACCCCCGACTGTTCCCAGAGCAATTGGTTTACATCATCAATCACGCGAAAGACACCATGGTGTTCTTCGACAGCACATTCGCACCATTGATCAAGGCCATTGCACCCGCATGCCCCACAGTGAAGCGCTGGGTACAAATGTGCGATGAAACTGCCATGCCAGCTGAGCCGGCAGTGGCTGGCTGCCTGAACTACGAAGCCTTGATCAAAGACGCTTCCGACCACTATGTGTGGCCGCAACTGGATGAAAATGCAGCCTCGGGTTTGTGTTACACATCGGGCACCACAGGTAACCCCAAAGGTGCCTTGTATTCACACCGTTCAACGGTATTGCATGCCATGGCGGCCTGCACACCCGATGCCTTGGGCTTGAGCAGCCGCGATACGATTTTGCCTGTGGTGCCCATGTTCCACGTCAACGCCTGGGGCATTCCTTACATTGCGCTAATGACTGGCGCAAAAATGGTCATGCCCGGCGGGGCTTTGGACGGTGCTTCCATTTACGAATTGCTGGAAAGCGAGAAGGTGAATTTCTCGGCTGGCGTGCCCACCGTGTGGCTGGGTTTGTTGAACCATGTGCAACAAAATGGCTTGAAGTTTAATCACTTCAATCGCACCGTGATTGGCGGCTCTGCAGCGCCGGCAGCGATGATTAAAACACTGAACAGTTTGGGAGTTGAGGTTATTCATGCCTGGGGCATGACTGAACTTTCGCCCTTGGGCACGGTATGCCGTTTGAAAGCACAGCACATGGAGTTGTCTCTGGAAGAAAAGCAAAACATCATGCAAAAGCAGGGCACTGCAATTTTCGGGGTGGACATGAAAATTGTCAGCGACGATGGCGAGGAATTGCCATGGGACGGCGAGGCTTTCGGTGATTTGCTGGTTCGCGGGCATTGGGTGATTGACAGCTACTACGGCGGAGAAGGTGCAAAGGCATTCACAACCGACAAGGATGGCAAGAAGTGGTTTGCCACAGGCGATGTGTCGAAGATCAATCGCGAAGGCTTTATGCAGATCACTGATCGAAGCAAAGACGTGATCAAGTCTGGCGGTGAATGGATTAGCTCGATTGACCTTGAAAACGTGGCCATGGCGCACCCTGCGGTGCATGAGGCGGCGGTGATTTCTGTTTACCACCCGAAATGGGATGAACGGCCCTTGCTGGTTGTGGTGCGCAAGCCAGGCGTAGAAGTCAGCAAGGAAGAACTGCTGAACTTTTATGAAGGTAAGGTGGCGAAGTACTGTTTGCCCAACGATGTGGCGTTTGTTGATGAATTGCCGCACACAGCGACTGGTAAAATCCAGAAACTGAAATTGCGCGAGCAATTCAAAGACTATCAGTTACCAAACTGAGATTACCCAACCAAATCTAGAGAAGTTCAATGATTAAGCACATCGTATTCTGGCAGTTGAAAGACGAAGCCCTTGGCAACACCAAGGCCCGCAACATGGAGCTGGTGAAGGAAAAGCTGATGGCTTGCGCCAACATCGTACCCGGCATTGTGGACTTTGAAGTGGGCTTGGGCGGTACCAGCCTTGAGTGCACGTACGACGTGGTGTTGTACTCGACCTTCGAGAACAAGGCCGCGCTGGATGCCTACGCGGTGCATCCCACGCATGAAGCCATTAAAAGCTTTATTGGTGAAGTGCGCACGGCACGGCAGTGCATGGATTACGAAGTCTAAAAACAACTTCGACTAAAGCTTGGGCGACAGGGGTATTTCAAACCTTTGTCGCCCAATTTCATTTCCGGCCTGGTCGAGTGTAATTTCGGTGAAGTGAATGGTGTTGCTGCGGTCCAGCAGAATTACCGCGCTTGAGCGAGTGCCGTACAAAGGCGATACAATTTTCACCGCCGACAACATTTTTTCCCACTCATAAGGCACACCCGTGCTGGGCAACTCAGCATCCTCAGCAAGCTCGGTGTTGGCGAGCAAACCCAACAAGGTTTGTTCAAAAGCAGCCAGTGAAGTGTGATTTGAGACATTCGCCTCAATTTCTTGTTGCAGTCCTGTTTTCAACAGACGTGATTTTGGCCAGGGCGCATTCAGGTAGCCATTGGACAGGCTGTGCAAGCCCGATTGCAATGCCGTGGTGAAATCGAGCCCATTGTTGAGTTTGACGCCCTGGTTGCTGGTGCAGCGAAGGTTCAGGGTTTGCAGACTGCCGTGAATCAAATTAAAACCTGCAAACTGAAGTGAGTTTGCTTCATCGGGTGCAGTCCCGGTTTGAATTGCATCGAGTACCAACTGACCGCGCGAAGGAGCCGTACCGGGCATATTCAATGTGCTGTTTCTGACATTGGTTAGCATTGCAAACTCACCATGGCTGCCAATTCCAAGCCAGGTGCCACCAGATTGCAGGTCTTTCCCGGCCCAAAGCGAACCATACGAGGTTGGCCAAACTTGCAATGGGGCAGTGGGGCGATTGTGAAATTCATCCCGGTTGGCCAGGCAAATAAAGGGATAGTCAGGGTGTGCGTGAATTGCGAGCACGGCCAGGCACATTACTCTTTGACCCCGCTATCAACCTCACTGAACAATTCGATATGGCGGCTGGGCAAACTTGGCAAACCAGCAAAACAAGATTTGGCAAGCTGCTCCAGTGTCTCGATGAATGCTGCGTGACAAGAGGAGTGTTCATGCGCAGGGTGAATCACTTCCATCAAAGTGAAGTAGGGTTTGCCCGCTTCTTCACGTTGAAACAGCTGGCTGTGGCCCAAGCCCTGTTCTTTTAAACAAGCTGCCATGTGCCTGGCGCATTGCAAACCCAAGGCAATGTCGGCTTTGGGTATGCGGTAGTAAATGAAAAGCTGGCGCGTCATTCAAATACGCTGCCTTTTTGATGTACATCGTAGGGAGGTGGCTGAACGTTCAACGCAATGGCGCCTGCGTCGTTTTTTACGGTGAAAGTGGCACCGCTTTGCTCGGCATCGTCGACTGGCAGTTCAACCAGCAAATACTGCTGACCATTGAAGTTCACCGCAGTGGCTACGGCACCTGCCGGCTCGTTTTCCTTTCCTGCAAGCCAAACGTCTTGGCCAGCGGTAATGGTTGAAGAGCCTGTTGCTGTGGCTTGAAACACGCGCCGCTTTACCTTGCCAAGGTAGTGGCTTCTGGCCACAATTTCCTGGCCGGGGTAGCAACCCTTGCTAAAACTGACACCACCCACCAAGTCGAAATTAATGGCTTGTGGAATAAACATTTCAACAGTGGGTTGTGACACATAAGCAATGCCTAGTTGCTGCAATGCAAACTCGAATTGATCATCGGCGCTGGATTGTTCGGTTTGTCCGTTGCCAGTTACAAGCTGAAAACCTGGCATTGTGCTGTTCAATACGCGCAGGCTGGCGGTGGCGTTGCCCTGTTCATCCCACTGAACCCGCATGGGCGAGGTAAGCCCCGAATCAGGCAAGAAAGCAAGTTGATAATCGGCTGTGCAGTCTCGTACTTTGCATTTGCTGCGCAACACAAACATACTCAGGCGCTTAGCCAAGGCTGCTACGGTTTCTTTGCGGCACACCAAAAACACCTGCTTGCTCTGGCGCAATACGAAAAAGCTACCCAACAAGCGGCCTTTTGCGGTGCACAGGCCTGCCATGCGCAGTTGACCTTCAGCCATGCCAGCCACGTCGTTGCTGAGTTGTGATTGAAGAAAGGTCACTGCGTCGTCTCCGTCCACGCCAATGACACCCCAACGCGATAAAAACTGTGCAGACATGCTCAAATCCTTAGTAACAAACAAAACAAACAGTGCCGATAAGCCATGGAAAAACTTTCCCGCTATCATGAATGGCAATCTCCACATTGTAGTGGCTTCTGGTAAGGTCTCGCCTTCCAACAACCCAAGGTGAAGCAAAGTCGTGCGCAAAGCTAAAAAAACAAAGAATGCAATGAAAAAAACTGCGTCTGGTTGGCGTTGGTTCAAACGAATTCTGATTGCCAGTGTTGTCGCGGTGTCTGCAATTATTGTGGGTATTTACTTTGTGTTGAACATGCCAATCGATCGCAGCCAGCCCCGTGTGGATGCGCATGTGAGTTCAGGTTTGGGTGCGCGCGCCATCGCCAATGAACTGAACCAGCAGGGTTTGGATGTCAGCCCTGATTTTTTTGTGTTGGCTGCACGGTTAACTGGTAATGCCGGCCACCTGAAAGCCGGTCGATATGACCTTCCCGAGGGAATCAGTACCTTGGGTTTGGTGGATTACCTGAGCAAAGGGCAGGGGGTGCTAAGCAGTGTGGCCCTGGTGGAAGGGCAAACCGCGCGTGCCTTGTTGGCAAAGTTACGCGCACAGCCCGATTTGATTGATGATTTGCCTGGCATGGATCACCGAGCAATTGCTACAAAATTAGGCCTGGAAGGGGCAAGCCTGGAGGGCTGGATTTACCCGGATACCTACAAGTATTCACCTGGCTCAAAGTTGTCTGAGCTATTGAACAGGGCAGTGCGCCTGCAGCAAGTAGAGCTTGAACAGGCCTGGGCGCAACGCGATCCCCAAACACCTTTGAAAACGCCTTACGATGCTTTGAAAATGGCCTCGATAGTCGAGAAAGAGACAGGCTTGGCCAGCGACCGTGGCAAAGTCGCCAGCGTGTTTGTAAACCGTTTGCGCGTGGGCATGTTGCTGCAAACCGACCCCACGGTAATCTACGGTGTTGGCGAGGTTTTTGATGGCAATTTGACTCGAAAACACCTTCAAACTGATACGCCTTACAACAGTTACACCCGGGCAGGTTTGCCTCCAACACCTATTTCCAACCCCGGCAAAGCTGCTTTGTATGCAGCGGTAAACCCTGACAAAACGCCTTACTTTTATTTTGTAGCCAAGGGTGACGGCGGCAGTTATTTCAGCAAGAATCTGAATGAGCACAACAACGCTGTGCGCAAATACCAACTTGGGCGATGACTGCGTCATGAAAAAGCAAAAGCAAGGTTACCTGATCAGTTTTGAAGGCGTGGACGGCGCGGGTAAGTCATCGCACATTGCGCGGGTCAAAGCACGCCTTGAAGAATTGGGTTTTGAATGCCTGCAAACCCGTGAGCCTGGTGGAACACCCGTGGGTGAGGCCATTCGGGAACTGGTGTTGCACCATGACATGGACGTGAACACCGAGTTGCTGCTGATGTACGCCGCACGCCGACAACACATGGTTGAAACCATTCAGCCTGCCCTGGATCGCGGTGTGTGGGTTATTACTGACCGGTTTGAAGACAGTAGTTTCGCTTACCAGGCCGGGGCGGGCGGTGCCAGTTGGGAAGACTGCCAACAATTGAGCAAGTGGGCCTTGCAGGGGTTCGAGCCCACATTGACCTTTCTGTTTGATTTACCCATTGCCGTATCGCAAAGCCGCATTCAGGGCAGGGCGGGCGCTAGCGACAAATTTGAAGAAAAACCGACGAGTTATTTTGAAGCAGTGCGCGCGGGTTTTATCAAACGCTCGCAGTTGAACCCACGCCGAATTCGGCTGATCGACGCCCAGCCTCCTGAAGCGGAAGTGGGTGAAACCGTGTTGGCTGAACTCGACAAGTTCATGCGGACCCATTTAAACCTGGGTTTGGCATGAGTACCGCTAGCTGGTTGTTGCGTGCCCAGGCGCAGTTGGGCAGTTTGATGCAAGCCACCACGGCGCCGATTTTGGTGCATGGTCACCAGCCCAAAGGGCTTTACGAGTTGGTGGGCCAGCACCTGGCCGAATTGCTTTGCGAGACCCCAGCTGGCAACAAGCCTTGCCTGCAATGTCCAGGGTGCCACATGCGTGTGGCGGGCAATCACCCGGATTTGCGCTACTTGATGCCACAAGCCGTTGCGCTTGAACTGGGTTTCAATGTGGAAGTAAAAACGGGTGTTAAACCCAGTCAGGACATTCGAATTGATGACGTGCGGGACCTGCAAAACTATTTCAACACCGCATCCAGCCGTGGCGCTTCCCGTTACGTGGTGGTTTATCCATTTGACAACATGAACGCCAACACGGCCAATGCGCTGCTAAAAACGCTGGAGGAGCCAGCCAATGGTCTTCGGTTTGTGCTGGTGGGCAGTCGTGTAGACAAATTGCTGCCCACCATTCGTTCGCGTTGCCAGGAATTAACCATGCCCATGCCCGCTATTTCTGAATGCCTGGCCTGGCTGGAAACGCAAGGTGTGCAGCAGCCAGATGTGGCTTTGGGTGTAGCCATGAACGATCCTTTTGAGGCACTCAGCCTGGCACAAACAGCAGCAGACCAACTTGATTTGCGCAAGAAGTTTCTGGAGTGGCTTGCCAACCCTGACCAGCACGCCAACCCGCCAGCCGGGCTTGAAAAAGTGGGTTTGCCCACGGTGCTTGAGCTGGCCATGCGCTTATGTAGTGACTGTGTTGCACAAGCCCATGGCTTGAAAGCCACCAATTTTCCCTGGTTGTCACCCAAACTCATGTGGGTGAAATCGATTGGCATTGAGCGTTTCAGCCAGCTTTATCAAAATTTACAGAAAGAATTTCGCTTGGCAAATCACCCTATTAACCCCCGTTTGGCGCTAGAGTATGTGGGGCAACAGTGGCAAAATTTAACGAAGTAATTCATTGAAGAATTCCCTTTCCGGACAGCGCACGCCATGACCAGTAACTTGATGAATAACCCGCGCAGCAACAAGGAAGCCAGCCGCCCATGGATGCTTTCTTTGACCTTGGGTGACAAAAATACGGCAGCCAACCTGTACATGCCTTTCATCAAAGGCGGTGGTGTGTTCGTGGAAAGTGACAAGGAATACAATTTGGGCGATCCGGTTTTCGTGTTGCTGACTGTGGGTGAGGAAGCCAAAAAGTTTCCCATCAATGGCAAAGTGGTGTGGATTTGCGGTGCAAATGCGCGTGGTGACAAAGCGCAGGGCATTGGTGTGCAGTTCCCGAAAGACGACAGTGGGGAAGGCGTGCGGGTGGCAATTGAGCAAATGATTGGTAAAATGCAAAATTCCATGAAAAAAACAGCAACCTTGTAGTGTTTACTGATTCACATTGTCATCTTGATTTTCCCGGTCTGGTCGAGCAGCTCCCAGACATTCTGAGTCGAATGCAGGCAGCGCAGGTGAGCCGCGCCCTGTGCATTTCTGTTCAACTTGAAGATTTCCCCAATGTGCTGGCGCTGGCCGAAAACCACGAGCAATTGTGGGCCACCGCAGGCGTGCATCCTGATTACGAAGACATAACCGAACCCACTGTTGAAAAACTGCTGGAACTGGCTGATCACCCCAAGGTAATTGGCATTGGCGAAACAGGTCTGGATTACTTTCGCCTGAAAGGCGATTTGCACTGGCAACGTGAACGTTTCAGGGTGCACTTGCGTGCAGCCAATGTGTGTAAAAAGCCCGTGATCGTGCATACGCGCGCCGCAGGTGATGACACCTTGAAAATTCTTGCTGACGAAAATGTACAAGGTTGTGGTGGCATTATTCACTGCTTCACCGAATCCCTCGATTTCGCGCGTAAAGCGTTAGATTTGGGCATGTATTTGTCATTTTCGGGCATTGTCAGTTTCAAGAATGCAGCCGACCTTCGCGAGGTGGCCAAGTTTGCACCCATGGATCGAATCCTGATCGAAACCGATTCGCCTTACCTTGCACCCGTTCCGCACCGTGGCAAAACCAATGAGCCAAGCTTTGTGCCGCATGTGGCCAAAGTGATTGCGCAAGAAAAGGGTGTTGGGGTGGAAGAAATTGGCATTCAAACATCGGCCAACTTTGATCGTTTGTTTGGTTTCGCACAAACCGGAGTGGCCGCGGTTTGAAGCGGCGTGTGTTTGTAAGCAGCCTGCTTTTGTTGGCCATGCCAGCTGTTTCCCTGGCAGGTGCTTTCGAAGACTTTTTCGTGGCAATCAAGTTTGACGATGAATACCGTTTGAAATCGTTGTTGCTTAGGGGCATGGACCCCAACACAGTGAACGAACAAGGCTTTCCCGCCATCGTCTTCGGCATGATGCAAGACTCGCCCAATGCAGTGCGCGTTCTGTTGTCTTCCCGTAAATTGAATCCAGACCAAGTCGATCGCCGCGGCGAAACCCCACTGATGGTGGCTTGTACACTGAACAAGCCCGAGTGGGTTGCTGCTTTGCTGGAAAAAGGCGCGAAGCAGGGCGGTGATGGTCAGTGGACGGCGTTGCACAATGCGGCAGCGTCGGGCTCGCTTGAGTCCATTGAATTGTTGGCAAAGTCGGGGGTGAAAATTGATGTGCTGTCCCCGAATGACACCACGCCTTTGATGATGGCTGCACGCGAGGGCAGGGAGGCTGCCGCTCGAATGCTCCTGAAGTTGGGAGCCAACCCAGCCTTGAAAAACCAGGCTGGTTATAACGCGGCAGGTTATGCCATGAAAGCGAATCGAAAAGAATTGGCTTTCGAAATCATGAAAAAAGAAAGGGCGCTGAGAACAGCGCCCTTGAAGCCTAACAAGACGAACTAATGCATTCGCCTGATTGACGGGTGAAAGTGGACGGTTGGAAAGTGCCTAAAGGCTTGCCTCAAAATGTTTAACCAAGGTGCGCAAGTCGCCCGAAGTTGAGGCCAGCTGTTTTGCGGCGCTGTCCAAATCGTTAATCGCAGCCACGTTGCTCTCGGTCAGGGCACTCATGCGCTCCATGCTGTTGGCCACTTCAAGCGAGGCCTGTGACTGCTGTTCCAGCATGGCTGAAATATCCTTGGCTGATTGGGCAACACCACGACTGGCCACCTTGATGGCTTGCAGGCTTTCGCCCGCTTCCAGAATCAGGGTGGTGCCAATATTGACCTCCTCGACAGCCCGGCCCATGGTTTCAAGGCCCTTGTTCGTGCCGCTTTGAACTTCTTGCACTGTGGCAGAAATTTCCGTGGTCGATTGTCGAGTCATTTCAGCAAGTTTGCGCACTTCGTCGGCCACCACAGCGAATCCGCGGCCTGATTCACCCGCTCTGGCCGCCTCAATGGCAGCATTCAGTGCCAGCAGGTTGGTTTTCTCGGCAATCTCGGTAATGGTGCGGGTCACGTTGCTGATCTTCACCACAGCGCGGTTCAATTCTTCAATGTTCTGTTTTGCATCCTGCACTACCTGTGCCACTTTCTGAGTAGCTTGGGTGGACTTGTCCATGCTCTGTGCGCCTGTGTCCACTACATCCATGGCGTTTTTGGCATGCGCCGAACTCTTGCCCGTGGCTTCAGAAATTTCCGAAACAGACACCGAGAGTTCCTCCAGCGCCGAAGCAACACCGTTGATGCCGTCGGACTGCTGTCTCGAGCGGTTCATCAAATTAATGGCCAACTGGCTGAGGTGCTCCGCATTGTTTTTTACTTCCGATGAACTTGAAATGACGTCTGCAATAATGGCGCGCAGGTTCACTTGCATGCTCTTGAAAGCGGTGTGCACCTTGTTGAATTCGCGTGTGCTGGACTCTGGAATTTCATGCTTGAAATTGCCTTCTGCCAAGGCGCGCATGGCGTGCAGCATCGAGTTGTTGGTGTGTTCAACACGGCCTTTCAACCACATCAGCCCGAGGGCTGCGGCTACAAATGATGCTGCGGCGCTGCCATAGCTGAGGGCAGGGATGTTGAGCATGGAAAGCAGGGCGATGATTACTGGCAAAAAACCGACGATTGCCAAATCAACAATGAATGGGCGCCCTTTTGCAGGCTTTGTGAATGGAAAGCTGGCGCTGCCGGCGTTGATTGCCTTGTACAAGGCCTCGGCTTCCCTTTTTTGGGTGTCGCTGGGCTTGGAGCGCACCGACATGTAACCAATTTTTTCCCCGTTTTGCGTCAGCGGCGTGACGTAAGCATCAACCCAATAGTAGCCACCGTCCTTGCAGCGGTTCTTCACCAGACCTTTCCATGGTTCATCCCGGCGGGCTGTGTCCCAAAGGTCTTTGAATGCGTCGCGAGGCATGTCGGGGTGGCGAACCACGTTGTGAGGCTGACCCAGCAGCTCTTCAAGTGTAAAACCGGAAATTTCGACAAAGGCAGGGTTGGCGTAGGTAATGCGACCTTTCAAATCTGTTTTGGTCACAATTGGAATTCGGGGGTCCAGCAGGCGCTCTACAGCGGTTGTAGGGGCGGCCATCATTCTGGCATTGCGGCCTTTGAGATCGTTTTGGGCTGTTGCTGACATGAAGGTTCCATACCGTAGGGGTCGATTTACCTTCACATCATACGAACACTGAGGTTTGATGAAGACCCGCAACAAAGGCCCAAATCAACCTCAATTTGGGGGTTTACATGTTTTGGCCAACCACAATTACTTTGGATTGAAAGCCCTGGATAATGTCCTGGCCAGCAGCAACAGCTTCGATGGGCCAGTCGGGATACACGGCGCAAACCACAAAAGCGAAGAACATGAATTTGTACATAAGAATAGCCTCAGATAAAAGTGAACCAACCTATGTACTTTTTCGGCGATTACTGACTGGAGAGCATCGCCAGTATTGGTGGGGGTCACTCTGGGTAACCCTTTTTATGTTTAATCTATTTGTCGCATAATTTGTATTATGTAAACTATTATATTTTTGCAAGTTCTCCCACAGAAGCAAAGCCGACTGTTCTATTAAAGTTGTAACGATTTTTTGCCTAAATTTGTAAAGTGATGTACTTTTCGCTTAATTTTGTAAAGAAGCATTACTTCTAGGCAACATTCCACACTACTCCAACCGCCAAATCTATGCAAACTTCAGAAATCAATCATGAATCTGCTTCATGGTTTTCCTGCGGCTATTTTTTGGATGTGTGATGTTCTGTTTTGCACTGAGTTGTTCTAGTTGAGCTTTAAGCTGGCCGTTTATCCTGGTTTGTTCTTCATAGCTGATGCGGATCGTTTGAAGATTTGCGGTGGTCATTTCAAGTTTTGTCTTTGCTGCGCTTAAATCTCGTCTAGATTCTTCAAGCTCCGATGCGAGTTCAAGGAGTTTGTCGTCCCGTTGTCTTAATTCATCCTCTCGGAGTTTCAGGGCGTTCGTGGCATCCTTGATTGCTTTATTTGCTGCTTGTCGTTCTCTTTCAATCTCCATTAATGCCCGGTTTTCGTGGTCTTTCAATCTGGCCAATCCCTGTTCGTGCTCCTGTGACATTCTGTGGCTTTCAGCAATAAAGTCGTGTCTGGCTTTATCTAGTTGTTTTTTCAACTCCTCACACTGATCTGTGGCGATTGCGAGTCGGTTCGATTCCAGCGAAAGTTTGGTTTTACCCTCACCAATCTCCTTTTGCATCTCCGATACATGAATGTCTTTCTCAGCGAGGATTTGCGCCATTTCATCGATGCGAGACTCCAAACCTTGATTTTTGTTGTCCAGTTGTTCGATCTGCTGAGTGAAACGATTTAATTCCCTTTGGTGCTGTTCATTTTGTTCACGAGCCGTTGCGGAGCTAATTTGAGAGGCGATTCGCCAAGTCTCCTTTAGCGCTTCTGTGAACGTCGTTTTCAGCGATTCTGGCATTTCTGGAATCTCCAGTTCTATTCTGCCCTTCTCTTTTTGCTGTGCTAAAAATTCCTGTATTGCTTTACCTGGCGTTGACATGCTCCCTTTCCTAACCAACGCATAGAGTCTGGTTGGTGTCGGCATTATTCCATGTTGATAAAAAAGGATTGCACACGTTTTCTTGTAAATTTCCAGTGTGGACAAGCCTTGGTTCATCAATTCAAGGATTAGCTGACGGATTTCATCATCAGAGTTTACATCGTTCATTTGCTTGTACAGAGATTGGCTAAGAGTCATATATTATTACATAATACGTAATCTAATTACTAATTTATTGATTATTTTTGACATTACACTTATAATGTCAATGTACTTGTTCACCCGAGGTTGTTTTGAGTTTTGAGCTCATTCCCAGTGCTTTTTCTAAGAATCCAGCATTCCAAATCAGTGCTTTTGATGGTTCTACTGGAGTAAATCGTGCCTCTGGTTCCCGGCAAATTGCGGCCAACAGAGATGTCGATGCCATTTCTGCGTGGCTCATGCAGTTTCAGGCCTCTAAAAGTACATTTGATAGTTACCGCAAAGAGGCCGAGCGGTTGCTGTTGTGGTCTGTTTTGCAGCTGTCAAAACCACTTTCCTCACTCGTGTATGAAGATCTGCAGCTCTATAGGCAATTCTTGTTAGATCCGCAGCCTGCGGACTTTTGGGTGTCTTCCCCAGGACGTCGATTCGGGCGCAACGATCAACGTTGGCGTCCCTTTGCAGGGCCTTTGTCAACAAGTAGTCAAAGGCAGACCTTGGTTATCCTTAGTTCGATGTTTAGTTGGTTGGTTGAGTCCGGGTATTTGGTGGGTAATCCGCTTGCTTTGGGCAAGCGCAGATCATCGGGTGCGCCTAAAATTATTACTCGCTACCTTGATCCCACTCTGTGGCTTGAGGTGAAGGCTTTTATCCTCGAATTGAGATCGACTGATTTGTCCAAGTACCATCGCTTGAGGTGGTTGTTTTCACTGTTTTACCTAGGTGGTTTGCGCATTTCCGAGGTTTCACAGGGGGCAATGGGTGATTTTTATTGCCGAAGAGCCTCAGATGGCAAAGAATTGTGGTGGCTAAGGGTTGTCGGTAAAGGCAATAAAGAGAGACAAATTCCTATTTCCGGAGAGTTTCTTGATGAGTTGTTGCTGTACCGATCCTATATTCAGGTGCCTGGTTTTCCAAGTGTAGGGGAGCAAGTTCCGCTGTTTGGTTCAGCCCGTAATTTTCGCGTTAGGGTTGGTAGATCTTCCATACATGGGACTGTGACCGATTTGTTTGCACATGTGGCGGCCAAATTGCGCATGCAAGGAGATATGCACGCTTTACGTCGTGCATCGCAGCTTGAATCGGCTTCAGCCCATTGGCTTCGCCATACCGCTGGCTCTCACATGGCAAATTCAGGCGTTGATTTGAGAGTGATTCGGGACAATCTGGGCCATGCGTCGATCAGCACAACCTCTATCTATTTACATACCGACGATGATCAGCGTCATGCCGACACTTCAACGGCTCACCGCGTTGGTTGGTCAAATTGACGATTATGGCAACAACTCTTTGATGTCGCATCCGAGGGTGGCTGCGAGTTTGTAGGCTTTTTCAAGGGTGATACGCACCTCTCCCCTTTCAATCCTTCCCATGTAGCTGCGATCAATTTCTGCTCTCAGCGCCAATTCATCTTGAGAAAGTCCCCTTAGTTTTCGTGCTGCTCGTACTTTGTTGCCGAATATTTTTACCACGTCTTGCATAGTCGCCTCTCTAGAGGCAATGACTATCCAAATTTGCGGCTTTAATAGCCACGGATTATAATCCGTTCTTTTTCAAAAACCCTTTTTCGCAGTTCTTATTTGCAAGGGGGAAAATGACACTGATGGAGCATCATGACTAGAAGTCTTTCACCCGAGTTTTACTCAGTTTTGATCGAGGGGAATTTGAACAATTTTACGGTCATGGAATTGAGAGATGCGATCATTCGTGAATATAAACATGAAACAGATATGAATTTGCGCGACTATCACAAACGTGCGTATCGGGTGGTTCTAAGGCTTCTAACCGCAGGTTTGCTTGAAAAAAGCAAAGATATTTCTGAATTTGCTCGCTATAAGAAAACCCCTCTTTTTGTAGCCTCAGTGTTTCAGCAAAGAGTGACAGTTGATCGGGGCCCCAAGCAGCCCAAGCAGCCCAAGCAAGTCGAGCATGGGGCCCTCATTTTGCCGGTTAACGATCCTTGCATTCGAGATGAATTGGATCAATTGGTAAAAACTTATCAGGTGGATTTGCTATCTTCGATCGGTGAATCCGAGGAGTATCTGCGCTTGCACCAAACCTATCCGCAGCTTAAAGCCAAGCTCGAGCCTCATTACCTTAAGTCCAGGGATGTCAGTTCAAAAATACTCGGCAAGATTCGCGCCATTGAAAGCGTGCTTGCTGGCATGCTGAAAGATCCCGTTTTATGAAGCTGCGTCGATGGCAATCCAACTGTCTTACGCGTGCTTTGAACTGGTTTAAAACTCAGTCACATTTCATGTGCTTGGCAACGCCTGGGTCGGGTAAAACCCGGCTATCCGCAGAACTGGCTAAAAGTCTGCTACAGGCAAATCAGGTTGATTTTGTATTGGCCTTTGCGCCATCAATTGAGGTTGTACAAAACACCTCAAACACCTTCACCAAAGTGCTTGGATGTCGATTTGATGGTCAAATTGGTGCAATAGGTGGCGCTTACACCTACCAAAGTTTGTTGTTCATTCAAGCAGATTTTTGGCAGATATTCGATTCCCATCGTGTTTTGGTGGTCTTGGATGAGGTTCATCATTGTGCTGGCAGTGATCTTTCAAACTCGAATTCTTGGGGGGAACAGGTTTTGCTCCGGATTCAAAATAGAGCCACCTTTAGTATCGCACTTAGCGGCACGCCTTGGCGAAGCGACAATTTTCCTATTGTACTTGCCAAATACACTGATCCAGAAGGCAAGGTTCGATGTGATTATGAGTATGGTTTGGCCGACGCAATCCACGATGGAGTTTGCAGAAATCCAAAGCTGGTCCTCATTGACCATGATCGTATCCGTTTGACGAACCAACAAAATGGAATCCAGTTGTTCGACTCCTTTGCCGAGCTACTGAGCTCGAACGGCATTTCTTATGATCAACTCATTCAAAATTCCCAGGCTGTTCATTTCATGCTGAATCGTGGGTGTCAAAAGCTAAAAGAAATTCGCCTGAAAAACCCCAATGCGGCTGGTCTTGTTGTGGCTCGATCCGTTGAACACGCACATGTCATTGCCGCTGAGCTTTCAAATACGTTCGCGCAGTCCGTGAAAGTTGTGACCTACAGAGATCACGATGCCTCAAAAACGATTGATACATTTAGGCACTCTAATGAACAGTGGATTGTCAGCGTTGGAATGATTAGCGAGGGTACTGATATTCCAAGATTACAAGTGTGTTGCCACCTCAGTATCGTCAAAACAGAAATGCATTTTCGACAGGTTTTGGGTCGAATATTGCGTATGACCAATGATGTCGATAAAGATGGTTGGATGTTTGTTTTTGCTGAGCCAACTCTAGTCGAGTTTGCAAATGATCTTCACCATGAAATCCCGGAGTCTCGTGTTGTTCAATTTGATAGTTACCGTCCACGTGTAGCCGCAGAACAAAGGATCGGCAGGACTTTTGATGCTTCAACAAAGCTCGACGACTATTCGGAAATTCGCTGCAATAATGACTTGCACCTAACGCTTCAACCAGAGATTTCCGATTCTGAACCAGTGAGGTATTCCCGTACTCGGTTGGAATGGGCTGGTCAGTTTAGAGAGCAGGTCATTGCAACATTCAACTCATCATTTTAACGGATGAAGATGTTTTGTTCGCGCTGGTGTATAGGGTGCTCCCATTAGTAGCCCCCTCGCCTTTTGTTCATGCATCATAGCTCCTTCTGCATGCTATGTTTACGGGAATGTTCTATTTTAAGTGAGGCATGGATTGGGCACTATTACGCGTGTAAATGAAGGTGACTGGAGTGACAGCACCTCCCTGTGGCGTTATATGGATGTCTACGGATTTCTGAGCCTTATCGCCGGACAGAAACTTAAGTTTACAAATCTTTCCAAATTCGAAGACGGTTTTGAGGGCCGAATGCCCTTTAGCAATTCCGCTACTCTGAATATTGATTTTTCAGATGACAGCAAATGTTTTTCGAGGTCTATCGACGAAGTTACTGCCCTTAGAGAAAGTCTAGAAAATATTCGTACAAGAACATGGGTGACCAGTTGGCAGCAATCAGACGAAGAGTGCTCTTTAATGTGGCGAGTTTACGGTAGCAGGTAAAACGGAGTTGCTGTAAAAACTACTGCTGGTAATTTGATGGCTGCACTAGATCCAGCCCACGACTACATCGCTGGTCCAGTTAAGTACATTAATTACATCCGAGAGAGGATCCCCGAGGAGTCAAATTTTTCTTTTTCTTTTCATAAGGGGGTCGTCTCAGAAAACGGAAAATAAAGCACGCTAAGGCGTAGTCAGCCCGTGAGGCTCCCGCGCCGACGCAGCGAACTTCGTTCCGTCTTGTAGTGACGCAATCAGCGGACAGGAAACGTTCCCTTGCCGCGCATGACAGGCGCACACCAGTTCAGACAACACGGCCTCCATGCGCGCCAGGTCAGCCATCTTCTCGCGCACGTCCTTGAGCTTGTGCTCGGCCAGGCCGCTGGCTTCCTCGCAATGGGTGCCATCCTCCAGCCGCAGCAGCTCGGCGATTTCATCCAGGCTGAAACCCAGCCGCTGGGCTGATTTCACGAAGCGCACCCGCGTTACATCCGCCTCGCCATAGCGACGAATGCTGCCATAGGGCTTGTCCGGCTCCGGCAGCAGGCCCTTGCGCTGGTAGAACCGGATGGTCTCCACATTGACCCCGGCCGTCTTGGCAAAAACGCCGATGGTCAGATTCTCAAAATTGTTTTGCATATCGCTTGACTCCGTACATAACTACGGAAGTAAGCTTAAGCTATCCAAACCAAATTTGAAAGGACACGCGTATGTCTGAACCACAAAACGGGCGCGGGGCGCTCTTCACTGGAGGGCTGGCCGCCATTCTTGCGTCGGCCTGCTGCCTGGGGCCGCTGGTTTTGATCGCCTTGGGGTTCAGCGGGGCATGGATCGGCAACCTGACGGTGCTGGAACCCTATCGCCCGATCTTCATCGGCGCAGCGCTGGTCGCGCTGTTTTTCGCCTGGCGGCGCATCTACCGCCCGGCGCAAGCCTGCAAACCGGGTGAGGTCTGCGCGATTCCCCAAGTGCGAGCTACTTACAAGCTCATTTTCTGGATCGTGGCCGCGCTGGTCCTGGTCGCGCTCGGATTTCCCTACGTCATGCCATTTTTCTATTAATC